>Ga0307509_10000075_pt1 | contig 139230 bp, 130 predicted proteins | sample 10_EM_MG_FD_202245 | JGI IMG/M metagenome (GOLD analysis project Ga0307509, IMG submission 202245) | Populus trichocarpa ectomycorrhiza microbial communities from riparian zone in the Pacific Northwest, United States - 10_EM | ecosystem: Host-associated > Plants > Roots > Unclassified... | reverse complement strand
AATCAGCCAGCAGGCTGTCCAGCAACTCCTTCGATACGGCTTTCTTTGCTACGGTCATCATCGCTCCTTGATGCGCGGCAGTTTCCTGCCAAATGACCGTTTACACAAAAATTCTGACACCCTCATTGGCCTACCTGAAAGATGTCCTGACTCGTTTGCCGGCTCAGCCAGCAAGCCGTGTCGGCGACCTGCTACCGCACCGCTGGCAACCTCAAATCCTCGCCTGACCTGAGTTCGCCGGGGGCTTACTATTTGCGTGCATGCTCGCCCCCTTCAGAGTTTGCCAACGAGGGCGGGTTATCAATCAGGGCGCGAATGCTTGCGACAGGCCAGGCGGTTGTTCGTGGTCCGAGTTTCACGCTTGCGGGGTAGCGGCCCGAACGCACGCCGGCCCACCAAGTCGACTTGGATATGGGCAGCACAGCGAGGACTTGCGGAAGCCTTACGAAACCTTCGGTCGGAAGGGTTGCGGGCGGGGTATGTTGCATGGGACTCTCCTTTCAGAGAGTCCGCCTATCGCAGATATGGTGGACGGATTGGCGGACTCAAAGTCCGCTGTCTCCGGGGCATCCGGTAAGCCGCCGCTTTTCGCCCAGTTCAAGGTCTCATGCCGACAGCGTATCAGGCGCAAGTATCCTTGTTCCTCCCCCCGATCGCTTCAATAATTCGCGTGTCAGGGCGTGCTGCTGTTGTCATTCACTGGTTAAGCGCGCTTCGTGTAAGCCGCTCTCGCCCATTCGGTGCTGTTATCACACGTCACGGGCCAGCAGTGAGCGTCAATGTATCACCCCGAATAACGTTGGGCAAATATTGATGATATGTAGTTTTAGGTGGTATGGAAACGTTGCTCAAAGTAGTCTCCGTGTGTCGCAGAGACAATAGCCGGGCAAAAAATGGCTTTCCGGTATCCGAAGCCCTGATCGATTGCTATAGAAATTGACCTACGCCGCGCTCCCGTGCAACGAGATCACGTCCGCGCCGGCCTTTATTTTGTTCAGGTAGTCCGCCCACGCCTGCATCATCACCCGGCGCTCCGGTAAGTATTCCGCATAGTTGTAGGCCGCCGAAACCTTGTTGCGCTCGCCGTGTGCCAACTGGCGCTCGATCACAGCATGGGGGTAGCCGTTCTCATGCAGCAGGGTCGATGCCATGCTTCTGAATCCGTGGCCGGTCATTTCCTCCTTGGTGTAACCCAGCCGACGTAGAGCGGCGTTGATGGTGTTCTCGCTCATCGGCCGTGCGGTGGTGCGCTCACCTGGGAACAGATAACGTCCAGCCCCGGTAACGGCGTGAATTTCGCGCAGGATATCCACAACCTGAATCGACAGCGGAACGATGTGCTGCTCCTTCATCTTCATTTTGCCGGCAGGTATCCGCCATTCGGCCTTGTCGAAATCGAATTCGCACCACTCGGCATGACGCAGCTCTCCCGGCCGGACGAATACCAGCGGCGCAAGGCGCAAAGCACAGCGGGTTGTGAAGGCGCCGGTAAATCCATCGATAGCTCGCAGCAATTCAGCAGCGGCCTTGGGCTCTGTCACCGATGCGTGATGCTGCACATCCGACGGCGGAAGGATGTCTTTCAGTTCGATGTCGCGGGAAGGATCACGCGTTGCAAGGCCATGGCCTACGGCATAGCGAAAAATACGCCCGCAGACGTTGTGCATGCGCTTGGCAACATCCAATGCGCCCCTGCCCTCGATCCTATGAATCAATTTCAGCAGGTCGGGGGCGGCAAGCTCGGCAATGGGGCGACTGCCGAGAATTGGGAATACATCGCTCTCGAGATATTTCAGCAGTTTGCCCTTGGTACTCTCGGCCAGCGTCGGTGCTGTCTTGGCGTACCAGTCACGCCCGATCACCTCAAACGTGTTCGCCGCGAGCCCAGCCTGCATGGTTTTGGTGGCCTTCCGGTGTTCGCTTGGATCAATGCCATCAGCGAGTAGTCGCCGCGCTTCGTCGCGCTTCTCTCTGGCCTTGATCAGCGGAACGTCAGGGTAAGTACCGATCGCTAATAGCTTCTCCTTACCCCCAAAGCGGTACTTGAAGCGCCACCACTTACCCCCGGCTGGCGCTACCAGAAGGAACAGCCCTTTTTCATCGGCCATCTTGACCGGCTTCTCTGCCGGCTTGGCCTTCCGGATTGCGGTATCTGTTAGGGGCATTTGGGGGTATCTCTTTCAGGAGATGGCTTGTTACCCCGCAATCTACCCCCAGTTACCCCCGGATTGCAATATGTCTTATTGGATAACGCTGGACGAACAAAAGGCCATAAACCTTGCTGTAGCTTGGTCATCTGGCCTTGCTTGGACTACCTTGGATTCGTTCTTGGTGCCCGGAGCGGGACTCGAACCCGCACACCTTTCGGCGAGAGATTTTAAGTCTCTTGTGTCTACCGATTTCACCATCCGGGCTAAGGCTGGCGATTATACCTGCCTGCGCGTTACAGGGTCCGAAAGTGAAAAAGGGAAAGTGCAATCTGCACTTTCCCTTTTAATTTGGAGCGGGAGAAGAGTCTCGAACTCTCGACCTATACCTTGGCAAGGTATCGCTCTACCAACTGAGCTACTCCCGCGTGAAACAAAAGCATTTACTGGAGGCGCGAGCCGGAGTCGAACCGACCTACACGGATTTGCAATCCGGTGCATAACCGCTTTGCTATCGCGCCGCGCCTACCTCACGATAGGTACTACATTTACGAGAAAAGCCAAAACAGCTTTTCGCCAAATCTGGAGCGGGAGAAGAGTCTCGAACTCTCGACCTATACCTTGGCAAGGTATCGCTCTACCAACTGAGCTACTCCCGCGTTGAAACGAGTGCGCATTATAAAGACTTGGCGAAACCTGTCAACGCTTTCCGCTTTTATTTTGCATGCGAATTTTGCACGCAGCTGCGCGCCGCACCAATCCGGCTAACGGTTCTTGTCCTGCTCGGCCAGATGCGGCCATGCCATTCGCATGTAATACCCCATCGACCAGAGCGTCAGCACCGCCGCGATGTAGATCAGCCAGGTACCGGCCTGGAGAACGCTGAAACCGTCCACCGGCGCCTGATAAAGCAAGAGCGGAATGGCGGCCATCTGCGCTGTCGTCTTGATTTTCCCGATCATCGAAACTGCGACGCTACGATGCGCGCCGATCTGGGCCATCCACTCGCGCAGCGCGGAAATCGTGATCTCCCGACCGATGATGATGGCCGCGATGATGGCGTCGAGGCGATCCAGCTGCACGAGCATGATCAGCGCCGAGGCAACCATCAGCTTGTCGGCGACCGGGTCGAGGAAGGCACCGAAAGCGGAGGTCTGGTCGAGGCGACGCGCCAGATAGCCGTCCAGCCAGTCGGTGGCGGCGGCCACGACAAAAATCAGCGTTGCCGCGAGATTGCGGCCTACGCCGTGGACCCACGATTCCGGCACGTAGTACACGGCAATCATCAGCGGGATCAGGACGATCCGCAGCCAGGTCAGAAGAATCGGTATGTTCAATGGCATCAATGCAAAGCCGCGTAAATTTTTTCGGCCAGTTCCCGGCTGATACCCGGAACCGCTGTTAGTTGATCAACTCCGGCATCAGAGATGCCCTGCAATCCGCCGAAATGAGAAACCAGCGCTTTGCGTCGCTTCGGCCCGACTCCTGCAATTTCTTCGAGACGGGAAGTCCGTCGCGTTTTGCCGCGCTGCGCGCGATGACCGGAAACCGCAAAGCGGTGAGCCTCGTCGCGTATCTCCTGAATCAAATGCAGCGCAGGATGTTCCGGCGCCAATTGTAACGGCTCCCGACCATCCGCGAAAATCAGGCTCTCCAGCCCGGGCTTTCGTGCCTCGCCCTTGGCGACACCGAGCAGCGGCAAATCCGACAAACCCAGCTCATCGAGCGCCGACTTGGCCGCGCCTACCTGCCCCTTGCCGCCGTCGATCAGAATCAGCAACGGAGCGGCGCTGTCACCCGAGGCAACTTTCTCGTAGCGGCGCAGCACCGCTTGGCGGATGGCCGCGTAGTCGTCGCCGGGCTGGATGCCGGCGATGTTGAAGCGCCGGTAGTCGGACTTGCGCATGCCATCGCCCTGATACACAACGCACGACGCTACCGTCGCCTCGCCCTGCGTGTGGCTGATATCGAAACATTCGATGCGCGCCTCCTTGCCTTCCTCGGGCTCAAGGTCGAGTTGCGCGCACAGCGCCTCGAGCCGTTTGCCCTGCAGGGACAGCGCGCTGCGCCGCGCGACGATGCTCAGCTTGCCGTTCTGTTCGGCCATCTCGACCCAGACTCGTTGCATCGTGAGCCGGGGCTCGACAATGGGAACCGGGCGCCCGGCCAGTTCTGCCAACGCGTCCGCCACCTCGCCGTCAGGTAGCGGCAGATTGACCAGAATTCGCGCGGGAATCGGGTGAATCAGGTAGTGCTGGTGCAGAAAAGCCGAGAGCACTTCCGCGGTCGACGAACCCGCCGCATTGCTCGGAAACTGCGGCTTGTCGCCGAGATGCCGGCCGCCGCGCACCATCGCGAGGTTGACGCAAACGATGCCCCCATCCTCGACGGCGGCCACGATATCGACGTCCTCCCCCTTGCTGCTCTCGACGTATTGTTTGTCCTGCACGTGACGCAGGGACTGGATCTGGTCGCGATAGACCGCCGCCTGCTCGAAGGCGAGTTGCGCCGCAGCCTCGTCCATCGCCGTCGTCAGGCGACCGATGACTTCCTGTTGGCGCCCTTGCAGAAACATCGATGCCATCTGCACGTCCTGCGCGTAGACCTCGGGTGAAATCAGGTCGACACAGGGACCGGAACAGCGCTTGATCTGATAGAGCAGACACGGCCGCGTGCGATTGTTGAAGACCGAGCTTTCGCAAGTGCGCAAGCGGAACATTTTCTGCAGAAGATGCACGCTGTCGCGCACCGCGAGCGACGAGGGAAAGGGCCCAAAATAGTCGGCGCGCTTGTCGGTGTTGCCGCGAAAAAAAGCAAGGCGCGGGTATTTATCGCGCGTCAGAACGATGTACGGATAGGATTTGTCGTCCCGGAAAAGAATGTTGTAACGCGGCGCCAGGCTCTTGATCAGGTTGTTCTCAAGCAGCAGCGCTTCAGCCTCGGAGCGCGTGACCGTCGTCTCAACTTTGGCGATCTGGGCAACCATCAGCGCAATGCGCGGACTCGGGTGGCTGTCGCGAAAATAGGAAGCCACCCGTTTTTTCAGATTCTTCGCCTTGCCGACGTAAAGGACGTTGTCGGCCGCGTCGAGCATCCGATAGACCCCCGGCAGTTCGGTCAAGGTGGCCAGCAGGGATTTTGCGTCGAACGCTTTGTTCATTGTCGGCTGATCGTCAATCGCACGCGGGCGGTCGCTAGGGTAGGATGGCGGCTCCGATGTTATCACGCTCCCCTCACACCCCATGCCGCTTGCCGACCGCCCCGACTGGGACATTTTCTGCACCGTCATCGATAATTTCGGCGACATCGGCGTTTGCTGGCGACTGGCGCGCCAACTCGCTGCCGAACACGATTGCCGCGTGCGCTTATGGGTCGATGACCTGCAGGTTTTTCAGCCGCTTTGCCCGCGGATTGATCCGCAGTTACCGATCCAGCAGGTTCAGGGCATCGAGGTGCGGCACTGGGAAACACCTTTTCCTGATGTCACCCCCGGCATGGTTGTCGTCGAGGCCTTTGCGTGCAAGATCCCCGAGCGCTTCGTCGCCGCGATGGCACGCTGTGAGCGTCGTCCCGCCTGGATCAACCTCGAGTACCTCAGCGCCGAAAACTGGATCGCCGGGTGCCATGCCCTGCCCTCGCCGCATCCACGCCTGCCACTGACCAAGTATTTTTTCTTCCCGGGCTTTACGCGCGACACCGGCGGTTTGCTACGCGAAAACGACCTCCTGGCCCGCCGCCGGGCCTTCGAGAACAGCCCCGACCTTCAGGCGGAATTCTGGCGCGAATTGGGCTTCTCCGCACCGCGCGCCGACGCCTTGCACATTTCGCTGTTTGCTTACGAGAACCCGTCAATTGGCGATTTGCTGTGCGCGTGGGAAATCGGCTCCCAGCCTGTTTGCTGCCTGATTCCGACTTCACGCACACTGCCTGCGGTCGAAGCCTTTTGCGGGCAAGCGTTGCGCGCCGGCGACACGGTCCGGCGCGGCGCACTCGAAATCCGCATCGTGCCTTTTGTCGAACAGAGCCGTTACGATCAAGTCTTGTGGCTCTGCGATCTCAATTTCGTGCGCGGCGAAGATTCGTTTGTCCGCGCGCAATGGGCTGCCAGACCGTTGGCCTGGCACATCTACCCGCAGCAGGAAGATGCGCATCTGGTCAAGCTCGATGCCTTTCTCGATCTCTACTGCGCCGGATTGCCCGCCGCCATCGCCGCTGTCGCCCAAAAATTCTGGCAGGCCTGGAATACCGGCCAACTCACAGCAGGACAATGGCGCGAATTCTCGAGCACCTTGCCGGCGCTACGCGAGCACGCAGTCCGCTGGGCGCAGCAACTGGCTGAACAGGAAGATTTATCGAGCGCTCTGGTGCGTTTTTGCCGAAGCAAGTTATAATGCGCGGCTATATTTCTCGCTATTACCGGAACGCAATATGAAAACCGCACAGGAGCTCCGCGCAGGCAACGTATTCATGGTCGGCAACGACCCGATGGTTGTCCTCAAGGCTGAATACAGCAAATCCGGCCGCAACGCCTCGGTCGTCAAGATGAAGATGAAGAATCTTCTGACCGGCTCGCCGAGCGAAACGGTCTATCGCGCTGACGACAAGTTCGACGTCGTCCAGCTCGAGCGCAAGGAAGTCACCTACTCGTACTTCGGCGATCCGATGTACGTTTTCATGGACGCCGAATACAACCAGTACGAGATCGAAGCCGACTGCATGGCCGATGCGCTGAGCTATCTCGAAGAAGCGATGCCCTGCGAAGTCGTCTTCTACGACGGCAAGGCGATTTCCGTCGAACTGCCGAACAGCCTGGTTCGCGAAGTCATCTACACCGAACCGGCGGTCAAGGGCGACACGTCGGGCAAAGTGCTGAAGCCGGCTCGCCTGTCCACCGGTTTCGAACTCCCGGTTCCGGCCTTCGTCGAAATCGGCGACAAGATCGAAATCGACACCCGCACCAACGAATACCGCGCCCGCGTCAAGTAAGCGCGCAAAACGTAAAAAAGGCAGCCTCGGCTGCCTTTTTCGTTTTCGGCTGACGAATCAGCTCAGCATTCCCCTCGCCCGCTCGACCCCGGCCAGATAGCGCGGATCGCTAGCCAGTGCTGCCCAGTTTGCCGCGGCAGCACGCGGCAACAAGCGCTCGATCCGCTGCGCCCGAACCGGATCCAGGATCGGCCGCCAGCGGGCCAGCAACTCGCCCACCGCATCCGGCGCATTGCATACCAGCAACATGTCGCACCCGGCACTCCACGCGGCGTTGGCGCGATCCACAATATCCCCGGCAACGCTGGCGCCTTCCATCGACAGATCGTCGCTGAAAATTACGCCGTCAAAGGCAAATTCTTCGCGCAGCTTTTTCAGCCAGATCGGCGAAAAGCCCGCTGGACGGGAATCGACCTGCGGGTAGATGACGTGTGCCGGCATGACCGCATCGAGCGCGAGCTGCCGGTAGGGTTCGAGATCCGGGGCAAGCTCGTCGAGGTTGCGTTGATCGACCGGGATGGCGACGTGCGAATCCGCGACGACCCAGCCATGCCCCGGAAAGTGCTTGCCGCAAGCGACCATGCCGGCGGTGCGCAAACCGTCGATCAGTGCGCCGGCCAAACGCGTGACAACGCGCGGATCGGCGTGGAAAGCGCGATCGCCGATCACGGTGCTGCCACCCCAGTCGAGGTCGAGCACCGGCGTGAAGGACATATCCACCCCGCGTGCGCGCAACTCAGCGGCAAGCACGTAGCCAATCTCTTGCGCGGCGGCCAGCGCCGCCTGCTGGTCGAGTTCCCACAACTCGCCCAGGCGGCGCATCGGCGGCAGGCGCGTAAAACCTTCACGGCAGCGCTGCACCCGCCCCCCTTCATGGTCGATGGCAATCGGCAGGCGCGGCGAGCGCAGGGCACGAATTTCTGCTGTCAGACGTTCGAGTTGCTCGGGGCTTTGGTAATTTCGTGCGAACAGGATGAGGCCGCCCACCAGCGGATGGCACAGACGCTCGCGATCGAGATTGCTCAGTTCGAGCCCGGCAATGTCGATCATCAGCGGGCCGGGCATCAACTTCTTTGAGGTGTTCATACGTGTTCCAGCACGACGAATGCGACAGCGAATTCCTGCTCGTCGCTGATCGAAAGATGAGCCAGCAGCCCGCGTTCTGCAAGGTGGGCCGCAAGTTCGGGAGCGTAATCAAAAAACGGCTTGCCGAGCGCATCGTGGGCAACCGCGATATTGGGCAGAACGGCCGGCTTGGCGATGCCGATGCCCAAGGCTTTGCCGAAAGCTTCCTTGGCGGCGAAACGCTTGGCGAGAAAGCGCGCCGGGTCCTTTGCCTTGGCAAAATCGGAGCGCTCGGACGGCGCCAGCAGTTTATCCAGCGCGCGCTCGCCGTGGCGCTCATAGAGCCTTCCAAGCCGGGCGACTGCCGCGATATCGGTACCGACGCCGGCGATCATTTGGGCAAACGATTCAACTGCGTTGCCGGATGCGCTGGCAAACGCCCTTGTGCTTCGCGCAGCAACCCCTTCATTTCACGAACCGCTTCGCGCAGACCGACAAATACGGCGCGGCTGACGATGGCGTGGCCGATGTGCAGTTCGCGGATGCCCGGCAGTTGCGCCACCGGTTGGACATTGAAGTAGTTCAGCGCATGCCCGGCGTTAAAGCGCATGCCGAGCTGACGTATCGCCTCGCCGGAAAGGCGGATTTTTTCCAGCTCGACGAGCACAGCCGGACTCTCGGCATCGCGCCCCCGCGCGTAAAAAGCGTGGGCATAGGGGCCCGTGTGTATTTCGCAGACCTGCGCACCGATGCGGGCGGCGGCTTCGATTTGCGCGGGCTCAGCATCGATGAAGACGCTGGTGACGACGCCGGCATCGGCCAAGCGCGCAATCGATTCCTTGAGTTTCGCTTCCTGCGCCAGGACGTCCAGCCCGCCTTCGGTCGTCACTTCGTGGCGGCCTTCGGGAACCAGCATCGCCATTTCCGGCTTGAGACGGCAGGCGATGCCGATCATCTCGTCAGTTGCGGCCATTTCGAGATTGAGCTTGATCTGCGTCAGATCGCGAAGCTTTTCGACGTCCGAATCCTGGATATGGCGACGGTCTTCGCGCAGATGAACGGTGATCCCGTCGGCACCGCCGAGTTGCGCCTCGACAGCGGCCCACGCCGGATCGGGTTCATAAGTGCGCCGCGCCTGACGAAGCGTCGCCACGTGGTCGATGTTTACGCCAAGTTCGATCATGCTTCCGGTCATAGCTCCTGTAGCTCCCTGAAAATTTTGCGGGTTTCCAACCCTTTGCCCCCCGTGTAATGCGCGATGAGCGCCCGCATCAACTGCTTGGCCTCGGCCAGCGAACGCGGATCGGCAAAGTCCTCGGCGGCCAAGTCGATCAGCGTCTTGCCGCTGACCGACAGCGCTGAACTGCCGGGCCGCGGCAAACGCACAAGGCCACGTTCGATTTCGTAGACATAGTAAGCAGTTGGATCAAGCGCGACGCCCATCGCGTCCGTCTCCAGCGAAAGGCCATAACCAAGTTCCTGCAGCAAGGCCCGTTCAAAACGACGCAGGTCGGATTCATGCACCCCGTCGGCGAAACGGCGCAGCGTCGCGGCATAGATCGAGAACAAGCGCTCGTGCGGGTCCTCGCGCGGCAAGAGATGCATCAACAGTTCGTTGAGGTAGTAACCGCAGAATAGCGCTTTTCCGGCAAGCAGGGGCTGACCGCCCTGCCATTCGGCTTTCATCAGCGTTTGCACTTCGCCTTTCCCGGCCCAGGCCAGTTCCAGCGGCTGAAACCCCAGCAGCAAACCGCGCAAAACGGAACGCGGGCGTCGGGCACCGCGCGCCAGCAAGGCGACGCGACCAAAATCGCGCGAGAAAACTTCGATGATCAGACTGGTTTCCCGGAACGGGTACGCATGCAGCACGAACGCTGGCTGGCCGTCGACCTTGTGCCGCACTGTCACCGACGCACGTCCTCGCTCGCTGGCGTCAGCCGTTATTCGTAGCCGAGACTCTTGAGCAGGCGCTCATCGTCGGCCCAGCCGGACTTGACCTTGACGAAGACTTCGAGAAATACCTTACCGTCGAACAGACGCTCCATGTCCTGACGTGCCTCGGAGGCAATCCGCTTCAATGTTTCGCCGCCCTTGCCGATGATGATCGCCTTGTGCCCGTCGCGATCGACCACGATGGCGGCGTGGATGCGACGCAATTCACCGTCGAGTTCAAACTTCTCGATTTCGACTGTGGCGGCATAGGGCAATTCATCGCCGATCAGGCGGAAGAGCTTTTCGCGAATGTATTCGGCGGCGAGAAATTTCTCGCTCTTGTCGGTGATTTCGTCTTCACCAAACAACAGTTCGTTGTTCGGCAAATGTTTGCGCGTCTCAGCCAGCAAGTCGTCAAGTTGCTTACCCTTCGCGGCACTCACCGGAACGATGGCGGCAAAATCGTGCCGGGCGCCCAAGCTGGCCAGGAAAGGCAGTAGCTGAGTCTTGTCCTTGATCTGATCTGTCTTGTTGACAGCAACGATCACCGGGCGATCCGCCGGCAGGAGATTGATCACCGCCGCGTCCTTTTCATCGAAACGCCCAGCTTCGACGACAAAAAGGACTACGTCGACATCGGCCAGCGCCTGAGTCACACCACGATTCATCGCGCGGTTCAACGCATTGGTGTGTTTTGTCTGAAAACCCGGCGTATCGACAAAAACGTACTGGGCATCGGGATTGGTGAGGATCCCCATGATGCGATGACGCGTCGTCTGCGCCTTGCGCGAAACGATGCTGATTTTTTCGCCGATCAATCGGTTGAGCAAGGTTGACTTGCCGACGTTCGGACGACCGACAATGGCTACGTAGCCCGATTTGAGTTCACTCATGATTTTTGCAACCTTTCCAGCGCGCGCTCGGCCGCTATTTGTTCGGCAGCACGCCGACTGCCGCCGCTGCCCTCGGTGCGAATACCCAACGCGCCAATCTCGCAGGCAATCCTGAATTGCTGGACATGCGCCTCGCCTTCAGTCGCTTCCAGCGAATATTTTGGCAACGCCAGGCGTCGTCCCTGGAGATACTCCTGCAGACGCGTCTTGGCATCCTTGATCGCTTGCCCCGGCACGATCGCTAACAGCATCGGGTCATAAAGGCGGACGATGACCGCACTCGCGGCATCGTAACCGGCATCCAGCCAGATCGCTCCGAACAACGCTTCAAGCGCATCGGCGAGAATTGACGGGCGCTGGCACCCGCCGCTCTTCAACTCCCCTTCGCCGAGCCGAAGAAAAGCGCCCAGCGACAGTTTTAATGCGAGTTGATGCAGGCTATCCTGCCGGACAAGATTGGCCCGCAAGCGCGAAAGATCTCCCTCTGGCAGCGCCGGAAAGCGATCGAAGAGTTGGCGCGCAATGACGCCATTGAGGATGGAATCGCCAAGAAACTCAAGGCGCTCATTATGCGGCGAACTGTGGCTACGGTGGGTTAGCGCCGTCAGCAACAGCGAGCTATCGGAAAACGGGTGGCCGAGCGCCTGCTCGAGTCGACGGTTGGTCATTCGCCTTTGTTGCGTCCCGACGAAGAGCCTTGAAAATCAATCAGCAGACTGATGTTGGCGAACAAAGGGATACGCGTTTCGTAAGCAAAGGAAATGACAATCTGATTGCCCTCTTTTGAAATATCGAGGTCGGAGGCCTGCAGCGATTTGATATAGCCAACGTCCGCCTGCCTAGTATAAGCACTCCGGATTTCAGCGACCGTTTTTCCCGAGGAAGAGGCAGCGACGGATTTTACCGCCTTGAGAATATTGAAGTAGTTCAGATACTCCGGCCCGACTTTCATTCCAAGAACGGCCACCAGAGCAATGACCACGCCCCAGAAGAGCAAACCGGAAAGCGCTACGCCACGCTGACGAATCATGGAACCTCCTTATCTGAACGAGCCAATTCGTTTCAGATCGCTGAAATTGAACCAGATGAAAAATGCACGGCCGACGATGTTTTCCTCCGGAACGAAGCCCCAGACGCGGCTGTCGCGACTGTTGTCACGATTGTCGCCCATCATGAAGTAGTGTCCGGCCGGCACCGTGCAGATCACGCCAGCATTATTGTAGAGACAATTCTCGCGCTTGGGGAAATGCGTCGGATCGGGGATAAAACCTGGCGCATCGTCGTCGTTGAGTGCGCGATGTTCGACCTCGCCCAGTTTTTCGACAAATTGTTTCGAGTAGTAGAGGCGCTCGGGATGCAGATAATCGTCGATTTTTTTTGTTTCCAGCGGCTGACCATTGATCGTCAGGCGTTTGTTCTGGTAGGCGATTTTGTCGCCCGGCACGCCGACAACGCGCTTGATATAGTCCAGCGAAGGGTCTTCCGGATAGCGAAAAACCATGACATCGCCACGCTGCGGCGTGTTGATGTCGATGATTTTTTTGTTGATGACCGGCAGACGGATGCCATAGGTGTACTTGTTCACCAGGATGAAATCACCAACCAGCAGCGTCGGTATCATGGAACCCGATGGGATCTTGAACGGCTCGACGATGAACGAGCGCAGAACAAAGACAATCAGGATGACAGGGAAGAAGCTTGCGCCATATTCGACCCACCATGGATCTTTCGCATTCGCGGCGCGGCGCTTGCGCAGAATCAACGCATCCGTCGCCCAAATGGCGCCACTCACGAGCAGCAGGATAAACAGAATCAAGGCAAAGTTCACTTCAGCGCTCCCTTACTTGCCAATACGCAGAACAGCAAGGAAGGCTTCCTGCGGAATCTCAACGGAGCCGACCTGCTTCATCCGCTTTTTCCCGGCCTTTTGTTTTTCAAGCAGTTTTTTCTTGCGGGAAATATCGCCGCCGTAGCACTTGGCCAGCACATCCTTGCGCATGGCCTTGACGTTTTCCCGCGAGATGATGTTCGAACCGATCGCAGCCTGAATGGCTACGTCGTACATCTGGCGCGGAATCAACTCGCGCATCTTCGAAGCCAGTTCACGGCCTCGATAGATCGAGTTGGCGCGATGGACAATGATCGATAAGGCATCGACCTTCTCGCTGTTGATCAGAATGTCGAGTTTGACCACATCGGCGGCCCGGTATTCCTTGAACTCGTAGTCGAGCGAGGCATAACCCCGCGAGACGGATTTCAGCTTGTCGAAGAAATCCATCACCACTTCGGCCATCGGCATTTCGTACACCAATTGTACCTGGCGGCCGCGATAGGTCATGTCGACCTGATTGCCGCGCTTCTGATTGCACAGCGTAATGACGTTGCCGAGATACTCCTGCGGAACAAATATCGTCGTGGTGATGATCGGCTCGCGGATTTCCTCGATTTTCGACTGATCCGGCAGCTTCGCCGGATTTTCCACCTGAATTAGGCTACCGTCGCGCATCAGGACTTCATAAACGACGGTCGGCGCCGTGGTGATCAGATCCTGATCGAACTCGCGCTCAAGCCGTTCCTGCACGATTTCCATGTGCAGCAAACCGAGGAAGCCGCAGCGAAAGCCGAAACCGAGCGCTTGCGAGACTTCCGGCTCATAGTGCAGCGATGCGTCGTTGAGCTTGAGCTTTTCGAGCGATTCGCGCAACGAGTCGTACTGATTCGATTCGACCGGGTAAAGCCCGGCGAACACCTGCGACTTGATTTCCTTGAAGCCAGGCAGCGCTTCGGCCGCCGGCTTGTCGGCAAGGGTCACCGTGTCGCCGACCTTGGCGGCCTGCAACTCCTTGATGCCGGAGATGATGTAACCCACCTCGCCAGCCCGCAGGGCGTCGCGTTGCACGGCCTTCGGCGTAAATACGCCGACCTGCTCGCACAGATGGGTCGATCCGGCGGCCATCAAGCGGATTTTGTCCTTCGGCCGCAACGTGCCATCGAAAACACGAACCAGCATGACGACGCCGACATAGTTGTCGAACCACGAATCGATCAGCAGCGCCTTGAGCGGCGCATCCGGATCGCCTTTCGGCGCGGGAATACGCTCGATGATCGCTTCCAGGATATCTTCGACCCCCAGCCCCGTCTTGGCAGACGCCAAAACGGCTCCGGATGCGTCGATACCGATCACATCCTCGATCTCCTGACGCGCGTTGTCGGGCATCGCCGACGGCAGGTCGATCTTGTTGAGAACCGGCAGAACGTCGACACCGAGTTCGATGGCCGTATAGCAGTTGGCCACCGTTTGCGCCTCGACCCCTTGCGAGGCATCGACAACCAGCAGCGCCCCCTCGCAGGCCGAGAGCGAACGCGAAACCTCGTAGGAGAAATCGACGTGTCCCGGCGTGTCGATCAGATTCAGGTTATAGACCTCGCCGCTGCGCGATTTGTACCGCAGCGCAGCAGTCTGCGCCTTGATGGTGATACCGCGCTCGCGCTCGATATCCATCGAATCGAGCACCTGGGCTTCCATTTCGCGATCGGACAAGCCGCCGCAAAGGTGAATGATGCGATCGGCAAGCGTCGATTTGCCGTGATCGATATGGGCAATGATTGAAAAATTACGAATGTGTTGCATGGGATTTTTATGTCGCGGCAGTTCCGCGCCTGAAAAAAAGGGTGCCGGCGGGCACCCTTTGTTCGATTTGCCTGAAGGCGCGGATTTTAGCGGATTTTGCTCAAATAATCACGGACTTTGGGTTCGTCGAGGAAGTAGTGGCAGAGTTCCCGGTCTTCATGCAGCAGGACCGGAACCAGCTCGTTGTAAAGTGCTTCGAGCCGCGGGTCGGTGTCGACGTCGATCACCTCGACTTGAGCGCCGAACTCTGTCGCCAGAGGGGCCAGTGCGGCCTCCATGTCATGGCAGAGGTGACAATAAACACGCGACATCAGTGTCAGCTTCTTGCCCACGCTATTCATTTCTTTTATCGGGCAAACCCTTGATCGTGACAAAGGTCTGTATCTCGCCACGACGAACAAGCAGCGTCACATTGCTGCCCTTGTCGAGTTGCGACAGAAGCTTGTTGAATTGCTCGACGCTCTTCAGATCGTTACTCACGCCGCGCGAGATGAGCGACAAAATCACGTCCCCGGGACGCAAATCTGCCCTTGCGGTATTGCCGCGAATATCCTCGACCAGCAGGCCGCCACTCACCTTCAGTTCGCGTTTCTGTTCGGTGGTCAGTTCCGAAACTATCAAACCCAAGCGATTGGCCACCTGCTCGGTTGGTTTGTTATTTTTTCCGCCCTTGAGCGCGACCTTCTCATCGGGAATCTCACCAATCACCACGGTGAGATCTTTCGTTGCGCCTTTACGCCAAACCTGAATCGACACTTTGCTGCCCGGACGAGTTGCGCCGACAAGACGCGGCAACTCGCTGGAACTGGAAACCACTTTGCCATCGTATTTCAGGATCACATCACCCGGCTCGATTCCTGCCTTCTCCGCCGGACCGCCTTTCTCAACTGCGTTCACCGCTGCGCCTTGTGCTTTGGCCAGGCCAAAGGATTCGGCCAATTCCTTTGTTATCTCCTGGATAACCACGCCGATGCGGCCACGACTGACTTTGCCAGTGGCGCGAAGCTGTCCCTGGATATCCATGGCAACGTCGATCGGAATAGCAAAGGAAATCCCCATGAACCCGCCTGAACGGCTATAGATCTGCGAGTTGATGCCAACGACCTCGCCCTTCATGTTGAACAGCGGACCACCCGAATTGCCGGGGTTGATCGCCGCATCGGTCTGGATGAAGGGGACGAAATTTTCCTGCGGCAAAGAGCGCCCCTTCGCACTGACGATACCGGCCGTCACGCTGTTGTCGAAACCGAAAGGGGAACCAATGGCGACAACCCACTCACCCACCTTGAGCGCATTGGGATCACCGAGGTGAACTACCGGTAGTCCGGTCACTTCGATTTTTATCAGCGCCACATCGGTTCGCTTGTCGGCGCCAATTACCTTGGCTTTGAATTCCCGTTTATCGGTTAGACGAACCAGAATTTCGTCTGCCGAATCCACGACGTGGGCGTTGGTCAGGATGTAACCGTCATTGCTGACAATGAAGCCGGAACCAAGCGAACGGCTCTCGAATTCACGCGGTGCCGGCGCACCGGGAAAACCGGGCGTCCCCGGTTGACGCGGCGGCATGAAGCGACGGAAGAAATCGAACATCGGATCGTCTTCATCAAACGGGAAAGGCTGAGCGTTCTGCCCGCTGCCGCGCACAACTTGCGTGGTGCTGATATTGACGACGGCCGGCCCCTGTTTTTCAACGAGATCCGTAAAATCGGGCAGACTACGACTCTGTGCTTGCGCCATCAGCGAAAACACTACGAAGAAAAAAGCCGTGATGATCTGTTTCATAGCGACGAATACCTCCTGCGTGTCTAAGCGTTGCTGGTTGTTGTGGACTCTGAAAAACCCGCTACGTCGCTATTTAAGGCCGACAGGCAAAAAATCAAGTGCGGATGACCGCCTGGAATCGCTGATCGGGCTTGCTCCGCAGCTGTGCGCGGCGAAGCAAAAACCAGGCTGCCAACAGGCAACCGAAGGCGCCAAAGATCGCCCCCGGCTCGCCGGCGAACGCCGCCCCCCCAATCGCTCCGACAAACAATGCGAGCAACGGGAAACCGTAAGCGTAGACTGCACTGCGCCGTACCGCACCATCGGCGATGGCAACGCGAACACTGTCTCCGACCGAGGCTTTACCCGGGTTCAACACACGAAAAGTGCGCGGCGTACTGCAAAACATTTGCCCGAGATTATTACCGCCACAACCGCCCTGCTCGTGGCACCGTCCGCAACCGGTTTCCTCCATGCGAACAATTGCGTAATCGCCGTCCAGTCCGGTGATGGTTCCTTGTGCGTCAATCATGCTTTTACTCTATTCCGTTCGCAGAATTCCCGCCTTCAGGGCGGAACTGCGCCACAAGCAATTCTCGCGTGAGGTGCAATCTGCCGATAAAAATTAAAAGACCCTGCCTTCTCGAAAGACTACCACCTGCGATCAGGTGAGGTATCGAGGAGCGGCCTCAGTTTGGCGGCCACCGCTTCGCGCGCCCGGAAGATGCGTGACCGCACCGTACCGATCGGGCAATTCATGGCCTCCGCAATTTCCTCATAGCTCAACCCCTCGATCTCGCGCAGCACGATGGCGGTACGCAATTCTTCCGGCAAGGACTCGATCGCGGCATTGACCGTCTCGCCGATCTGCTTTGACTGCAGGAGACTTTCCGGCGTGTTGATATCGCGCAACTGGTCGGCGTCTTCAAAGCCTTCCGCTTCGTCGGCGTCAAAATCGGTCGACGTCGGCGCGCGACGCCCCTGTGCAACGAGATAGTTTTTGGCGGTATTGATCCCGATCCGGTATAGCCAAGTATAAAACGCACTGTCGCCACGAAACGAGGGCAAGGCGCGATAGGCCTTGATGAAAGCCTCCTGCGCCACATCCTCAACCTCGGCGTGGTCGCGTATGAAGCGCGACAACAGACGTCCGAGCTTGCGCTGATACTTTGCAACCAGCAGCTCGAAAGCATGTCTGTCGCCTGCCTGTGCGCGTTCGACCAGCTTTTGGTCTATGTCGCGTTCGCTCATGCTCTGTAGGTTCCCTGTCGGACGGTGTTGTGTTTTGCGCCAAAGTATAGCGCAACCGCCGAACCTCGGTGATGACAGTGCATTCGCCGGTTGGTGTGACCAACCGCTCCGAAAATGGTTCATCCGCCACCGGGGGTATTGCCCCGCAACGGACATGATATAGTTGCGGCCTTTGTTGGCAAGGCTCCTATCGTGGCACTTCGCTTCGACGTTCTCATTATCGGCAGCGGTCTGGCCGGACAATCGGCGGCCCTCCGTCTCGCAAAAACCCACAAGGTGGCGCTGATCAGCAAGCGTGCGCTGGAGGACAGCGCTTCCAGTTGGGCTCAAGGCGGCATTGCCGCCGTACTGGATAGCCAGGACTCGATCGAGGCTCACATCCGCGACACCATCGTCGCGGGCGCCTTTCTGAATGACGCCAAGGCGACGCGCTTCGTCATCGAGAACGGGCGTCAAGCCATCGACTGGCTGATCGAACAGGGCGTCCCCTTTACACGCGACGAAGCGGGCTACCACCTCACCCGCGAAGGGGGCCACAGCGCGCGCCGCGTCATACACGTGGCGGATGCCACCGGCTTCGCCGTGCAGGACACGCTGACGCGCAAGGTTCGCCTGCATCCGAACATCACCATTCTCGAACGGCACATCGCGATCGACCTGATCACCGGCGACAAGCTCGGCATGGCCGACAACCGCTGCTACGGCGCTTACGCACTCGACAGCGACAGTGGTGAAGTGATCACGGTGGGGGCGCCGCATACGCTGATCGCCACCGGTGGCGCCGGCAAGGTTTATCTATACACGACGAATCCGGACACATCCACCGGCGACGGCATCGCAATGGCCTGGCGCGCCGGCTGCCGGGTAGCAAACATGGAGTTCATTCAATTCCATCCAACCTGCCTCTACCACCCGCAGGCGAAATCTTTTTTGATTTCCGAAGCGGTACGCGGCGAAGGCGGAATCCTGCGTCTGCCCGACGGCACCCGCTTCATGCCGGCACACGACCCGCGCGCCGAACTGGCGCCACGCGACGTTGTAGCGCGCGCGATCGACTTCGAAATGAAAAAACGCGGCCTTGATTGCGTCTATCTCGATATCTCGCACAAACCGGCCGAATTTCTTGGCGAACATTTCCCGAACATTCTCGCCCGCTGCCTCGAGCTGGGCATCGACATTTCCCGAGAGCCGATTCCCGTCGTTCCGGCTGCGCACTACACCTGTGGCGGGATCGTCACCGACTTGCGGGCACGCACGGATATCCCCGGTTTGTATGCGGCCGGTGAGGCGTCCTGTACGGGGCTGCATGGCGCCAACCGGCTGGCCAGCAACTCGCTGCTCGAATGCCTGGTGTTTTCCGAAGCTGCGGTGAAAGATATTCTGGCGCAACCCGATCGTGCCCTACCTGAACTTCCCAAGTGGGATGCCAGCCGGGTAACCGATCCCGATGAAGAAATCGTCATTTCGCACAACTGGGACGAACTGCGTCGCTTCATGTGGGACTATGTCGGCATTGTCCGCACGACAAAACGCCTGCAGCGTGCCCAGCACCGAATTCGTCTGCTGATGCGCGAAATCGAAGAGTTCTATTCCAACTTCCGGGTAAGCCACGACTTGATCGAGCTGCGCAACCTCGTCGTGACCGCCGACCTGATCGTCCGCTGTGCATTGCAGCGCAGGGAAAGCCGGGGCCTGCACTTTAGCCGCGACTATCCGGAGATGCTGCCAAAAACCCGGAACACACTGCTCAGAAGGCCCTCCCGGCGGACTCGCTAGAGTCGTTACGCCAGCGCAACCATAGACGAAGCACCCGAAACTGCTCGGCAGACATGCTGCCGGGCAGCAGTGCAAGGTTGATCGCGCCTCGCGCATCGCCAATTCTCAGGCGCAAAATGATCAATTGATTGAAGACGGTGCTGTCAGGCAGCAGCGATGCGGCGCTTCGCACATCGCCAGCAAACAGGCAATCCAATCCACCCTGCGCGGAGAGACGCACGCCCAGGATTTTCGGCTTGCGAAGGGCGTGCCATGCCGATACGCCAATCACGCCCAGCAGCACGGAGCGCAATAGCCAGGACCAGGGCAGCACAAGCACGCTGACAACAGCCAAGGCGTGAAACAGCAGAAGGAAAAAAACCAGAAGACGCGAGCGGTGCAGTTCGATATGGATCGGAAACTGCACCGCTCGGCTTAGCTTGAAAAGACGGGGCTAGACCCGCTTGAAAACGACAGTGCCGTTGGTGCCGCCAAAGCCGAAAGAGTTCGACAGCGCGACATCGATCTTCATTGACCGCGCTTCATTGGCGCAGTAGTCCAGGTCGCACAACTCGTCCTGGTTGAAGAGATTGATGGTTGGCGGCGAAACCTGGTGATAGATCGCCAATGCCGAAAAAACGGCTTCAATGCCGCCCGCCGCACCGAGCAAGTGGCCGGTCATCGACTTGGTCGAATTGACCACTAACTGTTTGGCGTGATCGCCGAAAGCGCGCTTGACGGCGATCGTTTCCGCCTTGTCGCCCAGCGGCGTCGAGGTACCGTGCGCATTGACGTACTGAACGTCCTGCGGATTCAGTTGGGCGTTGCGCAGCGCGTTGGTCATGCAGCGTGCTGCACCCTCCCCGTCTTCGCACGGTGCGGTCATGTGGTTCGCATCGGCACTCATGCCGTAGCCCGCCAGCTCGCCGTATATCCGGGCGCCGCGCGCCTTGGCGTGCTCATATTCTTCGAGCACGACAACGCCTGCGCCTTCACCGAGCACGAAACCGTCGCGATCCTTGTCCCACGGACGGCTTGCCGTCTTCGGATCATCGTTGCGCGTCGACAGGGCGCGCGCGGCGCAAAAGCCGCCGAGGCCAAGCGGCGACACGGTGGCTTCGGCACCACCGGCGATCATGATATCCGCGTCACCATATTCAATCAGGCGGCCCGCGTCGCCGATGCTGTGCGTGCCGGTCGAGCAAGCACTGACCAAGGCGACGTTCGGCCCCTTGTAGCCGTACATGATCGACAGGTTGCCGGAAATCATGTTGATGATCGAACCAGGAACAAAAAACGGCGAAATCTTGCGCACGCCACCAGCCAGAAACTCGTCACGCGTATTCTCGATCAACGGCAGACCACCGATCCCGGAACCGATGGCGACACCGATGCGTTCGGCGTTGGCTGGATGGGCTTCAAGCCCCGCGTCCTTGATCGCCTGAATGCCGGCAGCCATGCCGTAATGGATGAAAGTATCCATCCGGCGGGCGTCTTTTGCCGACAGGTAATGAGTAATGTCGAAATCCCTAACTTCGCCGGCGATCTGCACGGGAAAGGTCGAGACGTCGAAACGGGTAATCCGGTCAATTCCGGAGCGTCCGGCAAGAATGTTCTGCCAAGCCTGTTCGACGGAATTGCCGACTGGAGAGACGATTCCAAGGCCGGTGATGACGACTCTGCGACGTGCCAACTTTAGCTCCGGGGAAAAATTAATGCTGAGGATGAAGAGAATACTGCCCGGAACGACTCCCTGTTTAACCGGGCCGGCATTCAAGCCGGCCCGCAGGGAAGTTCCGCTGATGAACTGCTTTTTACTTCTTGTGACCGACGACGTAATCGATTGCTTGCTGGACGTTGGTGATTTTTTCAGCTTCGTCGTCCGGGATCTCGCATTCGAATTCTTCTTCGAGTGCCATCACCAGTTCGACCGTATCCAGCGAGTCCGCGCCAAGGTCATCAACAAACGAGGATTCGTTCTTGATGTCCGCTTCATTCACGCCGAGTTGTTCGGCGACGATTTTCTTGACGCGTTGTTCGATATTTTCCATTGAGGGGCTCCTTCCCAGAGTTCAGGTGTGAAACAAAACCGCACCATTCTACCAAAATGACCGGCGCTTACCAAATCGCCAAGCGAACCGGCCTCTATTACCCTGACGGGCACTAATCCATGAACATGCCACCGTTGACGTGAATCGTCGTTCCGGTGACATACGCGCCTCCCGGCGATGCCAGGAAAGCAACGGCTGCTGCGATATCTTCCGGGCGGCCGAGGCGGCCGAGCGGGATGCTGCCGAGCAGAGATTCCTTCTGTTTCTCATCAAGCGCCTTGGTCATATCGGTATCGATAAAACCCGGCGCAACGCAGTTGACCGTGATGTTTCGGCTGCCCAGTTCGCGCGCCAGCGAGCGGCTCATGCCGGCGACACCGGCCTTGGCGGCGCAATAGTTGGCCTGTCCCGGATTCCCGGCATGCCCGACGACCGAGGTGACGTTGATGATACGACCGCTACGCGCTTTCATCATGCCACGCATGACCGCTTTGGAAAGGCGAAACACCGCTTTGAGATTGGTATCGAGAACCGCATCCCACTCATCGTCCTTCAAACGCATCGAGAGGTTGTCGCGCGTAACGCCTGCGTTATTCACGAGGATACTTACCGCGCCATGCGCCTTGTCGATGCTGCTGATCAAGGCGTCGACCTGTTCGCCATCACGTACTTCAAGCACAACCCCCTCGCCTTTGATACCCGCACCGGCGAGGTAAGCGGATATTTTGGCGGCACCTTCGGCACTCGTCGCCGTACCGATGACGGTGGCGCCGAGTCTACCAAGTTCCGCAGCGATCGCCTGACCAATGCCGCGCGACGCGCCGGTAACGAGGGCTATTTGTCCGTTAAGCATGCAGTGTTACTCCAGAGTCGAAAGAGCGGCTTCGATCGCGGCCAGATCGTTCAGCGCGATGCCGGCGACGCCGTCGGCGCAGCGCTTGCTCAAACCCGACAAGACTTTGCCCGGGCCGCACTCCGCAACCGTCGCAGCACCCATTGCCGCCATTTTCTGGATCGTTTCAACCCAGCGCACCGGCGAATACGCCTGACGAATCAAGGCATCCTTGATCTTTTCGGGATCCGATTCAAGCGCCACATCCACGTTATTGATCACCGGCATCTGCGGCGCAGCGAAGCTCAGCTCAGCCAGGCGAGCGGCCAGTTTGTCGGCAGCCGGACGAATCAGCGAAGAATGAAAGGGAGCCGATACCGGCAGCAGTACCGCACGCTTGGCACCACGCGCCTTGCAGGCCTCACAGGCGCGTTCGACGGCCGCCTTGCTGCCGGCGATTACTGTCTGTCCGGGCGCGTTGAAATTGACCGGCTCCACCACCTCGCCATTACCAACCGCAGTTGCGGCTTCAACACACGCTTCGCGTATCTTGTCGTCATCGAGCCCAAGAATGGCAGCCATCGCACCAGTTCCCACCGGTACAGCCTCCTGCATTGCGGCAGCGCGCAAACGCACAAGCGGAACGGCATCCTTGAAAGCGATAACGCCGGCGGCAACCAACGCCGAATATTCGCCGAGGCTGTGACCGGCCAGCAGGGCCGGCAACTTTCCACCCTTTTCAAGCCACAAGCGGTAGGTCGCAACCCCTGCCGTCAACATCACCGGCTGCGTATTGACCGTCTGCGCCAGCGCTTCGGCCGGGCCGTCGGCAAGCAATTGCCAGAGATCCTGCCCAAGCGCCGTCGACGCTTCATCGAAAGCTGCGCGGACCACCGTGGAGTCACCATAGGCAGCCATCATGCCGACCGACTGCGACCCCTGGCCGGGAAAAACAAATGCAAATGACATTTTATTCCTTTTAGAACTCGAGCAGCACTGCGCCCCACGTAAAACCGCCACCGACGCCTTCAAGCATGATTTTCTGACCACGCTGAATTCGCCCGTCACGCACGGCGGCGTCCAGGGCCAGCGGCACCGAGGCAGCCGACGTGTTGCCGTGACGATCGACCGTGACGATCACCTTGTCCATGGGGAGTTCCATTTTCTTCGCGGTCGCTTCGATGATGCGAATATTGGCCTGATGGGGGATCAGCCAGTCGATCTCCGACGGGTGAATCGCGGCGGCCGCACAACACTCGTGCGCCACCTCAGCCAGAACGCGGACTGCGAATTTGAAAACCGCCTTCCCGTCCATGCGCAGGAAGGGATCGCCGGTGACCGCCCCGCCACTGATATTGCCGGGGACGGAGAGAATACCGTGGTGCGCGCCGTCGGCGTGCAGTGCGGTTGCCAGAATGCCCGGCTTCTCGGAGGCTTCAAGCACAACGGCACCGGCGCCATCGCCAAACAGTACGCAGGTTCCGCGATCGCTCCAGTCGAGAATGCGCGAAAACACCTCGGCGCCGACGACCAGGGCTTTCTTGTTGCTACCGGAACGAAGAAATTTTTCCGCGATGGACAAGGCATAGACGAAGCCGGTGCACACGGCCTGCACGTCGAACGCCGTTGCGCCGTGGTTGCCAAGCTTGCTCTGCAACAGGCATGCCGTGCTCGGGAAGATAAAATCCGGTGTCGACGTTGCCACAATGATCAGGTCCAGCTCGCTGGCATCAACGCCCGCAGCCTCCAGCGCGCGGCGGCTGGCCTCGAGCGCCAGATCGCTGGACGAGCAACCCGGCTCGGCGAGATGGCGCGCCTTGATTCCCGTACGACTGACAATCCATTCGTCGTTCGTTTCGATACCGCGGCGCACGAGATCGTCGTTGCTGACGGGCTGGCCCGGCAGATAACTGCCAACACCGGTAATCCGGGCGTACATCTTATGCACTCTCCTGAAGCGGTTGCTGCTGCGCGACACGTTCGGTAATGCGGGCCAGCACGCCGCTTCTTACGGCTTCTGCAGCACGTCCGAGAGCGTTGGCGAAAGCAAAGGCATCGGCCGAGCCGTGGCTCTTGAGGACGATGCCCTTCAACCCGAGCAGACTGGCACCGTTATAGCGCCGATGATCGACGTGTTTCTTGAAATTTTTGAGGACCGGCATGGCAATCAACGCGACCAGCTTGGTCAGCAGATTGCGGCTGAATTCCTGACGCAGGAACGTGGCGAGCATTTGCGCCAGACCTTCCGACGCCTTCAGTGCTACGTTGCCGACGAAACCATCGCAGACGATGACTTCGGCTTCGCCCTTGAATACACCGTCACCCTCGACGTTTCCGATGAAATTGAGGCCGGATTCCTTGAGCAGTTCTGCAGCACGCTTGACGACATCGTTGCCCTTGATGTCTTCCTCGCCGATGTTCAGGATGCCGACAGTCGGTCGCTCCTTGTGTTCGATGGCCGAAACCAGCGAAGCGCCCATGATGCCAAATTGCAGCAAATGCTCAGGGCCGCAATCAACGTTGGCACCAAGATCCAGCACATGCGTGTGCCCGGTCGCCGTCGGAAGAATCGCGCAGATTGCCGGGCGATCGATGCCCGGCAACATTTTCAGGACGAAACGGGAAATCGCCATCAAGGCGCCGGTATTGCCGGCGGAAACGCAGGCATCCGCATCGCCTTGCTTGACGAGATTGATGGCGACTCGCATCGAGGAGTCTTTTTTGTTGCGCAAAGCCAGCGCTGGCGGCTCATCCATAGCCACCACTTCCGTTGCATGGTGAACGGAAATGCGGCTGTCGTCGGCACTCCCAAGCAGGGGCCGAATCTGATCCTCAAGACCGACCAGGACAACGCGCACGTCTTCGTAACTACGCACGAAGTCGAGCGCCGCCGGCACGGTAACGCAGGGACCGTGATCCCCACCCATGCAGTCGATGGCGACGGTAATAGTCATCCGATAACGGGCAAAAGAAAAGGCAGGCAGTTCACCCTCGCGGGAAACTGCCTGCCTTATCTTCAGAAATTACTCGCCCGTACCTTTGGCGACTTTCTTGCCGCGGTAGTAACCGGAGGGGCTGACGTGGTGACGCAGATGAACTTCGCCCGTTGTCGGCTCAACGGCCAGCGGCGGGTTGGTCAGAAAATCGTGGGCACGGTGCATACCACGCTTGGACGGGGATTTCTTGTTCTGCTGAACAGCCATAACTTACTCCTAAAATCAAATTTACTACGCTTTACCTTTGAGGCCGGTTAGCGCGGAAAAGGGCGAAATTTTCGCCGTCCCCTGCCCGGCCTCGGGCATGGCACAACTTTCGTGACACGGCGCTGCGGGCAGGGCGAGAATAATCTCGTCCTCGATCAGCGCCGTAACATCGAGTTCTTTCTGCGTCAGAAGAAAATCCTTGGAATCATCCTCAATTTCCTCCTGCGTCAGATCATCTTCATCGTCAACAAATTCGAGCAGGCTACGCACCTCGAGCGGATACTCGACGCCTTCCAAGCAGCGCTGGCAGCACAAAGAAAGCGTGCCATCCAGTTCCAGCCAGAGCTGAGCCCTGTTACGAGGCCCCATGCCCCCCTCGACCCGATACGCCAGAGAGCCAGCAGAATCTGCCAGCAAATCAAGCACTCGCGTCAGGCCGGCGATTCGCAATTCGCCTTGCAGCGACCCTGCTTCACGCGCAAAAGCGAGACTATCTATAACAATCCGTTGCGACATAAGGGGCGCATGATATTATTTTTGGCTTTTGAAGTCAAAGAAGCGACGCCATTAATTCGGTTTTTTTCTGAAATATTTCCATTTCGCCGCGGACTTGGCGCAACTTCCTAGTCGATTGTCTCATGTCTACTCCACAACTTGTCCTCGCATCAACATCGCCATTCCGCCGGGAACTGCTCGCCCGACTGGGTTTGCCGTTCGAAATAGCCAATCCGGCGGTAGATGAATCCGCCTTGCCCGACGAGACACCGGAGGCAACGGCACTTCGCCTATCCGAAAGCAAAGCCCGGGCAGTCGCGGCAAACTTCCCCGACGCATTGATTATTGGCAGCGACCAGGTGGCCTGCCTCGATGGCCAGATTTTCGGCAAACCGGGAACCCACGAAAATGCGGTCCGACAACTTCAAACCATGCGCGGACGCAGCGTCAATTTTTTTACCGGGCTCTGCCTGCTGAATGCAAAAACCGGACAAGCTCACCGACGCGGCGTACCAACGCTAGTGACTTTCCGCGAACTCACCGACAGTGAAATCGAAAACTACCTGCGTCGTGAGCAGCCTTACAACTGCGCGGGCAGCGCCAAATCGGAAGGACTTGGCATTGCGGTCATTGCAAAAATGGAAGGCAGCGACCCCAATGCACTGATCGGACTGCCGCTAATTGCACTCTGCGACCTTCTAAAAACAGAAAACTATAACGTTTTATAATCAACAAGTTTCGATATAAAAATAAAGTACTTTATGAATAAAGGCGTTCTTTATCTGATTCCCGTTCCGCTCGGCCAATCGACACTCGAGGCAGTATTGCCGGCAGCCGTTCGAGACCGAGCGAAACAACTCAGACACTTCGTCGCCGAAAACGCCAAATCGGCTCGCGCTTTCCTCAAGCTGCTCCCCTCCGATACGCCGCTACAGCAAATCGGAATTCAAGAACTCAGCGAACACACGCCGACCAGCGCGCTCCCCGACCTGCTTGCACCACTGTATGCAGGACAAGATGTCGGCCTGATTTCCGAAGCGGGCTGCCCAGCTGTCGCGGATCCTGGCGCCAACCTGGTTGCGCTGGCGCAACGCGAGGGCATCCGCGTTGTCCCGATGACCGGACCGTCTTCAATCCTGCTCGCCTTGATGGGTTCCGGGCTATCCGGCCAGAACTTCGCTTTCCACGGTTATCTGCCGGTGAAGGATGATGAGCGACAGAAAAAACTGCGGGATCTGGAAAAGGATTCACGCCAGGAAAAACGGACGCAAATATTTATCGAAACGCCTTACCGCAACCGGCAGATGCTCGAAACGCTGGTCAAGACCTGCGCCGACAGCACGCGAATCTGCGTCGCCACCGACCTGACTCTCGACAGCGAATCGATCATGACGCGAACCCCCGCCGAATGGCGCCGCCAGGGGCAGCCGGAAATCGATCGCCGCCCGACGGTTTTTCTGCTGCAGGCCTAACGAACGACGACTCGCTCGCTACCGAACACGCGCAGGGCCAGGCTTTGCGCCATATCGGCCCCCAGGCGCTTGGCAAAACGCTCGGCAATGTTCTCCTTGACCGAGTAGTCGAGGATTTTTTCAGCCTTGATGACGTCACGCGCCACCGAATCGACCGTTCCGAAATCATCGGCCAGCCCCAGCTGAATACTCTGGCTCCCCGTCCACATCAGGCCCGTAAACATTTCAGGCGTCTCCTTGAGGCGCTTGCCACGCCCCTGCCGGACGACTTCGATAAATTGCTTGTGGATCTCGCCAAGCAGCAGCTTGGCGTGCTCCTTCTGTTTCGCATCCTGCGGCGAAAAAGGATCGAGAAAGCCCTTGTTCTCGCCGGCCGTGAGCAGACGTCGCTCAACCCCCAGCTTATCCATCGCGCCGGTAAAGCCGAAGCCATCCATCAATACCCCGATGGAACCAACGATACTGGCCTTGTCCACGAAAATCTTGTCGGCAGCCGAAGCAATGTAATAGCCGCCCGAGGCGCACAGATCCTCGACCACCACATAAAGCGGAATTTCCGGATATTTGACGCGCAGACGGCGTATTTCGTCATAAACGATGCCGGACTGGACCGGGCTGCCGCCTGGACTATTGACACGCAAGATGACCCCAGCCGTGCCTTTATCTTCGAACGCCGACTGCAGGGCACCGTTGATCTTCTCGGCACTGGCCTCACCGCTTGCTTCAATAGTGCCGCGCAGATAGATCAGCGCCGTATGCCGGCCATCAACCAGCTTCTCGGAGCCACCCCAATCGACAACCAGGACAAGTACCGCAACGAGATACGTGAGAACGGCCAGCTTGAAGAAAATCCCCCAGCGGCGTCTCGACTTCTGCTCCTGCAGCGACGAGAGGGCGATTTTTTCCAGCAACTGGCGTTCCCATTGCGGATCGTTCTGAGGGGTTTCCAAAATATCTACTCGGTTGGGGTGAAATATATAGCGCCATCCCGTTCTGTGACAGGGAGCGGCATCAAGCCTTTTCCATTACAGCGTCCGCCCAGGCAACGGCCGGTTTCCGGTGCATAAAGCGCACCGTGGGTCGCGCAGATCAAGTATAGCTTGGAATCATCGAAAAACTCGTTGTGCTGCCAGTCAAGCTCAACCGGCACATGGCCGCAGCGGTTGAAGTAGGCAAACACACGCCCGCGGAAGCGGACAACAAATGCCGGCTCATCCCTGCCGTAGCGTATGACCTTGAAGCGAACTCCCGGACCGCCATCGACCAGGGCATCCGAAGCACAAATCAGGCGTTCGTCCGCAGCCATGCGGCAAGCTCCCCCGCATCACGCAAACGCGCCAGCGGCTCAAGCGTATCAAGCGCCGAAGCCGGATGCGCTCCATAAGCGACGGCCAGCCCGGCCACCCCGGCGTTTTTTGCCATCTGCAGATCATGCGTCGTATCACCGATCATCAGCGTCCGCTCCGCCGAGACTGCGAACTCCTGCATCAGTTCATCAAGCATCTGCGGATGCGGCTTTGAAAAACATTCATCGGCACAGCGCGATGCCCGGAAATAGGCGCCAAGGCCGCTCGTTTTCAAGGCCCGATCCAAACCCGCACGACTCTTGCCAGTGGCTACGGTCAGCAAAAAACCAGCATCTGAAAGCTCGGCGATCATCCCAGCCACACCTTCAAACAACAGCAATTCGTGATCACGCGACAAATAGTGATGCCGATAGCGCTCGACCATTTGCGGATAACGCTGCTCGGGCAATTCCGGCACCGCATGCCGCAACGCGTCACCCAAGCCCAGACCGATGACATGGCGCGCCCGTTCGTCCGGCGGCTCAGGCAAATCCAGATCGCGACAAGCAGCCTTGATCGCAGCAACGATGGCACCCGCCGAATCGAGCAAGGTACCGTCCCAGTCAAATACCAGAAGTTCAAATCTTTTGGCCATAGTCCTGTTTTTCTTTCGCAGCCAGCCCTTGCAAGAACTGCTGCAACGCTACCGGCAGCGGCGCTTCCAGCGCCAGCACTTCCTTGTTGATCGGATGCGGCAAGCTCATCCGCCAAGCGTGCAGGAACATGCGCTTCAGCCCTGTTTTGGGCAAGGCCTTGTTCAGCGCAAAGTCCCCATACTTCTCATCCCCGGCAATCGGAAAACCGAGGTGAGCCAGATGAACGCGAATCTGGTGCGTACGCCCGGTCTTCAATTCGGCCTCGAGCAAACTGAAATGTTCCCAGCGGGCAACTAGACGAAACACCGTGTGCGAGGTTTTGCCGTCGTCCGCAACGCGAACACGGCGCTCGCCCGACTCCAGCAAATACTTGAGCAACGGCAGCTTGACGTTGCGTACGGGATCCATCCAGCGCCCCTTGACCAACACCAGATAACGCTTGTCGGCCCCGCGGCCAGCACCGCCGAGACCGCCTTCGCGGAACATGTCGTGCAGGGCAACGAGCGCCGATCGTTTTTTGCCAACCAGCAGAATGCCCGAGGTTTCGCGATCGAGCCGATGCGCCAGTTCGAGGAAACGGGCTTGTGGGCGCTGGCGACGCAGCGCCTCGATCACGCCAAAACTGACGCCGCTACCACCATGCACGGCGATCCCGGACGGCTTATCCACCACCAGCATGGCTTCGTCTTCGAACAGGATCGGCAGCTCGGCCTTGATTTCGGCTCCGGCGACCACCTCTTCGTCGCGCTGAGCGATGCGCACCGGAGGAATCCGCAGGATGTCACCGAGCTGCAAGCGATACGAGACGTCGACTCGCTTGCTGTTGACCCGCACCTGGCCGCTACGCACGATGCTGTAGACGTGGCTCTTGGGCACGCCTTTGCAGATTTTCAGCAGGAAATTATCGAGGCGCTGACCTTGCTCGTCCTCGGTGACAATGGCCTGCGTGACGGAACTTTTGCTAACTTCGGCCATTTTGAATATACTGGACTTGATTTGCGTCTTGGATTGAAAGAGGCGCTGACCCGTGAGACCGTCGAGCGGCGCCGATTGTAAAAGCAATTGCGACGCATTTCCGGCAGGCCTCAGCCGCCTCGCTTGCGCCAACCTGCGCAAGATCATTCAACGCAAATCACCTGGTTAAGTACGCTCACCAAAAGTAGCGATACTACTTGATTTGCGCGCGCCTAGCACGTTCGGAACGCCCTAAGCAGATTCCCGAGCCTTGGTTTTCAAGGCCCGCAGAAAAATAGAAACAGCGAGACTCTCTCATTAGTTGCCGTCCTGGAAAGCCCATGAAGCGTACCGCCCACAACTAATCCGTCGCTGCCTGCACAAGGCGCTCCCCCCGTGAATGCGCGCGGGAGCCCCGTTAATGAAACGCATGCTATTTAATGCGACACAGGCTGAAGAACTCCGTGTCGCCATTGTTGATGGTCAGAAACTGATTGACCTCGACATTGAATCAGCCGCCAAGGAACAAAAAAAGAGCAACATTTATAAAGGCGTCATCACTCGCATCGAGCCCAGCCTCGAAGCCGCTTTTATTGATTACGGTGCCGACCGGCACGGTTTTCTCCCGTTCAAGGAAGTTTCGCGAGCCTATTTCCAGCCAGGCGTCGATGTCGGCCGCGCAACCATCAAGGAAGCGTTGCGCGAAGGCCAGGAACTGATCGTCCAGGTCGACAAGGACGAGCGCGGCAACAAAGGCGCGGCGCTGACGACCGTTGTCAGCCTGGCCGGCCGTTACCTCGTGCTGATGCCGAACAACTCGCGTGGCGGCGGCGTCTCGCGCCGTGTCGAAGGCGACGAACGCGCCGAACTGCGGGAAGTGATGGATCAGCTGCAGGTGCCGCAAGGCATGAGCCTGATCGCCCGTACCGCAGCCATTGGCCGCAACGCCGAAGAATTGCAGTGGGACCTGAATTACCTGATGCAGTTATGGAAAGCCATTGACGGCGCCGCCAATCAGCAAAAGGGCGCTTTCCTGATCTATCAGGAAGGCAGTCTGGTCATCCGCGCAATTCGCGACTACTTTCAGCCCGACATCGGCGAAATCCTGATCGATACCGACGAGGTATTCGACCAGGCGCAGCAGTTCATGGCACACGTGATGCCCGGCACGGTCAATCGCATCAAGCGCTATCGCGACGATGTGCCGCTGTTCTCACGCTTCCAGATCGAACACCAGATCGAATCCGCCTATTCGCGCCAGGTTAACCTGCCGTCGGGTGGCGCCATCGTTATCGACCACACCGAAGCACTGGTGTCGGTTGACGTCAACTCCGGCCGTTCCACGCGCGGTGCCGACATCGAAGAAACAGCGTTCAAGACCAACCTCGAAGCCGCGGAAGAAGTGGCTCGTCAGCTCCGCCTGCGCGACCTTGGCGGCCTGATCGTGATCGACTTCATCGACATGGAAAATCAGCGCAACCAGCGCGAAGTCGAAAACCGCCTGCGCGACGGTCTGCGCTTCGATCGCGCCCGCGTGCAAACGGGCAAGATCAGCCGCTTCGGCCTGATGGAGCTGTCCCGTCAGCGCTTGCGCCCGGCGCTGGCTGAGACCAGCTACATCCCCTGCCCGCGCTGCACCGGCACCGGCCATATCCGTAGCGCCGAATCCGCTGCCTTGCATATCCTGCGCATCCTCGAAGAGGAAGCGATGAAGGACAACACCGCAGCCGTGCGTACGCAGGTTCCGGTGGATGTTGCAACCTTCCTGCTCAATGAAAAGCGCGCCGATATCCAGGCCATCGAATTGCGCCACAAAGTCAACATCCTGTTGATCCCCAACACTCACCTCGAAACGCCGCAGCACAGCATCGTTCGGCTGCGTCATGACGAACTGAATCTGGACGACCTGCAGCAGCCGTCCTACAAGATGGTCGACGTGCCGACCGAGGACGACTCCAAGCAATCCTCCGCGGCTGGCGATGCCAAAAAAGCGCCGCGCCAGGAAGCCGCGATCAAGGGGATCACCCCGGCCCAACCGGCACCGATCGTCGCCGAGAAAGCGCCGGCCGAAGTTGCGAAAACCGAATCCGAGGGCATCTTTGCAAAGATCTTCTCGTGGTTCCGCAGTACGCCACAGCCTGCACCGATCCCCGAGCCGGAGCATAAGCCGCGAAGCAACAACACGCCACGCGAAGGCCAGCGTGACGGCCGTCGTGGTGGTGGTCGCCACAATCGTCGTGACGAAGAGCGCGAAGGTCGTGAAGGCCGCGAGCCACGTCCTAATCGCGAGCAGAAAGAAGCCCGCGAGCCGCGCCAAGGTCAGGGTCGCGAGGAAACCCCGAAACAGCAACGCGAACCGCGTGAGCCGAGAGAGCCGCGCGAACCCCGTCGCCAGCGCGGTGAACCGCGCCCTGAGCGCAAGGAACAGCCAACAGCGGCACCGGTCGCCGACGTCAAGTCCGACATTCCGGCAGTTGCGGCTTCTTCGACCAACCCGGGCGCACCCGAACCAAGCGGTGAAGAAGGCAGCAGCGGCGCTCGTCGTCGCGGGCGTCGCGGCGGTCGGCGCGAACGTGGCGAACCGCGCGAGCACCAGGGCGAAGCTGCAGTTGGCGAAGCCGCTGCAGCAGCAATGCCGGCAGCCGAATTGGCCGTGGCACCGCAAGCACCTGTCACCATGGACATTGGCATCACTCAAGCGGTACCGGCTGCAGAACCCGCCAACGTCGTCGAGTCGACGGCAGCCGTGACCGAGCCAAGCGAAGCCCCCGTCGTTGCTGTTGAAGCCGCGTCGGCAGAAGTTGTTGCCGCACCGGCAGCCGCCCAAGCCCAGGAGCAGCAGGTTACCGAAGCGGAGGCGCCTGCCGTCGTCGAGGAAGCACCGAAAGCGGCCGAGCCGGTCGTCGTTGCACCGCCAGCCCCGGCTGTCGAGACACCGGCGCTCGATATCGGCAAGGCGCTTGAGGAAAGCGGCCTGGTCATGGTGGAAACGAGCAACGACAAGGTCCAATCCTGGCAACCGGAAGCGGCTGAAACGACTCCGCGTCCGCGCCGCAAGCGCCCCGCGCCGGTCGTTGTTTCGGATGAGCCCTTGATGATGGTGGAAACACACAAGTAAGCCGGGAATATTCCCGCACAAAAAAACACGGGGCGCCTTGGCGCCCCGTGTTTTTTCTTGCCGCTTTCGCCCCCTCAGCTTCTGACAGAATGCTTCGTTGCGGTGCTCGCCGGCGTTGGGGCCGGCCCTAAACGCGCTTCGATCGATTCGATCAGACCATGCGCGGCATCCTCGACCATGTCGAGCACCAGATCGAAGCCGTGGCCCAAGCCATAGTAGGGGTCGGGAACCTCGTCGTCGTCGAAGTTCTTTGCATAGCTCATGAACAAGCCCAAGCGCTCGTATTTTTCCGGCGGGCAGATACGCTTGAGAACCTCTAGGTTATTGCGGTCCATGGCGAGAATCAGGTCGAAGTAGTCAAGATCCTGCGGCGCCACCTTGCGCGCCCGCATATTGGCAAGGTCGTAACCGCGACTTGCCGCAGCCCGCTGCGTCCGCTGATCGGGCGCCTCGCCGACGTGATAGCCATGCGTACCCGCCGAATCGACCTCTACCCTGCCCTCGAGTTTTTTCTGGCGAAGGAATTGGCGCAGCACGCCCTCCGCTGTCGGTGAACGGCAGATGTTGCCCATGCAAACGAAAAGAACCTTGATCACCTGATTTCCATTCACTCGACCCAGCCAGCGCGCTTACCGCATCACGGCTCAGCGCAGGCAGCACCCAATCAAATCATCAATAGCCCGATATTACCTGCTTGCCGCGCCTGCCGGAAGATAGACAAAGGTACTATGTAAAGTCGAAGCCCTACGCCAAGCCTTCGACGCCTGCAATCCCGGTATCGTGTTTCGCCGCACCGAAAACCTGCTGTTTGATGCGAAACAACTCGTCGCGTGCAGCCGCGGCCTTTTCAAACTCCAGATTCCGGGCGAAGTCGACCATTTCCTTCTCCAGCCGCTTGAGCTCCCGGGAAATCTGTTTTTCGCTCATCGCTTCGTAATTCGCCTGCTGCTGCGCGGCTTTAAGTTCGCGATGCGCCGTTTCCGAATCATAGACACCGTCGATGATGTCCTTGATGCGCTTGCTGACCCCCTTTGGCGTAATGCCGTGCGTTTCGTTGTAGTGGATCTGCTTGGCCCGGCGGCGTTCGGTTTCGGCTATCGCCCGGCGCATCGAGTCGGTCACGCGGTCGGCGTAGAGGATCGCGGTGCCGTTCAGATGGCGCGCGGCACGGCCGATGGTCTGGATCAGGGAACGTTCCGAGCGAAGAAAGCCTTCCTTGTCGGCGTCGAGAATGGCGACCAGCGAAACCTCGGGAATATCGAGGCCTTCCCGCAGCAGGTTGATGCCGACCAGCACCTCGAATTTCCCCAGACGCAGATCGCGGATGATCTCGACCCGCTCGACCGTGTCGATGTCCGAATGCAGATAGCGCACGCGGACGCCATGCTCGCCTAGATAATCGGTCAGGTCTTCCGACATCCGCTTGGTCAGCGTGGTTACCAGGACGCGCTCTTCGACTGCGACGCGCCGTTTGATCTCGGACAGCAAATCGTCGATCTGCGTCGTCGCCGGACGCACGATGATCACCGGATCGACCAGCCCGGTCGGCCGCACAAGCTGCTCGACCACCTGCCCCTGATGCGCGCTTTCGTATTCCGACGGCGTCGCCGAGACGAAGATGGCCTGCCGCATCAGGCGCTCGTACTCCTCGAATTTCAGCGGCCGGTTATCGAGCGCGGAAGGCAATCGGAAACCGTAGTTGACCAGGTTTTCCTTGCGCGAGCGATCGCCCTTGTACATTGCGCCGACTTGCGGAATCGAGACATGCGACTCGTCGATGAACATCAGGGCATCCGCCGGCAGATAGTCGATCAGGGTCGGCGGCGGATCGCCGGCCTGGCGCCCGGACAGGAAGCGCGAATAGTTTTCGATGCCTTTGCAGAAACCCAGCTGGTCGAGCATCTCCAGGTCGAAGCGGGTGCGCTGCTCGATGCGCTGCGCCTCGACCAGCCGGTTCTCACGATTGAAAAACTCGATGCGGTCACGCAATTCAAGCTTTATCGCGTCGACGGCACGCAGAACGGTTGCACGCGGCGTCACGTAATGCGAGGAGGGAAATACCGTGAAGCGCGCGAGTTTGCTCTGCAGATGCCCGGTCAGCGGATCGAACAATTGCAGACCGTCGATCTCGTCGTCGAACAGCGAAATGCGGATGGCGTGCTCCGCGTGTTCGGCGGGGAATACATCGATAACGTCGCCGCGCACGCGAAAGGTGCCGCGATGGAAATCGACGTCGTTGCGCTCGTACTGCATTTCGCTCAGGCGCTTGATCACATCGCGCTGCCCCATGCGGTCGCCAACGCGCATGGTGAGAATCATCTTGTGGTACTCGTCGCGGTCACCGATGCCGTAGATGCAGGACACTGTCGCGACAATCACGCAATCACGCCGCTCGAGCAGGCTTTTCGTCGCCGAAAGCCGCATCTGTTCGATGTGATCGTTGATCGACGAATCCTTCTCGATGAACAGATCGCGGGCCGGCACATAGGCTTCCGGCTGATAGTAGTCGTAGTAGGAAACGAAATACTCGACCGCGTTATCGGGAAAGAATTCGCGAAACTCGGAATAGAGCTGCGCGGCAAGCGTCTTGTTGGGTGCCAGCACCAGCGCCGGTCGCCCGCTGCGCGCGATGACGTTGGCCATGGTGTAGGTTTTCCCCGAACCGGTAACGCCGAGCAGCGTCTGGAATGAAAGACCGTCTTCCAGGCCATCGAGCAGTTGCGCAATCGCCGTCGGTTGATCGCCGGCCGGCTGGAAGGGTTGATGCAGGCGGAACGGGCTGCCTGCAAAGGTAACAAACGGCGTATCGGCTGGGAAGCGCATTGAGTTCGGCATGATAGAATTCTACGTTGTTTCAAAACCGGCCACGGCCGGGGTGCGCACTGATTCTGGCTTTTCACTGTGGATAATCGCAGAGCGGATTGGTTCGCACGATTTCGTGCAACATTTTGCAACGCGTGGCGCTCAAAACGCGCCACTCTGACTTGAATATTTACGGAGTGCTCATGACGTCTTCGATCTTCGCCGCTGTGGAAATGGCTCCACGCGATCCAATTCTCGGCCTGAACGAATCCTTCAACGCCGATACACGTCCGACCAAGGTCAACCTCGGCGTGGGCGTCTATTTCGACGATAACGGCAAGATCCCGCTGCTCGGCGCCGTCAAGGTGGCCGAAAAAGCGCGTCTGGAAACCAGCCCGCCACGCGGCTATCAGCCGATCGAAGGCCTCGGCGCATACAACCAGGCGGTGCAAGGCCTGCTCTTCGGCAAGGAATCGCCGCTGCTCGCCGAAGGGCGTGTGGTGACCGTCGAGGCACTGGGCGGCACCGGCGCACTGAAGGTCGGCGCCGACTATCTGAAGCGCCTGAAGCCCGAGGCAACGGTGTACATCAGCGATCCGAGCTGGGAAAACCATCGCGCCCTGTTCGAGTCGGCGGGCTTCCCGGTCGAGATCTACCCCTACTACGATGCAGCCAGCCGCGGCGTCAATTTCGACGGCATGAAGGCCAAGCTGAACGCGCTGCCAGCCGGTTCGATCATCGTCCTGCACGCCTGCTGCCACAACCCGACCGGTGCCGACCTCAACGAAGCGCAGTGGCGTGAAGTGATCGACGCGATCCGCGCGCGCGGCCTCGTCGCCTTCATCGACATGGCTTACCAGGGCTTCGCCGACGGCATCGCCGAAGATGCGCTGGCGCTCAACCTGTTCGCCGCATCCAGCCTGCAGTTCTTCGTCTCCAGTTCGTTCTCCAAGTCCTTCTCGCTGTACGGCGAACGCGTCGGCGCACTGTCCGTCGTCACCGCCGGCAAGGACGAAGCCGCCCGCGTCATGTCGCAGGTCAAGCGCGTCATTCGTACCAACTACTCCAATCCGCCGATCCATGGCGGCGCAGTGGTCGCCGCCGTGCTCTCGACCCCGGAATTGCGCCAGATGTGGGAAGACGAACTGGCCGGCATGCGCGATCGTATCCGCGCCATGCGCGTCAGCCTGGTCGAAAAACTGAAGGCCAAGGGCGTCGCCCAGGACTTCTCTTTCGTCGCCAAGCAACGCGGCATGTTCTCCTATACCGGCCTCAGCCCGGAACAGGTCGAGCGTCTGCGCAGCGAATTCGGGATTTACGCGGTCAGCACCGGCCGCATCTGCCTCGCCGCGCTGAACACCAAGAACATCGATTACGTCGCCGACGCGATCGCTGCGGTGCTCTGAAGTCCGCTCTAGAGTTGCAATAAAGAACGCCGGCTTGCGCCGGCGTTCTTATTTGTGCGGAAGCCTCGACGTCAACGCCCCCCCCACTTGCAGTAGCGGCGCCTTGAGCGTGCCGCTCATCGACACCGGTAAGCGCAGCTGATTCACCGTGCCGCGCATCTGTACCTCAATGCGGCCGCTTACCTGCAGGTTCTTGCCGACCGTTACCTGGCCGGACGATTGCATCAAGCCCGAATTCAAAGCCAGGGCGGAGAAACGATAATTGCCGGGCGCCAGGTCAAGCCGTCCGGACAAGGACTCGAAGCGCGTCGAACCACCCCGTATCGGTGCCGAGGAAGCGCGCCGAGCCGCCTCGGCAAGATCGATGCCGCCAAGCACGCCGCGATTGACGGTGAAATCGCCCTCGGCATTCACCCCGGAGAAAATCGACGCCCACGACTCCGCCGTCGCGGAAATTTTCATGTTGCCGGTCGTTTCGCCTTCGAATTGCGGACCGATTCCCATCGCTTCGCCAAACCGCCGAGCGCTGATCCGTTGAAATGAAATATCGCCGACCATGCTCGGCTGCTTGTCGGCCCGCAGCACAGCTGCCCCCTGAAGCAATCCGTCAAAAATTCGCAGGTCGATCTTGGCGAGTGTAAGCGCCGCACCGTTCAGATTTCCTTTGATGTTGCCGGAGTCGATCACGAAAGAAGACGCCTCGGACGGACGCCAGCCGGAAGCTTCCAGTTCGACATCGACCCCCGCCGCGGCCGGCTTGACTTCAAGGTGCAAACCGCGACTCGCGGAGTTCAGCGCCAGGGAATTGAAACGGCCATCCGGCGCCAGCCTGGCCTCCCCGCTCATTCCGGCAAGGGTCAGCCCGCGAAACGAAATGTCCGCCTTGTCCAGCGTGACGTGCAGCACCCCGACTTTGGCCGACGACTGCGCCGCGCCGTCGAAGATGCCGGGCAAGCTGACCAGCGCTTCGGCAGGCAGGGTAACGCCATTCAACTCCATCTCGCGAAACACTTTCCGCGGCGCCGTCATCGTGGCAAGCACGGGCAGCAAGCGCATTTCCGAAATGCGCATTCCCTGCTCTCCCTCTTGATTGCCTAGGCGGACGTTATTGAGAAACAAACCCGGCTTCGGATAGAAGGCCACGCGCATTTCGCCGATTCTGGCGGACTGCCCGCTCGCCTGCGACAGTATTGCCTCCACCTCGGGCAGGTAGCGGCCATAAGGGAAGAAAATCGCCGCGAGAAAAACGAGGAAACCCAAGCCGAGCACGCCAAAAACCAGTGCAAGCGGCCAGGATATCGCGCGCCGTTGAGCACCGTGTCGCCCCCGCTCGATTGAAAAATCGTCGCCGCGTCGCGGTTTTTTCGAGGGCAACAAGGCCTTCAGGCGATCGAGCAAGCTCGTCTGTTCGACCAAGGGCGCATTCGGCAAATTGAGAACGCTCTGGACGCCGAACATCGAAATTTTGTTGGTTGCCGTGCGCACGGGATGAGGGACGGGCTCAATCGAGAACGAGGAAAAGGACGAATCGACGACCTCATTGAAAACAGGAGGCGGAGAAGGAATGAAAGCCGGCTCCCTACGCACGCTTTCCCTCTTCGGCGGGGGCGGCGACAAAGAAGGCTGGCCCAGCGCGGCAGCCCTGATTTCCTGCGCCACCTGCTTGCTTTGCTCCCAGACCGAGTCCTGCGCCACGACCGCCTGGATAAACCCGCCCAACTCCAGATCGCGCAGCGCGCTTTCCGTCAGCTGGCTATTCGCCGTCTTGGTGCAAAGATCGGCAACGGTCGCTTTCCCATCCACGAGAATCAATACCATGCGCATATTTCTCTGCACAACCCGGGTGCGCTGGCGCATTGCTTCTTCACCCGAAGCTGTTTTTATATAGACGAGATTTGGGTCCATTTTTCTCTGCAAATGTTGACGACGTATTGCTTCGTGCCTATAATGCGCGCTTCGTTGTTCCTCGATAGCTCAGTTGGTAGAGCGCCGGACTGTTAATCCGTAGGTCCCTGGTTCGAGCCCAGGTCGAGGAGCCAGAAATATTCAAGCAAAAAGCCCAGCCATTCGGTTGGGCTTTTTGCTTTCCGAGCCCGGCACGGGTTGCTGTCATCCCTGGCCACGGAGCGACAAAGGAAAGCCCCCGCTGCGGGGGATAATACTACGGATGATTTGATTTTCGTCAGCCGCTCTTCACGCCATAAACCGAGACCCCGTCATGTCCGTTTTCACGAAAGTAGTCCTCTTCACCGATAGCGATGGCCGTGCAAAATTCCGCGAGGAAACGATCCTGCTCGACGAAGGCACGCCGCAGTGCATGCTGTCGGCAGCGATGCCGGCCAGCGCTTGCCAGCTACGCCAAAGCCCCGTGGGCTTTCGCAGCCAGTTCCACTGCACTTCCGCGCCACAGTGGCTGTTCGTGCTGGCCGGCGAAATGAAAATCGGCCTGCAGGACGGCAGCGCCCGCAGCTTCAAGGCGGGTGAGCACTTTTACTCGGCCGATCTGCTGCCTGCCCACGCGACTTTCGATCCGGCGGTGCACGGTCACTGGAGTTGCCAGGTCGGCGACCAGCCGCTGGTGACGCTGTTCGTCAAAGGCTGAACGCTGGGCGAGGGATGTCCTTGGACAGTCCCGTAATCAGCTCCGGATAAGAAGCGGCAGATCATTTTTCGTTATCCGTTGTCCAACGGCTCCACATCAGCCCGATTGTCTCGGAAGCGCTCCATGTTCCGCGCCGATCGCGCTACTGCAGGAGTCGCCCATGGATGCCGTACCTGTCGATAACGAAGTGCGTCGCACCGCCGACGCATCCTCCTGCCCCGTAGCGTCGGCGCTCAACACCGGGCCGCAACTCGGCGAGGACTCCTTCCGCCGCGTCGTCGAGTGGGCACCCAGCGCAATGGTCATGATCGACCGCGACGGCACCATGGTGTTGGTCAACGCGCAAACCGAACGGATGTTCGACTACGGCCGCGCCGCGCTGATCGGGCAGTCGGTCGAGATCCTCGTGCCGGAACGTTTCCGCCACAAGCACGCGCTGTTCCGGGCCGGTTTCTTCGACAATCCGCAGCCGCGACCGATGGGCGTCGGGCGCGATCTCGCCGGTTGCCGCGCCGACGGCAGTGAATTCCCGATCGAAATCGGGCTCAATCCGATCGACACCGAGGCTGGCGTAATGGTGCTCGCTTCGATCATCGACATCACGGAACGCCAGCGCGCCCAGCAGCGGCTCGAAGATGCGCTGCTCGAAAAGACCGCGCTGCTCAACGAAGTCCATCACCGCGTCAAGAACAACCTGCAAGTCGTCACCAGCCTGCTCAACCTGCAGGCCGACCACGCCGCCGATCCGCGCCTGCGCGCCATCCTGGGCGAAAGTTGCGGACGCGTGAAGGCGATGGCGCTGACCCACCAATTACTCTACGAGGAGCGCAAGGATTTCTCGCGCCTCGATCTGGGCGATTATCTCGACCGTCTGGTGCAGTCGATCCGCGCTACCTATCGCGCCACCGGCGACCGCGTCGTACTTCATCTAATGCGGCCGGCTGAAGGTGTCTACCTCGACCTGGAGCGGACGATTCCCTGCGGCCTGCTGGTAAACGAACTGGTGACGAATTCCTTCAAGCACGCTTTCCCGGCGGAACGCCACGGTGAAATCGTGATCGAATTGAGTGAGGATGCCGATGGTTACATTTGTTTCTGCGTGGCCGACAACGGTATCGGTCTGCCATCCGATACGGAGGTGGCGGCGTACTCTTCGCTCGGCCTGCAATTGGTGCCGCTGTTCGTTGATCAGTTGCACGGTGAACTGACGATAGCGCGGGAAAACGGGACACGGTTTGGCGTGCGTTTTCCCAAACGCTTCATCGGAAAGGAAGCTTCATGAGTGCGAGACTGCCGACCAATCTGATGCTGGTCGAAGACGAGCGTATTGTTGCCTTCGATCTGAAGCGGCAATTGCAGGGCTTCGGCTACCGCGTCGGTTCCGTCGTCCCCAGCGGCGAGCAGGCGATCGACCGGATCGGTGAAGAAAAGCCCGACCTGGTACTGATGGACATTCACCTCGAGGGCCAGATGGACGGTATCGAGGCCGCTGTCGAAATTCGTACGCGGCATCAGATCCCCGTCGTTTTTCTGACCGCCTACGCGGAAGACGATACTTTGCGCCGCGCGCTCGACAGCCGCCCCTTCGGCTACCTGGTCAAGCCGTGCGAGGGACGGGAGTTGCACGCAACGATCCAGATGGCGCTGGCCAGGCGCGAGGACGAAATCGCCGTCGAGCAAAGCGAGGAGCGCCTGAAGCTGGCCCTCGATGCCGCGTCGCTCGGCGTTCTCGAATGGAACCCGACGGCGGATCGGCTGCAAGGCGATATCCATCTCGGCATGCTGTTCGGCAATCAATCGCAGCCACTCGATGAGCAATGGGACACGTTCATTGCCCGCGTCGACGCAAGCGATCGCGAGCGCGTACGGGCGGCGCTCAACCCCACACTGGCTGACACCAAAGCCGTGCGGATCGAGTTTCGCACGGTTGGCAACCGAACGCCGCCGCGCTACATGGAAGCGCACGCCAAGGCCTACGGCGCGGCCGAGGTCGGCGGGCGTGTCGTCGGCATCCTCCAGGACGTCACGCAGCGACATAAAACCGAGGAGCGCTTGCGGCAATCCAGCGTCGTCTTCCAGACCACCGCCGAAGCCATCGCGATCACCGACCCGGAACGGCAAATCGTCGCCGTCAATGCCGCATTCTCGCGCATCACCGGCTACCTCGAGGACGAGGCCATCGGCCTCGATCTGGATATCCTGCTCCGCGTAAGCCCCGGCCCGGAGCGCTACATTGCCTGTCTGCAGGCCAGCGCCGCAGGCTTCTGGCACGGCGAAGTCCGCTGCCGTCGCAAGGCGGGCGAAACATTTCCGGCGTGGCAGAACATCAGCGCGGTGCGCAACGCCGGCGGCCTGCTGACCCAGATCGTCACCACTTTTTCCGACGTGACGGCGATTTACGATGCGCAACAGCGGCTCAACCATCTGGCGCACCACGACCCGCTGACCGGTCTGCCGAATCGCCTGCTGTTCGACGATCGCCTGCAGAACGCCATCGAACAGGCGCGGCGCGGCGAAAAGCGCTGTCTGCTGCTGTTTCTCGATCTCGACGGCTTCAAGGGCATCAACGACACGCTCGGGCATGCCGTCGGCGACGAGTTGCTGCGTACCGTCAGCGACCGCCTGAAAAGCGTGCTGCGCAGCAGCGATACGATCGCCCGTCTCGGCGGCGACGAATTCGTAGTTCTCGCCGGCAGCGCCAACCCCGATTACGCGGCACAGCTGGCACAGAAAATCCTCGAACAGCTGCGCATCCCCTTTCCACTCGCGGAGCAGCAACTCTCCGTCACCGGCAGCTTGGGCATCGCGGTCTATCCGGACAACGGCACCGACAGCCAGCAATTGATGCGGGCGGCCGACATGGCGATGTACACGGCCAAGGCCGAGGGGCGCAATCGCTACCACTTCTACGCCGACGACATGTCGGCGCGGGCGAACGAAAGGATGGACATCGAGCAGGGACTGCGGCGCGCCATCGCCAACGACAAGCTGCTCGTCCATTACCAGCCGAAGGTAAACCTCGCCGAACGCCGCATCGTCGGCGTCGAGGCGCTGGTGCGCTGGCAACACCCGGAACGCGGCGTGATCCAGCCCGGCAGCTTCATCGCCATCGCCGAGGAAAGCGACATCATCGAACATCTCGGGCGCTGGGTCTTGCGCCACGCTTGCCGCGAGATGCACGACCTTGCCCGGGCAAAAGGCGGCGGCGACTTCCACCTGGCCGTCAACGTATCGGCAAGACAATTTCTCAGCGCCGACTTCGTCAGCGTCGTCAAATCGATACTCGAGGAGACCGGCTTCCCAGCCGCCTCGCTGGAACTGGAGATCACCGAAAGCACCCTGCAGGCGACCGAACGCAGCCTGCTCCTCCTCAACGCGCTCAAGGAACTGGGTGTCGCCATCAGCATCGACGACTTCGGCACAGGCTATTCGTCGCTGAGCGTGTTGCGCGACATGCCGATCGATCGCATCAAGATCGACCGCTCGTTCATCGTCGATCTGCCGGGCAGCGACAGCCAGCGCGTGGTCGTCGAAGCCGTCGTCGCGCTGAGCCGGGCCATGCGCATGTCGATCACCGTCGAAGGCATCGAGCGTCCGGAGCAGGCCGACGTGCTGCAGCAACTGGGCTGCGACGAAGGCCAGGGTTTTCTTTTCGCACGGCCGATGCCGCTCGCCGATTTGGCAGAATTGCTGAGTCACGGGTGGCAGTCAGTTTCGGCCGACAACGCGCCTGACTAAGCGAGCGCGCGGCACCTGCCGCTAGCTGAACCGGTATTCGCCCGCCGCATACAGCCGCCAGCCGCCATCTCCCGTGAGTTCCAACACCTGCGGATGGTATTTGGCGATCGAGGGACGATGGCCGACGCTGACCAGCGTCGTGCCGGTTCCCGCCAACTGCTGATAAAGACCGTCCTCGTTGGCGACATCGAGGGCGCTGGTCGCTTCATCGAGAATCGCGTAGCGCGGCGCGACGAGCAGCAGGCGGGCGAAGGCGACGCGCTGCTGCTCGCCGACTGAAAGCACTTTCGCCCAGTCCAGCTCGGTATCGAGGCCGCCAAAGCGCGCGACGAGATCGGGCAGATTGACGCGCTCCAGCAGGCTCTGGAGCGCCGCATCGGCAATCTCCAGATCCAGTTGCGGATACAACAGCTGGCTGCGCAGGCTGCCGAGCAGCATGTAAGGCCGTTGCGGCAGAAACAGCATTTGCCGCGCATCGGGCCGGACGATGCGACCGCTCCCCGAGCGCCACAGGCCGGCAAGCGCACGCAGCAAGGAACTCTTCCCGCAGCCGCTGGCGCCGACGATCATCACCCCGTCGCCCGGATCGATCGCCAGCGTGAGATCCTTGACCAGGGTTCGCACGTGGTTCGGCGTCTGCAAGGTCAGGTTCTCGATCGCCAGATGGGAGTTCGGCACGAAAACAATGCCATCACCGGCCTTGCGCACGCCACCATCTTTCTGCGCGAGGAAATTGGCGAAGCTGTCCAGGCGATCGATGCCGGCGGCAAAGCGGCTGAAATTCTCGAAATTGTCCACGATCACGGTCAATGCGGTCAGTATCGCCGCAAAGGCCCCCGCCGCCTGGACCGCCCGACCGACCTCGAGCTCCCCCGAAAGCACCCGCTCGGCGATGATCGCGCTGGGCAGAATGATGGTCATGAAACTGTAGCTGTACTGGAACAGGTTCAGTTTCAGTTGCGCCCGGATCAGTTTGTTGAAATTACTGAAGGCGCGGTTGAAATACTGGCCGACCTGCCGCGCTTCCTGCGCCTCGCCGCGGAAGAAGGCAATCGCTTCGGCGTTCTCGCGGATGCGCACCAGGCTGAAACGGAAGTTGGCTTCCCGTCTGAGCTGGTAGAAGTTGAGCCCGATCAGCAGATTGCCGAACACCAGCAAGGCGACCACCGTGCCGACCGCCGCATAAACGATCAGGAAATAGACAAGTTCCCGGGAAATCGACCACAGCACGCCGCTGAAGGCGATCAGCTGCAGCAGCGCGCCGATCAGCACAAGCAGGAAGAAGAGCGAGCGCTGGGTGAAGGTATTGATGTCTTCGGCGACGCGCTGATCCGGGTTGTCGATCTCGGCGCTGGTATTCAGCTCGTAATAGGCACGGTGGCTGAAATAGCTGCCGAGAAAACTTTGCGTCAGCCAGCGCCGCCAGAAAAGGCCGAGTTTGTCCCGCACATAGTAGTAAAACGCATAGATCGGCACGGCAACGATCAGGATGGCGAGGCACTCGCGGATGGACTTCCAGAACCTGTCCGCGTCCCTGGCCGCCAGCGCCGAGGTAAACTCGCCGGTCAGCTGGTTGAAGAGCACGGCGAACCCCGTTTGCCCCAGCAACAGGAGCACCAGCAGGACCAACAGCCCGCGCGCCTGCCAGCGCTCTTCTCCGAACCAGTAAGGCGCGGCGATGGCGCGGAAGCGCCGCCACAGGTGGTAATCGAAACGGATCATTGATCCGCCGCAAACCAGCGGCACCCGGCAGCAAGCGCAAAGCCGAACACCAGGTGGGTCGCCAGGGTCACCCAGTCGCGTGCCGCGGCGAACCAGGGGAAGAAGGCCGTCAATCCGTACAGATTGATCCCGTAGATGACCAGTCCGTACACGGCCCCGGCGATCAGCGCCGGCCAGGTGCGCAGGCGGCCACCCAGTCGGGCGAAGATCAGCGTCAAGATCAGCGCATAAGCGATCGACAGGGCAAAGTGGATCAGCGCCGCGACCAGCAGAACATCCCACTGCCCGGTCGACGGTGGTGGCAGGACCGCAGAGCCCATGAACAGCGCGGCGGTCAGGCGCGCGTCGCGAAACAGGGTTTCGGCAAGCGGCATTTGCGCCAGCCACCAGAGGACAAGCTGCGCCACGACGGCAATCACGCCGGCGCCGATACCGACGCGCAGCACCATTGCCGGATCGACAGACCCGCGTTCGCGGGCTCTTGCGGATTCGGGCTTCGGCGGAAGCGATTCGGCCATCAGATCGATGTTTTCCTGACTCAGCAAGCGCGAGCCGAGCAGGCGGGCCAGCCCTTCCCCGCCCTGCGCCATGAGCAGCGCATGATTGCGGATGAATAGCGGGCGGGCGACCGGCGCCAGCAGCTTCATCCACCAGCGGGTGCTGCGCACATGCCACTCGTAGCGGACGACGCTGACCGTGCCCTGGCGGGTGAAATGCCAGCGCCCGACCCCGTCGAGATCGCCCCGCGCCTTGCCCTCGATGACCACCTGATTTTCGATACGGGTGGTGCACACGTCGAACACCACCCGGTAAGGCAATTGCCCCTGCCACGAATAACGCCGGATGCTGTCGATACCGTCGGCGTCACCGGCGGCAAGTTCCTCCACTTTCTCGGCCCCCGGCCACCAGCGCGGCCAGTGCAGGGAATTTTCGATGGCGGCGTACACCTTTTCGAGCGGTGCTTCGACACGCCAGATCGTCAGCAAGCGATATTCCGTCACGGCGCCTCCAGCGATATCGAAAGATGAACAGCGGAACGGTACGGACAGCCGCATTCTGTTGTCGTTATTGATCGTAATCTAGCGCACCGACCGAGGTTTTCAACTCGGCGTTGCAACGATCATCCCACCAGCGCCGCCAAGTTTTCCGCGCCTTTGCCATGCTGCCGATGCCACCTGTTTCTAGACACGAAGCACGGCGGGCCTGCGCGAGCGCTTTCCCGCCGCCGACCAGCGGTAGAAACCCCGCTTGGCCAAATCGACAATGAACAGATAGGCCAGCACCATGGCGCCGAGGATGAAATAGAACTTTGCTGGCGGCGGCACGAAGCCAAAATAGGTTCCGAGCGGCGTAAACGGCAGGACCACCGCGCCGGCGACGACGGCCAGCGAGCTGACGACCAATAGCGGATGAGCGCGGCTTTTCAGGGGGTTTCCCCGGGTGCGGATGATGAAGATGACCAGCACCTGGGTGCATAGCGATTCGACGAACCAGCCGGTCTGGAACAACTTCTCGTCGGCCTGCAGAACGACCAGCATGATGTAGAAAGTCAAAAAATCGAACAGGGAGCTGATCGGCCCGATGACGAGCATGAAATTGCGCACGAAACCCATGTCGAGCACGCGCGGGTTGTGCATATCGGCGGCGTCCACCTGGTCGAGCGGGATCGGTATTTCCGAGACGTCGTAGAGGATGTTGTTGAGCAGGATCTGGGTCGGGAGCATCGGCAGGAAAGGCAGGAACAGCGCGGCGCCGGCCATGCTGAACATGTTGCCGAAGTTGGAACTGGTACCCATCATGATGTACTTCATGATGTTGCCGAAGGTGCGCCGCCCTTCCATTACGCCGGCATGCAGTACGTGCAGATCCTGCTTCAGGAGAATCATGTCGGCGGCCTCCTTGGCCACGTCCACGGCCGAATCGACCGATAGCCCAACGTCCGCCGAATGCAGGGAGGGCGCGTCGTTGATGCCGTCGCCGAGATAGCCGACGACATGGCCGCGCGCCCTGAGCGCCAGGATGACCCGCTCCTTCTGCGCCGGATTGACGCGACAGAACAGGTTGGCCGTTTCGGCCCGGGCGCGCAGGGCCTGATCGTCCAGCACGGCGATCTCCTTGCCGGTCAGCAGCCCCGCCACCGGAATCTTCAACTCGCTGCAGACGTGCCGGGTCACCAGCTCGCTGTCGCCGGTGACGATTTTGATCGCCACACCAAGGCGCTCCAGCTCGGCCAGCGCGGCGGCGGCGCTTTGCTTGGGCGGATCGAGGAAGGCGGCGAAACCGGCGAGGACGAGTTCCGTTTCGTCGCTCACCACGGCATGCGGATGGTCCAGCGGCACCTGCCGCCAAGCGATCCCCAGCACGCGGAAGCCCTCTTCTTCCAAGGCGTGCTGCCGAGCGCGAATCGCATCGAGTGCAGCCGCATCCATCGGGCGCTGCAGCTCGGCCCCCTCCCCTTCATAGTGAGTACACAGCCCGACGATCTCGTCCGGAGCGCCCTTGACCACCAGCCAGCGCGTTTCACCATTGTCGATCAATACGGAGACGCGGCGCCGCTCGAAGTCGAAGGGAACCTCGTCGATCTTTCTCCAGGCGCCGGTCTCGATGTGCTGATGGGCAAGGATCGCTTCGTCGAGCGGGCTTTTCAGGCCGGTCTCGAAAAAACTGTTGTAATAGGCCAGTTCAAGCACCCGCTCGCTGGGCCGGCCTTGCGTATCGACGTGTCTTTCCAGGCGGATCTTTGCCTCGGTCAGGGTGCCGGTCTTGTCGGTGCACAGGACGTCCATCGATCCCAGGTCCTGAATCGCCGACAGTCGTTTGACGATCATGTGCTGCCTGGCCGTGCGCATGGCGCCGCGCGACAAGGTCACCGAGATGACCATCGGCAGCAGCTCCGGTGTCAGACCGACGGCGAGCGCCACGGCGAACAGGAAGGATTCCAGCCAGGGCTTGTGAAACCAGGTATTTGCCAGCAGGACGAACATCACCATGAGGACGGTCAGCCGCATGATCAGCACGCCGAAGCGGCGCGTACCGATCTCGAACGAAGTCGGCTCGGCGGGCCGGGAGATGCTGTCGGCGATAGCACCGATCGCCGTCTCGGCGCCCGTCATCACCACCTGCATGCGGGCGCTGCCGCTGATCACCGTGGTCCCCATGAACACCGCGTTGGTCGCTTCCTGCAAGTCGGTGGCGGTATCCGGCAACATGCCCGCCTTCTTTTCCACCGGATAGGATTCGCCGGTGAGCAAGGCCTGCTTGACGAAGAAATCGTTCGCTTCCAGGACGCAGCCGTCGGCCGGGATCATGTCTCCGGCCGAGAGCAGCACGACATCGCCGGGCACAACGCTGGTGACCGCGACCACCAGGGGCTTGCCGTCGCGCAGCACGTTGGCCCTCACGGAGACCGACTGGCGCAATTTTTCCGCGGCAGCGCTGGCCCGGTATTCCTGGACAAAATCGAGCGTAACGCTGAGCAAGACGATGACGCTGATGATGACGAAGTTGGTGAGCTCGCCGGTAAACGCCGAAACCGCACTGGCGACGAGGAGGATGATGACCAGGGGATTCTTGAAACGGGAGAGATACTGCAACAGGAGTGATTTTTCCCGCCGCTCGCGGAACACGTTGGGACCGAAGCGGGCAAGCCGGGCTTTCGCCTCGGCGCCGGACAAACCGGCATCGCCGGGCGGCGGATCAAGCCACCAGGGACGGCGCGGCGTGCCTGTCGACATCTCGCTGGCGCCCGCTCAGTCCGACACCGGGTAGAACATGACGAAAAGCACGGCGCCTGCTGAATTCCGAAGCATGCTATTCCCCTGCGAGCGTTATCATCCCGTACAGCATATGCCGCTTCGGATGCCGACGGGTAGCGCCTTGTGCGGGATAATACTTTGCGCCAAATGATGCCGGCACGAGACAAAGCCCGTACCCTGCACCGGCACAACGACTCCTTGCTACCCTTGTGTTCGCCCCGATAACGGAATGGCCGTCATGAGACACGCTGAACGACACAGAACGCAACGTACCGGCTGGCTGCGCGCCGCCGTGCTCGGCGCCAACGACGGCATCCTCTCGACTGCGAGTCTGGTGGTCGGCGTCGCCGCCGCCAATGCGAGCCTCGGCAACATTCTGCTGACCGGTGTCGCCGGACTGGTGGCGGGCGCCATGTCGATGGCCGCCGGCGAATATGTCTCGGTCCACTCGCAGGCCGATACCGAGCAATCCGATCTCGCGCGCGAACGTGTCGAGCTGGAACAAAACCCCGCGGCGGAACTGCGCGAGCTGACCAGCATCTACGTGGCGCGCGGCGTCGAAGCCGGCCTCGCCCGCCAGGTCGCCGAACAACTGATGCAGCACGACGCCCTCGGCAGCCATGCGCGCGACGAGCTGGGCATCTCCGCAACCCTCTGCGCACGGCCGATTCAGGCGGCCCTGTCCTCGGCCGCCAGCTTCGCGCTCGGTGCCGCTTTGCCGCTCGCCGTAGCCGCCGTGGCCCCCGAGCGCGAACTGATGCTCTGGGTATCGGGAACGTCGCTGGGCTTCCTCGCCTTGCTGGGTACCGTCGCGGCGCGGGTTGGCGGTGCGGACGCGCTGCTCGGCGCCTGGCGTGTGACCTTCTGGGGAGCGCTCGCCATGGCAAGCACCGCCGGGGTGGGTGCGCTATTCGGCGCGTCCGTTTAGCGCTTTGCGGCGAGAAAGCGCCAGACGCTTCCGGCCGCCGCTCAAATCTGCAGGTCGGCGGTCACCTGCCGATGCTTCAGTTGCTTCGCGTAAACGTAACGGGCGCGCAAGCGCGGATCGGTGACGACTTCCCCGACCGTTTCGCCGAGCACCATGACGACGCCGAGCAGCGGCAGCACCAGCATCAGGCCGGCAACCCCGGCCACCGCCCCGCCGACGAAGATCATCACCACCGTGAGCAGCGGATGCAGTTTCAGGCTGCGCCCGATGGTCAGCGGCATGAAAAAGAAGTCGTCGAGCAGCCGCACCCAGATGAAGAGACCGATCGCGCTGTAGGCGATGGCCGGATCGCCGGGGTAATCGGTCGTCGCCACGAGAACCACCAGCAGGCAACCGAGCAGCGAACCGATGTAGGGCACCCAGGCCAGTACCGCGGTCACCAGGCCGAGCAGGAAAGGCGCGGAGACGCCGATCAGCCAGAGTCCGACGGCCAGGCACAGGGTGTCGAGCACGGTCAGCTTGACCAGCCCCTGAAAGTACAGACGCGCGGTGTGGTCGACCTGATCGAGCAGGTAGAGAGTCCGCTCGAAAAAGGCGTTGGGAACGGCCCGGCTCAGGAATTTCTTGAAACGCCAACCGTCCCGCAGGAAGAAAAACGCCAGAAAAGGCGCCAGCAGCAGCGAGGGCAGCCAGGCGGCAGCGGTCAGCGCCGCGTCGGCGAGATAAGTCCCGGCCAGCCTGTCGCCCAGCGCGCTGATCTGCTGCATCAGCTGCGCGCTCAGATGCGCCCTGGCCGCGAGCGCAAAGCGCTGCTCCAGCCAGGCCAGCGTTTCGGCGACGAAGCGCAACCCTCCCTCGATATAACGCGCCCCGGACTCCTGCCACGCGACAAGGTGCGCGCTGAACCAGGGGAACATCAGCGCCAGGACGGCTGCAGCGAGCGTGAATGCGGCCGCGCTGACCACGGCGGCCGAGGCATCGCGCGACATGCCGGCCAGCACCAGCCGCTGCTGTAGCGGGAAAAGCAGGTAATAGATGATCAGGCCGAACAGGAAAGGGACGACCAGCCAGAGAATTTTCTGGAAGAGGAAAAGCAGCAGGCAGGTCGCCGCGAGAATCGCGCACCAGACCAGCGGACCGGATCGATAACGCCCCACTCGATCCGCTCTCATAGCGCCCCCAGATCGCTGCGCACCACGGCACGCAAGCGCGCCCCGAGATGGCGGGCGAGTTGCAGGGCGATTTTCGAGGCAATCAGCGCATGCGCAAGCATCAGGTTTGAAAAATCGCCGCGAAACAGCACCACCAGCGTGCAATCCTCGGCGGCACGTGCCTGCGCGGCGCGCGGCGCATCGTCGAGCAAGGCCAGTTCGCCGAAGAAGTTGCCGCCCTCGAGCAGGGCGATCGGTCGGTCCGCCTGCCCCTGATGGCAGATCCGGACCTTGCCTTCGAGAACGATGTAGATCGCCTGCCCATCCTCGCCCTCGTCGAAAATCACTTCGTCCTTGAGGTAGCTTCGTTCGTGCATGAAGCCGTCGACGATCTTCATTTCACGCTGCGTCAGCTCGACGAAGAGCGACATTTTCTTCAGTTCCTGCAAGCGTTTGGAAAGATTGGCGGCGTGGAAAATATTCAGCATCGCGATGGTCAAGCTCCCGTCGGTGATCGAAACTCGGAGTGGCGAGCGGCCGCCCGGACTGACGCCGATTCTAAAGCAAAGCTCATGACACAGCCATGGCCTCGAAAAGGGCGCCAATACGGCCTTTGCGCGGAGCGGTGCGAACGTTTTCCGGTTGAAGGGGGAGCGAAGTTCGCTATAATTAGCGGTGAACAATCCTCATCTTGATCGGTACGCTGGTCACACAGCAAGGTACTATGCCATGCGCAATGAATCCCTGAAGCCCGAGGCCGTACCGTCGGCCCTGAGCGGCTTCGTTCCGACCACCACGGCAGCCACCTCGGGGCACGCCGACGGCACGCTGGTCGACAAATACGGGCGCCACGTCACCTACATCCGCCTGTCGATTACCGACCGCTGCGATTTTCGCTGCACCTACTGCATGGCCGAGGAAATGACCTTCCTGCCGCGCAACCAGGTACTGACGCTGGAAGAGTGCCTGCGCATCGCCAGTTGCTTTGTCGGCCTCGGCGTGACCAAGGTCCGCGTCACCGGCGGCGAACCGCTGGTTCGGCACAACGCCGTCTGGCTGATGGAACGGATCGCCCGGCTCGAAGGCCTGAAGGAACTGGTGATCACCACCAACGGCTCGCAGCTCGACCGCTTTGCCGTGCCGCTGCTCGACGCCGGCGTCAAGCGCATCAACATCAGCCTCGACACGCTGCGCGCCGACCGCTTCAAGGAAATCACCCGCGTCGGCGAGCTGAGCAAGGTATTGCGCGGTATCGACGCCGCGAAGGCGGCCGGCTTCCAGCGCATCAAGCTCAACACCGTGATGATGCGCGGCCGCAACGACGACGAGTTCATCGATCTTGTCCAGTTTGCCGTCGACAAGGGAATCGACATCGCCTTCATCGAAGAGATGCCGCTCGGCGAAATCGGCCACGGGCGCCAATCTTCGTATTTCAGCAGCGAGGAAGCCATCGAACGCCTGCAGACACGCTTCACCCTGCTGCCCTCGACCGAGAGCACCGGCGGCCCGGCGCGTTACTGGCGGATTCCCGAGACGCAAACGCGCGTCGGTTTCATCTCGCCGCACAGCCATAACTTCTGCGACACCTGCAACCGCGTCCGCATCACCGCCCAGGGCGATCTCTACCCCTGCCTGGGCAACAACGATGCGATCAATCTGCTGCCCCTGCTGCGCGACAACCCGGACAACGATGCGCCACTCCGCCAGGCGATCATGCACACCATGGGCATCAAGGCCAAGGGGCATGATTTCACCGAGCAGATGGATTCGCCGCAGGTGATCCGCTTCATGTCGATGACCGGCGGCTGAGCCCTCCTTCGCACTGCCCGCTGCTCAGCCGGCTCTCGTCCGGCGAGCGATCAATTCATCAAACCATCACCGGACTCACGATGAGCCTTGCCGCCGAATTCAGCTGTCAGAACGACTACGATCCGAACTCCCTTTCCGTCGACCGCGCACGCCAGCTGATCCTCAGCCAGCTCTCGCCGATTGGCGCGCGCGAGCGCGTGGCCCTGCGCAGCGCGCTCGGCCGGGTGCTGGCCGAAGACGTGATCGCGCCGTGCAACGTGCCGGCGCACGACAACTCGGCGATGGACGGTTTCGCAGTGCGTTTTGCCGACCTTGCCAGCGCCGGTACGAGCCGCCTGAAAGTGGTCGGCGTCGCGCTCGCCGGCAACGCCTTCGACGGCCGCGTCGGCGCCGGCGAATGTGTGCGCATCATGACCGGCGCGGTGCTGCCGCCGGACACCGACGCCGTCGTCATCCAGGAAGTGGTACAGACCGAGGGCGATTTTGTTGTTGTCCCGGCCGGGCAGCGGCTTGGTCAGAACATCCGCCGCGCCGGTGAGGATCTGGCGCTCGGCAAGCCGGCGCTCGCCGCCGGCAAGCTGGTCAGGCCGGCCGAACTCGGCCTGATGGCCTCGCTCGGCTTTGCCGAGGTCAGCGTCAAACGCCGCCTGCGCGTCGCCTTCTTTTCGACCGGCGACGAGCTCTGTTCGATCGGCTCGCCGCTCGCCGAGGGCGAGGTTTACGACAGCAACCGCTACACCCTCTTCGGCATGCTCACGCGGCTTGGCTGCGAGGTCATCGACATGGGCGTCGTGCGCGACGATCCGGCACTGCTTGAAGCAGCCTTCCGCGAAGCCGCCACGAACGCCGACGTGGTCATTACGAGCGGCGGCGTTTCGGTCGGCGAAGCGGATTTCGTCAAGCAGCTGATGGCGCAGATGGGCGAAGTGCTGTTCTGGAAGATCGCCATGAAGCCCGGCCGCCCGATGGCTTTCGGCCGCATCGGAGAAGGGCCGCATACGGCTTGGCTGTTCGGCCTGCCCGGCAATCCGGTCGCCGTCATGGCGACCTTCTACCAGTTCGTGCGTGATGCGCTCTACACGCTGATGGGCGCCAGCCCGATCCCCGCCGTTCCCTCGCTCACCGCGACCTGCGCCACTGCGCTGAAGAAATTCCCCGGCCGTACGGAATTCCAGCGCGGCACGCTGGCACTCGAAGGCGGCCAATGGCAGGTACGCCCGACGGGCGCACAGGGTTCAGGAATTCTGCGCTCGATGTCGGATGCCAACTGCCTGATCGTTCTCGAACAGGATCGCGGCAACGTCGCCGCCGGCGAGGGCGTACAAGTGCAGCTATTCGACGGCCTCGTCTGACTCATCCGGGCGACTGAAAAGCGGAAGCACAATGAAAAACCGGCCCAAAGGCCGGTTTTTTTTTCATCAAGTCAGCGAGTTGACCCAAAATCAAGCCAAAAATCAGCCTTCGCGCAGGGCGCGCTTGCGCTCGTGTTCGTTGAGGTAGCGCTTGCGGATACGGATGTTCTTCGGCGTGATTTCGACCAGTTCGTCCTCGTCGATAAACTCGACTGCGGACTCCAGCGAGAGGGCAACCGCCGGCACCAGACGCACCGCTTCGTCAGTACCCGACGAACGAACGTTGGTCAGCTGCTTGCCCTTGATCGGATTGACGATCAGGTCGTTTTCACGGCTGTGGATGCCGATCACCATGCCTTCGTACAGCTTGTCGCCCGGCACCGAGAACATCTTGCCGCGTTCCTGCAGCTTCCACAGCGCGTAAGCAACGGCTTCGCCCTGCTCCGACGAAATCAGCACGCCGTTGCGACGGCCCGGCATGTCGCCCTTGATCGGTGCGTATTCGTCGAACACGTGGCTGATCAGGCCGGTGCCGCGCGTCAGGTTCAGGAACTCGCCCTGGAAACCGATCAGGCCACGGGCCGGAATGCGGTATTCGAGACGGACGCGACCGCGACCATCGGAAACCATGTCCTGCAGGTCGCCACGGCGATAGCCGAGCGCTTCCATGACGCCGCCCTGGTGCGTTTCTTCAACGTCGAGCGTCAGCATTTCATAGGGTTCGCACTGAACGCCGTCGACTTCCTTGAAGATCACGCGCGGACGGCCGACAGCCAGCTCGAAGCCTTCACGACGCATGGTTTCGAGCAGGATGGTCAGGTGCAGTTCGCCGCGACCGGAGACCAGGAAGCTGTCACTGTCCGCCGTTTCCTCGACGCGCAGCGCCATGTTGGTCAGCAGTTCCTTGTTCAGGCGATCGCGGATCTGGCGGCTGGTGACGAACTTGCCTTCCTGGCCGGCGTAAGGCGAGCTGTTGACCATGAAGGTCATGTTCAGCGTCGGCTCATCAATCTTCAGCATCGGCAGCGCTTCGCACTTCTCGTTGTCGGTGATCGTGCAGCCGATCGACAGTTCCTCGATACCGGTCACCAGAACGATGTCACCGGCGACAGCCTCTTCGAGCGGCACACGCTCAAGGCCGCGGAAGCCGAAGACCTGATTGACCTTGGCGGTTTTCGGTGCGCCGTGTTCGTTCTCTTGGCCATAAACGACGGTGACCTGTTGTGCCGGCTTCAGACGACCGCGCTGGATACGGCCGATGCCGATGCGGCCAACGTAGGTCGAGTAATCGAGTGCGGAAATCTGCAGTTGCAGTGCGCCGTCGATTTCATCGATATGCGGCGGCGAAACGTGCTTGAGGATGGTGTCGAACATCGGGCGCATGTCGGTCGACGGCTTGGCCAGATCGAGCGTGGCGTAGCCATTGATCGCCGACGCGTAAATCACCGGAAAATCGAGTTGTTCGTCAGTTGCGCCGAGCTTGTCGAAGAGGTCGAACGTGTGATCGACCACCCAGTCCGGACGCGCACCGTCACGGTCGATCTTGTTGATCACGACGATCGGCTTCAGACCCAGCGCCAGCGCCTTCTTGGTCACGAAGCGCGTTTGCGGCATCGGGCCTTCAACGGCATCGACCAGCAGCAGAACGCCATCGACCATCGACAGCACGCGTTCGACTTCACCGCCGAAGTCGGCGTGTCCCGGCGTGTCGACGATGTTGATGTGCACGCCTTCGTAATCGACCGCCAGATTCTTGGCGAGAATCGTGATGCCCCGTTCCTTTTCCAGATCGTTCGAATCCATGACGCGTTCGGCGATGTGCTGGTGGGCGGAGAAGGTGCCCGCCTGGTGCAACAGCTTATCGACGAGCGTGGTCTTGCCGTGGTCGACGTGGGCAATAATGGCGATGTTACGAACTGGACGGGACATGTCGGGGTAACTCTTTGATAAAAGGCGGCAATCTTAGCACACCCGAAGCCCGGATTGTTGCGCTGCAAAAGTTATTTTTTAAGCCCGGCCAACCCTCAGCCTGCGCGGTTACGCATGAAATCGGCAGTACGGAAAAATGACGCTAGCAGCTGTTCGCGCAAGGCTTCTTCAATGCCAACCGACTCCATGGCCAGCACCATGCACGCCACCCATTGGTCGCGCTCGGCTTCGCCAATGGCAAAAGGCATGTGACGCTGACGCAGCATCGGTTGGCCGATGTTCTGCACGAAGAGGTCGGGGCCGCCGAGCCAGCCCGAGAGGAACATGAAGAGCTTGTCGCGCGACGATTTCAGGTCGGCCGGGTGCATGGCGCGAATCGGCGCGAACTGAGGCGCCGTATCCATCAATTCGTAAAAGCGCTCGCATAGCGCAGCGACGGTGGCCTCGCCGCCGATCAGGAGATAGGGCGTCTGTTCTTGCATCAGTAGTCGGATCAATCAGGAATACGGTTGTTCGGAAGACAAAGCGAAGTTTCAGTCCACACGCTCGACCGTCCCGTTGCTGAAATGGCAACGTCGGCGCCCGGCTTCCTTGGCCCCGTACATCGCATGGTCGGCGGCCTTGAGCAGGGTATCGGTATCCTGCCCGTCGTCCGGGAAGAGCGCCACGCCGATCGAAGCCGAGACATCGGCCTGCCCCCTGGCGAGCACGTACGGACGCGCCAGGGCGTGCAGCAGTTTCCGGACGAGAACCGCTACGTTGTCCTGCCCCCCGGATTCGGTCAGAACGACGGCAAATTCGTCGCCCCCCAAACGGGCGGCGATGTCGCTCTCGCGAACACAGGCCAGGATGCGCCGGCCCACTTCGGCCAGCACCGCGTCGCCGGCGCTATGGCCGAAGGTGTCGTTGACCGGCTTGAAGCCGTCGAGGTCGATGAACAGCACAGCAAGATGCCCGCCGTTGCGCGATTCATTGACCAGCGCACGTTCGAAGCGGTCGCGGAACAACTGGCGATTGGGCAAGCCGGTCAGATGATCGAAATTGGCCTGCCGCCAGATTTCGAGCTGCTTCTTCTGGCGCTCGGTAATATCCGAGAAGGTCGCGACCACACCGGAGAGTTCACCTTCCGCAATAATCGGATCGAGCCGCAACTCGATCGGGAAGGCATTGCCGTCTCCTCCTTTGAAAACGGCATTTTCTTCGTACACCGTTTCGCCCGCCAGGGAACGACGCAAACGCACGGCCAGCTCCGGATTGTCGCGGCCGAAGAAGGCTGGAATATCGCTGCCGACCAAGGAATCGCTTTCCGCCACATTGAGCAGCCGCAAGGCGGTGGGGTTGCAGAATACGCAACGCCCTGTGGCATCGACGCCGAAAATTCCGTTGCTCGACGCGCTGACCAGGTGCCGCAACTGCGATTCGGCGTGCCGGCGATCGACCGCTTCGCGCCGCAGTTCGGCGGTGCGCTGCTCGACGAGCTTTTCCTGCGCCTCACGGGCGCCTTCCAGCGATTCGGTATGGCTGCGCACTCGAATCAGGACGTAAATACTGAGCGCCGACAAGAGGAACAGCGCTACCGCGTGGCTGGCAATCAGATCGCGCCGATGCGGCGCCATCGACGCCTCGATCGGCAGCGCAGAAAAACTGACGCTGATCCCGCCGCGGATATCGCCAACCTTGTAACCCTGCTTCTGATGACAGACGAGGCAGGCCTGCTGCGTCACCAGCGGCGCCATGTAACGCACCTGTCGCGTCGAATCCCTGAGGATTTCGGCACGTTCGCGCACACCGCGCTCGAACGAACGCAACACCTCGGCCTCCCATAAATCGGCCTTGTTGTCCGGATTGATCGGCTTCAGGCTGGTCAGGTGAACGCGGAATCCGGTCTGCTCGAGAATCGTATCCGCCACCTGACGCGACATGTAGGCCGGATTGAGCATGGTCAGACGCTTGCCCGAGAGCGTCACCGGGTCGCGCTCCGGCACTTCGAGATAGGGGTTGGGCGGCGACGATTCGGACTGGAGCACGTAGATCCCGCCGTGCCGTGCATTCCACAGGCGCATCGCCTCGATGATCCGGAAGATGTCGCGCCCTTGCGTGGTCGCGATCTCCAGCGCCTGGCGCTGCAGCGCCTGCCAGTTCGAAGAGAAGGACAAGCCGACGACCAGCGACCAGAAAACGATCGGCAGCAGCCAGAAAGGCTTGATCTTGTTCAATCGAGGCATGTGCGAATCACCGTCGTCGTCTCGCGACTATCGTACTTCGTTTCGGTCGGCGGGATGCGCACAAAACAAGGCCCGCAGCCGGAAATCGGGAGCGCTGGAAATACGGCCGTCAGCGCTTCCGGAGCGGCTTCGGCGCGACGCCCCCCCTTGGCGCAGGCCGTCCAGCCGGCCGCCCGGCCGATTGCCCCGGCACTGGCTTCGAACGTCCGCCACCGCAACTACGCAAGCCGGTTCCGGCCGGCTGAAAACTCGGGATCAGATGCTTCTTGCCGTTGCCGATCAGGTCGGCACGCCCCATCTGCTTGAGCGCCTCGCGCAACAGCGGCCAGTTTTCGGCGTCGTGATAGCGCAGGAAGGCCTTGTGCAGCTTGCGCATGCGGCTGGCGCGCACGGTTTCGACCGGCTCCGAATCGCGCGTTACCTTCTTCAGCGGATTCTTCTGCGTGTGATACATCGCCGAGGCGATCGCCATCGGCGTCGGCAGGAAGGTCTGCACCTGGTCGAGGCGGAAGTTGTTGGCCTTCAGCCAGAGCGCCAGGTTGAGCATGTCGAGATCGGTGGTACCCGGGTGCGCGGCGATGAAATAGGGAATCAGGTACTGCTCCTTGCCCGCTTCCTTCGAGAATTTCTCGAACATCGCCTTGAACTTGTCGTAGCTGCCGATCGCCGGCTTCATCATGTGCGACAGCGGCCCCGCTTCGGTGTGCTCGGGGGCGATCTTCAGGTAGCCGCCAACGTGATGCGTGACCAGTTCCTTCACATATTCCGGCGAGCGGATGGCGAGGTCGTAGCGCAGCCCCGAGCTGATCAGGATTCGCTTGATGCCTCTGACCGCCCTCGCCTTGCGGTAGAGCGAAACGAGCGGCGCGTGGTCGGTGCCGAGGTTTTCGCAGACGCCGGGGAAAACGCAGGACAGGCGGCGGCACGAGGATTCGATCTTCGGGTCGCGGCAGGCCAGGCGGTACATATTGGCCGTCGGCCCGCCGAGATCGGAAATGACGCCGGTGAAACCCGGCGTCTTGTCGCGGATTTCCTCGATCTCGTGCAGGATCGACTCCTCCGAACGGCTCTGGATGATCCGCCCCTCGTGCTCGGTGATCGAGCAGAAGGTGCAGCCGCCGAAGCAGCCGCGCATGATGTTGATCGAAAAACGGATCATCTCGAAAGCCGGAATCTTCGCGTCGCCGTACGACGGATGCGGCTTGCGCTGGAACGGCGAGGCAAAGACGAAATCCATCTCCGGCGTCGACAGCGGAATCGGCGGCGGATTGAGCCAGACGTCGCGCTCGCCGTGCGCCTGGATCAGCGCGCGCGCATTGCCGGGGTTGGACTCGATGTGGAAAGTGCGCGACGCGTGGGCGTAAAGCACCGGGTCGGCGACCACTTGTTCGTAGGACGGCAGGCGCACCGCCGTCCGCGCGCGATCGAGCTTCGGCATGCGCTGGTGCGTCTGGAACTGGACGACCTGGGCGCGCACGGCGGAGGCGTCGGCGGCCGGGGCGTTTGACGCGCAGGCGGCTTCCTTGCCCTTTTCCAGCTCCATCGCATACGGGTCGGCATGGCGGATCACCGGCCCCGGCGTGTCAACGTCGGTCGAATCGATCTCCGCCCAGTCGTTGCCGGGCAACCAGTTGCGCGGCACCATGAACGAAGTGCCGCGCAGGTCGCGGATGTCGGCAATCTGTTCACCGGCGGCCAGGCGATGCGCCAGCGCCACGAGGGCGCGCTCGGCGCTGCCGAAGATCAGCATGTCGGCCTTCGAGTCGGGCAGCACCGAACGCCGCACCTTGTCCGACCAGTAGTCGTAGTGGGCGATGCGGCGCAGGCTGGCTTCGATCGAGCCGATGATGACATTGGCCTGCGAAAACGCCTCCCGGCAGCGCTGGGCATAAACCACGACGGCGCGGTCGGGGCGCTTGTTGGCCTCGGCGTTCGGCGTATAGGCGTCGTCCGAACGCGGCTTGCGATCCGAGGTATAGCGATTGACCATCGAATCCATGTTGCCGGCGGTCACGCCGAAGAACAGGTTCGGTTTGCCGAGCGTCCGGAAGGCCTTCGCCGACAGCCAGTCGGGCTGGCTGATGATACCGACGCGGAAGCCCTGGGCCTCGAGCAAACGGCCGACCAGCGCCATGCCGAAGCTCGGGTGGTCGATATAGGCGTCACCGGTGACCAGAATGATGTCGCAGGAATCCCAGCCCAGCACGTCCATTTCGGCGCGCGACATCGGCAAAAAAGGCGCCGTTCCGAAACGTTTGGCCCAGTATTTGCGATAGGAAAAGAGATTTTTCGGGAGGCTGTCGCTTGCCTCCACCTTGACGGTGTTCATGGGGGGCGCATTCTACAGGGATTACAGAGGTACGCTTAAGGCAGATATCGCGCGATTTTGTTCAATCGGCCGCCAAAATAGCCGACCAAGCAAACGCCGCAGCTTACTGGCAGAGCACCTTTTCGACCCGGTTGCGCCCCAGGCGCTTGGCCTTCATCAAGGCGCCGTCGGCGGCCTCGGTCAGGCCGGGCGCGGTCTCGACGATCGGATACGAGGCCAGGCCGGCGCTGAACGTGGCGTACAACGCGCCGCCCGGATGGGCATGCGGCAGCGCCGAAAAATCCCCGCGGATGCGGTTGATGACCGACATCGCCTGTTCCTGGCTGACGTCGGCCAGCGCAATCAGGAACTCTTCGCCGCCGTAGCGGCCGATCAGGTCGCTCGAACGCAAACGCCCCTTGAGCAACCAGGCCAGCCCACGGATGACCTGATCGCCGACCGGATGCCCATAGGTGTCGTTGATCGACTTGAAATGGTCGATGTCGATCATCGCCACGGTCAGCGAACCGTGCGCACCGATCTGGCCGACCATCGACTTCAGGCGCGACTTGGCCGCCGTGTGATTGAGCAGCCCGGTCAGGCCGTCGAGGCGCGTCGAGCGCTGCGTCTCGCGGAAGCGTTCGATCTTCGTCTTGACGACGGCGGCCAGCAACACCGGGTTGAAGGGTTTGATCAGGAACTGATCGCCGCCCAGACGCAGAGCTTCGACCTGCATGCCGACATCCGATTCGCCGGACAGGTAGACGATCGGCAGCGTGCTGTACGCCGACATCTGGCGCAGGACGCGGGTCGCCTCGACGCCGTTGAAGCCCGGCATGTACATGTCCATCAGGATGAGGTCCGGGCGATACGATTCGAGCGCGTCGAGCAGCGTCCCCGGATCCCTGATCGCGTGGCTGTCGATGCCGTGCTCGGCCAGCGTGCGCTGGATCAGCGCCACCGCGACGCGGGAATCCTCGACGACGAGAACCTTGTGTTTTTCCTGCTCGTAGCTCTGCACCAGATCGAGGATGCGGTTGAGCACCATCGCTGACTGCTCTTCGGAGGGAATCGCGACATCGATGCCGGCCCGCATCAGCGCGACGATCGGATCGATCGCCGATTGCACTCCGAGATAGAAGAGCTGGCTTGCCGCGCAATCCGCGCGCACCGCGGCGATGCACGCGAACTGTTCGAGCATGATCTCGCCGGGCGCCGGGATGAACAGCACGGCCAGGGGCATGTCGCCGGCCGGCAATTCCCCGCCCCAACCCATCTGCGAAACCTGGAAGCCGAAAAAGGACAGTTGCCGGCTCAGCGCCTCGGCCATTTCACGCATCTCGGGCGCGGTGACCAGCCATACCGAGCGCGGTTTGATCCAGTCGACATCCGGCAGCGCCGCGACCTGCTCATCCGCGCGCCGCTCGACGACGGGCGGCCGGGCGGTGGCGACGGCGCCGAGCAGCGTATCCATCTGGCGTTGCAAGGCCAGAATGTCCCGCTCGTCGATCGGGTGCGAGGCCTGATCGCCGAGGCGAGCCAGTGCCGCGTTCTCCAGCCCCTCGCAAATTCGCACGAGGCCCGGCAGGCGCATCCGGTTGAACTGTTCGGCAAGGCTGTTGACGGCCACAGCGAATTCGATGAACTGCTCGAAACGCCCTTCCGCGACGTAGTGCTCCCAGCGCGTACGCAGGACGTACATGCGGTCTTCAATCGAATTCGGCGGAAGCGCTTTCATGGGCATGAGCGATCAAAAGCAAGGGGGCATTATCACGGATCAATGAGGTCTCGGCAACGCCTTCGTCATCGTACGAACGACACTCAACTGCCGGCACGCAATGCGTCGAGCGGCGCGCTGCGCAACAGGCGCAACGCCGCAAACCAGCCGGCGCCTGCCACCAGTGCCGCGCCGCCGAGCATGGCCGCCAACGGCAACCAGAGATTCGGCGCCACTTCGAAGTGGAACGCATGCCGGGCCAGCAGCTGCCCGACGGCGATCGCGCCGAGCGCGGCGATCAGGCCAGCCAGGCCGCCGATTGCCGCAAACTCGGCGAGCAAGGCACGGCGCAGCTGATCCCGGCGAGCACCCAGCGCGCGCATGACGGCCAGCTCGTAACGGCGCTCCTCGGCGGCCGACGCCAGCGCCGCATAGAGCACGATGACGCCGGCCGCCAGCGTGAAGAGGAAGACGAACTGCACGGCCTGCGCCACCTGGTCCATGATCGACTGCAACTGACGCACGATGGCGGCGATATCGACGACGGTGAGATTGGGAAATTCGCGCACCAGGCGATTGACGAAATCGGCCTTGCCGGCCGGCAGATGGAAACTGGTAATCCAGCTCGTCGGGTAGGCCTCCAGAACGCCCGGCGGCGTCAAAACGAAAAAATTCACCCGCATCGTGTCCCAATCGAGCTTGCGCAGGCCGACAACGGCCATCTCGACGGCCTCGCCGGCGACGGTGAACTCGATCCGGTCGCCGACCTTCAGCCCCAGGGTTTTGGCCAGGCCGTCCTCGACCGACGCGACGCCCGCGCCGGTGTCGGCCGCCGAGAACCAGCGCCCCGCCGCCTGGGCATTGCCGTCCGGCAAATCGCTGCGCCACGAGAGGTTGAATTCGCGATCGATCAGGCGCTGCGCGCGCTCCTCCTCGTAACTCGCGGCGCTGACTTCGCGGCCGTTGATCCGGGTCAGGCGGCCGCGCACCATGGGGGCGATCTCCGGCGTCAAACCGTCGTCGGCGAAAACACGCCGCACGCCGGCCAGCTGTTCCGGCTGGATATTGATCACAAAACGGTTCGGCGCATCGGGCGGCATGGCGCGGCGCCAGGCGTCGAGCAGATCGCCGCGCGTCACGGTGAGCAACAGCAGCGCCATGAAACCGAGCGCCAGCGCGACGATCTGCACGACGCTGCTGCCCGAGCGCCGCTCCAGGCTGGCCAGGCCATAGCGCCAGCCGATCCCGCCCTGGCTGCCGGCCGAGGCGTGAACGCCGCGCAGGCTGGCGGCCAGGCGGACGGCCAGACGCGCCACGACGGCGAAGAGCAGCAGCGCGGCGGAGAATCCGCCGACCACGTAAGCGCCCAGCCGCAACTCGCCCGCCACCCAGAACATCAAACCGGCCAGCGCCAGCAGGCCGAGCAGATAACCGCCGAGCAAGCCGGCAGGCGGGCCGCCCAGTTCGCGGCGCAATACGCGCAGCGTCGACACACGCTTGAGCCGGAGCAGCGGCGGCACGGCGAATCCGAAGAGCAGCAGCATGCCGACCGCGACGCCCTGCACCGCCGGCAACAGCGTCGGCGGCGGCAGCGGCGTTGCCAGCAAGCGGGCGAGCCAGGCATGCAGCGCGAAATGGGCGAGATAACCGAGCGCACAGCCGAGCAGCGCGGCGAGAACGCCGAGCAGCGCGAACTGGCCGAGATACAGGCGCAACAGGAAGCCCTGCGTGGCGCCAAGACAGCGCATCACGGCGCAGGGGTCGAGATGGCGCTGCATGTAACGCCGCGCCGCGAGCGCCACGGCGACCGCCGAGAGCACCACGGTGAGCAGCGCCGAGAGGCCGAGAAATTTCTGCGCCCGCTCGAGCGCGCTGCGGATTTCAGGGCGGGCATTCTGCGTGTCCTCGATCCGTTCGCCGCGTTCCATGCGCGGCTCGACCGCGCGCTGGAAGCCCTGCACCGCCGGCGGTTCGCCGGCCACGAGCAGGCGGTAGGCGACGCGGCTGCCGACCTGAACGAGGCCGGTCGCCTCCAGGTCGGCAAGATTCATCATCAGCCGGGGGGCGACGCTGAAAAAATTCACGCCGCGATCCGGCTCCAGCGTCAGCACCGCATCGACGCGCAGCGCTTGGCGGCCGACGGCGATTCGATCGCCGACCTGCGCATCGAGGGCCGACGCCAGCCGCTCGTCGAGCCAGAGCGTACCGGCGGCCGGGACGCTCGTTGCCGGAGCGTCGGCCACGTTGAGCGCCGGCGCGATACGCAGCGCGCCGCGCAGCGGATAGCCGGCGCCGACCGCCTTGATCTCGGCCAGTTGCGCGCGCAGGTCGCCCCCTTCGCCCAGCGTGACCATGCTCGGAAAGGTGCGCGTCTCGACCAGCCGCAGGCCGCGTGCGCGCGCCTCGGCAGCGATGGCCGGCCGCCAGGGGTGATCGGCGGTGAGCAGCAAATCAGCGCCGAGCAGCTGGTTCGCTTCGCGTTCAAGCGCCTGGCGCACGCGGTCGGCAAAGAAACCGACCGCGCTCAGCGCGGCGACTGCGACAACCAGCGCCGCGGCGAGCAAGCGCAACTCGCCGGCCCGCGCATCGCGGCGCAGCATGCGCCACGCGAAAGACAGGGGAGCGACCAGCGCGCTCATCTCAATCGAGCTCGCGCAGCCGCTCGACAGCCTCCTCGACGCGTCGTACGGCAATCACTTCGAGGCCGTCGATCGCCTGCTTCGGCTTGTTGGCTTCGGGAATCAGCGCGCGCGTAAAACCGAGCTTGGCCGCCTCCTTGAGGCGCTCCTGCCCGCGCGGCGCGGGCCGGATCTCGCCGGCCAGGCCGACTTCGCCAAACACGACGAGCTTCGACGGAAGCGACCTGTTTTTAAGCGAGGAGACGATCGCCAACACGACGGCCAGGTCAGCCGCCGGTTCGGCGATCTTGACGCCACCCACGGCATTGACGAAGACGTCCTGATCGAAACAGACCACCCCCGCATGGCGATGCAGCACGGCCAGCAACATGGCCAGGCGCTGCGCTTCGAGGCCGACGGTGAGGCGGCGCGGATTGCCGTGCGCCTGATCGACCAGCGCCTGGATTTCGACGAGCAAAGGCCGCGTGCCTTCCTGCGTGACCAGCACGCAGGAGCCGGGAACGTCCTGCCCGTGCTGCGACAGGAAAAGCGCCGACGGGTTGTTCACGCCTTTCAGCCCCTTGTCGGTCATCGCGAAAACACCGATTTCATTGACCGCCCCGTAGCGGTTCTTCACCGCGCGGATCAGGCGGAAACTCGAATGCGCGTCGCCCTCGAAGTAGAGCACCGTATCGACGATGTGTTCGAGCACGCGCGGCCCGGCCAGCGCCCCCTCCTTCGTCACGTGGCCGACCAGGATCACGGTGATCCCGGTCTGCTTGGCCAGCCGGGTGAGCTGCGCCGCGCACTCGCGCACCTGCGCCACGGAGCCCGGCGCCGAACTGAGTTGCTCCGACCATAGCGTCTGGATCGAGTCAATCACGGCGACCTGCGGCCGCTCGGACTGCAGCGTGGCGAGGATTTTTTCCAGGTTGATTTCGGCCAGCAGCTTGAGATTGCGCGTATCGAGCGACAGCCGCCGGGCGCGCATCGCGATCTGCTGGCCGGACTCCTCGCCGCTCACGTAAAGCACCTGGCTGGCCGCCGACAGCTCGCTGAGCGCCTGCAACAGCAGGGTGCTCTTGCCGATCCCCGGGTCGCCGCCGATCAGTACGACACCGCCGGCGACCAACCCGCCGCCGAGCGCCCGATCGAATTCGGAAATCCCGGTTGGCAGCCGGTCCTCTTCACGCGCCTCGATTTCCGAAAGCGTCTGCAATCTGGCCGTACCGCCCAGGGCCGCAAAACGGCTGTTGCTCGTTGCCGCCGGCTCGGCGATGGTCTCGACCAGCGTGTTCCAGACTCCGCAACCGGGGCACTGCCCTTGCCATTTCGGTGCGCTGGCACCGCATTCGGTACACGAGTAGATGGTTTTTGCCTTGGCCATGATCAAACCACCGCGACCGGCACGCGCGGGGCCAGCGCGCAGAACAACTCGTAGCTGATCGTACCGGCCGCCGCCGCCACTTCGTCGGCCGGCAGCCCCTCGCCCCAGAGTCGCACCGGGCTGTCGATCGCGGCCTCCGGAATGTCGCTCAGATCGCAGGCGAGCATGTCCATCGAGACGCGGCCCAGCGTCCGCGTCCGTCGCCCGGCGACCAGGATCGGCGTGCCGCTCGGCGCATGCCGCGGATAGCCGTCGGCGTAGCCGCAGGCGACGATCCCCACGCGTGTCGGCCGTTCGGCGACGAACAGGCCGCCGTAACCGACGCGCTCGCCGGCGACGATCTCCTGCACGCCGATGATCCGGCTTTCCAGCGTCATCACGGCTTGTAGACCGAGGTTCGCCGCCGGCTCGTCGGCAAACGGGCTGCTGCCGTAGAGCATGATGCCGGGGCGCACCCAGTCGCGCACCGTTTCGGGATGGCGCAGCAACGCCGCCGAATTGGCCAGCGACACCGGGCACGACCAGCCTTCGCTCATCTGCGCGAAGCGCTCCAGTTGCCAGGCAATGCCTCGCCCGCCATCGGCCTCGGCGAAATGCGTCATCAGCGTCACCGCGCCGACGGCCGGCGACGCCGCAATTTCGTGCCGGGCGGCCGGCAGTTGCGCCGGCGTGATCCCCAGACGATTCATCCCGCTATTGAGCTTGAGGTAGATCGGCAGGCGCACCGGCAATCCGGCGTCGCGCAGCATGGCCAGTTGCTCGACACGGTGAATGACCGGGATCAGGCCGTATTCGGCGCACACCAGGATATCGACCGCTTCGAAAACCCCTTCGAGCATCAGGATGGGCTGGCGAAAACCGGCATCGCGCAAGGCAAGCGCATCGGCCAGATCGAGCAGGGCAAAACCATCGGCGAGATCGGCCAGGGCTCCCGCCGCACGCAGCAGGCCGTGGCCATAGGCATTGGCCTTGATGACGGCCCAGGCTTTGGCGCCGACGGCGTGACGCTTGGCGAGGAGATAGTTGTGACGCAATGCGGAAAGATTGATCGTTGCACGAATCGGACGAGGCATCAGACAAAGGACTCCCTGAGATTTTTCTTGGTGAATTCGACAAAAGCATTGACGATACGCGAGCGGAATTTTTCCTTCAGGTAGATCAGCGACAGCGAGCGCATCAGGCGCGGCTTGAGCGGCCGGGCGACCAGACGCCCCAGCTCGTACTCCTTGGCGAAACTCGCGCGCGACAGGATGGCGAAGCCGAGTCCGGTCCCGACCACCCCCTTCAGCGCCTCCGGGCTGCCGAGCTCCATCAGGATTTTCATCTTTTCCGGCGCGATTCCGCCGCCGCGCAAATAGGCATCGGTCACCTCGCGCGTTCCCGAACCGGGTTCGCGCGAAATGAACTCGTAGTCGAGGAGCACCGCTGGTTCGATTTCGGCCAACTGGGCCAAAGGATGATTGGGCGCGCAAATGACCTGCAATTCGTCATTGCAACACACTTCGGCGTGCAACACCGAGAGTTTGCTGTGCACTTCAACCAGCCCGATATCGAGCGAGTGATCGGCGACCCGGCTCTCTATCGTTTCGGAATTGGCCACCGTCAGCCGGGCCCTCACCTGCGGGTACAGCGAATTGAATGCGCCGAGGATCGGCGGCAGGATGAATTCGGCAATCGTCGTGCTGGCCCCGATCAGCAAGGGTCCGCACATCTGGCTGCCGATCTCGGCCAGCCGGGTCTCCAGTTCGCTCGACAAACCGAGAATGCGCTCAGCGTAGTCGAGCACGATTTCACCGGCCGGCGTCAGCGAAATCCGGCCGCGGCCGCGCTCGAACAAGCGCATGTTGTAGTGCTCTTCAAGCTGCTTGATCTGGAACGTCACGGCCGGCTGAGTCATGAACAGCGCTTCGCCCGCCTTGGTGAAGGAAAGGTGCTTCGCTACCGCGTGGAATACCTGCAAGCGACGATCAGCCACAAGGAACTCCCTGCACTCGGTTTACCGGGGCTATTCAAACACAAAACGCAGCGGCCCGACAGCCATGGTTTTCCGGTAGCAGCATGCGCCAAGCGGAGAAAAACCGAAAAAGGCGGGGATTCCGCCAGTCCCGCTCGCCATCAACATTTCGGTCTTGTAGTTCAGGCAGGGAGCGTTGCGCGACAGCGTGCTTTCGGCGCTCAGGGAAACCGGTCCGACATTCCTGCATGCGCTGGGCTGTCGGGCCATGCCGGGCAACCGTTTCGCGCGCCCGCAGCCCGCCGACGAATTCACCAGCACGCTGGACCGGCGTTCGCTTTCCATGGCCGGTGCGTGAAACCCCGTACCTGCGGAATCGGCGCCAGTTCTGGGCCGGCATGCCTGCCTTCGGAATAGGGGCTGGCTAACAACTTTATGCCTTTCGTGGTATAAAACGACCACTCTAAAACAGCGACGCTCCCTTCTGATGCCATTCGGCTTTTACATCATCATGGCAGCGCAGTTTTTCTCCGCGCTCGCCGACAATGTCCTGCTCATCGCGTCGATCGCGGCCCTGCGCGAAATGCAGGCGCCGAGTGAATACGAGCCGCTCCTGAAAACCTTCTTCACGCTCTCGTACGTCATCCTGGCCGCCTTCGTCGGCGCCTTTGCCGACTCGATGCCGAAATGGCGCGTGATGTTCATCAGCAACACGATCAAGATCATCGGCTGCGGCATGATGTTTTTCGGCGCGCATCCGCTGCTCGCCTATGCCGTCGTCGGCCTCGGCGCGGCGGCCTACTCGCCGGCCAAGTACGGCATCCTGACCGAATACCTGCCGCACCGCCTGCTGGTCGTCGCCAACGGCTGGATCGAGGGATTGACGGTCGGCGCCATCATCATCGGCGTCGTCATCGGCGGTACGCTGATCAAGCCCGACGTCGCCCACACGCTGCTCGCCTTCGATTTTCCGGTGATCGAGACCGGCATCGATACCGTCGGCGAAATGGCCCTCTGCTTCGTCGCCGGCTTCTACATGCTGGCCGCGATGTTCAATCTGTACGTTCCGGACACCGGCGTCGATCACAAGCCGCTGAAGAAAAACCCCTTCTACCTGATTCACGAGTTCAATCACTGCCTGATACTGCTCTGGCGCGACAAGCTCGGGCAGATTTCGCTGGCGGTCACCACGCTGTTCTGGGGGGCCGGCGCGACGCTGCAGTTCATCGTCATCAAATGGGCGGAAATGTCGCTGCAGCTCGATCTCTCCAAGTCGAGCATGCTGCAGGGGGTGGTGGCGATCGGCGTCGCCCTCGGCGCCGTCATCGCCGCAAAAATGATCACGCTGCGCAAATCGGTGCGCGTCATCCCGCTCGGCATCGCCATGGGGCTCATCGTGCTGGTCATGAATTTCGTCGGCGACCTGTGGGTGGCGGTGCCGCTGCTCGTCCTCATCGGTGGCCTCTCGGGCTTCTTCGTCGTCCCGATGAATGCCCTGCTGCAGCACCGCGGCCACATCCTGATGGGTGCCGGCCACTCGATCGCCGTGCAGAACTTCAACGAAAACATTTCCATCCTCGCCATGACGGGTCTCTACTACGTCATGGTCAAGGCCGACATGTCGATCTACTCGGTGATCACCCTGTTCGGCCTCTTCGTCAGCGGCGCCATGTATCTCGTCAAAGGGCGGCACGAGGCCAACCAGCGCACGCACGACGACGTGATCCACCTCGACGATAACCCCCAGCACTAGAATCCTGCCGCCAGGCACGCCACCGCTTCAAAGCACGAGCGGGGAATCCGGCAATTCGTTGGCGTTGTCGCCCGGCGCGGGGAAATGCTCGGCCAGGACATCGGTGATTTCGGCCAGTGCCTCAAGCGCGCCGGTTTCGAAGCGCCCCGCGTGAAACGCCTGCTCCATGCGATGGCAGACGGCACGCCAGAAGGCATGCCCCACCCTGGCGTCGATACCGCGATCGGCGACGATCTCGACGCGGCGGTCGATCAACTGCAGATAAACCAGCACGCCGCTGTTCTGCTCGGTATCCCATACGCGCAAGGCCGAGAAGAGCTCGACGGCGCGCGCGCGCGGCGATTGCCCGCGCAGCAGGCCGGGCAGCGGCAGATTGGCTTCGACGACAAAGCGTAACTCGCCGCGGTGGCTGGTCTCCGATGCCGCGATCGCCCGTTCGATCGCCGCCAGCGCGGATTTCGGAAAGACGCGCAGCACCCACCAGCGCGGCAAAACCAGATGACGAAGTATTCTGGACAATCGCATCACCAGTCTCCCGAAGCGCCGCCGCCACCAAAACTGCCACCGCCGCCGGAGAAACCGCCGAAGCCACCGGAATCGTGGCCGCCAAAACCGCCACCGGGAATCCAGCCGCCGCCCGACATCCCGGCGAACAGGGAGACGACAAACGCGATTACCCCGGCCACGCAGCCGATCAGCAAGGAAGAAACCAGCAGCCAGGCAATCACGCCGGCCAGCGCACCGATGATCCCGGCGGCCAGAAAGCGGCCGAAGATGGCGCGCAGCACGCCGCCGACAACAAAAATCAGGATGAAACCGATCGGCAGCAGCGAATCGATACTGAAACCGCCGGTCTGGCCGCCCCCCGAACTGGCGGCGGCTTTGGGCGGCAGCGCTTCGCCGCTGACCACCTTGATCATCGCGTCGAGCCCGGCGTCGATGCCGCCGTAGAAGTCTCCTTGTTTGAAGCGCGGCGTGATCGTCTCGCTGATGATGCGCTTGGCGGTGGCGTCGTTGAGCGCCCCTTCCAGTCCGTAAGCGACCTCGATGCGCAGCTTCCTGTCCTGCTTGGCGATAAGCAGCAGCGCGCCGTCGTCAACGCCCTTGCGCCCAAGCTTCCAGGCTTCGACGACGCGCAGCGCGTACTGTTCGATGGCCTCGGGCGTGACCGTCGGCACCAGCAGAATGGCGATCTGCGCGCCTTTCTGGGTCTCGAAGGCCGTGAGCTTGGCCTCCAGCTGGCCACGTTGATCGACCGACAGCGTGCCGGTCAGATCGGTGACGCGCGCCGCCAGCGCCGGTACCGGCTGCAGATCCTCGGCACCGGCCAGGCCCGCGCCGAGCAGCAGGACACAGCAGGCCAGCCAGAACAGGAGCCGGGCGCCGGATTGCCGCATCGATCAATAGCCGGGCGGCTGTGCGCTCTTGCCGGCTTCGCGCGCGGCCGGGCGGGCGGGCGCCGAAAAATCGACCTTCGGTGCGACCGAGATCGCTTTTTCGTTCTCGACGCTGAAGTTCGGTTTGGCCTGATAACCGAACATCATCGCCGTCAGGTTGTTCGGGAAGGTGCGCACCGAAACGTTAAAAGCCTCGACCGACTTGATGTAGCGGTTGCGCGCCACGGTGATCCGGTTCTCGGTGCCCTCGAGCTGCGCCTGCAGATCGCGGAACGAGGCATCAGCCTTCAGGTTCGGGTAGTTTTCGGCGACCACCAGCAGGCGCGACAGCGCGCTGGAAAGGCCGGCCTGCGCCTGCTGGAACTTGGCGAAAGCCTCGGGATTGTTGATCAGCTCGGGCGTCGCCTGGATGCCGCCGACCTGCGCACGCGCCTGCGTCACCTGGGTCAGCACCTCTTTTTCGTGGCTGGCGTAGCCCTGCACCGTGCTCACCAGATTGGGCACCAGATCGGCACGGCGCTGGTACTGGTTGAGCACTTCCGACCACGCCGCCTTGATCGCCTCGTCGCCGGTCTGGAAGGTGTTGTAGCCGCAGCCGGAAAGCAGGCTGACAAGAACGGCGAGTAGAGCAAGAATCCGGATGCGCATGACGGTTTCCTCCGCAGGGGGAAATAGACAAAAGAGAACGAGACAAAAAGACGAAGTGACGCCTAGATGGCGACGTTCGCCGGATTTGCAAGACCGGCAGCCTTGGCCTCGCGCATCAGGGCGCGCGCCCGGCAAAGATCCTCCCAGGCCTTGGCCTTGTCGGGCAGCGTACGCAGCAGATAGGCCGGATGATAGGTGACGATCACCGGAATGCTGCGCTCGCCATCGCGATAGGCGAAGGGCTTGCCGCGCAGGCTGGCGAGCGAGCCCTCTTCGCCGAGCACGGCATGGACGGCGGCACGGCCGAGCAGGACGATGACTTTCGGCTGCAGCAGCGCGATCTGGCGTTCGAGGTAAGGCGCGCAGGCGGCCATTTCCGCCGGCTCCGGCGTGCGATTGCCGGGCGGACGGCATTTCACGGCGTTGGCGATGTAGACGTCTTCGCCGCGCTGCAGGTCGATCGCCGCGAGCATCGCGTCGAGCAGTTTGCCGGCCGGCCCGACGAAGGGTTCGCCGCGCGCATCCTCTTCGGCGCCCGGCCCTTCGCCGATGAACAGCCAGTCGGCGGCCACGTCGCCGACGCCGAGCACCGCCTGCTTGCGCTCGGCGCAGAGGCCGCAGGCGCGGCATTCGGCAACGTTTTGCCGCAACTCGTCCCAGCCCAGGCGGGCAATCTGTCCGGCACGATCGGCGTCCGGCGGCAGCGACGAGCGAGGAGTCTGCACCGGCGGATTTTCATCGCCGACCGCCGAGCGCGGCTCAACCGGTGTCTCGACGGTGATCGGGGCCGGCGCCGCATCTGGTGCGCCGCGCCCAGCCGCGGGCTGATCGCGCAGCTTCCACAGCGGCGACAGCCCCATCTCGTGCAGCGTCTCTTCCCGGCTGATCGTCATGCCAGCACCTCGAGCAGCGCGTGGGTCAGCACCAGGGCATCCTCCCGCCCCTTCTCGGCCGGGTAATAGCCGCGCCGCACGCCGATCTGCTGAAAACCGAAATGGCGATAGAGCACCAGCGCTTTTTCGTTCGACGGGCGAACTTCGAGCAGGAGCGCAGTCGCGCCGCCCTGCCGCCCGGCGATCATCGCCTGGCGCAGCAAGCGCGCACCGAAGCCCATCCCCTGCCGTTTCTCCGCGACGCTGATATTGAGCAAGTGCGCGTCGTCCACCGCCAGCATCAGGACAAAATAGCCGACCAGCTCGCCGCCGACCCGGCACACCCAGCAACTGTAGCCGGACGACATCGAATCGGCGAAATTGCCCCGGCTCCAGGGGAACGGATAGACGCGGTACTCGATCGCCAGCACTTCGTCGAGGTCGTGCACATTCATCGGCAGCATCTCGACGTGCGGGGAGAGCAAGGCGTTCATGCCTTGCCGCCTTGCGCCAGACGCTCGGCGATGGTCTGCGCCACCTTGTCGCGCACGTAGAGCGGCACCGCGTCGGCCGGATCGACCCGTTCGCCGCGCGCCAGACGCGGTTCGGCGAGACGGGCGACGGTCTCCGCACTCGGCATCAGCTCGGGCAGCCAGGCGGAAACAAACGGCGCCAGCCGCTCATGCAAGGCCGGATACGCCGCCAGCCCGTTGCCGCAGGCCAGCCAGCCGCCGGTCGTCGGCAGCGGGACCGCGGCCGGCGGATAGACGCCGACCGGGCCGAGCGGCATGCCGGCTTCGAAATAACCGAAATAGACCTCGCCCATCCGCGCATCGAGCGCGACGATCACCCGCTCGCCGCCGCTGGCCAGCGCCATGGCGTCGAGCGTACCGACCGGAACGAGCGGCAGGTCATGGGCGAAGGCCAGTCCCTGCGCCACGCCGCAGGCAACGCGCAAACCGGTAAACGAACCGGGACCGGCGCCGAAGGCGATGCCGTCGAGATCGCCGAAGCCGAGGCCGGCCTCGGCCATCGTCGCGCTGATCAGCGGCAGCAGGGTCGTCGAGTGCGACACACCGGCCGGGCACGCCCGCAACAGCAAATCGCCATCCCGCCAAAGGGCGATCGAACCAAGGTCGGTGGAAATTTCAAGGGCAAGCAGATTCATGCCGAGCATTTTACCTGCGCTCGGCGGCGTCTGGCGTGGGAGTTAAAACGAAGATCGGGAATTGGCTGTTAAAATGCACACCTCACGTGTCACCGGCGGCCACGCAACCACACAATCGCCGATCGACGCGCCGCCAGCGCAGCCCGACGACGCACGCCAGTGATGGCGCGCAGCAAATACGCGCGCATGACCACCCCTTGATGGCAACGCAAAAATGACTTTAATGCAGGATCACTATTCAAGACTGGGCGTTTCGCCCGGCGCGACACCGGACCTGATCAAAGCCGCCTACCGCAAGAAGGCGGCCCAGTACCACCCCGACAAGAACCCTTCGCCGGACGCGGCGGCGCGCTTCCGAGAAGTCCAGGAAGCCTACGAAACACTTTCCGACGCAAACCGCCGCAAGGCTTACGACGACTATCGGCAACGCAGCCTGATCGAAGAGCCCCTGCCGGTCGCCCGGGAGATTGCCGGAAAATACATTCAGGAAGCCATCCATTGAAAAAATCGCGCTATTTTTCCGAACTCATCAAAAGCTACAACGATGAAGTCGACGACCTGGTCACCGATTCCGAAGGCAAGTCGGTGCTGCAGAAGCGTCTGAACGACAAACGCGGCGAGTTCGATGCCATCCTGCCGATGATCGAATTCAGCCCGGAAATGGTCGCCGTCGTTTTCTACGGCGCCTTCGCTTTCCGCTCGGCGGAAGTCATGCAGCGCATCGTGCTGAGCGAACCCGGCCGTTCCGGCTTCCCGACCTGGGCCAAGCTGGAAAAAGAACTGACCGTTGCCGCCTGGGCCGAGCCGCTGATCGCAGCGTCGCTGAAGGTTGACGGTGGCGACGCCTTTCTCGTCGCCACCGCGGCGCTGGAGTTCCTGCGCAACAAGGATTCCTACGCGGCACCGGCGCCCGAACCGGAGGCGGAAAAAGAGCGTGGCGACGAATACGGGGAAAACGACGAAGGTGACGACGACGGCGAGCAGGACCTCAGCGAGGCGGGCGCCGACTGGCTCTCCGAGCAGGGCTTCGAGCCGCTGGAACGCTAGCACCAGCAGTTGGTTTTATGGTGGTAGTACAGCAGAGTCAAACAAAAATATTCGCAAAGAAGGACATAGCATGCATCCGGTCGTACTGAAATCCTCGCAACTGATTCTCGCCGGCGACATCGCCGGCGCCGAGAGCGCGCTCGTCGCCATCGCCGACGAGCATGGCGATCACGCCCTGGTCAGCATCCTCGACGACATGGCGCCCAAGGATCTGCTCGCGGTCATGCGCGAGTTCGATTCGTCCCGGGAATCCGTGGTGAACATGGTGGTGACGCCCGAGCAGTTCGCCCGTTCGATCGTCCTCGAACGGAAGTACGGCGAGCGCACGAGCGAGCGTCTGCGCGCCATGATGAACGCCGTCATTCACCGCGACCTGACGACCGTCGCCGAGTACCTGGAAGCCATCGCCGACCTCGAAGGCGGCAGCCAGACGCTGGCCGACTATTTCGAAGACCGTTACGACGAGATCTTCAGCTTTGCCACCACCGGAAGCTTCTTGCCGCAGTTCGACCCGGATTCCGGCGCCAAGACCCACAACACCTGGCTGATGGAAAAAATCGAGGAAATCGACCACGGCCTCGGTTTCGGCAACTCGATCGAAAATTCGCGGCCGCTCCTCTCGCGCTCGGAAATCGCCGACGGCGACTGGATGGAAACGGCGTGGGTGCTGCGCTACGAGCTTCCCGACGCCTTCGAGGAAGTGATGATCATGCTGCGCGACCGGGCGCAAAAGCATCTGGAGGAAGCGAACGCCGCTCCGATTCCCGCCGCTGCGGAGGCCGGCGAGGCCCTGGGCGACGAGGAAGAATCGGCGATTTAAGGATCCGGACGCATGGCCAGCGCTATTACCGCCCCCTCCTCCACCGCCCTGGCGGCTTTCGACAGCCGGCCGTTTTTCGACAAGGCGCTGCGCTACGGCGTCGAACGGGGAATCGTTCCGCCCGAGCGGCTGCTAGTCATCCAGGAGGATTTTTCCAAGGGCGTCGTGCAGATCGCCAACTTTTTCGGCACAGCGCATCTGCGCCCCGAACTCGAGTTGGCACTGCACCGCATGGTGAATCTGATCAGCCTCTACCTGGAGGACATGTCGGGCGGCGACCTTCAGATCGCCGCCGCCGCGTTGCGCGACAAAACCTTCCTGTCCCTTTCCAAGGGCGGCTCGGACATGATCAAGCGCCTGCACGCGATGCCGGACAGCACGCTGATGCTCGGCGGCCCGGTTTCACCCGAGGAGCAACGAGCCTTCCTCGACGAAAAAACCGCAGTCAACCGGATCTCGCTTGCCGAATACCAGGCGGAGCTCGCCCTTCGCCAGGAAAACCGGAACACGATCGATTTCTCGTTCTGGCTGGCGAAAAAGATGGGCGTCCCGCGCGACGATATCGATGATGCGGAGTCGCTGATTCGCAGCGCCATGCTGGTTGTTTTCGTCGACAAAGCCGAGTTCAAACTGCCGACCCGCACGGCATTTGTCCGGCTGATCAAGGCCGCCAAGAGTGCGAAAGCCAAACTCAACGAAACCCGCCTGAACGACTTCCTGAAGGACGCCCCCATCGAATTCCAGCGGCTCGCCCGGCGCGCGCTGGATCGTTTCGTCGCCAGAGATCTGCCGGAAATCCGGCGGGCCGGCAACAGCGCGGACAAACTGCTCTATGGCGATGCCGGCCAACCCTTTTTTGTCAGCGAAAGCCTGGACGAGGACGTCAGGGAATACGACCGCCTGGTGGCCAAAGAATGGGATCGCGTGACGCGCGGCGAATCCGACGATCCGGCGGTGCTCGCCACGGTATTTCTCTTCGTGGCCACCGGGCTACCGCCAAAGGCGTCGATGCTGCTGCGCGAAGGCAAAGAGCTGATCCGGATTTTCCGCAGCACCGGTTTCAATTCGGCGGCCGTGACCGACTTCATCGACCAGCATGCGCCGGAAGCGATCCGCGAGGATTTGCGAAAATCGTGGGAGGACGACCTGCGCAGCGAAGCGCAGGAGCAACTCGCCGACAGCGACCCCAACTGGCCGGACAGCCACATGGAACGGGGGCTCGACTACCTGCGCAAAACCTGCTGCGCAGCGTGGAAAGAACGCAGACGGTAGGGTTTCCCCGAAAGTCTACCGGCGGTAGATGTCGCGGCCGGCGTCGTGAATATCGCGCCGTAGCTGGCGCCGCTCTTCGGGCGAGAAGCGCTGGCGCTGCTGTTCGCCGGCATTGCCTTCGTCGCGACGCTGAAAGCGCTGCGGCTCCTCGCGCTGGAAATTCGGCACCTGTTGCGGCTGGCGCTGCGGAGCGTTCTGGCGTTGCGCGTCGTTCTGCTGCATGAAATGCCCGCCGCCCGGCATCGCCTGCGCCAAAGGTGCCGCCAGCGCCAACATGAGCGCCAGCAGCAAGGGGGGTTTCGTCATCCGCTCGATCGCAGCCATTTCGTTTCCAGCCTTAATCCTTCGTTTCGTATCAGCGCTGCAGTACAGCCACCATCCGGCTGACCGGCAGATCGCCGGCAGGCCACCTGTCAGCGGCGGCCATCTGCAACGCACCGACTATTATGCTCAACAATCGCTTTTCCATTCTGCACGCCTGGCACTAGCCGGGGAATCTCCGGCGCCGCGTCGGCGACCTCGAAGCCAGTGTGCGAGCCAGATGTAAGGGATGTTTGTGCCATTCGACGGCAATTGTAAGAATTTGTAATCCAGACGCCGCGCAGCAAGATTTGCTCACAAGCCACCGGGCGGCCCCTCGCCCCGCAAGCGCTTTCCGGTTACGATTCGCGCCATGGCTGAACGAAAAATTCTCGTCGTCGACGACGACCAAAGGTTGCGCGATCTCCTGCAACGCTATCTCGGCGAACAGGGTTTTGCCGTCAAGACGGCCGAAAACGCGAGCGCGATGGACAAGTGGCTAACGCGCGAAAGCTTTGACCTGATCGTTCTCGACCTCATGCTGCCCGGCGAGGACGGCCTCTCGATCTGCCGGCGGCTGCGTACCAGCGATCCGCTGCAGGCGGTGATCATGCTGACGGCGAAGGGCGACGAGATCGATCGCATCGTCGGCCTCGAAATGGGCGCCGACGACTACCTGCCCAAGCCCTTCAATCCACGCGAACTCGTCGCCCGCATCCAGGCCGTACTGCGCCGCCGCGTGGCCGCCGTGCCCGGCGCACCGAGCGCCGAAGACAAGCTGATCGCCTTCGGCGGCCTCGAGGTCGACCTGGCGACGCGCACGCTCAAACGCGGCGACGAATTCCTGCCGCTGACCACTGGCGAATTCGCCGTGCTCAAGGCCCTGCTCCAGCACCCGCGCCAGCCGCTCTCGCGCGACCGCTTGATGACCCTGGCGCGCGGCCGCGAACAGGGCCCCTACGATCGGGCCATCGACGTGCAGGTGTCGCGCCTGCGCAAACTGATCGAGCCCGACCCGGCCACGCCGCGCTACCTGCAGACCGTCTGGGGCTTCGGCTACGTCTTCATCCCCGACGGCGAGAGCAAATGACGTTGTTCCCGCGCACGCTGCTGGTGCGCACCTTCCTGCTCGTCAGCCTGCTCATTTTCGTCACCGTCGTCACCTGGCTGACACTGTTCGCGCTCGCCGAACGCGAGCCGCGCGCCCGGCAGCTCGCGCAACTCACGGTCAGCGTCGTCAATCTGACGCGCGCCGCCCTGATTGCCGCCGACCCCGTCAAACGCCACGCCCTGCTGCGCGAACTGGCCGACCGCGAAGGCGTCCGCCTCTACCCGGCCGAACCGACCGACGTGCGCGAAGCCCTGCCCGACGATCCGTTCTTCCGCATCATGCGCGATGCGGCGCGAGCCCAGCTCGGACCGAACGCACACTTTGCGATCTCGGTCAACGGCGAACCGGGAATCTGGGTCAGTTTTTCGATCGACGAGGATGACGGAGAAAGCCACGCCGACGAAGACGATTTCTGGGTGATGCTGCCCAGCGAACACGCCGAGCGCGAGTTCCCGTGGCACTGGCTGGCCTGGGGCGGCGCTTCGCTGGCCCTGGCGCTGCTCGTCGCCTGGCTGATCGTGTCGCGCGTCACGCAGCCGCTGCGCGCGCTGGCGCGCTCGGCGCGCGAGGTCGGGCGCGGCCGCCATCCGGAACCGCTGGCCGAACACGGTTCGATCGAGTTGCGGCATCTGGCCGCAGCCTTCAACCGGATGTCGGACGACCTGCGGCGCAACGAGGCGGAGCGCGCCGAAGTGCTGGCCGGCATCTCGCACGACCTGCGTACGCCGCTCGCACGCCTTCGCCTGGAAGCGGAAATGTCGATCGCCGACAACGCGACACGCGACGCGGTGAGCGCCGATATCGAGCAGATGGACGACATCATCGCCCAGTTCCTCGACTACGCCCGCGACGAAGGCGGCGAAGCGGCCGAAACGGGGGACGTCAACGCGCTGGTCGTGCAAACCGCCAGCGTTCAGCCGCGCAACGCCGCCCTGCCGGAAATCACGCTGGGCGACCTGCCGCCGACGCGCATCCACCCGAAAGCATTGAGCCGCGCACTCGGCAACCTGATCGAAAACGCCCGCAAGTATGGCGGCGGCGAGATCGTCGAAGTCGAAACGCGGTGCGAGAACGGCGCCATCCTGATCGATGTCCTCGATCGCGGCCCCGGCATACCGGCCAGCGAAACCGATCGCCTGAAGCGCCCTTTTACCCGCCTCGATACGGCGCGCACCAACGCGAGCGGCACCGGGCTCGGGCTCGCCATCGTCGAGCGGATTGCCCGGCTGCACGGAGGAAAACTGGAGTTGCTGCCGCGCGGCGGCGGCGGCCTGATCGCCCGCCTGCGCCTCCCGATCGGGCCTTGATCGGACCTTACTGCATGAAACGCGGCACGTCGATCTTCCATTTGTCGGCCGATTCGTGGCCGAGAATCCGGTCGGCGCCGCCGGCGCCCATCGCTTTCGAGAGATCGACGTCTTCCGGCGAAATGTAGTAATTGCGCTTGGCGTCGAAAACCACGCGCACGACCGGCGTCAGCAGATTGGTTTCGCGCTGCTCGACGACGATACCGAGCCGGCCGCTCTCCAGGCGAACCAGCGTCCCGACCGGGTAGATGCCGACGCTTTTGACGAAGACCTGCACGAGTTGCGGGTCGAAGTGGAACTTGCTCCACTCGAAGAGCTTGCGAATCCCGTCGGCCGGGCCGATCGGGCCACGGTAGCAACGCTCGGAAGTAATCGCATCATAGACATCGACGATCGCCGACATGCGCCCGACCTGCGAGATTTCCATCCCCTTCAGCCCATTCGGATAGCCGCTGCCGTCAACACGCTCGTGGTGCAATTCGAGCGGCTCGAAGGCGATTTTCGGAACGTCGCTCATCTGGCGCAGGACATCGGAACCGAGCACGACATGCGACTTGATGTGCCGGAATTCGGCCTCCGACAGCTTGGCCGGCTTGTTGAGCACCGAAAGATTGACGCGCATTTTCCCGATGTCGTGCAACAGGGCGCCGAGCGCCACGTCATGCGTCGTCGTAACGTCGAGCCCGACCGCTTTGGAGAACGAGGTCAGCATGGTGCACACGCTGACCGAATGCAAAAAAGTGTAGTCGTCGATGTGCTTCAGCCGGCGCATGCTCTGCATGGCATTGCCGTTGCGCATCACCGAGCCGGCGATCTTCTCGACGACCGCCTTGCTGGCGCCGATTTCGATCTGCCGCCCGAGGCGGATGTCGTCCATGACGCCGCGGATGATTCGCGTCGCTTCCGAGAAAGTGTTCTTCGCCCGGGACATTTCCTCGGCAAGCGACATCTGCCGCTCGGGCATGGCCGGTTTCGCGGCTTCGGCAAGGCTTTCGAGCTGGCGTTCGGTCTGCACCGCGGCTTCCACCTGCGTTGGCGCGTCGGTGATATCGAGGCCGCGATCGGTGTCGATGAACAGCTCCTTGACGCCGCTCGCCAGCACCTGCTGAACCTGTTCGTCGCCGGTGATTTTCATGCTGTTGAGCACGAAGGGATGATTGAGCCAGCCGGCGTTGAAATCGCTGACATACATCCCGACCCGCAACTGCCGGACCTGAATCTTCTTGATCATCGGGTTTCCGACGAAACGTCGCTCTCGATCAGGACGACCGCCTCGGCGGCGATGCCTTCGCTGCGGCCGACGAAGCCCAGGCGCTCGGCCGTCTTGGCCTTGACGTTGACGCAACCTTCCGCCACCTGCAGGTCGGCCGCGATATTCGCCACCATCTGCGGAATATGCGGCGCCATTTTCGGCTGCTGCGCGAGAATCGTCGCATCGAGGTTCCTCACCCGCCAGCCGGCCTGGGCGAGCAGCGCCACCGTCGCGCGCAGCAGGACACGGCTATCGGCGCCGCGATAGCGTTCGTCGCTATCAGGGAAATGCCGGCCGATATCGCCCAGCGCCGCGGCGCCGAGCAGCGCGTCGGTAATCGCATGGAGCAGCACGTCGGCATCCGAATGGCCGAGCAGGCCCGCACTGTGCGGGATGTGCACGCCGCCGATGATCATCTTGCGCCCGGGAACCAGCGCATGGATATCGCAGCCCTGACCGATACGGATCATTTGCCCATTCCTTCAATGTTCCTCTGCAGAATCAGTTCGGCCAGGCGCAGGTCGGCCGGATAGGTCACCTTGAGATTCGTCGCGTCGGCGCGCACCAGCTTCGGTTTCAGGCCGGCTGCCTCAATGGCGCCGGCTTCGTCGGTGACGCCCGGATTGTCGGCCAGCGCCCGCAAAAGGACGCCGTAGCGAAACATCTGCGGCGTCTGCGCCTGCCACAGGCCATCGCGCGGTTCGGTAGCCGCGACGCGCTGCGCGACATCGGCGCGCTTCAGCGTATCCGCCACCGGCACCGCGAGCAGCCCGCCGACCAGATCGTCGGCCAGTTCGTCGCACAGCGCGGCGAGCATCGCCTGCGACAGACAGGGCCGCGCCGCATCATGGACGAGCACCCAGTCGTCGTCGGCGGCCGCCGTTTCGGCGGCGGCCAGGCCGTTGGCCACGCTGTCGGCGCGCGTCGCGCCGCCGCAGAACACCGTTTCCAGCTTCGGCCCGAGGCTCGTCCAGTCGTAGTCGTGCCACCACCGGTCCTCCGGCGAAAGAACGACCCAGACGCGGTCGATCCGATCGCAACGGCAAAGGGCTTCGAGCGTGTGATGAATCAGCGGTTTTCCGGCAAGCGGCAGATACTGTTTCGGCATCTCGGCGCCAAAGCGCGACCCGCTCCCGGCGGCGGGAACAATTGCGTAGTAGCTAGGCATGGCGTAATTTTAGCGTAATGCCTGGGCGCAAAGCACTTCGCTCCCGAATTTCCGGCACACCACCAAGCGAAGGCCATGAACGCCAACCTGCTCAACGAGGCCGGACTGGAATACCTGCCGGCATTGATTACCAGCCTCGGCATCGGCCTGCTGATCGGCCTCGAGCGCGAGCGCAATCCGGCATCGCGCGCCGGTCTGCGCACCTGCGGGCTGGTCGGCGTGCTCGGCGCCGTCTGCGCGCTGATCGCCGAACATTCCGGCGCGCCGTGGATCATCGCCGTCGGCCTGCTGGTCGTCGGCGGCATGATGATTGCCGCCTATCACAGCCGCCCCGACGAGCGCGATCCGGGAACCACCTCGGTGATCGCCATCCTGCTCTGCTTTTGCTACGGCGCGATGGTCTGGCAGGGCTATCGCACACCGGCGGTGATGCTGGCGATCGTCACGACCGCGCTGCTCTACTTCAAGCCGGAGCTGCAGAATCTCTCGAAAAGCCTGACCCGCCGCGATCTCATCTCGATCCTGCAGTTCGGCGTACTTTCGCTGGTCATCCTGCCCATCCTGCCGAACCAGGATCTCGGCCCCTACGGAGCGCTCAACCCGGCGCAGATCTGGTGGATGGTGGTGCTGATTTCCGGGGTCAGCCTGTGCGGCTACGCGGCGCTGCGCTATTTCGGCCAGAAGCACGGCGCGCCCTTGCTCGGCCTGCTCGGCGGCGTGGCGTCGAGCACCGCGACGACGCTGATTTTCTCGCGCCATGCGCGCACCGAGCCCCTGCTCGCGCCGCTGGCGCTGGTCGTCATCCTGATCGCCAACCTCATCGTTCCGCTTCGCCTTGGCGTGGTGACCGCCATCGTGCAACCCGGCGTTCTGCCGACGCTCGCGCCGGTACTCGGCGGCGGCCTGCTGCTCGGCCTCGGCGTCATCGCCTTTGCCTGGCGCGGCCTCAACGGCGGTGGCGAAGTGCCGGCGCTCGAGCTGCGCAACCCGACCGAAATACGCACCGCCGTGAGCTTCGGGCTGATCTATGCGCTGGTTCTGGTCTTCTCGGCAGCGCTTGCGGACTACGCGGGCAACAAGGGCGTGTACGCCGTCGCGCTGATCTCCGGCCTCACCGATGTCGACGCCATCACGCTCTCCAGCCTGCGCCTCTATGGCATGGGCAAGCTGGATGCCGGCGAAACCGTGACCTCGATCCTGATCGCAATTCTGGCCAACCTGTGCTTCAAACTCGGTATCGTCGCCGTCGTCGGCGGGCGAAAACTGGCGGGCGCCGCGCTGCTCGGTTTCCTTGCCGTGACGGCCGGCTGCATCGGCGGCTGGGCGCTGATCGCCGGAACCTGAATTGCGCCGGAATGCTTGAATTCGGGAACGCTCCGCTCATATAGTGAAATAGGAAAGGAGGTCGCAATGAGCCAGAATTTGCGCCCGGCCGCCGTTGCCGGCATGTTTTACCCGGAATCGCCCAGCGTTCTGGCACACGAGGTCGGCGCGCTGCTGAGTGCCGCCAGCCAAGGAAATAAAGGCGAGGCCAAACGACCGAAAGCGATCATCGCGCCACACGCCGGCTACATCTATTCGGGTCCGATTGCGGCCGGCGTTTACGCGCCGCTGGCCGGGCTGCGCGGCATCGTCCACCGTGTCGTGCTGCTCGGCCCGACGCATCGCGTCGCAGTCAAGGGGCTGGCGCTGCCGTCGAGCGCCGCCTTCGTCACGCCGCTCGGCGTGATTCCGGTCGACGGACAGGCAATCGCCCGCATCGAGGATCTGCCGCAGGTCGTGACGAGCGACGCGGCGCACGCGCTGGAGCACTCGCTCGAGGTGCAACTGCCGTTCCTGCAGGCGGTGCTGGGCGATTTCTCGCTGCTGCCGCTGGCCGTCGGCGATGCCTCCGCGGCCGAGGTCGCCGAAGTGCTCGAACGGCTGTGGGGCGGCGACGAAACGCTGATCGTGATCAGTTCCGACCTCTCGCACTACCTGTCCTACGACGCCGCGCGGCAGCGCGACGCAACGACCGCCGCGCGCATTCTGGCGCTCGACCCGCACATCGATCATCAGCAGGCTTGTGGCGCGACGCCGGTCAATGGCCTGCTGCTCGCCGCCCGCCACCACGGCCTGCAAGCGCAGCAGGTCGATCTGCGCAACTCGGGCGACACGGCGGGCGACAAATCACGCGTCGTCGGCTACGGCGCATTCACCTTTAGCGCAGGAGGCAATCATGTCGACTGAAGCGCTTGGCGCGGCCCTGCTACGCATCGCGCGCAACGCGATCGGCGAACGTTTCGGGCATTCGGCGCAAGCGCCGACGACAGCCGAAGCCGAACGCCTCGCACACCTCGCGGAACTTGCCCGACCCGGCGCAAGCTTCGTCACGCTGACGCAGGACGGGCAGCTGCGCGGCTGCATCGGCAGCCTCGAGGCGCATCGTCCGCTCGCCGCCGACGTCGCGGCCAATGCGCTCGCCGCCGCCTTCGCCGATCCGCGCTTCTCGCCGCTCGTCGCCGGGGAGCTTGCCAGGATCCACGTCGAGGTATCCTTGCTGACGCCCGCCGAACCGATCGCGTATACCGATGAAGCGGATGCGCTGGCTCGGCTGCGCCCCGGCATCGACGGAGTGATCCTGACGCACGGCGAGCGGCGCGCGACCTTCCTGCCGCAGGTCTGGGAATCTCTTCCGACAGCGCGGCACTTTATTACCCAACTCAAGCTCAAAGCAGGACTACCAGCCGACTACTGGGACGGGCAGATCACCCTCGCCCGCTATGGAGTACAGAAATGGAAAGAGAACTGAGCAACGAACCGAGCAACAATCCAGGCAACACCGCCAAAACGCAAGAGTCCGCCTACCCGGCGCGCTGGTGGCACGCAATCGAGAACGAGCGTATCCAGTGCGACCTCTGCCCGCGCGACTGCAAGCTGCACGCCGGGCAGCGCGGCGCCTGCTTCGTGCGCCAGAACATCGACGGCCGGATGGTGCTGACCACCTACGGCCGCTCCTCGGGTTTCTGCATCGATCCGATCGAGAAGAAGCCGCTCAACCATTTCCACCCCGGCTCGTCGATCCTCTCGTTCGGCACGGCCGGCTGCAATCTGGCCTGCAAGTTCTGCCAGAACTGGGATATCTCGAAGTCGAAGGACATGGACCGCCTGATGGACGCCGCCAGCCCGCAAGGCATCGCCGCAGCCGCAGCGGCCTACGGCGCACAGTCGGTGGCCTTCACCTACAACGACCCGGTGGTGTTCGCCGAGTACGCGATCGACACGGCGCTCGCCTGCCGCGAGCACGGCATCAAACCGGTCGCGGTGACCGGCGGCTACATCCACGCCGAACCGGCCAGGGAGTTTTACGCGGTGATGGACGCCGCCAACGTCGACCTCAAGGGCTTCACCGACGATTTCTACTTCAAGCTGTGCGGCGGCCATCTGCAACCGGTACTCGACACGCTGGCCTATATTCATCACGAAACGAGTTGCTGGCTGGAGATCACCACCTTGCTGATCCCCGGCCAGAACGATTCGGAAGCGGAACTGAAGGCGCTCAGCGCCTGGGTCGCGCGTGAACTCGGGCCCGACGTGCCGCTGCATTTCACGGCCTTCCACCCCGACTGGAAGATGGACGATCTGCCGCCGACGCCGCCCTCGACCCTGACCCGCGCCCGGCGCATCGCGCGGGATGCCGGCCTGCATTACGTCTATACCGGCAACGTGCACGACACCGAAGGCGGCACCACCTTCTGCCCGACCTGCCACGCCGCGCTGATCGAACGCGACTGGTACGACATCCGCCATTACGACCTGCCGGCCGACGGACGCTGCCCGCACTGCCAGACGCAAATCGCCGGGCGCTTCGGCGTGTTCGGCAAACCCTTCGGGCCGCACCGCATTCCCGTCAGACTGGCGCGACGATGAACGACATCACGACAGCGGAGACGCAAAACGCCGCGACGCCGATCGCGATCCACACCGAGCACGGCACGCTGCACGGCGTGCTGGCGCTGCCGCCCGCTGCCAGTAGCCTGATCGTTCTGGCGCACGCCGGGGCGACGCCCGACGCCGGCCATGAAGCTCTCGCCGGCACGCTGCGCGAAGCCGGCATGGGCACCGTCGTGATCGACCTCCTGACGCAGCAGGAAGACCGTTTTGCCGACGTACACAACAATGTCCCCCTGCTCGCCAAACGCCTGCTCGACTGCCTGGCGCTGATCAAGCGGCAGATGCAGAACGACGAGTTGCCCGCCCTGCCGATCGGCCTCTACGGCACCGACACCACCTCACCGGTGGTCCTTCGCGTCGCCGCGCTGCGCGACCACGACATCAGCGCGGTCGTTTGCCGGGACGGGCTGATCGACCTCGCCGGCATGCTCTACCTGCGCTCGCTGGAATCGCCGCTGCTCGTGCTGCTCGGCGAAGCGGACGGCACCCTGATCGCCAGCAACCGGCGCGCGCTCAACGAAGTGGCCTGCCGCAAAGCGCTCGAACTGGTCGCAGAACGGGCAGACCTCGCGGCGCCGGGCAGCGCCGATGCGCCCGCCAGCCGGATCGCACACTGGTTTGGCGAGCACGGCTAGCAGGGCAAGACAGGCGTCGAGCGGCCAATCCACCACTGAATAAGATGCGACGCGGCGATGCCACCCGCCGGCCGCTGCGGCGCTGGGTTATGATGACGGCTACCCGTCGCAGACACCCATGCCACCAACCGATCAGCCCACAGGCGCCGCGTCCCGGCTAGGCCATCACCTCCCGATCTGGCTGCTCGCCGCGTTTCTGCTCGTCGCCTTCTGGGTGCATACGGTAGGCCTGATCGATGAAGGCCGCGCGCGAACCCTGGCCGGCGCGGAAAACGATCTCGTCAATATCGGGCGGATCGCCCAGGAACATGCCGAACGCACCTTCTACAGCGCCGACCAGACGCTGCGCCTGGTTCTCGAGGAATACCTGGAACACGGCGGGCAGCTCGACCTCAAGGCGATGACCGCGCAAGGCCTGGTCGATGGCCGAATTTTCAACCAGGTCGGCATCATCGACGCGCAAGGCATCCTTCAACAGAGCAATCTTCCGCTCAACGGCCGCATCGACCTCTCCGACCGCGAGCATTTCAAAGCCCATCTCGCGCCGGACAGCGATCAATTGTTCATTTCCCGCCCGGTACTCGGGCGGGCATCGGGCAAGTGGTCCGTCCAGCTGTCCCGTCGCATCCAGCTCAAGAACGGAGAATTCGGCGGCGTCATCGTCGCCTCGCTCGACCCCACCTACTTCACCCGTTTTTACGGCGACCTCAAACTCGGCGAACAGGGCGTCGCCACCTTGTTCGGGCTGGACGGCGCAATTCGCGCCAGGAAAATGGCGAACCGGGAGGATTTTGCCGGCGATTTGTCGGCCAGTCCGGCATTCCCGGGCCTCACGCACGGAGAAAAAACCAGCACGGTCACTTTTCGCGGCATTACCGACGGCATCGAGCGCATCTACCATTTCCGGAAACTGCCCTCCTACCCGCTATCCGTCGCGATCGGGATGGCCACCGCGGACATTTTCGCCAAGCACGAACAGACCCGCTCGCAACTCCTGCAGCAGGCGGCCATCGTCAGCCTGCTCCTGCTGGCGCTCGCCGCGCTCTCTTCCTGGTATATCGCCAGCAAGCGGCGCCAGGCCGAAGTTCAGGCGCGCGATCTGCTGCGCCTGCAAAACCTGACCGGCCGCGTGCCGGGGCTGGTGTACCAGTACCTGCTCCGCCCCGACGGCAGTTCCTGCTTCCCCTTTGTCAGCGAAGGCATCCGCGACACCTTCCGGCTCAGTCGCGAGGCGGTGGTCGCCGACGCCTCGCAGGTCTTCGCCCTGATCCACCCGGACGATGCGGCCGGCGTTGCCGTGTCCATCGACGCCTCGGCGCGGACGCTGACCCCCTGGGTGCACGAATCGCGCATCTGCTTCGCCGACGGCACCGTGCGCTGGCTGTCGGGAAAAGCCACGCCGCAGCGGCAGGCCGATGGCTCGGTGCTGTGGCACGGCTTCATTTCCGACATCACCGAGCGCAAACGCGCCGAAGAAACTCTGCGCATCGCCGCCATCGCCTTCGAATCGCAGGAAGGCATGTTCATCACCGACGCGGCGGGCACCATTCTGCGCGTCAATCACGCATTTACCCGGATTACCGGTTATCCGGCCGAAGAGGCCATCGGAAAAACGCCGGGGCTGCTCAGTTCGGGACGCCACGACCCCACTTTCTACGGCGCCATGCGCGAAGCCATCGCGCAAAACGGTTCATGGCAGGGAGAAATCTGGAATCGGCGCAAGAACGGCGAAGTATTCCCGGAGTGGCTGACCATCACGGCGGTCAAGAACGACGAAGGGAAAATCACCCACCATGTCTCGACGCTCACCGATATTACGCAGCGCAAGGCGGCGGAAGACCAGATCAAGCACCTCGCCTTCTACGATCCGCTCACCCGCCTGCCCAACCGGCGGCTGCTGATCGACCGCCTGCATCAGGCGATGGCGGCCAGCGCGCGGAGCGGCTACGAAGGCGCGCTCCTGTTCATCGATCTCGACAACTTCAAGACCCTGAACGACACCCTCGGACACGACAAGGGCGATCTCCTGCTGCAGCAGGTCGCGCGGCGACTCACCAGTTGCCTGCGCGAAGGCGATACCGTGGCGCGCCTGGGCGGCGACGAGTTCGTGCTGATGCTCGAAGATCTCAGCAAGACTCCGCGTGAAGCAGCCGCCCAGGCCGAGTCCGTCGGCAAGAAGATCCTCTACGCGCTCAACCTGCCCTACGACCTTGCCGGTCACGAATATCACAACACGCCGAGCCTCGGTGTCACGCTGTTTGCCGACCATCAGAACAACGCCGACGAACTGATGAAACGCGCCGATCTCGCCATGTACCAGGCCAAGGCGGCCGGCCGCAACACCTTGCGTTTCTTCGACCCGGAGATGCAGGCCGCGGTCAATGCGCGGGTCGCCCTGGAGCGGGACTTGCGCAGCGGCTTGCGGCAAAACCAGCTGCGCCTCTACTACCAGGCCCAGGTCGATGACGACGGCGTGCTGACCGGGGCCGAGGCGCTGGTCCGCTGGCAGCATCCGGTGCGCGGCATGGTCTCGCCGGCCGATTTCATTCCGCTGGCCGAAGAGACCGGCCTGATTCTTCCCCTCGGCCAATGGGTTCTCGAAACCGCCTGCGCGCAACTGGCCAGCTGGGCCGCTGCCGAAAAAACGGCGCGCCTGACGATCTCGGTCAATGTCAGCGCCCGGCAATTCCGCCACGTCGATTTCGTTGCGCAGGTGCTGACGGTGCTCGCCGATACCGGATGCGATCCGCAACTGCTCAAGCTGGAACTGACGGAAAGCCTGCTGTTCGACGACGTCGAGGACATCATCCTGAAGATGAGCGAACTGAAGGACAAGGGCGTATGTTTCTCGCTCGACGACTTCGGCACAGGCTATTCGTCGCTCGCCTACCTGAAGCGCTTGCCGCTCGACCAGCTGAAAATCGACCAGTCCTTCGTTCGCGATCTGCTCACCGACGCGAACGACGCGGCGATCGCCCATACCATCGTCGCACTCGCCCGGGCGCTGGGCATGTCGGTGATCGCCGAAGGGGTCGAGACCGATGCGCAGCGCAGCTTCCTTGCCGGCCTCGGCTGCCGCGCCTATCAGGGCTACTTCTTCGGCCGGCCCGGGCCGGTGGCGACGCTCTTCGACGTGCCGCCCGCGCAGGAATAGCGCGCTAATCAGCTATAATCCGGCGCTTACCCCGATTCACCGCCCCCTCAGCGCCACAGCCACCCGACGTGCCACAGCCTCCCCGCCTGACGCCTTCCCTTCTCGCCCTGCCGACCTTGCCGAAAGCCGGAGAGCGCCTGCAGTTGCCGTCTTTTTGCGGTTCGTCCGACGCGTTGACGATCGCCCGCACGGCCGAGGCCGCGTGCCGCTCGTCCAGTCCGCGCCTGCTCGCCGTGCTGACGGCGAGCGCCGGCGATGCGCAGCGCCTGCTCGATGAAATTCCCTGGTTCGCCCCCGAGCTGCGCGTGCGCCTGCTGCCGGACTGGGAAACCCTGCCCTACGACAGCTTTTCGCCGCATCACGACCTGATTTCCGAGCGCCTCGCGACGCTCTACGGCGTCATGCGCGGCGAGTGCGACGTCCTGCTGGTGCCGGCCTCGACCGCCGTCTATCGCCTCGCGCCGCCGTCCTACCTCGCGGCTTACACCTTTTTCCTGAAAAAAGGCGAGCGGCTCGACGCCGAGCAGTTCCGCGCCCAGCTCACGCTGGCCGGCTACAGCAACGTCACGCAGGTCGTCTCGCCAGGCGAATACTCGATTCGCGGCGGCCTGGTCGATCTTTTCCCGATGGGCTCGCCGCTGCCCTATCGCCTCGACCTGTTCGACGACGAAATCGAGAGCATCAAGATTTTCGACGTGGACACCCAGCGCACGCTCTATCCGGTGCCGGAAGTCCGCCTGCTGCCGGCCCGCGAGTTCCCGCTCGACGAAAAAGGACGCACGCATTTCCGCCAGAGCTTTCGCGAGCGCTTCGAGGGCGACCCGGCGCGCGCCGGCATCTACAAGGACGTCTCGAACGGCATTCCATCGGCCGGCATCGAGTACTGGCTGCCGCTGTTTTTCGAGGAAACGGCGACGCTCTTCGATTACCTGCCGAAAGACGCCGTGCTCTGCCTGCACCGCGACGTCCCGGAAGCGATCCGCGCCTTCTGGCGCGATGCGCAGTCGCGCTACGACATGCTCTCCGGCGAGCGCAGCCGCCCGCTGCTGCCGCTGGCCGACCTCTTCCTCGGCGAAGAGTCTTTCTTCGTCGCGGCCAAGCCCTACGCGCGCCTGAATCTCGCCGCCGGCGACGATGGCCCGGCGACGGCGCTGCCCTCGGTTGCCGTCGATCGCCGCGCCGAAGACCCGTTGACGCGCCTCAAATCCTTCAGCGCCACCTTTGCCGGCCGCATCTGCCTGCTCGCCGAATCGGCCGGCCGCCGCGAAACGCTGGCCGAAATGCTCGCCGAACACGGCCTGCAACCAGACACCAGCGCCGCCGGCAACGACTTCGCGGGTTTCTGTGCGGCGGAGAGCAAGCTCGCGCTCGGCGTCTCGCCCTTGCACGACGGCTTCGCGATCGGCGAGCTCGCCTTCATCACCGAATCCGAGCTCTACGCCGGCAGCCCGTCGCGCCGCACGCGGCACGCGGCGCAGCGCAAGGCCTCGCTCGACAACTGGCTGCGCGACCTGACCGAGCTCAAGGTCGGCGACCCGGTGGTGCATGAGCAGCACGGTATCGCACGCTATCAGGGCCTGGTTCACCTCGATCTCGGCGAAGGCGACATGGAGTTCCTCGAACTCCACTACGCCGGCGAAGCCAAGCTCTACGTGCCGGTATCGCAGTTGCACCTGATCTCGCGCTATTCGGGCTCCGATCCGGATGCCGCGCCGCTGCACACGCTCGGTTCGCAACAGTGGGAAAAGGCCAAGCGCCGCGCCGCGCTGCAGGCCCGCGACACGGCCGCCGAACTGCTCGCGCTCTATGCCACGCGCGCGGCCCGCCAGGGCCACGCCTTCGAGTTCAAGGCGCATGATTACGACGCCTTCGCCGACGGCTTCGGCTTCGAAGAAACGCAGGACCAGGCCACCGCGATCGCCGCCGTAATCGACGACATGAAATCGGGCCGCCCGATGGATCGCCTGGTGTGCGGCGACGTCGGCTTCGGCAAGACCGAGGTCGCCCTGCGCGCCGCCTTCTGCGCCGTCGCCGGCGGCAAGCAGGTGGCCGTGCTGTGCCCGACCACGCTGCTCTGCGAGCAACACTTCCAGACCTTCTCCGACCGTTTCGCCGACTGGCCGGTCAAGATCGTCGAACTGTCGCGTTTCCGCAGCGCCAAGGAAACGGCTCAGGCGCTCAAGGAACTGGCCGACGGCAAGGTCGATATCGTCATCGGCACGCACAAGCTGCTGCAGAAGGACGTGAAATTCACGCGCCTGGGCCTCGTCGTGATCGACGAGGAACACCGCTTCGGCGTGCGTCAGAAGGAAGCGCTGAAAGCGCTGCGCGCCGAGGTCGACGTCCTGACGCTGACCGCGACGCCGATCCCGCGCACGCTCGGCATGTCGCTCGAAGGCCTGCGCGACTTTTCCGTGATCGCCACCGCACCGCAAAAGCGCCTGGCGATCAAGACCTTCGTTTCGAAATTTTCCGACGGCATCATCCGCGAGGCCTTGCTGCGCGAATTCAAGCGCGGCGGCCAGGTGTACTTCCTGCACAACGAGGTCGACACCATCGAGAACATGCGCGAGAAACTCGGCAAGCTGCTGCCGGAAGCGCGCATCGTCGTCGGCCACGGCCAGATGAACGAACGCGAACTCGAGCGCGTCATGCGCGACTTCACGCAGCAGCGCGCCAACCTGCTGCTGTGCACGACGATCATCGAGACCGGCATCGACAATCCGCACGCCAACACGATCCTGATCAACCGCGCCGAGAAGTTCGGCCTCGCCCAGCTGCACCAACTGCGCGGCCGCGTCGGGCGTTCGCACCACCAGGCCTACGCCTACCTGCTGACCCATGATGAGGGGGCTTTGACCAAGCAGGCGAAGCAGCGCCTCGAAGCGATCCAGATGATGGACGAACTCGGCGCCGGCTTCTACCTGGCCATGCACGACCTCGAAATCCGCGGCGCCGGCGAAGTACTCGGCGACAGCCAGTCGGGCGAGATGCAGGAAGTCGGCTTCAACCTGTTCACCGAAATGCTCAACCGCGCCGTCGCCGCGCTCAAGCAGGGCAAGGAACCCGATCTCACGCAACCGCTCGGCATCGCCACCGAAATCAATCTGCACACGCCGGCGCTGCTGCCGAACGACTATGCGCCCGATGTGCATGAACGCCTGACGCTCTACAAGCGCCTGGCCAACTGCGACACGCTCGAGGAAATCGACGGCCTGCAGGAAGAGTTGATCGACCGCTTCGGCGAGTTGCCGGCCCAGGGCCAGTCGCTGCTCGCCACGCACCGCGTGCGGCTGATGGCCAAACCGCTCGGCATCGTCAAGCTCGATGCGGCGAGCGCGCAGATCGTCGTGCAGTTCGAGCCCAACCCGCCGATCGAACCGATCCGCATCATCAACCTGATCCAGAAAAACCGCAGCTACAAGCTCGCCGGGCAGGACAAGCTCGTCTTCGTGCGCCCGTCGGCGACCCTTGGCGACAAGGTCGGCGCGATCCGCGAGATGTTCAAGCAGCTCGCCGGCTAGCGGCGCGCGCCGGTATCAAGACAAATCAAGGCAAAACCGGCCGCGCAACCAGCGGACACCCGCCGTCGGCGATCGAACGGAAAGCATCGTCGCCGGGAATGGTGCGCAGTATTTCCAGGTAATCCCACGGCTCCTTCACGTCGGCCGGACGCTTGACGCGCAACAGATAGAGATCGTGCACCATGCGGCCGTCTTCGCGCAGCCGGGCATTGCGTACGATGGGATCGCGAATCGGGATCTCGCGCATCTTTTTCACGACGGTCGGCCCGTCGTCGCTGCCGGCGGCCGCCACCGCCTTGAAGTAGTGCGTCAGGGAAGAATACACACCGGCCTGCAGATCGCTCGGCATCGCCCCCATGCGATCGTAGAAGCGCTTCGACCAGGCGCGGGCTTCGGCATCCTGATTCCAGTAGAAGGAATGCGCCAGCCGGAGCCCCTGCGCCAGCGGCGGTTTCATCAAATGCACATCGTTGAGCGCTGTCGCCACGGCGACCAGCAGGGTCTGGCCCTTGCTCACGCGCAGCAGGTCGAAGCTTTCGCGCACGGCATTGATCATGTCCTGCCCGGCGTTAACCAGGGCAATCGCCTCGGCGCCCGATTCCGCCGCCTGACGCAGCTTGGCAAACAGGTGCGGCTCGCCGAGCGCGTGGCGGACACTGCCAACGACGACGCCGCCGTTGGCGCGGACGATGCTACCGAGCGAGGCCTCGACATTGCGGCCGAAGGCGTTATCGACGGTGACGAAGTACCAGCGCTTCGCGCCGCCGCGCGTCAGTTCGCGGCCGAGAACCGTATTGTAGGCGTGGCCGTCGTACATCCAGTGAATGCCGGTCGGCGCGCAATTCTTGCCGGTAATGTCGGTGGTCATCACGCCGTTGTAGAACACCACGGCGCCGCGCGCCCGGTTGACCTCCTGCACGGCGAGCGCCAGTGGCGAACCGACGACGTCGGCAATGACATCGATCCCGTCTTCGTAAAGCCAGCGCCGGGCGATCCGCGACGTCAGCTCGACGTCGTTGGCATGATCGGCGTAAACCAGACGGATCGGCTTGCCGGCGACCTTTCCGCCGACATCCTCGATCGCCATCTGCGCGGCGACCAGCGACCCGCGGCCGGTGATATGCGCGTAGGTGGACTTCATGTCGACGAGCAGCCCGACCCGCAGCTCGTCGTCGGAAATCACTGTCTGCGCCGCCTGCGCGGGCTGCGCAAGGCAGACGAAGCAAGCCAGCAAGCACTGCGCAAAACGGACGCACGCAGTCTTCCACACATACCGCTTACCGTGCTTGGCGGCGAAACCTTGCGCAATGCGCTTGTTCATGAGGGGAAATTCGTTGGAAAATGTCGGACCGCCGATCATAAGCGCGCCCGCACTCGACCACAACCGGCAAGCGCTGCCGGCAACCGGAGAAGTCTTGAACATTCGACGTCACGCCATCTTGCTATTCACTTATGCGGCAGCCATTCTGGGCGGCCTGGCGCTGGTGGTCGGCTTTGCCCGCTTCAACGCTTTGCACGAGGAGTTTCTCGGTGCCAATTTCGATAGCGCGCATGGCGCCCGCACGCTGCTCAAGGCCGGTTTTTTCCTGGAATTGGCGGCCAAGGATCTGGAAACCGCGACCGGCTATGGCGCACGGCGCACGGCGCTGCTGGCGCAGGCAGCGCAGAATCTGGTGCTTGCCGAGAGTTACGGCGCCGAAGGTCACGACAAGGACCCGGCCGTACGTGCCGCACTGAGCAGTCGAATCCAGACCCTCAGAGCGAAACTGGAGGAGCACCGGAAAGCGCTTGCGGCCACCGCCGCCGAACCGGACTATGCCCAGCTACTGACCGAAATCCGCCAGCTGGCGAACGATTTCGGCACTGCCGAACTCGATCGCTGGGGCACGCTCTCCTCGGCCAATGCCGCCCTCGCCGAACGCATGACGCAACTGCGCCTGTTCATTCTGGCGTCGATCTTCATTTTCCTGCTGATCATGGCCGCGCTCGGCTGGTCGCTGGCGCGCACGCGCCGGACCGAAGCCGATCTGCTGCGCGCCAAGGCCGAAATCGAAGCGATCCAGAAGTCCACGCTCGATGCATCACCACTGGGTATCGCCTATACCGATACGACGGACATGAAAAACCGGCGGATCAAGCTCGCCAATCGCCAGATGTCGCTCATCTTCGGCTACTCGCCGGAGCAATTGCTGGACGTGGAAGCCTCGCGTCTGCACGCCGATCGGGCAAACTATGAGCGCCTGACCAGGGAGCTGCCCCCCCGGCTCTCGGCCGGCGAGGTGGTGCGTGAAGAAGCGCTGATGCAGCGCCGGAACGGCGAGCCCTTCTGGTGTGCGCTGTCGGTCAAAGCGATCGACCCGGGCGATCTCGCGCGTGGCGTCGTGTGGACCTGCGAAGACATCAGCGAGCGCAAGGCAGCCGAGGTCAAGCTGCAACAGGCCATGAAAAAAGCCGAAGCGGCCAGCCTGGCGAAGAGCGACTTCCTCGCCAACATGAGCCACGAGTTGCGCACCCCGTTCGCCGGCATCCTCGGACTGCTCGATCTGCTGCAACGCACCGCCCTCAGCGAGACGCAGCAGCGTTACACGCATTTGGCCCGCGACAGCAGCCTGCAGATACTCTCCATCGTCAACAACATCCTCGACTTTTCGAAGATCGAAGCCGGCAAGCTGTCGCTCGACCCGGTCGACTTCGACCTGCGGCGCTTTTTCTCGACGCTCGCCGAGGCGCACGCAACAGCGGCGGAACGCAAGAATCTGCAGTTCGTGCTCGATTGCGTCGAACCGCTGCCCGTGTGCCTGAACGGCGATAGCGTGCGTATCCGGCAGATCGTGGACAACCTGCTCAGCAACGCGATCAAGTTCACGCCGCAGGGCGAAGTTCGCCTGCGCGTCGAATGGATCGCCTCGGGCAAGCGGAAGGGAAGACTGTCGGTTGCCGTCAGCGATACCGGCATCGGTTTACCGGCCGACCTGCACGAGCGGATCTTTGAAAAATTCACGCAAGCCGACTCGTCGACGACCCGCATGTATGGCGGCACCGGCCTCGGCCTAGCCATCTGCCGACAACTTGCCGGTTTGATGAACGGTAGCCTTAAGGTCGAGAGCCGTTCCGGCGAGGGCTGCTGCTTCCGCCTGCAAATCGACCTGCCCGTGTCATCGTCCAGTACCTGCGCAGCGCTGATTGCGCCGGGTAGCGACGGCGCGGAAACCGGCGTCGCGGGCAGCGTCGTTCTGCTCGTCGACGACAACGCCACCAACCGCAATGTTTTCGCCGAACTGCTGACGCGATCCGGGTGCACCGTAGTGCTTGCCGAGGACGGCGAACAGGCGGTCGGGCTGGCCGGAGAAACAAGCCCGGATATCATCCTGATGGATTGCCAGATGCCGGTGATCGACGGCTACGAGGCCACCCGCCGCATCCGCGCCGCGGAAGCGCCGGGCCAACGGGTTCCCATCCTCGCGCTGACGGCCCATTCCACCAATAGCGACCGCGACAACAGCCTGCAATCGGGGATGGACGACTATCTGACGAAGCCGCTGGCGCCGGAAGCGCTGCTCAGGCGAATCGCCTACTGGCTGGCGCAGCGGCGTGCGCCGGGCGTCGCCGAAACGGGCGGCGAAAAGTCCCCGGAACCCGGCGGCAGAGGGGAAACACGCTATGCCGGCCGCATTCTCCTGGTTGACGACAACCCCGCCATCCGCGAAGCGACCCGCCAACTGCTTGAATTCGCCGGCTGCGACGTAACGACTGCCGAAAACGGAAAGCAGGCACTCGACATCTTCGACGCCGCGCGCGATGGAGAAGACTTCGATCTCGTCCTGATGGACTTCAAAATGCCCGTCATGGGCGGCATCGAAGCCAGCAAAGCGTGGCGCCGTCGCGAGCAGGAACGCAAATCGAGCCCGACGGCGATCATTGCGGTCACCGGCGGAGACCCCGCGGAGTCCCGGCAAAGCTGTACCGAGGCCGGGATGAACGACCTGCTGATCAAACCCTACACGCCGGAAATGCTGTTTGCCGTCCTGGCCGGCTGGCTCGCCAAAAAATAGACCGACGATGTGCCCCCCACCGCTGCGCAAGGCCGCGGGAGAGGGTAAAATCGAAACCTTTCGCCAGGCAGCACCCGGCAGGACGAATGCGCCGGGAACCGTGCCTTAACCCGCCAAACAGAGCGCCCGACCATGACCACACTCGACATCGAAAACATCAACGTCACCGCCTTCGATCCGATGCCCTCGCCGGAGGAAATCCACGCGCATCTGCCGCTCTCGGCGAGTGCAGCGAAAGCCGTGATGCAGGGCCGCGAGACGCTGCGCAACATTCTCGACCGCAAGGATCACCGCCTGTTCGTCGTGGTCGGCCCCTGCTCGATCCACGACCCGGTCGCCGGGCTCGACTACGCGCGCCGCCTCAAGGCCTTGTCCGACGAGGTGGGCGACACGCTGTGCCTGGTCATGCGCGTCTATTTCGAAAAGCCGCGCACGACCACCGGCTGGAAGGGCTACATCAACGACCCGGACATGGACGACTCCTTCCGCGTCGATCAGGGCATGAAGAAAGCCCGCCAGTTCCTGCTCGACGTTGCGGACATCGGCTTGCCGGCCGGTACCGAGGCGCTCGATCCGATTTCGCCGCAATACCTCGGCGATCTCATCGCCTGGACGGCGATCGGCGCGCGCACCACCGAATCGCAGACGCACCGTGAAATGTCGTCCGGCCTGTCGACTCCGGTCGGCTTCAAGAACGGCACCAACGGCGACATCGGCATCGCCATCAACGCCATCGTTTCCGCCTCCCGCCCGCACAGCTTCCTCGGCATCAACGGCCAGGGGCGCACGGCCATCGTGCGCACGCGCGGCAACCGCCACGGCCACGTCGTGCTGCGCGGCGGCGACGGCCGCCCGAACTACGATACGGTCAGCGTGCAGATGGCCGAACAGTCGCTGGTCAAAGCCAAGCTGCCGTCCAACATCGTTGTCGACTGCTCACACGCCAACAGCTACAAGAAACCCGAACTGCAACCGCTGGTCATGGCCGATGTGGTCAATCAGGTCCGCCTCGGCAACAAGTCGCTGGTCGGCCTGATGATCGAATCGAACATCATCGCCGGCAACCAGTCGATCCCCACCGACCTCGCGCAGCTCAAGTACGGCTGCTCGGTGACCGACGCCTGCATCGACTGGGAAACGACCGAGAAGATGATCCGCGACGCCGCCATCCTGCTGCGCGACGTGCTGCCGGGCCGCCTGACTTAATACGCACGCAGGAAGATAAGGATGGATCTCGTCATTCAGGGCAATTCCCTGCCCACCTTTCTGCTCGACCGCGCGCTGGCGGCGACCGGCGCCGGCCGCATCGAGCCTCGCCCGCCGCAGGCGGTTCGCCTCACGGGCGCGACGCGCACCGCCGAATTCGACGATGAAATCGCGCCGCTGCTCTACAACGAGAAGCTCGACTGGGCCTTCGTCGATGGCGAAAAAAAGCTGGGCGATTTCGGCCTGATCGCTTTCGACATGGACTCGACGCTGATCACCATCGAGTGCATCGACGAACTCGCCGATTTCGCCGGCAAGAAAGCCGAAGTCTCGGCGATCACCGAAGCCGCGATGCGCGGCGATCTCGATTACCGCGAGAGCCTGCGCCAGCGCGTCGGCGTGCTGGCCGGCCTCGACGCCCGCGTGCTGGCACGCGTGTTCGGCGAACGCCTGCTGCTCTCGCCGGGGGCGCGCGAACTGCTCGAGGCGGCACAGAACGCCGGCCTGCGCACCGCCATCCTGTCCGGCGGCTTTACCTACTTCACCGAGCGCCTGCGCATCGAGCTCGGTTTTGACTTCGCCACCTCGAACGAACTCGAAATCTCCGGCGGAAAACTGACTGGCCGCGTCGTCGGCGACATCGTCGACGCCAGCGCCAAGGCGCACCATCTGGCCCGCCTGCGCGGCGAGCTGGGTTTAACGCGGGAACAGGTGATCGCCGTCGGCGACGGTGCCAATGATCTGCTGATGATGGCCGAAGCCGGCGTTTCGGTGGCCTATCACGCCAAGCCGGCGACGCGCGCAAAAGCGAGCGTGGCGCTCAACTTCTGCGGCCTGGACGGCATCCTCAAGCTGTTCAGTTGAGGTCGATGGCGTAGCTTTTCAGATCGTCGAGGCTGACGATCAGGAGTACCGCTTCATTCGTCGCGTTGAGCACGACGCGCGGCGCCTTGCCGGCCTGCAGGGCTTCGCGCCAGCGGGCCGCGCAAAGACACCAGCGCTCGCCCGGCTTGAGGCCGGGAAAATCGAACTCGGGACGCGGCGTCGACAGGTCGTTGCCGGCCGCCTTCGAGAACTCGAGAAAATCGGCGGTCAGCACCACGCACACGGTATGGCTGCCGACGTCCTCGTCGCTCGTATTGCAGCAACCGTCGCGAAAGAACCCGGTCAGCGGCCGCTCGCTGCAGATACCGAGCGGACCGCCCAGGACGTTGCGCTGCACGCCGCCGAAATCATCGGGCTTCATCGCGTCACTCCCGCTCGTCGATCCACGCCTGCTGGATCGCTTCGAGAATCTTCTCGCCGCAGTGCTTCGGATCGTCGCTGAATGCCGGTAAGGCCGTCACCCAGTTCATCAGGTCGACGAAGTTGATGCGCGTCGGGTCAACCTCGGGGTGCACCTCGGCCAACTCGATGGCGATATCGTTGATGTCGGTCCATTTCATCGGTGGCCCTCCTTCGTCATGTTGATCGAATAGCGCGGAATCTCGACGACCAGCGGCGTTTCATTGACGATCGCCTGGCAGGAAAGGCGCGAATTCGGCTCCAGGCCCCAGGCCTTGTCGAGCAGGTCGTCTTCGAGCTCCTCGGAAGGCACGAGCTTGTTGAAGCCTTCGCGGATGATGACGTGGCAGGTCGTGCAGGCGCACGACATCTCGCAGGCGTGTTCGACGGCAATGCCGTGTTCAAGCAGGTTCTCGCAGATCGATTTTCCGGCTTCGGCCTCGATGACGGTACCTTCCGGGCAAAGCTCGACATGCGGCAGAACGATGATCTGGGTCATGCGTTTCCCTCTTTACCCTTCGCTGATTCGCTGATCTTCTCAAGTTCGTCGATGCGCTTGCCGGCAAATGCGTGGCGAATCGATTTATCCATGCGCCGCGCGGCGAATTCCTTGGTTTCGGCTTCCAGATCGTCCATCGCCAGCGTGATGTGGCGGCGGTTCTCGCCGAGTGCCGTGGCTTGCAGCTTCGCGATGGCGGCGTCGACCTTCGCCAGCTCATCCGGCGACAGCAGTTCGCCGTCTGACTTGAGCGCCGACTGCACCGCTTCGATCAGGCGCTGCGCCTCGACCTGCGCTTCTTTCAGCGCGCGCCGCTGCGCGTCGTCCTTGGTGTGCGCCATCGAATCCTTGAGCATGCCGGCGATCTCGTCGTCGGACAGGCCGTACGACGGCTTGACCATCACGCTCGCCTCGACGCCCGAGGTCTGGTCGCGCGCCGAAACGGCCAGCAGACCGTCGGCGTCGACCTGGAAGGTGACGCGAATGCGCGCCGCCCCGGCGACCATCTGCGGAATGCCGCGCAACTCAAAGCGCGCCAGCGAACGGCAATCGCTGACGATCTCGCGCTCGCCCTGCACGACGTGAACGGCAAGCGCCGTCTGACCATCGCGGAAGGTCGTGAACTCCTGCGCGCGCGCCGCCGGAATCGTCGAGTTGCGCGGAATGATTTTCTCGACCAGGCCGCCCATCGTCTCGAGCCCGAGCGAGAGAGGAATCACGTCGAGCAGCAGCCAGTCATCGCCGGCCGCGCGATTGCCGGCCAGCAGATTGGCCTGCATCGCCGCGCCGAGCGCGACAACCTTGTCCGGGTCGAGGTTGTTCAGCGGCTCCTGCTTGAAGAACTCGCCGACCGCGTGCTGCACTTGCGGCATGCGCGTCGCCCCGCCGACCATCACGACGCCCTTGACCTCGCCCACCGTCAGGCCGGCGTCGCGCAAGGCCTTCTTGACCGGCTGGATGGTCTTGGCGACCAGTGTCTGGCTGATCTCGGTGAAAATTCCGGTGGTCAGTTTCAGGTCGACGACTTCGCCGCTATTGAGGCGCGCGGTGATCGGCGCCGCGCCGTGGAAAGTCAGGTATTCCTTGGCCTCGCGGGCACAGGTCAGGAGCTGGCGGGCGTCCTCGACCGACAGCGGCTTGAGCTTGGCCGCCTCGATGATCCAGCAAAAAATGCGCTGATCGAAGTCGTCGCCGCCGAGCGCCGAATCGCCGCCGGTAGACAGCACCTCGAAAACACCTTTGGAAAGATTGAGAATCGAAATGTCGAAAGTGCCGCCGCCGAGGTCGTAGACGGCATAAACGCCTTCGGCAGCGTTATCCAGCCCGTAGGCAATCGCCGCGGCCGTCGGTTCGTTGAGCAGGCGCAAGACGGAAAGCCCGGCCAGCCTGGCCGCATCCTTGGTCGCCTGGCGCTGCGCGTCGTCGAAATAAGCGGGAACGGTAATCACCGCGCCGACCAGCGGACCGCCCAGCGCCGCCTCGGCGCGCTGGCGCAGCGTATTCAGGATATCGGCCGAGACTTCGACCGGGCTCTTGACGCCCGCCGCCGTGCGCAGACGCACCATGCCCGGCGCGTCTTCGAATTCATAAGGCATCGACTCGCGATGCGCAATGTCATTGATGCCGCGCCCCATGAAGCGCTTGACGGAAACGATGGTGTTACGCGGATCGAGCGCCTGCTTCTCCTGCGCGTCGAAACCGACTTCGGCCACGCCGTCTGCCATATAACGCACGACGGACGGCAACAAGGGGCGTCCGAGTTCGTCGCTGAGGACGATCGACAGGCTGCTGCGCACGGTGGCGACGAGCGAATTGGTGGTCCCGAGATCGATCCCCACCGCCAGCTTGTGCTGGTGCGGCGCGGCCGATTCCCCCGGTTCTGCGATCTGCAAGAGTGCCATGAAAGCTTTGATCCCTGATGTTATTGGTTTTGTTACGCGTACTACGCTTTACTCTTCGAGCGCCGCCATCGCGTCGTCGATTTCGAACAACAGCTTGTCGAGAAACATCAAGCGGCGCACGCGATCGGCCGCCAAGGCCGGATCGTGCCGCTCGTCGAGCAGCACGGCGAGTTCGTCGTAGCGCTCGCCGATATCGTGTTTCAGGCGATGATGCAGACGCTCCAGCTCGTGATGTTCCCCCGCGGCGCGCGCCTCGGCAACGGCCTCGCGCCACTCCATCTGGTCGATCAGAAAATCCGTCGGCATCGCCGTATTGTTCTCGGCACCGACATCCTGGCCGACCAGGTGCAACAGATACTTCGCGCGCGGCAGCGGCTTCTTCAGCGTCTGGTAAGCCTCGTTGATGCGCGTCGCCCACTGCAGCGAAAGCCGCCGCTCGACGTCGCCGGCATGCGCGAACTTGTCCGGATGCACCCGCGCCGCAATCTCGCGATAACGCGCATCGAGCGCAGCCGCATCCAGCCGGAAAGCACGCGGCAACTCGAACAGCGCAAAGTGATCGTCGGAAAAATCCATAGGGTTTTATGTGCCGTTCAGACCGCACGTACCGTTAAGCGCAGGCAGGGCTAGGCGCCCCGCGCGCAGACAGTACGAATAGTACGGCAAGCGCGGGGCAACAACGCCCTGCCGAGCATCAGACGTTAAAACTTTCGCCGCAGCCGCAGGCGTCTTTGACATTCGGGTTGTTGAACTTGAAGCCCTCGTTCAAGCCCTCGCGCGTGTAATCGAGCTCCGTCCCGTCGAGGTAAGGCAAGCTCTTCGGATCGATCAACACCTTGACCCCGTGCGACTCGAACTCGATGTCGTCGGGCTGCGTCGCATCGGCGAACTCAAGCTTGTAGGCCATGCCCGAGCACCCGCTGGTGCGCACGCCGAGGCGCAGGCCGATTCCCTTGCCGCGCTTGGTCATGTAGTTGGCAACGTGTTTGGCTGCCTGTTCGGAAAGCGTAACCGCCATTGCAGATTCTCCTTCTATGCCTGCAGATTGGTACTTATGCGTTGTGCTTCTTCTTGTAATCGGCCACCGCCGCCTTGATCGCGTCCTCGGCAAGGATCGAGCAGTGGATCTTGACCGGCGGCAGCGCCAGTTCCTCGGCGATCTGGGTGTTCTTGATATCGAGCGCCTGATCGATGGTCTTGCCCTTGACCCATTCGGTGACCAGCGAAGACGAGGCGATCGCCGAGCCGCAGCCGTAGGTCTTGAACTTGGCGTCTTCGATGACGCCATCCTTGCCGACCTTGATCTGCAGCTTCATCACGTCGCCGCAGGCCGGTGCGCCGACCATGCCGGTCGCAACGCCTTCTTCCTCTTTGTCGAAAGAGCCGACGTTACGGGGATTTTCGTAGTGGTCCAGGACCTTGACGCTATATGCCATTGTATTTCTCCTTCAATCCGTTATCAGTGAGCTGCCCACTGCACCGTGCTCAGGTCGACGCCTTCCTGCACCATTTCCCACAGCGGGGAGAGTTCGCGCAGCTTACCGATCTTCTCGTGCAGCAATTTTATCGCGTAATCGATCTCTTCCTCGGTGGTGAAGCGGCCGAGCGTGAAACGGATCGAGCTGTGTGCCAGTTCATCCTCGCGGCCCAGCGCGCGCAGCACGTAGGACGGTTCGAGCGAGGCGGAGGTGCAGGCCGAGCCCGACGATACCGCCAGATCCTTGATCGCCATCAGCATCGACTCGCCTTCGATATAGGCGAAACTGATATTCAGGTTGTGCGGAATGCGCTGCTCGAGGTCGCCGTTGATGAAAACCTGATCGATGTCGGACAGGCCCTTGAGCAGCCGGTCGCGCAGCATGCGGATACGCTCGTTCTCGGCGCCCATCTCCTCGCGTGCGATGCGGAAGGCTTCGCCCATGCCGACGATCTGGTGCGTCGCCAGCGTGCCGGAGCGGAAACCGCGTTCGTGCCCGCCGCCGTGCATCTGCGCTTCCAGACGAATGCGCGGCTTGCGACGGACGTACAGCGCACCGATGCCTTTCGGGCCGTAGGTCTTGTGTCCCGAAAAGCTCATCAGGTCGACCTTCAGCGTTGCCAGGTCGATCAGCACCTTGCCGGTCGCCTGCGCGGCATCGACGTGGAAAATGATGCCCTTCTCGCGGCAGATCTCGCCGATTTCGGCGATCGGCTGGACGACGCCGATTTCGTTGTTGACGAACATCACCGAGACGAGAATGGTGTCGGGACGCAAGGCCGCCTTGAAGACATCGAGATCGAGCAGGCCATTTTCCTGGACATCCAGGTAGGTGACTTCGAAACCTTCGCGCTCAAGCTCGCGGCAGGTATCGAGCACGGCCTTGTGCTCGGTCTTGACGGTAACGACATGCTTGCCCTTGCCCGAATAAAAGTGCGCTGCACCCTTGATCGCCAGGTTGTTCGATTCGGTCGCGCCCGAGGTCCACACGATTTCCTTGGGATCGGCATTGACCAGCTTCGCGACTTCCTCGCGCGCTTCTTCGACGGCGGCTTCAGCCTCCCAGCCGAACGCGTGCGAGCGCGAAGCGGGATTGCCGAATTTTCCGACAAGATAAGGGATCATCTTTTCTGCCACGCGCGGATCGACCGGCGTAGTTGCCGAATAATCAAGATAGATCGGCAGGTTCAGCATTTCTCAGGCTCCGGATAGTTCATCGAATGGTTTATCGGGTATTGCATCGGGTATTCCATGACTCAAAATCAGACCGCCATCGCGGTCAATCGCTGCAGTTTCGACACCGTGATCTGCAAGGTATTCAAAAAATCTTTCACTTGCTCGGCGTTGTTGGCCGCACCCAGGCTGATGCGCACGGCACCGCGCGCCAACTCCGGTGCGACGCCCATCGCGCGCAACACATGCGACGGCTCCGGATTGGCGCTCGAACAAGCCGCTCCGCTCGCCACCGCGAAACCGGCGCGATCCAACTGGCCGACCAGCGTTTCGCCATCGACACCGGGCACGGCAAAATAAACCGTATTCGGCAAACGTTCGGCGCCGGCGCCGAACAGCGTCGCGCCCATGGCACGCAAGCCGCCTTCCAGCTGCCCACGCAGCGCCAGCAGACGCGGCGCCGTGCTAGCCAGGCGCTGCACGGCCAACTCGCAGGCAACGCCGAAACCGACAATCGCCGCCACGTTCTCCGTACCGGAGCGCAGCCCGCGCTCGTGCCCGCCGCCGGCTATCTGCGGCTCGATTTCGAGGCGCTTGTCGAGCACCAGTGCCGCCGCGCCTTTGGGGCCGCCCAGCTTGTGCGCCGACAGCGTCAGCGCATTCACTCCGGCTGCATTCAGACTGCGAAAATCGACAGCGATCTTGCCCAGCGCCTGCACCGCATCGCTATGAAACCACGCACCCGCCGCCTTGGCCTGCGCAGCCAGTGCGGCGACGTCCTGCAACACGCCGGTTTCGTTGTTGGCAAGCATCACCGAGATCAGCACCGGCTTCTGCACCAGCACCGCCAGATAATTCCCGGCGTCGATCCGTCCTTCAGCATCAACGCTCAGCTTGTGCAGCATCCAGCCACGTCGGGCCAACTGTTCAGCCGGTTTGATCACGCAGGGATGCTCGATCGCGCTGACCGCCAGCAAACCGGGTTTGAGGCACGCCGCAACGCCCTTGATCAGAAGATTGTTGGCTTCCGAACCGCCGCTCGCAAACACGACTTCGGTCGGATGCGCACCGATGGCGGCAGCCACTTTGCCGCGCGCCTCGTCGATCGCCCGCCGTGCCGCCCGGCCGTATTCATGGCGGCTCGAGGCGTTACCGAACTGTTCCGAGAGATACGGAAGCATCGCTTCCAGTACCGCCGGATCGAGCGGAGTGCTGGCGTTGTGATCGAAATAGACGGGTGCGAACATGCGTTTCCGGGCAGTCTCAGGCAATCACGGCCATCGCCTTGGCCCGCGGCCGCGGACCGATGCGCCGGTGATCCTTGAGCACCGCAACGCTACCCGTCTTGCCGAGCTGCTTGTTGACCAGATCGGCAAGCGTCACCGAGGTCAGGTATTCGTACATCTTGAAGTTCAGCGTCGCCCAAAGATCATGCGTCATGCAGCGGTCTTCGTCCTTGCAGTTCTCCTTGCCGCCGCACTGCGTCGCATCGAGCGATTCGTCGACCGCGCGGATGATGTCGGCCACCGTCATCTTGTCGACCGGACGCGCCAGACAGTAACCGCCGCCCGGACCACGGACGCTATCGACCAGATTGTAGCGGCGCAACTTGCCGAACAACTGCTCGAGATACGAGAGCGAAATCTTCTGCCGCTCGCTGATGCCGGCCAGCGTCACCGGGCCGTCGCCGCTGCGCAGCGCCAGATCGATCATCGCGGTTACTGCAAAACGTCCTTTGGTTGTCAATCGCATAGTTCGTGCCTCCCGAGGGAATACTTGATAAGTTCAGTCAACTATAAAGGCCGCGCCGCAAATTAGTCAACTATTTTGCTCAGGTATTTCGGATCGAACTTGTCGGCGGTTGCGAGTTCGTCTTCGACGCAGACGCCGGCACCTTCCAGACGCTTGAGCAGCAAATCGATGCGCCGGTCGGTTTCGACCGCGTGATCGAGCAAACCGTGGATCGCCTTGGCCAGCGGATCGTCCTGGCTGCCGACCAGCGCGTAGGCCGAGAAACCCATCTGACCGGCTTTTTCCTCGCGCTTCTGCGCCTGCTCGTTATCGATGATGCGCGCCGGATTGCCGACGGCCGTCGTGCCGGCCGGCACATCCTTGACGACCACGGCATTGGAACCGACCTTGGCGCGGGCACCCACGGTAATCGGCCCGAGCACCTGCGCGCCGGCACCGATCACCACGCCGCTCTCCAGCGTCGGATGGCGCCGCCCCTTGTTCCACGAAGTGCCGCCCAGCGTCACACCGTGATAAAGCGTCACGTCGTCGCCGATCACCGCCGTCTCGCCGATCACCACGCCCATCCCGTGATCGATGAAGAAACGCCGACCGATCGTCGCGCCCGGATGAATCTCGATGCCGGAGAAGAAACGCCCCAGGTGCGAGACGAAGCGGCCGAGCCAGCGCAGTTGATGCCCCCAGAGCCAGTGCGCCAACCGGTAGGCAATCATGGCGTGTACGCCCGGATAGCAGGTCAGTACCTCCCACGAAGTACGCGCAGCGGGATCGCGCTCGAATACCGATCGAATGTCTTCGCGCAGGCGGCTGAACATGAAAACTGACTCCATAAACGTGAGGCGTGATTCTAGAATACCCGAGTGTTTCGATCAACTATATTGCACACTGCATCGTGCTGCATCTTGCTTTACGACTCGCCCCGGGGGAGCTTGCGCTCGACCGCATCGAGAATGCCGCGCAGGATGTTGATCTCGTCGCGCTCCAGCTCGGCGCGCCCGAACAGGCGGCGCAGCTTGGGCAGCAGACGCTTGGGTTGTTGCGGATCGAGAAAATCGGTGGCCACCATGACCCGCTCGAGGTGCGCGTAAAAGCGTTCGACATCCTCGTTGTTCGCCAACGGCGAGGCGAAAGGCACGGCCTTGGTGACTACCGGCGGACGCCCGCCGAATGCTGCCAGCCGCAGTTCGTAGCTGAGCAATTGCACCGCCGAGCCGAGATTGAGCGAGGTGTATTCCGGGTTGGCCGGAATGAAGACCGTGCGCTGACAGCGCTGCACCTCGGCGTTCGACAGGCCGGCCGTCTCGTTGCCGAAAACCAGCGCCACTTCGGCATTCGCCGCCTGCGCCAGAATTTCGGGCGCCGCGTCGCGCGCCTGCATCGGCTCCGGACCGAGGTTGCGGTGACGCGCCGAAATGGCGACCGCAAAGACCGTGTCGGCAAGCGCCGCTTCGAGGCTCTCGCAGACATTCGCATGCACCAGGATGTCCTCGGCCCCCGCCGCGCGCGAGATGGCTTCGTTATCGGGAAAACGTTTCGGATTGACCAGCGTCAGGCGCGACAGCCCCATCGTCTTCATCGCGCGCGCCGCCGCGCCGATGTTGCCGGGGTGGCTGGTATGCGAGAGAACGATGCGGATTTTGTCCAGCGCGAGATCTGGAAAATGCGGAGAAAGAGACGCCAAGGCCGGGTTCATATAAAATACGCGATTCCACAAATGAATCGGGCGGAATCAGGTGCCAATCCGGCACCGCCCGCCGCCCGTCGAGTTCTTTAAAGCCCATGCACCCAGCACTTAACGTCATCATCAAGGCCGCGCGCCGCGCCAGCCAGATCATCAACCGCTCGTCGAGCGAACTCGATCACCTCAAGGTGACGGCCAAGCGCCAGAGCGACTTCGTTACCGAAGTGGATAAAGCCGCCGAGGCCGCGATCATCGAAGTGCTGCGCGAGGCTTATCCCGAATACGGAATTCTAGCAGAAGAGTCGGGCGAGACCGCCGGACAGGACGGCGGCAGCGAGTATCAGTGGATCATCGATCCGCTCGACGGCACCACCAATTTCATCCATGGCTTTCCGCAATACGCGATCTCGATCGCCTTGGCGCACAAGGGCCAGGTCATCCAAGCGTGCGTCTACGATACGCTGCGCAACGAGATGTTCACGGCCAGCAAGGGCGCCGGCGCCTTCCTCAACGAGCGCCGCATCCGCGTCAGCAAATGCCTCAAGCTCGAAGACTCGCTGATCGGCACCGGTTTCCCCTATCGCAGCTTCGAGCACATCGACGCCTATCTGGGCATGTTCAAGGAACTGACGCAGAAGACTTCCGGCATTCGCCGCCCGGGGGCCGCGTCGCTCGACCTCGCCTACGTCGCTTGCGGGCGCCTCGACGGCTTCTGGGAATTCGGCCTGTCGCCATGGGACGTCGCCGGCGGCGCGCTGCTCATCTCGGAAGCCGGCGGCCTGATCAGCGATCTGGCCGGCAACGAGAGCTACCTCGAAACCGGCAACGTCGTTGCCGGCACGCCGAAGATCTTCGCGCAACTGCTGCAGATCGCCGACGGCTACCGCACGGCCAATCTCAAGGCCTGACGCCCGACTGCGAGCCGTCGCCGACGGCTCGCCAGCACCACCGCTGCAATTCAAGTACCGACATGCTCACCGACATCGAAAAACACACGCCGATGATGCAGCAGTACCTGCGCCTCAAGGCGCAGCATCCGAACACGCTGCTGTTCTACCGGATGGGCGATTTCTACGAGCTGTTTTTCGACGACGCCGAGAAGGCCTCGCGCCTGCTCGACATCACGCTGACCACGCGCGGCCAGACGGCCGGCACGCCGATCAAGATGGCCGGTGTCCCCTACCATTCGCTCGAGCCCTACCTCGCGCGCCTGGTCAAGCTCGGCGAATCGGTGGTGATCTGCGAACAGATCGGCGACCCCGCCACCAGCAAGGGGCCGGTCGAACGCGCCGTGGCGCGCATCGTCACCCCCGGCACGCTGACCGACGCGGCCCTGCTCGACGAGAAGCGCGACATCCTGCTGCTCGCGCTCGCCGTGACCCGGCACGCCGCAGGTCTGGCCTGGCTCAATCTGGCAAGCGGCGAATTCCGCGTCACCGAAGTCGCGCCGGAAAAACTCGCCGCGACGCTCGAGCGCATCCGGCCGGCCGAAATCGTCGCGGCGGAAAGCCTCGAACTGTCATTCGCCCCCGAGGCGGCGCTGACCCGCCAGCCGGACTGGCATTTCGACAGCGAAGCGGCGACGCGCGAGCTCTGCGCCCATTTCAAAACCGCCTCGCTCTCCGGCTTCGGCGCCGACGGGCTGCGCCCGGCCATCGCCGCCGCCGGCGCCCTGCTGCGCTACGCACAGGCCACGCAAACGCGCGCCCTGCCGCATGTGCAGGTGCTCAGCGTCGAACGCGACAACGCCTACCTCGGCCTCGACCCGGCGACGCGGCGCAACCTCGAACTGACCGAAACCCTGCGCGGCCAACCGGCGCCGACGCTGTGCAGCCTGCTCGACACCTGCATCACCTCGATGGGCGCCCGCGCCCTGCGCCACGCCCTGCACCATCCGCTGCGCGATCCGGCGCTTCCCGCGGCGCGCCACGCCGCCGTGGAAATCCTGCTCGACGACAATGGCCGCCTGCTGCGCGACGTGCGCCAGGCATTGCGCGGCTTTGCCGACATCGAACGCATCGCCGGCCGCATCGCGCTCTACAGCGCCCGTCCGCGCGACCTCTCGAGCCTGCGCGACAGCCTGCAGCGGCTGGCCGAACTGCGCGCGCCGCTGACCGGCACGCCGGCGCCGCTGCTCGCCGAACTGCTCGAAGAACTGGCCACGCCGGCCGCCGCGCTCGACCTGCTGACGCGCGCCATCCTGCCCGAACCCGCCGCGCTGATCCGCGACGGCGGCGTGATGGCCAACGGCTTCGATGCCGACCTCGACGAACTGCGTGCGCTGAACGACAACTGCGGCGCCTTCCTCGTCGACCTCGAAGCACGCGAACGCGAACGCAGCGGCATCGCCAATCTCAAGGTCGAATACAACCGCGTGCATGGCTTCTACATCGAGATCACCAACGCCAACGCCGCGAAGGTGCCCGACGACTACCGCCGCCGGCAGACGCTGAAGAACGCCGAGCGCTACATCACGCCCGAGCTGAAGGCTTTCGAGGACAAGGCGCTGTCCGCGCAGGACCGCGCGCTGGCGCGCGAGAAGGTGCTCTACGAGGGCGTCCTGGCGGCTCTGCAGGGCGATCTGCCGCAGCTGCAGCGTATTGCCCGCGCGGTGGCGATGTGCGACCTGCTGGCCTGCTTCGGCGACATCGCGCTGTCGCACAATTACTGCCGGCCGGTGTTTTCGCCGGAGCCCGGCCTGCTCATCGAAGGCGGCCGCCACCCGGTCGTCGAAGGCGAACTGGCCGGCGGCGAATCGTTCATCGCCAACGACACCAAGCTCGGCGACAGCCGCCGCCTGCTGCTGATCACCGGCCCGAACATGGGCGGCAAATCGACCTACATGCGGCAGACGGCGCTGATCGCGCTGATGGCGCACGTCGGCAGTTTCGTGCCGGCCGATCGCGCCCTCCTCGGTCCGCTCGACCAGATATTCACGCGCATCGGCGCCTCCGACGATCTTGCTTCCGGACGCTCGACCTTCATGGTCGAGATGACCGAATCGGCGGCCATCCTGCACCATGCCACCGAGCACAGTCTGGTGCTGATGGACGAGATCGGGCGCGGCACTTCGACCTTCGACGGCCTGGCGCTGGCCTTCGCCATCTGCCGCCATCTGGTCGAGAAGAACAAGAGCCTGACGCTGTTCGCCACGCATTACTTCGAACTGACGCTGCTCGCCAACGAGTACGCCGATCTGGCCAACGTGCACCTCGATGCCGTCGAACACGGCGAACGCATCGTTTTCCTGCACGCCGTCGAGGACGGTCCGGCCAATCAGAGCTACGGCATCCAGGTCGCCGCGCTGGCCGGCATCCCCTCGTCCGTGGTCAAGGCGGCGCGGCGCCAGTTGCGCGAATTCGAACAGCGCGCCTCGATCAACCCCCTGCAGCCCGATCTTTTTGCCGCCGCCTTCAGCACGCCGGCGGAACCCGCCGAACCGGCGGAACATCCGGCGATCGAGCGCCTGGGCGCCATCGACCCGAACGAACTGAGCGCGCGGCAGGCGCTCGACGCCCTCTACGAACTCAAGGCGCTGCTCGCTTGAAACGCCGGCTGGCGGCGCCCGTGCACCGGTTTTCGCTGTGCTGCCTGCTCTTGTCTTCGCTGCTGGCCGTTCCGATGGCGCAGGCCGAGACCTGGCGCTTCGCCCTGATCGGCGATACGCCGTACAGCGACTACGAACGGCGCGAACTGCCGCTGATGCTCGACGAGATCGCCGCAGAACACCCGGCCTTCATCATCCATGCCGGCGACTTCAAGAAAAGCACGGCGCCCTGCAGCGACGAACTGTTTCTCGATCGCCGCGCACTCTTCGACGCCTCCGCCGTACCTTTCATTTACACTCCCGGCGACAACGAATGGACCGACTGCCGCCATCTGCTCGCCGGCAGCTTCGATCCGCGCGAGCGCCTGAAGAAGCTGCGCGAGCTGTTCTTCGCCGAACCGTTCTCGCTCGGTCAAAGCAGACTGCGTGTCGAGCAACAGCTAGGCGCTTACCCCGAAAATCTGCGCTGGCGCCTCGGGCCGGCGCTCTTCATCACCCTCAACGTCCCCGGCCCGAACAATAACTACGGTAGAAGAAACGAGCCCAGCGCCGAGTATCTGGCGCGCAATCCGGCACTCGTCGACTGGCTGAAGCAGGGTTTTGCCATGGCCCGCCGCGAAAAATCCGCAGCCGTCGTCGTCACCATGCAGGCCAACCCCGGCCTCAAGCATTTCGCAGCCGGCCTCACGCACAGTGGCTTTCGCGAATTGCTCGAAACCCTGCGCCAGGAAACGCTCGACTTTCCCGGGCAGGTGCTGCTGGTACACGGCGATACCCACTCGCAGCACATCGACCGGCCGCTGCGCCACCCGGCAACGAAACGGCCAATCGCCAATTTCACGCGCGTCGAAACCTTCGGCTATCCCTTCATGGGCTGGGTGAAAGTCATCATCGACAGCAAAGATCCGCAGCTTTTCCGCTTCGAGGTTCATCCGCATCCGGAAAAAAACGGGTATTGAGGCTATCGATCCCGTCTTGTGGAAAGCCGTAATCGACAGTCCTCGCCCCGAGGACTAGATTCACGCCACAACACACCATGGAGGCGAGGCCGATGAAGCGGATTTTGACCTTGTGCGCCGCGCTCTGCGCGCCCCTCGCTTCCCTGCTGCCGAGCGCGGCCAGTGCGGCTGAAATCCTCATTGCGCAGGTCGCGCCCTTCAGCGGCCCGCTCGCGCCGACCGGCTCCCATCTGCGCGCCGGCGCCCAACTCTATTTCGACGCGGTCAATGCCGGCGGCGGAATTCACGGCGCGAAAATCCGCCTGATCGCCAAAGACGACGGCTACCAATCGGAAGAAACGGTACGCTTGGCGCGCGAAATACTCAGGGAATCGCAACCGCTGGCTTTTTTCGGTTTCGTCGGCACGGGCAATGCCGAAGCGCTGCTCAGGGAAAAAGTGCTGAGCGAAGCGGCGATCCCGCTGATCACCGTTCGCACAGGCGCCGCGGCGGTGGTCCGCAAGAACGATCCCAATCTTTTTTTGACCCGCGCGAGCTACGCCGAAGAAGTCGAAAAAATCACCCAGCAGTACGCCACGACCGGCTATGCCCGTTTTGCCGTTCTTTATCAGAACGACGCGTTCGGCCTCGACGTGCTGGGCAGCGCCGAAGAAGCGATCCGTAAAGGCGGCGGTACGCTGGTCGCCAAAGGCGCTTACGAAAAGAACACGACCGGGGTTGAAAGCGCCGTCAAGACGATTGCCGCCGCCAATCCGCAGGCGGTAATCATGATCGCGAATACCGCGGCAAGCGCCGAGTTCCTGAAACAGTCGCGCGCGGCGGGCAACCTCGCCCAGTACGTCGCGCTGTCGACCAGCGACGGCGCGCAGATCGCCAGGCTGATCGGCAACGACAAGGCGCAAGGGCTGGCGCTGACCCAGGTCGTACCGGACCCGAACAGCCGCACGGTACCGCTGATCCGGGAAATCCACGAAAACCTGCTGAAATTCCCGCAGAAGGATGTCAGCGCCAATCACACCTTCGTCGAAGGCTATCTCGGCGCCAAAACGCTCGGCGAAGCCCTGCGCCGCGCTGGTCCGAATCCAAGCCGTAAAAAACTGCGCGACACGCTCGAAGCGATGAGGGAATACGACGCCGGCGGCCTGTTCATCGGCTTTGCACCGGAAAAGCATGCCGGTTCGCGTTTCGTCGACATCACGATTCTCAATCGTGACGGGAAACTTCTGCGCTAAAAAAACGCGGCCGGAAAGGCCGCGTTTCTGTCACGCTTCTGTCACGCATCTATCGCAAATCGATCAGCGATGAGCGATGAGCGATGAGCGTCAGCAAACGACGATCACTCGTCGTGCTCGCAATCGCCGTCGTGCGTGTGGCCGTGCTCGATTTCTTCGGCACTCGCCGGGCGCACGGCGGTGACCGTGCAGGTGAACACCAGCGCCATGCCGGCCAGCGGATGATTGCCGTCGAGCATCACTTTGTCGTCGGCGATTTCGGTCACGCGATAGATCAGGATATCGTCGTCGTCAGAACCTTCCGGCACGCCTTCGAATTGCATGCCGACTTGCAGTTCTTTCGGGAAAGCGCTGCGCGGCTCCATCTGCACGAGCTCCGCGTCGTATTCGCCAAACGCATCGTCGGGCTGCATCTTGACGACCACCGACTCGCCGATGCCTTTCCCGTGCACCGCCTCTTCGATCAGCGGAAAAATATCGTCGTAACCGCCATGCAGATAAACGAGCGGCTCCTGGCCGGCATCGACCAGTTCGCCATCGGGATCGGTCACGCTGTAGTCGAGCGTAACGACGGTGTTTTTGGCAACTTGCATGTTCATGAATTGAGTTCCTTCACCGCGCGCAAAATTTCGAGCGCGTGGCCTTTAGCGTTGACCCCGTACAGGGCGAGGCGAACAACGCCATGTTTGTCGATGACGAAAGTCGAGCGCACGATGCCGTGTTTCTTGACACCGTCCACCTCCTTCGCCTGCCACACTCCGTACTGCCTGCACGCGGCCCCCTCGGTGTCCGCCAGGAGGCGCACGGAAATGCCGTGCTTGTCGCGGAATTCGGCGTGCTTGATGCAGTCGTCACGGCTGATGCCGATAATCGTGCAATCATGGCGCGCGAACTCTTCCTCGTGGTCGGAAAAATCGGTTGCTTCGAGCGTGCAGCCCGGGGTGTCATCTCTGGGGTAGAAGAAGAGGATGACATTGTTCTTGCCATGAAACTGCGCGATATCGATTGACTCCATATCCGCATCGGGGAGGACGAACATCGGTGCAGCCTGTCCAGCTTTCAGCATGGCGCCTCCTCAAAGACCCGGCCCTTCGCACCGTAGCGAAGGGTTGAGCGGATTCTAACCAAGCTTCTTGCGGCTGACTACAAGAAAGCGCGACACTCCCCGCGCTACAATACGGGAAGCTTTCCTGCTCAAACACTTAGCCAATTATCTTTGCGCAGCAAACAATCCCAACCCGGAGAAACGCCGTGCCAAGCCTGCCCACCTTCCGCGTCCTGCCGCTCTTCGCCCTCCTCCTCGCCAGCCCGGTATTTTCCGCGCCGACCAGCATCGAGCTCTCGGCTGAAGCGAGCCGCCCGGCGGCCAACGATCTGGCGCGCGCCACCGTATTCGCCGAAGCGACCGGCGCCACGCCGGGCGAACTGGCAAAACGGATCAACAGCCTGATCGGCGATGGCTTGAAAACCGCGAAGCCGTACGGTGCCGTGAAAACGCAGAGCGGCGGCACCCATACCTATCCGGTGTACGCCAAAGGCGGCAAGATCGAAGCGTGGCGCATGCGCTCCGACCTCGTTCTCGAATCGGCGGATACCGGCGCGCTGTCCGAACTGCTCGGCAAATTGCAGGCATCGCTCGGCGTCGCCAACGTCACCATGCTGCCGGCGCCGGAAACGCGCAAGAAGTCCGAAAACGACGCCATTGTCGACGCCATTGCAGCGTTCAAATCACGCGCCAAACTGATTGCCGACACGCTGGGCAAGCCCTATCGCATCAAACAGCTTGCCGTGAACAGCAGCGGCCGCTCGCCGGTGATGCCCATGCTGCGCGCCGCACCGGCGTTCTCGTCGGCCGATGCCGCGCCGATGCCGATGGAAGCCGGCGAAACGCAAATCACGACGAACGTCTCTGGACAGATCGAGTTGATCGAATGAAACCGGCCGAGTGAAGCCGGCGGAGCAATTCGGAAAAGAAAAACCCGCTACCGAGCTGTAGAGGGTTTGACGGTGGCCTTGTCGGCGGCGGCGTTTTCAGCCGCCATTTTTTCAGGGATCTGGACGAAGATCTCATCCTGCTTGACCATGCCGAGTTCGAAGCGCGCGCGCTCCTCGATCGCGTCGTACCCCTGCTTCAGATCGCGAACTTCGGCATCAAGCCCGGCATTGCGTACTTCCAGCGCCTTGTTGCCTTCCTTCTGCTGCTGCAACTGCCGATCCACATCCCAGACCCGCAACCAGCCGCCCTTGCCGATCCACAGCGGATACTGCAGCAGCACGACAAGGGCAACCAGTGCGATGGAAAGCCAGCGCATGGCGGCGCAGGAAGGCTCAGGCGATCAGCGCAGGTTGTAGAAAGCTTCGCGGCCCGGGTAACCGGCCGTATCGCCGAGATCCTCCTCGATGCGCAGCAGCTGGTTGTACTTGGCCATGCGGTCCGAACGCGACAGCGAACCGGTCTTGATCTGCAGTGCATTCATGCCGACAGCGATGTCGGCGATGGTGCTGTCTTCGGTCTCGCCGGAGCGATGCGAAATCACGGCGGTGTAGCCGGCGCGCTTGGCCATTTCGATGGCGGCGAAGGTTTCGGAGAGCGTGCCGATCTGGTTGATCTTGATCAGGATCGAATTGGCGATGCCCTTCTTGATGCCTTCCTTGAAGATCCGCGTGTTGGTCACGAAGACGTCGTCGCCAACGATCTGCACCGTCTTGCCCAGACGGTCGGTGAGCAACTTCCAGCCGTCCCAGTCGCCTTCGGCCATGCCGTCCTCGATCGAGACGATCGGGAACTGGTCGGCGAGATTGGCCAGGTAATCGACGAACTGCGCCGAGGTCAGCTCCAGGCCTTCGCCCTTCAGCTGATACTTGCCGTCCTTGTAGAACTCGGAAGCGGCGCAGTCGAGAGCGATCAGCACGTCTTCGCCGGGGAAGTAGCCGGCGATCTCGATGGCTTCGATGACCAGCTGCAGCGCTTCGGCGTGGCTGCCGAGGTTGGGTGCGAAACCGCCTTCGTCGCCGACGGCGGTCGAGTGCCCCTTCTTGTCGAGCAGTTTCTTCAGCGCGTGGAAGACCTCGGCGCCGCAGCGCAGCGCTTCGCGGAACGAGCCCTGGCTGACCGGCATGATCATGAATTCCTGGATGTCCAGGCTGTTGTTGGCGTGCTCGCCGCCGTTGATGATGTTCATCATCGGCACCGGCATCTGCATCGGGCCCGAGCCGCCGAAGTAGCGGTAGAGCGGCAGACCGGATTCCTCGGCGGCGGCCTTGGCGACCGCCATCGAGACGGCCAGCATGGCGTTGGCGCCGAGGCGCGACTTGTTCTCGGTGCCGTCGAGCTGGATCAGCGTCTGGTCGATGAAGGCTTGCTCCTGCGCATCGAGACCGATGATCGCTTCGGAGATTTCGGTGTTCACGTTCTCGACCGCCTGCAGAACGCCCTTGCCGAGATAGCGCGCGGCGTCGCCGTCGCGCAGTTCGATGGCTTCACGCGAACCGGTCGATGCGCCGGACGGCACTGCCGCACGACCCATGACGCCCGACTCGAGCAGCACATCACATTCGACAGTGGGATTACCGCGCGAGTCGAGAATTTCACGGGCGACGACATCAACGACAGAGCTCATGCTTCTTCCTTTATTTCCAAAGATTAAAGTGACAAACCTTCGACGACATTATTTGAGTTCTTCAAAGCCGGCGCCCTTGGCCGCACGGTCGAGTGCGACCAGCGTGCGCAGCAGGCTTTCCATGCGATCCAGCGGCCAGCTGTTGGGCCCGTCGGACAAGGCTTTTTCCGGACACGGATGCGTTTCCATGAACAGGCCGGCAATCCCCACAGCGACCGCGGCGCGCGCCAGAACCGGCACGAATTCGCGCTGCCCGCCCGAAACCGTCCCCTGCCCACCCGGCAACTGCACCGAATGCGTCGCGTCGAAGACCACCGGGCACGCCGTTTCGCGCATGATGGCCAGACTGCGCATGTCGGAAACGAGATTGTTGTAACCGAACGAGGCGCCGCGCTCGCAGACCATGATGTTGTCGGCGCCGCCATTGGCTTCGCGGGCCTTGGCGACGACATTCTTCATGTCACCCGGCGCGAGAAACTGGCCTTTTTTGATATTCACCGGTTTGCCGCAGGCCGCCACGGCGTGGATGAAATCGGTTTGCCGGCAGAGGAAAGCCGGCGTCTGCAGCACATCGACCACCGATGCCACGGCCTTTATGTCGTCCTCGCTATGCACATCGGTCAGCACCGGCACGCCGATCTGCCGGCGCACTTCGGCGAGGATACGCAAACCGCCGTCCAGCCCTGGACCGCGCGCCGATTGACCGGAGCTGCGGTTGGCCTTGTCGTACGACGCCTTGAAGATATACGGCACGCCGAGCCGGGCACAAATTTCCTTCATCTGCCCGGCGATATCGATGCAAAGCTCGAGCGACTCCGCCGTACACGGCCCGGCGATCAGGAACAGCGGCCGATCGAGCCCGATGTCGAAGCCGCAGAGCTTCATTCCTTCGCCTTGCCCGCCAGCGCGGCCTGCACGAAGGAATTGAACAGCGGGTGACCGAAGCGCGGCGACGAGGTGAATTCCGGATGGAACTGGCAGCCGACGAACCACGGGTGCACATCGGCCGGCAACTCGACCATCTCACACAGATCGGTAACCGGTGCGCGGCCGGCGACGATCAAGCCCTTGGCTTCGAGTTCGCCGAGCAGCGTGTTGTTCACTTCGTAGCGATGGCGATGGCGCTCGACGATCTCGGCCTTGCCGTAGATCTGGCGCGCCAGCGTGCCATCGCCCAACTGGCAGACCTGACCGCCGAGGCGCATGGTGCCGCCGAGGTCGGAGTTTTCGTCGCGCTTCTCGATCTTGCCCGAGGCATCCTGCCACTCGGTGATCAGGCCGATCACCGGATACGGCGAGGCCTTCTCGAATTCGGTGCTGTGCGCGCCGGCCATGCCGGCCACGTCGCGCGCGAATTCGATCACGGCGAGTTGCATGCCGAGACAGATGCCAAGGTAAGGCACCTTGTTCTCGCGGGCGTAGCGAATCGCCGCGATCTTGCCCTCGGTGCCGCGCCGGCCGAAACCGCCTGGAACGAGGATGGCATCCATGCTCTTGAGCACGTCGCAACCGTTTTTCTCGATCTCTTCCGAATCGATGTAGTTGATCTTGACCTTGCTCTTCGTATGAATGCCGGCATGCACCAGCGCTTCGGTCAGCGATTTGTACGATTCGGTCAGGTCGACGTATTTGCCGACGAAAGCGACGTTGACCGTGTGTTCGGGATGCTCGAGCGAATAAACGAGTTTTTTCCAGACCGACAGATCGGCCGCCTTGGCCAGAATGCCGAGCTTGTGGCAGACGATCTCGTCGAGCATCTGATCGTGCAGCATGGCCGGAATCTGGTAGATCGAACTGGCGTCGAGCGCCTCGATCACGGCCTCGCGCTGCACGTTGCAGAAGAGCGCGATCTTCGCTTTTTCGTCTTCCGGAATGTGGCGGTCGGCGCGGCAGAGCAGCACGTCGGGCTGGATGCCGATTTCGCGCAGTTCCTTCACCGAGTGCTGCGTCGGCTTGGTCTTCAACTCGCCGGCGGTCGGAATGTAGGGCAACAGCGTGAGGTGCATGTAGCAGGCGTTGTTGCGGCCTTCCTGCAGCCCCATCTGGCGGATCGCCTCGAGGAAGGGTAGCGACTCGATGTCGCCGACCGTGCCGCCGACTTCGACGATGGCCACCTCGGCGCCTTCGGCACCGCGCTTGATATGGTTCTTGATCTCGTCGGTGATGTGCGGGATCACCTGCACCGTCTTGCCGAGATATTCGCCGCGCCGTTCCTTCTTGATCACCGTCTCGTAAATCTGGCCGGTGGTGAAGTTGTTGCGCTTGGCCATCCTGGCGCTGGTGAAGCGCTCGTAGTGCCCCAGATCGAGGTCGGTTTCGGCGCCGTCCTCGGTAACGAAGACCTCGCCGTGCTGGAACGGGCTCATCGTTCCGGGGTCGACGTTGATGTAGGGGTCGAGCTTGAGGTGGGTGACTTTGATGCCGCGGGATTCGAGGATCGCTCCCAGCGACGCGGCAGCGATGCCTTTGCCGAGGGAGGACACCACGCCGCCTGTAACGAAGACGTATTTGGTCATGGAGATATCTGCAGCGGGAAAGCCGAATTGTAGCCGAAAAGACCTCCGCTCTCAAAGCGATGCAGCAAGGCCTTAGTCGGCGGCGTTGTCGCAAGCTTAGTCAAGAGCCGTCAACGCATCGCCCATTCGCGAACCGAGACATCGAGCCCTGCGTCCTGCCGATACCCCCGTCTCCAAGTGGCGCGACAAAAGTGGCAAATTCTGCGCCGTCCGAGCAACCGGCAAATACCGGAAAGATCAGCCGTTCCGGACTTCCCGCCGGCGTCGAAGAATCATCGAAAACTTGATTTATCCACTTTGCAATTTCGCGACACTGGGATAGCGTTGCACTTTTGTCGCAACGCCACAAATCGGGGATTCAAGCCAGTTCATCATGCTCGCCACGCCACGCCTGCAAACCAACCCGCTGAAACGCCTGATCCGCTCCTTTGTCCTGGAACGCGCATGGCGCCTTGTGCTCTGGCTGATCTACGTCATTGTGATCGGCATCTCGCTGCAAGCGTCACTTCGCGAAATACATGGCCACAATCTGGAAGTTGCGGCCGAGGGAGCACGCAACGTCTTCCGCATGATCGTCCTGGCGCGGCAATGGAACGCCAGCCACAACGGCGTCTACGTATCGGTCGACGAAAAAACAAAACCCAACAGCCACATCGACAGCCCCCAGCGTGACGTCACGACCCGCGACGGACTTGCGCTGACCCTGGTCAACCCGGCCTACATGACGCGGATGATCTCCGAGTTGGCCGAGCTGAAGGACGGCATATCGTTCCGCAGCATCAGTCTCACCCCGATCAACAAGCAAAACGCCGCGGACCCGTGGGAGCACAAGGCCCTCATCAACTTCGAAAAGAACGGCGCCGACGTCAAGGAATTCAAGGAGCTGACGACGGCGACCACCGGCGAGCAGATATTTCGCTATATCGCACCGCTCCGCGTCGGCAAGGAATGCCTGGGCTGCCATGCCGAGCAAAACTACAGCGAGGGCGACATTCGCGGCGGCATCAGCATCAGCCAGAATTACGCACCGTTTCTCGAAGCGGCACGCCCGAGCGAGCGCGCATGCATCGTCTCGCACGCTTTGGTCTTCCTGCTCTTCGTCGCCCTCAGCTGGTGGTCGATGGAGCATTTGCGCAGTAACTGGAAAGACCTCGAACAGAATATCGACGAGTTGCAGCAAACCCGCGACGAACTCGTCCAGAACGAAAAAATGGCCTCACTGGGCCGCATGGTCGCCGGCTTCGCGCATGAACTGAACACGCCGATGGGGATCGCGCTCGGCTCCGTCTCGCACAACGAGCAGACGCTGAAGGCTATCGACACCCTGCTCAAGCACGAGGAAGTCAGTGAAGAGGATCTGCGCGGGCACCTCGCGACGCTTCGCCAAAGCGGCGAACTGGCGCTCTCCAACCTGAAACGCGCCGCGAATCTCGTGCAGCGCTTCAAACGATCGTCGATCGACCAGATTTCAGAGCAGGCAAGGGTCTTCCTCGTTCGCGGCGTCATCGACGACGTCGTGTTCGCCTTGCATCAGCAACTCCGCAAGTCGAATGTCACGGTAAATGTCGATTGTTCCGAGACGCTTGCCATCGATGGCGTTCCGGGCCTCATCGACCAGTTATTGACCAATCTGCTGCTCAACAGCCTGCAGCACGGTTTCGCCGACGGAACGCAGGCCGGCCGGATCGATGTCGCAGTCGATGCGGCAACCCCGGGCCGCCTGCATATCCGCTATCGCGATAGCGGCGCCGGCATGTCGGCCGAAGCGGCACGGCGCATCTTCGAGCCCTTCTTCACCACCCGGCGCGGCCAGGGCGGTTCCGGTCTGGGCATGTTCATCTGCTACAGCATCGTCAACGAACAATTACGCGGTACGATCACGTGCGAGAGCGAACCCGGAGCAGGCGTTCGTTTCGACATATCCTTCCCTTGCCTTGTCGCTGAAACCGAACGAAAAGAAAGACCGGCATGAAACTGACCCGACACAGCGCGCCCCGCGAAGCCCAACGCGACGATGCTGCGCCACCGTGGAAACTGCTCGTGGTCGACGACGAGCCCGACATCTGCGCGCTGACCCGCCTCTGCCTGAAAGACTTCCGTTTTGCCGAACGCGGACTGGAAATACTGCAGGCCGCCTCGGCTTACGAAGCGAGGAATATCCTGGCCGAGCACAAGGACATTGCGGTTGCCTTGATCGATATCGTGATGGAAACCGACGACGCCGGCCTGCGCCTCGTCGAGTACATCCGCCAGACGCTCGGCAACCCGCTGATCCGCGTCATCATCCGCACCGGGCAGCCCGGCATCGCCCCGGAACGCTTCGTCATCGACCATTACGACATCGACGACTACAAGGACAAAACCGAACTCACCGCCACCCGCCTCTACACGACCGTTCGCACGGCGATCAAATCCTATGGCGACCTCAAGGTAATCGACCTCAACCGCGCCGGACTGTCCCACGTCCTGGCCGCCGCCCCGGACATCTACCGGCTCGCCAACACATCGCTGAACCAGTTTTTCGAAGGGGTTCTGCTGCAGATCGTCGGCCTCTGCCGCCTTTCCGAATCGAGCTGCATCGGCACGCTCGACGGCGTGGTCGCGACCATCGACGGACAGGAAGTCGAAGTCCGCGCCACCTGCGGCGGCTTCGCCGACAGCCGGCGTTTCGAGGAAATCAGAAGCGACTGCACCACCATGATCATGCACGGTGAAAAACCGGCGTCCTTCCGGGACAGCGTCATCGTCATCCCGCTCATCATTCAAAGCCGGGCCGTCGGTTTCATCTACATCGAGCCGACCCGTGAATTGCCGGATGCCGACCGCAGCCTGATCATGGTGCTGGCGCAACAGTGCTCCAGCGCACTGGAAAACATCCGCCTGCACACCGACATCAAGGAGTCCTTCGACCAGGCGATCGACATGCTTGCCGAAGTCGCCGAATTCAAGGACAAAACCACCGGCGGCCACATCCTGCGCATCGACCATTACACGACGGCCGTCGCCCGCGAGTTGGGCATTTCCGAAGACGAAGCCCTTCTCTGGGGCAGCGCCAGCCGGCTCCACGACGTCGGCAAAATCGGCATTGCCGATGCCCTGCTGCAAAAGCCCGGCCGACTCACGCCGGAAGAATTCGTCGAGATCCAGAAACACACGCTGATCGGCCAATCGATTCTCGGACGCAGCAACTTCATGCTGATCGCCCGCGACGTCGCCATGCACCATCACGAGCGCTGGGATGGCAAGGGCTATCCGGATGGCAAGCCCTCGCGCGAATGCTCGCTGCTCACGCGCATCGTCTCGGTCGTCGATGTTTTCGACGCACTGGTCAGCGTGCGCCCCTACAAGGGTTCGTGGAGCACCGAAACCGCCATCGAGGAAATAAAAAAAGGCATCGGCACGCAGTTCGACCCGACGGTCGTCGCCGCATTTCTCGCCGTCCATGCGCGCGGCGAATTCGACCACCTGATCGAGGCGGCCCGTACCGCCACGGTGACGGACTCTGTGACCGATTTCGTTGGCGGATAGGCGCTTACGCCCAACCGGCCAAACTTGCCACCGAACCGGTGACGGCCGCCGGCGCAGCGCCGGCCGCCCCCCTTTATGCTTATCCGCAAGTGGCGTTTCGTTTACCATCGCGGTTATCGTCCAGAGCAGCACGCACGCTACAAGCAATATCGAGGTGAAAATTGAGCCATCATAGAAATCCGCTGTTCTCGGCGCACAGGACTTTCCATCTGCAAAGCGCCGGCGCTCGCGCCGCAATCATCGCCTTCGGCGCCTTTTCGCTGCTGCTCGCGGCGTGCGGCAAAACGCCCGAAGACACGGCAGCATCGGCGAAAAAACAGGAAGCGGTAGCCGAAGCGCCAACGCCGGAGTCAGCACTGGCCAAGGCCGCAACGCGGGGCGATCTTGCCAACGTAAAAAAGCTCATCGGTGAAGGCGCCAACGTCAACGTCACCGACGCGCTGGGCCGCACGCCGCTGCACATGGCGGCCTTCTACGGCCGACCGAAAACGGCGGCGTTTCTGATCGCCAGCGGCGCCAACGTCGACGCCAAGGACCGTACCGGCATGACGCCGCTGCATGCGGCCGTGCTGGCTGGCGGCGACGACGAAGCCGAATTGCTGCTCGACAACAAGGCCGACATCAAGGCGACCAGTGAAATCGGCCTGACACCGCTGCATCTGGCGGCGGCAACCGGGCAGATTCCGCTGACCACGCTGCTCGTGCAGCGCGGCGCCGAACTGCAAAGCAAGGACCGGGAAGGCAATACCGCATTTGCCCTGGCGACAAAAAACAACCACCCGAAAACGGCCGCGCTGCTTCAACAATACGCCAGCAAGCGCTAGGCATCCGGCTCGGGCATTCGCGTCACCTCGAGCGGTTCAGGCCTCATCCTCGACCGGCTCGATTTCTTCGAGCGCCCCGAGCCTGGCCTGCGCCTCGACCATCGGCAGCGCTTCGACCCCTTTCAGCTTGCGTTCGATCTGCCGGGTGCGAACACCGGCGGCATCGATGCTCTTGGTCGCCTGCTCGAGCTTCTTACGGGTCGCCTCGAGCGCCTCGCCGAACTTGCCGAACTCCGTCTTGATCGCCCCGAGCACGCCCCAGACTTCGGACGAGCGCTTCTCGATCGCCAGGGTACGGAAGCCCATCTGCAAACTGTTGAGCAAGGCGGCCAGCGTCGTCGGACCGGCGATGCTGATCCGCCAGTCGCGCTGCAAGGCATCGGCCAGCCCGGGCCGACGCAGCACTTCCGCATACAGGCCTTCGGTCGGCAAATAGAGGATGGCAAAATCGGTCGTATAAGGCGGCTCGACGTATTTCTCGCGAATCTTCTTCGCTTCGTCGCGCAGGCGCATCTCGAGTGCCTTGGCCGCCACCTCGACCGCCAGCGGGTCGGCCCGGTCCTGCGCCTCGACCAGCCTCTGATAGTCCTCCATCGGAAACTTGGCGTCGATCGGCAGCCAGACCGGCCGGTTGTCACCCTCGCCGCCCTCGCCCGCCCCGCCCAATTCGCGGCCCGGCAGGCGAATGGCAAATTCGACACGATCGTTGCTCTTCGGCCGCGTCGCCACGTTCTTCTCGAACTGTTCGGCGGTCAACACCTGGTCGAGCAAGGCTTCGAGTTGCACCTCGCCCCAAGTGCCGCGCGTCTTGACGTTGGTCAGCACCTTCTTGAGATCGCCGACGCCGGCCGCCAGCGTCTGCATCTCTCCGAGTCCGCGATGCACCTGCTCGAGCCGCTCGCTGACCAGCTTGAACGAATCGCCAAGGCGCTGCTCCAGCGTGGCGTGCAACTTCTCGTCGACGGTCTTGCGCATCTCTTCGAGCTTGGTGGCATTGTCGGCCTGCATGGCGCCGAGGCGCGCCTCGATCGCCAGACGCAACTGCTCGAAGCGCTGCTCGTTGCTCTGCGTCAGGCGCGACAGCTGCTGCGCAAACGATTCGAGCTGCTGCCCCTGCAATGAACCGAGTTGTGCCAGTTGGGCGGCCAGCGTCTTGGCCAGACGATCGAGCGCCTGCGACTGCTCTTCGCGATCGCCACGCGCGGCAGTTGCCGCTTCCTGCCGGCCACGCGCCAGTTCTTCGCGCAGTTCGCGCTCCAGACGCTCCAAGCCGCTGCCCAAAGCCCGGAAATAGGGCTCAACCACGGCCTGCAGCGCAGTATCCAGCGGTTGCTCGTTACGCGCCGAACGCTGCAACAGAACGATCTGCAACAACAAGACCGCAACGGCGAGCACGACCAGGCCATACAGCAAAATTTCACTCATCAAGCACTTCTTCCAATAAACCACACCCGTCGTTTCGGGTGCATTCGACAAACGCCCAAACAGTCAGACGCGCTATTTCAGGGAAAAATCGGCCCGGCTGCCCTTGGCTTTCTCGCTGGCGCCCGGCTTCGCGCCGGCCTCGCCCAAGCGGGTGGGCAACAGGAAGATGCGTTCGACCGGCACCGCGTGATCGACCAGCCAGTCGCGAACCGCTTTCGCCCGGCGGTCGCCGAGGGCGCGAAGATCGTCCTCATCGACGGCCGAATTGGTCAGGATCAGTTTTTCCATCTCCTCGACCGGAAGCGTCTTCACCATGCCGACCAGATTGCGCGGCTTGGGAAACTTCTCGGCGCGATACACCCGCTCGAGCAAGACCGGATACTCCTTGGCGCCGACTTCGATCTCCTCGAGCGAACTGCTTTCCACGCCGGCCTTGGTCATTTCTTCACGCTTCAGGGCCTTGACCTTGCGGTCGATACGGGCGCTCTTCAGGCCCTCGGGGTCATGCTCGACATCGACGCGGCCGTCGATTTCCAGCTTGAGCGCCGGACGGTCCGCCAGGGCCTTGGCCAGATTCTCGAGCCGCGTCAGCGCAGCCGGCGCGAGCGCGGCACGACCGTATTCGAACTCGACGTAGGACAACTCCTCGCCGCCGCCGAAAAGCGAGCCGAGCAACGCAAAGGGAGAAGTCACCGCTTTCACGAACAAATTGACGATCACTTTGATCACCAGCCCACCCATGCTGAATTCCGGATCGTCGAGCGAACCCGAAATCGGCAGATTGACGTCGATTTCGCCGCGCCGGTTTTTCAGCAGCGACACGGCCAGCGTCACCGGCAACTTGGTGGCATCGGGGCTTTCGAAGCGTTCGCCAAAGGTCAGCTGGTCGAGAAAAATCCGGTTTTCCGCTGCCAACTGATTGTTCTCGATCTTGTACTTCACGAACAGCGACAGTTTGCCCTTGTCGATGGCGTAGCCCGCGTACTTTTGGGCGTAGGGCGACAGCGAGGTCATCTCGATGCCTTTGATATCCGCCTGCAGATCGAGATAGGGTTTGGCAGCCAGCGGATTGATCTTCGCCGTCACATTGAGCGGCGCAACGTTATCGTAACTGCCGCGCAATTCGAGGTTGGCAATGCTATCCGGCGCCGACGACAGCCCGCTGATGCGACCGCCGACCTGCCTCAGGCGGGCCGAATAATTCGGCTTGACGAAGTTATCGGTAAAGTTGACGGTGCCGCCCTGCAAGGTGACCTTACCGATTTTTACCGGCAGCTTCGCCGTAATCGGCGGCTTGGCAGCCGCAAGCGGCGCAACGGCTTTGCCGCCGGCCGACTTGACCTCCGGCGCGGGTGGTGTCGAAGCCGTCTCCGGCGGCTCGTTCTTGCGCACGATCTGCAGCAGATTCAGCTTGCCAGCGGGGCTGACGATGATCCGGGCGAAGAAGTCGGCGAGCGCCACTTCGCCGACCGACACCGAATCGGGATTGAGGCGCAAATCGACGTTTCCGAAATAGAGCGACTTCCATCTCAGGAAATCCGCTGAATTGATCTTGTCGACCGCGTTGAAGTCGCCGATCGTCGCCTTCCCGGCAAATCCGCCGGCCAGGCCTTCGCTCCCCTGGCGCAGCTGCAAGCCGCCATCGAGCGTCACCTGGCCACGCGTCACGGCAACATTCAGTTGCTCGGTGAAGTAAGGCTGCAGCGGCAGCAATTCGACGGTTTTGACGTCGAGTTTGAGATCGGCATCGAGCGGCAAAAGCTTCACGTTGCCGCCGACCTCGACCGTCCCATTGTCATTCAGCTTGAAACGGACGGCCACTTTGCTCGTCTGCCCCGGCTCGAGCGAGAGGTTGTCGATGTCGACCGCCAGCCCCGCGATGACATTCACCGCCACCGGCGACATCGTTTTATCCTCGAAACGGACGCCGAGATCCTCACCGTGGTATTTGACGAGCTTCACTTTCCACGGCGTCTCTTCCTTCTTTTGCGCCGTTTTTTGTGCATCTTTCTGCACGCCTTCGACCGTGCGCAGCGTCGGCGGCTTCAGCCAGTCGAGCGAGCCATCGGCAGCGCGCCGGACCAGCATGCGCGTGCCGCGCACCGACAGATCGCCGAGCAGCACTTCATGCTTGGCGAGATTGAGACGGCCTTCCTTGAGCGAAATGGCATCGACCTTCAGCCACTCTTGCGCACTAACTCGCCAGGCCACATCGAACTCGGCCGGAACCGCGCCCTTGCTGTCGAGCTTCCGGAGATCGAGATCGAAGCCCTCGACGCTTGCGCGCACCGACTTGCCCCCCGATTCATCGAGCCAGTGCATGGCGCCGCCGCTGATCTTGGCATCGACGATCGACCACTCCAGTGGCGGCGCCGGAGACTCCGCCTTGCCGCCGGCCGGTGCCGCAGACTTGTCGGCGGCCGGTGTCTTGGGCAGCAGATCGAGCCAGTTGACCGTTCCCTGGCGGCTGACCCGGGCATGAATCACGGGCGAATCGATCGCGATGCGGTCGACGACGAATTTGCGATTGAGCAGATCGGTCGCGCCAAGCGCCAGATCGAGTTGCTTGACGGAAACAAGCGGCGCATCCGACGACTCATTGACCACCAAATCCTTCAACACCACGGTTCCGGAAAGGCCGAGCGTCGACGGCACGTCCTTCTGCTGCCGAAAGACAATTTTCAGATCGCCGTCCAGCGCCCCCGAAACGACCTTGATCGGCAGGTGAAGCGGATCGTAGTCGAGATACTTCGCGACTTGCAGCTTGTCCAGATCGAGCACCAGTTCGCTTTCGTGCGACTCGGCGAAAGGTTTGCTCTTGCCCTTCATGACGATCGAGGCGCCATTGAGCTTCGCCGAAAAGGCCGGCTCGACAAAAATCTCGGTGGCGTACGCCTGGCTCGAGACGAAAGGCAGGGTCAGATTGATGTCGCTGAGCAGGTGCTTTTCGTCGACCGGAATATCGTCGAACTCGATCGAGCCGCCGGATATCTGGATGTTGTTGAGCGAGAAAGGCGGCGTCGGCGTATCGGACTCGGGCTTCGCCAGGAACTCGTCGATCAGGTCGGAAAAGTTGTAACGCTTGTCGGCCAGACGAACGATCTTCAGCCGTGGGCCTTCCAGCCGGGCCTCGCTGATCACCGGCCCGCCGCGAAACAGCGAGCTCGATTCCAGATTGATGAACAAACGGTCGAAACCGGCCACGACATCGCCGCCGCCCTTTTCCTGAACGGCGACGCCGTCAAGCTGCAGGGTCAGCGTATAGGGATTGATGCTGATGTGCTGGACCGAAAGCGGACGATGCAGGGCCTCGCCGAGTTTGTCGAGGAGAACCGATTTGACGATCGGCGGCAGCACGAAAAATCCGAGTATGCCGACGACGAGAAATGCAGCAAGAATCCGCAACCCGTATTTTTTTGTTTTCGGCGAACGAATGGCTGTCGTTATCGCTGTTTTGTCGATCATGGCATCACCCGCTGAACAAGGGACTGGAGCGTCGAATTTATCACGAACCTGACATACCCGGACTCGCCACGGGCAAGTCGCAAGCCATTTCCAAAGCAATCAAGTTAAAATGGCTACCCATCACACGCCACAACCCCCACCGAATCGATCAGGATGAAGACGCTCGTCATCGAGGACAGCAGCAGCAACCTCAAAATTCTTTGTCATCACATCGAAAAAATGGGTATCACGCCCATTCCCGCCGAAACGGGAAGCGTCGGCGTCGATCTGTTTCTGAACGAGCGCCCGGACCTGATCCTGCTCGACATCGTTCTCCCCGACATCGATGGCTTCGAAGTGGCCCGTCGCATCCGCCAACTGGAACATCCCGGCGACTGGACACCGATCATTTTCCTGACTGCGCTGGAAAGCGATGAAGACCTCGAAAAAGGAATCGCCGCCGGCGGCGACGACTATCTTCGCAAACCGGTCAGCAACGTGGTGCTCGGCGCCAAGATCCGCGCCATGCAGCGCATCATCCAGATGCGCCAGTCGCAACTGGACCTGACCCGCAAGCTTGACGCCGCCAATCAGGAACTCAGGCGCCTCACCTCCCTGGATGGACTGACCGGCATCGCCAATCGCCGCCATTTCGACGAAATGTTCGAGCACGAATGGCGCCGCGCTATGCGCAAGGGGACCGAGCTGTCAGTCCTGATGTGCGATATCGATTTCTTCAAGCAATACAACGACGCCTGCGGCCATCTGGCCGGCGACGAAGCCTTGCGCGTGGTGGCGCAGGCATTGTGTGCGACGCTGGACCGCGGCGGCGATCTGATCGCCCGCTACGGCGGCGAGGAATTCGTCGCCGTGCTGCCCGAGACCTCGCCGGGCGGCGCCTTGTTTGTCGCCGAACGCATGAAGCAGGCAATCGACCAGCTCCGCCTGGCCAATGCCGGCTCGCCCTTCGGACACATCACGGCCAGTTTCGGGATTGCCACGGCGACGCCCGTTCCCGTGCACAGCCTGCCTTCGGGGATGCGCGGAGTGGCCGATTCGCTGGCGCCCGGCGCAGCGCCGGAAACCGGACCGCTGGCGCTGCTCGACGCGGCCGACCGGGCGCTTTATGAGGCGAAACGAGCCGGCAGAAACCGCGTTTGCCGGACGACCCCGCTCGATACGACGTGTTGCTGACTCATACCGCCATGGCAAGAAGATTCCCCGCAAAAATCCTCATCGTCGACGACAACGACCTGATCCGCGCCCTGCTGCGCGGCATTCTGCGCAACGAGGCCTATCACATCATCGGCGAAGCAAAAAACGGCGCCATCGCGCTGGAGCTCATCAAGCACGACAAACCCGATCTCGTTTGCCTGGACGTCATGATGCCGGAGATGGACGGGCTCGAAGCGCTGCAGAACATCAAGGCCGCACACCCGGAAATCATCGTCATCATGGTTACCGGGAATCCCAGCAAGGATAACGTGCAGGAGTCGATCAAAGGGGGCGCCAGCGGCTTCATCGTCAAACCGTTCAACGCGGCAAAAGTGCTCGACACGCTCGAACGCGCATTGGGGACGGCGACGGATCTGTAGTTGTGGCTCAGTAGTTATTCTTCCACTCGCGCAGCGCGGTGAATACCTGCAGCGAGCCGTTGCTCCCCGGCGCCTTGCGCCGCGCCGAGGCGATCACCTCCGTCTCGCGGCAACGCAAAAAAGGATTGGTTGCCTTCTCCAGCGCGATCGTCGACGGCACGGTCGACCAGCCCTTGGCGCGGGCCACCGCAACCTCATCGACACGCGCCTGCAAGCACCGATTGCCGGCCTCCACCGCCAGCGCGAAGCGCAGATTGGCTTCGGTATATTCATGCGCGCAATACACCGCCGTGTCGCCGGGCAAGGCGGCCAGTCGTTCCAGCGAATCGAGCATTTGCGCCGGCGTTCCCTCGAACAGGCGGCCACACCCGGCACCGAACAGCGTGTCGCCACAGAACAGACACCCTGCGCCATAATAGGCGATGTGTCCGAGCGTATGCCCGGGCACCGCAAGAACCCGGAATTCCGCATCCAGCGCATCGACCCGGATCGTCTCGCCGCCGCTCAATGGCTGCGTAAGGCCTGTGATAGACTCCGCCGCCGGACCGAACACCGCACAGGGCCAGCGCGCCAGCAAACTCGCAACGCCGCCCTGATGATCGGCATGGTGATGCGTGACCAGGATCGCGGCGAGCGACAGACCTTCGCGCTTGAGCACATCGAGCACGGGGCAGGCATCGCCGGGGTCGACAACCACCGCTGCGGCGCCATTGCGCAGCAGCCAGATGTAGTTATCCTTGAAAGCAGGGATCCGGATTACGTCAAACATCGTTTCATTGTGGGAGAAGTGCGGAAAATGTCAATTCCCGGGCTCGACACCTGGCTGCAAACACCGCAAGGACGCTACGTCATGGCGTGGGAGCAGGCCAGGATCGACGCGATGGTGGCCGATGTTTTCGGCTACAACGCGCTGCAGCTCGGCTTGCCGCAGTTCAGGCTGCTCGCGCAGAACCGCATCCCGCTGCGCCAGACCGCCGGCGAATCGGGCGCGGTCGATGTGCTCTGCGACCTGCGCCAGCTGCCGTTTGCCGCGCACAGCGTGGACCTCGTCGTGATGCCGCACATCCTCGAGTTTCACGCCGATCCGCACCAGATCCTGCGCGAAGCCGAGCGGGTGCTGATCCCCGAAGGGCAACTGGTGATCGTCGGCTTCAACCCCTTCTCCTTGTGGGGCATGCGCCGACGGCTGCCAGACCACGCGAAAAATTTTCCGTGGAGCGGCGACTACATATCCGTGCAGCGCCTCAAGGACTGGCTGCAACTGCTCGGCTTCGACGTCGATCGCGGCAATTTCGGCTGCTATGCGCCGCCCTGCGAGCAGGAGTACTGGCTCAAGCGCCTGCACTTCATGGAAGCCGCCGGAGACCGCTGGTGGGGCTTCGCCGGCGGCGTTTATTTATTGCGGGCGGTCAAGCGCGTGCACGGCATGCGCCTGATCGTGCCCTGGAATCAGCAAAAAACACCGCGTAAGGCGCTCAGCCCGATCGCGCAAAAGGAAATTTCACAGCATGGCCAATGAAGAAATCGTCGATATCTACGCTGACGGCGGCTGCCGCGGCAACCCCGGCCCGGGCGGCTGGGGCGTGCTGATGCAGGCTGGCGAGCACAAAAAGGAACTGTGGGGCGGCGAGCCGGACACCACCAACAACCGCATGGAACTGACCGCCGTCATCCGCGCGCTGGAAGCGTTGAAGCGGCCGATGACCGCGCGCGTCCATACCGACTCGCAGTACGTGCAAAAAGGCATCAGCGAATGGATCCACAGCTGGAAGCGCAACGGCTGGCGCACCGCCGACAAGAAGCCGGTGAAGAACGCCGACCTCTGGCAGATTCTCGACGGCCTGGCCAAGCAGCACCAGATCAGCTGGATCTGGGTCAAAGGGCATGCCGGCCACGTCGGCAACGAACACGCCGACAGCCTGGCCAACCGTGGCATCGACGAACTGATCGCTGCGCACAAAAGCAATCGCCAACAATAAGCGATTCATGATGTAGATCAACGCCGCGCCGTTCTGCGCGCCGCATAATCTCCCCAGCGAACAGAAAACCACCATGCGCCAGATCTTTCTCGATACCGAAACCACCGGCCTTGAGCACAAGCTCGGGCATCGCATCATCGAAATCGCCGGCGTCGAGATGAGCAACCGGCGCCTGACCAATCATCACTTTCACCGCTACCTCAATCCCGACCGCGAAATCGATGCCGGCGCACAGGCCGTACACGGTATCAGCCGGGATTTTCTGCAGGACAAGCCGCGCTTCGCCGACATCGCCGCCGAGTTCCTCGATTTCGTGCGCGGTGCCGAACTGATCATCCACAACGCGGCCTTCGATATCGGCTTTCTCAACGCCGAGCTGGCGCTGCTCGACATGGCGCCGGTCACCACCGTCTGCCACGGCGTGTGCGATACGCTGCGCATGGCCAAGGAACTGCACCCGGGCAAGAAGAACAACCTCAACGCCCTGTGCGACCGCTACGGCGTAGACAACTCGCACCGCACGCTGCACGGCGCCTTGCTCGACGCCGAGATCCTCGCCGAAGTCTATGTCGCGATGACGCGTGGTCAGGAAAGCCTGATCATGGATCTGGGCAACGACAACGCCACCCAACTCGACATCGCGGGGCAGCTGCTGAGCAACGGCCAGCGCAAGGCGCAACGCGTGCTGCGCGCCAGCGAAGCCGAACTCGCCGAGCACGCCAAAACGCTGACGGCCATCGAAAAAGAAAGCAAAGGCAAGTGCCTGTGGCTGCCGCGCGAGGCAAACAGCTGATTGCGTACAGCCGCAAGCTGGGTGCGTATCTGGGTACATTTCTGGCGGCCCTGCCGGCCAAGCTTCGGCTCATTCCCCTGCTGGCCGCGCCGCTCGCCGCCGCGGCCGCCCCACCGCCCTTGCAGCCGTGGATCGACGCCACACCGGCCGGCGGCACGCTGAACGTCCCGCCCGGAGTCTATTCCGGGCCGGTCGTGATCAACCGGCCGATCCGCATTGACGGCAAGGGCAAGGTCACCGTCGACGGCGGTGGCAAAGGTACCGTCGTCGCACTGCGCGCCAGCGACACGACGCTGCGCGGCCTGCACCTCACCCACTCCGGCGACTCGCACGACAGCATCGATTCCGGCGTGCTGATCGAAAAAGGCGAGCGCAACCGGATCGAAGACAACCTCATCGACAACGTGATGTTCGGCATCACCATGCACCAGTCGAACGACAATCGTCTGACGAACAACCGCATCCGCTCCAAGCCCTACGCGATCGCCGACCGCGGTGACGGCATCCGCCTCTGGTACAGCACGGGCAACCGCATCGAAGGCAACGACATCGCCACCATCCGTGACATCACGGTCAGCAACTCGCCGCGCAACCGTTTCGTCGGCAACAGCATCCGCGACAGCCGGCGCGCGATGAACTTCCTCTTCTCGCATCGCACGCTGATCGAAAACAACCGCTTTGCCTACAACGCGACCGGCATCACCGTGCTCAACTCGGAAGGCATGATCATCCGCCGCAACCGCATCATGCATGCCATGGAGGCAAGCGGCGCGGGGATCGCACTGAAGGAAAGCAGCGCGGCGCTGATCCAGGAAAACGAGATCCTGCATTGCGCTGTCGGCATCCTGTCCGACTCGCCGCTCGACCCGATCAACCGCATCGTCCTGATCGACAACCGCATTGCCTACAACGTCACGGGCATCAATTTCTACGGCGAGCGCGGCGGCCACCTGATCCTGCGCAACCGCTTCGAACACAATCTTTGGCACGCCATGGTCGGCGATTCGAGCGGTTCGGGCGACTCGCCGGGCAACGACTGGCGCGGCAACTACTGGGACGACTACGAAGGCTTCGACCGCAACAGCGATGGCGTCGGCGACACGCCCTACGAAATCTGGGCCTACTCCGACCGCATCTGGATGGACAACCCGATGGCCAAATTCTTCCGCAACTCGCCGGTCCTCGAACTGCTCGATTTCCTTGAGCGCCTCGCCCCCTTCGCACTGCCCAGCCTGATCCTGCGCGATCCGGAACCGCAAGCGCACCCGACCAAAACTGCCGAGCAGAAATAGCCGGGGCCTGGCGTTTGCACGTGCAGGCCCCGCTTCAGGATTTGCTGCTTATTTGCTGCTTAGCGGCTGCGCAGCGACCGCCCGGTGACTCGCGACACGCGCGGCGTCCGTCGCCAGCAGGCCGGCGTTTCCAGCCCGGCCAGACTCGTCCGTGCCGGGTTGAAGATTTCCCGCGCGCGATCCCGCTGCCCTTGCTCAATCTGGGCAATCCCCATGATCTGATCAAACCAGTTCTGAATGCGATCCATCTCGAAACCCTCCTGCGTGCGTTGGCTGGCGTGGCCTTCAGGGCTCCGGGAAGTGCGTTCCCCAATCCGCTTGCAAGGCCACTGAAGCTAGAATAGCCTACTACTGTATATTTGTACAGTATGGCGTTCAAAGAGCTCGCAGTAGTAGGCTCGGGGCACTGACCTTCTCCGGAAACGCCGATCATGGCTAGAAAAAACACCGCCTGGCTCCCGCAAATGGGCACCGTGGCAACCTATGTCGGCAAGGCCAGCACACTGGCGCGCGGCGGCTACAACGTCAGAGTGGTTGCCGAGGCCTGTGCCGGGCGCATGGTGGTCGAGGCCATCGGGCGCAAAGGCACGCCGGTCACCTTCACCGTCAAGCGCGAAAATCTCGCACCGCTGCAGCCGGGACTGTTCGACTGATTCTGGCTCACCCGCTCAGAACCGGCCGAGCCCCAGCCGCTCGTCGAACACCGCCTCGATCCACTTGTTGACGCCGCGACAGCCGGCCACCACCTCGGCAGCCCACGCGAAGTACTCGCGCTTGCGCGCCGCCGACCAGTCCGGCGGTGGGCTTAGCAGAATGGAATTGAGGTTGGCCGCCTTGTCGGCGATCTTGAGAATCTTCGCGCGCCGCGACAAATGCGGCGCATGCGCTACCTGCAAACGCTTGCGCTCGGCTTTCGGCAGGGACTTGTCGTCGGTCACCTCGCGCACGATCTTCGCCACACGCTTGCCGAACTGCTCGACCAGTATCGAGTAGGTCACCGGCGGTGACTGATCCTCCAGCGCATCGTGCAACAAGGCCGCCATGATCAGGCGCGCATCCTTGCCGCCGGTGGCCTGCGCCACCAGCCGCGCGACCTCGGTCAGGTGATTGACGTAAGGCTCCTGCGCCCCGCCCTTGCGCCGCTGGCCGGAATACGCCCAGGCCGCAAAATCGAGGGCACGGACGATCTGGACGACTTTTTTGGCTTTCATGCTGGCTCCTCGTCGATCGCTAAGCCAATCCCCATTTCGGATAACGGCGGCTACCCTGGTTGCGGATCTGGCCGACATCGACCAGATGGCGCAGCTGGTTGTGGACGCGCGCGAACTTCTGCGCCTCGGGCAGCCCTGCAGGCAACTGGTCGGCAAGAAGCGCCATCAGCGTTTCAGCGGACACCGGCTGGTGCTCGCGAATCAACGCGATGATGGTTTCGGCGCCGATGGCGCTGGATGATGAAGTTGCTCGGTTATCTCTCATGCTGTTCATAGTCGCCGTAGCTCATCCCGTCGTTGCGCAGCACGTTGCAGTAGTTCCAGAGTTTCTGGACGATGGCGGCGGAATTCATTGTTTATTCCAGTTCGGCAATCTGTTGCAGTCGTTGAGCCAGCACAAGCACACGCTCGGCCAGCGACTCATCCGGGAAAACCATCCCCGGCAAAAAATCCATGAAATTCGGGGTCACCAACAATTCCCGACAGCGAACACCAAGATAGGCGCGCAACGCTGCCGGCGCAGCAGCCGCCTCGCGCGTCAATTCCGGCCTGCCGTCGAGTACGTTGATGATGTCTTCAAGATCGTGGCTGCCAAGCAAATCGCCTTTGCCACGATCCGCAAAGGCCTCGAACTTGGTCGCCAGAAAAGCCGGCGCCGTAATCAGGCGAATCGTTTTCCCGCTCGGCAGAATCATCGTCTGCGCAGTTTCAATCGCCAAGGGATACCAACGGTTGGCAAAACCAAGAATCGCCGGATCGGAAGGCATCAAATCCACTTCCAGCCCCTGATACTGCCAACGGCAGATGACATCCATCGTCACGTCGCGTTTGAAGCCAAGGCCCGAAAACTGCGCTTCCAGAAGGTGAAAATCACGCAAGGCGGCAACCAGAACCGTCAGATCCACGTCGTAGGTCACGCGAGCCGGTGCGGCGGATAGATCGGTCAGCAGCAAACCTGCCGCACAGCCGCCGACAAAGACCAATTGATCACGCAACGGCCCGAGCACGTGCGCCACCAGTTCCACCTTGGCAAGATTCGGATTCTGCGCATTCACTTGAAATACGCCTCCAGCAGGCTCTGGGCTGCGTTCCGCTCACGCGCCTGACCGGAACGCAGCGCATCGAACAGGGCCAGCAAGGCATAAAGCTTCTCGTCACGCATCGCCGCATCCGGCACCGATGGATAAAGCGGCGCAAGACTCAGCCCTCGTGCCGTTCCCTTGGCATGCGGCCACACGGGAACTGGGTCGGACGAAGGTGAAATGATGGTATTGAGCGGCGCCGCCGCATACGCCGTGGGCACCCCGCGCGTGAGCGATCCCCATAATGGCGGGAACACATACTTGGCACCGTGCAATAGAAACTCCAGCAATTGCGGCTTGAGAATCTGCGGCTTGCGCTCCTGAAAAATGATAAGACGAGACATTGCAGCCCGCTTCAGCGCCGCATGAACTGCCGAAACCGCCAGCCCGGTTTGCGCCGCCAGATCTGAATAGTTAGCGACGCCGTCGCCGCGACTGAGCACGGCAAGCAACACAAAAAGGTCTTGTGGTTTGAGAACCTGCTGCTTGTTACTGATCTTTGGCATATTCTCTATTCTTGAAATGAGAAAAATAACTGACAATCTAATTTAAGCAATAAACTAATGTCAATATTCTCATTTCAAGAACTGCGAAAAACAGGAGAAACCCATTTCATTCGCTATTCGCGAACAGCGAATGAAGACCGCCGGCGCTTATATTTCAGGCTGTCCCGGCTTCACCAAAAACAATCGAGGAAACTCGTCATCACGGGCGTCGATATCGTCCGGCACGAAGCGTGCGCAAAGGATCGGCCTTGCCTTTGGAAATATCTGTGGCTTCCTTGAGGCTTTGCGCCAGATCATCAAGAACCGGGGCTCGTTTCCGAGCGATGACGCGCTACTCAAACTCTTCTATCTGGCACTCAGAAATATCAGTCAGAAATGGACTATGCCGATTCGGGAC
>Ga0307509_10000074_pt1 | contig 140111 bp, 117 predicted proteins | sample 10_EM_MG_FD_202245 | JGI IMG/M metagenome (GOLD analysis project Ga0307509, IMG submission 202245) | Populus trichocarpa ectomycorrhiza microbial communities from riparian zone in the Pacific Northwest, United States - 10_EM | ecosystem: Host-associated > Plants > Roots > Unclassified... | reverse complement strand
TGTTCGCCGATTAAAGTGGTACGCGAGCTGGGTTCAAAACGTCGTGAGACAGTTTGGTCCCTATCTTCCGTAGCCGTTGGAGATTTGAGGGTGAGCTGTCCTTAGTACGAGAGGACCGGGATGGACGCACCTCTGGTGTTCCGGTTGTCACGCAAGTGGCACTGCCGGGTAGCTATGTGCGGACGGGATAACCGCTGAAAGCATCTAAGCGGGAAGCCCCCCCCAAGACTAGATCTCCCTGGGAACTCGATTCCCCTAAAGGGCCCACGAAGACTACGTGGTTGATAGGCTGGGTGTGTAAGGCCAGTAATGGCTTCAGCTAACCAGTACTAATTGCCCGTGAGGCTTGACCATATAACCTCAAGCGGTCTGAGCTTGAGTGTTTGATGCGACGATGGAGTTGATTCATCGTTTTGAGTTGAACGCGACAAGCGTTGAAGCAAAAAACCAACCGGATTCGAAGGCCGGGAGTCGGGTCGCAAGACCCTGACTCCCGGAAACTTCAAACAGTTTGCCTGGCGGCCATAGCGAGCGGGAACCACCCGATCCCATTCCGAACTCGGAAGTGAAAACGCTCTGCGCCGATGGTAGTGTGCCTTTCAGGCATGCCAGAGTAGGTCACTGCCAGGCTCTTAAACGTGAGGACCCCCGAAGTCGCAAGGCTTCGGGGGTTTTTCATTTGGGTTCGGGGCCCGTTTCGTCGGGCCTGCTGTCGAAGTTCGCGTTGCTGGCGCGTCTTTAAATCAGTCGGATCGGCGCAAATGAGCAACGGAAGGAGACTGAAGATGGCCAAGAACGTAATTTGCCTCTGGTATGACGGCACAGCTGAAGAGGCCGCCAAGTTTTACGCGAAGACCTTTCCGGACAGTGCCGTGACGGCAGTCCACCTGGCCCCGGGCGACTACCCGGCCGGCAAGGAAGGAAAGGTGCTGACTGTAGAGTTTACGGTGCTGGGAATACCCTGCCTCGGTTTGAATGGCGGACCGATGTTCAAACACAGCGAAGCCTTTTCGTTTCAGGTCCTCACCGAGAACCAGGCCGAGACCGATCGCTACTGGAATGCCATCGTCGGCAATGGCGGCGCCGAGAGCCAATGTGGATGGTGCAAGGACAAATGGGGCTTGTCCTGGCAGATCACCCCGCGCGTACTGATGGAAGCCACGACCGACCCTGATCGCGCGGCTGCGAAGCGCGCGTTCGAGGCGATGATGAAAATGCAAAAGATCGACATCGCGACCATCGAAGCGGCGCGACGCGGATCGGCTCGCTCCTAGAACTCACGCTGGTCTGCCGGCGGTAGCTCGCCGGCAGCAGCGTGATTGGCTGGGGCAAGGACCGACGGGAGATCAGGTATGCGCAAATGCGTCTGGCTTGCTATGGCAATCTGCATCTCGGCATTCGCAGACGAACCAGACCGGATTGACGTTCGAGTTCTTACCGATGGAAGACAGTGCGTTGTCCATGACCGGCAGATGGCCTGTGACGCTGTCGGGCCCTACCTACGAGACACGCTACGGATTGCGCAAGACCATCTCATCGGAGTCTTCGTGGATGGGACGCAACGCTCACAAGAGCGCGGAAAGGGGGTCACCGAACTGATTCGCAATGCCGGCTATTCGCGGATCGTGCGTGTTGGGTTTATCACAGAACCGGGTCAGGGGAATACGCGCCAGTGGAATTGACCGATGCGTTGTCAGGTAAGTCAGGTTAGTTTTAGAAAGACAAGCCCGACCAAAAGGCCGAGCAATAATGCGCCCAATATCCCAAGCCCAAACATCCTCTTTCGAGACATGGGCGTTGACGGAATTGGCAGGCCACCAACAAGCGGATGGGCCGGCCAAGCGGACGGGTCAGCCGCGCGCAAAAAAGGTTCTGGGGTTCGTGACAGTGACCGTCCGGATCTGTTCGTCCGTGACGCCGATCTGGCGCAGGTAGGGGATTGTATTGCGGACGTTGAAGAGATTGCCGAACGGGTTACCCTCGTTGAGCGCGTCCATCGTTCCAGTTGGCGCGATTGTAATACCGAACATCCAATCGTTGGCCAGCAATAGCCGATTGTTCAAACCGGCGTCGATCAACTTCTTGACCATCGCCGCCCGGTCTTGCCAGGTGGAGATGCCGTTGGTTCCACCGCCCATCGACGGCAGCCCGTAGAAGAGGTGATCGATGCCCAGCATGTAGCCCCGTCGTGCCAGTCCCGCGAGGTAATCGAAGTCCGGGCTTTCGTCGCTGTGGCCGATACAGACCATCTGAGGATCGAGCCCTTCCTCCTCGAAGATCTTGGCCTGCTGTTCCCCTCCCCGATGTCGTGCGTCGCTGTGGGTCGTCACCGGCACACCCGCGCGCTTGCTGGCGCGCGCCGCGCCCCTGAACACCTTTTCCTGAAACGGCGTCATTCCATCGCCTTCGGAGGCGGCTTTGATGACGCCTGGCTTGACTCTCGTGTCCTCGATGCCCCTCTCGATCTCAAGAGTGAAGAAGTCGGCCAACTCGTCAGCCGTCCGCGCCTCGAATGAAGGGGTCGGCGTCAGCCAGTGCCCGGTGGTGGCCACAATCTGCACGCCCGATCGCCGCGACACTTCCTTCAGCAGGCGGACGTCACGGCCGAGATCGGCCGTTGTGCAATCCACGATCGTGTCGATGCCGGCGGCCTTGGCCGCTTTCATTCGCTCGGCAGCGTTGCTCGTGAAGTGCGATCGCCCACCGAGATATTCGGGCCAAAGCCGCATGAAGTCGGTTGAACCCGCCAACACGTGCTCGTGCGGCGCCGTGAAGCCCATTCGCTCGCCGGAGATCGGGCCCAGGACAGTTTCAACGACGCCCAATTTCCGGGGCCGCGCAATGTGTCGCGCGATGGGGGGCGCGATCGGCTGGGTTGGTGCGGCGACGACCAAACTCGCAAGCGATGCCGACAGGCTGAGCGCTACCGCCTGCGTGAGAAACATCCGTCGATTGGCCATGAGAACCCTCTGGGATCAAACGTGTTAATTGGTGGCGTGCTTCCGCTACGAGCCATGCTACAGCGCCTCGGGCGATGCCCTCCAGTCATGTGGCGAGCGGTTGAAAGGCAGGTTCGAACGGTTATTGGGGAGCTCGAACGGTGACGCCATTTTTAGCCTGATTTTCGGCATCACTTTGTCAACATCGAGCCGCATGCTTCCCGGATGACGCATCGATAGCCTCGCTTGCTGTGTTTCAAACAGGTCGATACCCCGTGCCCAATATTCGCGCAGCCGCCCTTGCCTTGGCGCTTTGCGCGCTTCTGCTTGCGAATTGGCTCAGCCCAATAGGTTTTCGCTTCAGTGAGCGGTCCGTTGATGCGCCTGTGTTCTTTATCGCGCTGTCTGTGCTATCCGCCCGCGCGTTCATGATGGGAAGTCAAATCCGTCCAACATGGCAACGTCTGTTGATGAGATCGTTGGGTGCATTGGTGTTTGCACTTGCCGTCCCTGTAGGCTGCACCACCTTCATATTCCGCGTAGACGCACTTCCGGTCGCTGACGTTTCCGTTGGCTCCGATAGAGTGGTTGCCTACTGGATGGTTGGTGGCGCCATGGGGCCTCACTACACGGAATTTCGCCAGGAGCGGTCAGTGTTGCCTGGACTCCTGCTGGCGGGAGTCGTTGGTTACAGTCCTTACATCGGAGATGTCGCGCTTTCGGTCAATCCTGGGAATACGTTGCGAGGTGTAATTGCGGACGATACGGAAGGCTCACCGCATCGCTTTGAATGCCGGGTGGCTCCGCTGTTGCCGTGGTGAGCCCACCACACGGCTGGCTGCTGCGCACACTCAAGGTTCTGTCGAAGCCTCGAGCGTCAGGCACAACTGTCGTGCGCTGGACAATTCTTTAGACTCAAACCAGCCCTTTGGCTTAGCGAGGCACCCCGGTTGCTGTGGAAAGCTTGCTGAAAGCTTTTTGAAAGCGGACCGAAAGGAGTGCCTTTGTGACCGGACGTGCCTTGATCAAACGATGGGCACCGTGGCTGCTGATGGCGGTCGTGGTCGCGCTCATGGTGCACTTCCTGGATCTGCACGCCACGTGGCAGGCTTTCGGCAATCTCGAGCCGGTCGCGATAGCGGTTACGGTTGTTCTGTATCTGCTCGACCGGTTCAGCATGGCCCACAAGTGGAACATCCTCTTACGGGCCCGAAACGTCTGGTTGTCGAACTGGGCGGCCTTCCGCATCTATCTGGCATCGGGTTTTGTCGGATACGTCATACCCGCGTCCGTGGGGAGCGATGTGTTTCGCGCGGCGCGTCTGTCGATCGCGGGGCGTTCAGCGAGCAAGGTGTCCGCCACCATCGTTCTGGAGCGTGTGCTCGGCCTTCTGGCCATACTAACTTTGTCGTCCGTGGGGCTGGTGTTTGTAGTGCTCGAAGGGCGCAGTGATCTTCTGCCCCTATTGGGCGCGGTGCTGGCCGCACTGTTTGTGGGCACAGTGCTGACCGGAATGTCCATGAGCGACCGGCTGTACCGTGTGCTCAAGCACGCGACTCGCCAGTTCGCCGGCAATCGCATCCTGAAAATGTTGCACGCGCTGCATGATGAGTATGTATCCCTGAGCAAGGGAATACGGCCGCTGTTCGTGTTCTTTGTGTTATCGATTGTAAACCAGCTGATTCAGGCACTGATGTTCGTGCCAGTGTTGGTGTCGCTGGGAGTCGATGTGAATCTGCTGGCGCTGTTTGCCGTGCTGCCGCTCAGCAAGGCGTTCATACAGCTCATGCCGATTCCTGCTGGCATTGGCGTGGCCGAGGGTGCTCAGGTGGTCGCGCTTTCGCTTGCGCACGTGCCTGCTGCGCAGGCTCTCGCGGTTGCGCTTGTGCTGCGCGCGATTGATTTGAGCATGCTGCTGCCGGCAGGCGTGGCGTATGCCGCGGACGCTTGGCAGTTGCGCAAGACGGCGTGACGGCGTGAGACGGGCCGGTTCGGCTCGGCTCAGCTCAGCTACCAGGCGATCCCGTAATCCTCTCCATGATTACTCGACCCACCCCACATGGACCCGTGGGCGCGATCGAGCTCGATGGCGTTGATCGGCCCTGAGCTGCGCTCCTGGAAGTCGAGCTTGTAACCCATCCGGACCAGTTCCGCACGCACCCAGTCGGGCGTTGCGGTGTTGACAGTCAGCCGGCCGGGAATCGACTCGTGGGCACCGAAAGAGTCGCGCATCTGGTAGCTCGTGATGTTGGCCGCTTCCGAGGCCTCCTGCGGAGTCATCCCAAACTCGACGACATTCAGGAAAAACTGCAACAGGTTCTGATCCTGGGTGTCGCCGCCCTGCACCGAGAATACGAGAAAGGGTTTACCGTCCTTCAAAGCCAGTGTTGGGGTGAGCGTCGCGCGCGGCCGCTTGCCCGGCTGCAGCACGTTGAACGGGTTCTCGTTGGCATCGAGCACGAAGCTCTGCATGCGCTGGCTCAAGCCGACGCCCGTGTGACCCGCGATGACTGCTGGCGTCCAACCACCGCTGGGTGTGACTGAAACCGCCCAGCCCTTCTCATCGGTGGCCTCAACACTAGTCGTGCCGAGCCTGAAAGTGCGGTCGTGCTCCGCCAGCGCTGTTGGACTCCATTGCGCCGCCGCCGCAGCAGGCGCAGTAGGCATCTTGCTATGCCACCCCTGCAGAATGCTCGCGAACGGATTGGTGCCGTTCTGGAACGGATACGGATCACCCGGTCGAATGTCAGGATCGTTGTGATCGGGCTTGACGAGCTTGGCGCGCGACCGCGCGTACTCCTTGGACAACAGCCCCTGGATCGGGGAAGCCGGCGAAAACGCCGGATCACCGTAATAGAAGTCACGATCGGCAAACGACAGATTCATCGCCTGATACAGCGTGTGGATGTAACGCGCGCTGTCGTACCCCATGGACTTCAGGTCGAAGTTCTCAAGGATGTTGAGCGCCTGCAGCATTACCGGTCCCTGTACCCAGGTCGTCAACTTGTAGACTTCGATTCCCTTGTAGTTGGTATGGACAGGCTCCTCGATGTGAACTTTCCAGTTGGCCAGATCTGCTTCCGTGAAAAGGCCGCCTTGCTCGCGCGTGCCTCGCACCAACTCGCGCGCGATGTCACCCTTGTAGAAACGGTCGTAGGCGGCATAGATCGCCGCCTTGCGGTCCTTGCCGTGGGCCTTCGCCTGGCGCTCCGCTTCGACCAGCTTGCGCAAGGTGGTCGCGAGCTCCGGCTGGTGAAAAATCTCGCCCGGCTGCGGGCCCTCGCGTGTCTCGCCCGGGTGAATGAGCAGTGTCTGCTTCGAATACGGCCACTGGGCGATCTTGTCCTTGTAGCGCTCGATGGTGTTGGATAGCTCGGCCTCCATCGGATAGCCATCCGCCATCTCAATGGCGGGCGCCAGGACCTCGCCCAGGCTCATCGTGCCGTACTCGGCCAACATGGTCATCAGTCCGCCCGGCGTGCCCGGTGTCACGGCCGCCAACGGCCCGAATTCCGGCGGAAACTTCATGCCCTGCTTGTGAAAGAACTCCGGAGTCGCGCCGGTGGGCGCCACACCGAGCGCATTGATCCCGATGACCTTGCCCGTGTTGGGGTTGTAGATCAGCGCCTGCGTCTCGCCGCCCCAGGACAGCGTGTCCCACATTGTGGAGGTGGCAGCGATCATTGCGCAGGCGGCGTCGATCGCGTTGCCGCCTTTCTGGAAAATCATTGCGCCGGCGGTCGCTGCCAGGGGCTTGCCGGTGACCGCCATCCAGTGACGACCGTGCAGCGGCGGCTTTTGAGTGCGGGACTCGGCAGTCTGAACGGTCGCGGCCAGGACCGCCGCGGCGCCCACGAGCATGAGAATCCGCTTGAAGCTTGCGGTCCGTCTCAAATTAACCTGTGCTAATCCCATGCGCTGGCTCCCGGAAATGCGACGCAGCATTAAAGCACGGCAAACACCGTAATTTGAGGGGCGGGAGCGCTTATGGCCACGCTTCCACTGGGTGGACTGGCGGTGGCCGGATACGCCCCCCCAACGCCGCCGCGCCGAAACTGTGCGCGGCTCGCCTTCCGCCCAACACCTTGATCCGCCAGACTTCCCTCACCGCTCGGAGGAATGAGTGAACCAGGTCCAAATAGCGCTGGCCGCGGTGGCCGGGGCGCTCCTAATAGCCGCTGTATCTCCATGGATCTGGGCTCGTATTCGCAAGTCAGGGGACACTGGCGGAACGACTCGCGATCCCTGCCGGGCCGCTTTCGAGCAGTCTCCCAACGGGATGCTGATGGCCGATGCGCTGTCGTTGCGAGTCATCGACTCCAATCTCACCTTGCAGCGGACCCTTGGGTTTTCTTCAGGTGAGTTGCTGCGGCTTGAGCTTTCTCAGGTCTTCACCGACGAAGGGGAGAACCAGGAAGCCCTGCAGCGCAAGTTGCGTGACCCCAATCCTCGCATGCCCTTTCAGACTCGCCAGCGTTGCAAGAATGGAAGTCTTCTCAACGTGGAGATCCGGGGGCAGCGGCTCGAGTTGGCCACTCGCCAGGTCCTGGTGTTCACCACCGACGATGTCACGGTTCGACGCAAGGTGGAGGCGCAGCTGCTGGAAAAGCAGCAGCACCTGGATCACCTGGCGCACCATGACCAACTGACGGGCCTGCCCAACCGCCTGTTTCTCGCGGTCCATCTGCCGGGCGCGATTGAAGAAGCCCGCCGCCAATCCTCCATCATTGCGGTCCTGTTCCTGGACCTCGATCGGTTCAAGCACATCAATGACTCGCGCGGTCACGAGACCGGCGACAAGCTGTTGAAGGAAGTTGCCCAGCGTATCCGGGCGACGGTGCGCGGCGAGGATGTGGTTGTCCGCATGGGCGGCGATGAATTCATTGTCATTTTGAAGAGCGTGCGCAGCTCCGAACAGGTCAACGAAACGGCCGGCCGGATCAATGAGGCCCTCTCGGCGCCAGTCACCGTCGACGGGCGCCCGCTGGTGACCACCGTGAGCATCGGTGTCAGCCTGTATCCGCGCGATGGCGCCGATATGGGCGAGTTGCTCAGGCACTCGGACACGGCGATGTATCAGGCGAAGGACCGCGGCCGGAACAACTTTCAATTGTTCAGTCCCGGCATGGACCGCAAGCTCAAAGAGCGCATGGCGATCGAATCGAGCCTGCGCACAGCCTTGCAGTCCCAGCAGCTCGACGTGTTCTATCAGCCCATCATTGACATCCAGACCAACCGCGTGGTGGCCCTGGAGTCACTGTTGCGCTGGAAGCACCCGGCGCACGGCTTCGTACCGCCGGAGCGGTTCATTGCCATTGCCGAGGAAACCGGCCTGATTGTTCCAATCGGTGAAGTGGTGCTGACACGCGCGTTCCAGGATGTGGCCCGTTGGCGCCAGAACGGCTGCACGCCCGTGCCTATTGCGGTCAACATTTCCGCGGTGCAGCTGCAGCGCGCCGACCTCCCCGCCACCATCCTGAAATTGACGAAACAGTACGGCGTGCGTCCCTCGATGTTGCAGTTGGAACTGACCGAGAGCGCGGTGTTCGAGCGGCGTGAAGGCCGGACCGGCGAGTCCAATGAGGATGCCGTGGCACGCCTGCGCGAGTTGGGAGTTCGAATCGCCATCGATGACTTCGGCACTGGCTATTCGAGCCTGTCGTATCTGAAGCGCTGGCGCGTGGATTACCTGAAGATCGATCGCAGCTTCGTGCGCGACCTGGTGACGGACGTGAGCGATCTTGCGATTGTGAGTGCCATCATTGCCATGGCCCGCCACTTGAACATCCAGGTGGTTGCCGAGGGCATCGAAGGCTGGCAGCAGTTGGAGAAGTTGCGCCAGTTGGGCTGCGGGCTCGCGCAGGGCTTTTTGTTTGCCAAGCCGGCGCCGCAGGAACAGTGTCTGCGCTACCTGACTGGTGCTCCGCTGGATCTGACGCAGGAGCAGGAGTTGCAGATCGGCGGCGACTTCGGCGCTACGACTGTGAGTGGGAATCTGCGGGCCGCGAACAACTGACCAGAACCGCCTGAAGCTCTTCCAGAGAGTTGGCCTGCTCGGCGGTTTTGTCCGTGCGCCGTCGCATGATGCGAGGAAAGCGCAGCGCGATTCCCGACTTGTGACGGCTGGAGGCCGCGATGCCCTCATAGGCAAGCTCAAACACCTGGGTGGGCTCGACCGAGCGGACCGGGCCGAACTTCTCGCGAGTGTGTGAGCGGATCCAACGGTCGAGCTCCGCAATCTCAGTGTTGCTGAGACCCGAATACGCCTTGGCCACCGGCACCAGATCACCGTTGCTCCAGACACCGAAGGTATAGTCAGTGTAGAGATTGGAACGGCGGCCATGACCGGGTTGTGCGTAGAGCAGCACCCCGTCGAACGAGTAAGCATCGATCTTCCATTTCCACCAGGCGCCGCGCTGCCGGCCGGTTCCGTAGGGCGAGTCGAGGGATTTCAACATCAGACCCTCTACACCACGCGTGCGGGATTGTGAGCGTATCTGGGCCAGCTCTTCCCAACTTCCCGCATATACCGCGCTCGATGAGCCGATGGCGTCGGTTCCGGGGGCGACCAGCGCTTCCAGCCGCGCCCGGCGTTCGCGCAATGCCAGCGGCCGCGCGTCCTGGTAATCCTGTTCCAGCAGGTCATACGCCAGAAAGCGCACCGGCACAGACTCCAGTATGTCCGGCGTCAGCTTCTTGCGGCCGATGCGTTTTTGCAGGTCGGAAAATGGACCCACGGCGCCATCGCGCCAGGCCACCAACTCGCCATCGAGGACCACGCCGTCGGGAAGCCGGTTGGCCGCCGTCACAATCTCGGGGAATCGCTCGGTGATCAGGTCCTCGCCGCGTGACCGGATGAAGCACTGACCCCGGCGGCGGATGAGCTGGCTGCGGATCCCATCCCACTTCCATTCAGCCAGCCACAGGTCCAATGCGCCCAGTGTTGCCGGGTCTGCTTCCAACGGCGATGCCAGGAAGAAAGGATAAGGGGCTGACGCATCATCCGCCGGGGCTTCACCTGATTGCAGCGACTCCCAGAATTCCGCGCTCGGAAACCAGTTGCCCATCAGGCGTCGTGACACGTCGGGCCGAGACAGGGACAGCACTTCCGATAGCGCACGCGTTACCAGGAGTTCCGATACGCCAACACGCAGCTCCCCTGTCAGGAACTTGTTGACTAGAAAGCTCTCGCGATAAGGTAGTGTGCGCCACCACTCGATGACGGCCGCTCGCTGACGCGGTTCGTCATCCCCTCGAAGTGGGAGCAGACGCTCCTCGATCCATGTTGAAAGCGATGTATCAGGGACCTCGCGTTCTGCGGCTGCCTCGGTGAGTAAAGCAATGGTCTCCGCCAGGTCACCTACCGTGGCGCGGGACTCTTCGACCAGCCATTCGGGCAGTCCGGACTCCTCAACCAGCCAGCGGTATAACTGCGCGGGTCCGATGAAGCGCTTCAGTCGATGACCCGACAGGATGTAGGCCGCCCAAGCGGCATCCGCCGGCGACGCCGATTTGAAGTAGCGCACCATCGCGGCGACCTTGAGGTTGGTCGACTTCGTGGTATCGAGCTCTTCGTACAGCTCACTGAAGGCTCGCATCACTCTTCAGCGCCGAAGTCGGTTTTGAGCGCGCTGGCTTCGATCCCGCTTTCGCACAGGTGACGGGTGAGTGCGTCGGAATACCCATGCGTCAGCAGAACGCGGCGGGCGTTGGTGGCCCGGCAGGATTCGAGCAAACCTGGCCAGTCTGCGTGGTCCGAGATCACGAACCCACGGTCATAGCCCCTGCGGCGCCGATCGCCGCGTACTCTCATCCAACCCGAACAGAATCCCGTGGAGTGTTCCCCAAACCGCCGCATCCAAGGCGTGCCCACGGCCCCCGGGGGAGCGAGAATCAACGCTCCCTTGAAGTCAGTCCGACGGTCGGCCGGTATGGGCAGAGTGGGGACCATTTCGACGCCCGCGCGGCGGTAGACGCCGATCAGCGAGTCGACCGCGCCGTGCACATAAACCGGCTCGTTCGTATAAGCGAGCAATTCAGCGAGCACCCGCTGCGACTTGCCCAGCGCGTAGCAGAATAAAGCCGAGGCGAGCCCGCGCTCCCGATTGGAGCGCCACCAGCGGAAAATCTCACCGACAACCTGGGATGTCGGCGGCCATCGGTATACGGGCAGCGCAAACGTGGCCTCGCTGATGAAGGTATCGCATTGGAGGGGCTCGAACGGCGCGCACGTCGGGTCGGACTGGCGCTTGTAGTCGCCAGAGACGACCCAGACCCGATCGCCGTATTCGATGCGGACTTGCGCGGACCCGAGGATGTGCCCGGCCGGATGCAGCGACACTGTTGTCGCCCCCAGCGAAAGTCGAGTGCCGTACTCAATCGGCGCAAGCTCGCGATCCCCGCCGAGCCTCAACTTTGCGATTGGCGCGCCGGGACGTGCGAGAATGTAGCGTGCGCTGCCGTGACGCAGATGATCTGCGTGGGCATGCGTGATGACTGCGTTTTGAACCGGTTTCCACGGATCGATGTGAAAGCCGCCGGCCGGGCAATAAAGCCCCTCGGCAGTGACAACAACCAGGTGTTCGGGATCTGAGCTCATGAGTATCGAAAGCTTGGGCGCTGCCCCTGTCACGGATTCGCCCGAGCAATGTGCCAGTGCGGTCCTGATGATCAGGCCGGCCGCCTTCGACTACAACCCGCAGACCGCCGCCACCAACCGGATGCAGAAGACCGGTCAGCCCGGCGGACCGCAGTCGGCGGGTGGCCCGCAGTCAGGGGGCGGGGCGCAGTCGGGGCAGGCGCGTGCGCTGTCGGAATTCGATGCTTTCGCGCAGGCGCTGCGCAGCGAGGGGGTCACTGTCTGCGTGGCCGATGACACGCCCGCGCCTCCCAAGCCCGATGCGATATTTCCCAACAACTGGGTGAGCTTCCACGAGGACGGCACCCTCGTGTTGTATCCCATGCAGGCTGAGAACCGCCGCCTGGAGCGCCGCCCCGAGATCATTGAGAGCATCAAGCAACAGCTTGGATTGAAGATCTCGCGAGTGGTGGACCTCACCCGGTATGAGTCCTCCGGACAATTTCTGGAGGGTACGGGAAGCCTGGTGCTGGACCGCTGTAACCGTATCGCGTACGCCTGCACCTCGCCGCGAACGCATCCCGCGGTCGTCGAGGAGTGGTGTCGTGAAATGGGCTACGAGTCTGTGCTGTTTGACGCGACGGATCGTGGCGGCGTGCCGTTCTATCATACCAACGTAATGATGTGCATCGGGACCCGCATGGCGGTGTTGGGAACGTGCGCCATGTCCGCCGATGATCGGGACCGCGTCATTGAGAGGCTCGAGATCACGGGCCGCGACGTGATTGAAATCCAATACGATGAAATCGAGCAGTTCGCCGGCAACATGTTGGAGCTAGCGAGCTGGGACGAGGCTCTCGGGGACTACCGGTTGCTTGTCATGTCGGAAGCGGCCCGGCGCGCGGTGCGGCCGGAGGTCTATGCGCGACTGTCGGCCAGTACGGATTACATGCTCGCGGTGCCGGTTCCGACCATCGAGACACTAGGGGGTGGCAGCGTGCGGTGCATGCTGGCCGAAGTCTTCGGGCCCGCCCAAGCATCCGCGACATGAGCGAGCTGTGGCTGAAAGTCCTGGCGAGCTACCTGCTCGGCGCATTGATCGGCAGCCTGTTGGTCGGCCGCCTGCGGGGCGGCGTGGATATCCGCAAGCTCGGCAGTGGCAATGCGGGCGGTACCAATGCGCTGCGCACCCAGGGCAAGTCGTTTGCGCTGTGGGTGCTAGCGATTGATATTGGCAAGGGGTGGGTGGCTACCCGGTTGTTGGCCCCGTTGGTGTTGCCTGGGGTTGCCGCTGCGCCTGCGGAGCTGCGAGTGTGGATTCCCGCGGCCTGCGGCGTAGCCGCGATTGTTGGACACGTCTATCCGGTCTGGTATGGCTTTCGCGGGGGCAAGGGAGTGGCGACATTGATTGGCGTCGTCCTCGGCCTGGAAGCCGCGCTGCTCATTCCCATGCTGTTGACGTGGTTTGCGGCAGTGGTGATCTTCGGGTTCGTGGGCCTTGCGTCCATGCTCGCCGCCGCCTCGGTTCCCCTCTACGTGTCGGCTGTGGGGCTCGAGCCGGGTTTGCCGCTGACCACCTTCGGTGTCGTGGTGACCGCGCTGATCGTGTTTACGCACCGGGGCAACATTGCGCGAATGCGCGCGGGTACCGAGCCGCGCGCCCGGAAACTGTGGCTGTTCGGGCGGAATGGCCGATGAGCGAGCCGGAAGAACCCCTGATCGCGCGGTTGTTCGCGAAGCTGGCTGATGGCGAGTTTCATTCGGGGGAGCGGTTGGCGGCCGAGCTCGATGTGACGCGCAGCGCCATCTGGAAGGCGGTCCAGGCCCTGGAAGAGCTGGGCACCGCGGTGCATGCGGTTCGCAATCGGGGTTATCGGCTGCCGGCGGTCGCGGACCCGCTCGATGGGGGCCGCATTCGCTCTTTGTTGGGAGTTGTCGCGCAGGAGCGTATTCGGCGCCTGGATACCGCATGGACAGTTGGATCCACCAACACGGCGCTGATGGAACGCGCCAATCCGCCTGTGGGCTCGAGCGAAGTCCTGCTGGCGGAAGTCCAGACGGCCGGGCGGGGTCGGCGCGGCAGGAGCTGGGTTGCTCCCCCCGGAGGCTCCATCTGCCTGTCTGTCAGTTGGGTCTTTCGTGAGATGCCACGCGACCTGGGCGCGCTCGGGTTGGTGATCGGCGTGTGCGCGTTGCGGGCCCTGGGCCGTCTCGAAGTTGAGGGCGTGCGGCTGAAGTGGCCCAACGACCTGGTCATCGAGGGACGCAAGCTGGGAGGCATATTGATCGAGCTGCGCGCGGAGGCGGCGGGACCCGCGTGCGTGGTCATTGGCATTGGGCTCAATGTGGCCCTGGGGGCGCCTTTGTTGGAGCGAATCGCGGCCACGGGCCTGGTGCCGATCGACCTGGCCGGCGCCGGAATGAAAGCCTCTTACCAACGTAACGCGGTCGTGGCGGCGTTGCTCGACTCCTTCGTCCAGGGACTGCTCGAATTCGAGCGTGAAGGGTTGAAGCCCTTTGTTGTGCAGTGGATGGAAGCCGATGCGCTCCGCGGGCGACCCGTGACCGTGTCGGAAGCGGAAGGGGCGACCAAGGGTGTGGCACGTGGTATCGATCTCGATGGTGCCCTGTTGGTCGAGACGCCCCAGGGGCTGCTGCGATTCATTTCCGGTGATGTGTCAGTGAGGGCCGACACTTGATGCTGCTTCTGGTTGATATCGGTAATACCCGCGTGAAATGGGCGCGGCTGGTCGACGGCCAGATGGGAAAGCAACATGCCGCCGCCAACGCCGGATGGGATGCGCAACACTATGCGCGGCGTGTGATCGGACGAGGCTGGTCCAGTGGTCAGGGGCGAATCGTAGTCTCGAGCGTGGCCGGTGACCGAACTCGCAGACTGTTGGTCGCCGCCGCACGGCAGGCAGGCGCGCCGGTGCCTGAATTCGTAGCCTCGGAACGCACTGCCGCCGGCATCACGACGCAGTACCTGGAGCCCTGGAGATTGGGGGTCGACCGCTTTGTTGGGGCCATAGGCGCTCATCACCTGGCATCGGGCCAACCGGTCTGTGTCGTCAATGTCGGCACCGCGATGACACTGGATCTCATCGACGGCAGCGGCCGCCATCGCGGTGGCGCCATCGTCCCCGGACCTGCATTGATGGTGAGCAGCCTGTTGACCGAGACCAACGGCATTCGCAAGCGCGCCACCGGAGGGGCCAACGGCGTAACGAGCCTGTTTGCGCGGACCACGCGGACCGCGATCGGACAGGGCGCCCTGTATGCGGCGGCCGCAGTCGTGGATCGCGCGATCGAAGAGGCCCGGGCGCAGCTCGGATCCCAACCGCTCGTACTCCTGACCGGCGGCGGCTCCCGCGACATCAAGCCGCTCATCCGCAGTTCCTGTGTCAGCCTTCCCGATCTGGTGTTGCATGGGTTGGCCGTCTGGGCCCGGTCCACGGCTGCCCCTGATCGCAGACACAGGTCCCGCAACCTCGGTCGCTCCCGCAAACCCCGGTTGCTGGACTAGAATCGCAACCGTGCGAGCCGTATTCCTAGTCCTCTTGACCGCCAACCTGCTCTTTCTGGCCTGGGCCAGATGGATTGATACGCCGCGCGAGGACGGTGCGGAGGAGGCCTTTTCGCGCCTGCCACGCTTGCAGCTCGTCACTGAATCGGGAGCGAGACCCAAACCGACCGCGGCGACCCCCGAGCTCATCGCTCCGCTGGCTGCGCAGCCCAGTGTGCCGAGTCCCGCTGCAGTGCTGCCTACCGCCACCGATTCGATGTTGGCGAGCGCTGAGAAGATATCGCTGCACATCCCACAAGTGCCCCCGCCCGCAGCCGCCCAATCGTGCGCGTCAGTCGGCCCGTTCAGCGACATCGCCCATGCCGCTCGCGCTGCCGGACTGCTCTCGCAGCGGGGATATCGCCTGCAGCAGCGGGCCGAAGAAGGCGAAACCATCGAAGGTTACTGGGTTTTCGTTGGCGGCCTGGAGTCCGACGATGACGTCGGCCAGGTCGTGAGCCGCCTGGAGAAGAGCGGCTTCACCGATGCGCATGTCATGAAGAACTACTCCTCCAACAGGCGCGTATCGGTGGGCATGTTCAGCACTCTCGAACGCGCCCAGAAGCGGGCCGCAGCCATCAAGAATATGGGTTTGCAGCCGGAAATCGGCGAGCGCAAGTTTCCGGGCACCGTGTACTGGGTGGATGTGGCCCTGGAGCGGGCCCGCGCGCTGCCGCCCGAGTATCTGTTCGCTGACATCGGGCAGCCGCGAGTTGACCGGTCCAAAGTTGAGATTCAGCCGTGCCCAGCGGGTTTGCGGCCGGCGCAGCCGGTTGCACCTGAAGCTTCCGGGCCGCAGGAGAGCTCGGCTGATGAGAGCGAGGGTGTCCTCCCGGGTTTGCCGCGAACCAAAGTCGCCAGCGCGCCGAAAGCGCCTAGCCCGACGAACGTACCTTGACGCGCAAGACGGTTGTTCACCTCATTCACGAGCGCATTGGGGGCGTTGGCGGAATACAAAGATTCGACCTCCGTGTCATGAACGCGCTGCACGAGATGAGTGAGCAGATTGGATTCGCGTTGAAGGTCATTTCCCTGCGGGATATATCCCCGGATGCACAGGTCCCCAGCTCGTTGAGCATCCACTCAGCCGGAGGAAGCTACCTCCGGCTGGCCCTGCTGTTGGCCTGGACTCAATTGGGGGCGCGGGTCGAACACGTCTTTGTCGGTCATGCCAAGCTCGTGCGCTGCTGCTTGCCGGCCAGACTGTTGTTTTGGCGGACACGTTATCGGTTGTTTGTGCATGGCGTGGATGTGTGGTCACTCGACCCGACGCGCCAACCGAAGAAAATCAGCCGCGCTTTGCTGGATTTCACGGTGGATGAGATTATTTCCGTCAGCCGGTACACGCTGCAGCGCATGGCCACACTCTTTCGGATCAAGCACTCCAGTGTATTGCCGAATGCAATCGACATGGAGCAATCGGAGCCGGTCCGGGCGGCGAAGACGGGTGAACGCCGCGAGCGCGGGTACCAGATTCTCAGCGTGTCTCGCCTGGATTCGCATGATGGCCCCAAGGGGATCGATTTCGCGCTCCGTGCCGTTGCGATCCTCCGGCAACAGCATCCGCTCGTTCGATACCGGGTCGTGGGGGATGGCACATTGCGCAGCTCTCTCGAGGCGCTCGCGGCTGAGCTGGGCTTGACGGATTGCGTGGAGTTCGCGGGGCGCGTGTCGGATGCGGAAGTGGTGGAGGCTTTCGGGCAGGCCGATGTGTTTCTGTTGCCCTCGCGCAAAGAGGGCTTTGGCATCGTGTTTCTCGAGGCCTGGAAATTCGGTTTGCCGGTGGTGTGCGGCAACGTCGACGCCTCGTGCGAGGTGGTCGAGGACGGCCGCGATGGTTTCACCGTCGATCCGCTCTCCCCGCAGGAAATCGCTTCGGCCGTGGGTAGGTTGCTGGACGATCCCGCGCTGCGGGAGCGCTTCGTGGCTCATGGCCGGCAGAAGTTGGCTACCAGTTTCTCTGCGACAGCCTTTCGTCAAAATCTGCGGCGACTGTTGGAGAGCGGTTCTTGAACGCGGCCCAGGCATTTTGCACGTAGCGCATATACGTCTCCCGAAAGATCTCGGGTGAAAACCGGCGGGCATTGTCCCGGCAGGCGTGCGGGTCGAACTCATGGGCCTCGAATTCGCGTACCGCCGCCGCAATGCCTGCAGCGGTCTGCTGTGCAAAAAACAGCCCGGTGGGCCGGGGATGCTCTAGGCCGCGGATGGTCTCCAGGGCTCCGCCGCGGCCGAAGGCAATGACCGGAGTACCACAGGCCTGAGCTTCAACAGGTGAAATTCCGAAGTCCTCCTCCGCTGCGAACACGAACGCTCTGGCCCGTTGCATGAAGTCCTGCACCACGGACGAGGACTGGTAACCCAGCAACTCCACATTCGGCCCCGCCATTCTGCGCACGCGGGACATCTCCGTGCCGTCACCGATAACCACCAGCCGACGCTGGGGCAGGCCCTTGAAAGCCTCCACAATCAACGAGACCTTCTTGTAAGGGACCATCCGGGAGACTGTCAGGTAGAAGTCCTCCTTGTGCTCTCGCAGGGGGAAGTTGTCGACGTCAACGGGTGGATGGATCACCGTGGCCCGGCGCCGGTAGACCTTCCAGATGCGTTGCGCGATGAAGTGCGAATTCGCGATGAAGTGATCGACGCCGTTGGCGGTGCGCAGGTCCCAGATCCTGGCCCGGTGCAACATCCAGCGCGCGATGTATGACTTCAGGCCACGCTCAAGCCCCGCATCGCGCAGGTATTGATTCTGCATGTCCCAGGCGTAGCGCATTGGAGAGTGAACATAGGCAATATGCAGTTGGTCCGGCCCGGTCAGGATGCCCTTGCCGACGGACGCGCTGCTGGAGAGCACCAGCTCACAGTCGCTTACATCGAGTTGCTCGATGGCAAACATCATGAGCGGCAGCAGCATGCGGTAGTGACGCCGCAGCAGCGGCCAGCTCTGGGCGAAGGTTGTATGGGGGATCCGGCCCTGCAGGAAGCTCCGCTCCTGCGCATTCAGCACATCGATCGTCGTGTAGATGCCCGCCTCGGGGAATAGTCGGATCATTTGCTCCAGGACCCGTTCGCCTCCCACGTAGGCGGTGAGCCAATCATGAACGAGAGCAACTCGACTTGTCGTTGGCGCTACACTGCCTGCACCGATCGCTTCAATTTGAGTCGCAACTGTGTTCGTAACTTGCATCCCCACAACTCCAGATGGTCGATCGAGTCTACAGCAGCAGTGGACCTCGGAAGGAAAAAGCACATGCAGAGCACGACAACCGTAGTACCGGGCTCGCGGGGCGGCCAGAGCCGCTGGGCCCGTTTTGTCAGTACTGATGAGCAGTACGGCAGCGAGATCGTGCAGGAATTTGCGGGTGAGATCGGCTCTCCGAGAGTTGCTCTGGACATCGGGGCGGGTGCGGGGCGCGACCTGGGGCTGGTGAAACAGGCTCACCCATCGGTGAAAACAATGGCGGTGGAGTGCTTCAACACCGAGCGCCTGCGGCAGCGCTTCGATGCGGTGTACGAGCTCGACATCGAGCGTGCGGTGTTGCCCCTCGCGAATGGCAGCGTGGACTTGGTCATAGCCAATCAGGTGCTGGAGCATCTGAAGGAAATCTTCTGGGTGTGGCACGAGGTCAGCCGTGTGCTGTCGGTGGGGGGGCACTTCATCGTGGGGGTGCCGAATGTCGCCTCCCTACACAACAGGTTGTTACTCGCGCTCGGCCGGCACCCCACCCAATGGAAATCCTACAGCGCACACGTGCGACCGTTCTCGAAGCCCGACACGCTGAAATTCGTGGAAGTCTGCTTTCCGGGCGGCTATGAGCTGGTGGCCTTCCGGGGCGCTCAGTTCTACCCCTTGCCGCGACCGGCCTCGCGCGCGATGTGCGCGGTGTTTCCCTCCGCCGCGGCGTTCATCTTTTTCCTGTTCAGGAAGAAGCGCGAATACACCCGGGAATTTCTCGAGCATCCGGTCAGAGCACGCCTGGAGACGAACTTCTTTCTTGGCTGAGGCCTTTGTCGCTGGTGCAGAGTGTGTGGCCACAGCGCCCGTGGCCAACAGTTTGCTGCGCAGCGTCTTGCGCCGGGGGCAGGGCCGGGGCGCATGCGTCGCAAATAAGAGACGCCTCTTGGCAAGCTCGGCCGTCAAGTCTCGGAACGCAACGCGGTGTGAGGGCAGCGCGCGGCACTATCACGGATCAACTTTGACCCAGGCGCGCCGCGGTGGTGCGCTCTGTGGGGCTTTCCCCAAGATATTCATTGCACAACACCAACTATGTGTTGAAGTTGAATAATAGCTTGGCTCCGTTGCATCGTTATGGCACATTACCGCGCGACTTCGCGCAAACCGATGTGGTAGTTGGCTTTTGTGGCTGCGGTTGAGGTGGATTCAGAAGGGCGCAACCGTGCGTCGATTGTTGGAAGTGCTGCAGGCCGCCGATCACTGGTATGGATTCTGCATTACTCAAGGCCGTGACGAACGCCTGCGGCCGTTGGTGTCGGGCAACACGTGATCATTGCGCAAACGGAGAAGAGCTCATGAAGACGCTGAAGCTGTTTTTTGCCGTCATCGTGGCACTCGGCGCCATGTCGGGCGCCCAGGCAACCACCTTCAATCTGGGGAAAGTCGACGGGGAGATCCGCTACTTCGGCGATACGGTCGAAGAGCAGGCCGGCTTCATCGACTTCGTCAAGTTCCGCATCACCGAGCAGTCGGTCATCGATTTCACGTTCAAGAGCTTCTACGACATCGTGAAGAGCAGCTTCTCTGTGCAGCTGCAAGAGAAGGTCTCGGGCACATGGACGACGATTCCGACCACGACGCCGTCGTTCGCGGATCTCTCCGCGGGCAAGTACCGCTGGGAAATCACGGGTATAACGGGTAAGCAGAGCGGTTTCTGGGGCGGCAAGATGACCGTGACCGCAGTGCCGGAAGCCGACGTGTGGATGATGCTGCTGATCGGATTGGGTTTGATCGGCTACCAGCTGCGGCGTAAGCAACAGTCGCTGAAGCAGCCACCGTTCGCTGCATAGCGCTCTTACGCGCCCAGCGCCAAGGCTCGCGCTGGGCGCCCTCGATCTTCGCTATTTCGACATCGTTCTCGTTGAGCCGACGCCGAAGTGGTTGCTCCCTTAGGAACCCCTTCTCATGCTAGACCAGTGGCTGCCACGCAATCAGACCCAGGGGGTTAGTGCGGCGGATGCGTCCATCGTCTTCGTCGTCAAGTCGCTGCTCTATCCCGTCGCGACGGTCCTGACTCTGCTGCTGTGCCTGCTGACCTGGCAGGAAACCCTCTCGGGGACCTATTTTCTGACGGCGGTGCTGGCCTTTTTCGGCGCCGCGGATCTGCTGGACGTGGCGCATGTCAATGATGGCGTCGGGCCGGGTTATCGCGGCCTGCGGGATTTCTTCAATATCCTGTTTCGCTGGGTTTTCATTGTCACCTTCATCTGGCTGCTGCTGCGCCTGGCGGGCTTGTCGGGGCAGATGAACGGCATGGTCCTGATGAGCTGGACGTTGGTCACGCCGGTGGTGTTGTGGTCGGGCCGGCTGGGAGCCCGTCGCATCCTCATCAAGCGCGCCGGGTCGGGGCGGATCGGCACCCGCCGGGCGCTGGTGATCGGAGTGACGGATATCGGGCTGCGGCTGGCGGCCAAGCTACGTGAGGACCTGCTGCTGCACACCGAAGTGGTCGGCTTCTTCGAAGACCGCGAGCTGTCCCGTCTACCGCCGCACGAGGGCCAGCGGATCCTCGGCAAAAGCAGCCAGGTGGCCGATTTTGTTCTCGCAAATGACGTTCATGTTGTCTACATCACGCTGCCGATGACCCGCGATGCGCGCGTATTGCAACTGCTGGATGCGTTGCGGGACTCCACCGTATCGATCTACTTCGTACCCGACCTGTTCGTCTTCAATCTGATCCAGGCCCGCTTTGACCTGCTCAAGGGCATCCCGCTCGTGGCGGTTCGCGAGTCGCCCTTCTTCGGTCTGTTTGGTTTGGGCAAGCGCCTGAGCGACCTGATCCTGGCCACCCTCGTGGTCGCGCTGCTGGGCCCGTTGCTGCTGGCCATTGCCGTGGGAGTGCGGTTGACCTCGAGCGGCCCCGTCATCTTCCGGCAGCGACGCTACGGCCTCGATGGGAAGGAAATCATTGTCTACAAGTTCCGGACAATGAGCGTTACGGAGGACGGCCACACGCAGTACACGCAGGTGACGCGCAACGATGTCCGGGTGACCCGCTTCGGCGCCTTTTTACGGCGCACCTCATTGGATGAGCTCCCCCAGTTCTTCAACGTGATTGAGGGGAGCATGAGCATCGTCGGGCCACGGCCGCATGCCATCGCCGTGAACGAGCAATACCGGCGGCTCATCCCCAGCTACATGGTGCGTCACAAGGTCAAGCCGGGAATCACCGGGTGGGCGCAGGTCAACGGCTATCGAGGCGGTGATGACTTTGAAAGCATGCGCAAGCGGATCGAATTCGACCTGGAATACCTCCGGCACTGGTCCTTGCAACTCGACTTCATGATCATGATGAAGACCGCCTCCCTGGTTCTGCTCGATCGAAGGGCCTACTGATGGAATCGCTGCAATTGAAGCTCGCTCCGAATGTCTGTGCCGCTGTCGGTGTGTTTCTCCTCGCCGGCTGCGCCCGCACCTCGCATCAACACTCGCAGGTCGTCGCCACGGTCAACGACCACGAGCTGACGGTTCTGCAGTTGAGTCAAGCCCTGCAGGCGAGCGGCTCGGATGGCGATCCGCAGTCGACGCGCAAGGCGCTGGCCTCACTGGTCGATGAGGAGTTGCTGGTCCAACAGGCGACGAAAAACAAGCTGGACCGGGACCCCGTGATGGTCGAGGCGATGGAGCATGCGAGGCGGCATCTGCTGGCGCAGGCGTACGCGGAGCGGTCTATCTATCCGAAGTCGCCGCTGTCGGTGAACGAAGTGGAGGAGTATTACCGCGCGCATCCGGCCCTGTTCGAGCATCGCAAGCTCTATCGGCTGACCGTATTCTCAGTGCAGAACTCGGACATGAGCGGCCTGCTGAGCGCGGACCTGGATAATACGCACTCCGAAGATGATGTTCGGGCGACACTCGAGAAGCACGAGATCAAGTTCGAGACCCAGCCGCTCAATTCGACCGCGGAGGAGTTGCCCCTCGACAAGGTCGATGACTTCGCGAAGGCGAAGGTCGGCGACCTGCTGGTTGCAGGAGCGGAGAACGGCAGGACCCTGCTGATGTCAGTGGTGGCTGTTGAGGAGCGTCCGCTCTCCTTCGAGCATGCGAAACCCATGATTGCCCAGTACCTGGCAACAGTACGTAACGCGCAGGCCGCGGATGCGTACCTCAAGAAGCTCAAGGAAACGGCGAAGATTGCCTACGCGCCCAAGTACGCGCCTCGCACGGCGGAGCCTGCGCACACCTCAGCCCAACAACCGCAAATGGGCGTCGATCCCATCACCGGGACGCCCGTGTCCCCGGTTGCCAGCGCGCGCTCGCCATCCAACAGCGCAGGACTGAACTAGAGAATCATGCACAGGACCCCATGGCTTACAATAATCAGAATCGGTCTAAGTCTGACGCTCGCGATGGGCCTGGCCGCGGTTGCGGCCGCCGCACCTACGAACACGGCGGCCGGTGCAGTTGCATCGACGGCTGCGCCGCCACCGGTGCCCAGCGACTATCGGGTCGGTGCGGGCGATCTGTTGCGAGTGAATGTGTTTGACCATCCGGAACTGGCTTCGGACCTGCGGGTCAGCCAGTCAGGGAATCTGACCTTTCCGCTGTTGGGACAACTGGCGGTGGCAGGCAAGTCGCCCCGCGAAATCGAATCGGCGCTGACTCAGGGCCTGGCGAGCGGCGGCTTTGTCCGTCAGCCCCAGGTGTCAGTGCTCGTCATCGACTACCAGAGTCAGAAGATCTCAGTCATGGGACAGGTGACGCGGCCGGGTCAGTACGCCTTGACAGCCTCCCAACACGTTCTGGATCTGCTGGCGGAGGCGGGTGGCGTCGTGAACATGATCGCGGCTGACGATGCGACGCTGATCCGGCACAGCGGTGACCGCGTCCCGATCGACCTGGTAGCCATGTTTGCCGGCGATCCGCGGCAGAACCCGGAAGTCGCCGCCGGCGACACGATCTACGTTCCGCGAGCACCTCAGTTCTATATCTATGGGGAGGTACAACGGCCCGGGGTGTACCGGCTGGAGCGGCGGATGACTGTCTCCCAGGCTATCTCGGCCGGCGGCGGCCTCACACCGAAAGGGTCTGAACGGCGCGTCATCGTGAAGCGGCGCGACGCGGCCGGCAAGGAACGCAAAATGTCCGTAGCGACCTCCGATGTGCTCGAGCCGGATGATGTACTGATGATCAAGCAAGGCCTGTTCTAAGGCGCGCAACCCGAAGGAAATATACGTGGACTTCCGTCAATTTCTGCTGTTGTTGCAGGCCCGCCGGCGCCTCTTCTGGGCGGTGTTTGGTTCCATCATGGCCGTTGTGATCAGCATCACCGCCGTGCTGCCCAAGACCTACCTGGGCGAGGTGCAGGTCATCGTGGACTCCAAGGCCAGCGATCCCATTACCGGGCTCGTGATGCCGCAACTGCTTCAGTCCGCGAATCTGGCGACTCAGATTGACATCATCAGCAGCCATAACGTTGCCGCGAAGGTGGTGGATACATTGCACCTGGCCAGCGTCCCCGACCTGCAAGAGCAGTTTCGGGAGGACACGGACGGGGAGGGATCCATCCGTGACTGGCTCGCTGACAAGTTGCTCAATCACCTCGAGGTCAAGCCTTCGCGGCAGAGCAACATGATCACCATCCGGTTCTTTTCATCCAATCCAGAGCTTGCTTCGCGCGGCGCCAACACATTTGCCGATGAATATGTCCAGACGAGCATGGAGCTCGCCGCGGACCCTGCCCGGCGTCAGTCCTCCTGGTTCGATTCACAGATGCGGGTCTTGCGCTCAAATGTGCAGACGGCGCAGCGGCATCTGTCAGAGTTCCAGAAGCAGGAAGACATCGTTGGAACCGACGATCACCTGGACGTTGAAACCGCGAGGTTGGCTGAGCTGACGACCCAGCTCGTAGGAGCGCAGACCGCCAACTACGATGCCCAGACGCGCTTGAAGCAGATGACCCAGGCCTTGGCTCGCGACCAGCTCGATGAGCTGCCCGACATCCTGGGGAACCCGTTACTCCAGAGCATGAAGGTGGACCTGACACGGGCGCAGGCGAACCTTGCCAATACCGCGCAACGATTCGACCGCAATCACCCGCAATACATCAGTGCGGCCGCGCAGGTAGCCTCACTGCAGAACAAGCTCGTGGCGGAGGTGTCGACAGCCAGAGGCTCGATCAACCAGGCGGCGCAGATTGCAGAGCGGCGCGCGACTGAGCTGCAGAGGGCTGTCGATGCGCAGAAGTCCCGCATCCTGGGTTTGAAGCATCGGCATGACACCCTGGATGTATTGAAGCACGATGTGGATGCCTCCCAACGTGCTTACGAGATGGCTGAGCAGCGCGCCAGCGAAGTGCGTCTGCAGGGCCGGCTCGACCAAAGTAACATCGCGGTGTTGAATGCCGCGCTGACGCCCTTGAAGGCGGCGCGCCCGAAGTGGTGGCTGAACCTGCTGGTGGGCTTCGTCCTGGGAAGCACCCTGGGCCTCGGCTCCGTGTTGGTCGCCGAGCTGCGCGACAAGCGGGTCCGCAGCCGGGATGACCTGAGCCGCTACGCCGACCTGGTTGTCCTCACGGAGCTACCCCACATCAAGGCGGGTGGCTGGACGGCGCGGCTGCGCTTGCGGGGACGCAATCAACCCCTGCTGGAGGCGAAGCCCGCATGACAATTCCCGCGCCGCTGGGCGTGATCCCCCGAACGAACTGGAACTGACCGCTCGTGAACGCTGCAACCTCAGACAACGTCGAGACTCTTCGCACCCGCCGCGAGCACGTGCCTATCGGAGAGTTGCTCGTCAGCTCCGGCAAGCTCAACGAATTGGATATTGCGCGCGTGATCGCGATGCAGAAGCAGAAGAAGCTGCGATTCGGCGAGGCGGCGGAAAGGATGGGCCTGCTGCGGCGCGAAGACATAGAGCACGCTCTCGCCGAACAGTTCGACTATCCCTACGTCCGCAGACGCGGCTCGGCGTTGAGCCCGCTGCTGATCACCGCCTGCGAGCCCTTCGGTGCAAAGGCGGAAGCGATTCGCAGGCTGCGCGGACAGCTGGCGTTGCGATGGTTCGACGACCATCGCAAGACGCTTGTGGTCGCTTCCCCACGCGCCGGTGCCGGCTCGAGCGTCATCGCGGCAAATCTCGCTGTCGCCTACGCGCAAATGGGCGAACGGACGCTGCTGATCGATGCGAATCTGCGGCGACCCGCCCACCATCGCCTGTTCGGACTCGGCTCCGTGGATGGTTTGTCCAGCCTGCTGGCCGGGCGAAGTAACTTCAGAGAGTTGCTGCAGGCTGTCGAGCCGTTCGAGGCACTGGCTCTGCTGTGCGCGGGAGCCAGCCCGCCGAACCCCCACGAGCTGCTGAGCACCGTGCGGTTTTCCTACCTGATAGAAACTGCGCCGGCTGCTTTTGACATTGTGATCGTGGACGCCCCGCCGCTGCTCGAATGCTCGGACGCGCAAGTGATTGCCGCGCGGGCGGGAGGTTGCCTGCTCGTGGCGCGCCGGCACCGCACCAGTCTTTCCGATGTGGAAGAGGCGAAGTTGCAACTGGAGCCGACGGGTGCGGCAGTCGTCGGTGCGGTGTTGAATGACTGATATCTTCGGACGTGCGGCGCTTTCGCTCAACGGACGCGAACGCACACTCCGAAGCGAGTTGAGTCGCTCGCGTGGCTGGCTTGCCTGGATACCCGTGATGGCCGGGGCCGGGTTGCTGTACGTGCCTGCCTACAGCGATCTTGCCACTTTCAACGCGCATACCGAGGCCGCCGCGCAGACTCCCGTGTGTATTGCAATCTGGGTCTGGCTCCTCTGGCATGAGCGCGCGCGCTTCCTGATTCCGGCTGAACCGGCGGCCAGCTCTCCTGCCGGCTGGATAATGATCGGCGTGGCCGCAGTGATGTACGCGCTCGGGCGGTCGCAGGTGTTCTACCAGTTGCAGATCGGCTCCCAGGTGCCGTTTTTCGTGGGCACCGTCTGGGTTCTCCTCGGGCGCCGTGCGTTGCAGGCTCTATGGTTCCTGCCGGTGTTCCTCTTCCTGTTGATTCCAGTGCCGGGCTCGTTGGTCAATGGTGTGCTCGTGCCACTGAAGAAGATCGTGTCGACGTTAGTCGCGAACGGTCTATACCTCTTCGGCCTGCCGATCGCGCGCGACGGTGTCGTGTTGTACATCGGACGATATCAACTGCTGATCGCGGATGCCTGTTCCGGGCTGAATTCCATGATCGCGCTCACCGCCATAGGCTGTCTGTATGTCTACCTGTCCCGCTACAAAGGGTGGCTGGCGAATGCCATCCTGCTGGGCGCGGTCCTGCCGATCGCCTTCATTGCGAACATTGTCCGCGTGACCGGCCTGGTTCTGACAACCTACCTCTGGGGCGAGGTGGCCGGTCAGCAGTTCCACGATTTCGCGGCGTTTGCCGAAATCGTTGTTGCGATCGGCGGCTTCTTCCTGGTCGATCGCCTGGTGCAGAGGTGGCGTGGTGGCGTGGCGGTCCGCGCAGGCGCCGGGCCATGAGCACCGTAGGGCGCTCCCTGATGATTTCGGCCGTGATGCTGCTGACCGCCGCATTGGCCTACCAGATGGTGCCGACGCACGAGGTTTCACCGGGAAGCGTTGCGTTGGAACAGATGATTCCGCGGCAGTTCGGCGACTGGATACAGGAGGCTGCGGCGCTCGAGCAGGTTTCTCCCGAGGTTGTCGCGGGGCCGGCCGCTACGGAGCGCCCGCTGTACGACCAGGTTCTGACGCGCACGTATCGACGCCAGTCCAATGGCGAATCGATCATGCTCACGCTGGCCTACGGGCGGCGCCAGGCGCAGGAATTCAAGATCCACCGTCCCGAGTTGTGTTACTACAGTCAGGGCTATGAGGTCCGGTTCATGGGCCGAAGCGCGGTCGCGCTGCGTTCCGGCTTGAAGGTTGATTCGAACCAACTGCTGACCCACAACCGGGCGCGTTACGAGCCGGTCACGTATTGGATACGGATCGGGCAGCGCATCTCTCTCAGTGCCTGGCAGACACGCTGGCTGATTTTCAAGGAAGGAATCTCAGGCTCCATCCCCGATGGCATCCTCGTGCGGGCCTCCTCGGTGACTCAATCGGATGCGGACACGGCCGGCGCGTTCGAGTCGCAGAAGGTTTTTTTTGCTGATCTGTATCAAGCACTGTCACCGGCGGCGAGAACCGCAATCGCTGGCACTTGAGCGGCAGCGGAATTCGCGCGACCTGTGTGCCGCTGAATCGGAAGGAGAGCTGCCATGAAGCAATTGCGGTCATTGATCCGACTCCCTTGGGTGCTGGTACTGGTGGGCCTCGCAGCGGCCTCGCCGGGGTTTGCCCAGCGCAGCCTGGAAGTCGGCGTCGGTGTGCACATGGGTGACTATCCGCTGGATGCCACTCAATCGGCGCTGGATGCACTGGACGTCGGCTTTCGGGGCGATGTCCCGTGGAAGGACGTCGAGCTCACACCGGGCAAGTTGCAATATCCGACGAACAGCTCACCGCTCAAGAATCTCGACACGTTGGTCACGCACTCGGTGCAGCGCCAACATAAGCCGATCCTGATTCTTGCCTACGGCAACAAGGCATACGACGGCGGGGGGTTGATCAGCTCGCCACGGGGAATCGCCGCGTTCGCTAACTATGCGGCATTCACGGTGACGCACTTCAAAGGCCGCGTGAACGATTTCGAAGTGTGGAACGAGTGGAATCACGGCCTGGGCTCGCCACCGGGATCCAGGGTCGCCGGGGACGCGAAGCAGTATGTCAACCTGCTGCGCGCCAGCTATCAAAGTATCAAAGTCGCGAATCCGCAGGCCCGTGTCATCGGGGGGGCGGTGGCCGGCACCGACACGGCCTGGATCACTGCGTTCGCCGAGGCGCAGGGATTGAGCTATCTCGATGGCATCTCGGTTCATCCCTATGTGCACTGCAACTCGCGCGCAGTCCCGCGTCCCCCCCAGAATCTGAAGCTGTCCGACGGCCCGGCGGCCACCGCCGGCGCCATCAAGGTGGCGCAGTCGGGCTCGGTCACCCCGATAGGGGCCACCCCGGAGCAGGCGATTGCGTGGTTGGATCAACTGCGGTCGGTGCTGGACAAGTACTCACCTTCACACACCATTCCTGTCTATGTGACTGAGATTGGCTGGCCCACTTCGACGGGTCAGTGCGGCGTCGGGCAGGCCACCGCCGCCGCCTACCTGCAGCGCTTCATGTTGCTCGCGGCCGCCCGTCCCTGGATTGCCGGTGTGTGGTGGTATGACTTGTTTGATGACGGAGACGATCCGGGCAATCGTGAGTATCGATTCGGGCTCGCAGCGCGGGACCGTGCGCCGAAACCGGCGTATCGGGCACTGTCCGCGATCGATGATCTGCTCCGATCCACGCAGACGCCGAGCCAGAAGCTCGACGCCAGCGGTGCAATCGTGATCGCGGGCAAGAGCGCGGCCGGCAAAGCCTATACGGCCACCTGGTTGCCCACTGATTCGTTTGATACTTCGCAGCCCGCGTCGTCGGCGGCGCTGCTGGCCAGGCAGGGCTTTGCGGTCCGCTCCGCGGCACCGGCCGCCGATTCGTCCTCACTCAGCGCGACACCGCTGGTGCTGGTCCAACAGTGATAACGAGCATGGGAGTGATCTGAAGGAAATGCGGAACACCCTAGCGGCGCTCGCGGCCGCTTACATCGCCTCGCAGGCTTTTGATTCGGTCATCCGCTGGTTGTTGAACATGGTTCACGCGGCTGCGGCGATCTACCTGCGCGATGTTGATTTGATTGTCATCGTATTCCTATGCTGTTTTCTGCTCGTGCGCGAGGGCCGCCCGGTCACGCGTACTATCATGTTGTTCTCGCTGTCCGCGGTGCTGGTCTGTGTCGCGCTGTATTCCGAATTACACGTGGCGCAGACGCTGTTCGGTGTGAAGGTGTGGCTGCCCGTGCTGGTCGGCTTCCTGCTCTTCGAAGCGGAAATTCTTGCCAATATGAATTGGCGCAGAACCTGGTGGCTGGTGTGGTTCGCGCTGTGCTGCGGGGTGGTTCTCAATCATTTCGTCGACTATCCGTGGGTGGGACTCAACGTCGACGTGGGCGACACGTCGATCTCCGCGAATCGCGAATGGGCCGCGGGCGGCATCCGCCGGCTGTCCGGCTTCTCACGCACCAGCTATGACGGGGCGGCGATCATTCTCATTCTCTACATCTATCTGATTGCCTCGCAGCGCGCGCTGGCAGCGCGGCTGTTCCTGATTCTGCTCTCGGCCGCGGCCATTGCATTGACCACGTCCAAGGGAGCCGCCGCGGCGTTTCTCGCCACGGTCGGCGCATTGCCGTTCGTGTTGCATGCCGGCAAGACGAACTACGCGGCGCGGTTCGTGGCCTCTGCCGGTTTGCTCGCGGTGGCGGTCGCCGGTCTTGCGATCCCCATCCTCTCGGAGCAGATCCAGTTCCCGCGGCTGCAGGTCGGGACACCTGAATTCTGGTTGTTTTCTTCATTTGTCGACCGCGCCTGGGTGACCTGGCCCCGTGCGTTCCTGCTGCTGAGCCAGGGCTGGCAATGGGTGCTCGGTCGCGGTGTTGGCGGGATCGGGGCGGCCCAGAATCTGTTCGAGCCCAGCATCTATACGCCCGGCGACAATTTCTTCATCTACCTCTACGTCACGGCCGGCGTCTTCGGTGTGGCGTTCTACGCCTACCTCGCCCTGTCGGTCCTCAGGCTGTCCTTCAACCAGGTCAGCGAGCGCAGTGCCTACCTGCTCGTGCTGGCGGTATTTGCCTACGGGCTGACTGTGAACCTGGTGGAGAGCGCAGTGTTCGCGCTGTCACTGGGGGCGGTCCTCGGGTTCCTCATGTCCTACCGCCGTGAGGTGCCGGTGAAGGCGACTCGCAGGGCTGGGTCGGTATTTCTGCGTGAGCAGCCCAGATGAACCTGGTGTTTGACGCGCGGTGGATCGGCAATCACGGCATCGGACGGTTCGCCAGGGAAGTGCGCTCGCGGATCCCGGCCGCGCAGGATTTTCAAAGCAGGATCAAACCCTGGTCCGCTTTCGATGCCGTACACCTGTCCATTCGCCTGAGCTCACTGCGCAAGCCTGCTTTTTTCTATTCGCCCGGGTATAGCGCACCGGCGAGCACGAGCGTGCCCTTCATATTCACCATCCACGATCTGAACCACATCGATTGCGCGGAGAGCAGAACGTACCCCAAGCAAGTCTATTACGAGCGGGTTATGAAGCCCGCGTGCCAGCGTGCGCGGGCTGTGCTGACAGTTTCCGAGTATTCGCAGAATCGGATCCGCGCCTGGAGCGGAATTGAGCCGGCTCGCGTGGTGAATGTCGGCAATGGCGTGGATTCTCTGTTTACTGCGCAAGGTCCCCGCTACTCGCATCCCAAGCCATACATCCTATGCATGGGGAACCGGAAGCCTCACAAGAACGAGGTGCGCACGCTGCTCGCCTTTGCGAAGCTGGCGCAGCGCATACCGCACGACCTGATGTTTTCCGGTGTGGCATCCGAGGAGCTTCTGCAGCGGATACGCGCTGCCGGAGTGGCGGATCGAGTGCACTTTCTCGGGCCACTCAGCGATGCGCAACTCGCCAGCGTGTATCGTGGCGCTGCTGCCCTGCTGTTTGTCAGTCTGTATGAAGGGTTCGGCCTGCCCGTGGTCGAGGCCATGGCGTGCGGCGTGCCGGTGATCACCTCCAATGTGTGCGCGTTACCTGAAGTTGCAGGCACCGCGGCGCTCACGGTGGATCCCCTGTCCGTCGATGCAATTGCCGAAGCCCTGCTGAGCACTCTGACCGATGGGCCTGCGACAACGGCGAGAGTCCGGGAAGGAGCCAGCACAGTCGCCCGTTATTCATGGGAGCGGACAGGCTTCGAGGTGCGCCGCGTGATCGAGTCTTGTTTGAGCGAGTGAGGATGACCGCGGTACGCAAAATTCTGTTCATATGCAACCAATACTTCCCAAACTTCGTCGGCGGAGCGGAAATCAGCGTTCAAACTCTCGTGGAAGAGTTGACCCGGCAAGGCACGGAGTGTGTGGTTGTGTCGTTGGCCAGCGCGGCCGAGGACTCCGTGGATGTGGTGAATGGTGTCCGCGTATATAGGGTCCATGCGCGCAACGTTTACGCGCCGTTCTCAGGTCCAAAGTCACCCGTTTCGAAGCTGCTGTGGCACGTTCAGGATGTCGCGAACTCGCGCATGGCCCGGGAGGTTGGTCGGATATTGGACCGGGAGAAGCCTGACTGGGTGTCAACCCATACCCTTGCGGGCTTCAGTGTCGCGGTGTGGGGCGAAGTCAAAGCGCGTGGCATCGGCCTGAGCCAGGTGCTCCATGACTACTACCTGATGTGTCCCCGCTCGACGATGTTTCGCAAGGACCGCAACTGCGAGAAGCAGTGCCCGCTGTGCAAAGCTTTGAGTGTCACGAAGCGCTCGGCGGGCCATCATGTCGATCTGGTGATCGGAATCAGCCGGCACGTGTTGGCTGCTCACCTGGCCAGCGGCTATTTCCCAGGTGCTCATGCGGTAGCCATACACAACGCCCGCCCGTACGACACGTCGGACATCGCTGCTATGCCCCGTGAGGGCTCGGGACCGCTGCGGATCGGCTTCATGGGGCGTCTGCACGAGAGCAAGGGCGTCGAAGTTCTGTTGGCAGCCGTGTCAGCTCTTCCAGCGGATGAATGGCGGCTGCGCCTCGCCGGGCGCGCCGTCGACCCGGCTTATGGTGAGAGTCTTGCGGCGCGCTACAAGCGGTCGGAGATCGAGTTCTGTGGGCATGTCGCACCCGATGACTTCTACAGGTCCATCGATGTCCTCGTGGTCCCGTCGAATTGGAACGAGCCGTTGGGGATGGTGGTCGTTGAGTCGCTGGGTTACGGCATTCCGGTCATCGGCGCGCGCAGCGGTGGCATTCCCGAGATCCTGGAGGGAACCGGTGCCGGCTGGCTCTTCGAGCCGGGTCATGTCGGGGAATTGCGCTCCCTGCTGCGCGGCCTGTTGGCCGATCGGCAGTCGCTCGAAGCCATGCGGCCCGCCGCGCTCAAGCGGCGGCAGCATTTCGTGCCGGCCCGCCAGGCACACGAGTTTCTCGCGGCGGTGGAAATGGCTCGCCTGCGCAAGTTGACTAATGTCGCGGAGCCGGTGTCGTGAGGTCGCGGTCGTTGGGTATCGCCGCTGTCCTGGCGGGCGCCGCTGCGCTCGTGTTCGCCGGGCCGATAGCGCTGGCCGGCCCGATGGAGATACTGCCTGCCAACGGCGCGGCCGAAGTGGCCGTGCGGCCATTGCAGATCGTGGGCACCGTACAAACCATTTACGATGACAATCTGTATCGTTTACCCTCATCCCTGTCGCCGCAGGATGTCGGGCTGGGCGGCAATATCAGTCGCTCGGATCGCATCGACACCGCTTCAGCGGGTGTCAATTTGCAGTGGTTACCCGGCGCCCAGGCCGTCACCGTCAGCTCCGGCGCTGCCTACAATCATTTCGCCCGCAATACCGCGCTGAACAACGCCTCCGGTTTTGCGAAGATCGACTGGGATTGGCGCCTGGCCGACCGCTGGTCCGGCAAGTTGAGCAGCCACTACGAGCAGACGTTGGCCAACTTCGCCAACAGCCACTTTTTCGCCAAGGATGTGCTGCATACGTATGGCTACGCGGGCGAAATCGACTGGCAGATCGGCTCACATTTGTTTCTGGACGCCAATGCGCAGCACTCGACGACGACTCATGGCGCGGATGCCCGTCAATACGAGAATTACGTAGCGGACACCGGCGGATTTGGAGTTGGCTACCTTACGGAAGTCGGCAATCAATTCGGTTGGGACTACGCCTATACCCACGGCAACTACCCGCGCGGCACCGATCTGGTCGGCACGCAGTTCGGCCGACGCTACGACCAGAGCACTTCGAAGTTCAACCTGAAATATGCGCTCACCGGCAAGACAACCCTGCAGGGGGACGCCGGCTACCTGAAGCGCAGCTACCCCAACTTCAATACCGGTGCATTCTCCGGCACGATCTGGAATGCCATCCTGACGTGGAACCCCGGTGCGAAGACCCAGGTTGCCGTGAACACGGGGCGGCAACTGACCGCCTACCTCGACTCGCAGTCGGACTACTTCGTTTCCAATGCCACCGGCGTTTCGCTGGCCTGGTCACCCACCCTCAAACTGTCGTTCGGTCTGAAGTACTCGCACGATCGCGACCGCTTCATCGGGACGGCACTGGGCGTAGCGGTGTCCGATACCCGTCATGAAACCGTGGACACCGGCCGTTTCACCTCGACCTGGTCGCCCACCGACAACCTCAGCTTGACGCTGGGCTGGGGACTGGAACGTCGCAAATCGACGGTCAGTTTCCTGACGTACAACGACAACTCCGCGACTCTCGGTGTGGGAGTGAGCTTTTAATGGGGTCGCTGCGCAAGGCGGTCGCATCCCTCTACGTTGTGCAACTGGCGACCTACGTGATTCCGCTGTTCACATTGCCTTGGCTGACCCGTGTGCTCGAGCCCAGCGGCTTCGGGACTCTCAGCTTCTGTATTGCAGTCAACACCTACTTCACGCTGTTTGCCGACTTCGGCTTCAATTTTACGGCGACGCGCGAGATTGCCGTGAATCAAGACAATCTCGCCCGCCGCTCCGAAATCTTCTGGACGACGATCCTCGCCAAGGCGCTACTCGCGGTAATTGGACTCAGCATGCTGTGTGCAGGCTGTTTTTGGGTGGAAAGATTTGCTGCGCAGCGGCACCTGCTCTTGATCGGATACGCTGCCGTTCTCGGCAGCGTGCTGACGCCGATCTGGTATTTCCAGGGAACCGAGCGGTTGCCTTTTCTGAGCACCGTAACCGTCATCATCCGCACCCTTTCGGTGCCATTGACCTTCCTGATGGTTCGGAACGCCGCGGACATCGACATCGCGCTGGCGATCAACGCGGGCGTGCCGTGTGTGACCGGAGTCATCTGCCTGTTGGCTGTGGCTCGTCGGAAGGAGATCCGGCCGGTGAACGTGAGTGCGCAAAGCGTGATTCACGCGTTGCGTGCCAGCTCACACCTGTTCTTGTCGAATGCGGCCATCAGCCTTTATACAACTTCCAACACGGTGCTGCTGGGGCTGGTCTCCAGCGGAGCTTCCGTAGGCTACTACAGTGCGGCGGAACGGCTGATCAAGGCCGCACAAGGGCTCGTCAATCCGATCAGCCAGTCGTTCTATCCGCGAATCGCTCGCCTGATGCAGCAGTCGCGGCCCGAGGCGCTGGCACTTGTCAGGCGGCTGTTGCGCATCCAGGGTGGAGCGGGGCTGGCCATTTCAGTAGGTATCTTCGTATTGGCTCCCGAAGCGACGCACCTGTTGTACGGAGATGCGTTCGGTCCCACGACGTCGGTGCTGCGATGGCTATCGCCGCTGCCCTTTGCGATCGCCCTATCCAACGTCTTCGGCATTCAGACAATGCTGCCGCTGGGCATGAACAAGGAATTCTCCCGGGTCATCATCCTGGTCGGCGCTGCCAATGTCGCGGCTCTCGGGGTTCTGGGCTCGGTCTTCGGAGCGACCGGGGCGGCCATGGCCGTCCTCGGTGCGGAGGTCTGCGTGACGCTGCTGATGGCAGGGATCTTGCATCGCCGTGGCATCCATTTGTTCAAGGATACCGGCATACGCACAGCTCAAAACACCGCCCGCGATGAAAATCAATAGCATCCAATTGCTGCGTTTCTGTGCGGCGAGCCTGGTGCTGGTCGCGCATTTGAAATTCGACCTGGAGGTCGTTTACGGCCAACTCGTTCTGCCTCGCGTTCTGCAGGGTGCGGCTGGCGCGGTTGGCGTAGACATCTTCTTCGTAATCAGCGGCTTCATTATTTGCTACACCGTCAGCCACGGAAATCTCAGTGCTGGGGCGTTCTTCAGGCATCGATTTTTCCGGATCGTACCGGTTTACTACCTGTATACGTTGCCGTTGCTGATCCTTGCAATCCTGCACCGTCAACTGACGGCGAATGCGCTAGTGAACAGCTTTCTGTTCCTGCCTCTGCTCGATACGGAGAGGTTTACCAGTCCCTTGCACATGTACGGCTGGACACTCTGTTTTGAAGTCTGGTTCTACGCCGTGTTTGGTCTGTTACTGATTTGGATTCGGCGCCCAAGTGTTCCCGGTGTTGTGCCGGCAATTTTTATATCCGCCGGCGCGATCGGGATGCTGCTGCCGTCATCAGGCTGGTTCTTCATCAGGTTTGTCCTGAACCCGATGTGCGTGGAGTTCGCCCTGGGTTGCGTGGCTTTCCTCATTTTTGACAAAGCTCGCCGCAGCGTCGCCGTCGGCTGGATTGGTGCACTACTGGCGGTGAGCGGCATGATGTTGCTCCTGTCCCTTGCCGTGGAACATGAGGAGCTCGGCTGGCACATGAATATGCTTGCCAGCAAGCAGATGGGGATGCAGCGCCTGCTTTTCTGGGGACTTCCATCGGGAATGCTGATTCTCGGCTGTGTGCTGTTCGAGCGGGCGGTACCGCTGAGCCGCCTGAGCTCATTGGCATACCTGGGTGACATTTCGTATTCGCTCTACCTGGTTCAACCCTTTGCCGTCATTGCGGCGGCCAGATTCAAAACTGTGTTGGTACATATGCACCCCGTATTTTTTTCGCTGCTGGTTGCCGGCGCTTGCATTGCAACGGCGGCGGTCAGTTATGAGCTCCTTGAGAAAAGAGCAGTTCGCCGGCTCAAGCGCTTGTTTGACCGCCCACACAATCCGCGCGCAATCGAGGTAGGAAGTGCGATCTAGTGAAGCATTTGACGTCCTGGTGGTCGGTGCCGGTTTTGCCGGCGCGGTCTGCGCGGAACGGCTGGCCAGTGCCGGGAAGTCCGTGCTGGTCGTCGACCGGCGTCCCCACATTGCAGGCAACGCTTACGACCATCTCGACTCACACGGAGTCATGGTGCACCGGTATGGCCCGCATATCTTTCACACCAACGGCAAGCGGATCTTCGAGTACCTGTCGCGCTTTACGTACTGGCGGTTCTACGAGCACCGCGTGCTGGCGGCGGTCAATGGCGGGTTGTTCCCGATTCCCATCAATCGAACCACCATCAATGCGCTGTATGAATTGGACCTGGATGAGGCCGGGGTGGTTGCATTTCTGGAGCGGGTGAGGGAGCCGCGAGAGCCCATCCGCAACAGCGAGGACCTCGTGTTGAACAGTGTCGGTAGCGATCTGTGCGAAAAATTCTTCCGGGGGTACACGCGCAAGCAGTGGGGCATGGACCTCTCGGAGCTGTCTGCAGGCGTGGCTGCACGTATTCCCACCCGAACCAATACCGACGACCGGTACTTCACGGACGATTTCCAGTTCATGCCGGCGGATGGGTACACCGCCATGTTCAGCCGGATTCTCGATCACACCAACATCACGGTGCGCCTGAGTACAGATTACTTCGAGATTCGCGACGACGTTCGCTGCGACCACACGGTTTACACCGGGCCGATCGACGCCTACTTCGACTATCGGTACGGCAAGCTGCCGTACCGGTCACTGCAGTTCGAGCACGAGCATCTGCCTGCCGTCAACGAGTTCCAACGTGTCGGGACGGTCAACTATCCAAATGACCATCAATACACCCGCATCACCGAATTCAAGCATCTCACCGGTCAGAAGATGTCTGGCACTTCGATTGTGCGCGAGTTCCCGCAGGCGCAGGGGGAGCCTTACTATCCAATACCCAGCCGGGACAATGAAGCTCTCTTCAAGCGCTACCAGGAGCTTGCCAATACGCAGGAGGGTGTCAGCTTCGTCGGCCGACTGGCCCAGTACCGCTATTACAACATGGACCAAGTCGTCGGTGCCGCCCTGGCGTCCGTGGATCGCCTGTTGGAGTAGGCAGTGTCAGTGTCGTTTGCCGGTGAGCCCAAGGTAGCCGTGCAGCAGGCCGCGCAGAACGGTGCGCATGGCCTGGCTCTCGCGGCCGACCTTGCCGAGAAACTTCCGGCCACGGGCGAACGCCGCGGTCCGCACCGCGGGTCGCACGAACCTGGATAGTCCGCTGCCATAGCGCAGGCTCATCAACGTAATATTATTGCGGACGTAGTAATAGTCCTTCCACGTGACACGATCGGACTCCTGGGCGGGCAGCAGCCGTTGCATCTTCGCACCGAAGACGAGATAGGCGCGAAATTTCCCCTGACACCGCAGGCTATAGTCGGTGTCATCGCCGAGGATGAAGTATTCTGGATTGGGAAAGCCGATCTCCCTGACGATGTCCCGGTGGATCAGCGGCCCTTCGAAGGTGAACCCCTCAATCAGGATTGCATCCCCGCGGTTGCCCGCCGCGCGGGTATCCTTCACGCGCAGGGGAATGTGATTGCCGAAGAACGACGAATAGTCCAACCTTACGGGCTCGTTCTCCAGGCATTCGTTCTCTGTGCTTTCGTACCGGTTGGGACACAGGATGCGCGGCTCGTGTCCGCCGGGTTCGCAGGTCAGCAGCCGCTCGAGACAGTCGGAATGGGGCAGGACGTCGTCATCCATCAGCCACAACCAGTCAAATCCGGCTTCATAGCCACGCTTGACGCCTTCGTAGAAGCCGCCCGCACCCCCCGTGTTGTCCGCTAAACGAATGTATTCGATCTTGGCATTGGCCAGAAAGCCTGCAGCGCGCAATCTGTCCGGCGTGTCGTCCGAGCTGGCGTTGTCAATGATGATGATCTTGTCCAGCGGCCGGCTCTGCGCAAGCAAACCTGGAATGGTCCGCACCAGTAATTGGCTGCGGTTATACGTTACGATCACGGCTGCAATGCGCTCGGCCATTAGTCTCCTCCATCCTGACACCCCTCAGTATGCGTTATGTGGGGCGATTTTTCCCGCATCGGCGGCTCCGCAGCCTGCACTGTTCCAGTGCGGCAGGTGCGGTATAGTTTCACCAGAACGCATGCAGCCGAAGGTCCAGTGCCCTCTGTCATGTCCCGCGATCTGACATCCGAGTTTGCAGCCCTGTTCGGCGACAGGATTCAACTGTCGACGCGCATCGAGGAGCTGCGCAACTCCTATCGGGCCGCGCGGCCTTTTCCCCACGTCGTCATCGACAATCTGTTTGCTCCGCAGATTCTCGATCCCGTGCTGGAGGAAATGTCCGGCATGGCCGAGCGGCAGTGGATGATTGTGGAGACGAAATCGCAGGAGCGGATCCGGCGCATGAGCTCGGGAGTGGAGCTGGGCAGGGCCGGCTCGCAGCTGGTGGGGTTGGTCCACTCCGCGCCGTTTCTCTACCTCGTGTCCGAGATCACCGGCGTGTGGCAGCTCTTGCCTGATCCGTACCTGCAGGGGGCGGGCTACGCGGCGATGAAGCCCGGGGACTTCTTCAACGTGCACTCGGATCGCAACGTCGCCTACGAGACGGGGCTGCACCGCCGCCTGGCCATGATTGTCTTTCTCAACAAGGCCTGGGATTCCAGGTACCACGGGCAGCTTGAGCTTTGGAATAGCGAGGCGACGCGCTGCGAAGTGTCCGTCGAGCCGGTATTCAACCGGACGGTGATTTTCGAGGTTGCCTATCCGAACTATCACGGCGTGCCGCAGCCGATCGACTGTCCGGTGGATCGCAGCCGTCAATCCTTCATCGTTTACTATCACACGGCCGCAATTGACGGGAAGCTGGACGTAACGCCGCACACTTCGATCTTCGCGCCTCGCTTTTATCGCCCGCGCAGTGCCTCGCTGAAATCCGCTGCCCGGGATCTGACGCCGCCGGTGTTGTTCAGAGTGGCCAAGAAGCTGGTGACACTGTGGCGAACGGCGGCCGGCAGGAACGTGCCGTAGGCTCATCGCCCAAGCGCGTACCGACGATCGCGGTCCTCGGCGGGCTTACTCGCCCGCTCCCCTTTCGCGGGATCGTAGTCCGAGGGTAACGAATACTGTCTCAGACCCACGCCCATTTCTATCGAGCGCACAAGCCTGGTCGCGGCATCCGTACAAGGAACACGAGCCACGAATAGAAATGCCATGCGTTTGCTGAGGCTGTGAAACGTCGAGGTATAGGCCTGCTCGTAACGTACGGCGTTTGGAGGAAAGCAGAATGTCGGCACCGGGTCGAAACTGACTCTGCCCTGGATCGGATCGGGTACCACGTACAGGGACGCGCCGCTCGCGTCGGCAATCCGGGGCACCACTTCCCGATCGACTACCAGGTATTCGATCGGGAAGCGTTCGAGATATTCAGCGCCCCGGTTCAACACTCGCGCCCGGATGTAGCCGATATCCAGCAGAAGTCCTTCGGTCTGTACGATGGACACCCGGCCGCGTCCCCAATAAGAAAGGCCGCCACTGCGGTCACCCATACCGATCGTGGTATGCCCAGCGCCTGAGAAGAATTGCTCGAGCATACTGACACTCACCTGGTTGTAAGTCAGTTCAGTGGCGGGTGGACTCCGGTGCAGGCCCGCCAACAGCTTCGCCTTGGTGTGCGATGGCAGTGAATGGGAAATCAACGCCAGGCTCTCGTATGAGGTCCACGCGCCGACGAATGCCAGTACCACGAAGGCAACCGCGCGAGGCAGCCCGCTTGGCCGTGCAGAGGTTGCCAGGAGACCGTTGGCCAGGTAGATGATTCGCGCCACGACGAGCGCGACGTCGGCGGCAATCAGGTACGTGTACCACGGCCAGACATACCATGTTGAAAAGGCGGCGTAGTAGAAGGATTGCAGCGCCGCGGCCACCGACACGATGGCGATTGATCGGTAGAACACACCGGAAGGTCGCGAGGCCAATCGCCGGGCGCAGTATTCAAGCGCCGTCAGCACCGCCAACATGACCAGGAGAATCCTGCCATCCTGCAGGAATGTCTGTGCCGCGCCCCAGTTGGTAAATCGGACGCCACCGACCAGTTTGGCGAGCCCGCTGACGGGAACCGGTGATCCAAACAGCCAGAAGTTGATGGCTGCGTATACCAGGACCGTCGGAATCAGTACTAGGGAAGTCTGCGCGGCCATGCGCACGGCCGACCGGATAGCCGTACTCCGCTTCGGCCTTTCGCGCCAGTACACAATGGCCTGCAGAACCATCAGGACCGACGCAAACAGCGCGAGTGAATCCAGCCTGATCAGGAATGCGACTGCCAGGGCAGTCGAAATCTGCAGGAGCGTGCGCGAATCGTTTCTGTCGCGCTCGATCAGTGCGACCATTATGACGAGCACGGGTACGAACAGTATGGGTTCCAGTCCGCGTAGGAAGACGATGGAATAGTGCAACATCGCGAAGATCAGCCCGATTGCGGCGCAGAACATTAGATGGCGCCGGTCGCCCCGAGGCCAGAACAGGACAAGCAACGGAGTGCCAACTGCAATCGCATAAACGAGAGCGCAGCAGGCAATAAAGTACGGGTAAGGTTGTGTCCCGACGATTGCTGCGAGCCCCGTCAGCATCAACAGCCAAAGGGGCTGATACCCGTTTGTCAGGGAGATGCCATCGAACGTCGAACGACCCGACTCAACGAGGTTTGTCGCAACCGTCAAGTAGTAGTAACCATCATCAAAGATGTAGTCGACAACATCCCGCAGGTCTCGAGCGGGTGTGACAGCTGCCACGAACAGGCGCAGGCCAATCGGTACGGCCAGCAGGGAGAGTCCGCCAAGCCAGCAGATACGGATCCAGAAATTCTGTGGCACACAATCCCCCGCGATGCAGCGTTAAAGGTGAGGTTGGTGAACAATCCGCGAAGAATTCTAACGTCTAAGCGAGCAGGCGCTCTCAGTTTTCCCGTATTCCCCTCGTCTACCATGCTGCACATGCGTAACAACTCCTGCCGCGCGCGTGTCTTCTGAACTGCTGATCCAGGCGCTTCCCGACCTGGTGATCGGCATCCGTCGTGATGGGGTCATCCTGGCACTCAACGCCGGCAGCGGCGTCGATCAGTTGAAACCGGCCGGGGAGAGCATCGGCAGAAACGTGACAGAGGTGTGGCCCGAGGCGGTCGCGAGTCTCGTCAAGCAACTTACCCGTAAGGCCATTGCGACCCGGTCAACCGTGGAGGCCCGCTTTCAGGACCGAGGGCGGGACTACGAAGCGCGGGCCAGTGCCCAGGGGCCGGATCGCGCGATTTGCGTGATCCGTGCGTCGGTACAAGAACCCGCCTCCGAGACGGTCGATGCCACTGCGGAGCGGCTGGCGCCGGTGATCGATCGGCGCGGATTTCTGCGGCGTTTCAAAGAGTCGACGGCCATGGCGGCTTTGCGTGAGAAGCCGCTGTCGGTGGCTGTCGTTCACATCGAGGGTGTCGCAGACATTGCGCAGGCCATCGCGCCCCAGGTCTCCGAGCAAATCATGGCGGCCGCTGTCGCGCGGCTGTCCGATCTGTCACCGGCGATCGGTGGGTCGGAGCTGGCCGGGGCTTCCAAGCTACCCTGGTACCTTGGCGTGTTGGGTGAGGGTCTGCTGGCGATTGTGTTGGAGTCGGGCGATCGCGAGTCGATTGAGCGTTGCGTCGAGCAGATCTGCGCAAGTTTGCGGGAGCCCGTAGAGATCGACGGCGATGTGTTTCATCTCGCGCCGAGCGCGGGTGTTGCCGTGCTCGGTCAGGATGCTTCCTCGGCGCGCGCCCTGTTGGATCACGCGCGTGCCACGGCCAATGAAGTCCGTCGCAGCGGAGGTGGTCGGGTTCAATTCTTTACTGACACTCTGCGCTTGAAATCGTTGGTTCGGCTGGATATCGCCCGGGACATGCACGAGGCCATCGCGAATCGCGAGATACGCCTGCGTTATGTTGGCCGCCACGATCTCGCCACCGGCCGGTTGGTCGCGGTTGTGGGGTACCTGCGTTGGCAACATCCGCTTCGCGGTGAGATTCGCCCGCTCGACTTTCTACGGGTTGCGGAGACAACCGGATTGGGGACGACGTTGTCGCGTGCCGCCATGAGTTGGTTGCGCGATGACTATCGTGCAATGAGCGCGCGGTGGGATCCCGGTGTGCGCATCTCATTCGGCGCCTTGCGTCACCATTTGTCGCATGAGGAGTTTGTGCGGGATTTCGAGCGGCTGCTGGCCGACGGGGACATTCCGCCGCAGCGGCTGGAGTTGCGGATACCGGAGCGGAATCTCAACATACGCGCGCCTGGAGATCTGCGCTCGCTTGCCCGGGCCGGGGTGCAGCTCATTGTGGATGAGATCGGCCGGGGTGTGACCTCGCTCGACTGGCTCGCGCGTGCGCCGATTCACGGGATGCAACTCGATCGGGCGTGGGCGCTCGCCGCCCGCAAAGACCCCGTAGCCCTCAAGGTCTGCCGCGCAACCATTGCCGCCTCCAAAGCCCTGGAGCTCATCCCGATCGCAGCGGGCATCGACGATGCAGCGCAGCGGGACACCCTGGCCGCACTTGGCTGCCAGCAGGGCTCCGGAGACTTCTTTCCGCCCTGCGCGGATGTGGCATTGCGGATAGCGACACGAACAACAAAAATGTGACACAGGTCTCAAAGGCCTGCTCGACGCTTTTTACACTGCAGGAATTACGTCAACACGCGCATCCTGCGTGGGATGCAATCCTTGCGCATGAGCTGGGGTGCCCGTTTTCGCGGCTGGCGATCCCGTTGGATCGCTGGCTGTGTCGTATTAGGTGCTGCGGCGGTCGCCATGGCCGCCGATGCGCCGCCGCTCATTCTTGAACATCTGACTCCCGTCGACGGCCTGCCCCAGGGCACTGTTTTGACGACTCTGCAGGATTCCCAGGGGTTCGTCTGGCTCGGCACCGAAGACGGCCTGGTCCGATACGATGGGCGCGAGTTGGCCCGTTATGCCTACTCCCGCAATGCCCATGACGGGCTGCCCGGCAACTTCGTGTATCAGATTGTCGAAGACGCGAACCGCGATCTGTGGGTCGCCCTCAAGGATGCGGGTGTGGCGCGCTGGAATCGGGCCACTGATACATTCACCGTGTTTCGCCACGATCCCGCCAATCGCGAGTCACTGTCGAGTGATGCCGTGCGCACACTCCTGGTCGGACCTGACGCGAAAATCTGGGTTGGCACCAGCGACAACGGCATCGACATACTAGAGCCCGTCTCGGGCCGCGTGCAGCATCTACAGCACAATCCAGCCGATCCAACATCGCTGCTCGATGACCGGATCTTCACACTGGCGTTGGATAAGTCGGGCCGGATGTGGATTGGCACGGAGAGGGGGCTCGATCGCTGGGACGCCTCAACCAACACTTTCATTCACTACAAGCACGATCCGTCGGACCCGTATTCGTTGAGCGGCAACCAGGTCTCCTTGATTCGTGTGGATATGAAGGAAGGGTTGTGGGTCGGCACCATCGACGGCGGTCTCAACCGGATGGAGCGCGACGGCCGGGTATCGCGCGTGTTTCGCCATGATCCGCAACAGCCGGCCTCGCTTGTCAGCGATGACGTGCGCGCCATTCTGGAGGATCAGGCAGGACATCTGTGGGTCGGCACTTCTGAAGGTCTGGATCTGGTGGACCGCGCCACCGGACGGATTACCCATTATCACGAAGATCCGAGTGATGCGGAGTCGCTGCGCGATTCATACATCATGTCGCTTTACGAGGATCAGGCCGGCCTCGTCTGGATTGGAACGCGCTCGGGGGGCGTGAGTCGCTGGAATCCGCATAGCTGGGAGCTCGGTGAGCACCGGCCCAACTGGCTCAACGGCAAGCTCGTCACTTCGTTTGCCGATGCGACCGGCAACACTGTGTGGATCGGCTCTCTGGGCGGTGGGCTGATTTTGTTTGATGGCGATACCGGTCAGGCTACCGGCATCGACACGCTGCTCGACAAGCCGAATGCTCTCGGTGATAAACGAGTGATGTCTCTGCTACGGGACCGGCGCGGGGATCTGTGGATCGCCACCCTGTCCAACGGGCTGTTCCGGCTGACCGCGGATGGCAAGCTGGAGTCGATTCCCGAGAAGTTGGGTGATCCGCATGGCATCAGTACGCTGCACCTGCGTACGCTTTTCGAGTCCCGCAGTGGGGCGATCTGGATTGGCACCCATGGCGGTGGCGTCAATGTTCTGGATCCGGCCACTCACCTGGTGCGGCAGCTGCCGTACGGACCGGCCTTTCCCGGATCCATAGGGTTCCCTCATATCAGTACTTTTGCCGAGGACTCACAGGGCAATGTCTGGATCGGCACGGATGGCGGTGGACTCGGACTGGCGCGCCCGGATGGAACCGTCGTCAAGGTCTTTCGCCACGATCCCAATGATCCGCGTACGTTGCCTGCGAACACTGTGTTCGCACTCGCGGTGGACAGTAAGGATCGCCTATGGGTGGGGACGGATGGTGGCGGTCTGGCGCAGGTCATTGGCTCGCCAACAACCCCGGATGCGATTCATTTCAGGGTCATCACCCGCGATCAGGGTTTGTCCAGTGACACTGTGTATGGGGTCGTTCCGGATTCCGACGGGCGCCTCTGGTTGAGCGGCAACTCCGGATTGGTGCGCTACGACCCCGACAACAACGCCATCAAGACATTTCACCGGCAACACGGACTGCAGGGTGAGGAATTTGACTTCAACGCCTACTACCGGATGCGCGATGGACGGTTGTGCTTCGGAGGTCCTGGCGGCTTCAACATCTTCGATCCTTCCCATGTTTCCGAAAATCGCAATCCGCCGCGGCTGGCGCTGACCCGCGTGTCCATCATGGGCGTGCCGGTTTCAACAGAGCGGCCAGCCTGGTTGCTCGACCATGTCAATCTCGACTTCCGCGCCAACGTGGTGACTCTGGACTTTGGGGCGTTGGACTTCACGTCCCCGAAGCTCAATCGAATCGCGTACCGGATGTCAGGTTTGACGGATCGTTGGATCGACGTAGGCTCGCAGCACCGTGTAACCCTTACGAACCTGGAGGCTGGTGACCACGTTCTGGAAGTTCGTGCCGCCAACGCTGACTCGGTCTGGAGTCAGGTACCGCTGCGACTCACTGTTCATCGCGACCCAGCGCCCTGGCGTTCACCGTGGGCGTACGCAACCTACATCCTGGTGTTTTTCGCCATCATTCTCGCGCGCGTCTATGCCCACAGGGCGAAGTTTCAGAATGTCGTTCGGGAGCAGCAGCGCCTGGAGGCTAGCTCCCGGGCGCTCGAGCGGCTGGCCTATTTCGATACTCTGACCGGTCTGCCGAATCGGCAGTGGTGCATGGAGAGCGCCGAGGCCATGTTTTCCGAGGCGCGCGAGACGACTGAAGCGGTCGCGGTTCTCTATCTGGATCTCAACAGCTTCAAGCGCGTGAACGATACTTTCGGTCATTCGGTCGGGGATGGAGTTCTGCAGATCGTTGCCCGGAAGTTGGACCAGACGTTGGCAGGGGCCAAAGGCGCGCTTCAGCACGTCGCGCTGGCGCGTTTCGGTGGCGATGAGTTCGTTATTCTCCTTCGGGATGCGCAGGCGGGAGCCGTTGCCGCACGCATCGCCCAGGCGCTATGTGGCGCCTTTGAAGCGCCGATTGCCTACAACGGGCTGGAGTTCTATTCCGCACCCAGTATCGGTCTTGCCGTGTTTCCCAAGGATGGGGACGATGTGACCACCGTGCTCAAACATGCTGACACGGCGATGTATCACGCCAAGACGGGCTCATCGGGCACCATTGCGGTGTATTCGGCCGCAATGAGCACCCGCCAGCGTGACTGGCTGGACCTTGAAGCCCGGCTGCGCCACGCCGTGCAGGATGACATCCTGCGGTTGCATTTTCAGCCGAAGTTCCGGCTGGCGGACAATCAGGTCGTTGGCGTCGAGGCACTGCTGCGCTGGTGCGATTCTGAACACGGCGATATCTCGCCGGCGCGCTTCATTGAAATCGCTGAGGACAGCGGCCTGATCATTGACATCGGCAACTGGGTGGTCCGCGCCGCCTGCCGACAGTTGCGTGCCTGGCTGGACCGCGGCTACGAAGTACCGATCGCCATCAATGTCTCGGCCAAGGAGTTGCTGCACGGGGATCCGGCGCGCGTGATTGAGATGGAGGCGGCCGCGGTGGGAGTGCCCACTTCGCTCATTGAGGTCGAGATCACTGAGTCCCTGCTGGTGAAGGACTCCGCGACCGTCCAGACCGCCCTCGCACGATTGCGGGAACTGGGTTGTAAGATCGCCCTGGATGACTTCGGAACTGGCTACTCCTCCCTCGCCTACATCACGCGGTTTCCGCCCGACCGCATCAAGATCGACAAGGCGTTCGTTCGCAACGTGGATCAGTCAGCGAGCGATGCCGCGATTGCGAATGCGATTCTTTCGCTTGGCGAGAGTCTCAATCTGACCATTACCGCGGAGGGCGTGGAGCGCACAGGGCAGCTCGAATGGTTGCGCTCCCGGGGTTGTCACGAGGCGCAGGGCTTCCTGCTCGCACGGCCCATGACGGCGGTGGACCTGGAGCGTCGATTTCTGGAGAGGCCGGCTGCTGAGTCCACCCAGGGGGTCATTGTGCTCTAAAATGGGCGGCGGTTGACTGTTAAGGTGCCTCCCATGAGCGATCCCCAATCGAACCCGCCGCCGCTGCCACGTCACGCCCGAGTGATCGTTGTCGGCGGTGGGATCATCGGTACTTCAGTGGCCTATCACCTTGCCCTGATGGGGTGGAAGGACATCGTTCTGCTGGAACGAGACCGCCTGACCTCCGGCACCACCTGGCACGCCGCGGGCCTCATGGTGACGTTCGGCTCGACGTCAGAAACCTCAACCGAAATCCGCAAGTACACGCGCGATCTGTATAGCCGTCTGGAGGCGGAAACGGGTCAGGCGACGGGGTTCTCGCAGATCGGGTTGATTGAAGTCGCGGCCGACAAGGACCGTTTGGAGGAGTACCGTCGCGTTGCCGTGTTTAATCGGCATTGTGGCGTCGATGTTCACGAGATCTCGCCAAGCGAGGTGCGCCGCCTGTTTCCGCTCGCCAAGGTGGACGACATCGAGGCGGGTTTCTACATAAAGGAAGACGGGCGGGTGAATCCCGTCGATGTCACGATGGCTCTTGGCAAGGGCGCCCGCCAGCGTGGTGTACAGATTCTGGAGGGCGTTGCGGCCACCGGGGTCCTGCAAGAGCGCGGGCGGGTGACCGGCGTTCGGACCGCTCACGGTGATATCAAGACTGACATCGTGGTGAATTGCGCCGGCATGTGGGCTCGCCAGTTTGGCGCGCTCGCGGGCGTCACGGTCGCCAATCAAGCTGCTGAACACTACTACCTGATCACCGAACCGATCCGGGGTCTGCCGCCCAACATGCCGGTGTTGGAAGACCCGGCCGCCTATGGATATTACCGGGAGGAGGGCGGCGGTCTGATGGTTGGGTTGTTCGAGCCCGTGTGCGCTCCCTGGAAGGTTGAAGGTATTCCGAACGACTTCTCGTTCGGTGAATTGCCGCCGGATTGGGAGCGCATGACACCGTTTCTCGAGCGGGCCATGTCACGAGTGCCGGTGACCGCCGAAGTGGGAATGAAGAAGTTCTTCTGCGGCCCCGAAAGCTTCACCCCCGATCTGCGGCCCATTGTGGGCGAGGCCCCGGAGTTGCGTGGCTATTTCGTGGCGGCGGGGTTGAACTCCATCGGCGTTCTCACCGGTGGCGGCCTCGGCAGGGTGTTGGCCCACTGGATCATCAACGGGCATCCCGATGTCGATGTGACCGGATTCAACATCGATCGCCTGCATGCCTACCAGGCCAATCCAGAATACCGGCGCCAGCGGACTGTTGAATCACTGGGCATGGTCTACAAGTGCCACTATCCGGGGATGACACTGGCGACTGCACGCAATGTGCGCAAGTCGCCGTTTCACGATCGGTTGGCGGCGGCCGGCGCCTATTTCAAGGAGGTGAGTGGGTGGGAGAGCCCGGACTGGTATGGGGAGCCGGGCGGCCGGCCTGACCCTGGTCCCCTGACTTGGGGGCGTCCAGGTTATTTTGCACAGTGGCAGCGGGAGCATGCGGCCGCGCGCCAGAATGTGATTGTCATGGACATGTCGTTCATGGGGAAATTCCTGGTCCAGGGACGGGACGCCGGACGTTGTCTGAACCGCATATCCGGCAATCAAGTGGACGGTCCCGCGGGAGTCATCACCTACACGCAATGGATGAACGAGCAGGGCAAGCTCGAAGCGGACCTCACCGTGACGAAGTTGAACGACGAAGCGTTTCTGGTCGTCGTCACCGATACCATGGTTCGACATGCCCACACCTGGATGAAGCGCAACATTCCGGAGGATGCATTCGCGTTCGTTACCGACGTGACGTCCTCGTACGGCCAGCTCAATCTGCAGGGCCCGAATTCACGAGCTCTGTTGCAGAAGCTCACGACCACGGACATGTCTGATGAAGCGTTTCCGTTTCGCGCTGCGCGCGAGATTGATATTGGGTTCGCCCGTGTGTTGTGCGCTCGCATTACTTATGTGGGTGAGTTGGGATACGAGCTTTATATTCCCGCGGAGCAGGCGGTTCATGTATATGACCGCATCGTCGAAGTGGGTCGCGAGTTCGGGTTGGTGCATTCGGGGCTCAAGGCTTTGGGCAGCTTGCGTATGGAAAAGGGGTATCGCGATTATGGCCATGACATCGACAATACCGATGGCCCTTACGAAGCCGGGTTGGGTTTCTGCCTCGATCTGAAGAAGCCCGGCGGCTTCATTGGCAAGGAGGCCGTGCTGGCCAACAAGGCCAAGGGACCACTCACGCGGCGGCTGGTCCAGGTGCTGGTGAAAGACCCGCAGCCTCTCATGTTTCACGCCGAAGTCGTGCGACGAGACGGCGTTGCGGTTGGGTATGTTCGCGCCGCCTCCTACGGGCACACGCTGGGCGGTGCAGTGGGGCTGGTCATGGTTGAGCCGAAGGTGGTTGTGGATGAGGCGTTTCTCAACAGCGGGCGGTGGGAGGTGGATATCGCCGGGACGCTGTATCCGGCTATTGTTTCGGCGCGGCCGCTGTATAACGCCCCTAAGCTCTCGAACTAAGGGCATGGGTGGTCGCAGGGACCTCGGTGGTCTATACTTCCGCCCCCTTTTCCGGATGCCGGCTTAGCACAGTGGTAGTGCAACGGTTTTGTAAACCGTAGGTCGGGGGTTCGAATCCCTCAGCCGGCAAGCCCTGATACGGCATCCCGCACTAACACGGCGGGATGCACCTCATAAGCCGCCCAGAGGCTCCCGTCTTCACCGGGTTCCAGCCGGATCTGCCCCAGCAATTCGCGTATGGCCAACCGCGCCTTTGCCATGATTTGCGGGTGCGCGCCGTCGAGGCCGAGCGCGATCTGCCGGCGATAGAGTTCTGCCGCGTTCGGCAGTATTGTGAGTAGCTTCGCGCCTTCACTGATATCTGCGGGTTTCGCATGCGCCAGTTCCCGTCGTTTGTATTCCGCCCGGTCCAGGGCTACCCGTAGTTCATCCGGTGTTATATCGGGATCGCCTGCTGTCATGCGTTTCCGCAGGCGCGCGATTCGGGCATCGAGTTCCATCAGTTCGTGCGGTTGCTCAGCGGTCCGCATTTTGGTCTTGTGGATGCGTTCGAGCAGGCTGATCTGCATCTCCTTCGCCATCTGAGCCACACGCTCGGGCGCCAACATCTCGTCGCGCAGTGGACTGAGGATCGCTGCTTCGAGCCTGTCTCGCCGGACGCGGATGTGGTTGTCGCAAGCACCGCCTTTGTGCCCGGAGCAGGCGTAAGACCGTGCGTCGTGGAGGATGTAGTGCGCGTTGCAGTTGCCGCAGTGGAGGAGGCCGGATAGGAGGTATTTCGGGCGGCCGCCGCTTGTCATGCGCGCGTCGCTGGTCGAGCGAATGCGATTTCGCTTCTGTGCCCGCTGGAACAACTCGTCGGTGACAATTCGCACGCCTTCGTCGCAGTGCTCCACCCTTGCCATGGGCCATCGTCACGCGCTTATCACTTCCGCAGTCGTGCGTAACGCTGTGTCGCTGCTGCATTTTTGGCGGCCGTCACTGCGGTTTGCAGTGACGGCCTCGCGTGCTGCCGGGGAAAGAACTGCAGCAGCAGTCAACGGACCGCCGAGGGCGTCGGTGGCGCAGTTGGAAGTCGTGTTGGGCACAGACGACGCGATTGCAGACGTGTGGCATTCCTTCCTGATCGGCCGCGCGTCGTTAGAACCGGCGGTAGTCGGCGCTTGTCGGCTATCTCGACAAACTACCATCAGACGCTCGGCTCGGCGCATGCCGGACGTCTTGCCGCGCTTGCGCCACTGCTGCCGATAGGACCTGATCCGACGTCCAATTCCTTGTGATCCAGATCGTCAGCGCGGCCCCTGATAGGTGCCACCAAAAGTGCTGTCTATTCTTTAGATGAGATGAATTGTAGTTTCGAGCGACCAACCATGCGGCGTCACCGCCGCTCATCACGACAGAGCGCTTTGAGTCGTCTGTCATGAGGTCCCGAACGTAGCCCCACGGCGAAAGCGGTTGGACGGAAATTTTGAACGGAGTCCTGAGCTCCCGTTGAAGCAGCAATTCGTCACCCACACTGAGCTTCGTGTGAACAGGTACGAGCGGTCGTCCTTCAATGTTAGCAAGACCCAACCGGTACATACCCCATGGCGCGAGCCACAGAAAGGCGGCGAGCGCCATGAGCGCGAATAGAGCAAATCGACCCATACGTAACGGCCGCATCCTAATATGTATGCACCACGTGACCGCATGCTGACCTACCTTCCCGCACGCTCGCTCTCGCTCTCGCTTTCGCTTAGCTTTCTGAAGCCTGTGCCTGTATTCACGAAAATATGTCTTCTGGCCGTGGTATCCCGTGTCTGACAGTCCTGCTCCGAAACGCGAAGGATAATGTCGTCCCTGGAATCATGGTTGACGTCCGTCACGTCAACTGAATCGACGTGTTGAGCCGTCGACAGTATTTGAGCCTGCGAAGCGCCTTCGTTGTCGCGTCCGTTTTCCTCGCACAGTTCGTCGTCTATGTCACTGAACGACGCTATGTCCACCAAAGTGACGGTGGGCTCTTTGCCTAGCGATGGCTTAACAAAAAGCGCGCCGTAGTATTCGGTATGAATTCCTTGACTCAGGTGATTCGCGCGCAAGAAGACCCAAGTTTGGTTTCCGGGGAGTGGTCTGAATTCGGGTAGCTCCCAGTCGTCGTCCAGTCGCGCCGATACGAGTAACTCCAACCTACCGTGGGTTGGTTGAGCCAGATAGATACCACCCATCATGATGAGAAAGCTCTCCGGCCCGACGCGGGCATACATTGCGCGTTCGCGCTGTACCTCGGAGTATTTAGCATCCTTTCCCGATCCAATCTGATCGGAAACGAAGACCCAAAGAGCCTGGGCGGTTGGAGACCCATATGTCCAGGCCTGTTTCCTCCGTCGAGATCCAGAACCTGAGTCGGCTGAGAAGCCTCGAAAATGAAAGACTGACGTCTCCATCGAGCCTCTCAGTTCTGCCACGCGCTCCTGATAGAGTCGCCCGAGGCACTTCTGCTGACGGTCGTCACAGCCGTTCCGCAATTGTGACCACTGACGCTGCTCGCGCTTTACGAGCTGTGGGTCCGGAGCCCCAGCAAGAGCTGTCTTGTACGCAGCCGCAAGATCCTCGTCGAGTTTTGACAACTCCGTATCGGCGCACACTCTCACCTCGACGGTCGTGCTGGCCTTGCGGCAGTCGAAACTTGCCGCATGTGCACTTGCTGCGAGCAAGGCAACGAGCACGGCCACACGCACTGACATAGCCACCACGACCCTGGCGTACATCGAAACTCTCTATAACCGTTCGCCTTCCCTGACCCGTGGAGGGCACGCTTAAGGTTGCACACTAAGGCGCATTTGTGGCGTCTGAATGCGCGAATTGTGATGAATTGTGGCGCTATGATCTGAACCGACCTGCAAATGGGCCGGCACGCCCCGTAGGGGCGTACGCGCTTCCGCCTCGATCGGGTACCCGGTGGCAAATTTGCTTGTTATCTCCTCGTTCTCTTCACCGACTTTCGTGCCACGCGCCGACGTTTCGGCTCGTGCTTCTCCAGCGCCGGCATCTGTCGTTTCATGAACGAATCGAACATCGGCACAGTAAATGAAGTTTCGCCATATCGCTGGCTCCAGATCATTCCCTTGTCGATTAGCTGCTGCCGCACGGTTGATACGCCGGCAGGTTCGACGCCCAGGGCGCTGGCAATGTCCCCGGTTTTGTGAGGCCCCGGCCCGAGCTCTGCCATTGCTCGCAGATATTTCTGCTGCAATGTAGTTAGGCGATCGAAGCGGACGCGGAAGAAATTGGCATCGAGGTGCGAAACGATCTCGGGCGTCACCCGCTCAACGTCTGCGGCCCGGATAGGGCTTTTCAAGGCAGAATTCCAGACATGAAATCCCCATTCCTGGAGAAAATATGGATAGCCCTGCGTGGCACGGAGAATTCCGTCGACTGCTGCATCATGGAAGTTGACACCCTCGTGTTCTGCAGGGTGGACGAGGGCCGCCCGCGCGGCACTGGGTTCCAGCGGGCCCATCTGAGGGTAGTTGAATAATCGCTCCGCATACGACTTGGCGTTGCCAGCTAACGCCGCCATCTGGGGGAGTCCTGCCCCGATAAACATGAACGGAAGACTGCGCTGTGCAACCTCATGACAGGCGACAACAAGAGCTGCCAGCTCCTGACGTGTCAAATACTGCACCTCGTCCACGAACAGGACGATCGCCGAATTGCGCTGCTTGGCCGCTTCCGCGACTGCTACGATGACATCGGGAAGATCCTGCTCGAGATTTCCAGTATCGGCGCGACCTGGGGATGGCTCGATACCGAATTCGAAGTCGCCGGCTTTGACCTTGAAGGCACCGACAAAATTTCGAAGAGCGCCGGCTGCGCGTCGCAGCTGATTTCCAGCCGCGGCCTGCAGGTCTAGCGCATAGAGAATCTGCCGCAATTCGGGTACCAGAAGCTGCGGCAAGGCGCCGCCTTCTGGCGCCTCGATCTTTCCCGTGCGAATGCCCTTTCCCTCGGCAATGCCATGGAGGCGATTCAGGAGAACTGTCTTGCCCACACCTCGCAACCCAAGCAGCATCATGCCCTTGATCGGTCGCTTTCCGAGCAACCGATCCATGTCGGTCGTGGCGTCCGCCAACAATCGGTCGCGACCGGCCAGCTCCGGGGGCTGCAGACCTGCACCCGGCGCATAGGGATTGTTGCGACGATCCATAGAAACCAGTTTATCGAGTTTACTAAGTTTAACAAGAATTCTACTAAACTAAATAAACTGAATATATGATGAGCAGGCCAACTTCAGAGATGTATATATACTACAGTCCCGTCAGACTACTTGAAACCCAGCCCGATTCGAACGCGTACATCCGAACGCAGTACAACTACTTAGCTGTCGTACGCAAGTCCATGCGTCGTAGACACAGCACGGCCATGCCGGCGGGTCAAAGCGTGACGTTAACCCCGGCAACTTTCGTCAGTTCAGCCTGGCGCAGCGAGACCGGATTCCCGACCCGCCGGGTGGAGAATCGGTCCCTAAAGTTCGACCCCGTCTGATCTCGTCCCGGACCGCGCCCTGATGCGTATGAGTCAAATTACTTCACCCTGACCCGCATGCGCACTGCCGGAACAGTGCAATCCGCCCAGCCGGCACCAAATTCTAGTCCCACGCTGTTCCAGTACTTTCCAACTCAGCGCAAAAACACTGGAATTACCGCGGGCTTCACTTGCTCATCACCCCAGCCGGCGGCCGGCTCTGGCGCTTCAGGTATCGCCACGCGGGGCGCGAGAGCATGGTCAGTCTCGGTGCCTATCCTGATGTCCCACTGAAGGATGCGCGCGAGCGGCGCGAGGAAGCCCGTCGGGCGCTGGCTGCGGGGATTGATCCTGCCGCGCAGCGCAAGGTTGAGAGCGCGAGTCTCGAAAATACGTTTGAAGCGATTGCGCTCGAGTGGCTGGGGAAGCAACAGTTTGCGACAGCGACACGCGAGAAAGCCGAGTGGACTTTTCGCGAGTTGCTATTTCCGCACATCGGATCGCGACCGATTGCGACAATCACGCCGCCCGAACTTCTCGCTGTGTTGCGAAGGATAGAAGTCCGTGGCGTCTTGAGACATGCCATCGGACGAAGCAGCGTGCCGGCCAAGTGTTCCGTTACGCCATCGCGTCGGGTCGCGCCGAGCACGACATCACGGCCGATCTACGTGACGCACTGACGCCGACCAAGACGCAACACTTTGCGGCGATCACGGAGCCGCGTCGCGTCGGAGAGCTGCTACGCGCAATCGATAGCTACCCGGGACAGCCGAGTACAGCGTACGCACTGAGGCTGGCTCCGCACGTGTTTGTCCGACCTGGAGAACTGCGGTTTGCCAAGTGGAGCGAGTTCGATTTCGACTCTAGTCAGTGGAGGATTCCCGCGGAGAAGATGAAGATGGACGATTACCATCTTGTTCCGCTGTCGAAACAAGTGATTGGGATTCTTCAAGAGCTTCGATCTTTCACGGGCACCGGAAGGTATCTGTTTCCGTCATTGCGAACGAGGGAGCGGCCGATCAGCGACGTGACGCTGAACGCCGCCCTGCGACGCCTTGGATTTAGCAGCGATTAGCAGACAGCCCACGGGTTCCGCAGCATCGCCAGCACGTTGTTGAACGAATTGGGATATCCATCGGATGTGATCGAGCTTCAGATGGCACACAAGGAGCGCAAAGAGTACGATTTCTCCAAAGCCAAACGCGGTCCGGTCGTACCCGTTCCCAAAGGAAAGACGCGGATCACGATCCGTATCGACGACGACTTGTTAGCTTGGTTCAAGCAGCAGGTAAATGCCGCGGGCGGCGGGAACTATCAGTCGCTCATCAACACTGCTCTTCGCGAGCACATGAAACACAAGGTCGAGCCGCTTGAGGCTACGCTGCGGCGTGTGCTCCGAGAGGAACTTCGAACCGCAGGCTGACGGTTCGGCGCTGGTCCGTGCGCAGACCGTCTGCACATTGGGGCCTCTGGGGCCAGCGCAAGGCAAACCTTCGCGGTGATTGGAAGAGAGGCGCGCGTCTATGTGCTGCCGGTCGGGCCGGCCACTGGGTCTACTACGCGCAGGACGGGGCAACTCTATGGTACGCATGCACAATCCGCCTCACCCCGGCGAAGTCCTGGCCGACACAGTGGTGCGCAGGGACGGCGGAATCTCGGTCACCGAGTTCGCGAAAGCGCTTGGTGTCTCCCGTGTGGCGCTCTCGCGTGTCGTGAATGGGCGCGCGGCGGTGAGTGCTGAGCTTGCCATTCGTTTGGCGGCTGCACTTGGCGGGTCTGCGGAGTCGTGGCTCAACATGCAAGTTGCCTACGATCTGTGGCAGGCAGAGAAGCGGCGTCGGCCGGAGCGTGTGCTCGTGCTCGTACGGATCCAAGAATTCCAACAGCGGCGCTTTTGGCACCACCACGGTTGTCGGGTCCGAACCTTCGAAGTGTTCGCTCAAGCGGTTAAGCGCACGATTACACTTGGATTACGCCGAAGCGTGATGCGATCATCTTGTCGGGAAGTGCCTTAACAAGTGCGGACGTCGCACGCACCGCGTGATTACCGTCCGTCACCTCGTAGGCCTTGAGCTCCAGGTCGGAGGTTGCGCTTGAGGGTATTATCGTGAATCCAGTCTAAGTGTTGAATGCGTTCGCTGACTTTCTTGAGATAGCCGCGTGGAAAGCGAACTTTACCGTCGTTCCCTTCCGTCCCCTGATCATCTTGGATACGCTGAAGAGCTCCGCTCGCTTGGTTGATGAAATACGGTTGAACGGTTTGAGCACTGACCCACGCGGACGCGGCAATACTCAACGCGAATGCGACGACTGGTGTCTTCACGCACCTTACCCCTGAGTTGTATTTGCGCTAAGCGATGACTCGCGTCACAAGCTACTCAACCATTCGATCAATGGTCAAGCTTTGTGTGCAGCTTTTCGATGCTGTATCGCAATAGACGTAATCAAGGTTCGCACTTGTTGGATTGTACTGTCTCCGTTGACACCGTCTGGCGAGCGTCTTTCGACTTTGATCGAGCGTGTGAGCGTGCCAGAAGCGCATCGATCAGTGCATCTCAGCTTGGTGACCAGGGCCGAATGCCTACCTGCGAGAAGGGAGGGAACGTAGAACGCGGCGCCCACATCAATCGGAACCTCATTCGGACTGCTTAGAGCGCCTTCCGCTCGCCGCCGTTCGTTGAATCAGCGACGTTTTGCGCTTGGCTGGGCTTTGCTCCTTCGTCCGCGTGTACCGTTGCGACCGCGCGCAGTTCGTTTGTTCGAAGCAAACCTCAACGTGGCGGCCGACAGTCCAGTCACTGCGACAAGAGCATCGTCGGTTCGTTGTTCGAGTTCATCTGGGTCATCGGTTTCACCCTGACGCATCACTCGATCGGCAGTCGCGCGAAAGTCAGTCTCGAGGCGTTCTTCCTGATAGGTCCGCGCGATGCGAGGGCCTAAGATCTCCGCAGCTGTGTCGGTACTCCAGGCGGCTACGTGCGGTGTCAGCGCGCCGATACGCACGCCGATGTAGAGCAGCGTCGCCTCAAAGATCGAGCATCCACCCTCACGACATGCGTGATAGAACATCCTGTCCGCCGCCCGACGGGCCGTCGCATTGCAGTCGGCATCGTCGCAGGCCTTATCGTGCACGATAGACGCCCGCCGGTAGTCGCCTGTGTACGGAGATCCCACCAGTGTCCAGAGCGCGCGCGGAATAGATGCCCCGTCGATCTTCGAGTTGGCGGGTGTCGTCCAGATCCTGCCGGCAGGATCTCGGAACCAGAAGGCCTTGAGCACCTGCATGTTCCGGTCAGGGCCGGTCTCCGTCAGCCATTGGGTCTCTGGCGGATCCGGCGAAAAATCCCCATGTCGCAACACGGTATTCCCTCCCTCGATCAACTGCGGCATGCATGACACTGCGCGAGCGGGTTGATTCATCTCACCGAAAGAGCAAAAGGTCCGGTGTCTTTGTGGTGCTTGACTGGACTCCCTCCGGGGTAGGACATCCAAAACAGACTGGGAGTTGAGTGGCATGCGGGTGAATCAGTTTGCGCCCAGAGCATTGGCACGCCGGTAGGATGCAGAGCCTGTGCAGCGGAAGGGCAAAGAGGTAATGGCTCCAACCCGCGCTGAACTCCATCGCGAAGCGGATGAGAGAGTAAGTTATTTGGTGGGCAGTGGCGCGGTGTAGTGGCCCGCGCCGTTTTGTAAACCGTAGGTTGGGGGTTCGAATCCCTCAGCCGGCACCGTTCGAGCGAATCGCGCTTGAGTGGCTGGCGAAGCAACGGTTTGCGACGTCTACATCCTTGCGCACCAAGAAGCGTCCGATTAGCGACGCGACGCTAAACGCTGCTTTGAGACGCCTTAGCCCGTTCCGCACGCGCCGACTCCCGTCGGGTGCGAGGCCAATGCCGGACAGGTAATCTGCAATGTTTGTTAGACCAAAGAAGGAGCGTCTACAGCATGCATCCCAACCCGGTTACGCGCTGGGCGAATTCGACCTGCCGCCCGCCCGGTGTGACGCAAGTACGGGTACCCGGCCCGCTCCTGGATTGAGCGACCCGATTATAGTATATTTACTATAGAGCGATCGTTGTGTCAGACTTGAATGAGATCCGTTGGCAGGGCGATTCGCGAAAGATTACGCGTGGCTTCCCAAAAGGGGCACGGAATGCGCTGGGTAAGGAACTTACCCGCATTCAGATGGGCCTGCAGCCGTGAGATGGAAAGTGACTGACGGGCATAGGTCGGAGCGTCCAGGAGATACGTATTGCCTATAGGAAGGAGGCGTACCGCGTCATCTACGTCACCAAGCTTGCGGATTGCATCTATGTGTTGCAAGCGTTCCACAAGAAGTCCAAGACGGGGATCGAGACGCCCAAGGAAGAAATCGACCTCGCGAAGCAGCGGTATAAGGAACTCGTGCAATCGTTACGCAGGAACTAGTTGAGCTATGAGCAAAAATCCTTATCTCGATTTGGGCTTTCCACCCGAGGAAGCTGCAGCGCTGCATATTCGTAGCCAACTTGCCGCGACGCTTGAACTTCACATCCAGCGTAAAGGTTGGACCCAGGTCGCTGCGGCGCGTGAACTCAAGGTCCCGCAGCCGACAATCAGTAAGGTCGTTAACGGAAACATTGAGAAACTTTCAATCGAATTCCTCATTAAGCTGATGGTTCGTGCCGGGCTACCTGTTGGGATTTCGGGCGGCGGCAAGTCGTCGAGCCGCGCGGCTTCTGTACGTCGCTCGATTCATTACCCGTCTGCCAACACGTGAGAGGTGCTTTCCTCGGTCTCGGCACCCGGCGTCCCGTTTGAGACTGTCCGTGCAGCCGAATAGACCCGCCGGCGCGCGACGTAGTGGACTACGCCCCGCGCACGCCTAAGAGAAGATGTCGAAGCTCTCATCGCTGCCTTCGCTCGCCAAGGTAAGCATCTTCGCCTCTCTGGCGCTGTTGCTTCTCTATGCCTTCCAATGGTCCATCATCGACCTTGTAACTCCATTCCTGTTTGCCCCGATCGACGGTCTCGTGTGGCTGATCTTCGCAGGCATCTCTGCCTGGTCGATCGTGCACTGGATTCGCAACAGGCGTCTGCGTCTCAGTTGGCTGCCGTTCGTCATATGTTGCCTATCGTTTGGTCTGGTAATGACGCTCCCATTCACGAACCTCTGGTTGCAATACGACTTCACCTTCAAGCGCAACAACCGCGAGCGCATCGTTCAGGAAGTTTTGGCGGGCAAGCTCGCGCCGTTACGGGAGTTCGCCGGGGGAACCAAGGTGATTGCACTTCCCCAAGGTGCGCCACAGGTCTCCATGGGTGGCAATCAAATACTCGCGGAAGTGCACGACGGCAAGACGTATGTCTTGTTCTTCACCTATCGAGGGATTCTCAGCAGCTACGCCGGGTTTCTCTATGTTCCAACAGCGGGTGATCCTGCCGCCTTTTCAGACTTGAATGAGCGTTCGCGCACGCAGATCGAGAAGTACAGCGATCATTGGTTTTTCGCATCCCATCGCTGAGCCACCCAGCCGCATCGCTCGACGAACCCGAAACGAAGCGAAGTTTGCCTGTTCATCGCGTGATCTGCTACATATGCGCGGCTGTTGATCTGCGCCGCCCCGCAGCAGCCTGAAGAACACTAAAGTCCAGGGGCGGATCGTATGTGACATAAGAAAGATCGCTCCGTACAGGAAGCGATACAGGGAGAGTTGCGTGAAGGGTTGGCTACGCTGGTCCATTGCCTTTGCCGTCGCGCTGCTGGCGCACGGTGCCACTGCAGACATCAACTCCTGGACCTCGATCGGCCCGAATGGCGGCCGGGTTTTCAGGGTTGTCTACAATCGGTCCAACCCCTCCATTGTCTACGTGCTGTCGCAAGGCGGTTTCGGCCGCTCCACCGACGGTGGCGGTACGTGGAAGATGGTCAACACGGACCTCTCGGGTGCTCCCTACGACATGGCGGCGGATCCGACCAATCCCAGCAATGTCTATGTTGTAGTGCCGACGGCGCCGTACTTTATGGCCAGCAGCGACGCTGGCAAGACGATGACGCCCGCTACCCGGCCACCCTTTACTTTCAATTTCGGGGGTCCGTGGTCGGTGCAGGTCGCCGCGGACGGCAAGACTGTCTTTGTTGCCGCCGGCACCGAAGTAGCAGCCAGCACTGACCGCGGAAAAACCTGGACATTGAGGGCAGGGTTCCCCAGCCAGGCCGTCGTCCGATTGTTTGCGGATCCACATGATGCCGGCACACTCTATGCTGCGGTCGACTTCGGGCCCGGATACGGGCTCTACGTCACTCACGACGGAGCGTTGACCTGGACGGCCTCGAATTTTTCGGCGACCGATCAATACAACTACACAAACGACCTTGCGATCGATTCGTCAGACCCCAACACCCTGTGGAATGCCCGAGCCAATGGTCTATGGGTCTCGCACGACCGGGGTGCCACGTGGGCGCTGACGAGCTACGCCATCCCCGCCTTTGGCAATGCCTCGAGGCAAGTCAGTGCGGTAGCGGTTGACCCCCGCAACTCCTCCGTCATCTACGCATCCAATGGTTGGGGCGAAACGCTGCGATCGAGTGATGCGGGCATAAGTTGGATTGACGTCACCGGCAATCTGACTGCCGGGGGCGCCAATGTCATCGCAATCAATCCAGCGAGCGGTGCCGTGTTGATTGGCGGGTTGGGTGGTCTCTGGGGCTCCGCATCCGGAGGGGCCAGTTGGACGGAGCAGGTTCAGGGGCTGCCCACCACGTACGTCGAACACTTCTCGGCGAATGCGGCAGCCGATCGCATCTACATGAATACCGAGGACAGCATCATTGGTTACGTCGCCGGAGGGGCCTCAGCTATCTCGCTGACGAACCGCGATGCCCTGAAGCAACTCTCGCCTGCGCCGGGCTCGTTCGTTGTCAACTCGATTCTTGCGCAGGAGGGAATTGGCGGAAAGCTCTTCGCTTCCCTCATCGGTGGGATGGCGTCTTCGACGGACGGAGGCGAGTCCTGGACGGTGCAGCCACTTTCGTTTGCCAACGGAACACAGATATTTTCCATGGCGACGTGGCCGGGCTCACAGTCCATCCTCTTCTCAGGTGGCGCAGCTCAGTACCGTTCAATTGACAATGGGATTACCTGGACTGCCATCACAGCCGGTCTTCCTCCTGATACGCAATTCTCCAGACTGGTTACGGCGCCTTCGGATCCCACTGTGGCCTATACCGTTGTTTACGGGGGGCTCGTTCTCGGACCCACTCCTTATTACGACCTGTACAAATCAGTCGATGCAGGCTTGACCTGGCAGCGGGCCGGCTCGGACTGGCCGGGCCAGATCTATCAGATCGTGGTGGATCCGTTTGACGCCCAGACGTTTTACGTCACTACCGAGAAGAGATTCCTGAAGAGCACTACGGGAGGCAAGACCTTTACCGACATGCCGTGGAATTCAAACGTCCAAGGTGGCCAGCCCCGTCTGGTGGCCGTTGACCCTGTGCACGCACAGATCCTGTATGCCGTCGCCGGCCAGGGGATAGTCCGCTCTGTGGATGGTGGGCAGACATGGCAGGTTTTGGCGGCGAGCCCATATTCGCCCACCTACGGCTGGTCCGCGACTGAAATCACTGTCGACCCGAATAGAACCAGCGACGTGTACGTTGGCACGATGAGGAATGGTGCGTACAAACTAACTGTTGCATCAGATCTTGCAGTGAGTGTGCAGTCTTCCGCGGCGCAATCCGGTTCGGCCCTGACCTCCACGTATAAAGCCGTCAATAAAGGGCCGTATGATACGACCGGGGCGAAGTTGGTTGTGCAATTACCGGCAGGTGTGACCAACGTTTCCGGTACCGTTGATGGGGGTCAGTGCACAAATGCAGCAACCCTACTGACGTGTACCGTGCCGGTGATGCGCACCGGCAAAACCTACTCCGTTCTCGTGAGTGCGGTTGCCCCCGCCGCTGGAAATCTGACGTCGAAGGCCACCCTGACTGCGGATCAACCTGACTCCGATACCAGCAACAATTCCGCTGCCACTACCACGCGGCTGGCGGGCACCGCGAACTTGTCGATCGAGACCCACGGCCCTGCATCCGCAAAGACTGGTGATTCCGTCAGTTACACCGTGACAATTTCCAACGCCGGGCCGGATGCCGCAGTCGCGGCGCACCTGAATTATCAGCCTGACGCGAGCATCAAAGTGGCAGGCGCCAGCGCTGATTCCGGTTCGTGCTCGTCGACAGATGCCGGAGTGGTCTCATGTGATCTGGGTGACATTCCGGTGTCGAAAACGGTGACGATCACCGTCAATGCGGTTGCAACGACGGCGGGAACCTCTAACGCAACAGCGACTGTCACATCCCTGAACATCGACCCCGCTGCAAAGAACAACTCTGCCAGCAGCACGAGCATATCGGGCGCTCCTGCGCAGACCGGCAGCAGCTCCAGCAGTAATGGCGGTGCCGTTTCAGGTGGGGGTACCGCTTCGGGCGGCGGCGGCGCCTTTTCCGCGCCGTGGCTGCTGGCATTGGCGCTGATGTTACTGGCTCAGAAAGCGCAGCTGCTTCGACGCGGCGCGAGAGCTTCGGTTGTTCCAAACCGGCGCAGGAGTTCCTGAGCCCAGGGCCAAGGTGCAACTGTGACAGAAGGAACGATGGTACCTCCTGTTGTAACCACGGCTTAACACAATCGACCTAGGTTGCTCCTTTCGCATTTCATTCAGGAGCAGCCATGTCGATTACTGCCAAGATTCCAACGCCAAGGTTCATCAGCGGCCTCGCTGGTGCATGCATGATGATCGCCTCGTGTCACGCTTGGTCATGGGGCCACACCGGTCACGTGGAAATCAGCCGTATTGCCATCGACAAGCTGCCGGACGAAATCCCCTTCTTCGTTCGCAACGATCTGACGCTTGCGGTGATCGGTGAGTTGGGTCCAGAGGCGGACGAATCAAAGACCACCGGCATTGTCACCGGGCGCAGCAGCACCGGTAGCCTGCTCACGGCGCGCACAGTGCACGATTCGGAGCGCGACCCAGGTCACTTCATCGATATCGACGACAATGGCGTTGTCATCGGCGGTGTGGTGCCGCTGGCAGATCTGCCGGCGTCGCGCGAGCTTTTCGATACAGCGCAACGGGGTGGGGCGCCGGTGCAGACTCAGTATTCTGGGGGATACCTTCCCTACCAGATGCTCGATGGCTTCCAGCAGTTGCGCAAGGATTTCGGCATGTGGCGCGCCTTCAAGGCGGGGCTGAGCTCGGCCAGGAAGCAATCGGATCGCGAATACTTTCTTTTTCATCTGGCACTGCGTGAGCAACTCATCATCCGCGACATCGGCTATTGGAGCCACTTCGTAGCCGATGCCAGCCAACCCATGCATGTCTCCGTCCACTTCAACGGCTGGGGCAATTTTCCGAATCCCAACGGCTTCACCACCGCGCCAATTCACTCGCCCTTCGAAGGCTCGTTCGTGCGCAATTTCATCGACTTCCGCAAGGTCGCGGCGGCCGTCCGTCCATACACTGACCGCGGCGTGGATACCATGGAGCAGCGCGTGCCCCTGTACTTGGCGGAAACGTTGGCTCAGCTTGTGCCCGCCTATCAAGCGGCGTTGAGCTCCGGCAATGACAACTACCAAACCGCGAAGCCGGCCGAGGTTGCCTTGGTCACCACTCAGCTGGCCGCCGGCGCCGCCGAGTTGCGTGACGAAATCGTAGATGCGTGGCACCAAAGCACGTCCATCACCGTCGGTTTTCCGTTGGTCAGTGTGGCCGACATACTCGCGGGCAAGGTCGTGGTGACGCCCCAGACCTTTGGGGCCGATTGATTTGTTGACGCCTTGATCGAATATCGGCGGCGCCCAGCTAACGCGGTCACCACCGCTATGGGCGCCGCCGCCCGAGTGTCACCGGGTGACACAAACAACACCGTGACAAATCAAGCGCAACATTGAATCGCTCCCGCGGCTGCATCCGGCGGTTATTGCGGGCTAAACTCAAGGCAGCAAGCGGCGCGCCGGCGTAGAGCGCACCCAGTCACCCACATCCAACGGAGGGAGTCTCATGATCAAACGCGCATCCGCACTGACACTCATGGTGCTATTTGCATGCTTCACGACTGGCGTGCATGCCCAGGCCACACGCACCTGGGTGTCAGGAGTTGGGGATGATGCAAACCCTTGCAGTCGCACAGCGCCCTGCAAGACGTTTCCCGGAGCCTTATCCAAGACTTTGGCCGGAGGCGAAATCGACGCCCTCGATTCCGCAGGTTATGGGGCGGTCACCATCAGCAAATCCATTACCATCGATGGCGGCGCCGGCGTGGCCTCAATCCTCGCACAGGGCACCAATGCCATCATCGTAAATGCGCCGAATGCGGTCGTGACGCTGCGCAACCTGCAATTACAAGGTCTCGCGCAGTCCGGTGATCCTGGCCTCAACGGCATCCTGGTGTTCGCAGCAAAAGCGTTGCACATCGAGCATTGCGTGATCCAGAACTTCGGGCAAAACGGGATCAACATAACAGCCAGCGACGGCGGCCAGGTCTTCATCCTGGACACCATCAGTCGGGGAAATCTGGGCAACGGCCTGAATATTGCGGCGACTACCAATGCTGAGCTCGTGACTGTGTCCGGCTCTCATTTCCTGAACAACACCAACGGTGTCGTCGCGGGAAACCTCACCATGACCACGCTGGTCGGCAGCCAGGCCACCGGGAATTCCCAATCCGGATTCGTTGTCAACAGCAGCAATGGCACCTCACTACTCAACCTCGTTGACTCCAGGGCCATTAACAATACTGTCAACGGACTGGCAGCCGGGGGCGGTTCGGCCTCGGCACGTATCCGCATATCAAACGTATCACTGTTCGGCAATGGCTCCGGTATGACCATCATGTCCAACGGAAACATCGAGTCCTTCAGGAACAATGTGAATCTGGGTACCGGCACGCCGTCGATCTTGCAGAATCTGCAATAGGCGCCGGCGCCGCGGTCGCCGTGCGCTCATCGCTCCTCGGTCCAGCTTGACTCGGCAGCTGCGGCATCCGGCCGGTGGGCCGTATGTCTTCATCGCTGAGTGGCCTGACACACAAGCCCTGCAGATTGTTCCGGCGGTTGCGGTGAAGGATGCCGCGAAGTTCACGCCACCGTCTAGTGCGGTCGTGGTGCATCCGTTCGAGAAGCAGCACTGGCCGGTCCTCCAGATGATGCTCAAGGACCCTGATGGGCGCCAGGTTGGTGTGAACGCGCCGCTAGCATGAATCAGCCCGATCGTCCTGACCCGAAAAGAACTGCCCGACGAGCGGATGCTCGCCGGGCAGATCCCATACACCGCCGACTTACTGCAGGAATTTGTCCGTATCCGAAGCAATCGTCGGTGTATCGTCGTCGATGCTGCGGACGAAGGACAACAGGGCTTGCACTTCTGTGGCCGAGAGTTGCTGAGCTATCGTCTGGCCTCCGGTGAGCAGGTGCCGTGCAGCCACATCCTCCAGGGTCTGCGCCGAGCCATCGTGGAAGTAGGGCGCCGAGGTTGACAGGCCGAGGAGCGAGGGTGAGTTGAAGCCGAGGCCACCGAAGGAACCAAACCCTTGCGTCGTCTGTCCGGCTACCGCTGCCGCGCCACGGATTTCCAAAGGATTGGTGGCGTTGAAGGTACCGACAACGTCGAGCAGTTTCAGCGTGCCTTTGCCATCACGGGTGACTGACACGATCTGCGGTCCGGCCACTGCGACTCCCGTGTCGAGTGCCTTGATGCCGTCGAAGAAGTTGATGCCGATCGGGTCCTCGGGGAACGTTGAGTTGTTCTGATAGAGCGGGCTGGTACGGCTCTTCGTCCACTTCTTGCCGCCGTGACAGGATGCGCAGTTCGCTGCGAACAGATCACGGCCGGCCGTGGCAGTCGCGGCAGTAGCTGGCGGGACGATCGGCGCGCGCACCGTTGCTACCCACTCTGACATTGCATCGAGCGAGTCGCTGACGCCCTTGGTGGGACCGTGGTTGAAGACCAGCAGGGTCCGATCCTCGCCACCCACGTCTTTGGCGAAGCCTTGGCCACCTTGAATGCCACGTGCATTGTTGTTGAAGTCGGTGTTCGAGCCGCGTACGCCGCTCCAGTTGAGGATGCGCTGGTCGGTTAGATCGTTGCGTGCGAACGTGCCTTCGAGCGGGATAGTCTGGCGCGGACCTGTCTCGAAAATCCAGGTCACGTTATCGGAGTGACCGTCTTCGTGACACGAGCTGCATGCGGACCAGCCGTTGTCCGACGCTTTGCCGCGGTGCTGTAGTGGCTCGATCGAGCGCAGTGGCACGTTGAATTGGCCGTTGTCGCCGAGCTTGTCCGGCAGGCCGAGCGCGGTGAAGAATGCCAGCTTGCCGACGAGCCTGCGATGCTGAATGCTTCCCGGCTCCGGCGGCGTGCTCGATTCGATGTCTCGAGCGAGCACGGCATTGTTCTCGAGATCGAGTGCCGTGATGGACGTATTGAGCTCGTTGTTTACGTACGCGCGCTTACTGTTGCGGCTGATCACCACGCCGCTTGGCAAATTTCCGGTCTGCAGGCGCTGCGCTTTGTTTGTGGCATCGAGAATGTTGAGCTTGCCGTCTTGACCGAGCTTGGCACGAGTCACGAAGTTGCCACCGCGACTCACAATGAGGAAGTCACGGCCGCGACGATCGGCGTCGATGGCAACAATATCGTTCAGGAACAATCGATCGAGGCTCACCGTACCGGCGGCAGGCTGCGTTTCCTTCGCAACCTGAGCGTTGAGGTTCACGGTGCGATCGGTCTCATTGTCCTGCACGCGATTCAACACGCCGACCAATGCCTGCACGTTGACATTGAAGCGAACCGGCGGTTCCGGTTGGGCGCCGACATTCGCGACGTACACCGACGAGCCGCGCACGAGCGCACTGTAGAGCTGATTCGGATACACTTTCTGTGGGTTCTTCGCGATGGGACCGGTGTCCGATGCGTCGGGGGAATTCACGTCCGGGCAAAACGTGTCGTGCGCGAGTTGCGAGGCGCCGTCGCCGGTTTTGTCCTTGCCGCTGTTGAAGAACTTCGTGCCCGCGTTTTGCAGAGCGATGCGTGTGTTAAGACAGAACGGTCGCCGATCTGCCGCGAACCCGGAAGCCAGTGGCTTCAGCAGCAATCGGGAGATCCGCGGCGTACCCTGTAAGGCATCGCCGACGTTGAACGCCGTGACCACGCCTTGCTTGGAGTCGTCGAAGCCGTCCGGGCGCGCCGGATCGATCACCTCGCCGAAGAACTGCGTTACAAACACGCGCTCGTCATTGTCTTTGTGGTCACCGTTATTGGTGATTGCGATTGAGTATGGGTTGCCACCAACGTGCACGTGACCGGCCACAGCATAAGTCGAGAGATTCACAATCGTGACGTCGCCCGTTGTGTTGTTTGCGACAAAGGCATAGTTACCGTTCGGTGTGACCGCGACGCCGCGCGGCTCGTAACCGACAGCGACGGGTGTGCCTATGGTCTGCGGTGATGTGCCGGTGAGATCAATGACACTCAGTGTTCCGTCGATGGCGTTCGTCACATATGCGCGATTGTCATCTGGGCTCAGCGCTACGAAGCGCGGCTCGTGACCGACTTGCACCTCGCCTATCAGACCGCTGGCGTCGGCGCCGGTGTCGTTACGGACTTGGATGACCGACACGGAGCCTTTCTGGCGATTCACGACGACTGCCCGCTTGTCATCGCCAGTAAGAGCGATCGTGCTCGAGCGGGACTGCCGGAACAGCAGTGTGAATTGCGCAAGCGCCTCTTTCGTGTCGATGAGATTGTGCTTCAGTGTTCCTAGGACGGTTGTGACGATTGGGTCCGCGGCAAAGCTTGCCGCCGATTGATTGAAGTTCAGCGTCTTACCGCCCGCAACGGCCTGAGCTACGGCCGCGTTCGCCGCGGCGTCGATCTGCAGGCCGTTACTGATGTCGGCGTCGGCATCAAGCGCCGCCAGAAAGTTCACTATGTTGCCAAGCACCTGATCGCCGTTGGCGCCCTGCACTTCGCTGAGGTCATTCAGGGAGAAAGACAGCGTGCTGTTCGCGGCAACCGTCGGAGTCGCGCTGCCGACGATTGCTCGGTTGGTGTTGTCGCCCACGAAAAAGTCCACGCGATGCCCGGAGACGACCTTGAAGTGGCCGTTCGCGTCGGTCCTGCCGTCGACCGCGTTTTGAACCACAAAACCGAGACCCTCGACGGTGTCTTCGGTGAATTGAGCCTCGGAGATCTGCAGCTGCGCCGGTGGCGCGGGGGGATTGTCGTCATACCCGCCTCCACCGCCACCGCAGGCGGCCGTGAGTTGGAGCACTGCTCCTTGCAGCAACAGGAGCTTGATTTTGCGGCGCAGGCCGGGGGTGACGGTGGTGTTTATGGCGCTCATGACTTCTATTCCTTGCTGGGTCAGATGAGCGCGATCATGGGGAACTGCCGCCCCGCGTTCTGTCAACGCGTTGACACAAGGGGGCGGGAGGGACTTTAGGCGCGGCCGGTGCGGGGCCGGCGGGGTCACCGGGCCGTTGCGGGCGGCGAGGCCGTTGCGGGCGGCGAGGCCGTTGCGGGCGGCGAGGCCGTTGCGGGCGGCGAGGCCGGTACGGCTAGCGGGGCGGGACGCTGCGCATGATGACCGCGGGTGTCATCCGAGTGGAAGGCTTGGTAGCTCCATGCTCATCAATTGCATCCCAACCAGAATTGGCAATGTAGAAAAATGCCCCGTCGACGATGACACCGTGAGTAGGAGCCCCGAGTGTGCTCGTGGCTCGCTCAATGGCGGTCTGTTGCAGAATTGCCGCCTTGGACGGGTCCAAAGCGAATGCAACGACTCGCGCGGGCGAGGTCCCGTTCTGCACGGCGATAAGAGAGCTCCCGTGGCAATAGAGACCGTCGATTCCATCCAGCGCGTGACGATTTTCCATTGGTAACCAAGTCACTGCACCCGTTTCCAGATCAAACTCAGCTACCCCGCGAACGTAGTCCGGCACGAAAGCGTGTCGATCGCCGGCGCAGATGGCAATCGTCTGCGGTGAGATGAAGTCTCCATGATCGATCCGCTGCAGGGCGCCGGCATGTAAACGATAGACTCCGCCTCCATTCCCATCCGAAACGATGGGCTCGCCGTTGTGTGCGAGAGCCATGTCGCCCAGGTTGCTGCCTGGAGGTCCTTTGTATTGAGCGAGCAGCGCGCCCTTGTCCAAGCCAAATTCAAGGATGACTGAATGGCCCGAGTCCGAGGAAGCAACATCGGGGAATCCGTCCAAGGCTACTTCCGTCGCCCACAATCGTCTGCGTGCGGTGTCGATTTTGAGTGCCATCATGGGCCAGTGGTCGGGTGAGTCCGCGAACACCTTGCTGTGGCCGGCAGCATCGAGGGCAACGATGTTGTGTTCCAGGATCGAGGTCACGAAGAACCGTTTCGACCGGGGATCGTAGTCGATGTCTTCCGGCAGCAGCCCGGGATCTGACAGTGGGACCGCAGGTCTCGCGATTGACAGCGCAGCGGCATTACTTTGTAGCCGCGAGTCAATTGCGCTACGCACGGGCCGAAACAGCGGCGAGTCCAGGATAGGGTGGGTTTGCCCCATGGCGACAAAATGCCGGGCTTCATTCAGTGCTGCGTCGGTGTGGCCGAGCTCCAATTGGGCTCGCGCTACCTCCAGGACCGAAGTGGGCGAGCCGTTGAGGAACACCCGCAACCGCTGGGCGTCTGCAAGGAATGCTGTCCAGTCGCCACGCTTCTTGTCACTGGCGAGGGATTCGCTGAGTTGCTGGAATGCTTCGGTGGCGGGTAACCCTGAACCGTCAGCGGCAATTCCGCTCGGCGGTGCGATTGCCAAAAGCGCGGTTCCGACCGCTGCAGCCCAAGTGCGGTTTTGCCTCATCAGTCCTCTGCGTTCACGCATTGATGCTCGCATCGTCTTTGAAGCGATGCCAGTCCTGAGCGCGTGATCGATGGCGGAGGCTGGTGAATCGCACAATAGGTAAAGTCATCGGCGGAGTGACTCTTGTCGTCTGAGCGAATACCCGGCAGCATTGCGCACTCGATGGATACTACTTTGCGCTTGCTGGGGATCGCGGCTCTGATTGGCTGGAGCGTCTTGCGTGTGGTTCGCTATTTCCGCTATGGGATGGCGAAGCGGGTGACTGCGGTGCCCCCATCGGGGGGTATGCCGATGCCGAACACTGCGCACCCGGTCGCGGCTGAATCTCAAACTACGTCGGCTTCGGGGGACTCGGGCGGCCGGTCAGTCCAACTGATCGCGGGACTGACTGTTGTGATTGTCTGGGCAGGTGCAAACATGGCTCTCTTGTTTGTTTTGTTCGGACTGCCGGCGCTCGCGCAGGTCCCGTTGATTTGGCGCCTATTCGTCGCGGTCTTCGCCAATTTTTATCTCCTTCCGTTTGCGCGCGGGCTGGGCGAGAGCCAGAAGCGGAAGCTGCAAGCCAGATCGACGCAGGTCGACAATCCGTTCAAGAGTTGATTATGAGCGGGAAGGCTGACTGGTCGCACGCCGACGGTCCGTGGCGCGTGATCGTATCGCGCCACGCTCAATCGTTCGGCAACCGTGTGACCTGTATGTACACAACTTGCCAACGATCATTGCGCTTGTGCCAAACATCGGAAAAGCGCATGCGCTGCGCGAATGGCTTGCCGTCATCAGTGCCCTTCAGCAGCACGACGCCACCGAGAATGGCGGAGTTGCCCATCACTTTGTGAACGGGCTCGAGAATCGTAAATGGCTCGATCTTGAAGCCGGGCGCGGTCGAGCCTTGAATGAACTCGGCTTTCGATTGGGTACGGCCTGAGCCGGAGATCAACACCAGATTGTCTGCGAGCAGGCGCGTCAGCGCGGGCCCGTCGTTGGTGAGTTGAGCGTGGTCGTATTCCTGCGAGGCTTTCAGGAGATCAGGCGGTATCGGGTCGTCGGGAAGTGGCGGGCCGGCCAGGGCTGAAGACACAACAAGCGATCCGAGCATCATTGTCACGCGACCCATAAAAAATCTCCTGCAGTGAGGGGCGTCCGTCCCAGCGAAATCGGCGCCCTGTATAGCAGAGGGCTTCTGCAGGGCAGAGAGCCACCTTCCATGGAAGACGGCCGCCGCTGCGCGTCAGGGCCCACCCCCGGCCCTTGACCAGCCGCCAAGCGTAGGCGTACGATCTTCAAACGCAAGCGATCGTATACAAACGCATACGAACCCAAGGACAGACCCATGGCGGCAATGCAAACGGTGTCCGCCCGGATACCGACAGATGACCTTCAGTGGCTTGCCACGCTGGACATGCAGGGGGCCAATACGCCGAGCGACAAGCTGCGGGCCCTGGTGACCCAGATACGTCGGCAACACGAAGGCGCATTGGAATACAGCGCCAGCCTGCAGTGGATGCGCGACCTCGTTGCTCCGTTCGTAACCGCCGTGGGGGCGTTCGAGCACCGCCAGGGCAAGCATTCCGAGGTGCTCCGCCTGATCAGCGACTGGGTGCCGCAACTCATGGCGCTGCTGGTGGCCGAGAGCACGCTGGGCAAGGAGCCACTGCGCAAAGCCCAGGAGATCGAAGACAAGCTGGTGGCGCGTTGCATCCAGTTGCTGATGGGAATCCTGCGCCTGGGAATCACGCCGAGCGCCGACTGTTACGACCCCCAGGTGCTCGACAAGCATCTGCCGCAACTCATTGAGCTGAGCGCAATCATCGACTCGAGCCGAAAGTCGTCCGGTAATAAAGTCGTCCGGTAATAAGGAGAAGTGACATGGCTGAAACACTCGCGGTACGGGTTACGCGCATACTGGCCGGCAGCGCGCATGCCCTTCTCGATGCGATCGAGGACATTGCGCCGGAAACCATCATGCGGCAGGCGATTCGCGAGATCGACCAGGTGCTGGGCGACGTGCGGCTGGATCTGGGCAAGGTGGAGGCCGCCAAGCACCTGATCACGAGTCACATCAACAAGTTGAATAACGAGAACGAGCAACTCGCAAGCGATGTCGAGCTGGCCCTCGAGCGGGGCGAGGAAAGCCTTGCGCGGGCGGGCATCGAGCGCCAGACCCTCATTGACGATCAGACACCGGTCCTGCAGCACTCGCTGTCCGAGCAGCAGGATCGTGCGCGGGAGCTCGAAGGTTACATCACCGCTTTGCTGGCCAAGCGGCGGGAGATGGAGGATGCGTTCCAACTCTATCTTGCCAGCCGCGCGCAGGCATCGCCTGCGGCTGCCGCCACGGGTCGGGTGAATCAAGGGGCGAAGGTTGAGAATGCGCAATCGGCGTTCGACCGCGCTCTGGCGCGTCAAACCGGAGTTACGGGACTCGGCTCCCTGCAAACGGGGGATGCTCAGAAGTTGAAAGAGTTGCAGGAGCTGGCACGGCGCAACCGCATCGACGAGCGGTTGGCGCAACTGAAAGCCAGGCTCGCGAAGTAGCCGCTCGAGCATGCTGCCCGCAGGCATGTTGCACACGGTTGAAACGTGGCCGTTCGTGGTGGCTACGCTTCTGTTGCTGCTCATCACGGCCGCCGAAGGGCTGGCTTTTCTGGGTGGATTCAGTGTTTTCCACTGGCTGGACCATTTGTTGCCAGCCGCCTCGGACGCGGACCACGGGGCGCTCGACAAAGGCTTGGGCTGGCTGCATGTGGGCCGGGTTCCGGCGTTGGCCCTCCTGGTCATATTCCTCGCGGGGTTCGCACTGATAGGCTTTGCGTTGAACATGGTGGCGCATCGCCTGCTCGGCATCTGGGTGCCTCCATGGCTCTCCATTCCAGTTGCAGCAGTCGCGGGACTGCCGATCGTGCGAATTCTAGGCGCCGGTATCGCGCGGTTGGTCCCCTCGGATGAGACTTTTGCCGTGACTTTGGACAGCCTCGTAGGTCGTGTTGCAACCGTGTTGGGCGGTACGGCGCGTCAGGGGTACCCGGCAGAGGCGAAGGTGTTGAATCAACACGGGCAGACGCTCTATGTCACGGTCGAGCCGGATACGGAGGATACGATCTTCGAAGCCGGCGCGAGCGTGTTGCTGGTCCGGCAGATTGCCGGTACCCGCTTTGCGGGGATTGCCAACCCGCGTCCGGACTTGCTCTAAGAAAAAGGGACGGTTAAATGAATATCGCCACTGAGAACAATCTGATTCTTGCAGGCATTGCGTTCGCCGCACTGTTCGCTCTGGGCCTGATTTTCGCGCGCTTGTACAGGCGCTCTTCCAAGGAGCGAGCGTTCGTTCGTACGGGGCTGGGTGGACAGAAGATCGTCATGGATGGGGGCGCGCTCGTCTTCCCGATTTTCCACGAGACCATCCTGGTCAACATGAATACCCTGAAGCTGGAAGTAGTTCGTTCCGGCAAGGACAGCCTGTTCACCAAGGACCGCATGCGAGTGGATGTGGTGGTCGCCTTCTTTGTGCGCGTGCTGCCAACAGTGGAAGGCATCGCCAATGCCGCTCAGACCCTGGGTCAGCGCACCCTGGATCCCGGCGCGCTGTCGCAGTTGGTCGAAGACAAGTTTGTCGATTCACTGCGTGCCGCGGCGGTGGCGATGACCATGCAGGAGCTGCTCGACAAGCGCCAGGACTTCATCCAGGGCGTGCAGAACGCGGTTCGGGAGGACCTGCTCAAGAACGGTCTGGAGCTGGAGAGCGTGTCGCTGACGCGCATCGATCAGACCTCCATGCAGTTCTTTGACGCCAACAACGCGTTCGATGCCGAGGGCCTGACTCGTCTCACCGAGCAGACTCAACGCCGCGCCCGGGAGCGCAACGAGATCGAGCGCGATACGGCAGTGGCGATTTCCAAGAAGAACTTCGAAACAACCCAGCTGCAATTGGACATCGACCGCAACAAACGTTTTGCTGAGCTGTCGCAAACTCAGGATGTGTCTGCACGTGAGGCCGAGCAGGCGGCGACGGTCGCCCGGATCCGCGCTGAGAAAGAGCGGGAGGCCGAGCAGGCCAAGATCGAGGCGCAGCGCCAGATCCGTGAGGCGGAAGTCTCACGGGACCAGTTGATCCGGCAACGCCAGGCGCAGGCCGAGCGCGAAGTCTCCATTGCCCAGATCGATCAGCAGCAGGCTACCGAAATTGCCGAGCAGACCAAGGCCATTTCCATCGCCCAGAAGTCGCAGGAGCAATCCCACGCAGAAGCCAAAGCCAACGAAGCCAAGGCCGACGCGGTGAAAGCAGCACAGGCGGTGATTACAACCGAGCAAGTTGCCTCCGCGGAGCGAACCAAGCAGGTGGCGCTCGTGCTGGCCGCGCAGGAGGCCGAGCAACGCGCGATTGGCGTCAAAGTCGAAGCGGATGCGGCCCGGCAGGCTGCGGAGAGTCGCGCGGAAGCGATCCGCACGCTTGCGAAGGCCAATCGGGACAATTACGAGGTCGAAGCGGCGGGTAAGCAGGCGATCAACCAGGCCGTCAACACGCTCTCGGAAGCGCAGGTCAATCTGCAGGCCAAGCTGGCGTTGATCCAGGCTCTGCCGAAGATCATTGAAGAGTCCGTGCGCCCGATGGAAAAGATCGACAGCATACGGATCATGCAGGTCGACGGGTTGAAGACAGGCGGCGGTGGCAATGGATCAGCCGCCGTCAACGGATCCGACGGCGGTGGTGGAAATCTTGCCGAGCAGGCGGTCGGCGCGGCGTTACGCTACCGAGCGTATGCGCCGGTGTTGGATAAGCTGCTGCAGGAAGTTGGATTGGCGGAGAACGGCATCACGGGGATTCTGGGCTCGATGCAGCCCGGGACAGTGGTTCAGGCTGGCGGCGGTGAGCAGGCAGCGCCGCCGAAGGCACGCTAGCGCACGATGCAATTCTCCCGTCGTCGCACTCTGAAGTCACTGCTGTTAGGTGCGGCGGCGACGGCTACGCGACCGGGTGACACCCGGTCGCTCACGCTGCCCCAATCGGCGCGCGGCATTGAGGGACAGCGCAAAGCGGATTTGGGTAACGGCACTTACCTGAATCCCATCATGGCCGGCGATCACCCCGACCCGTCCATTCTCAAGGACGGCGATGACTACTACCTGACGTTTTCGTCATTCGATGCCTATCCCGGCATTGTGATCTGGAAATCGCGGGACCTGATCAACTGGCAGCCGGTGACGGCCGCTTTGCGCTCACCCATAGGCTCGGTATGGGCGCCGGAGTTGGTCAAGCACAATGGCCGCTTCTACGTATACATACCCGCGCGAACTCCCACCTATCGCTCCAACTACGTGATCCACGCGGAAAGTATCGATGGGCCATGGAGCGAGCCGGTGGACCTCAAGCTCCCTCTGCACATCGATCCGGGTCATGCGGTCGGGGAGGATGCGAAGCGGTACCTGTTCCTCAGTGGTGGCGACAGAGTCCGGCTGACTGATGATGGTCTGGCTACGGATGGGCCCGTCGAGCATGTGTACGACCCGTGGCGATATCCGGAAGAGTGGGATGTCGAGGGATTCGCACCGGAGGGCCCGAAGGTCCTGCGTCGTGGTGATTGGTTTTACCTGGTCTGCGCGGTGGGCGGCACCGCTGGGCCGCCGACGGGGCACATGGTTATTGCCGCGCGCTCCCGCTCAATTCATGGACCCTGGGAGAATGCGCCGGGCAATCCGTTGGTCAGAACGCAGTCATCAGCCGAAAAGTGGTGGTCGCGCGGCCATGCGACCGTGTTCGAGGGACCTGACAGCAGCTGGTGGATGATCTACCACGGGTATGAAAACAGTTTCTGGACCCTCGGGCGTCAGACGTTGTTGGATCCCGTCGAGTGGACGGCCGATGGCTGGTTCAAAGCCAAGGGCGGCGACTTGTCGCATCCCTTGGCCAAGCCCGGCGCAAGCAGCTCGAGTCCCCATGGGTCACCCTTGTCCGATGACTTTTCAGTCAACAAGTTCGGTATACAGTGGGGCTTCTACGACCCGGGCGCCGAGGAGATGCGGCGCGTGCGAATTGCAGACAACACGCTGTTCCTGCAGGCCAAGGGGACCACTCCGCGCGACAGTTCGCCGATTTCCTTCATTGCGGGGGATGTTGCCTACGAGGTTGAGGTCAGTCTCGATATCGATGCTCGGGCGCGGGCCGGGCTGCTGTTGTTTTACAGTCGGCGGCTGTATTGCGGATTGGGTTTCGACCAGGACGGTTTCGTGATGCATCGCTACGGCCTCGAGCGCAGTCACCCCAAGCCGGCGGGCATTGGCCGTCGTTTACGGATCCGGATCAAAAATGACCGCCATATCGTGACCCTGCATCACAGTGTCAATGGTTTGGCCTGGACCAAGTATCCGACACAGTTCGAGGTCTCCGGATATCATCACAATGTGGCCGGCGATTTCTTGAGCCTGCGTCCCGCAATCTACGCCGCGGGTGAAGGAGAGGTTCGCGTTCGCGACGTCCGCTACAAAGCCCTGTAACAGCGCACGGCCCCTGCGCGACACTCGGAGGTAAGGCTTGGGAAGCATGATCCTTCTCGATCTGGTGGGAGGTGCAGCGCTGCTGTTGTGGGGCCTGCACATGGTCCACAGCGGTATCGTGCGAGCCTTCGGCTCCGATTTGCGACGTTTTCTGGGCGTGGCGCTGCGCAATCGCTTCCTCGCGTTTGCCGCCGGAATCCTGGTGACCGCACTGCTCCAAAGCAGCACCGCCACCGGACTGATGACAGCCTCGTTCGTGACAGGCGGTGCGGTGGAGCTCGTTCCGGCACTGGCCATCATGCTCGGCGCGAATGTCGGCACCACGCTCATTGTTCAAGTCCTGTCGTTCAATGTGTCGGCATTGGCGCCGGTCCTGTTCCTGATCGGCGTCACTGCATTCAAGCGCGGCGGGCAGACGCGTACCCGCGATCTCGGGCGCGTGGCTATCGGCGTGGGGCTGATGGTGCTCTCGCTGCATATCCTGCTGGACACCCTGGCACCGGCCGAAAACGCACCGGCTGTGCGCACGCTGCTCGGCGCGATGACCGACGAGCCCGTGCTGTGTCTTCTGATGGCGGCGGCGCTCACCTGGGTTGCTCATTCCAGTGTGATGGTGGTCCTGCTCGTGATGTCGCTGGCCTATTCACATTTCATCGCGCCGGTCGCTGCGCTTGCCCTGATTCTCGGTGCCAACCTCGGCAGCGCAATCAACCCGCTGGTGGAAGGCAGCCAGGGCGACAATCCCGCCAGTCGCCGGCTGCCGCTGGGTAATCTGCTCAATCGCGTGATCGGCTGCGCGCTGGTGTTGCCGTTCCTGCACCCGATCACCGACATGTTGTTGCGGTTCGAGCCCAATCCCTCACGCATGGCCGCGGATTTTCATACCGCCTTCAATGTCGTCCTGGCGGTTGTTTTCATTCTGCCGCTGAATGCCCTGGCGGCCCTGTTGAAGCGATTTCTGCCCGATCGGGTCAAGCCCAACGACCCGTCGACGCCGTTATATCTGGACCCTTCCGCGCTGGCGACACCGTCCGTGGCGCTGGCCTGTGCGGCTCGTGAAACCCTGCATATCGGGGACATCATCGAGACCATGTTGCGCCAGACCCGGACCGCGCTCATGACTGACGATCGCAAGCTGGTGGCCGAAATCTGCCGCATGGACGATGCGGTGGACCGGCTCGATGAGGCTGTGAAGTTGTATGTCACCAAGCTTACCCGCGAGAGCCTGAGTGAGCGCGATGGTCACCGGGCGATGGAAATCATCTCCTTCTCCATCAACCTGGAGCACGTCGGGGACATCATTGACAAGAACCTGATGGAGTTGGCCTCCAAGAAGATCAAGCGCAAGGTGGTCTTCTCCAGGGAAGGCGCGGCCGAGTTGGAGTCCTTCCACCAGGAGGTGTTCGACAATCTCAAGCTGGCCTTCGGTGTCTTCATGTCCGGCGATGTGCGGATCGCGCGACAGTTGGTTACCGAAAAGGCCACGCTGCGCGCCACGGAATTCGCGGCGGCGGAAAGTCATCTGGCGCGCTTGCGCGATGGGCGGGCGGAGAGCATCGAGTCCAGCTCGCTCCATCTGGACATCCTGCGCGACCTGAAACGCATCCACTCACACATCTGCTCGGTTGCCTACCCCGTGCTCGAGCGCGCGGGTGAGTTGCAACCGAGCAGACTGAAGGATCTGGATGTGGACGCGGGCCACTAGCCCGCTCGGCCCCCGTTAGCAGGCCGTTAGCAATCAGCTTTTGATGAACGCCAGCAGATCCGGATTGATGATTTCCGGATGGGTGGTACACATGCCATGCGGCAGGCCTTTGTACACCTTGAGCGTGCCGTGCTTGAGGAGCTTGATACCGATGAGCGCGGCATCCGCAATCGGCACGATCTGGTCGTCATCGCCGTGCATGAGATGGACGGGCACGTCGATTTTCTTCAAGTCTTCAGTGAAATCCGTCTCCGAGAAGGCCTTGATGCAGTCGTAGTGGGCCTTGGCCCCGCCCATCATGCCCTGGCGCCACCAGTTGTGAATGATGGGTTGGGAAACTTTGGCGCCCGGACGGTTGAAACTATAGAAAGGGCCCGTCGGCAGATCGATGTAAAATTGCGAACGGTTGGCGGCGAGGGCTGCGCGCAGGCCGTCAAAAACCTCGAGGGGCAAGCCACCCGGATTCTGGGCCGACTTGAGCATGACCGGTGGCACAGCGCCGATCAACACAGCCTTTGCAACACGCCCACGCTCAGCGCGTGCCACATAGTGCGCCACCTCACCACCCCCGGTGGAATGCCCAACATGGATCGCCTGCTTGAGGTTGAGCGCAGCCGCGAGCTCGATTAAATCGGCCGCGTAGGTGTCCATCTCGTTACCGACATCGGTCTGGCTCGAGCGGCCGTGGCCGCGGCGATCGTGTGCAATCACGCGATAGCCCTTGTCGAGGAAGAACATCATCTGGTTGTCCCAGTCGTCGGCACTGAGCGGCCAGCCGTGATGAAATACAATTGGTTGCGCATCCCGCGAGCCCCAGTCCTTGTAGAAAATCTCGGTGCCGTCTTTGGTTTTGATGATGCCCATGAAATGACTCCTGTGCTTCGGTGGGGGGAAGCGGACGGTAGCACATGCGAAGCGAAGTGGCAGTCCTCAAAACTGCGCGTGCAAGCGCACCGCGAACACCGACACCGGCCCCCTGTCCGTGTTGTACGCGGGATGGTTGATCCACTGATAGTCGAGCGTGAGCTGCGTATGCCTGAGCAACTCCGCCGCGTAGTAAGTCTCCAGAATATTTTCCGGGCCCGGATGTGGCAGCTTCCCGTCACCGGTCAGAATGCCGAGGCCGCCGGCATTCATATACTGCTCACGAGCAGCTGAAATCCCGTTGAGGATTCCCACGATGCCCACCGTGTCGTGAACGCGACTCCAGCGGGAGCCGTTGAGTGAGAGGCCGCTCGCGACCGTTCGGTCGATATCCGTGAATTCGTAAGCTTCGACATTGCCGGCGGCCTTGCCGATGCGAGTAAAGAATCCAAGTTGGTCAGACAGTTGCTGCTCGATGTTCAGATCGGCTCCCAAGCGGCTACGGTAGTGGCGCACGGCTGCGATATCAACTGGCGTACCCGTTGACTGCGCAAGCTGCACGGCCTCGTTGAGCAGGCCCATGCGTCCCCGGGTATCGAAGACCGTGAGCATCACCTTCCCGCTGTGACCGTAAATCGAATGACGCTTTTCGATTTCAGCGATGCCCTGGTATTCGTGAAGGCCGGGCTCGAGGTGCTCGCTGTTGGGGACGTCTGACAAATCAAATACACCTGCACGCAGAGTCCAGGGACCCTGATACCACTCGAGAGCGGCCCCCACCGTGTAGCCCCACGCATCCGCCGCGTAGTCGAATGTTCCTGCGTCCACCGCCGCCCAATTCAAAAAGTCCCCGCGCGGGTCATGCGCATACTGATTGACGTCAAAGATGTCCCCGACGGACATCTTGCCGGCCGTCAGGACCCAGCGGTTGACGCTGCGGGTTCCCCCGAGCTGATTGGCAACGGGATCCACTGTTTGCGAGTCACCTGGCCGGTTCGCGGTTGCGCGCAGGAACAGTCGTGGCAACTTCAGGTACGGCTGATTCTTGCCGACCTTGTAGGCCTCGCCACTGGGAAATCCGGCGGCTCCCAGGGTGTTGTCCAGGCCGAAGCCCTGGTCCACTTCCGGGTTGATCCAGATCTCAGTGCCGGCGGACAAGCGCAAACCCAGATACAACGTCGCATCGGTCGTCTCGGCTGCTTTGTGTGGTGAGAGGCTGTTGGGCCCGCTGTAAGGTGCATGAAAGCCCAGCGTCCGCTGTTCTACGTAAGTGAACTGACCGTGCACGGCTCCGAGCTCGGTGAGTCCGCAAAGCAGGGCTGCCATGAGTTTCAATTGGGCTTCCGATCCGGCCATTGTGTGAGGCGTCGCAACTTACCGGATTGCGCCGCGATGCACAACGCTCGAACTCAATCCAACATCGCAGAAATTATGGAGGCGTGCACCCAATGTCAGGGTTTTGGCACGCCCCCGCGGCGATTCGTTGCTGCGACGCGGCGTGCTTTTGTGTGTATCAATCACCGGTTGTTGGAGAATGAACTCAATTAATAATGTGCGCATCGGGCCAAAGCTGCTGTTGGCGTTCGCGCTCATGCTCGTTTTCGCCGGTGTTATCGGCTTCGTCGCCGTCTCCCAGATGTCGAAGGTTGCCGCGGAGATGGACCGGATCGCCTCCAACGTGCTCGGTAGTGTCTACGGGGTGGCAACGATCGGCACCAACGCGGCGCAGAGCCGCTCCGCAGCGCTCGAGGTGCTGACGGAGTTGCAACTGCACTACGACGGCGGCTCCAAGGAGTCCGCCCGCGGGCTTGCCGCCATCGAAACGCAGATGCGGGCCAATGTTGCGGCGTACGAGAAGCTGATCAGCACGCCTGAGCAACGCGCCCTGTGGGATGACGTGAGCCGCAAATGGCTGGATTACAAGCGCGAGCAGGATCGGTCGATCGCGGTCGCGGAGGACGGTCTCGCCGGCGATGCCCAGAAGATCCTGATCGGCCTGGGCAAGGTCAAGTTCGACCAGGTGGATGCCGCCATTCACAAGCTGATCACTTTCAGCACGGCCGATGCGCAGCGCATCCGGCTGGCGGCGGATCAAACCGCGAGCAATTCGCGGCGACTGGTGTTTGTGCTCCTGGGACTCGCGGCAACCATTGGTTGCGCGATTGCACTCTTGATGACACGCGCAATCACGCAGCCGCTGCAAGCGACCGTCGTGCTGCTCGGTGAGATCGGTGCCGGCAGGCTCGACAATCCAATCGATACCACACGACGTGACGAGGTGGGCCAACTGCTCGCAGGGCTTGCGAGGACCCAGTCTCAATTGTTGGAACGCGCGCAGGCCGAGCAGCGCCGCACCGAGCAGGACCGGGAGCGCGCCGAGGCCGACCACCACGCACTCGAAGAAGTTCAGGAAATGGTGAGTGCCGTGGTGGAAGGGCAGCTCGACCGGCGACTGGTAACCGACGGCAAGGCAGGCTTCGCCCGCCAACTGGCCGAGAGCTTGAATCAACTCATTGAAAACGTCGCCGGCGTCGTCAACGGCGTCGGTGTAATGGTATCGAAGGCCAATGCAGGCGATCTCACGCAGCGCTTGGATACGGCCAATCGCAGCGGGCTCGAGCGGCAGATCGCCCACGGCGTCAATCAGCTCGTCAGCGAAATGGCGACCATGGTGGTGAAGGTCAAAGGGGCCGCGGACCAGGTCTCGCGCGGCGCTGCCGAGATCTCACAGGGTAACGAGAGCCTGTCGCAGCGGACGGAGACGCAGGCCGCCTCATTGGAAGAAACAGCGGCTTCCATGGAGCAAATGACGAGCTCGGTGCGGCAGAACGCCGATAACGCTCATCAGGCCAACCAACTCGCGATCGAAGCGCAGTTGCGTGCCGAACAGGGCACCACGGTGGTGGCGAGCGCGGTCCGGGCGATGGATGGTATCAACCTGGCGTCGCGGAAGATTGCCGACATTACCTCGGTCATTGACGAAATCGCTTTTCAAACCAACCTTCTGGCGCTCAATGCCGCAGTCGAGGCCGCGCGCGCGGGAGAGCAGGGGCGCGGATTTGCCGTGGTCGCCAATGAAGTGCGCACTCTCGCGTCGCGCAGTGCTGCGGCTGCCAAAGAGATCAAGAGCCTCATCCAGGAAAGCGTCAAGCAGGTAGCAGACGGGACGCAGGTAGTGAGTGAAACCGGCACCTCGTTCGATCAACTGATTGTCGCCGTGAAGAAGGTCGGTGAAATCATTGCGACCATTGCCGCGGCCAGCCGTGAACAGGCGACCGGCATCGATCAGGTCGGCAGTGCGGTGACCAAGATGGATGAGCTGACTCAGCAGAACGCCGCCCTGGTCGAGGAAGCGACGGCTGCGTCGCGCGTCCTGGCCGATCAATCGAGCAACCTGAGTGAAATGATGAGCCGCTATAGGGTGGCCGGTAACGCGGCCGCCACGAGTGCGCCCGAGACCGCAGCGGCCTCAAGCGCCGGGCGCAGTGTCGAACGGCGCCGTGCAGACCGTCCGTGGGCTGGCCGCGCCGCCCAATCCAACTGAAAGTAACAAGAGAGGAGATATCCATGCCCACAAAGATGTACGCCTGCCTGGCCGCCCTGTTGTTCGTGCTGGCGCCGCTCACGAGCATGGGAGCCGCCGGCTCGCCATCCAAGGACGAAGTAGTGGCCCAGGTGAAGAAGGCAGTGGAATTCCTGAAGGCGAACGGCCGCGAGAAAACCCTTGCAGAGATGAACAACAAGGATGGCCGGTTCGCCAAGGGCGAGGCCTATGTCGATGTGCACGATATCAACGGTGTTTGTGTTGCGCATCCGGTCTCGCCGGGCATCGTGGGCCTGAATCGGCTCGACCAGGCCGATCCCAGCGGCAAACAGTTCATCAAGGAAATCGTCGAGGCCGCGAAGTCCAAGCCCAACGGCTGGATCACCTACCTGCGCAAGAATCCGGTCAGCGGCAAGATCGAAAAGAAAATTGCCTACTGGCAGGTGCAGGACGGCCTGATATTCAAGGCCGGCACCTACGAGTGAGGATGGCGCGCGCCAGTCACACATTTCTTCGTTTGAGGTGACCCTACGGCCGTGGGATTATCCGGTGTACCTCACCGGGGAGTCCCTATGCCGATTCGAATTGCGGGCGCGTTCAGTTGGATGGCAGCGATGGCCACCCTGGTCCACACAGTGGCCATCGCTCAGGAAGCGCCACTGCGTCCGGATCAGGAAGCGTTTCTCGCTTTATATAAGGAGTTGGTAGAGACCAATACCACTCTGTCCGCCGGCAGCTGCACGCTGGCCGCGGAGCATATCGCCACCCATTTGAAATCGGCCGGCTTCGAAGACAAGGACATCACGCTGTTTTCGGTGCCCGATCATCCCAAGGAAGGCGGTGTGGTCGCCGTCCTGCAGGGCCGCTCGAAAGCCGCGAAACCCATGTTGTTACTGGGGCACCTCGATGTGGTGGAGGCCAAGCGGGAGGACTGGGTCCGTGACCCGTTCAAGCTGATCGAGGAAAACGGTTACTTCTACGGGCGCGGAACGTCCGACATGAAGTCCATCGATGCCGCCTGGATCGATGCGCTGATGCGCTTCAAGCAGGCCGGCTACCACCCCCGGCGCACCATCAAAATGGCACTCACCTGCGGTGAGGAGACCACATTCGCCTTCAATGGCGCGCAGTGGCTCGCCCAGAACAAGCCGGAATTGATTGCCGCCGCCTTTGCACTGAACGAGGGCGGCGGTGGGCGCACCGATGGCCACGGCAAGCTCGTGGTGGAATCGATCCAGGTGGGCGAGAAGGCCGTACAGAATTATCACCTCGAGACCACCAATCCCGGCGGTCACAGCTCCATCCCGATCCGGGACAACGCCATCTATGAGCTTGCGGATGCGCTGGGCAAAGTGCGCGACCATGAGTTTCCGGTAAAGCTGACCGACACCACCCGGGCGTTCTTTGCCAAAGCAGGCGCCGCTCGCAATGATGAGTTGGGGCAGGCCATGGTGACTCTCTCGAAGAATCCCAGTGACTCGGCCGCTGAGGCCATCGTGTCCAAGGATCGCAGCTATCACAGTATGTTGCGCACGACCTGTGTTGCGACGCTGTTGGATGGCGGCCATGCCAACAACGCCCTGCCGCAACGAGCCAGCGCCAACGTCAACTGTCGAATCTTCCCCGGAGAGTCGGTGGATGATGTACAGGCGGCACTGGTGGCGGCTATTGGCGATCCCGGCGTCAAGGTGACCCAGGTGCCGCCGGTGCGGCCTATTGCCGTGCCTCCTCCGCTGGATCCTAAGATCATCGGTCCCGCCGAGAAGTTGGTCGCGAAATACTTCCCGGGCGTGCCGCTCGTGCCGACCATGTCGACTGGAGCGACAGATGGCATCTTCCTGGAGGCCATCGGAATCCCGGTCTACGGCGCACCCGGTGGATGGGGCGATCCGGATGGCAACGGCACGCACGGACTCAATGAGCGCCGTGCCGTGAAGTCGTTGTTCGTGGGGCGGGAGTTTCTCTACGACCTGATCAAGGTGTATGCGGAACAGCAGTAGCGAAGTGCAGTCGGACTGACTCTACAACTGCATCGCCCGAGAGCTGCAATCGCTCGACATTCTCCACGTGGACATGGTCGCCAGCCTGTCCGCGCCCAACAGGGATTGCACGCCAATAGTTCCAAAGGCCTGGATAGGGGCTGGGAATATGAATACTGCGCGAGATCTTCAAGTCCGCGAGCGCAATTTTGACTGTTGACCAGTCGCTCTGCGCGGGGACCGGTGCGCTCCAGGCCGCACCGTCCTTTTCAATCAAGGTGACTTCGAGGGTTTTGCGAGTGCCGGCAACGGCTTTCAGTTTCACTTCGAGCGAATCGGCACGCGCTGCGGCGTCTGCAGCCCGGGCTGCAATGGTGTCACCAACATAGAGCGCTGCGGCATAGCGCTCGGGCGTGTCCTTCCCCAAGTCGGGGAGTGTCAGACGAAGAGCGGCCTCTTCGGAAGTCTCCCCCGGCACTATTTGGAAGAAGGCGTTCCGGTACTGCTCGCCGGGCCGTACGAAGGACAACTGTGAGTAGTCATCACGCGGACTGAACAGTCGTAGCGTGGTGCCTGGGGTCGTCACGCGGAACTTCCACAGAGTGTCCGTTAGAAACGGCCACTGATGGGGCTGCTGTGGCACGCCTCCTGGAAACGTTGATACGCGATCGGCAGTTCGGGAGCTGACAGCGAATTCATACAAACCCGCAGGAAGCAGTTGCGCAGCCAGAATGGCATGGTAGTCATTGCCCTGCAGACGCGGCATGTCAATGGGTTCCCAGAACGATCGTGTGCCCGCCGGGCGAAGCCACAGGCGCACTTCATCGGGCAACTCACTATTGGCAATGCGCACGCGCAGGTCGACGGGGGCGCCCTCGAGAAATTCCTTCGGTGCCAGTGATTGAATGAGATCGGGATAGTCGACGCGCTCATTCACGTGATACTCATCGAAGCCCACGCCGTTGATTTGCGCGGGCAACCGTGGCGGCTGTGTTTGGGGCCTGCTCGTGAGGAGCCAGACTCCGGGCTCAACTGAGAACGAAGAGTTGTCGGCGCGCCGGGTGACGGCGCTTGGCAGCCGAGGTACTTTGACCGAGGCGGCATAGAACCGCGTGCCCAAATCTGGCAGGCGCACAGTCATCGGCCACGTGCGATACAAAAGCCGCGAGACGACCTTGTCGGGTCGCGGTTGCTCGAACGGATCGCGCACCAGGACTTCGTCCGGGTATACCTCCAGGCGCCAGACGCCGTCCCGGACCTTGTCCAGAAAATAGGCGCCCGTGCCTTCATACCCGATCAGGCCGGACGACCCCACCCCAACAATCCGCCGCAATGAACGCGGGTTGCGCGCGGTGGAGGTTGTAGGGCCGGCATTCATGAATGCATCCGCTGCATTCAGCTCGCTCGTGTCGCTTTCATAGTCGACACTGAAATCACCGAAATGCCGGTCGTCGGGATAGCTTGGGTAACGTTGCAATCGAGGCAGCCGCTGCAAAGCCTCCGCGGCAACAATTGCACTGACCGCCTTCCGCGGCGTATGCACCAGGTTCAGGTAGTGAGTTTGCCAGCCGAGGTTGTATGGAGCGGTGCGCAGCATGTCGTAGGCAAACATGGTTGTGAACTGCGCGCCGACCGAGCGGAACGTGCGTGCCATCGCCGGGTACAAGTAACCGGAGAGCAGGTCGGCCTGGTCGAACTCGTAGACGATGCGCGGCTTACCGGCCAGTTCCGGGCGCAACATGTCGGGATAGCCGTCGACGGCCGGTAGAAAATTGCCTTTCAGGGTGTGACCGGCCACGAGGCTGGTGGGATACCAGCCGAAACTGACCCCATCGACATTCGATTGTTGCAGGGCCGGCGCGCTGGCGAAGTCCTGGGACACGTTGAAGAACGTGATCTGTCGACTGCCGGTGCTGCGTACAGCCTGGGTGAGCGTATTGATGTAATTGATGGAGCCCGCGCGGTCTTCAGGGTGATGAACCGGTTCATTGATGAGCTCAACGAAGGGAATCGCCGGCTCATTCTTCAAGGCGACGCCCGTGTAGGGATTGACGTGATTCAGGAGCTGTTGGATGTAGTTGGCTTGCGCGGCGATCGATCGGGGATTGGTGCCCATTTCCTGGCGGGTAAAATGTTTCGAGAAACCGTCGTTGGTGGATGGCTTGCCGATTTGGTCCGCGAACGCAGGGTCATATGTGTGTATTGGGGTCAGGAGCATGTAGATGCCGCGTTTGCGTGCCGCGGCTACCAGATAGTCGAGAAGATCGACGTGCTCGTTGACTATCAGGTTGCCCGCTGGATCGGAGTTCTCCCAATCGCCCCATGAGCACAGACGCAACGCCTGCCATCCCATGCGAGCGAATTGCGCCATGTCCTCGTCGATCATGGCCTTGCGATCCTGCGCGACGAGGCCGCTCATCCGGTAGTCGGAACCGGACATGATGCAGTAGTTGGCCCCGTAGAGTGCGACCTCCCGGCCCGAGTCCTGCCAGCGGATCACGCCCGCGTGGTCCACGAAGCAGACCGGAGCCGCGCACGCGGGCGCAGCGAGCCCCAACACAAAACATAACAAACTCAAGCGCCTGAGCATTGGTAGCGCTACCTGATTCGAGACGTTGACACGTATCATCCGATTTATCATACTAATTGAGTAGTCGTCGGTACAAGATTCGAAACGACGCGCACGCACATGTAATCAGGGGGATGTACGTGAAACGGAAATATCGAATTCCGCCGCGCCGCGTGAGCGCGCTGGCGATTCTCGGCTCTGTCACGGGCACGGTGCTCGCACAGACGGCTCCGGCGGATCAGAAGCTGGAGGAAGTCATTGTCACGGGGGAACGCCAGGCACTGCGCGATTCCATTCTCATCAAGCAAAACACCGACCTGGTGAGTGACAGCATCTCGACCGCCGAGATCGGGCAGCTTCCCGATGTCACGATTGCGGAAGAGCTGAACCGGCTTCCGGGTGTCAACACAACACGCGATCGCGGCAATGCCAGCCAGGCCTCCATCCGTGGCCTGGGGCCGCGCCTGGTGCTCGGGTTGGTCAACGGACGCGAAGTGGCGTCCTCCGAGCCGTCGCAGGATTTGCGTTGGGAAATCTACCCGTCCGAAGTGCTGTCGGGCGCTCAAATATACAAATCCCAGGATGCGACCCTGGTGCCGGGCGGCATTGCGGCCACTGTGGACATTCGCACCCTTTCGCCCCTGACCTATAAAGGGCCGAGTTTCAGCGTGCGTGCCGGCCCGACGTATAACGAAGAGGGGAAGGACCTGCCCCACTACAATGGTTTGGGCTATCGCGGTAGCGTGGGCTACGTCGGGCACATCAACGATGACTTTGCGGTTTCGTTGGCGGGTAGTGTGCAGCGTGAGAAGAACGGTTTTCCCGATTTTCGTACTTGGGGCTGGAATACCCCGTTCAATACGAACGGCCATACCGGTGACTTGAACGGCGATGGCAAGCCGGATAACACCACGTGGGGTCTGAACACCGAGGTCAAGGAAGTCACCCAGGATCGCTACGCCCTGGCGGGCGGCGCCGGTTGGCAGGTGGGCGCGGATCTGACCCTGAAGGCGGATGCCCTGTGGTCGCAGTACCAGATCAAGGAAAACCAATTCCAGGCCTGGTACGGCAACAACATCACCGGTAACTGGGACAATGGCAATGCCACGGGCTACAACGCCCCGGGCAATTCGTATCAGATCGTAAACGGCACGGTGGTCGGTGCCACGCTCAACGGCGCCTTTCCCAATTACGAGAGTGAGATCGCGCAATACAACGAGAAGCACACCCTGGTTGTGACCGGACTCAATGCGCAGTGGAAACCCGGTCAATGGGACAACGAGGTGGATCTGTCCTACTCGCAGGCGTGGCGCCGCAATCGGTGGGAGGAGATCGCCCTGTCGGATCTGTATCCGCCCAATCTGGCGTTCAATGTGGGCGACGGACATGCTCCCTACGGCGCGACGCCCGGGTTCAATCCGGCCGACCCGGCCCTGCAGTCGGCGGGTGGGTTCCGCAGCAACAGCGGCTCGAACGTCAATGGCACGGGCCAGAGCGATGGCCCGGAGGAAACGCGCGATCGGATCGGTGCTCTGGCCATCAACCTGTCGCGCAGCTTCGACTCCCCGTTCTTCTCGGCAGTGAAATTCGGTGGACGGGTTTCTGATCGCCGCAAGACGCACCATTCAAACCGGTGGGGGCTGTGCCCCGGAACGGGGTCTACGACGTTTGCGACCCCCAATGACCCCAACTCGCAGGTATGTCCCGCGGGCACCGGTGTCGTTTCGCTCGCGAACGCCGGGCTGGAGGCCTTCAACGTTCCGTCGTTCACGGCTCCGCCCATGGTCTACGGAAATTTCGACAGTCTTCGGGCCCTGCTGTACCCGAATGATGCGGCACCCGCCGGGTCCGAGTTGCTGCTGGTTCATACCACCGTCAAGGAGAAATCCTACGAGGGATACGTCCAGTTGGACTTCAAGACGTCGGTGTTCGACAGGTCATTGACAGGTGGTCTGGGTGTGAGAATTGCCCACGTCAACACGGAAAGCTCCGGTTTCCAGACCACCGACGGGAGCAACTACACGCCGGTGTCGATTTCGAATGACTACACGAATGTACTGCCCAGCCTGAATGCAGTGTTACACCTGACGGATGAGCAGTTGCTGCGGTTCGGTGCGTCAGTTGCCATCTCGCGGCCACCACTTGATGCGCTCGTCACCGGGTTCAGTCTCAATTCAACGGGCAATCCTCCCACGGGCGGCGGTGGCAACCCCAAGCTCAACCCGTACAAGGCCGATCAGCTCGATCTGTCGTATGAGTGGTATTTTCACTCGGAGTCGTTGCTTGCGGTGGCCGGTTTCTTCAAGGACGTGAAGGACTACATCGGCGCGGGTCAATCCCTCCAGACCATAGCGGGCACCACGTACATCGTGACCTCGGAGAACAATACACCGGGCGGCAATATCGCCGGCGTAGAGCTGACCCTGCAGTCGCGATTCTTCTTCCTGCCGGGATTCCTGAGCGACTTCGGCGTCTACGCCAATCATGCCTACGTCAGTTCAAACATTCACGAGCAGTCCCCACAGCCGAATCCGTACCCGATGGTCGGCCTGGCCAAGGGAACGTCGGAATTCGACCTTTACTACAACAAGGGCGGTTTCGAGTCGCGGGTCGCGGTGAAGCATCACACGGCGTTCACTGTCGCTCCGACTTGGGTGGGCACGACGCTCAAGCAGCTCGCGCCGGAGACCACACTGGATGCAAGCGTTTCCTACAACTTCGAAAGAGGCTGGAGCATGCGGGTGCAGGGTCACAACCTGACGAATGAACGCGCGCGCTTCACCTCCGACAACAATCCACAGAACCTGGCCAACGATGGGGGATACCAGGTGTATGGTCGGTCGTACCTGGTGGACTTCGGGCTGAAGTTCTAACGGCGCGCCGGCGAGCGGCGCATCGGTCTCACGCTGGTGGCCCCGAAACCGCCGTGCTAGATTGATCATATAAATGGACAAAGAGCAAAAGCCGCTCCGTGCCGGTTATGTCGCTGGTGATTGGGGCACGAGCCACCTGCGTCTTTTCCTGTGTGACGCCGAAGGCGCGGTGCTGGAGGTGGCCAACGGTCCGGGTGCCGCGGAAATCGGTGGCAACTATGCCGCCACCTTCGACTCACTGTCGGGCCCGTGGGCGGCGCGATCGCCGCGGGCGCCGGCCATTCTGTGCGGCATGGTCGGCTCCAGCATCGGCTGGACACAGGCTCCCTACGTCGCGTGCCCGGCAAGGCCGGAAGAGATTGCGGGCGCCTGTGCCTCGCTGCGTGAGGGCGGCATTCGAATCGTTCCGGGCCTGTCGTGCCGCAATCGATTCGATGCTCCGGATTTCATGCGCGGCGAGGAAACCCAGATTCTGGGCGCCCTCGCCCTGCAGCCTGCGCTGCGTCGGGGCCGCAGATTGTTATGTCTCCCCGGCACGCACACGAAATGGGTCGTGCTGGACGACGGCGCGGTGAGCGAGTTTCTGACGGCGCCCACCGGCGAGCTCTTCAACCTGCTGCGGGAGCACAGCGTGTTGGTACGGGAGCGCGGCCGCGATCTCGATTCACCGACCGCGCCCGCCTTCAGACGGGGTCTCGAGCAGGTTGAGCGCTTCTCGCACGCGCAGCTTCTGCACAGGCTGTTCGAGTGCCGCAGTCGCAGCCTCGACGGTGAGCTGGCACCACACGAAGTCGCCTCATTCCTGTCAGGTCTACTCATTGCAAGTGACATCGCTGGAGCCTTGGATATGTTCGCGAGCTCAACCGACGATCGCTCGGTGCATCTGATCGGATCCCCTCAACTGACAGGCCTCTACGCGGCCGGTTTGAGCTTGCGCCACTACCAGGCGAGCAGCACGGATGGCATTCCGGCATCGGTCTGCGGTCTGGCCCTGGTGCGTCGCCAACTAACGGCTGACGTTTCTTCCCATGCGACTTGAAACCGCAGCAGCCGAATCCACAATCGTGGCCATCCTGCGCGGCATCGAGCCAGCGCGGGCGGTCGACACTGCCGCAGTGCTGTGCGCCGCCGGCATCCGGATCATCGAAGTCCCCCTGAATTCGCCGGATCCCTTCGCGAGCATTGCCTCGCTGGCTGCGGCCGTGGGTGCAACTTGTCTCATCGGCGCGGGAACCGTTCTCGATACTGACTCGGTCCGGCGGACGCATGCCGCCGGTGGTCGCCTCGTAGTCGCTCCCAATTGCGATCCCGAGGTCATCCGCTGCGCGCTCGAGTTGAATATGCAGGTCATGCCCGGAATCGCCACGGCGACCGAGGCATTCACTGCGATCCGTGCCGGTGCGACTCAACTCAAGCTGTTTCCCGCGGTCACCTACGGTCCTCGACATTTGCAGGCGTTGCGCGCCGTGCTGCCCGCGACGGTCCGGGTGTATCCCGTTGGGGGTGTGGGGGCGGCGGATGTTGCCGACTGGCTTGCGGCGGGTGCGGCGGGCTTTGGCTTCGGGTCCGAGCTGTTCCGACCCGAGTACACTTTGATGGAAATCGAACGGCGCGCACGGCAACTCGTGCAAGCGCTGCAGGCGGCGCACAGCCGGCTCTGAGCGCGGGTGTGATTCAAGACGAGGGGGACGAGTGGCCATTTCACAGTTGGATGTCTGGATTGTTGCAATCTATGCGGTGGGCATCTTCGCCCTGGCCCAGTGGGTGTCGCGTGAGGCGGTCGAGCACAAGAAGGATGCGCAGGATTATTTTCTGGCCAGCCGCGGGCTGCCGTGGTGGGCCATCGGTACCTCGCTGATTGCGGCCAACATCTCGGCCGAGCAGATCATTGGCATGTCCGGCTCGGGCTATGTCATTGGCCTGGGGATTGCCTCCTACGAATGGATGGCTGCGCTCACCCTGATCATTGTGGGCAAATATTTCCTGCCGGTGTTCCTGAAGAACGGCATCTACACCATGCCGGAGTTCCTCCAGCGGCGCTTCAGTCCCGGTGTCCGCACGGTGATGGCGGTCTTCTGGCTGGGCGTCTATGTGTTCGTCAACCTGACGGCCATTCTCTGGCTGGGCGCCACCGCGGTGCATACGGTTGCCGGTGTTGAGGTACAGACGGCGCTGGTCGGGCTCGCTGTGTTCGCAGGGGCCTATGCTCTGTACGGCGGATTGAAAGCAGTGGCGCTGACCGACATCGTGCAGGTGACATTGTTGGTCCTGGGCGGTCTGCTCATCAGCTACCGGGCGTTGGACGCGGTTTCCGATCATCACGGTGTCATCGCCGGCTTCCACGTGCTGACGGCGAACTACCCGGAGAGGTTCCGGATGATCATTCCGGCATCCAGCCCCCACTACAAAGACCTGCCGGGCCTGTCCGTGCTGCTGGGCGGACTGTGGGTCATGAACATCTCCTATTGGGGATTCAATCAATACATCATCCAGAGGGCGCTGGCGGCCCGGAGCATTCGGGAGGCCCAGAAGGGCATTGTGCTCGCGGCCTTTCTGAAGCTGCTGATGCCGGTGATCATTGTGCTGCCGGGCATAGCGGCCGTCGCTCTAGCGCCCAACCTGTCGCGAGCGGACGAGGCGTACCCGCATCTGATGGCCACGTTGCCCAGCGGAATTCTCGGCCTCGTGTTTGCAGCCCTGATTGCGGCCATCGTGGCTTCGATGGGATCGAAAATAAACTCCATTGCGACCATCTTCACCATGGACGTATACCGGTCGATGTTTCCGCAGGCCTCGCAGCAGCGCCTGGTGTTGATCGGCCGCACCGCCGCGGTCGCCGCTCTCGTCATCGCGGCCGTCTCGGCCAAACCACTGCTCGGCAACTTCGAGCAGGCATTTCAGTACATCCAGGAATTCACCGGTTTCTTTACTCCGGGGATTTGCGTGATCTTCCTGCTCGGCATGTTCTGGCCGCGTTGTACGGCCAGCGCCGCCCTGACGGCCGCCATCGCTTCCGCGGTGCTGTCGACACTGCTGAAATTCACCTGGCCGTCGCTGCCGTTCATGGACCGGGTGGGGCTGGTGTTTCTAGCTTGCTTAGGTTTGGCGATCCTGTTGTCATTCGCGCAAGCACCGCGGGAGCCGCCAGTCACTGTGGACCTGAAGAACATTGACTACTCCACCAGTGCCGGTTTCAACATCGCCGCCTTGATTGTCGTCGTCATCCTTATCGCGCTGTACACGCTGTGGTGGTAGCTGCATGAGCTCCTGGGCACAGGGCCAGAATCTGACCTACGGCATTGCCAACCAACTGGGTATTGCCATTGTCACCGGTGTCTATTCGGCGGACAACCCGATCCCCATCGAGGCGGAGCTGTGCCGCAAGTTCGGCGCGAGCCGCTCCGTCCTGCGTGAGGCTGTCAAGATGTTGACCGCCAAAGGTCTGCTGGATGCGCGTCCGCGCCGGGGGACCTGGGTGCAGCCGGAGGAGAAGTGGAATCTCCTGGACCCGGACGTGTTGGGTTGGCTGCTGGAGCGCAAGTACTCACCCGCCTTGCTGATTGAATTCACGGAAATCCGCCTGGCAGTGGAGCCGGGCGCCGCGGCTCTCGCGGCCCGGGTCGCAGGTCCTGAGGAGAAGGCGGCGATCAGCCACGGCATCGAGCGGATGCAGGCAGCCGATCGTGGTGATGATGATCCGCTCGACTCCGACATCGCTTTTCACGTGGCGGTACTACGTGCGAGCCGCAACAGGTTCTATGCTCAGCTCACCGGGTTTACGGCCACCGCATTGCGCTTCAGCATTCAAACCACGAATCGCTACAAGGGCGTGCAGCTCGCAAGCATTGCGGACCACAAGAAAGTCGCCGATGCGATCCTGGCCGGCAAGGTGGCCCTGGCGCACGATTCCATGCAGAAGTTGATCCAGGAGGCACTGGATCTGATTTCCAAGCGCGAAGCCCAGCAGGTCTTGCGCCGGTCCGCGACCCAACCGCTTTCCCGGCGGGCCCGCTGACATGGCCAGGACCCGGCTCGCCATCATCGGCCTGGGCAAAATCGCCCGCGACCAGCACATTCCGGCACTGGCCGGCAGCGACGCATTCGAGCTGGTGGGTGTAGCGAGCCCGCACAACAAGCTCGCAGGAGTGCCCAGCCACGAGGATATTGGAACGTTGCTCCAGGCTGTTCCCGACATCGCAGCCGTGGCACTGTGCACGACTCCCCAGGTTCGCTACGACATTGCACGATTTGCGCTCGAAAGAGGCTTGCACGTGCTGTTGGAGAAGCCTCCCGGCGTGACGGTCAGCGAAGTGCACGCCCTGAGCGCACTGGCCCGCAAGAGCAATGTGGCGCTGTTTGCTTCCTGGCATTCACGGCATGCGCCGGCCGTTGAGCCGGCCCGGGCATGGCTCGACGGCCGCAACATTCGCACTGTAACGGTCAATTGGAAAGAGGACGTGCGTGTCTGGCACCCCGGGCAGACCTGGATCTGGAAGGCAGGTGGCCTGGGGGTCTTCGATCCCGGGATCAACGCACTGTCCATCTTGACACGCATCATTGCCGGCGGACTCTTCTTGAAACACGCCGAGTTGCGGTATCCGCGCAACTGCGAAACGCCCATTGCCGCGAGCCTGTCGCTCAGCAGCGCGAATGGCGCGCCCGTACGCATGGAGCTGGATTTCCTGCACACAGGTCCCCCCGAGTGGAGCATCGATGTCGACACCGAGGCAGGTGTGCTGAGCCTCTCGAAGGGCGGCAATGAGATGCAGTTGGCGGGCAAGCCCGTTGCGGTCACGCAGGATACGGAATATCCAAACCTGTATGCTCATTTCGCGAGCCTGGTGCGCGCCCGGTCCGTGGACGTCGACGTCAGCCCGCTGCAACTCGTCGCGGACGCTTTTCTGTGCGGACAGCGTGTTGAAGTGGAGCCGTTCGTGGAAACTGCAACCAGCGCTCATGTCCGGTCGAAGTAGCCAGAACCTGACACGCAGCATCGTTCAGGACCTGGGCGTCGCCATCGTGTCCGGCAAGTATTCCAAGCGCAATCCGTTTCCAGTCGAAGCGGACCTGTGCCGGCAGTACGGCGCGAGTCGCAGCGTGTTGCGCGAGGCGGTCAAGATGCTGACGGCGAAGGGGTTGCTGCAGGCGCGGCCGCGCCAGGGCACCTGGGTACAGGCGGAGGAAAGTTGGAACCTGCTGGACCCGGATGTGCTGCGCTGGCTGCTCGAGCGCAAGCCCTGGATGGAGTTGTTGATCGAGTTCACACAGGTACGGCTGGCGATCGAACCGGGCGCTGCCGCTCTGGCGGCGCAAGTGGCAGGACCGGACGCGAAGGCGGCCGTACAGCGCGCGATCGAGCGGATGGTTGCCGCCGAGCGCGGTGATGATGATCCGTTGGAATCGGATATAGCGTTTCATGTCGCGGTGCTGGAGGCCAGCGGCAACAAGTTCTTCGTTCAGTTGCGCGAGTTGATACACACCGCGTTGCGTTTCAGCATTCGCATCAGCAACCGCCGCAAGGGCGTCCGCCTGGCAAGCGTTGCGGATCACAAGAAGATCGCGGATGCCATTATTGCCGGCAAGCCGCAGGCAGCGGCCAACTCCATGCGCGTGCTCATCCAGGAAGTACTGGATCTCATCAGCGAGGAAAACTCTCGTTAGGTGTCCTGCGCGCTCGTGACGGTGATGGATGCGACCGCCTGCGGCGGCTTTGTGCTTGCCGTCACAGCCTCTCGTCAAGCCTATGTCTACAGTAGGCACCTCCATTCTCCAGGGAAGGCTCCCGTGATACCGACAGTTGATTCCCGATTCCAGGCTCATCCGCGTGGTGGGCGCGTTCAGGTTGCGGCCATCGCGCTGGTTGCGATTACAGTGCTCACTGCGAGTCACCCGGCGCACGCCGCCCGGGGTGAGGCAACGGGTGATCCCGGACATTTCGGTTTCGTGCTGGAAGCCGCCGGTGAGTTTGGCGGCGACAATCTCGTTGAGGTGTTCTATCGCAACGGCGACTCGCAGAACATCAAGGCCGGGCAGGGCGTCACCTTGGGTGGCGGCATTCACTATCGACCGGTGTCATTCCCGGTCGATTTCGCGGCCACCGTGGGTTGGAAGTTCGTGAGGACGGCGGCTTACAACACCGATCTCGGTGTTGATCGCGCGGTCATCAAACTGACCGGCACCGTGCCGCTGGGAAACCACTTCTGGGCGGCAGCCGGCCCCGTGTGGCACGCCGGGACCAAGTTGAACGGCGACGGCTTCATAGATGATGTCAAGTTTGACGACGCCGTCGGCGGCATGGTGAGCTTCGGCTGGCGTTGGATCGGCGTGAGCTACACGAACATCAAGTATCGTGGCTCCTCATTCGAAGGCAGCGTCGATGCCAGCAGCGTCGGTGTTACTGCCGCCTGGAAGTTCTGAAGCCACGCTGAGCCAGTGCCCGCTGTGCAACGCAGCGGGCACTTGAAAAATAGCCGTTCCCGGCTGTACCTCCGACCTCGCCCCGGGGGTAGATTTGTCACACAAAGTAACATAATCGAGCAGGCGCTCCAGATCGTCCTACCAACGAGCCGTCAACAGGCTTTCGGAAGGTGTCTCATGTTCAGCTACCGAGCATTGGGTTTGCTATGCCTGAGTGTCGTGCTTTGCATGGGTGTATCAGTCTCGAGGGCGCAAGGGGCCGCCCTGCGAGGCAATCTCGACTGCAATGGATTCAGCCGCTTGCAGCAGCCGCTGCGTCAGTACCTTCCCTGTACGGATTTCTTCAGCGTAACCGAGCATGCCCGCGGCTATGACAACGGGCACTACATCGGCCACGACGAGCCCAGTATTGGGTTCATCTCGACGGCACGGGGCTCGGGGCACAATGTGCAGTGGGATATCACGCTGCCCGTCGACCGCAAGCTGCCGGCGGTGCAGACCTTCGAGAACTATCCGACGTTCTGGTTCTCGATGGCGTTGTGCGACCCACGTTCGTTTCCGAACGGCCCGTGCAAGCCGGACAGTGATGAGAACACGCCATCGCAGGCAGGCTCGGCGCTACTGGAGTTACAGCTGTATCCGCCGGGATTCGTGACGGGCATCAGCTGCGACCTGGCTCACTGGTGTGCGGCACTCAACATAGACAGCATTGAGGTTCAAAGCACCGGCGACGTGAATCCGAACTGCACCGAGCCTGTCAATTTCGCCTTTATCCAGAAGAACGGCGTGCCGCCGGGTCCGCCAGGTCCCAACACCGCAACGAATGCAACGTTCAATCCCAATGCGCATACGCTGCTGATGAATCCAGGCGATCACTTGCGGATCACCATCAAGGACACTTCGAGGGGGCTGTTCACCCAGATCGTCGATCTGACTACCGGCGAGCAGGGTTACATGTTCGCCAGCGCGGCCAACGGGTTTCAGAATACCGATCCGGAGACGTGCGCGGGATTCAATCACGACTTCCACCCTGAATTCGACACGGCGAAATTCGGCAACTTCGTGCCGTGGGCGGTGTTACAGGCGAATGTGAATTTTTCGATGGAGATCGGACACTTCGAGACCGGTGCCCACGGGGACAAAGACTCGGATGATGCGCCGTGCTTCACGGGTCCCGACGACCTCGTTCCAGGATGCCTGGGGTCCGATGTCGACTTCGACGGGACATCCTACGTCGCGGATTGGCCGGACGGGACTTCCAACCACGCCACGTCGGTGGCCATCAGGTCGATGCGGGGCAATGGAATCGGGCCTATCAGTTGGTCGGATGACAATGGCACCTATGACCAGCCGTTCCCCATCATGCACATCGAATCCACAGTGGCCGATTCGGAGCTGAGCTGCCAACCCGATGGAGTCGGTTGTGTGGTGCCGCCCAAGCCGGCGCGCTTCTATCCGTACTATGCGCTGCTGGAAAATGGCGATGATGCTGCGAGTTGCGCGCTCGTGTTCGGCAACTTCAAGGGCGCGGGAGTGAACAACTTCGGGCGGGACCAACAGTATGGGCCTGCCAACCTGCCGTGGTTCTTCGGGCAGAACAGCGGCGGGCCGATGGCCAACCCGTGTCTGCCGAAGGTCGGACGCTGAAGTTGCAAACAACGCGAGGGCCCGCTTGTCGGGCCCTCGCGCTGTCCGGTGAGCTCTACGGATTCAATCCGAAAATCGCCACTCCCGTGCTCGTGCCGAGGAAGACTTTCCCGTCCGCGACCATGGGCGTGATGAACTTGTTACCCACACCGAAGCTGTCCCGGTTGCCGGCCGCCTGCGTTGTGTTGTAGAGCTCCGTCGCCAGGTTGGTGGCGTCGTAGGCGTGCAGCTCGCCGGCGTTGCCATGCTTGTACGCCCACACGATACCGTTGGTGGTCCCATTCGCGGAAATCGACGGCGAGGTGCCGGGGTAACCGAAAATGGTGCTCGTAGTCGAAGAGGGCGTGCCCACCAGTCTCGCCAGGTTCACATTGACGGCCACCATGCCGATGTCGCGCGGGCCGAAATACAGCCGGTTGTTGAAATAGACCGGTGGCGCGCGCACCTGCTTGTTCTGCAGGAGGCTGGCCAGATCCTGGTAGATGTTGTTGGCGGTCGGGCTGAATTTGCCCAGATTGGACTGGTCCACGACATACACGTGCCCGTCCTTGCCGGGAACGACATAGTTGTCGACTGGATCGCCGTCGAAGTCCGTCATCTGCGGTAGCAGTACGCCGCCGCTACCGCCCAGGTCGAGGTCCGTCGCGGACGTGGCCAAGCCATTTTTCAGGGCGAAATAATCCGCAATAGTGAGAGCACTGCCCGTGGAATGCAGTTTCAGGATGGACTGGCTGTAATTGCCACCTTGCGGGCGCCCATTCGTATCCAAGGTCGTGTCGAAGGGGCCGTTGCCGGTCACCAGGTACACATCTCCGGCGGCATTGGCAGCAGGCCCGTTGCCACTCATCCAGATGCCCGGGCCCGACGCGGTGTATTGGTCGGAGCCCGGACCGGTCCCCGTGGGCGCGGTGGCAGCCGGTCCGACGTTCAGGGCTCCATTTTGGGCGAGCGTGGCCTGGTTGAACGTGATGATCCAACCGCCATAGGTCGCGTCATCGCAATGTGATGACCAGGATGTGTAAATTGTTCCGTGGTCTAGCAGGAGTGCGGCGCGCTCCACGTACTTCCCGGGATCGAAGGTGGTCATGCCACCGAGAGGAGCGGTAAAAGTTGCAGTTATCTCCCGGGGCGCTACCACGTCCGCGCCGGTTGTCACGTCGATGGCGTGCAGAATCTGGTGATAGGGGCCGACACCGCTCACGTCCGCCGACATGCTGACTGCGTAGAGGACGCCGTGCGCGCCGGCAGTTCGATCGATCACCGGGGTCGATGTGACCCCGATTTCCGGCGTGATTTGTGTGCAACCGATATCGTCACTCACCACCTGGCCCGCGGGAATCAGCGAGACTTTCCAGAGCATGGTGTAAGTGTCGGCGTCGACCGCGTAAATGGAGCCATGTTCAGTTCCGAAGAACAGGACATTGTGTGGTGTGCCGCCGATTGAAAGCTGTGACAGAAACAGCGGCTGGCCGTCCACCCTGCCGTCCGCGACGAAGTTCTGCTTCAGTCCGAAAGTGGCCTGATTGACGTTCGCCGTGGTGAGTGATGTCTCGTTTGCGTTGTGACCGCTGCGTGTTTTGTCGTAATGGTAGGTGACGACGTCGACGGCACTCGCTGCGTTGACGGTTAGGGCGACCGCGGTGCTGGTTACAGTGCCCGCGGAGTTCGATACCACTACGTCGAATGTAGTCCCGCTGTCCCCGATCATGGTGGCCGGCGTCGTGTAGCTGGCCGCTGTAGCGCCGCCGATGTTGACTCCGCCTTTACGCCACTGATAGGTCAAGGGTGCCGCTCCAGCGGCAACTACGGTAAATGTTGCCGTCCCGGGCGCCACCACCGTTTGAGCTGTTGGCTGCGTGGTGATGGTCGGTGCTACGGCAGTCGCTTGTACCGTCAGGGCGACTGAATTGCTGGTCACGCTGCCCGCGCTGTTCGTGACGACTACGGCGAAAGTCGCGCCGTTGTCCCCAATCACGGTGGGCGGCGTCGTGTAGCTGGCAACGGTAGCGCCGTCAATGTTGACTCCGCCCTTCTGCCATTGATAGGACAAAGGTGCTGTGCCGGCGGCAACTACGGTAAATGTCGCCATGCCGGCCACCACCACCGTCTGGGCTGTTGGCTGCGTGGTGATTGTGGGCGCGGTGGGTCCCGGAGGTGGAACGTTCACAGTCAGCGTGGCGGAACTACTCGTCACGTTGCCCGCGCTGTTGGTGACCACTACGACGAAAGTAGCGCCATTGTCGCCGGCTACCGTTGCGGGAGTGGTGTAAGACGCAGCGGTTGCGCCGTCGATGGCCGTCCCGCTCTTCTTCCATTGATAGGACAGTGGCGCCGTGCCGGTGGCACTTACGGTAAAGGTCGCGGCAGCGCCGACAGTGACAGTCTGGTCCGTGGGTTGGGTTGCAATCGCGGGCGCTGTTGCTGCTGGTGGTGGTGGAGGGGTCGTGGTGTCACCGCCGCCGCCCCCTCCGCAAGCACTCAACAATACAAAGCAGAGCCATCCCCACTGAAGTTTGTTTTTCATATTCCTTTATCCGACGAAAATCGAAGCTTGTTCTAAGAATTACAGATGTTGAGCCTCGAGCACAATGACTGTATGGCCGGGCGGTTCCCTGGAGCAATAGCAGTTTGACAATATCCGGCTTTGCTTTTTCTGAACGACCGGCGGTACCATCGGCTCGCCCTCTCCATAAGCTTCCGCATTAGCAAGTTCAATGCCCACGGAAGGTCCTTTGGCCGCAAGCGCGTTCCGTTTCCTGGCCCGGGAGTCCTGGCACAGGCGCAAGCACGGATTCGTCCGGCGCACCGTGCGACGGACCCGGGGTGCCGCCTACGCGCTGTTGGGTAGTGCGATTGTTTCAAACACCAGCGGCCGCGTCCTGAGTCCCGGCAGCGCCCGCAAGTCCACCGTCTCCCTCCCGACCTGATCCTGTCCGCGAAGTTGGATTGGTCACGGCGCTCGCGGCTCTGTCGAAGGTCCGGCGCCGAGCATCCGTTTGCGGGGGAACTCTCCATGAGCAAGCTGATTCCGCGAATGCGGCAATGGGCTGCTGCCTACGTTCGCAAGGCACGGGGCGCGGTGATCTACCTGTCGGTGCTGCTGCTGGCGGTCGCGCTGCTGCTCCTCGACAAATGGTCGACTGGACCTGCCTCCTCATTCGAGTGGCTAGTCCTGCCGGTCATGTCGATGGTGGTGATTTGCATCGGTGAGTGGCTCAGTGCCGGCTTGCTGCTCGGCGCGCTGTCCACTGTGATCGAGCAGATGGGGGAGTGGGCGCGCGGCACGTCGCGACCCCAGTGGTGGCCGCCGTTGTACTACCTGGCGATGTGTATTTTGTTCGCCACCACCACGGTGGCGCTGGTCGAGTGGATCGACATCGCAATCACCTAGGAGCCTGACAGGCTCCCCCGGTTGAGCTCGTAAACACACATGTTCACCGCTGCCGCCAGGTTCAGTGATTCGATGTCGCCATTGCCGGCGACAGTGAAGGCCTGCGCTTCGAGGGCGGCGAGTTGTTCGTGCGGCAGTCCGCGGGCCTCATTGCCGAACAGGTAGCAATCGAAGCTGCCGAATGACGGCGACTGCACCGGCGTGCCGCTCATGCTCAGACAGGCGATTCGCGCGAATCGCTCGCGCAACGAGTGCAAGTCCACTTCCTGCTCCACCGGTACGTGAAAAATCGCGCCCATGCTGCTGCGGACCACCTTGGAGTTGTAGGGGTCCACGCTGCCGGGACTGAGCAGGCAGCGCAACCGGCCGAACCATGCCAGCGTGCGCAGAATGGTCCCCAGGTTGCCCGGATCCTGGATCTCGTACAGATAGATCGCGCGTTCACCTGGACGCGCAGCGGCTGCCTGCCACATCGGCACAAGCGCCACGATCCCCTGAGGTGTGCGCGTATCGGAGATCTGCGCCATCTGCACGTTGTTGATGACGTGGGTTGCAAATGAGCTGCGCCAGCTCGCAAACTCCTTGGTGACATACAGCTCGCAGCTCTGCAACAGAGGATTGCGCAGCGCCGCCTTCTGCAGCTCCAACACCGGATGCTCGCCCTCCACCAGGAAGTAGCCAAACTCCTCGCGGAATTTTTTCTGATGCAGCTTTCTGACGTCCTCGAATTTCACTGCAGCGACCTCGCGACCGCTTCCGCGATCCGGATCCCATCGACGCCCGCCGACAGAATACCGCCGGCGTATCCGGCTCCTTCACCACCGGGATACAAGCCGCGCACATTGAGGCTCTGCAGGGTATCCGGGTCACGAGTGACGCGTACCGGTGAGGAAGTGCGGGTCTCGATGCCGGTCAGGACGGCATCGTCGCGGTCGAAGCCACGGATCTGGCGGCCAAACGCAGGCAGCGCCTCGCGAATGGCTTCGATCGCGTAGTCCGGCAAAGAGGAGCGCAGGTCACCCAACCGCACGCCGGGTTGGTACGACGGCTCGACCTGTCCGAATACTGCGGAGGGCGTACCCCTGAGAAAATCGCCCACCAACTGTCCTGGAGCACAGTAGTCGGAACCACCGAGCTCGAAGGCGTGTGATTCCAGGCGTTCCTGCAGCTCGATGCCCGCGAGCGGACCACCCGGAAAATCCGGTTCCGGATTGACGCCTACAACAATGCCGGCGTTGGCATTGCGTTCGTTTCGCGAGTACTGGCTCATCCCATTGGTGACCACGCGTTGTGGCTCGGATGTGGCTGCCACGACCGTGCCACCGGGACACATGCAGAAGCTGTAGACGGCTCGGCCGTTGCTGGCGTGATGCACCAACTTGTAGTCCGCGGCACCCAACTCCGGATGTCCGGCGTATTTTCCCAGGCGAGCCCGATCTATCAGTGACTGGGGATGCTCGATACGGAAACCGATTGAGAAGGCCTTCGGCTCGATGAAAACACCGCGATGGTGCAGCATGCGAAACGTGTCGCGCGAGCTATGGCCCGGCGCCAGTACGACGTGACGGCTGCGGATTGTCTCGCCCCCTTCGAGCACCACGCCTTCAACCTGCCCGCCGTCGATCAGCAGATCGCAGACCTTGCTCTCAAAACGCATCTCACCGCCCAGAGCAATGATCTCCTCGCGCATCGTTGCCACGACGCCCGTGAGACGAAAGGTGCCGATGTGCGGTTTGCTGACATACAGGATTTCCTCCGGCGCCCCCGCGCGCACGAATTCCTGCATCACCTTGCGGCCGTAGAACTTGGGATCCTTGATCTGGCTGTACAGCTTGCCATCCGAGAACAGTCCGGCGCCGCCTTCTCCGAACTGCACGTTGGACTCGGGCGTCAGGATCTTCTTGCGCCACAGTGCCCAGGTATCGGCGGTTCGGCGCCGGACGTTGCGACCCCGTTCCAGGACAATCGGCTTGAAACCCATTTGCGCGAGCAGCAGTGCGGCAAACAGGCCGCAGGGTCCAAAGCCCACGACGACCGGCCGTTCGCTCAGGTCCTGAGGTGCGTGCGCTACAGGATGGTAGTTCGTATCGGGCGCCGGACGCACATTGTGGTCGTGAACGAAGCGCTTGAGGATCGTCTCTTCGTCACGAGCCTGCAGATCGACGATGTAGATGAACAGGATGGCGCTGTTCTTCCTGCGCGCATCGTAGCTGCGTTTGAAGACGGTGAAGTCCAACAGGTCCGGGTCGTTGATTTTCAGTCTGCGGACAATGGCCGCGCGCAGCGTCTGGCGGTTGGCGTCCAGCGGCAGCGACAGTTCGGTAATCCGAATCATGATCCATCCTGGCCGGTCAGCGCCGGCAGAGGAAGTTAAAATTCCGGTAGAATCGGTGCACAGTATATCGCGCTTACGCAACGCTCATGGCCCGATCCAAGAGCAGCAATCAATGGCTGCAGGAACACGTCAACGATCCTTACGTCAAACAGGCGCAGAAGGACGGCTACCGCTCGCGCGCCAGCTACAAGCTGCTGCAGCTCAATGACAAGGACAAGCTGATTCGCCCCGGCATGCTCATAGTGGATCTGGGCAGCGCGCCGGGCGGCTGGTCACAGGTGGCAGGCCGGCTCATCGGTGGGCGGGGGCGTGTCGTGGCGACCGACATCCTGCCCATGGATCCGCTGCAGCACGTCGAGTTCATACAAGGCGACTTTACCGACGAGGCGGTTCTCAACCAGGTTCTGGAGCGTCTTGCGGGAAACAAACCCGACCTCGTGCTGTCCGACATCTCTCCCAACATCACCGGGATCGATTCCGCCGACCAGGCCTCTTCCATGTACCTGGTGGAGCTGGCGCTGGACTTCGCGCGCCGGGCGCTCAAGCCCAAAGGCGACTTCGTGGCGAAGGTCTTCCAGGGTTCAGGGTCGGATGCGTATCTCAAGGATCTGCGCACGTCCTTCGAGAAGGTGTTGGTGCGCAAGCCCGCGGCCTCGCGACCCCGCTCGCGCGAGGTGTATGTCGTAGCGAAAGGATTCAAGCCGGGCTGACAGGACTACTTCCAGGGGACGCAGTCCGTGCGGCTGTTATCTGCGATCGACGCGATGAGCCAGTGACCGTCGACGCGCACCAGTTGCACGCTGTCCCGGCCGCAGTGATCGACCTTGCCGTCGATCAGAAATTCGAACGGCGCCCAGACGATTGCCACATTGTCGTCAATGCGCACGAGCGGATCGCGAATGCGCTCCTCGTGCGATGCGGCGCCCGGCTGCGATAGCCGCTCGGCCAGTGCTTCGAAAGTGAGCTGCACCGGCTTGCCGTTGCGCATGAGGGTTGCCGTGCCACCCGGCAGAAGCGGCGCCAGTATCGCCGCACGGTCCCGGTGTGCGAGCCCGTCGAGCACGGCATGAAACGCGGCGAGCACCGCCTGTTCCTCGGCGGAGGGACTTTTGGCGCCCGCCGGGGGCGCCGCCAGCGTTCCGATTGCACATATCGCAGTCAAAACCCGGCTCGTGGAGCGGCGAAGGTCGATCATGCGGAAAATCCTCGGCAGCAATGGGATGGCCATTGACCGAATTTTGAACTCATGACGCGGCGGCTGGCCAGCGGTCCGCCTTAAAATGCGGCAGCATCGGATTTGACCGGGGAGCTGAAGAATTCGCATGGCTATGGATCGCGCAACATTCGACGCGCTGATCACTCGCATGGAAGCGTTGGCCGCCGCCAATCCCGCCGCGTACCGCCGGCGGGTATTCGCACTTGCGCTGGTGGGATATGGATACCTCACGCTCGTCGTGTTGGTCCTGCTCTCATTGTGCGCATTCATTGTTGCCAGCGTGATGTACTTGAAGGTGCTGGCCATCAAGCTGCTGTTCCTGGTCGGAGCGCCATTGATGATGGTGTTGCGCTCGATGTGGGTCAAGATGGAGACTCCCGCGGGCGAGACGGTTACGCGGCAAACCGCTCCCGAGCTGTTCCAGATGTTGGATGACTTGCGCAAGCGGTTGCGCACCCCGCGGTTGCATCACGTGCTCATTACATCCGACTTCAATGCGGGCGTCATGCAGGTGCCGCGGCTTGGACTGTTTGGTTGGCATCGCAGCTACCTGTTCATCGGATTGCCGCTGATGAAGTCGCTGACGATCGAGCAGTTCCAGTCCGTGCTGGCGCACGAGCTGGGTCACCTGTCGCGAGGTCATGCCCGCGCGGGTAACTGGATTTACCGGTTGCGTTTGATCTGGCAGCGCCTGGATGCGGCGTTCGCGGACACTTCGCATTGGGGTGCGGCGCCGATTCGCGCGTTCTTCAAGTGGTACATACCGCGCTTCAGTGCGACCTCTTTTCCGCTCGCGCGTGCCAACGAATACGAGGCCGATGCCGCTGCCATCGAGTTGACATCCGCCCGGAGCGCGGCCCAGGCGCTCACCGCGGTCAGCATCGTGGGCAGCTACTTGAGTGAGAAGTACTGGCCCAAAATACACGCTTCCGCCCGCGAGTTGCCGCAACCGGCCTTCGCTCCCTATAGCGAATTCATAGCAACCGCGATCCAGGACGTGCCGGCCGATGAGTTGCGAACCTGGCAGGACACGGCGCTGGCCGCGAAGACTTCATACGATGACACCCATCCGTCGCTGCTGGATCGATTGAAAGCGATGGGCGCGCAAGCAGAATTCGCGCCTCCGTTGGCAGGTAACAGCGCAGAACGATTGCTCGGTGCCGAGCGCGCACGCGTGGAGAGCGCGTTCGATACGCAGTGGCGCGCGCGAGTTGCCGAATCCTGGAAGCAGGTGCACGAGAATACGCGGAGCCAGCGGCTGAGAATCGTCGAGCTGCGTGCCGAGGCGGCCCAGGGCGAATTGGATGAGAAGATCGCGCTGGAACTGGCCAACCTGGAGGAAGACGTAGGGGAGGGGCCGACCGCGGCCTTGAGGATGCGCCGGGCGTTGTTGAAGAAGTATCCCGACTCGTTGCCGGCCCGGTTCTCCCTGGCGCGTCAGTTGCTCCAGGCGGGCGATTCCGAGGGCGTGGCGCCGATGCAAGAGCTGATCGAGAAAGAGCCCGAGGCCTTCATGCCCGGTGTCGAGTTGCTACGCGACTATTACTGGCGGCGCAAAGAGGTGTCACTGGCGACGCAGTGGCACGAACGGCTCCTCAAGCGCGCCACTGAGCTCCACGCTGCCCAACAGGAGCGTGATCAACTGCGCCTGTCTGACACCCTCTTCGAGCACCGGCTCGATGACGTGGCTGTGGCCAAGGTCACTGAGCAGCTCAAGGCGGTTCCCCATGTGACCCGTGCTTACCTGGTCCGTAAGCTGGCCAGGCACTCCGAGCAGGTGCCCCTCTATGTCCTGGGCTTCAAGTGCGCCCACTGGTGGTCGTTCAGCAACGCGGCCCGCAGCAATGCCGTTCTGCAGCAGATCCGCCGGGAAGTGGTGTTCCCCGGCGAGACCCTGATTGTGAACCTGGAGCGCTCGAACGGGCAGTTCGAGAGTAAGCTCCGCCGCATCGCGGGCGCCCGAATCCTCTAGAACGGCCGTCCGGCTCGTATTGCCGCGCTTCAGCCTGTCCTGGCGGGCGCGCTCGACCCGGGGGTGTTTCTAAAATCACACAGCATTGACCTCACCGACCCCGGGGGGGACACTTCCCCCATGCCGCTCCATAACCGAGCGCCAGCTTAGACTGGGCACACTTATTGCGGCCTATAAATACATGACTGACGCCTGAGCTTGGGGTTGGCCTGCCTTCGAGAACGGGCGATGAAGGAGCCGAATAGAGTGAACACCGAAGGCTCGCCCAGTGTGCTGCTGATCGGTCCGTACGATCCACACTGCGGCGAATACACTTTCCTCGCGCCTCCGCTGGGTGTCTGGCGGCTTGCAGGCGTCCTGGCCGCGGCGGGCGTTCACGCCAAGGTCTTCGATCCCAACTGCTGTCGTGAGGCTCCGCAGCGGGCGCTCGAGCGCGAGCTGCTGGGCGGCAACTGGGACATCATCGGTGTCTCGACGACCGGGATGACACTGCGTTACGACCTGGAGCTCGCGCACATCGTCCGCAGAATGGCACCTGGGGCGATCCTGGTGGCCGGCGGCATGGAGGCGACGTTCCGGCCCGATCTGATGTTTGAGCTGGCACCGTTCGACCTCGTCGTGCTGGGCGAAGGCGAGCACCCGCTTCTGGAGCTGGCCGCGCGTGTACGGGCGCGTCAGCCAATAGGTGGCATCACGGGAACGGCGGAGCGAAACAAGGAAGGCCGCATCATCACGATGCCGCAACGCGCGCTGACCCGAGAAGAGTTGCGCGACGCGATCTACGCCACGCCCTACGAGAAGATGCCCTATTCAGCCTATTGGGAGCGGTTGGAATCCGCGTACCGCGTGGGCGCTCTGCCGAGCAAGGCGGCGCGTGAGGCGCACCTGGCGGAAATACGCTCGGTCCGCCTGATCACTCTCAACTATTGCCCGATGGGGTGTACGTTCTGCTCGGCAACCAACTTCCTGCACGAGGCGCAGGGCAGTGTGGCCTCGATCTCCCGGCTCGAAGCCGACGAATGTCTGCACATGATCGAGCGGATCGTTGTCGCGCATCCGCGCGCCCGGACCATCATCTTCCAGGACGATATTTTCTGCTTTACCCGCGACCGGCGCATCCTGCCGCTGTGCGAAGGGATCATTGCCGCAAAGAAAAGCGGCCGCATTCCCAGCCAGCTGCAATTCATCAGCACCAACCGCATCGATGCCATGACGCCGGAGCGCCTGTCGGCCATGCGGCGCGCCGGCTTTCGCGTCCTCGGATTCGGCATCGAGAGCTTCTCGCAGCGGGTGCTGGCCGAATTCAACAAGGCGCAGATCCACCGTCACATCGAGCCGATGTTGACTGAGGCGCTGGCCACCGGAGTTACACCGTTTCTGGACCTGATCCTGAGCTCGCCCAACGCACATCTCGAAGATGTCGCTGAAACATTGCGCCAGGGGTACCGTTGGTTGCGCGAAGGATGCGAGATCGGGATGTATCCGTATGTCATTCCGTTCTCGGGTGCGGCATTTGCCAAGGACCCTGCGCTCGCTCCACATACGCATTACGCGCAACGTCACATCGCCGGTACCAACATCTCCTGGCAGCAACCGGCAAAGATTCTACCCATGGACCCTGTTGTCACGGACGTCATCCTGCGTATGGAACGCAGCTTCGAGGCGATGCTTGCGCCTCTGGAGAAAGAGGTCGCACACTTGCCCTCGCGGGTGCGCTCGCTCCTGTGGATCCTGTGCTCGTTGCCGATCATGGCCGAGCGTGGGCATTTCATTGCCGACGAGAGTGAAGTTCGCGCCGAGCTGTACGCCCGGCTGCCGACGCTCCGATTGGGTGAGCCGCATGCGGCGAACGCGCGACTCACAGCCGCGACAGCATGAAAATTCTGCGGTCCTGGTCCGTTCTGGCGCCGCTTGCGGTGTGCGCATTGCTCGCCGGTTGGATCGTCCTGTCGGTGCTCAATGCGCGCTCGGTTGGCTTTTCGATCTTCCTGTTCGCGGTGGCCAATCTCATCGTCTACACCGATGCCCTCGATTTCGCGCTGCGGCTGTATATGCGCCGCCGACACACGGCCGCCGCCGGTGGAATATCCGAAGGTACGCAGTTCGGCAACGTTTCGATCAATCTCGCGGCCATCCTGCCGCCGGATGCGCGGCGTGTCGTCCCGGCATCGCCGTTTGCGATCATTGCATCCGTGTACAACCTCGAAGATCAGTTCGACGAATTCATCCAGAACTTCGGCGCTTACCGCGACCGTGTCTGGCTGATCAGCGACGGCTCGACTGACAACACCGTTCTGCGGCTGCGCCAGGCGGGCTGGCGCTGTTTCGATGACGGCGTGAACCGTCGCAAGCCCGGAGCGATCCGCCGGCTGCTGGAGCGCCTGCCCGCGCACATCGAAACCGTCATGGTGATCGATCCGGACGTACGTATCCGCGGATTGAACGAAGGCAGCACCATCGATGTGGAGCAATTCGTCAGCGACTTCCAACAGTCGGGTGCGACGGCCGCCTGTCCGCGCATCGCGATCGAGCCCGACGGCTTCCTCGCGCGCTTCCAATCGTTCGAGTATGCGCTCGCCTTCCGGGTGGGCCGCGAGAGCCTCGGGGATTTCAGTATCACTTCGGGCGGAGTGTCGTTCTACAAGCGAAGCGCGCTGGTGCGTGCGCTCAATGAGCATTCACTGTCGGTGTATGCCGAAGACTTCGAAAACGCGGTCATTCTGCTGAGCCAGGGCGGGCGGATCTACTACGACGGCCGGCTCGTGGTCAGCACCGAAGGGCCCGGGTCGTTGCAACGCTGGTTTTCCCAGCGAGTCGGCTGGTATCACGGCCTGATCAAGGTCTACACCGAACGCTTCACCGAGATCATGCGCGTTGCGCGCCGCTCGCCGTTCGCGATGTATCACTACCTGGTGTATGTCGGGGGGCTTTCCCTGGCCATGCACCTGGTCAAGATCGCGAGCGCGGTGCTCCTCGTGTTGAGCTTTCTCGCCGGCCTCGACGCCTTGCTGCTGGATGATCTGGTTCCACAGGGAAGCGTTACGAATCCGGCCTATTTCACGGCGGCGGTGACGAGCTATCTCGCACTCGGCGTCCTCGCTCTGTTCACGATTGTTCCCCAGGCGGAGCGGGCGTATTGCGCGCCGATCGTGCCGCTGTATCTGTGTTATGCCATTACACACATTGTGCCGATGACGGTGGGCTTTGCGAATTTCTTCTGGCTGAAGATGTTCCGCCGGCGTCTGTACCAGGACCACTACGAGAGTCCCACGGATCCAACACTGGCCGTGGACAAAGTGAGAATGACTGAATGACGGTGCGAGGAGTTCCCGCGCCCGAGCTTTATCAACCCAGCACGTATTGGGAAGACCGGGCGCGGCGCTTTGCGGGCGAAGGTGCGGGTCTGGCCGCAGTCTGTGCGTATGGAATGCCGGAGTTCTACAACCAGGCCATCCAACTCGAGCAGCGGCTGGCGTTGCGGCCGTGGATCAAGGATATCGCGGCGGGTACGAGAGTACTGGATGTCGGTTGCGGCGTCGGGCGCTGGAGCCGGCTGCTCGCAGCCCGGGGCGCCCGGGTGACGGGCGTGGACCTGAGTCCAACCATGGTCGCGCAGGCCCAGCGGCGGGCGGTTGCCGAAGGCGTGGCAGACCGCTGCAATTTCCGGGTTCAGGATTTGGCCAGCCTCGATGTCGGCGCGCAATTCGATGTGGTGTTGGGGGTGACTGTCCTGCAGCACATCCTCGATCCGCAACTGCTGCACGCGGCAGTGCGCCGCATGACAGCGCACCTCGCGCCGGGCGGACGCATGATCCTGCTGGAGGCGGCGCCAACCGCCGCCGTGAACCGGTGCGATTCGACTGTGTTCCGCGCGCGGCAGCGCGATGTTTATCTGCAGCTTTTCGCTGACTGCAACCTGGAGTTGCGGGGGTTGACCGGTGTCGATCCGGCACCGTTCAGGATGCGGTTGCTGCCGCACCTGCGCAGGTTGCCCCGCAGGATCTCCATGAGTCTGTTGATTCTCACGACGGCACTGTCGTTGCCGGTTGATGCGTTATGGGGTCGTCGCGCCATCAACCAGTCCTGGCACGCGGTATTCGTCCTAGAACAAAAAATCGGGGGAGTAGATCATGGCCGTTAGGCGTCGTTCCATAATCGCCATTGGCGTTTTCGTGCTGCTCGCGGTCGTCGTGGCGGCTGGCCATTGGTATGAAACACAGCGGGTCGAGCCCGGGCACACGAGCGACAAGACTGTCACCGTACACGTCACCAATGGCGGCGACAGAGGTCCGGGGACGTTGCGCGAGGCCCTGTTCATCGTGGCCGGCGCGACCGGTGCTACCACGATCAACATCGAGACCGCCGCCATCAAGCTGGAAACCGCGCTGCCGGCGCTGGTCAACGGACGCGGTGTGCGCCTCGTGGGCCAGGCGGCGGGAACCGTGATCGATGCGCAAGCGTTGAATGCGGGGCCGGTGTTCGATGTCTCAGGGCCGAATACCTCCATAGAAGGAGTCACGGTGAGCAAGTGCCCCGCCGCGGCGGTGCTGGTGCGCTCCGTGCACTTCAGGCTGTCCGCCTCGACCATCGACTCCTGCGATGTCGGGGTCGAGATTGCGGAGAACGCCAGCGACACCCTGCTGGAGCGCAATCACTTCACGAAGAACCGTGTAGGTGTGCGTTTCGCCGCATCCGGTCACAACACTGCGGTCGCCAACAACGAGTTCAAGGAACACAAGGACGCGGGCCTGTGGGCGGTGCGCAGCGCCCCGGATTCACACGACGATGTCATCGGAATCCATGACAACAAGTTCATTGAAGACACCGCCGGCATTGTCGCCGGCAACATCCCGGTGTTGATTGAGCGCAATGATTTCATCAATGCACACGAGTCCGACGTGCACGTGGTGGGCGCCGGGGCGGTGATCCGCGGCAACCGCATAAACGGTGGCGCCGCGATGGGGATCGTTGCTGAAAACGCCACTGGAGCGGTGATCGACGACAACGAGCTCGAAGGTCTGACGGCGTACGGAGTCATGGTACGCGGCTCGTCGAATACGCTCGTGCGTTCCAACAGGTTGCACAACTGCGGCTATGGTCTCGCCTTCGTCCTCGGTGATAAGGCCAAGGTCAGCACAGCGGTTGACAACACGATCATCGAAGCTAAGTTCAACGGCATCGATGTCATCGGAGATTCACCCATACTGCGCCGCAACCAGGTGCTGCGGGCGCACGCTTACGCCTTGCACGTCGAGGATTTCCAGCCGCCCAACGGGCAAAAAGTGCAATCGCAGCCGTTCCTCGACAACAACAACTTCGGCAACAGTCCGATCAGCGGCAAGGGCAGCGCAAGCGTTGCCGCGCAGAGCACGTTGAAGTAACTGCGCCGTGGTTCAGTAGCAGTGAGGCCGAACGTCGAAAGCACGCAGTTGATTCCGCGCCCGATCTGGGAGAACCCGCGCGTTCATCTGCTCGACGACATCTGGCTGATGACCATTGTCGCGATTCTGGTCGCAACGGGCGTGCCGTGGTTTGCCAGCGGGTTCGAGGTCAATGTGGGGATGGCGAGCTGGGGCCTGTTGGCTCTCGGCGGCCTGCATGTCGCCTTCACCATGCTTGCATCTCCGCGCCGCGTGCACGGCAGATGGCGTGACCGTGCGCTGACCTCCCTGGACATTCTCGGCGTCGTGTTGATCGGGTTCATCTGGCAGCACGTGGGCGCATTGCAAAACCCGATGTTCCTCGCGGTTTTTACGCTGCCGGTGATCGGCGCAATCTTCCTGTCCCGTTGGCATCCTTATCTCATTGCCGCCGTCAGCGTGATTGCAGTCGCAGTGGTCGCGCTGAGCCAGGCGCCGGAGCTGCGCTGGTACGCCAGCGGGCTGTTTGGCAACGATGCCTGGCTGGTGTGGCTGTTCGGCAATCAGAGCGCGGTAGCCCAGCCGTCGTTCTCGGGCTTCTATGCCCCGTCGAACTACCTGATCGTGCTGCTGGAGGTGTTCGCGATCCTGTTGTTTGCCTGCGCAGTGGCGGCCGAGTACGTGGGAACCATTTTCGAGCGCCTGAATGCGCACATCATCATGGCGCGGACCGAAGCGGAGCGCGGCCAGGAGATGTGGGCGGGTTTGATTGAGCGGTTGCCGCTGCCGGCGCTGTTGATCGATCCGGATACGCTGCGAGTGGTCGCCTCCAGTGACCATGCGAGCATCTACCTGCGCGCGGGGGAGTTACCTCTGGAGGGGCGCCCGCTCTTCGAGGCATTGAAGTTCTCCTATCCTGACATTGTTCAGGAACTGATTGTCGGCTCGGATGGCGGGGCACCGGCGACTGTTATTCGAGTGGGAGAGCAACTGCGCGTAACGCAGATCCGCGTGCTGCACGTCGCGCACAAAGGTCGCCGCCTCGCGCTTCTCACGATCGAGGATGCGACCGAAGTCTTCTGTCTGAAGGCCGCCCTGGACACCTCCGAATACGCAGCCCTCGTGATTGACGCGCGTGGCCTCGTTCTTGCTTTCAACAAGCCGGCGGGTGGGTTGTTCAGTGGGGCTGAAGTGGGTACCGACGCTGCGCAGCTACTGGCTCAGCCCGATGCGCCCGCGCGCTGGTGGGAGCCCGGACTGACGGGCAGGCGCAAGATGCACATAGAGATCGGACCCCGGATTTACCAGGTCACCAGCTCCGCCATTTCGTTGGCGGGTGAGGAGGAGCGCATTTTCACCGTAGCTTTTTTACCGGTCGCACGCGCCGGCACAGCCGATCCGTTTGCGACCGGCTCGACAATGGTCACCACCACCCTGGGGCAGCTGCGATGAGCGCCAGCCGGAATGCGCGCGGCCTGTGGGTTGTCGCTGGAGTCGCCGCGATGCTCGCGCCGCTGGCAGCATTGCAGGCGGCGCCTTCGGGAGTGGATGACCGGATTTCCGTTGGCTTGAACGGTGAGAGTCTCACGGGGACCAGCGGTGGCGGCGGAGGGTCGCTCGGATGGTTGCACAACTTCAGCGATTCGGCGTTGGCGGGCGTCGCAGTCGAGCATCAGGTGCTGGCCAATTCACACTGGACCTTCGGCTCGCTCAACGGTTCCTACACCAGGGGCGCTGGTGATACGCGCTATAGCTTCTACGGTGAGTTGCATGAGGGTAGTGGTAACAGCGGTCCACGATCGCTCGGTTATCACGTGGAGATGCTCGGCGCGGCGATAACTTACTTTCACCGCCTGTCAGTGAGCCTCGAGGATCGTCAGATCAAAATTGACACTGTCTCCGGCAACCTGCCGAAGTTGGGAGTGTCGTACCTGTGGAATCCGCATGTGCAGACGGGTCTGTCGTATGCGTACTCGGCGGGAGCCAATCTCGGTACGCGACTGTTGTCAGGCAAGATCGATATCTATCAGCCCGGGCTGAACTGGTTCGGTGGGTTTTCCTACGGCCAGGCGACTGCGGCCGTGCTGTTCCAGGTCGGGGACGATAAGACTTCGGTTCCCGGGTTGCGGCTCAAGGAAGGTTATGTCGGTGCTACGTTGCCGATGCCCCGGCTGCGCAGCGAGATCAGTCTCATTTTCGACTACCAGAATCTGTCGAGCAGCCTCGTTGACAGCAAACGCTTTCAGGGAAATCTGAATTACGTCGTTCACCTGGGACATCACGGGACATAGGGATTTAGACGTGGCGGTGTCGATCAAGAAGCGCGACTTGGGTTGGGTGCCCACAGTGGTGGTGCTCGCCGTCGTGCTCATTGCGGGCTCGCGACTGATGTATTTGAGTGTGCAGCATCACGCCGCCACCGCCCGCGAAACGGCCAGAACAGTTGTGGCCGGCTACGTCGCCAAGATCGAGCCGGAGTTCCAGAAGTTAGGCGCGCTCGCCCTCAAGCAGGCGGCGGCTGGAAGCAAGGCCCTCACACAGACCAGCTCGCCCGCGGCGCTCGAAGCCGTGCCGCTGGCAAACAATACGTTTTGGATGACCGCGGATGACAGGGTGTTGACGTCACGGCCTACTGAGGTAGCCAACGCAAGCGGTATCGCGAGTGAATGGGAATCAGCCGAGTCCGCACGCCCTGTGCCCGGTTCGTCTGTTCTCGGTCCTTTGAGGTTGGGTAGCCAATGGCTGGTGGCTGCGCGTGTGCCCGTCGCGCCGATCATTCCAGGCGTGCAGTCCCCATCGCAGGGGTGGGCGGTGTCATACGGTGATCTCGACGAGTTGATCTCGCGCGCGCACTTGGCGCGTCTGACAGATGCCGGTTATGACTTTGAACTGTCCCAGGTGGATCCGCGCAGCTCCCGATCCCGCGTGTTCGTGAGCTCCAGCACTGAGTCGCTGAGCGACGCGGTGGCGACGAGAATCCGCGTGCCCTCCGGCTTTGCGCCGGCGACGGCGGGGAGTTTTGTGCAAGTGGCGATTCGCCCGCGCGGCGGCTGGTATCCGGCGACTGAGCTGGCTTCTGACATTGGCCTGCTCGCCTTCCTGGCATGGCTGCTTGCGTTCGGTACACACGATCTGAGTCATGCTTTGCAACGCTCGCGCTCGGCGTTGACTTCGGCGCGGAAGCGTCTGCGCACCATCAATCAGCAGCTCGCGACTGAGATGCAGCAGCGTCTGAACCTGCAACAAACTTTCGACCACGCCCGTTTCCACGACGCGTTCACCGGGTTGCCCAATCGCCGGTATTTCATGGATCAACTCGATCGGGCGCTGCGCGATGTGCGTACCAAGCGGCGGCAACGGGTTGCCGTCATTATTGTGGACATTTCGCGGTTCAAGCTCGTCAACGACATGTTGGGTCACACCGCCGGCGATGAGTTGATGGTGCAGGCCGCGCGCCGGTTCGAGAAGTCCACATCCGCATTCGAGGGAGTGCTGGCGCGGTGGGGTGGTGATCAGTTCGCAGTGCTGATTCTCGACGTGGCCTCGACTGAGACTGCCTTGCAGGTGGCAGGGCTGCTGCTGGAAGAGCTGCGGGCGCCGTTCGAGCTTCGACGCCACAAGCTGGTCGTGACCGCTACGATCGGCATGACCGCCGTCGATTCTGGGCAGCAACGTGCAGAGGACGTCGTTCGCGAAGCGGACATTGCCTTGACGGTGGCCAAGCGCCAGGAGAGTTCCAAGGTCGTTGTCTATACGCCCAACATGGCGGGTCAGGCCGCAAGCCTCGTCAGCCTCGAGGCGGATCTGCATGTTGCACTGGAAAAGCACGAGTTGCGTTTGCTGTTCCAGCCGATCGTCGATCTGCGCACGTACCGCATGGTGGGCGCCGAGGCGCTGCTGCGCTGGCGACATCCTGTGGAGAGCGTGCTCGCGCCTGACAAGTTCCTGCGCATCGCGGAAGACGCGGGCCTCATGGTGCCCATCACGCGGTGGATCATTCTCCGGGTGGTCAAGCTGGCGGGCGAGTGGCTCCGGCGACTGCCGGCGAACCAGAAATTCTTTATCAGTATCAACCTGTCACCCACGGCGTTACGCGATCCGGGGTTGGCTGACTATATCGGTGCGCTGCTGCGTGAGACGCAGCTACCGCCATCGCTGCTGAAGTTCGAGTTGACCGAGGCTGCGTTGATCAGCAATGTCGGTGCGGCGCGCGAGACGCTGGACAAGCTGCATGCCATGGGAATTCAGCTCATGCTCGATGATTTTGGGACCGGTTACTCATCATTGAGTTACCTGCAGTTGTTTCCATTCGACTTCGTGAAAATCGACCGGCCGTTCGTCAACACCTCGGGGTCGGATCAGGCCAACACGGGCATGATGGCGGCCATGGTGCAGATGGCCGGCAGTCTCAACCTGACGGCCATTGCCGAGATCATTGAGACTGAGGCGGCGGCACGCGCACTACAGGAAATGGGGTGCGAGTTCGGGCAGGGTTACTATTTCAGTGAGCCCATCGAGGCGGAGTTGGCGTTGCAGCGGCTACGCACCCAACATCCGTTTCAGCCGGCCCAGGCTACGGGGTCATTCAAGGCGCCAGTCTCTGCTGCTGAGACCGGGGTTTTCCCGACTGCCGCGACCGGGGTATTCAAGGCGCCTGTGGATACCACGTCGGCCGAGACTGTGGTCGTCAAGCCGCTCGAGGTAGATGACTCGCCCACCATCATGATTCCAGCTACGTCCATCGGGTTTCCGCCGCCGGATGATGATGAGGGTTCACGCTAGGGTGTTTGCGGGCGGGGCAGGCGTCAGTGATGCCCCAACCAACGCAGCAGCAGGTGGACGATGGCGAACGGGATCCCGCTGAACAACATGGTCAGCGCCAGGGACAGCCAGATCAGCAGCGGAAACAGCATCGCGACCAGGACCACCAGCACAGCGAGCAACGGCCCGACTATGAGCCACAGGCGCAGCGGCATCTTTGGGCCCGCAGCGCGATTGATGTGCGCACCCATGGTTCCCAGGGCGCGCAATCGCCGCTCAATCGAGGGAAACATCGGTACGGCGCTGCTGCCGAACACACCCTTCTGCCGGCCCGCGTGATCAGCTACTGACATGTGAGCGGCCCAGGGAGCGAGTGGCGAGCCGCGTTCTTTCGTCATTTGCTCCAGCGCGCCCGACAGAGTGTCAGGGTCGCGCGTCAGTCTGACGGCCGTGGCATCGGCCATGTACTTGCGCTGCCGCCAGGCCAGGGATAGCAGGGGGCCCAACACAAACAGGTTGAATATCGCGCCCAGGAAGCCGGTGATGACCAGGGGGCCGGCGAGGGGTAGCCACAACAGCGGGCGGATTTGCTGCCAGCGTTCGGTGACCCAGGCAATGGGCCCGGCGGCCACGCCGAGTTTGGCGAGGCGGGCGCCGAAGGAGGGCGCGGCGGCGCCGTCGGCGTCGCGAATCGCGGCTACGCCGTCGGCCTGAGCGGCGGCCGGGCCCTCTTGCGCGCTGCCGGCTAGTGCGGCCTGCCCTCCGCTGGCTGGCGGCTCCTCGTCCGGTGCATCGTCGAACGGGCTTGCCAGGTCGGTAATCAGCTTGCGCGCACCGGCTGTCGTCGGCAGCAGCGTTGCGGTCACGATCTGTGTCAGATTTTTGCGCGCGTGCTTCTGAGTGACGAGGCTGCCGAGCCGGGTGATCAGGGAGAACAGGCACAGACTCAACGCCGCGCGCACCCCGATCTTCATATCTCCGTCGGCAATCGCGGCAACGAGGTTAGCTGCGACTCCCTCCATCTGCGCGCGGTTCAGCAGTGCCAGCAATCCCTGCGAAACGACGATCGTGGAGTGTTGCTCATCCATGCCAAGAGCTACTGCATCGACCACTGCGCTGTCTGCGACAAACACACGTGGCGGCGACAAGTTCGCGGCAATGGCCATTTCCGCGACCACATTGCCGAAGCGCTGCTCCGCCAGCACCGTCGAATCGAGTGCCCGCGCCGCCAGCTCGCCCGAATCGAATGACATGCAAAGGCTCAACACGCGCCGTAACGCACTGAGCACGAATGCCATCCACACGAGGCCGGGTAACGCGGCCATGAAGCACAGTTGCGCCCAGTCTCCAACGCTCATTTTTTCAGGGGTGTTGAGAGCGTTGTCGAGCGCGTGCCCGATGCTCGGGACGAGATTGGGCGAGGGGACGATGAGGTTGAGCAGATCGAGCAGCAGCGCAAGCGTCCCATAGAACAGCGGGGACATGAGAACCGCGACAATCAACACAATCAGCAGGTTGACGGCCCGGGTGACGAAGGTGACCCGCCATGAGGCACGCCGGTGACGCGCAATCGCGTCGAAGAAGCTTTCGCGTTCGGCTGGGGTCCAGGCTGCCCAGTTTGCAGTGGTGGTCACGCCTTGATTTTATATCCGGTTCTGAAAATCACCCAGACAGCGGCAAAGCATGCCAGCAGGAAAACAACAATCATGCTGAAACTGACGACAATGTTGACATCCGACACGCCGTAGAAGCTCCAACGGAAGCCGCTGATGAGATACACGACAGGATTGAACAGCGCGATCTTCTGCCACAGCGGCGGCAGCATGCTGATGGAGTAGAAACTGCCGCCCAGGAAAGTCAGCGGAGTGACGACCATCAACGGGATGATCTGCAACTTTTCCCACCCGTCGGCCCAGATGCCAATGATGAAGCCGAAGAAACTGAAAGTCACGGCTGTCAGCAACAGGGAGGCGACCATCCAGAGCGGATGAGCGATGGAGAAAGTGACGAACATGCGTGCGGTGATGAGAATGATGGTGCCGAGGATCACGGATTTGGTTGCGGCCGCACCTATGTAACCCAGGACGATTTCTGGAGTTGAGATGGGCGCTGACAGGATTTCGTAGATGGTTCCGGAGTATTTCGGCATGTAGATACCGAAGGAGGCGTTGGACACGCTCTCGGTCAGAATCGACAGCATGATCAGGCCGGGCACAATGAAAGCGCCGTAGCTGACGCCGTCAATGTGAGCCATGCGAGAGCCGATGGCGGCGCCGAAGACGATGAAGTACAGCGAGGTGGTCAGGACGGGGGAGGCGATGCTCTGGAATACGGTGCGCCAGGTGCGGGCGAGCTCGAACCCATAGATGGCGCGGACGGCGTGGAAGTTCATCGGCCGTTACTCACCAGGCTGACAAAAATGTCCTCCAGCGAGCTCTCGCTCGTCTGCAGGTCCCGGATGCTGATGCCGTGCTCACTCAACTTGCTCAGCAAGGTGGCGATGCCGGTCCGCTCCCGCTGGGTGTCAAAGTTGTAGATCAGCTCGGTCCCGTCGCTCGCGAGCTCGAGTTGCGAATCCGCCAGCTCCGCGGGAACCGCTTGCAGGGGTGTACGCAATTGCAGCGTGAGTTTTTTTCTGCCGAGCTTCTTCATCAACACCGCCTTGTCCTCGATCAGGATGATGCTGCCCTTGTTGATGACACCGATGCGGTCGGCCATCTCCTGTGCTTCCTGGATGTAGTGTGTGGTCAGAATGATGGTCACTCCGTTTTCCCTCAGCCCGCGCACCATTTCCCACATTGCGCGTCGCAACTCGACGTCAACTCCGGCCGTGGGCTCGTCGAGGAACAGGATGCGTGGCTCGTGGGAGAGCGCTTTGGCTATCATGACTCGGCGTTTCATGCCGCCGGACAGTGTCATGATCTTGGCGCTGCGTTTCTCCCAGAGAGACAGGTCGCGCAGGATTTTTTCGAGATATTCCGGGTTGGGGCCCTTTCCGAACAAACCACGACTGAACTTGACCGTGTCCCAAACGGTCTCGAAGGCATCCGTGGTCAACTCCTGTGGGACGAGGCCGATCTTCGAACGTGCCGCCCGGTACTCACGAATAATGTCGTGGCCGTCGGCCAGGATGACGCCGTGGGTCGGGTTGACGATGCCGCAGATGATGCTGATGAGCGTTGTCTTGCCCGCGCCATTCGGCCCGAGGAGTGCGAATATCTCGCCCTGCCGTATTTGCAGATTCACGTCCTTGAGCGCGTGCAGGCCGGAAGGGTAGGTCTTGGTGAGATTGGAGACGCTGATGATTGGCTGCATGAGCTATTGTTGCCTACCAAAACACGGGAATGGATAGAAATTGACGCCAAGTGACCGGAGCGACGAGCCTGAGCAGGAACCGGTCGTCGTGCCCCATACGGAGCTTTCCGCTGATGCGCTGCGAGGCGTCGTGGAGTCCTATGTGCTGCGCGAAGGCACCGACTACGGTGAGCATGAATTTTCGCTGGAGCAGAAGCTCGCGCATGTGTATCACCAGCTCGAGCGCGGGGAGGCGCAGATCGTGTTCGATCCGAACACTGAATCGATCGACATCGTCGTTACACGTCCAAAGGGATTTTCTGCTGCGAGGACGACGCCGCCCCGATCGAAGCCAGAATGACGAGTGCGATCGCGGTCCACTGGACCGCGGTGAGCCACTCGTGCAGGTACACATATCCAATGAGCGCGCCGAAGGCGGGTTCGATGCTCATAAGAATACCGAACGTGCGTGCCGGTAGCTTCGTGAGCGCGAACATTTCCAACGTGTATGGCAACGCGGTCGACAGGATTGCGACGAGCAGCCCCGGCAACAGAACTGCGCTGGAGAACAAGACATGGCCGCGATCGGCCAGTCCGATCGGAACGACAATGACGGCCGATATCAAGCTGCCGAGCGCAACCGACTGCGAACCATGGTGGGCACCCGTCTTCTGCCCATAGATAATATAGAGTGCCCAGCAGGCTCCCGCTGCGAGTGCGAACAGCGCTCCAATCGGGTCGGTACCAACACCGACGCCGCTGACCGGCAGTAACAGCAACAGTCCGGCTGCAGCCAGCAGTATCCAGCAGAAATCAATCAGGCGGCGCGAGGACATCACGGCTACCGCCAAAGGTCCCGTGAATTCGATCGCGACGGCGAGACCCAGCGGAATGCGGTTCAGCGAGAGATAATAGAAGAGGTTCATCACACCGAGCGACACCCCGTAGATCGCCAGAGGTCGCCAGGTGTCCGCCGTGATTCGCGCGCGCCATGGGCGCAGAACGACGCAGAGGACTATCGTTCCCAGCGCGACGCGGACCGCAACCATTCCCACAGGGCCAACGACGGGGAACAGGGTTTTCGCTATCGAAGCTCCCACCTGCACGGACGCCATCGCCGCTAAAAGCAGGGCGATGGGCAACAGCGTCGACATTCGCCTGATAAGCTGCTCACTCATGGTTACGCTATGGAATTAGAGCATGGCGGGGGCGCTGCCGTAGTCTTCCGCTCCGTGCGCCTTCCCGAGTCCAACGAGCGGGCATTCATGCTCTACGCAGTCGGAATTGGAAGTGCGATTGCGAGAGATGGCGTCGAGTTCCTTTTGCTGGTAGAGGTCGCTGACGCCCCGGCGGCGCTCGAGCATTTGCGACAATACGAAATCGAGCGACTCAACAGGCCGCCGCCGCCACCACCCAAACCCAGACTCTACCCACACGCCTGGGTGGGCAGCCTGCTGTATGCGCTGATTCTCATTGGTGTTGCTTTGGCCGTGGCCAATGGCTGGTGGCGCCTCGATGCCTTTGATGTCGGTGAGCTGGATGCGCGGCTGGTTCAAAAGCAGGGGCAGTGGTGGCGGGTGTGGACCGCCCTGACCTTGCATGTGGATGGGGCCCACCTGGCCGCGAACACGGTGGCAGGAACGTGGTTCGGATACCTGGCTTCGCGATTGCTGGGCGTGGGCCACGCCTGGCTGCTGATCGTTCTGGGAGCCGGGTTTGCGAACGCAATCGAGGCGGGCTTCGGCCCGGTGGCCCATCGCGCTGTTGGTGCTTCGACCGCTGTGTTCACCGCCCTGGGACTGTTGTCCGCCTACTCATGGCGGTCCCGCCTCGCCTACCCGCAGCGTTGGGCCTTGCGTTGGGGACCGCTGGTTGCGGGCATCGTTCTACTGAGCTGGACGGGGACGGGTGCTGAATCCCTGGACGAGCGGGGAACCGGCGCTACCAACGGTCAGACGGTGGACGTCATGGCGCATGCGCTGGGTTTTGGTGTCGGGCTGCTGGGTGGGGCGGCCGTTGCGGCGCTCAAACCCGCATCCCGTCTATTGAGCCGGACGCCGCAGTGGCTGGCTGGCCTGTTCGCGCTCGTTCCGTTGCTGTTGGCGTGGATCCGAGCGCTGAGCAGTTGACGCTCAGCCCAAGCCGCTGGCGAGGACTTTGCGGAGCTGGCCGAGGTCGTGCAGCCGCTGAGCAGCTTTGCGGAGCGCGGTGACGTTCGTGACTTCGGCATCGTAGAGAGCGCGATATTCAGCCTTCGCCTCGAGCCACTGCCGGGTCGTGATCTGCCAGCGGTCAGCCAAGGTGATGCTGGATGCGGTGGTTGCAGCGGCCTGCCACCGCTCGCCTGTCGCTTCGAAACTCATGAGCCATTTTCCTGTCCGATGTTGGGTACAGGTTGACTCTTGCATGTTACATGCCAGCGACAGCACTTTGACAGCTGCAAGACGGTGTTGAAAATGTGACACGCCTATCACCGCCGCGGCGGTTTTACGGCGTCCAACGTGTCAATCAACGCAACGCGCGGAGCATGCGCGGCGTTGCGAGCCATTTGAGTGCAGCGTGCCCTGCACGCGGTGCACGCTCGAATGAAACACACGCCACCGCATTCTTCTTCATTTCAATGGGCAGCGCGGCGCCGGCGCCGAGCAGGCACGTGGCGAGCAGGTGTCCGAGGCCCGGTTGATGGCCGACCACGGCTATCAGCTTGCTGCGATCCCTGGCGAGCAATGCCAACACTGCGAGCGCCGGCTCATCCGGAGACAACTCCGGCACTTCCTCCGCCTGTGGCCAACCGGCGACATGCGTCAAAATTTGAGCGGTCTGCCGGGCTCGTGCCAGCGGACTCGTCAACAGGCGCTGCGGTCGGTTGGTGAGCTGCTTGAGTCCGGTAGCCGCCTTGCGGGCGCGGCGGATTCCGGCGGGGGAGAGCGGACGATCGGCATCGTCGCTCCAGCGGTGCCGATCGCGATCGAACGCGATCGCGTGTCGGATGATCAGCAGGTCCATGGGATCACGGCCCGCAGTCGGCCTGGGGCGCCTCGCGAGCGGCCAATTCTTCGAGTTTCGACTTGCAGGCCTGCCATTTTTTCCGGACCTTGCGATACGCGCGCGGATGCCGTTTCCGCGCCTTCGATGCCCGGTCGGCATAATGCGCCGCGAGCTGTCCCATCAGAAACAAAGTTTCCGGCGGCAACCCGCGCGGATGCGCTGCTGCCAACGCCTGCAGCCGCTGACCGGCGACATGCGCATCCTGTTGCAATCCGAGCCGTTCCTGCCAGCGACGCAGCGCTTGCACCATTTCACTCGCAGGTTTCCCGAAGATGACAGCGACCGCTTCCAGAGCGTATCGCAGCTTCTTCACCCGGCCGCGAACCGCATGGTAGGCCTCCATGGAGGAGGTCGATGTGAGACGGTCCGCGTGTTTGCGCACTTTCTTATAGCGCGGGCGAATCATTCCGGGGATCGCGGCGCGCGCGAGGGGGTGATAAGGGCCATCCGTGAGCGGCGCGGCGAGCGCGAGCGTCAACTTCTCGAAATCTTTCTGCACTGCACTGGAGTCCAGCACACCAAGCATCTTTGCGCGCGCCCGCGACCGTTCCAGACGCAGATGCTCCTTCAACGGCTCGAGTGAGCGCAGATCCGACTCGGATAGCTCGCGCTGAAAAGCATCGAGCTCCAGCAAGGCCACATCCAGATCGCGCGCCTCACCCAGCGAGCGCAGCACCTTCTTGAAGGTCGGCCTGATTCGCATGAGTGATGCGGGCAGGTAGGCCCCGAACTGACGCAGGATGGCGTCCAGTCGGCGGCCCGCCACGCGCAGGTCGTGAAGCTCCTCCGGGTCGTCTCCCAGTCGGGCTCCCGGCTCGTGGCGATGCCATTCCGACAAGTAGCGCCTGAGATTCGCGAAGGCGACGGCGTCGATCCGCATCGACTCATCAACTGTCGTGGGCGAGAACTCAGGAGCGGCGGAGGGCAACAGGCCGACGGATTTCAACCCGGTCTGGTATTTGCTGTCGGCTGCCGACTCGAGCGAGCAGCCGTTGCGCAGCTGCTTCACCAGCGTCTGCAGAGACTCGTGGGATTCTGTCAGTGCCTCTACTTCAACACGCTGAATGCGGGTCTGCGGCGCGCCTTGGGGGCGGGAAATCAATGTTTCGTCGAGAGCGATTTCGCCCAGCGGCTGTTCTTCGTTGGCCGCATGGACCGCGTACCTTTGCCGGGAGGTATGCACCTCGAACAGGGGTTGGAGTGGATGCGCGCCGCTTATGGCGTGTACGCGAATTCCGACTGGTCCTGTTGCGTGCGCGATGGACTCCGTTTCAGCGCCCGAAATCGTTTCACTGACCTCGCGTCGATCGGCCATCTCGGTGCTGCTGGAGCGCAGCGATTTGAGGGTGGCCTGCGCCTTGCCGGACTCCGACCGGATGCGCAATGCATAGCCGGCGCGATAGATGCGCCAGTCGTCGGTATCGAAGTAGGTATCGAATATCTTGAGCGTCGAGCGGGGCTCCAGCACGAGTCCATCGATCGTGCCGTGCTCGTCCAGCCAGCGACGGACGGCAGCCAGGTCAGTGGAGGCAAGCTGCCATTCCACTTCCCGGCTGTCCTTGTGATCCGGCGCGGCGGGTTCGGAGTGAGAATCAGATGACATTAGTATGACAGTCTAAGCATCCGAAGCCGGCGGCGGTTGCCGTCGCTCAGTTGGGCAGATCGAACACCAGCACTTCCGCCTGGCTACCTTGTTTCAATACCAGCTCGGTCTTGTCGGTGACCTTGAGAGCGTCGCCGGAATTCAGAGCGACGTCATTCGCCGTCACTGCACCCCGTGCTACGTGGACGTAGATTCTTCGACCGGACTGGACCTTTAGAGTGGCCGTTTCCGTGTCGTCGAACAAGCCCGCGTACACGCGCGCGTCCTGATGAATCAGCACCGATCCGTCAGCCTGGTCCGGAGACGCAATCATACGCAGGCGGCCGCGCTTTTCTTCCGTCGAAAAGCGTTTTTCCTCGTAGCTCGGCTCGATGCCGCGCGCATTGGGCTGAATCCAGATCTGCAGAAAATGCACCGGCTCATTGCTCGATGGATTGAACTCACTGTGGCGGACACCACTGCCCGCGCTCATGCGTTGGACGTCACCCGGGCGAATGGTCGAACCGTTGCCCATGGAGTCCTTGTGAGCGAGCTCACCCGCCAGGACGTAGCTGATGATCTCCATGTCCTTGTGCCCGTGAGTGCCGAAACCGGCGCCCGCCTGGACACGGTCTTCATTGATTACTCGCAACGGACCGAATTCGACGTGCTGGGGGTCGAAATAGTCTGCGAAGGAGAACGTGTGGAAGGACTTGAGCCAACCGTGGTCGGCATAGCCCCGTTCGTTACTGCGGCGAATCTCGTTCATTCCGGCCTCCTGAAGTGAGGCGATAATTTAAGGTCGATAGTTCCGATAAAAAAGCGCAAAATTTGGGTCTAATAGATCGATAAATTAGATGTGTCGTGCTGGCTAGAACATCACTCGAGCAATGGGCCGTGCTGGCTGCCGTGGTGGATCACGGGGGCTTCGCACAAGCGGCGACCGCGCTGAGCCGCAGCCAGTCGGCGGTCAGCTATACGGTCGCCAGGCTCCAGGAGGCGTTGGGCGTCCCCTTGCTGGTCATCGAGGGGCGCAAGGCCGTGCTCACCGCGCACGGTCGCGTTCTGCTCAAGCGCTCCCGATCATTGCTGGCGGATTTGAGCAACCTGGAGTCCCTGGCGCGCAATTTGAAGCAGGGCTGGGAGCCCGAATTGAAGCTGGTGGTGGATACGGCATTTGCGCGGGATCGATTGCTGAGCATCGTTGCCGAGCTTCAACAGCTTTGTCCGAATACACAGATGCAGCTATCGGATGCGGTCCTGTCGGGGGCCGAGGATGCAATAGTCGATAGAACCGCTGATGTCGTTGTCACGACGCGAGTGCCTCCCGGCCATCTCGGGGACTGGCTCATGGACGTCACGTTCATAGCCGTGGCTCGATCCGACCACGCTTTGTTCAAAGTCGATCATCCCCTGACGCCCGATGACCTGATGCGTCACGTGCAGGTGGTTGTACGCGACTCGGGCATCAAGCATCCACGTGACGAGGGTTGGCTGGGGGCGGATCTTCGGTGCACGGTGAGCAGCATGGAGGCATCGCTGGCCACGGTCGAGGCGGGTTTGGCGTACGCCTGGCTGCCGGAGCACCTGGTCAGGAACGCGCTGGAACGAAAAGTGATTCAATCGCTGCCGCTCGTGGCAGGCGGATCGCGCAACGTTCCACTCAGCCTGGTGTTGGTGAACGCCGATCTGGCAGGCCCCGCGGCGCGCGCCGCCGCCGAAGCGTTCCAACGGCATCGGCCCGTTACTCAGCTCGAACGCGCGGCCCCGTAGCTTTCCATCATCAGGCCGGTCCCGCCTCGCGAGACATGGGCAACAACGGCCGTGCGCCGGTGCAGTTTCGTGACAGTCCCGAGGTTGATCGCGAACGCCAGGACGACCTGCTGCCCCTTGCGCAACCCGAGATTGGTGGTCTCGATGAATACGCCGGTAGCGCTCAAATTGACGGCCTTGCACAGTTTCCGCCGACCACCGGGGACAGTGATATAGACAACGGTTCTTGCACGGTGCCTCGTGTGCAGGCGGCGTTCCACTTAGATGAGCCTCGCGTAGTTCTATTAGTTGTGCGTCGCGACCAGAGCCATTATGCCGTTGTCCGCACCCGTCCCATGCGCCGCTTCAACTTAATACCCCAGCGATTTTGTGCCGCCGGCCGTCCGTCGGCAAGAGGCTGGTGTGGCGTTCAGACCTTTGGCGCGCCGGTGTGACCTCTAATAAGTGAACTCGACACTGTGACCCGCTTCACAGTGCGGCACCGCTGATCGGCGGGTGACAACCATTGGTCGGAGAGGCGCGCAGGAGCCCGGCGCAGGCCTAAGACTGCTCCCCATGCGAAACACCCAACATGGCTTCACCGTCATCGAGATGGTCATCACCATGACCATCGTTGCGATCCTCGTGGGGATTGGCGTGCCCGGGTACCGGTATGTCACTACCGCAAACCGGATGAGCGGCGAGATCAATGGCCTGCTCGGTGATCTGCAGTTCGCACGGGCGGAGGCCGTCAAGGAAGGTCAAACCGTGTCTGTGTGCGCGACCAACGACGGTTCGACCTGTCTGGGCTCTTCAACCTGGACAGGCGGATGGCTCGTATTTTCGGACACTGGCGCGCTTGGCTCGGTCGATGGCACCGATCAGCTGCTGCGAGTGCAGAAGAGCCTGACGAACGGCGACACGCTGGTCGCCGACACGGCCGGCTTCGGGGTTATCACATTCAACCGTGAGGGATTCGCGCGGGGCATGCCGGGACAGGTCTACCTGAAGCTGCATGACTCGACCTCCAATACTCAGTACACGCGCTGCGTGGCAATTACGGTGGTCGGTGCCTTCTCCACGCAGAAATACGGCGGAGGATGCACGTGAGATCGAATCAACAAACAGCGATGTTGCCAGCTTGCGCGGGCCACCGGGGCGGGTCCGCTGGCTTCAGCCTCGTTGAAGTCATGGTTGCCGTCATTGTGTTGTCCGTCGGCCTGCTGGGTATCGCCCGCATGCAGTCGCTCGCGCTCTCGAGCACCTCGGTGTCCAGCAAGCGCTCGATCGCGGCCATCCAGGCTGCGAGTCTCGCCGCGGTGATGCATGAAAACCGTGCTTACTGGACGCAAGGAGATCCGGCCGGCGCGCTGTTCACCATCAAGGGAACGAACGTCGGCTCCGCGATCGCCATTGACGGCAACAGCTATACATGGACAGGTGCACCAGCGCTCGTTGCTGTCGGCACGCCCAACTGCACCGCAACGTGTACCCCAACACAAGTCGCCGCATACGACCTGCAACAGTGGGCGACAGCGGTCAATTCGGTGCTGCCCAACGTCTCGACATTGATCAAGTGCGGAACCCTGACTCCGGTGAGTTGCATGGTCACCATTTCGTGGACCGAGAGTGCGGTTGCCGCCAATGCGCAACAGGCGGCCGCGGCACAAGCTGCCGTCGGCAACGCCGCCGCGACTGCCAAAATCCAAATCCCCACCTATACCGTGTACATCGAGCCATGAAGAACACAATGAGAGTTGGCTGCCGCTCGCAGCGTGGGTTCACGCTCGTTGAGCTGATGATTACGACGACGATTGCCGTGTTTCTGCTCGGCGGTCTGCTCACTACTTTGCAGGGCACCCGTCAGGCGTACACCCAACAGTACGAGCTGTCGCAATTGCAGGATAACCAGCGGCTCGCCATGACGCTCATTGCGGACGTGGTGGAGTCGGGCGGCTACTTTCCCAATCCTGCGGCAAACAATGTCGGCACATTCATGCCGTCCGGAGGCGGTTGGACGACAGCCGGGCAGGCCGTTATGGGCACTTCGAATACTGCCGCGCCTGGCGACACTCTTACGGTGAGATACGGCGCGGCCGACGCCGACAACGTCTTCAATTGCATTGGAGCAACCAACACCAGCGGCGCCGCCGCCACCATGGTGAATACGTTCAAAGTGGTCGTGGACGCCACCGGGACGAGCTGGCTCGTTTGCAACGACGGAGTCCAGGACTATCAGCTGGTCAAGGATGTGACGAACATGCAGATCGTGTATGGCGTTCACCTGGGCCCGTCCACGGGAAGTTGCACCGACACCTACCAGACATCGGCGCAAATGGTTGCGACCCCTGCGAACTGGGCGTTGGTGTGCTCCGTCAAGGTATCTCTGACGTTCAACAATAAAGTCAGCCTGGCCGGCGGGACTCTGACAATTCAACGCACGGTGGCCATCATGAACACGGCGGGGGCAAACACATGAGAATGCACGTCTCCCGGGCTGCAAAGGCGCAGCGCGGTATGGCTCTGATCACTTCACTGTTGCTGCTGCTGGTCATGACGATTCTTGCGGTCAGCATGTTTCGCAGCTACGGCACGCAGGAGAAAATCGCGGGTAATGTCCGTGAGAAGCAGCGTGCGTTGAATGCCGCGGTGAGCGCACAGCAATACGCCGAATGGTTCCTGACCAGCGGCACACCTCCAGTAACAACCGCTTGTGGCGCCGGAATCGTTCCTGCAGCATCGCTGCAGATCTGTAACAACCCACCGGCCAACTTCGCTGTTTTGCCATGGGGCACCGGCGTGACATTCACACAATTCACGACGAACTCGGGCAACGGCGTGCAGAACGTGGTCAACACGACTGCCTCGCACGATACCTACGTCAGGTCGCCGCTCTTCTACATTACGGATCTCGGCGGTGCGGGCGGTGGCAGCAAGGGCACCGTATACCAGATCGACGCCGTTGGTTATGGCGGCACTGATACCGCAGTGGCAGTCGTTGAAAGCACTTTTTTCGTCTCCTCGGTCAACTCCAGGTGGACTGACAAATGAAACTTCGCAATTCTACGTCGCCGTTTGCCCTGCTCGCCGGAGCGGTCGCGGCCGTATTCTCTTGCGCCGCTTCCGCGCAGCTCATCATCCAGGACGATTTCACGCAGGCGAATGATTCCAATGACTGGAAAACATTCAACGGTGCGTGTCTGACCGCAGGCGATGGCACCGGATCGATTCCCAAGTGCGTCGGACTTGCGTACTACGCAGGCCAGACTCTGTATGGTGGTACCACCGGAACGCTGCCCGATACCGCGGGAAACGGCGCACTGCGCTTCACCAACGGTAACAACAACGGCAGCACGAACTTTGCCAACGGCGGCAACCAGGCCGGCGGCATCATTTCCAATTTCACGTTCCCCACGGGCGCTGGCCTGTCGGTGATTTTCAAAACGATTACCTACCGCGGCAACTCGGGTGGCAGCGGCGGCGACGGAGCTGACGGTATCGGCTTCTTCCTCATGGACGGCGGCGTCACCCCCTACGACACCGGCGCATTCGGCGGAAGTCTTGGCTACACGTGCTCAAACAGCAACAACGACTCGACCGTGCGCGCCGACGGCTCGGTACGCGGATATGACGGTCTCGCGGGTGGTTATCTGGGCCTCGGCATCGACGAGTACGGAAACTTCCTGAACCAGGGCGATAACACCGCCTCCGGTTTCAACTACGTTCCGGGTCGTATCGGACTGCGCGGCGCGGGCAACATCTCCTGGGGATGGTTGAACAAGACTTACCCGGTTCAATATCCCTCGTCACTGACCAATGCCCAGCGGGCAACGGCGGTGCAGAAGACGTGCTCGACCGGGAAGCTCTGGAACTACGCCGTTCCCACCGCCCCGGTTGTCACGACGACTACCCTGATGGACTACCCGGCCATCGCGGGCGGTTACAAGGTCCTCTCGGGTGTGACGATTGCCAACGAAAAAGCCAACAAGCGCGGCGACGCGCAGCCGATTACCTACAATTTGAAGATCACCCAGGACGGGCTTCTGAGCCTGTCGTACAGCTACAACGGCGGTAGCTATCAACCGGTGATCACGAAGCAGAGCATCACCGCCTCGAACGGCGCTCTGCCCGCCTCGTTCCGTTTCGGCTTCACCGGCTCAACCGGTGGTAGCACCAACGTTCACGAGATCATGTGTTTCCAGGCGACACCTGCCGACCTGGCCGGTACTTCGGTCGGCGTCAACGAGAAGGAGGCCACGAAGATCCAGACCGGTACGCAGGCCTACCTGGCTTACTACTATCCCACCAACTGGACGGGACGTATCACGGCCAGCGATCTGTTGTATGACTCAGTCGCCAAGAACGTGGTGATCTCGTCCAAGGCCAACTGGGATGCACAGTGCAATCTGACAGGTATTCCCACCGGGCAGTCGTGCCCGTCGACTCTAGTGTCGGGCGTGGTGGCGGCACAGGTACCTGACAGCCGCGTCATGCTGACCAACGACGGAACCCAAGGCATCCCCTTCCGCTTTGCCTCGCTCAACAGCACCATGCAGAGCACGATCGATGCCGGCGATGCCTCGCCGCAGAATGCCAAGCGACTGAACTATCTGCGCGGTGTCCGGACCAATGAGATCAACACTTCCGGCGTCGGCCTGTTCCGGGCGCGCGATGGTGTGCTCGGCGACATCGTCGATTCCAGCCCCACCTGGGTGGGTCCGCCGTTGAAGAACTCTAGCTACCCGTCGCTGTGGGTCGACCTGCTCAACAGTGCTGCGAGTCTTCCGGAGAACACGTCTGTACAGTCCTACGGGCAGTACGGCGTTACTGCTCAATCACGCTTGAACGTCGTGTATGCGGGAGCCAACGACGGTTTCGTGCACGGCTTTCGCTCGGGTTCTTTCGACGCCAGCAACAACTACGTGAGCACCGGCACTACCCCCAATGATGGGCAGGAAGTTCTGGCGTACATGCCGGCTGCCGTCTTTCAGACCATCCACAACTCCTCTGATGGGACGCTCGACTACGCCAATTCGCAATACGCCCATAACTGGTACGTCGATGCAACACCCGATGCCGATGAGTTGTACTACAACAATGCATGGCACACTTGGCTGGTGGGAGGCCTTGGGCCGGGCGGCGCTGCCATCTATGCGCTGGATGTCACGGACCCCACGCAGTTCGCGGAAGGCAACGCCAAGAGCCTCGTGATCGGTGAGTGGAATTCCTCCAACATCAGCTGCACGAACGTCGGCAACTGCAAAGACAGCTTGGGCAATACCTATGGCGTGCCCGTGGTCCGCCGCTTGCACAATGGCATGTGGGCCGTGATCTTCGGTAACGGCTACGGCAGCGCGAGCGGCGATGCGGGTATTTTCGTGATGACGGTCGATCCGTCGGACGGCACACGCACCTTCTACTATCTCAGCACCGGCACATCGGGCACCAACAATGGCATTGCCTACCCGGCGCCCAGCGACATCGACGGTGATCACATAACTGACTACGTGTATGCCGGCGACCTCAAAGGCAACGTGTGGCGCTTCGATCTGACCAGCGCGAGCGCTGGCTCGTGGGCCGTCGGGAGCTCACCCCTGTTCACGGTTCCTTCGGGGGCACCCATTTCGACCAAGGTCATGGTTTCAACGGTCAAGCAGAATTCCGGCCAGCCGCGCGTCATGGTGCAGTTCGGCACCGGCCAGAAGATCCCTCAGACCAACACCAGCTCGGCGCAGTACTTGAGCGGCACGCAGTCCATGTACGGCATCTGGGATTGGAACATGGCGGCCTTCAATGCCAAGTCCACCGCCGGCAACCAGGTGGCGAGTCTCACGGCTCCGCAGAGCGTGACGCTTGCGAAACTGACTGTGCAGACCCTGACGGACGCGACTTCCATTGTGCGCGATGTCACTTCGAACCCTGTCTGCTACTCCGGCTCGACGATCTGTTCCACCGGCAACACCCAGTTTGGCTGGACCGTGGCGCTGCCCGGCACCAACGAGCAGTTGATCTTCAATCCGGTCGTCGACGAGGCCAACAATGCGTTGGATTTCAACACCACCATCCCGTATCAGAGCTCACCGAACACCTGCGCGGCACAGATCGACAAGGGTTATACGCTTGCGCTGCAGCAGGACACGGGCGGCGCGGTCGGCGGCTACTTCCCGAATTACAACGACACCTCGGCAGCCGGATCACAGACCAACGGCTCGGGTACCCCGTTCCTGGTGTCCGCCGCCGGTAACTACTTCCTGCTCACCCAGTCACTCGGCAACGGGGCGTCCAAGAACACGCCCATCATCTGCCCGCCGGGTGCGCAGTACTGTTCGTCGATGGTCAAGACTTCGGGTGCCACCGGCAAGCGGCTCACCTGGATTCAGCGGCGCTAGGAGCTATCAGACATGACCAAGCGAATGGGACCGGACCTGCATCCGGAAGCGGGATTCACCCTGATCGAGCTGATGATCACCATTGTTATCGGCTCGATCCTGCTGGCCGTTGCGATTCCCGGGTATCAGGGCCAGATGCGTAAATCCAGGCGGACCGAGGCACGCATAGCGGTGCTGGATCTCGCCAGCCGCGAAGAACGCTTTCTCAGCACGGCAAACAACTACAGCCAGACGACGACGGATCTTGGATACACCGGAACGTTTCCTGTGACGGTCGGGAGCGGGTACTACACGCTGACCGTCACGTCTCCCGATCCTGCGTTTGTCGGGGCCGGCGGCACTGGTCCGTCGTACATCGTCACCGCCACGGCCACGGGACTGCAGCTGAAAGACACTGCGTGCCGGACCTTTACTGTGACTCATCTGGGTCAGCAGACCGCGACCGATTCGGGCGGCACAGCGACCACGACCTGCTGGAACTGAGATTGACTTAATCCCCGTTCCGGGTAGTGTCATGCGCGTGCGCGCCGTCGCGCGCGTGTTGTTAATACCGGGTGCGTGCCGGTCAAGAGGTTGATCATGGGGTGGATCGTTCTGCTCGTCCTGGTCGGGATCGTGCTGGTTTTCATCTCGACGTATAACCGGCTGGTCACCGCCCGCAATGCCTTCAAGAACGCCTTCGCGCAGATCGATGTGCAGCTCACCCGCCGGTACGACCTGATCCCGAACCTGGTGGAGACGGTGAAGGGGTACATCAAGCACGAGCGCGAGACCCTCGAGGCCGTCATCAAAGCGCGTAACGCCGCTTACGCGGGACTGAAGACGGCGGCTTCCGATCCGAGCAACGCCGCTGCCGTTCAGCAGCTCCAGGGCGCCGATCAGCAATTGGGTGGCGCGTTGGGCCGCCTGATGGCCGTCGCCGAGGCCTATCCGGATCTGAAGGCCAACCAGAACATGATGCAATTGTCGGAAGAGCTGACCTCGACCGAGAACAAGGTCGCGTTTGCCCGGCAGGCCTACAACGACTCGGTAATGAGCTACAACAATGCCCGCGAGGTCTTTCCGAGCAGCATTGTGGCGGGCATGTTCAACTTCCAGCCTGCACAACCGCTGGACATCGCCAAGCCCGAAGCGCGGGAAGCGCCCAAAGTGAGTTTCAGCTAAACGTAGGCACGTCCTCCGCGCCGGACTGACGTGGATTTCTACGCACGCCAAGCGGCAGCGCGCGGTCAGTCGCGCTGGCTGGTGATCACGTTCATTCTTTCCCTGCTGGCGGTGGCGCTGGCCCTGGACCTCGTGCTGTTCACCTTCCTGTCCTCGGGGCGGGGCGAGGGCTCCGGTGTCGGCCCGTTGCAGTTCGTTGCGCAGAATCCCGGCGCCGCGTTGGCTTGTACGCTGATTGTCATGGGCGTGCTCGGACTCGCCAGCCTTTACAAGACGATGGAATTGCGTGGCGGCGGCGGTGTCGTGGCGCGTGATCTGGGCGGCGTGCTGGTTTCCATGGACACGACGGATCTGAAGCGCAAGCGGTTGTTGAATGTCGTGTCGGAGATGGCGATTGCTTCGGGCGTACCGATGCCTGAGGTGTATGTGCTCGAGCAGGAGGCGGCTATCAATGCCTTCGCGGCTGGGCACACTCCGGCGAATGCTGCCGTGACCGTGACCCAGGGTGCCTTGGACCGGCTGAGTCGTGATCAACTGCAAGGGGTGATCGGGCATGAGTTCAGTCATATTCTGAACGGGGACATGCGGCTGAACGTGCAGCTCATGGGGTGGGTGTTTGGGCTGTTCGTGGTTGCCTTGATCGGCCGGCTGATCGTGAATTTCAGTCCGCGCAGTCGCCGCGACAACAACAACGGCATCATTGCGTTGGGATTCGCGGTCATGGTGTTGGGATACGTGGGGCTGTTCTTCGGCCGGTTGATGCAAGCGGCGGTGTCGCGGCAACGGGAGCGGCTGGCCGATGCGTCCGGTGTGCAGTTCACGCGCAATCCGCAGGGGTTGAAGGAAGCGCTCGTCAAGATTGCGGCGATGCCGGACGGATCCGTGCTGAGAACGCCCCATGCCGATCAGGCGGCGCACATGTTTTTCGCGGCTGGGCTCAATCGGTTCTTTGCGACGCATCCGCCTTTGCTGGAGCGGATTCGGGAGTTGGATCCGCATTTCGACGAGGGGGAGATTGCGCGGGTTGCGGGGGAGATGGAGCGGGCGGGGGTGGCGGAGGAGGGCGATGGTGTTGGTGCGGGGATGGCTGGCGGTGGCGCCGCCGCGAGTGCTGACGGCCGTGTGGGCGCCGCCGGTGCGGCGGGCTTCGGCCTCGGCGCGGCGGCCGCCGGTGTTGCGGGGTTCGCGGCGGAGCGAGGGGCGGCGGTTGGCGCTGGCGCCGCGGCTTTCGGTGGCCCGGCTGGCGCTGGCGTGTCATCGTTGGCCGGCACCGTGGACTCTCATCACATCCAACAGGCGCAGGTGCTCAACGCCACGTTGCCAGACACCTTGCGCGAGTTTCAGACGCCGGGCAGAGCCCAGGCAATGGTGCTCGCGTTGTTGCTGAGCAAGGAGCCGCCGGTGCGTGAACGTCAGTTCGCGCTGTTGCGACAGACCCTGAGCGTGGGCAACTTCGCCGTCATCCAGCAGATCACGCCAGCCGTCGATGCCATCGACCCGATGTCGCGCCTGCCGGCATTGCAACAAGTCTTCCCCTCCTTACGCCGCGCACCGCTCCAACAACGGCGGGCGCTGGCGCAACTCGCAGCCGAGCTCATTCATGCGGATGCCCGCATCGATGCATTCGAGTTCTGCCTTGCCAAGTTGTTGGAATCGCTGTTGAACGACGAGATGGAGGCGCGGGTGCCGCACGGCACTGTGTCGCTCGAGGCAGCGCAGGAAGAGATCATCGTGTTGCTCGCGACACTCGCTCAATTGGGAGCAGAGGATGAGCACGGCGCGCGACTGGCTTTCGAGGCCGGCATTTCCGTGGTGCTGCCGATGCGCCGCTCCGAGTACCAGGCAGTAAACGATTGGCCGCGGCAACTGAGTGCGGCGCTGGCGCGCCTGGAGTGGTTGGATCCCCTGGCCAAGAAGACGCTGATCGACGGGCTGGTGAGGACGATCGCCAGCGATGAGCTCATGACTGAAACGGAAGCGGAGTTGCTGCGCACCGTGTGCGCGTTACTCCACTGCCCGTTGCCGGTGATGTTGGGTGGGCCGGCCTGAGCCCTTACGGGCGATTCAAAAACGTGCGAATTTCGTTCCCAAACCGTTCGAGGTCAATCAGGAACGAATCGTGGCCTTCGATGCAATCCAACGGCGCATACGACGTTGTCGCTCCAGCTTGCTCGAATGACTCGGCCAGCTTCTTTTGCTCGCCAATCGCAAACAACATGTCAGACTCAACGCCGATAACCAGGGCTTTCTCCACACGCGATCGTGTCAGCGCCGCGACGTGCGAGCCACCATGGGCAGCCAGGTCGAAACGGTCCATCGCGCGCGAGATGTAGAGGTAGCAGTTAGGGTCGAATGCGCGCACGAAACGCCTTGCATGCGCTTCAAGGTAACTTTGGATAGCGAATTCGGGCGCAAACGGACCGTCTTGCGGTGACGCCTCGGCTGGTGTTGCCGGTTGCCGGCCGAAACGCTCGCGCCACTCATGTGCCGATCGATAGGTCATCATGCCGAGCTTGCGCGCTATCCGCATGCCGGTTGCCGGGGGTTGCTCGTCCGTGTAGGCGCCGCCGCGCCAGTCCGGGTCGCGCAAAATGGCCTCACGTTGAATCGAGCGCAATGCGATAGCGAATGGCGACGCCGCCGCCGACCCCGAGATACTAACAATCCGGCGCGCTGCACCCGGAAACTGCGCGGCAAAGGCGAGCACAACCATGCCGCCCAACGAAGGCCCGATCACAGTGTCCGCTCGTTCGATTTTGAGGGAGCGCAGAGCTTCGTGGCCGGCGCGAGCGATGTCCTCAACCGACAAGTCGGGGAAAGACAGGCGATAGGGGGCGCCCGTTGCGGGGTTGACGGATGCCGGCCCGGTCGAGCCGAAGCAACTTCCCAACGAGTTGACGCAGACCACGAAGTAGCGATTCGAATCGATGGCCAGGCCCGGGCCGATCATGCCTTCCCACCATCCTTCGCTCGGATCCTCTGCGGAGGACGCCGCGTGTGCGGATGGGGAGAGTCCCGTGAAGAGCAGGATGGCGTTGTCGCGCGCTTCGTTCAGCTTGCCCCAGGTCTCGTACGCAAGACGCGCACCGTGCAACTGTCCCCCGCGCCACATTGGAAATGGATCGGGTAGCACAGCGTATCGCCGCGCGTCCGCACGACGCTGATTCTCAGAAGCGCTCACAACCGCGTTCAAGGCTCAGGGTCGCTGCCGTCCGGAATTCCTTCAAAGAGCGGCGTCGAGAGATAGCGCTCGGCCGTGTCCGGAAGCATTGCCAGGATTGCGGATCCTGCCGGGGCTTCGGCGGCCACCTTGAGGGCTGCTGCGAAAGTACCTCCGGAGGAGATTCCGCAGAAGATTCCTTCGCTGCGCGCCAGGGAGCGAGCCGTCTCGATGGCCTCGACATCCGTGACCGGCACTATGCGATGGGCGACTTCGCGGTCGAGCACTTGAGGCACGAAGTCAGGCGTCCAACCTTGAATCTTGTGGGGCGCCCAGGGCTTGCCGCCGAGCAGGGATGCGCCCGCGGGCTCCGTCGCAATGATCTGAGTGTCCGGTCGGGCCAGGCGGATCATCTGGCCGGCACCCGTCAATGTGCCGCCCGTCCCCCATCCCGTCACGAAGAAGTCCAGACGCTTACCGGCAAAATCCTGGAGGATCTCGGGTCCGGTGGTGTTGCGGTGATAGGCGGGATTGGCCTCGTTCTCGAATTGCCGTGCCAGAAACCAACCGTGTTTCTTGGCAAGCTCCGCGGCCTTTTTCACCATGCCGGTGCCGCGTTCGGCGGCCGGTGTCAGGATGACCTTCGCGCCGAGCATGCGCATCACTTTGCGGCGCTCGACCGAGAAGGTTTCCACCATCAACGCGACGAACGGATATCCCTTCGCCGCACACACCATGGCGAGCGCAATTCCAGTGTTGCCGGAAGTGGCCTCGACGACGGTTTGCCCGGGTTTCAAGGCGCCGGAGCGCTCGGCATCTTCAATGATGGCGATGGCGAGCCGGTCTTTCACCGAGCTGAGCGGATTGAAGAATTCGCACTTCACGTACATCGTGACGTTCTTCGGCGCCAGGCGCTGAATTTTGACGACGGGAGTGCGGCCGATCGTGCCGAGAATGTTGTCGTAGATCATGGGTGACCTTATTACGCTTAGCTGTGTGGGTGACGCAAGGAACGGTCGAGCCTCACCAAATACCGGGCGGCTATACTAAAGTTGTGCGCATCCCATGACCAGACTGCAGAAACTGTTAGCCGCCGCGGGGCTCGGCTCGCGCCGAAGCATTGAGCAATGGATTCGCGATGGCCGCGTTACCGTCGGCGGGCGGGTGGCGCAGCTCGGCGATCGCGCGGGCCCCACGGACGAGGTGCTGCTGGATGGCCGCAAGATCGATCTGGGGGCCGTGCAGGCGCCGACGCGGGAGATCTTGCTGTATCACAAGCCCGTAGGCGAGATGACAACACGCAGCGACCCGCAGGGGCGCCCCACTGTCTTCGAGCGCCTGCCGCAGCCGCGCACCGGCCGATGGATCACCGTGGGGCGGCTGGACGTCAACACTTCCGGACTGCTGATTTTCACCACTGACGGTGAGCTCGCTCATCGACTGATGCATCCGTCGAGCGAGATCGATCGGGAGTACCTGGTGCGCATCCGCGGGCGCCCTTCCGAGTTCGCCCTCGGCCAGTTGCTGCAGGGCGTGGCGCTCGAGGACGGCCCGGCGCGGTTCGACAGCATCGTGCAGGACGACTCGGATGGCAGTCACACCACGTTCCGGGTGGTGCTGCACGAGGGTCGCAATCGCGAGGTGCGTCGGATCTGGAGCGCTATTGGATTCGAAGTGAGCAGGCTGATGCGCATCCGCTATGGGCCGATCGAGCTGCCGCGGGACCTCAGACCCGGCGGGTCGCGGCTGGCCGACGCCGCGCAGGGGGGGAAATTGGCGCTGGCGGTGCATTTGCCGGCGGAGTGAGGGGCTGCCGGGCAGCGTCAGCCGGGTCTTGGGCGAGGCTTTTGGTCCGGCCGGGAGCAAAAAAGCGACCGGCGGAGTCAAACCCAGCAAATAGCGCGCCAAGATGCATTGACACCCCACCCCTTGGAAATCAGAATACGCGGCTCGTTTTCGCGGAGGGGTACCCAAGCGGCCAACGGGAGCAGACTGTAAATCTGCCGGCTTACGCCTTCGTAGGTTCGAATCCTACCCCCTCCACCACATCGGCCGGGGTCGGCTCGAGCCAGTAACGTGTAGCGTGAGTCTTGGCGGGTACGGCATCAGCGGGTGTAGTTCAATGGTAGAACCTCAGCCTTCCAAGCTGATGACGTGGGTTCGATTCCCACTACCCGCTCCAGTTTGTCCGCCCACGTAGCTCAGTCGGTAGAGCACGTCCTTGGTAAGGACGAGGTCATCGGTTCGATTCCGATCGTGGGCTCCAGTCCGAGAGCGGGTTGGAGAGTGTTTTGAGTTTGAGTTGAGCGCCGTTTTTTCGAGGATTCACTTATGTCGAAAGAGAAATTCGAACGCAGCAAGCCGCACGTGAACGTGGGGACGATCGGACACGTTGACCATGGGAAGACGACGCTGACGGCGGCGCTGACGAAGGTGATGGCCGAGACGCACGGCGGGCAGTTCATGGCGTATGACCAGATTGACAAGGCGCCGGAAGAGAAGGCGCGTGGGATTACGATTTCCACCGCGCACGTGGAATACCAGAGCAAGGAGCGGCACTACGCGCACGTGGATTGCCCGGGGCATGCGGACTACGTGAAGAACATGATCACGGGAGCGGCGCAGATGGACGGGGCGATTCTGGTGGTATCGGCGGCGGATGGCCCGATGCCGCAGACGCGGGAGCACATTTTGTTGGCGCGCCAGGTAGGCGTGCCGTACATCGTGGTGTTCATGAACAAAGCGGACATGGTGGACGACAAGGAGCTGCTGGAGCTCGTTGAGATGGAAGTGCGCGAGCTGCTGTCGGTGTACAAGTTCCCTGGGGATGACACCCCGATCGTGATTGGGTCGGCGCTGAAGGCGCTGGAAGGGGACAAGAGCGAGATTGGGGTACCGGCGGTAGTGAAGCTGGTGGCGGAGATGGACCGGTACATCCCGATCCCGAAGCGGGAAGTGGAGAAGCCCTTCCTGATGCCGGTGGAAGACGTGTTCTCGATCTCGGGCCGCGGCACGGTAGTGACGGGTCGCA
>Ga0307509_10000073_pt1 | contig 140213 bp, 75 predicted proteins | sample 10_EM_MG_FD_202245 | JGI IMG/M metagenome (GOLD analysis project Ga0307509, IMG submission 202245) | Populus trichocarpa ectomycorrhiza microbial communities from riparian zone in the Pacific Northwest, United States - 10_EM | ecosystem: Host-associated > Plants > Roots > Unclassified | place... | reverse complement strand
GCGTCGCGCCGTGAAGGTCTTCGAGCTGGCTCGCTGGATGCCGTCACTTGTCTCATGTATGGCTTCACGAGCTCGCCCCGACGAACGCTCGTGATTTCGCCCGCGATAATGCGAAAGTAGGGCTAGATGCGCCGTTGGTGGGGCGGTGACTGGCCGGCTCGGCCGAGGCAGCACTCGTCACCTCCGGTGCGAGTCGCGCGTAGAGCTCGTGGAGCTTCCGGCGCAGTAGCGCCTTCGGAGGCAGCATCGTCTGATACTCGGTGACCAAAGTTGGTGAGGTCGTGCGAGCCAGCGCGTACTCGACGACCTCGTCATCCTTGGTGGCGCACAGCAAGACACCGATCGACGGACGCTCGTGGGGCTTCTTCACGTCGCGGTCGAGTGCCTCGACGTAGAAACTCAGCTTCCCGAGGTCCTCGGGCTCGAACTTGCGGACCTTGAGCTCGAACGCGACGAGGCACGACAGACCTCGGTGGAAGAACACGAGATCGATCGCGAAGTCCTGGTTGCCCACCTGGACCGGGTACTCGGACCCGACGAAGCAGAAGTCGCGTCCGAGCTCGGTGATGAAGCGACCGAGGTTGCGCAACAGCGCACCGTGGAGATCGGCCTCCGAGTGGCCTTCCCGCAGCTCGAGGAACTCGAGGCTGTAGGCGTTCTTGAACTCATCGATGGCCGTCGGGTGCGTTTGTGTCACCGCCGGTGACACTCTCTTCGCCGGCGCGTCGCTGCGAAGTGCAGCTCCCGTGACGATCTGGCGCTCGAGCTCTCGCTTGGTCCACCGCCCCTTGATGGCTGCGAGCATGTAGAACTCGCGCTCTGCGGAATGCTTCGTCTGGCTCAGAAGGATCAGATGGTGAGTCCACGGCAATTGTGTCACCAGCGGTGACACTTTCTTGTTGCCCTGGTACGTGTCGTAGAATTGCCGCATCCGGAACAGATTCCGGCGCGTGTAGCCCCGCATGCCCGGGTACTGACGAGCGATCGTCGCCGCCAGCTCGTCGACCACGCCGTCCCCCCACTCGGCCGATGCGATCTTCTTGCTGATGTACTTGCCGAGCTCCCAGTACAGGTCGACGAGCTCGGTGTTGATCGCCTGGTACGCACGGCGTCGTGCGGCCTCGATCAGCGCGAGGACCTCGTCGAATCTCTGCACGGGGGTGAGCGTCGTTGTCCGTCGCGATGGTGCTACGGCTGGCCGCTTCGCCGCCTTCGCCGGCGTCTTGCGTGACTTCGTCACAGCTTTATACCTCTTCGCGAATGATGGCGGTCGGATCGTTGGCAGGGTGGAGGGCAGCCTCCACGCGTCGAACACGGCGGTGACGCTGTACGCGAACGCGCCCCGTGAGGCAGTGGCCGATCTGCTCGTGTCGCCGGTGCGGACAGCGAGCTTGCGCGAACGATCCGCACGTCGTGATCGTGTCCGGCGACACGCGCCGTGTGACCTCGTCCTCGTCGATCGGCGCGAGGTCGATGATCACGACCGACCGTTCACGGGACCGGGTGCAGATCGTTGGCCAGCTCAGCCACACCACCGGCTCGGACGGTGCATCCGCGGGTGCTTCGCTCATGGTGTGCCAGCCTGCGCAGGCTCTCGCCGAGCGGCAAGTTCTCTGCGACGGATTCGGAACGTTGGCGAGCCTCCTCGGCGCCAACGTGGAGCACGTCGCTGCTCCGCGCCGCAGGATGGCCATCGCGGCGAACCCGCCTGCATCGTCCGGTCCCCGGGATCTGGTCCGGTATCCGGTACCGAGATCTGTTATCGAGGCCGCCGTCCGCCAGAGCGTCCGCTTGACGCCGCTTGCGATGCTCCCTGTCACACGCCCCCAAGCGCTGACACTGCCCTGCGGCCCCCGGCCCACGACGACACCTCCTCGCTCACCGCAGAGCCGTGCTTGCCGCCTTCGAGGCTGCTCGCTCGGCGCCCTACCCGCCGCGACGGCGCGGCTACTGGAGCCCACCCTCCGCGATGCGCCGGCGCGAGTCGGTAGGTCGACCGTCGATCCGCGAGGAGTGCTCAGGCGGGCCGTCACGGCGCCCGAGGCGTCTGCTTGCCGTCGCTCATGTAGGCCGAGTCGCCCTGAGCGCCGGCTCGGTGGGCTGGCGGTCGACGTCGCCCCCGTGGTGGCTGCGAGTTCGGGGCTCGTGGAGCCACCGCAGGTGGGAACATCATCAGGACAGCAGTGGCGAGCACCGCCACCGTCGTGATCGCCGGCCGGCCGCTCGCCTCGACGTCGACGGACCGCGAGCTCGGCGCCTCGCGCTACGAGACGCGCGCGCTGTCGAGAAGGCCGCCACACCTGGTCGGGATTGACCTCCGGCCAATGCCGGTGATCGACAGCGCGACCGTCTCCGCAGCGCAGTCGATCTCACGTCCTGGTCGACACCTGCGACCAATAGCGCCGCCGCTCGGCTCGGGCTGGGCCACCTGGTCGACATCGACGCCACCGCCACCGCCGACGCCAACCGCACCGAGCCGCCACCGCGACCGAGCCGGCGCTGTACTACCAGATAGGCGCCGGCACACGTCGCACGGCCGAGTGCGCTGGCGCCGGCCGCCATCACGGCGCCCCCGGCCGCCATCACGGCCACGCCGACCCCAGCCGCAGTGCCGAGCCGCCGCAGCGCCACCCCCCTGTCACGAGCCTGTTATCAGGCGCAGATCTGGCAGGGTGCGCAGCGCTCATCGCGAGGAACATGGCCAGGTTACGGCGATTGGCGACGTTGTCACCGTGACACGCTCGAGAGCACGAGCACCAGCCAAAGCAGGGCCACCACGGCTCGAGCCCGCCGACCCGAGCAAGCAATCCGCGCGACCGGCGGTGAGCGGCGCCACCAGTGAGCGCATGACTCAGCGATGCGGTAGCGGGAGGGTGGATACTGTCGACGCCCTGCTCGCCCCTCGCGGGACGTATCTCCCCGGCGTGGATCGCACACCACGAACGGCTTGTCGGTGCCCAGCGTGCGGCGATGCAGCGCGTAGGCGATCGGCACCATGTCGCCCGCGCCGCGGAGAACCAGGTGCGCGGACCGTGCCACGGCCAGCCGGATCGACACGAGGGCTTGCTCGATCTCCTTCGCGCGCGTCCAGCCGACCAGCCGCGCGACGAAGCCATGAAGGTCACCTTCCCCCCGCATGTGGCCTACGATCCCTGTCGCTGCTTGGCCAGCTCGGTGGCGAGGTCGTCGCCGGCTTCGATCGGGCCCTGGACCGTCGAGACCGCGGCGTCGATCAGGTGGGCGACGCGCTCCATGCGACGGCGCTCGTCGTCATCGTCGAGATGGAACACGTCGTCGAGAAACCCTGCGGCAGCGATCACCAGCGCCTCGGCCCGCGCGATGAGCCGTCGCAAATCGTCGACCGCGTCTGCGATGTCGTACGTCATGGCGTGCCTACGACGTCGACCGCCTCGCCGACCTCGCCGACGTGGACATCTCGGGTGACGACCTCGGTCGCGAACGACGAGCAAGCGATCGGCACCCGCGCGACAACGTCAGGGTTGCCCAGGAGCTCGCTCAGAACGTGAACCATTTCATCGACGCTGTCCCCGAGCGGGCCGACGATCGCGTCACGCGCGTGTTCATCGATGTAGCCAACGAGGCGACTCGCCCGCGCGGCTCGTTCGAGGAGGGACTCCAGGACGGAGCTGTCGAGAGCGAGCCCTTCCCATTCGGACTGAAACAATATCAGCCGTTTTTGGCTGACCGTGTTTCAGATACCAGCGAAGCAGGATCTGAAACTCTGTCAGCTAGAGCGCCGCGCCGTCCTGGCCACGGCGGCAGGTCCCGAGGGTGCGTATCAGGCGCTCGCCAGCGCTTGAACAGGTCGGAGGTGATGAACGTCGCGAGGCGCAGATTGAGCAGCTGGAGCTCGACGCCGCATGCGAGCGTGCTCGAGCTGGTGCGTCGGCCGACCCACCGTGAGTGCCGGCCCCTGGACGACCGCGAACTCGGCGCGCCCTATGGAAGTCACCGCAGGACAAACACCACCACGACGACAGCGGCGGCGTGCAGCGCCACGGCTTTCTGCGCGACGCGCCGGGCTCCCGACGCATCCGCATCATCGCGACGAGGATGTGCGCGCGGTCTGGCCCAGGCCTGGTCTGGCTCCGCGTTCCCACATCCCGACGTCAGACCCACGGAGTACGTTCACGAGCGCGATGCCCTGGGTCTATAATCCTCACGTCGGCGGGACGAAGATCCCGCCCAAGGTACAGGAGCGCGTGCGTGCCCGGCTCGCCAGACATGCCGCGAAGCACTATGCCGGCAAGTACGACCGCCTGGACGTGCGGTTTCGCGGTGCGCTGTGCTACGTCGACGCGTACGTTCAGGGCGCGCGCGATCCCGTCCATCTGGTGCGCCTCCGCTACTTTGGAAGCGAGGATCGCTGGACCCTCGCATTCTATACCTACAGCCACGAGCGGTACGAGCCGTGCGCGTTCGTCGACGGCAGCTTCCACGGGCCCCCAGAGGATGCGCTCGATATCGGCGCGGTCTACCTCCAGTAGACCACGGCCCCGAGCTCGTCACTGCCCCGCGATCCCCTCGCCGACGCGCGCTCGCGTCGAAGGAGTGCAGTGCCGCGATTGCACCGCGCACCAGCTCGTGTAAACAAGGCAGGCGGACATGGCGAAGATCGGCCGCAACGAGCCCTGCCCCTGCGGCAGTGGACGGAAGTACAAGAAGTGCTGCGGCGACTCGCCAGCGAGGCAGGCGTACACGGCCGAGGATCGAGCACGCGCGTTCGCGAGGCTCGACGCGTGGATCGACGTGCTTGCGGAGGACGAAGCGGAGGACGCCCACGAGGAGTTCTGGGGACGCTTTATCGATGACGCCGACGAGCTGCCCGACGACCTCGCGATGATGTCCGAGCAGGTCGAAGACCTCTGGTTCGCGCTCGACTACGTAGGTGACCGCGGCACACCGATCGTCGATGTACTTCTGGCCGAAGCCGATCTCGACGAGGGAGAGCGCGCGTTCCTGTCCGCACTCCGACAGACCTCGATGCGGCTGTACGAGGTCGTCGACTCTGTTCCGGGGGTCTCGCTGACGCTTCGCGATGCGATCGAGGGCGGCCAGGTCACCGTCACGGAGCGACGTGGCTCGCGTTCGATCGGACGGCACATGTACATCGCTGCGCGGGTGGTGTCGCGTGGTCCCTCGGGCGGGCCGGAGATCGAGGCGGGTCTTCTGCACATCCCCGGCCTGGTCAAGGACCTCGTGATCGCTCAGCTCCGCGAGCATCGCGCCCGTTTCCTCGAAGAGCATCGCGGCGCGTTGATCGACGAGTTCTACAGCACGATGCCGCCGTTCTATCACGAGGTATGGGCCGGTTCGTTCCTCGATGCCTACGTGCCGACGCCCAAGACCGACGGCGAGGACATGGCCTTCACCAAGGTCGCGTTCGACATCGTGGACAACGACGAGCTATCGCGCGCGCTCGACGCCCACGCCGAGCTCGAGCGCCAGGACACGGGCTGGACGTGGTCCGGCGCCAACCGGCAGGGCAAGCCGGCCACCCTCGGTACGATCGAGCGCCGCGGCGAAAGGTTGCAGCTCGAGACCTTGACCGTGGAGCGTGCGGAGCGCGGTCGTGCCCTGCTCGAGACCCTCGCAGGCTCGGCGATCCGGCACCATTCCACCGTGCACGAGAGCGTGCAGCGCGCGCTGAAAGACCGTATCCGCGCGAAATACTTGCGCGGCGAAGCGCTCGATGACGACGACGAGCGCGACGCCGACGCAGCGTCCGGCGGCTTGTCGCCCGAGATCACCGAGCCCTTGATCCTGGGGCACTACGGCACCCACTACCGCGCCTGGATCGACGAGCCGGTTCCGGCGCTGGATGACAAGACGCCGCGCGAGGGCGCGCGAGATCCGAAGCTGCGCGAACGCACGATCGAGCTCGTGCAAGATCTCGTGGCGATTTACCAGAACGCGCTGCGAAGCGGTCAACCCGCCTACGACCCGTCGTGGATGTGGGCCGAGCTCGGGCTGATCGATGAGGAGGCCGTGCGCCATCCGCCGCCGCTCGTCTACGAGCGCGTCGCAAGCACGGTCGAAGGGACCGCCGATCTGGTGCGAGCCGTGGCCGAGCGCCTCCGCGCGCAGCCCGGCTTCGACGAGGTGAGCACCGTGGTGGCCGACGACGCCCTGTCCAGCGATCTCGAGATCCAGCGCTTCGTTCGCGACCGCGGTGCCGCAGCGGCACCGTATCTGCGCGCAATGATCGATCACGAGCTGCATCGCCGGAAGACGTTCTGGGTCGACGAGGCGCTGGCCTACATGCTCGACCAGACGGACCTCGATGTGGTCGGCCGCGAGCTGCGCGTGCCGTTCCCCGCGTTCGCGCTGGTGTTCACCGATCGCCACGTGCTCTCGCTGGCTGAACGACTGCTGGCGAAGAGCCGCGACACTCCGCTGGCGGGCCAGCTGCTCCGCGTCGCGACGGTCCACATCACCGAGCACCTCCGCGGCCAGCACCAGCGCGTGCTCGAGATCTGTTTCGCGTTCGACGCGCTCGGAGCTGACCTGCCGGCGGTCGTGCGCCACGAGATCGCGCTGGAGGACGAGGCGCAGGTCCGGACGTACCTCGACGCGATCGCGCCGCTGCCCGAGATCGATCCGCCGCCGCCCGACACGAGCCCGGTGCGCGGCCTGCTGCGGACGACGATCAACGCGATCCTCTACGCGACCAGCGCGAGCGTCACGCCGGAGCGCCGGAGCCCACCCGCGCGGTCGCGCGCGAAGCCGCGACAGGTGTTCAGCTCCGACGAGGTATACTACCTGCCGGGCACGATCGACATCACGCGGGTCCGCGAGCTCCAGGCGCTCGAGCGCGCGCCCGAGGGTCGAGCCCTGCTGCGGCGCCACATGGTGCGCGGCCACTGGCGCCGCGCCGCGAAGAACTGGACCGATCACCGCCTGCGCTGGATCGAGCCATACTGGAAGGGACCCGATATGGCGGCGATCATCGAACACGCCTACCGCCTGAAGGCGTGAGCACGGCGTTCATCGCGGTCCGGCGCCGCTTCTCGGCTCCGGTTGTCCGGCGGCGGCTGCCGGTCGACACCGGCCCCGGCGCGGCGCTTATGGAGCCACCGCAGCGAGGAACACCACCACGACAGTAGCGGCGAGCACCGCCACGATCGCGATCGCCGGCCCGCAGCGCGCCCGGACGTCGACCGCGCAATGAACCGCGCGCTGTCAAGACCGTGGCCACATGCGGTCGTGAGTGCGACCTCCGGTCGATACCGGCGATCGAGAGCGCGGCCGTCTCGGCCCGCGCGCGCCGATCTCGACGTCCTGGTCAACACCTGTGACCGATAGCGCCGCCGCTCGGCTCGTGCTGGACCACCAGGTCGACGCCGACACCACCACCACAGTCGACGCCAACCGCACCGAGCCACCACCGTGAACGCGCGCGCAGGCACGACCAGGTAGGCGCGAGCGGAGCCGCCACGGCCGAGTTCGTCGGCGACGGCCGCAGCCCGCGTCGCCCCGGCCGCCATCGCAGCCGACCAACGCCGACACCGCCGCCAACCGCACCGAAACGCCACCTCGACCGCGCTGCACCACCGGGTAGTCGCCGGCGGGTCGCCGCCACGGCCGAGTTCGCGGGCATCCGCCGCAGCCAGTGGCGCCCCCTCCGCCACTACAGCCGACCACGCCGACACCAGCCGTAGTGCCGAGCCGTCGCGGCGCGAGCCCGAGCCTGTCATCGGGCGCAGCTCTCGCAGGGTGCGCATCCCTCATCGTAAGGACACGACGAACCCATCGTCGCCGCGCTGGCACCGGCTGCTCGGCTGCCGCCATGACCTACCCGTCCTCGTTCGGCAGTTCTCCGCGCTGCCTCAGGAAGCCGGCGAAGCCCTCAAGGTTGCGATGGTAGCGCGCGACGAGGGCCGGGCGATCGGTGAACTTACGCTCGAACTCGAAGCAGTGTGGAGCCTCGGCGAAGTGCTCCAGGACGCGGTTGCTCCTGGGAGCGTCATACATGAGCACGAGGTGACCGGCGGCGTTCAAATCGGAGCAAACGCCGGTCAGCGTACGAGGCGAGGTGCCGGTGGCGCGGAGGTGTGCGAGGTAGTGCGCCATCGCGTCCACGATGACCTTCGCAACGCGCGGACTCGCCGTGTGCTGTTGGTCCCAGTCTTCCACCCACCCGGCAAGCCCTTCGCGCTCGGCCGGGGCTGCGTTGTCGTCCACGCGGATCTCGCCGATGCAGTCCGCGACTGCATCGGCGGCTTCTTCGAGGGGCAGGTCGACGAGAAGCAGCGTCTCGTCGCAGGCCCGCGCGAGGTGCCGGAACTCACGGCAGCCGGTGCCGTTCCGCCCGAAACCGCCTCGGATCTTGAGTCGCGGCACCGGGGTGAACAGCGGCTCGTCGCGCCCGGCGCGTGCTTGCATGTCCTCGGGGTGAGCCCACAGAACCAGTGACCTACCAGACTTGCGCACCAGGGCCAGCGCGCTCCGCTCGCGCTGGAGCGCCCACGGGAGCTCGACCACATCGGCGGCGGTCTCGCTGACAACCCGGGACAACCGTTCCAGGTCCACCCCGGCGAGGTCGAGGAACGCGAGGCCCAGATCCGCGCACGCCTTGCTGCCCAGGGTGGTCTTGCCGGAGCCGGGCGGCCCGAGCAGGAAGAGGATCGGGGGCCTCGTCATGGTTCTTGGCGATTGTCGCGACCTCGCGTGCCCTGCTCGACAGCTCGAACGATGATCGCCGTCAGGGTGAGGTGCGTGTTGCCTTGCCAATGCTCGAACGCTCGGACAAAGCGAAGCTGCAACGCGGTCGCCAGGTGCCTGAAATCGGGAGTCTCCTCCTCGGGCGCCAAGGGGAAGTCCTCGACCATGGGGACGTCGTCGTTGCTTCTGAGTCTCCGCTCGACGCTCTCGGCGGCGGCGCGCTCCCAATCCTGCATGGACTGCACACCCGCGAGCTCGCGGCTCAGAGCGGCCTCGGCAACGCGGGGGTCGATCACGGTGACGTTCTGGTCGAGCGTTGCCATAAGCATGTCCGGCTGGCCTTCGTCTGCGGCAAAGCATCGGTTGACCAATCGGCACCGCATGGCGGTAACCTCGGGCCCGAGCCGCGGAGCGAAGAACCTGGCTCCCGCGATCGCCCGCTCAAGCGAGTTACATTGCAGCGTCATGGTTCCGCGCGCTGGGAAGCGGATGCGCCCGAGGACGATGGGCCGCTTCTCCTTCGGCACGTCGTCATAGCCGCCGGCCGGGAATCGCAGCGATGCGGCTTCGGCGTGGTACTGCCACTGCCAGCCTCGCTCGATGGGAGCCTTGACCATGCAGCGGAGCGCCGTGAGCTTCCGTTTCACCAAGGACGGGTCCGGGACAGCATAGTAGAGCCGCACCGGCTGGAAGGGTTCGTTCGTCATCGTCGCGAGGAGGTATCGCTGCTTCGCCGGCCTGGTCTGCATGAGCTGGTCCTTGTCGGTTCCGTTGGTCAACGAGAACCGCGATCCGTGTTCTCGTCGGTGGCGAGATGGCATTTCTTGTACTTCCGAGCGCTACCGCACCAACACCGCTCGTTGCGGCCGGGCTGGCGTTCGCGTCGCGCGGGCGAGGACGGCTTGACGGGTTCCTCTCGCCCCGCCGGGATCGCAATGACCTCGCGTCGGTGCGACTCGAGCAGCGCGTCGAGCTTCCGTGAAAACACCTCAGCCGGTTCGCGACCGCGACGACACTTGCGCTGTTGCTCGGCGGTCAGCGTGCCGCCCAGCTCCTCGATCGCCTCGCGCAGCTCGATGAGCGCGTGATTGGCGAGCGGGTTGTCGCTTTCGACGATCGTGTACCGGTCGAGGGCTTCAAGTAAGTGCGGGACCGCGCGTGTATCACCGTAGACCGCCAGGTTGCCCGCGCCGGACGACGGCTCGCGCCGAAGCTGGTCGATCAGGATCTCGAAGATCCGGTCGTCGTGGGTTTGCCACCCGGCGAGGGCCGCGCTGAGGCTGTAACGGAACGTCGGATCCGTGTTGTTGGCGAAAGCGCGTATCACCGGCTCGGTGGCGGCGCTGCCGATCTCGGGCAGCGATTGGATGATCTTGTCGTGCAGTCGATCTTGCATGGAGGTAGCCGAGAGCACCCGAAGCATCGGCTCGATGGCGTCCGTGGCGCGCAACTCGCCGAGCAGTTGCGCCGCGTGAGCGGGCCCCCAGCCATCTACGGGCGACTTCGAGAGGGCATCTTCGAGGATCTCCAACAGCGCTGGCACGGCGGCCTGCCCCAGAGCGAGGATATCGTCGTGGATCTCGTCTGGCAGGCGGTAGTCAGCGTCGTGCAGCCGACGCACGAGGCTGTGGACGTGGTGGGCGGCGGTCTCGGGGGCGGTGACCTCCAGTGTCATGGGTGCATCCCCGGAAACATCGCCCGGTGCCGCTTCACCATGTCGTCGGCAAGCGCACGAAACTCGACTGCATCTCGGTCGTCGGGGAGCTTGCTCAGCATCGATGCGAGCAACCGCTCTCGTTCGTCGTCCTCGGTGAGTGCGAGGTTCCAGAACAGCATGCCCAGGTTGAGCGACTTTTGCAGCTCGGCGGCGTCGTCGCATCCGTCGAGCAGCGGTTGGACGAAGCGCTTCATCTGGGCGGCCGGACCTTCGCCGCGATCCTTCGCCGCATAGAACTCGACGGCGCGGTCGAGGACACCGGCGGGCAGATCGCGACCGCCGGACACCAGCAACGGTCGACCGCCGTGATGGACGATCCGGGGCGCGAGCCGTGGAGGTGGCGCGAGCGCACGCTGCGCGGCTTCGTCTTTCACCAGGCAGCACTTCTTGTACTTGAGGGTCGAGCCGCAGGGGCAGGGTCCGTTTCGGCTGGGCACGATACGAGGCTAGCCGCCGGGTCTGACGGCCCGGGATCGACGACCTTCACCACAACGCGGGTTCAAGGGAGCCACAGCGCTGGCTTGGTTGCCGGATCGGTGGTTCGTGCCACCAATTTTCTATCCATTTAGAATCACGCGATAAATTCTGGTGGGCATGATCCGAATCGCGCCTGCGGCGCCGCACGGGCGATCCCCAACTGGCGGTGACCACGCGGGGCCGACCGGTGCCTACGTCCTCGGCCGGCGTGCTGGAGCACAGCTCAGCCGGGGCGGCGATGGGCACCACGTCCTCGCGGCCGGCCCGATCACGGCGGCCTTGGTGCAATGAGCTCGGCCGCTGCGGCGACCGGCACCGCACCCGACGGTGCGGTGAAGGTCGGCGTGCTGTTCCGCGACGAGACCGCCTGGCTTACCCAGCGCGCGCTCGCGGCGCTGCTCGGGGACCAAAGCAGCAACTGCTTCCAAAATGGAAATGGTTCAGTCCAAGGGTGGCCGCGACGTTCTTCGCGAGGTCACTCTCTACAATCTCGACGCGATCATCGCCGTCGGTTACCGCGTGAACTGCTACACGAACCGGGTGACATGGGGCATGGGAGAGGGGCTGGTGAACCAGTGAAAGCGACTGCCCCGCAATCAGCGGACCAACGCCTCCCGGATTTCCCGGAGCTCGTCCTGCGTCGAGACCTCCTCGCGCGGCGCGTGGCCACAGCGGCCGTACCAGTAACGGGCGTTGCCCAGATCGCCCTCCATCCGATGCACGACGGCGTGTATCCAGTCGGCGATGGGATCGCCTTCGTGGTCCTGGACGATCAGATGCGCCCGCTCCCAGTCGCCGGCGAGCGCGCGATCGACCGCCTCCACGAGCTTTGGTCGCAGCGGGGACGTCATCAGCGGATCTTGGCCCAACACTGGCGCAACGCCAGCCTGAGCCGACGACGCGTCGACCGACGGGACGGTCGCGCATCGCGCGAGGTGGCTCGCGATGTGCTCGGTCTCAGGCGCGGCGGACTGCGTCTCGGCACGGTGGGCGCGTAGCGCAGGTGCAGCCCTCACCACTGGTCGCCGGCGGTCGCCGGTTGCTGGTCGGCTGCAGCGGCGTGGAACTGGTCAACCGCGGCGACGGCGTTGGTTGCCGCCTTCGCGATCACGCCGAGCAGGTACGCCATCCGCACGACCTGGAGCGGGTCGGTGCCGTGCCAGTCTCCGTCATCGTAGGCAGCCACCACGACCGCCACGAGCGCATCGATCTCGCCGATGGCGACGCGGAGCGCGTACAGCTGCGCCGCGAGGTGGGTCGCCATGAGCGGGTCTCTACCTCCGGACCCAGCGTGATCGCGGAGCCGAGCATCGTCACCGATCCCGGGCGTCACGTCCTGGGTGCGCGTGCACCTGGTCATGTGCCCTGCCTGTACTTGACGAGCTCGGCGGCGAGTTCGCCGCTCGCGTACACCGCCGCCCGCACGGCCTCTTTCGCCGCGCCGAGCAGATGCGACAGGTGCTCCAGGCGGCGATCCTCGACGCCGTCATCGTCGTCGTCAGTGGAATCACCCCACGTGAACCGCTCCAGCTGGTGTTCCGTGGCGCAGACCATGGCGTCGGCCCGGTCGATGTTCTGCCGGAGAGCATCAAGCATACCGGCGACATCGACGCACGGGGCGGCCAGCACGCGCCGCCGCGTCACGGGGCGCCTCCCGTCACCGACATGAGCATGAGCGCGCCGTCGCCGACGATGCCGTCTTCGTGCGCGACAGCACCTTGCACGGCACGAGCGCCAGGGTCGCCGAGGAGCTCGCTCAGGCCGTGGACGATCGCGTCGACGTGATCGGCGAGCGGGCCGGTTGAGCTGGCGTTGTCGAGGTTGCCCAGGATGCGCGCGGCGGAGGCAGCGTGCGTGAGCAAGCCGGCGAGGGCGGTTCTCGGAACAGTGAACTGGTTGGTTTCCTTCGGCATACCCTGAGTGTCACCTGTTAGGTGCTAATTGGCACCTAATAGGTGCGAGTTTGCGCTATTCTTCACCTCTCAGCACCTCAGGAGCTTGCTCGTTGGCTGCGGCCGTCGGAGGATCGACGACGTGCCGAGAGGAGCCGCGCGCGACGCGCGCATGACGGTCCGCATGACGCGGGCACTCCGCGAGGGGATCGACCGAGCGGCAGCCCGCGATCGCCGGATCGCGACCGATTGGATCCTGCGCGTCCTGGAAGATGCCGTCGCCGAGAGCGACGCCAAGGCGGCGAAGAGCGGAAAGTAACGGCTCGCGCGGGGCGCGGAGCAGCACGGCGACCACGTGGTAGCCCAAGCTCCAAGATCGCGACCGCGCAACAACGCGCCTTGCCGCTGACCGTGCGATCACCGGCCCGCCCGGAGCGAGCGGCCAGGCATGCGGTCGACCTCACCGTCCTCTGGATGCTTCCACGTTCGTGCTGCCCGAGTCGGTTGCGGTGGCATACGTCCCCACCGACGAGTTCAGAGCGGCGATGCACATGGGCCGCGCATCGGTCGACGGCGCGCGGAAGGCGTCGTAGGCTCGCGCCCCGTGAGGTGGTGGCGATGACGTTGGATCGTGGCGCGAGGGAGTGGAGGCATGGCTCGTCCGGGGCGGCGGAGCACGCCGGTACACCGGGGAAGCGGTCCCAGACCGATCGGATATCGGCGCCTCCGGGCAGCGAGCGCGGCTCGTCGAGCTATCCGACCTCGACTGCGCTGAGCGGCTCGGCGTGGCTCGACGGTGTGCTCGGCTTTGCGAGTGGTAGGTCGAGCGAGCACAGCGGCGAGTGCAGCTGCGCCGGCTGCGCCGTCGGGCGTGCGGAACCGCGAGGCGACGGCGAGGACCCGGCGATCGTCCCGGTGAACGAGGTGAAGAAACAGGGGGCAGACACTTCCGGCGCCGACCCGGCGTCCACGGCCCCGGCCAGTCCCACACCCGGTCCATCGTCGGCGACGCCGGGAGCACCGGCCACGCCAGGAGCACCGGCGGCACCGGGACAAGCGCCGAGTCAGACGGCAACGCCGCAGACCGCGCAGAGCGGAAATCAGCCGGCCCCGGGTCCTGTCGCGCCGCCGCCGCGCACCAGCACCCCGACCGGCGACGCAGCCGCGGCGCCAGCGCCGCCACCAACACTCACCTCGAAGACCAAGAAGACGGCGCCCAGCGCGGCCGACGTTCGCACCACGATCGCCGTTGGCGAGGTGGTCGACTTCACCGGCTCGGCCGCAGGCACATGGACGGCGACCGGTGGGACTCCGGCCGCGACCGCTGCGAGCGCCACGTTCACGTGGACCGCGCCGAGCGCGCCGGGGTCGGCCACCATCACGCTGACGGTCGGAACCCAGTCGGTAACAAAGGTGATGACCGTGATCGCGCCGAGCTCGATCGCGATGGTCCTGAGCTCCCAGCACGGCCTCACGGCCGGCACCGCCGGGGTGTGCATGGTCACGAACGTGACCGTCGGCCCGTCGAACGTGTCGTTCGGCCACGTGCAGTGGCTCGAGGTTCCGGGGCCTGCGACCAACGTGGCCGGGTACTTCACCAAGTTCTCCGCTGCGACGCTTCATCACAACCCGAATCCCAACTGGCTCACGTGGAACGACAGCAACACGGGGTTGACCGATCACGCCGCCTGGCACGCCGTGCCCGGGCCATACTCGCCGGGCACGTTCCAATGGGACGTCCCGAACAAGTACCGCGTGGCGGGGTCGGGTGCGGCGGGCACCGAGTTCACGACCACGCACCAGATGTTCGCAATGACGGACAACGCGGGGACGATGACGGTCTCCAAGGGCGGCGCATCGGCCGCGCGGACGCCATGACGCATCGATGGTGGTTCGCCGCAGCGTTCGCGATCCCGCTCGCTTGCGGTCGTGGCAGCGATGGCCCGTCCCCAACCCCAGCAAAGCCGATGACCATGAGCCCACTCGACCTCAAGCTGCTTGCAGACCCCGCCACGCTCGCGATGGCGGATCGCCCACGTTTCCAGGTGGGCTTCGCGATCACGAACCGCAGCGCGTCCATCATCGATCCGAAGGCTTGGGACGCGGTCTTGCTGGTGAACGGCCAGCGCGCCCCCGCCTGGGACCTCGCCGTCCAGAACGGCGCACACGACGACTCGTGGACCCACCTGCCGGCAAACCAGACGATCTCGATGTCATGGCCGCTCGGCGAGGCGCTGTTCGAGGCGCCGGGCGATTACCACCTCGTGCTGCAGCTGGCGGGCGCCGAGTCGAAAGTCGACGTTCGAGTCACGCCGTGAGCCTGTGGGTGCGCGCGCTGGTGGTGTGCGATGACGTTCGCCTCGAGCTCGGTGGCACGGTCAGCTTGATCGGTGTGTACGCCGACCGGATCACCGTGGCGCCAGGCGACGGCGACATCGTGCTCGGCCGGCTCGCGATCTACACGATCGTGGCCGGACTCACCGGCGTCCACGAGCTCGCGTGGCGAACGACCTTGATCTCCGACGGTGCTGACCCGGGGGCGCCGCTGGCGGAGGGGCGCGACCTCCACGATGCCACGTACGACGAGCACCGCATCGTGAGCATGTTGAGCCCGGTCACCCTGCGCGAGGGGCGTTACCGGATCGCGCTCGAGCTCGAGACCAAGCGCGAGAAGCGGACGCTCGAGTACCGGTTCCAGGTCGAGCGCCTGCTCCGCGCGCCGAGCTGAGCTATTCGAGGGCGCCGCTCTCGGCGATCTTGCCGATCTCGCGGAACTCGGCCCGGATGGCGCGCTCGAGGTGATCCTGGGTGAGCGGCGTGTGCTCCTCGGCGGCCAGGAACGCGGCCCGCACCGCGGCGTTGCGGATGTAGCCGCCGGACAGCTGGAACCGCCTCGCCAGGCCGGGGAGGTCGAAGGTCCCAGCGCGCGGCACGCTCGGCGGCAGGTGCGAACGCCACAGCGCTTCGCGACCTTCCTCGTCGGGAAACGGGAATGTCAGCCGGAACGACAGCCGGCGCTTGAACGCGCTGTCGATCGCTGTCCCGAAATTCGTGGTGAGGATCGCGATGCCCTCGAAGCTGTCGAGCCGCTGCAGCAGGAAGTTCACTTCGAGGTTCGCGTAGCGATCCACGGAGGTCCGGACCTCTGTACGCTTGGCGAACAGCGAGTCAGCCTCGTCGAACAGGATGATCGCGTGGCCATCCTCGGCCGCATCGAACAGCCTGGCGAGGTTCTGCTCGGTCTCGCCGATCCACTTCGACATCACGCGCGACAGGTCGACGCGGTAGAGGTCCATCCCCAGCTCGTTCGCGATCGCGCTGGCGACGAGCGTCTTGCCGGTACCCGGGCCACCCTGAAACAGCGCCGTCACGCCGCGTGCGGTGGTGAGGACCTGATCGTAGCCCCACGACTCGTACACGGTCCGGCGATGCTTGATGCGCGCGATCAGCTCGAGCACGCTCTCTTGCACATCGGACGGCAGCACCACGCGTGACCACGAGGCCAGGCGCTCGATGCGCGTCGCGGTGTCCCGCAGCCGCGATTCGAGGTGCTGCCGGACGCTGGTCTCGAGCTCGAGAGAGCGATCGATGGTCTGGTCGATGTCGCGGGTCTTTGCGACCTGCGCGCACGCTCGAACGATCACGCCCGGGCCCACGCTGTAGCGCTCGGCGATCTCTTCGGGCGCACGCACGAACAGCCCGTGCTGCCGTGCGATGGTCTGCCAGCACGCGGTGCGTTGCTCGATCGTGAGCACCGGCAGATCGATCGCGAGGTAGCCTGGCCGAAGGATCGGATGGGTGTTCCACGGCAGCCGCACGGCAAGCGGCCCCGGATGCTCGGCCAGCACGCGCGCGACCATGTCGCGTCCTGCCGCGTCGTCGGACGCCAGGCATTCGAGGCCGTCGACGCACGGAAGGAGCCCCACGAGATGCGCTCGCAGCAGCGCGGACTGGAGCTGACCGAGCCGCACGCGCAGATCGCGGACGATCGGCGCGGCGTCGATGACCCCGAGCGCGCGATTCGCAGCGGCGGCGAGAGTAGCCAGCAGGGTGTGCCGCCCAGAACCGTCGCGCCCCCGGACCACGATCCGGCCGCGCGTCGTTGCGTTCGCCAGCGCCTCGACGATCGCCTGTTTGGTCGCCCCCGGAATCAGCAGCTCCTCGAGCTCGTGGGTGCGGTGCACGATGCGGATCTCGTCGAGCTCGACCTCGGGGTTCGTGCCGAGCAGCAAGCAATGCACGACCGGCTCACACACCAGCTCGAGAAACGGCCGCATCCGCCCGGCCCCCATCTTCACGAAGCCATGGCGAACCAGCGGCGCGTCGCGATCGAGCTCGCGGGCGATGTCGCGGCGGTCGAACTGACCCGCGAGAATCTGGACGAGCAGCATCTCGTCGACGAGCGGGCGCTCCTCGTCGTTCCCCAGGATGCCATACAGCCGTGCGAGCTCGCCCCACAGCGCCGGCCCGGCGATCAAGAGCAGGAGCAACCGCGCGAGCGGGGACAGCTCGAACTCATCGGCGAGCGCCTGCATCGTGGAGACCCCGGGTCCGTTCGACGTTTCCGCGGCACGCGCCGCGGCGGTCGCGTCGAGCACCTGCTTGTCCGCGGTGGCGATCTCCTCGATCGCGCGTCCGCCGGAGCGGCCGAGGATCCCGGTGACCTCGTCGCGAAACGGCAGAGCGCCGGTGTTCGGAAACGCCAGGCGACCATCGTCCCACACGATGGCGATCGCGCGGCCGAGCATCGCCGCCACGAGCTCGCGGTAGCAAGCCAGCAATGTGCGCGACCGCGCCGCGTCGGCTCGCTCGAGCTTCGGTCTCGGGGCGAGCGCCATCACGGCGCCAAGCGGTGCGTGGTCGCGATGAAAGTCCGGCCTCAGCGGCGCTGGCGCCGGCACCTCGACGGCAGCCGGCGCGGGTTCGGGTTCCGGGCTGACCTCGGGGGTACGCATCACCGACGATGACGCGGACAGATCGCGGACCGCGCCCAACGCGATGTCGTCCGGACCGTCGCCGTAGCGCAGCACGAAGCTCTGACCCGAGCTATCGATCGCTGCATCGACGATGCTTTTGCGCTCGGTGTGGTCCTTGATGACGCGACCGAACCGCAGATCCATGATCAGCAGCTGCGCGCCGCTCACCAGCAGCGCGTGACCGCGGGCCGGCGCGAACCGCACCAGTTCGATCGAGTTCAACGTGATCCGGTAGAGCAGCGAGCCATCATGCAGGTTGACGACGACGAGCTGGTGCAGACTGCCGTTGTGCGCGACCACGAGCGCCACGCTTCGGCCCTCGAACAGAACGGCACCATCCACGACGCGCCCCGTGGGGATCAGGCCGGTGACGCTCCATCGTTCGGTGGTCGGATCGCGCAACACGACGCGATCGCGCCGGCACGCGACCCATCGGGTCAGCGAGACCGGGATCACGCAATCGGCGTCGCCCGGAATCGGCGTGACCGCCCCGTCGTTGCCGATCATGACCTCTGGAGAACCCGTCCACACGGCGCCCTTCGCGCCGACCGCTGTCGGGCGCAACACGCCGCCATTTCCCCACAGCGGTACCGTCGCGCCAAGCATCGCGCCATCGCGGTACCGGAAGCGCTGTAGGTTTCGTGGTTCGCCAGCCACGACCCAGAGCTCATCGGATCCAACGGTCACGATGTCGGCGATCGCCGCGAGCTCGATCACCACCGGCGCCGCGGAGCTCTCGGTGTCGACGACGTAGAGCCGGTCGGTCGCGGCAATGGCGGCGCGATTGCGCGCGAGTGTGAGCGTGCGCCCTATCCCCATAGGGTCCCGAGAGTACCCGCCGCGGCACGTTGCGCGGCACCGGGAGCCATTGCAGTCGCCCGCGATCTGCGGGAAGGTCGGGCGGTCCAAGGGGGCCAATGTCGGGGCAACGGTCGCGGGGTGAGAGCAGCATGGAGGACGCGGAGCTCGCGCGCCTCGCACGACAGATGGACGTGCCGCTCGAGGACGCCGCAATGATGTACGCGCGGGCGATCGCCGATGCACCCCGTGATCGCGCACGTGCGCTCAGCCGCTACGTCGAGCTGCTGCAGGAGTTCCGCGGCGCCCCGCGCGCGCACGGCGGGCGCCGCCCTGGCTGGCCTGGCAAGCGAGCGCTCACCTCGCGGCTCTCCGCTCCGGGCGCGCAGAACTCGTTGCACGCCCGGCCAAGCAGCGCACGCGCGGACCGGAGCCGGGGCTGGCCCGGCCAGCACGCGCTCACCTCGCGGCTCGCCGCCCCGGCAGCTGCGCAGTACGCGATGCGATCCGCAGAGCCGACCGCATCGCCCGATGACCAGGTCGACGCGCCGCTCGACCAGGCGCTGCGCTACAGCCGCGGTGCCCCGCTCGCCACCGAGCTCCGCCGCCTTCTCGAGGGCATGTTCTGGCAACGGTTCGATGACGTCCAGATCCACCTCGACAACAGCGCGAGTACGGCCGCCACGTCGATCAACGCGCGCGCGTTCACGATCGCGAACCACATATTCTTTCGCGAGGACGCGTACCGCCCCGACACGCTGCGTGGCCTTGAACTTATCGCGCACGAACTCGCGCACGTGGTCCAGTGGCGCCAGGGCCGGATCCCCCAGGTCAGCGGCGCGAGCAGCATCAGCCACCCAGGTGATGCACTCGAGCAAGAAGCCGCCGCGACCGCGCACGATGTCACCCGCGCCGCCGCGACCACCACACCTGACGTCGCCCGCGCCGCTGCCTCGGCCACCACGCACGACGCGACCGGCGCCGCAGCCGTGGCGACCGCGCACGACATCCCCGGCGCTGCCGCAACGACTGAGCGCGACGCCACCGGTGCCGCGGCCATGGTGGCCACGCACGCCGCCACCCACTCGGCCACACTTGCCGCGGCCCACCCGCGCGACGTCCGCTTTCCGGTCGGGGCCCCAGCCGCGGCGTACACATCTGTAGCCACCGCCGGCCTGGTGCTGCGCGAAGGTTCGGGCGATCCGCATGCAAGTGTCGACGTCATTCCGACCGGCGGCACCCCCATCAACAAGGTCGGCATCGTCGCCTGGGATGGATCGCCACCACTGCGGCTTCGCTCGTCGCCGAACACGACCGCCGACAACGTCATCAGCCAGCTCGCGTTCAAGACCCACCTGCAGGTGATCAAGGAGTTCCCCGGCAAGTGGTACTTCGTGTCGACCCAGGACGGCCAGCTCGGCTACGTGGCGAAGGACTACGTCAAGACCAACCTACCCGAGCCGAACGCGACGCTTCATCGGGTCGAGGCGGGGCTCCCCGGCTTCGCGATCTCGATCGCCGAGAAGTACTACAAGCAGTACGCGAACGACTGGGGCCAGGATCTACGGTTCTACGTCAACGTGCTCGCGTGGGTGAACAAGCGCACCGTCCCCAACACCACAGATGGATGGCGCGACGTCAAGTTCGACGCTGGCGACCTCATCTGGATCCCGGCGCACGACTTCGCGCGCTCCTTGCGCGGCGTCGTCAACTCGGGATCGATCACCCACAACATCGCCGACAAGATCGGCATCGCCGACTTCCTCGATCGAACCGGCGAGCTGTGGGACGACTTCCGCACCGCGGTCGCCCTTTCGACGAAGTACATCCCGGAAGCCATCGGTCGCCACGTCGAGGCCGCCATCCTGGGCGTGCTGCAGTCGATCGCCGAGATGCTCGCCATCGCAGCCGCCATCCTGGCGATCTCCACGGCGCTCGGCGCCGCGATCGGTGCGCTCGCAGGAGGTGTCGGTGCCGCGCCTGGCGCCGCGGCGGGCTTCGAGGTCGGGATGGTGCTGCTCAACTGGCTCGGGCTCGGGATGCTGGTCGTGTGGATCGGCCAGGCGCTCGTGAAGGTCGGCAGCGCGTTCGGTTCCTTCCTCGGCGCAGTGTGGAACGCACGCGGCGACGCGAAGAAGCTCGACCTCGCCGCCCACCAGTTCGCCGAGGCACTCGGCACGCTGTGCGGCGTGCTGCTCGAGGCCCTCGTGATGTACGCCGTCTCGATCGGAGCGACCAAGGCGATCGGTGGGCTGCGGGGCACGCGGTTCGGCAAGGCGTTCAACAACGCGAAGGCCGGTGAGTGGCTCAACGAGCGCGTCCGCCGGGTCAAGTCCGGTGAGGCACCGCTGGCGACGCCGAAAGACGTCCACGCCATCGGCAAGCAGGCCGCCGCCGAAAAGCTCGCTGCCCAGAAGCGCACCGCCGCTGAACGGGCCGCCGCCGAGAAGTCCGACGCCGGCAAGGCTGGCACTGGGAAGCCCGACGCCGACAAGGCTGCCGCCGAGAAGACCGAGGCGGACAAGGCTGCCGCCGAGAAAGAAGCCGCCGACAAGGCTGCCGCCGAGAAAGAAGCCGCCGACAAGGCTGCCGCCGAGAAAGAAGCCGCCGACAAGGCTGCCGCCGAGAAAGAAGCCGCCAAGCAGCAGTTGCCACCCGGGTACGACCCGGCGACGCGCACGATGCAGCAGCTGACGACAGATCGCAGACCTTCGCCACGCCCCGGGGAGACCCCGGTGCAAGCGCAGGCTCGCGCACGCGCGGCCGAGGCAGAAATCCTCCGCCGTGCACCTGAGATCTTCGATGCACTCGGCGACGTTCCGCGCCGTGTCAATCCGCGCATCGAAGATGCCGCTCACGCCCCCGATGGGGCCCACACGACCGGACCCAATGGGCGTCACGGCGCGGACATTCCGCTCCGCCGTGCCAATAACCCCGGTGGCAAGACGATTGAGGGGAGGGTTCTGGGCGATCCACCGTGGCCTCAGCCGGAACGCGCCTCCATGCGATGGAAGAGCGACTCTGTCATGGTCCGTGTCATCAACGACTATATACGGGCCAACTGGCAGCAGGTCCGCACCGACCTCGCGCTGTACGGCGAGCACAATGGAGGTGGTGACGCAGGCGCTGCGATCGGCGAAGGCTTCGTGAATACCGGTACTGCCGCAGCGCCAATGTCAGAGTTCGCAGTTAGCAGCTTGTTCAAGGTTCGCATCAAATTGATCGAGGGCCCCCCGGTCGACTTTTTTGTACTTACTGGTTTTCCAGCGCCAATGGGGCTATAATGATCACGATGGCCGACGACCTCAGGGACCACTTCGAAGCGCGGCTCGCAGCACCTTCGCCGCCGGCTCTTGAACGCGCACGCTCGTTTCTTATGTACTACGTCCATGACTCTGATCCAGAGTTACTCAAGCTGGATGTCAAGAACAGCACGGCCGCCATCATTGATGGCATCGAGGCGATCGAGGAGATAATGGCTACACCTCAGGTGCCGGGAACTCTCTACCAGATCGTTGCGTACGAAGGGAACCGGATGCTCAGCGACGATACCGACGCGACCGCTGCCGCCTGGCTCAAGAAGCTGACCGTCGATCTGCGCGAATGGCTCGGCGAGTATGCGCCCCCTGCGCGTCAGAGCTGACCGGTATGCTCAGCCCGACGGTGACTGATGTCGGTTGCGGTTCTTATCGACTACATCGACGAAGCTGCCGCAGCTGCGGGGGGCGTTCGCGACTATCTACCAGTGGCTACGTCACGGCTATTCTCAGTCTACTGGCTGCCTGCAGCGCGTGATCTCGACTGCGCCTGGATCCCCCAGTTCGAGACGGGGGCTGATGTCCCGCTTGCGGATCTCCCTGCCGTCATCGAGGAGTTCCGCCGCGTTCGCGATTACTTCCAGCGCCACCCGACATCGCCTGTTGCGGAGCGCAGCCGATGGCTTGTGGACGAGCTCGAGCGGCTCGATCCATCGACGATCGCAGCGCTATACATTGGTTAGATCCGAAGCAACGGTGACGACCACAGCTCGGGCCGCGCGCAGCAGGGCTGGCGACGACACGGTTCTGCGGCAACGCGATCATGCGTCACGGCGGCGAACCGTCGGACTGCGAGCCGGTGTGGGTTGTTCCGGGCTGGTTCCTCCCGCGCCGAGAGCGTTGCTCCTCCAGCAGCACGTCGAGGAGTCGCTGCCATTCGTTCGGGGTCGCTTCCCGCCGAACAATGGTCACCGTGATTGGCTCTGCCGGGCGGCAAGATCGCTGCGTCACGCCCAATCGTCGCTCGGAGTGCCGCCGCGTGTCCAGGCATCCGAGCCGTGGTACCAACGCCGCGTGCGGCGCCTCAGCCCAGATGACCTCTCCGAAATCCGCGCGATCGTTCGCGAGGAGATCGAGCGGGCGCTGGGCCGCGGACAATGGGAGCCGCAGACCGCGATCGTCGATGCTCCGGAGGGCGCTCCTGCGTCGGAGGCGCGACTTATGATACTCGAACTCCGGGGCGATCCCGAACTTCGTGACCATCCGTATCGGGTTGCTCTGCGCAAGCACACGGCGCGACTGGAGGGAAAGCGCAAAGAGCGCGCAGCACGCCCGATAGCGGACGCGCCATTCATCGACATCTACGACGCGCGCCGGCTGCTCAACAGCGCAACCGGAATCACCGCGAACGCGTGGATCCGGCGGGGCCGGCTGAAGCGGCACCGGATCGATGGCCGCTTGCAGATCAGCCGCGCAGAGGTCGATGCGATCCTGGCCGAGCACAGGCGCAAGCGGTAAACGCTGTATCACCTGTCCCTCATTTCGTTCACAGTCGTATGCGCCAGGAGGGGGAGTGGGCCTCGCAGCTCAGGCTCCAATGCAATCAAGACTTCGACGTCCGCTGCTGCGTACGCGATTTGTTCCGCCGTCAGCGGGCGGCGGGTCCAGTTGGAGGTCTGCTCGTTCTTGTTGAGGTTGAGCTCCAGCTCACGCGTAACGACCGCGGCCAGGCTGTGACCGCCGAGTACGTTGCGCCCATGCTGCTGGCGCGACGCGTCCAGCGTGTCGAACACCGCAGCGATCTCGAGACCCGACTTGGCGAGGATCCGTCGCTCGAACTTCGCGTTGTGGATGACCTTGATGATAGTCTTGCTGGAGAGAACTGCCGCCAGCGGGCGGAGGTTCGACACGCGGAGCGCGTCGATGATCCACGTTCGGGCCTTGGTGCCAATCTGGACAAGGCATAGCGAGGAGAAGTCGAGCGCGGTCTCGACGTCAAGGGCGATGACGTTCTCGTTGAGCAGCTGCTCAACGAGTCGCTCGAGGCCGGCGGCGGAGTCGACCCACGTGATCGGGTTCTTGGGCTGAAACACGCCCGCGATCGGGGGCAACACGAGCTCGGGCGACAACTCGGGGATGACGTCCACAGCACCGTCGCCAAGGCGCGGGGCGGCGAGTCCCTCGCGGGAGGCGTAGTGCATCTGCACGACGAAGCGGAGAGTGCCAGCGAGGTCGAGGAACTTCTCGGCGAGCAGGCGGTCTTCGGCGTCGGACGGGAGGCACACCTGGAACTTGCTCACCACACCCCGAGCCATCGAGTGGGCTTTGGCGAACACGATCGGCTCCCAGGTCAGCGTGCGCAGCTGGCGAAGGGCGTCGTTGGTCTCGGCGAGGCCGCAATCCTTGGAGCGAAGGCTCAGGTTGCCGGCAACCCACTTCTTGTGTGTCAGGTGTTCGAGGCCGGCCGCGAGCACGCGATTGATCGCACCGCCCGCAAACGTGTGCCAGACGACGCCGGCGTCCGTGGCGAATTCGACCGGCGCGGGGGCGAGCGCGAGCAGGTCTGCGTAGCCATCGCGGACGGAGTACAGCTCGGCGAGTGCCGAGGGCGTGAACTTCGCGCCGACGTCGTCGTGGCTCGCCAACGTCTCGCGGATTGCCTGGCAGATCTCGAACGAGACTACGCTCGGGGGGCCAAGCCAGTTGGGCACGCCACCTGCATCGGCCGGGCGGACGCTCATCGTCGCGCGCTGCCAGTCGATCTGCGCGACCTGCCATGCGCGACCACCGAGCCGGAAGCACAGCGGTCCCTTTTGCTCGTCGTGGCCCTGGACGAACCTCGCCTGGATATATCCGACCTCGTCGCGGCCGTGCATCACGCGAAACACCGGGGGCGAGCTGAACACCGCGTAGAGCTCGAAGAAGTGCCGGCGACCGTAGAGCTGCTCCCCCTTGGCGCCAAGGGAGAGCAGTCCGTCAGCCTCGTAGAGGATCTGTCGCGACAGCATCGTGAACAACAGCGAGTGCAGCTCCTCCTCGTCGATGCCGTTGAACGGATACGCCTCCTGCACCCACTCCATGACCTTGTGGCGTGAAATGCCGCCCTCTTGGAGCGACAGCGCCATGATCTGATGCGCGAGGATATGGACCGCGTTCTCTGCGGGCTGAACGTCCTCGACCCAGCCGCGCGCGGCGAGCCGAGCGATCGCGGCGGCCTGGAGCAGCGACTCCGAGCTGGTGCACAGAAACGTGGTGTTGGCCCTACGGCCCTCGCGGCGGCCGGTGCGGCCGAGACGCTGGAGGAACGATGCGACGCTGCTCGGCGCGTCGATCTGGATCACCTGGTCGAGATCGCCGACGTCGATGCCGAGCTCCATCGTCGCCGTACACACGATCGCGGTGTTCTCGCCGGTTGCGAACTGGCGCTCCGCCAGCTCGCGTTCCTCGCGGCTGACCGAGCTGTGGTGAATGAACACCTCGACGCCGCTGCCGCCGAGCGAGTGTGCGACCTTCTCGGCGTTCGCGCGGCTCTCCACGAACACCAGGCTCTTCTTACCGCGCCCGATCGCCGCGACCTCGCGCGCGACGTCGCCGACGTCGTCGAGGTACGCGATCGAGATGTCGCGCTCGACACCTGGGCGCAGCGGATCGACCAGCCGGAACGGACGCCCGCTCGAGCCCTGCATCCACTGGCCAATGACGTGCGGGTTGCCAACCGTGGCGGACAGGCCGATACGCTGGATGTCCCGGCCGACGAGCTGGACGATGCGTTCGAGCAACGCGGCCAGGTGCGCGCCACGGTCGTCGCCCGCGAACGCGTGTACCTCGTCGATGACGACAGTCTGCAAGCCCGCGAGCAGCGCGCGCGCGTCGGTCCGCTCGCTGATCATCATGACCTCGAGCGACTCCGGCGTGGTCATCAGGATGTGGCTCGGGCTCGCCTTGAACGCCTTCTTGCGGGCGTCGTGCACGTCGCCGTGCCACTTGAACGCCGACAAGCCGACCATCTTGGCGTAGCCGCCGACCCGCTCCTCCTGATTGTTGAGCAGCGCGCGGATCGGGCACACGTAGATGGCCGAGACCGGCGGCGGCGACTCGCTCAAGATCCGCGATAGTACCGGGAAGACGCTCGCCTCGGTCTTGCCACCCGCGGTCGGCGCGAGCACGACCGTGTTCGCGCCGTCGAGCACGGCGTCGATCGTCTGCTCTTGAACGGGACGCAGAGAGCGCCACCCGAGATCGTGGACGATCGCGTGCTGGAGGTGAGGATGGAGGCGATCGAGGCTGCCCATCCGCTAGCCGTCCAGCCTCCGCGGCTTCTTGGTCGCCGACTCGTCCTCGCCGATCTCCTCATGCGCGGGTGCCACCTCGCCGCGCACTGCCGCAAGTTCCTCGGGCGTGAGATCGGAATCCTCGATCTTGAGCTTGTAGCGAACCGCGGGGTCGAAGTCCTGATGCTGGTCTACACGGTCGAGGATGTCGGTCAGCTCGCGCAGAAACAAGCGCGGCGCCAGCCCGACCTTGCCGCCGAAGCCGGTGGTCACTTGGTCGACCAGCGAGCGCAGAAACACATCGCCGACCTTCTGGTGGATTCGCGTGGGCTGCTCCGAGGGATAGATGTCGCGAATGCGCTGGCCCACGGCGAACAGCCGATCGCTGTCGAACGGCAGCAACCGGACCTGTGCGGCTCTCAAATTGTCGAACTTCGGATCATCGTCGAACTTGACGTTGACCCGCTGGTGCAGCGCCGGTTCGGTCTTGAGGCCCTTGTACCCGTCGAAGAAATCTCGCGTGCCAGTCACGATGAGGTACAGCCCAGGCAACTCGCCCTTGGACATCGCATCGAGGAACTGGCGCAGCGCGATCAGCGCCTTTACCCGCGTCTGCGAGTTCATGCGCTGGATCGTCTCGACCTCGTCGAACACCACGACGAGTCCCGGATAGCCGGACTGTCGAAGGAGTTGCAACACACCCGCCAGGAACGCGAGAGCAGCTTGGCCATCGACCTTGCCGGCAACGCCCGCTTTGGCCATCACGCTGCGGCTGATGTTCGGCTGTCCGCTCAGCCACGCGATGAGTCCCTGCGCCGTGGCGTAGTCGCCTTCGTGCATCGCACGGTGGTATGCGCGCAGCACGCTCGCGAACGTCGGGTTGCGCTTCGAGATGTCGGCGAGCTTGTCCTCGAGCCGCTCCTCGGTCGCATCCGCGAACGCGGGATCGCCCTCACCGATGCCTTTGAGCCGTTGCACCTCCTCGCCGAGCTGATACAGCCACGCGTCCACGATCGCCTGGAACGAGTTGGCTCCATCGGCTGCCGTCTCGATCTTCTCGACGAGCCGCCGGTACACGGTCTCGAGATGGTGGAGCGGAGTGTCGTTGATGGAAACCTGAACCTCGGAGGTCGCGAACCCGCGTGCGCGAGCTTCCGTGCACAGGTAACGCGCCGCAAACGTTTTGCCGGCGCCATACTCGCCGCGGATCCACTTCGAATCGCCTCCGCCTTGGCCCACCAGCGACAGCTCGTCGACCACGGCCTTCGCGAGTGGCTCGAGCCCCGACGCGAAGTGCGCGAGGCCGCGCGCTGGCACGAGGCCACGCCGAAGCGCGGCGATGATCTCGCGGGATTCAGGAACAACCGTCATGACACCCTCGTGAAGCGATACAGCATCTCGCCACTCGGCAGTTTCTCAGTGATGAATAGCTCGAGGCTGGAAGCATGGAGCTTGCGCTGAAGCTGCGCGATCAAGCCGTTGACGCGCGAGGGCGGCTTCTTCATCCGTGCCACGACCTCGCTCGACTTGAGCGTCCCGTTTTCCTTGAGTAGCGCGAGGAACGAGCGCTCGTCGGCAGTGAGCTTGGTGAGCAGGCCATCGGGAATCCCGAGCGCGCTCGCGGTCGTGCCGCCACCGAACAAGTCGAGCTGCGGCGGCGGAGTGGGAACCGGCGTCAGTGTCGGCGGTTCCGGCGCGCGCCGGATCTGCTCGACGAACGGCAGCGCGCCGCGTCCGAACCACCAAGAAGGCTCATCAGCCTGCAAACCGCTCGGGACAAGCCACGCCAGGGGAACCACCATTTCTTCGAGGCTGGCGCCGCCGTGGAACCCAACCTGCTGTCCGCCGAGGTACGCGCCGGACTTCCATGCGAACGCGCGGCGGCCAGGCGGTCCGCCGAGCCCGCCGACATCGATCTCGAGGAACCCCGCTGGCACCGCCGCGCCCGCAGCAAGCGGCGTGAATCGCGGCGTTCCACCCTCGGCGACCCGGAGCGTATTGTCGACGTACGGGCTGTGCCCATGGTCAGCGGTGATCAACACGCGACGTCCCGACTGGAGTGCAGCTTCCAAGCTCGGCCGGAACGCCATGATCGACTCGGGCGCGATCCGCACGACCGCGCCGGTGTTGCTCGATCCGATCTGATCGTCCACCGCGTTAAACACGGTGGCGACGACCTGGGTATCGCCGCGCAGTGACGACAGCAGACGTTGGCCACCGTCGGCGAGATCACCCTTCAGGAACAACTCGCGCGTGCGCTCGCCGAGCGCAGCATTCTGGTTGAGCCGTGCCTTGTCCGTCCTCGCCTCTTGCTGGTCACGAAACACGGTCTCCGCGACCAGCGTGTCCTGTGGGAGCTCGCCCAGGAAGATCGCACCACGTGCGTGGCTCGTGATCGTCGGTAGAGGTGACAAAGCCGGTAGCCCTGCGACGCGTCCGGCCTCGTCGGGACGGATGCCCATCGGGAACGCGGCGTGCTGCGCCAGATCGTAGAGCAGGTCTAGGAACACCGGATAGCTGCACCCGTCGAGCACGACGAGGTAGAGCCGCGTGTCGGGCGCGTCCTGCCACAGCGGCGCGACCAAGCGCTTCCACAGCCGGTGGAGCGGCACGACGTCTTTGTGATGAAGCGCAGCCTCGTAGCCGCTCGCGAGCACAGACGCGAACGCGCGGTTGTCATCGTCACGACGCGCGCGATAGCGCTCGAGGATCTGCTTTGCCTCGGCGAGGTACCGGCCGCTTCCCGCCATGGCACGCCGAAGCTGTAGCGATGCCAGATCCGCGAACGCGCCCTCGCGCTGGTACCGCGTGACGTGCTCGGTTACCGACCCGGGTGTCGTCGGTGCGATGTCGAGGTATCGGGACAAGCGACCCATCGCTTCGAGGACGAGTAGCTCGGCGCGCCCCATCGGTGCGGCGCGGTGACTCCGCAGCCACTCGATTTCGTCCGCGCCGATCGGCTGGCCGCCCGCGGCACGCTTCGCGAGCTCAAAGCACCGATCGTGAAACGCGAGTGGCAAGACGCGGCTCGTCGACAAGAGCGATGGCGTCAGCTTTCGTCTGCCGATGTCCTCGGCCTCGAGCAGCAGTGATCCGGCAGCATCCCCAAGCAACGCGAGCGCACCTTCGGCCAACCGCGTCAGCGTGGTGCGCACGATGCGGCGATCCATCGCGATCGGTGGGTGCGCCGACGCATCCCATAGCGGACCCCAAGCGTCTTTCGGTACCTCGGCAGCGTCGATCGTGAGGATCGCGCCGTGGACGATCAATGCGCGCAGTCGCTCGCGACTTGACTCAGGGCCGAGCGCCCACGCCAGCAGCCGACCTTCATCGCCGTGCAGCGTGGGGAGCGCGCCCGTCACGAGCTTACGCGCGTGCTCGGACCACGCCGGCGGATCCTTCGCCCAGCTCGCAAGCAGCGCCGAGGGCTTGAGCGCGCGCACGTGCTCGCCGACGCTGACATCGACCAGCATCTCGGTGAAGAGCCGGCGATCCACCACCGTCGGTCGCGTCCGCTGTTGCAGCGCGATCGCGAGCTTCTCCACGTTCTCGATCGCAAGCTGCTGAAGGTACGGCTCGTCTGCCCCGATCACGCGCGTCTCGAGGATGGCCTCGAGCACGTCGTTCGCGGCGAGCGCGTGGACGCGCTGGTTGCGCGCACGTCGGAAGAGATCCGGCGGCAACCTCGACGCGAGCGTTGGTGGGATGACCGCGATCAACGGTGCTCCCTGCGCCTTCCATAGGGTGTGCCGCAGCCGGATCTCCGAGGTCAATCGGCAGACCGAGTAGGTCCCGTGTGGCGTTGCCATCTGCGGTGGCAGATCGGCGAGTCCCTCACCGTCGAGAACGAGCACGAAGCCAGACTCGGCCGAGCCCCCCACCTGCTCCAGGATCTTCCGCAGCAGCATCTGCGCCGACGCAGCTGTCACGGTCAGTCGTCCTCGCGAGTGATCGTCACGCGCACGCGTCCGCGCGGCGCGGATTCCAGCTTCGCTTGGATCGATGCCACGGCATCGGTGATCGAACGCTTCGCGCCGAGGCTGATGACGTCGTTGTAGATCACGCGCTCTGGCGGTGGCGGAATCGGCGCAGGTGGCTGCGGCGTAGGAACTGGGACGGGAACCGGTGGCTGCTGCTGAGGAGCGGAGATCATCTGGGCGATCAGCTCCTGCGCGCGCTTGTTCCATCCGCCGACCCACGCCGCGGTGAGCGGTCGCTCCGCGCTCGCCGCGCCCAGATACGATGCCAGCGCTTCGAGGTGCTCTGTTGCGAGCGGGCCGACCGCCGGGTTGCCCTGTCCTTTGACCAGGTTCGCGCGCGCAGGGTCATCCAATTCCGCCAGCGCTGTACGGGTGCCTTGGATCCCGTGAACGACAGCGCGCAGCAGATCGTCGGCCTTGTCCGGCCACTTCGCGAGCAGCGAAGTCAGCACCTTGAAGCTGTCGGTGGTGGACTCCGCCAGCGGCACGAGTCGCTCGCTCGCAGCCGCGAGTTCGGCGTGCCTCGCGCCTGTCTCGATTACGAGATGGCTGAGTCGCTGGAGCGCGCCATCGAGGGCTTGCTTGCGCTCGACTCCCTTCTCTCGCAGCGCAGCGGCGAGCTTGTCCTGTTGCTGAAGCGAGCGCTGCGACGGCGGCTTCGCCAGGCCGAGCACGTGCTCCGCCAGCTCCCGCAGGCGAGACCACTCGGCCGATCCAACGAGCTTTCCGCGTTCGAGCCGCACCGCGGAAGAAGCCGACATGCCGATCGAGACCTCGATCGGGTCCCCCGAGATCTTGAGCGCTCGGTGATCGCGCTGGCACAAGAAACACAGAAAAAGATCGAGGATCAGCGGCTGAAAGCCGTACTTCTCGCGGAGTTCGTCGCTGACCTCGGACCAGTTGACCGCGTCCTTGTCGGCGCGTTGCAACACGTCCTTGATGTACGTCGTGTCGAGGCGAAACGACGCCTTGGTCTGTCCCATCCTGACCAGCTCGAGCGGCTCGCCGAGCTTCCTCAGCGCGCGCTCCGTGTCGTCGTCGAACGTCACGGACGTCACGCCGTCGCCGGCTGCGACCATCCAGTCGAGCAGACGCTGGAGGTCGGCCTTCTTCCAGTCCTTCCCGAACACCGGATGGTGCGGATATCGCCGGTCCATCAGCAGTCCTGCGATGTGCTTCAGGTTCGCTTCGAGATCATCCGGGTACGGGCGTTTGGTGTCGATGTCCGAGGTCAGCGGGAAGAACTCGCCGTGCTCGATGTAGACCTTCTTCAACAGGTCCCGAAGTTGCTCGGCGAGCAGCTTCTCGCGGCCTTGCGCTTGGTCGACGATTCGCCCGCGGTCGGCTGCGGACAGCGTGTCCAGCAGCTCGCTCTGACCGATCGAGCTTTGGAGGAACCGCGCTGCAGCGAGATCGGTGACGATCGACTTCTCACTCGGCGTCAGGTGTCGCGGGAGCCAGCACACGGTGTGCTTGTTGCCGCGGTTGCTCCGAACCTGGATCGCCTTCTGGCGATCGCCTTCGACCGATTGCCCAGGCTCGTCCCACGGATAGTCCACCAGGAGCCTGAACGCCCCATCCGGGGGCTCGAAGTCGCCATAGGCCAGCTCGCGAATGTTGGCGATCCGCAGGGTGCCTTTGCGCTCGGTGCCGCGCCACGTGATGGCGTAGTCCCCCTCGGTCTCGCCTTCACCGAATCCACGCTTATCGGCGACGCCGAGCGCCGCCTTGAGCGCCGGGTAGAACACCTCGAACCGCCGCTGCTCGTTGTCGACTCTGCTCCGCGCGCGGCCGAGCACCTCGCCGAGGCTGACGCCACCGAGGACGTAGCGAACGGTGGCCGTCTTGTCGGTGCTCGTGATCGAGAGGTCGTTCACGATGTTGGAGAGCTCGACGAGGTCATTCGCCGCGAGCTTCAGCCGGCCGCGATACGTCTCGCCCTCGACATCGACCGAGTTGAGTTGGACCAGGCGCTCGATCGTCAGCCCCTTGCCCTTGAGGCGCGGCGACACTTCGGCGAGCAGGACCGTCTTCACGATCTGGTCGAGCGCGCGGTGACGCTTGTCATCCAGCACACCCGCCGCGAGCATCTGGTTCATCGCGGGAGCGAGCCGGTCGTAATACTGGCGGTGGATGTCCTGGAGGACGTCGACCTTCTTCGACGCCTCGACACCCCCACGCGGGAAGATCGCATCGAACGCGGAGCCGACCGGCAGGAACTCGCCGAGCGGCAGCGTCGGGTTGTGGATGACCAGCAACTCGTACAACAGACGCAGCGCCGAGCGCTCGCGCTGCATCAGCGCTGTGATGTCGATGAGCGTCTCGATCAGCGCCGGGTGGAATGGATAGACGTCCTTGAGATACGCGAGGTCGACGTTGGAAAGCAGTGCCGGAAGGATCTTCTCGTGGTCCTGCGCGAGCCGGGCCGTCGCAGCCGCGATCTCGGCCGTGGCCTTCGGCTTGAGAACGCGCTCCTTGACGATGTGCCTCAGCTCGATGTCCTGAAGCATCGTCTTCTCGAAGCGCTGCGAGTGATGATCGAGCGTGTCGTGGATCTCGCTTTCGTCAACGAGGTCAGGAAAAAACTCGCGGATGTCCTTCTGTCGCGCGACGAACACGAACATCGGCACCGCGCGCTGGCCGGTGCTGTGATCGACGATCACGTTGAGGTCGTTGATCGCCTCCTTGAACTCCTGGCCATTCTTCTCGCCGAGCCAAAGCAGGAACTCGTCGATCATCAGCACCACGCCACCGAAGCCCTGCGCTTTGGCGTGCTCCCCCATCCGTCGCAGGCCCTCGGACCACTTCGGATCGATACCCGCCGAAGCGGCGTCGCGGCCCTTGTACCCGAGGTAGGCGCGGGCGAGCGACTCACGTTGCTTGACCGACTTCGATCCGGCCATCGCCTCGAAGTCGTCCTTGCTGGCCACGACGCCCGCGTTGGCGAGGTTCTTCCAGAACACATCACCGTATTGCTGCGCCTCGCGACGCGCCTCGTCGAGAACACCGTCGACGTGGAGAAACTCGAACGGCGCCTTGCCGCGGCGCCGCAACGCCTCGTTGAAGCCGTCGTAGATAGCGCGGTCGAGCCCGGTCCCTTTGCCCTTCACCGAGAGCATGTGGATGCGGACGACCAAGAAGTGCGCGTCCTCGACCCAGCCGTGGTGCTTCGTGCGCAGCGTTGCGAACGACGGATGCTCCTTCTGCCACGCCTCTGTGCCGTCCTCGAGCAGCAGCGACAAGATGGTCATGAAGTGCGACTTGCCGCTGCCGAAGCTACCGTGGATGAACCGGCCATACTCCTCACCGCGGTCGAACACCTGCTTCATCTTGTCGAACACGACGGGTAGGTCCGCCGCCACCGCCGGGGTCACGACGTAGTCGTCGACGAGCTTCTTCATCTCGGCGGAGCCGGGCGTCAGCTCCTTGAGCTTGATCACGAAGCCCATCGCGCGGATGTCGTCCTTGCGTGGCAGCTCGTACGCTTGTTCGATCGTCAGCGTCATGCGTCTCCCTTTGTACCCAGCACGAACCGCGCACGTTCAACGCGCAACATCTCGTACGGCGTCATGCACTTGATCCCGAGCGGAATGCACACCGACGGGATCTTGATCTTCTTCGGCGTGTTCGCCGGCTTCTCGTGAGTAACCACCGTGTGCTTGTGCGCCAGCGCGTGCGCGACGAGGTAGTAGTCCGCCACCTGAAGGAACGTGTTCACCGCGGCAGGATCGAACGACTCCTTGGTGACCCATTCACTGACCTTCGCGAGGGATCCCGTGACGGCCTTGTCGGGACGAACGAAGAAACCGGCACCTCGTGCCTTGGCCCACGCGGATAGCTGATCTGCTCCCGCTTCGAGCTCGTCGCCGACCTTCTCGATGCTGTAGACGGCCTTGGCCTTGTTCTGCCCGATGAGCCATTCCCAGAACGCCGGGCAGAAATCGAGACCGTAGTGGAGGTTCTTCGCCTGGATGAAGACGTCCGAATCCAACAAGTACGCCATCACGACACTCCGAGGCTGGTGGCGAGCTTGTCGAACGTGTCGACCTTCGCGAATCCGAGCAGCCGGAAGGCGTCGCGATAGAGCGTCTGGCCCTCGAGGGTGCTGAGGACGAGCGCTCTCGCGAACCGCTTGCTAACGCGCGCCGCCTGGGTCGCATAGAAGTTGCCGCCGCTGCCCTTCTCGACCGCGCGCAGCCGCTTCAGCTCCGCTTCATACGCTTTGCGAAGCTCCTCGCGCGTGAGACCGCCAGCGTCGTGCATCCGCCGAAGGATCACGAGCGTGCTCACCTTATAGATCCTCGCGAGCCGAGCGGCCTCCTTGGCCTGTGGTGCGTCGCGGTCGTATTCGTTGTCCAGCTCCGCCATCGGCACGAGCAACTCGGCGGCGACCCGATCGCACCACTTCTCAATGTCGTTGTTCGGAGTCCGGTCGGGCTCGACGTTGGACACCGCGGTCGCGCCGATCCACACGTGGGCGAGCTCGTGCGCGAGCGTGAACATCTGCGCCGACTTGGTGTCTGCCCCGTTGATGAAGATGACCGGGGCCAGCTCGTCGACGAGCGCGAACCCCCGAAACTCGTCCGGATCGAGCGTTCGGTTGTTGTTGTTCAGGACGACGCCGTTGGTCATCACCATGATGCCGGCGTCATCCGCGCGTTCGATGAATGCGCGAAGCGCGTCAGTCCAGGTCGACGCTTTACGCTGGGCATCGAGGCCAAAGCCGAGGGCTTTGCGGATGGCGCGTGCCGTGGCGATGACGTCGTCGCCGACCTTGGCCGAACGGACGAACGGCAGGCGCGTCGCGCCGTGGATCCGCGCGATGTCACGGTACCACTCCTGCCGCTGCTGGCAGATGTAGATCGTGTCGAGCAGGTTCGGGCTCGGCTGCTTGGTATGACGGTGGGCGATGGTCCGGAAGTCTGGGATGGGGACGCTTTCCTTGGGGGGCGCGGGCAGGAGAAGGAAGCCGATCGGGGCGTAGGTCGCACTCGCGAACGCCTCGAGTTGCTTGAGCGTCGGCGCCGATTCGGCGCGCATCCATGCGCCGAGGTGAGGGAAACGTGGGGCGTAGTCGTCCGGAGTCTTTCCGGAACGAGTGATCGCCCACCGAAACAGCTCTGGCCGAACCTCCACGCGTTCGCTCATCAGTCGCCATCCTCGTCGTCTTCGACGACGGTGGCCACCTTAGCTTGCCGGCTCTTACCTCGCCCCTTGGTCGGCGGGGGGAATTTCTGCTTCCAGGCTTCGAGTTGCGCCGTCGACGGGCCTTCGGCGCCGACGATCGCGGCCAGCTCGGCCCGCAGGCGCGATCCCATGGCGGCGTCGTCGCGCGCAATGTCTGGAACGAGCCGCCACGCCGAGTCGAGCACCGCGATGCGGTCGGCGAGGTCAATACCTTGGTCCTCGCACTGCTCGTCGATCGCGAGCAGGGCGCGGACGCGTACGAGCGGCGTCCAGCCTGCCCATCCGTAGAGGGTCTCACCGGCGCCACGTCCGGGGATCTGGGTGAACGCGATGAACCGTTCCTTGGGAACGTCGAGCTTGCCGCGTAGGCGGAAGTAGTCTGGCTTGACGAAGTCTCCGTTGCCGTACTTGGGCGGCACCTCGGGCTTCGCGGGCATCCCGGAGTCCTCCTTGCGCTGCTCTTCCCAGGTTCGCTCCCACGCCTTGCGCTTCTCGAGCCCGCCCGGCTTGTAGATGTGGAAGGGGCAATCAGGAACGGCATCTGCCGCGACCAGCTCGGCGACCAGCTCGGTCAGCTTGAAGTCGCGCCGCCCTTCGAGCAGTTCGGCGACGGCGTGAACGCATGGATCCTGTTCGAGCGTAGACGTGAGCTGGGTCAGAGTCGCGGGCTTCCCCTTGCGGTCGACGAGCACCTGCTCGATGCGCTCGGCGAGCCACGCGGCGAGCGCTGTTTCTTCTTCGGCGGTGTAGTCGGGGTGGTACCAGCGACGCTTGTAGGTCGGCTGCTCGATCAGCCGCAACTCGGCGTTGGCAGTGATTCTTGCGTGGCGGGCTGCGATGCGCTCGTGCACCGCCTTCGGCGCGTCCGCCGGCAAGTCGGTAAGCGGCTCCCAGCGGTGGCGCACGAACCACGCCGTCGGGATCTCGGTCGTGTCATCGCCGCGAGCGATCGCTGCGCGCGTCTCGGCGTCGCGCGTCGCCAGCTCGAGCTCGACCGGGCGCCAGCTTGGCGGGGTGGCCGCCGTCTTGTCGGGAGGCTGTGTGGCAGGGCCGTCGTCGATGCCGAACAGCCGATAGCATTCCCAGTCCAACTCCTCCTGGAGCGCGACCATCTGCTGGAGGTCGTCGAGGTCGACGGCGCGGCGCGCGTCGAGGCGAGCGCGTAACTCGCCGGCATCCTTCCAACCGTCGTGCGCCAATACCAATGCGAGCGAGCGCTCAGTGCGACGTCGCGAGATCCGATGTAGTTCGCGCGCCCACGGCAGTACGCGCGAGTAGCCGTCGGGAATGGGGAACAGCTTGATTTTGGTCGAGTCGAACGCGTAGTACTGCTCCCACAGCTCGGCCTTTGCACCGTTGTTGACGCCTTGGCTACCCTTGCAGTGAAAGACCTGCTTCATCCAGAAACATGCCGTCGACGAGTTGAGCACCCCGAGCAGCGCAAGATGCTCGTCCTCGGTGGCCCCAGCGGGCAGTTTGATCACAGGCGCGGTCTGCTTGAAGAGCTTGCCGCCATGGTCGAGCGCGAAGTGGTTAAGCGTCGACACTTCAGCGTAGAGAATCGAGAGAGGCGTCGCATAGGGCTCGCTCATCGGGCGATGCCATTCAAACCACCGTCGTTTCGCCTCGCGATAGGTGGTGCTTCCGAATGCGATGCGCGCCCCCAGAAGCGTCTGGAATCTCCATAGCGCACGTAACGTCGCGCCCTTTGGCGCGAGCAGCTCCAAACGCTCATCGTATGGAAAAAAAACACCAAGATCTGTCGAAGATGACCAATCGCGGACCTGGTCTCCAATAACGAGTGGACGGATGAAGTGACTGTCGACTCCCAATCTTCTCCACTCTCTCTGCTCGCGGACGAAGATCTCATCAGCGCTGGATCGGCCTCCTCCTCCCACCGACGCGAGGATCGACAGTTGCGGATGGGCACCTGCTACTCGCGCCAGTAGCTCCGCGGCGCCGCCGCCTCCCAGGCTCCAGGGGTATTTCGTGAAGGTGCCACGCGCCACATCGGCGACTGACACGAACTCACCATTGTATCCCACCGTCGCGTAGCTCCTGACGATGCTGCTCCACACTCTCCCTTTGGCCGGATCAATCGGCGTTCCAGGTTCGCTGCGCTTCCCCATGACCGCTCGCACCCAATCGCCGTTCGGCCTGCGGTTCTGCACGAACAGCATGACCGTGGCCGTGCCGTGGTGCGGAATGAACGCCTGCGACGTATCGACGACGAGTTGAAGATCGACTGCCGCAAGCACCTCCTCGATGAGCGGCTTGCCGAACTCGCGCTTCATGAAGTTATTGCCGACGATAAGCCCCACGCGTCCGTCGGTCTCGGCGAGCTGCAAGCTGCGTTCAATGAACGGCGCGGCGAGCGAGTACTCGCGATACGCCGAAACGTACCGCCGCTTCTTCTGCTTGCCCGCGCCCACCATCTCACGGTGGTACGCCTTGCGCGCTTCGTCTCGCTCCGTGATGTATGGCGGATTCCCAACGACGACATGGAACTTCTGCTTCAAGATCAGCCGCAACACGCGGCGCACCTCGGGCCGCGTCAGCACCGCGCGCGGCGGCGGCGCATTGTTCGGGCCGAGCAGAGCGAGCTGCTCGTGCGCGTCGTCGTCGCGCTCAATCTGCTCGAGGCCGTCTGCCCAATAGACGTTCGGATGAAACTGCGCCGCATCCGCGAGCGTCGTCACGCCGGCAAGCTCTGCTGCCGTCATCACCATGCGCGCCCGCGCGAGCGCGCACGCATAGTCGTTCAGATCGATGCCGACCACGCGGTCGAGTACGTGCTCCACGACGCGGCGCTTGCTCCAGTCCGCATGCTGCGCCGCGGTCGCCGCGACCAGCCGTCGCATCGCGTCGAGCAGGAAGTGCCCCGAGCCGCACGCAGGATCGAGGACGCGGACTTTGTCGGCACCCAGCTCGGCGATCGCGGGCGTGAGCGTCTGGCCGAGCATGAAGTCACGAATGAAGTCGGGCGTCTGGCACAGCGCGTACCGCTCCTTCACGACCGGATCCAGTTCCTGGTACAGGTCGCCCATGAGCTCGCCCGCGAACTCCTCCGTCGAGAAACTCCACTTGCGCGCGCCCGTGTCGGCATCGCTTCCCTGCCAAAACGCGATCAACGCTCGCGAACGCGCATCCGCCGGCACGGCAAGCTCGGCCGGCTGCAGACCGAATAGCTCGGGCAGGCCGCCACGCGACGACGCAAGATCGCGGAACACCCAGCGCAAGAACGCCGTATCACCGAGACTCGGCGCGAGCTGCTCAAACAGACGCTGCGCCTCAGAATCCGCGAGTCGCGCCGGTCGCAACAGCCCACGGTCCTCGAGCACGCGCACGTAAACCGTCTTGAGCACCCACAGCACCGCCGCGCGACGCGAGAGCAAGTCCGTCCAGACCGCGAAGTCGTCGCCGACCTTTTCGTCGGCGTGGAGTTGCTTCGCACGCTCTTGTACCGGACCTTCAGCCAGCATTTGCGCGCGCAGGTCCGCCGCGATCGCGGTCACGTGCGCCGACAGAGCGCGGGTCAGTGCTTCTCGTTGCGAGGCAATCACGAGTTCGCTCCAGACATCGATATCGGCATGGCGACGCGCAACGGGAAGGTCACGCCCTCGAGGTGCCACACGGGCGTGCTTTCGTTGAACAAGGGCTGACGGTTGTGAATCACTCCGGGAAGCACCAACACCCAGAACCCGTCCGCGCCCGACAGCGTCTGATCGTAGAGCCGGCGCGGCACGTCGAGCGCACCGCACAGGCCGAGCAGCGCGGTGTCGCCGAGCACGATCGTCCGCCCCTCTCGACCGTGCTCTTCGAGTAGATCGCGCACGAGATCGTCGGCGTACTCGGCAAGCACGACGCGCTGCGCGGCGTATTGCTCCGCGCGCTCGAGCGCGGCGACGTCGTCGCCATGACGGCGAAAGAACGCGTCCTCGAACGAGACAAACCGGCCACCGAGGGCCACAGCGACGGAGCGACTGATGTCGGCGTGGCTCTCCGGTGGAGTTACCAGCATGCGGAATCCACGACTCCCGGCGGCTTCACGCAGCAGCTCGCGGATCGCGATCTCCGGCGGTCGTTCGCCTCCGAGTACGAGTGGATCAAACGAAGGCGCCTTCGGCGCGAGCAGGCCACGCGATCCGGCCTTCACGATCCGCCCCTCTTCGACCTGATAGTCGAGGCGATGCAGCACCTCGAGTAGATGGTCGGCTTCGGGGAAGGTCGCGCGGTCGCCAAACGTCTGCCGGAACCGCAACCGCAGCTCGTCGAGCAGCACGCCATCGCGATCGCGGTCGAGCACGAACTCGATCGCCTGCTGCGGATCGAGCGGATGACGGAAGAGCTGACCGCTCTCCGTCAGATCCACATCGCCGCACAGCCGCGCAGCGAGCGCGAGCGGATCACCCTGGTACTCGGGGAGCGTGGCGAGCAAGGTGCGCCGCGCCGGCTCGCTCTCGATGGGGGGCCACACCTTAGTGAGCCGATCGACCTCGCCGACAAAGGCGCGGACAGTGCCGCGGTCGATGGTCGGCCGCGCGATGACCGGGACGTCCACGCTGTCGATCGAGAACTCGTGCAGCCGCGTGTTGTGCGTCCGAGCGAGCAAGCGCACCAGCCCCACGCCGCGCACGAGTCCGGGTTGCCACTGCTGCTCGATGCGACCGCCAATGTCCGTGAGCAGCGCGACACCGCCGTGCGCGTCAAGGATCTGTTCGACTACGTCGAGTGCGTCCGCGAGCGCCGCGTCGACGATGCGGGTAAGCCCTTCGCGGACATCGGTGCTGATGGTCGAATTGTGCCTGCCGAGCGACTTCGCGATGTCGATCCCCGCCTCGGGCTGCTGTGTCACGCCGACGAAGCGATCGATCGCGACGCGCTGCTGCTCGCTGAGCGGCTGCGTCGCTTGCTCCCAGACCTCGTCCAGGCTGTGCGGTAGAGTGGCCGTCGAACCCTGCGCCTGGTAGTCGAGCAACGCCTTCACGATGTCGGTGAGCCGGCTCGGACCGATGCCATCGATCGTGCGCAACTGCGTTCTCGGTTGCCGCGCGACCGCGCCGATCGTCGTCAGTTTGGCGACCTCGAGCGCGCGGCGCGTCGCTTGGCTGAGCGCCAGGCGATCCAGCGGTTGCGGATCGTCGCTGAGCGCGGGGACAACCGCGGGCTCGGATGCGAACGATGGGCCCGTCGCGACCAGGCCCCGGTCCAACAGCATGGCGCGGAACGCGAGCACGTCGCGCACCGTCTTCTCCCCGAGGTTCGACAGCGAGCGGATCTGACTGTCGGACAGACCGAGGAGCTCGCCCACAGTCGACACGCCTGCGCGCTCGAGTTGGTTGACTGCGCGCGGCGTTAGCGGCGTGGCGCGCAACGATGTCGCCGAATCGATTCGCTCCGACGTCGGCTCGGGGCTCGCGACCTCGACTTTCGCACCGAGCGCGAGCAGGAACGCATCGCGCATCGCCTGCGCCGACGGAAACCGCTGCTCAGGGACGGGATGTAGCGCCTTGGCGAAGAACGGTACGAGTCCGGGCGGGTCGATGTCCTCGGGGCGGAGCTGTGGGGACTGTCCCGGCTCAGGCACATTGCCGTCGAACGCGTGACGCCCGGCGTACAGCTCGAACAGACAGAGCGCAGCTGCGTAGCGATCGGTCGCGTGGCTCCAACCCGGCCGCGCCGGATCGCGGTACAGCGCGGTGCCGCCGTACGGCGCGTCGGCTGCCATCGCCACCAGCGAGAAGTCGATGACCGTGAGCCCGGCGTCGCCGACGAGTAGGTTGTCGGGCTTGAGATCCTTGTGAGTCTTGCCTCTCTGCTCGAGGTAGTCGAGCGAGGCCAAGAGATCCTCGGCGTAGCGGCGCCGCGTCGGCGGATCCAGCGCGGGCTCGCGCGCGAGGCGTTGGCGCAGCGTCTCGCCGCCGACTCGCTCCATCACCATCGTGACGTGGCCCTCGACTATGTTGCTAAGGTCGCGGACCTCGACGATGTTCTTGTGCTTCAGCTCCTTGAGCGCCTGGAACTCACCGCGCAGAGCGTCCTCAGCGCTGGCCTCGGGCTTGGCGATCTTGAGCGCGCGGGTTTCTCCACTTGGAAGATGCCGAGCTGCATAGACCCACGCCATCCCGCCCTGGCCGAGCTTCTCGAGGATCTCGTAGTCCACGCCGACGCGAACGCCGTGCGCGAACTGCTCGGGACCGGAAGCCTTCGGCGGTGGCGCGATTCCGGGCAAGCCTGGCGTCTGTGGCTCGCGGATGGCCCGCCGCACAGCTTCCGAAGCCTCGCCAAGATCAGGAAAGCGCTCGGCGGGGCGAAGCTGCAACATACGTCCGACCGCTTCTTCGAGGCTGACCGACGCGCGCGGCGCGATGTCTCGTAGCCGGACGACTACGCGACGCGACGCGAGTAGCTCGCGCGTGCTGTCAAAGAGCGGACGCCCAGCGACCAGCAGGGCGAGCAACGCGCCGAGACTGAACTGATCGGATGCGGGCTTTGCGTCGGAGAACAGGTTGACAACCTCGGGTGCGGCAAACCGCAGGCGCTCGTCGGCGAGCGTCGTGAGCATCGCCGTGGAGTCCGAGTTGGCGGTGCGCTCGAGCTGCTTCGCCAGACCGAAGCCGCTGACACGAATCTCCGATGGCTTCGGCGTGTCCTTGACCTGGATGACCTCGGGACGGAGCAAGCGATGGACAACGCCCTCGTTGTGGGCATCGCCGATCGCGGCTGCGATCTCGAGCCACAGCTCGACGCGCGTCTTGAGGTCGGCCTTCTTGGTCATCGCATAGCGATCGACCCACGTCGCGAGCGTGATGCTCTCGAAGTATTCGAGCGGAAGCACGACGCCTGCCTCGTCCTCGAACGGCGGATCAGCTGCGAGGATGCCTTCGCAGCGGCCGAGGCGCCCGAGAACCTGTGCCTCCCACCGCGCACGCTTGTAGATCCGCTCGCGCTCTTCGTCGCTGGCGAGAGGCGGAACGGCGTAGATACGAAGCACGCGCTGGTCACCAGACAACGTGTTGCGTGCGAGCAGCTCCTTGCAGTTGTCGTGCGTCTCGAGCGTGCGCTCGACCTCGTACTCGCGGACCTTCCTGGTCGGGCGCGACCGCTTGGGGGCGGTGTCCTCGCTGTTGAGGATCCGGTGGAGAGCGCTCTCGGTGGACGGCGTGTTGGGCGTGGTGACGCGACTGGCTAGCCGTTGGATGAAGCTCGGGTCCTGGATCGCAGCGAGGATGGTGCGTCGCGTGTGGATGCGGTCTCGGCTCGCCGGCCCTTGGACGTTGCACGCACTCGCGGCGGACAGGAACACGAGACCCTGGATCCAGATCTGGCCGGCCTCGTAGCTCGCGCGCTTCAGCATGCCGTTCAAGACCTGCGCGGTCTTGCGGTTGAGCCCGATCGGGCTCTTGACCGGGCCAGGCACGTACCAGTCGTAGTCCGTGCCTTCGATCGCGCCTCGATACGCTTTGGCCTCAACGACGAACACCGCGTGTGGCGCGACGACGACGGCGTCCGTCTCGTAGACGACACCGGTGCGCTCGACGACCCACGGGTTGCCGTACACGGTGTACGTGCTCGGCAACCCTTCGACGAGAAATCGGATGGCTGCGCGCTCGGCGTCGTGAGCGGGCGCGCCTAGCGGGATGAACTTCGCGGGCATGGCTAGACCAAGAGCAGCTTGGCTCCGTGGAACCAAAGCTCGAGCTGGTCGGCCGCTACGAGCTTGCCGCCCTTCTCGGGCTTGAGCCCGACGACGAAATCGAAGCGCTGCTGGCGCAGGGGGTGTTTGTCGTTTGTCTTGAGGTCGTCGGAGGTCGCGGCGACGATCGCATCGCTGTTCGGCGCGCCGAGATCGAGCGCGACGATGCCGGCGAGCGCGAGCTCGGCCCAGGTTCCACACGCGATCGTGCAGTTGACCTGGAGCTTCAGCTCTGGCTGGGTGGACACGAGGTGATGACAGAGCTGACCGCCCGTGCCGGGAAGCTCGAGCACCTTCTGGTGACGCTTGACCTGGTGGAGTTCGGAGCGCGCGAGCTTGGTCGGCAGGCCGAGCCGCTGCGCCTGCGCCTCGATGTAAGCGCCGCTGGATCGCTTGAGGTCGGCGGAGGGAAGCTCCGCGATGAACCGGTCGACGACGTCGTCGTTGAGATCATCGAGCGACATGCCGACGCGGGTCGCGGAGAAGGGCAGCGGATGCACGACCGCACCATCCTCGGCCAGCAGCCGCAGCAGGTCGGCGTTGCCAAGCCGACCACGGAACCGCTGCCAGGTAGCCAGGCCCGGCTCGGTGAGCCGCGCGCTGCGCCTGCCCGAGAGCTCTTCCCGCGCGATCGCCTCCAGCAGCGCCGCTGCGTACGTATCGGTTAGACCCCCCGCGAACATCGTCGATATCCTACCCCAGAGGTCCGACACGTTGGTCCGGGCGGCCAAGTCTACAACGGTTCCTGAGTCCCAGCCGCGTCGGCTTGCGCGGCGTCTTGCGGCACCCAGATATGCACCAGGTCAACGAGGTGGCGTCACAGCAGCGACCGCGGGGATCTCCCTTGCGTGCTCGTAGGTCCCGCCACGATCAGGGTGTAGGCGGAAGTACCAGCGGGGTGCCTGGAGCCTGGAACCGGTGCGAAGATCGCGTGGCGAGACTGCATGGCCCTGCTCGTGTTTAGCGTCACCCGTGCTCAAGTTCCGCCGCTCCGCCAATTTTCTTTATTTGTTGCAAATACTTGCAAGGACTGTAACGGATCCATCCTGTGACGAGCTGGGTCCCAGCGCCGGCCCCCTTGGGGACGGCAGCCCGGGCCTTTCTAGCCGCTGAGCCGATCCAGACCTTGCTACCCAGCGCGGACCGCCGGCATCGAGACGAACGTCCCGGCGGGCGTCGTGCCGTAGCGCCGCGCCCGCAGGCCGGGACATCGCCGATCACCGGGAGGATGTGGCTGTAGAACCGTCCCCCGTCCTCCTCGGCCGTCTCGGTGTCGCGCTCCGCGAGCCAGGCCTCCGCGAGACGCCGACTGGTGAGCGCGCCCTGGGCGCCGCGGAGCACGGTTGACGTCGAGGGCTGCGCCTCGACCTTCTGCTCGAGCTCGGCGAGCCACTCGGCCGCGTCGTTCTCGCTGCCGATCGCGAACCTGGTCGCGACCTGCGTCCACGCGCCGGCGAAGTTCTTCACCTTGGCGTAGAGCTTCGAGCCTCAAGCGAAGATCCAGCCTACGGGCTACCCGATCCCGTGCTGATCGGTCACCGCGCGCGACGACGCGACATCCGGCTCCGGCCTAGACACCTCGGCGAGGAACTCGCTCGGCGTCGGTCAACGCGCTGGCCTGATCGACGGTGGAGGCGGGGCTGCTCATCAAGAGCGGGCCGATGGCCAGCTGCAGCGACACGACGTCAACCGCCGCCCAGTCGAGAACCCCGAGGAGTTTCTCCATCGTGCCCCAGAGCTCTGTGCCGGCGGCGCGGTACTCGCCGATGACACCCACGACGTTGTTGATCTGTCAGCCACGTCGTGCGGGCTGCTACCCCCCGGCGTCGCTGTTCGCCTTCGCGGAGTCCACCGACTGCACCGCGCGAAGACGCGAGCGCATGAACTCGAACGCTGCACGGAACCGCGGTGCGATCTCGAAAGCGTCCGGTATGCCGAGGACGTCGGAGATCCGAAAGGTCAGCGCGATCTGTCGGAATGACGCGTGCTTGGTGTGCAAGATAGATTTGATCTCGCGTGTTTCGACGTGGCCGATCGCTAGGAACTCGGTGATGACGTGCGCCGAGGTTTTCTCGTCGAGTAGCACGGGCTTGCAGGCAGTGCTTCGCTTCGCCTCGACGCTCGCGTTCGACGGTTTAGGCCTCGCGCGCTTCGTCGAATGCCGCGCTCGCCGCGCAGGCTTTGGGGACGGGCTCGCGTTGACAACCTCGCCTGACTTCCTTTTCGCGTGGGACATGTGGACCTCGTGAACTCCTGCTGGGGTGGAACTGCTGCTTTGGTGATTCTTTCTGCGTAGGCTGTCAACCGGTTAGTATGCACGGCGTCGCGCCGCCTCGATCAGCGCGAGGACCTCCGAATCCCGCCCGGGAGCCGGCGTCGTCCGTCGCGATGGCGCCGCAGTCGGCTGCTTCGCCGCCTTCGCCGGCATCTTGCGAGATATCGTCACAGTGCTCGCGTGAAGGCGATCAAGTCGGCGGCGAGATGGAGGCGACCGAGTTCCGCGCATCGAAGAAGCACGACGCTGCACGCGTACGCGGTCCTCCCCACGTGAACTGCTCGAGCTGCTGTTCTGTGGCGCAGAGCATGGCGTCGGCCCGTTCTGCCGCAGAACATCGAGCGTCGTGCGCCAGGTGGGATGCGCAAGCGCCACACTGCCGATCGCGGCGGCAGCGGCGATGATGCCGCGATCAGCCGAACGCGATGCCCGGGATCGAAGCGAGTGAGCATCGCGGTCTCCGCTCGACCAGTGACCGCCGCCTCTCGTGGGCAACCGTTGCCCAAAAAGTCGACATGGACCGGGACTGACCGGGACTCGTTAGCACCAGCTCACTTGGTAACCACGCGTGATCATGCGAAGTCGCTGTTTTCGTTCGCCACGTGGCTGCCATTGACCCGGGTTCAAGTCCCGTCCGCTCCGCCAACTTTAGTCTGTGATTCTCGTGAGTTCCCGAGCCTGTAAGGTCAGGTGTAAGGAGCTCGACCTCGGCTGAGGTCGCCTCGCTCGCAGCGAGCGAGGCCTGGCGCGGCATCTCGACCTCGCGCAGGCTGATCCGGACCTTCGCCACCTCGGCGCACAGCGCTGCCCATGGCAGCGTCGTGTAGTCGTCCATGATCTCGCCGTCCGGCCCGTGCGTGGCGAAGTGCAACGTGTCGGCCACGGCGCCGTCCGCGCGGGCGATCGAGATGAAGCTGCGCCGCGCGTCGTGCTGGCGTCTGGCGCGCAGGCCAATGCGCTCCAGGTCCTCGTGGAACCGGCGCAGACTCGCGTTGACGTTCCGGTACGCCCCGCGGCGCGAGGGCACGATCGGGTCGTCCGGCTGTGGCGTACGGCCGGTCAGCTGCTCGAACCCCGAGAGCTTCCATTCGGCCAGGATCCGCGCCAGCGTCGGGTGAACCGGCATCTCGCGCGGGTTCTCGATCTTCGTGCCCTTCACCTTCCGCTTCTTGGTGCTGTAGCTCTTCTCGATGACCAGCTTGCCGAGCGGCTCGCACGTCGGGTCGTAGTCGCGCCAGGTCAGCGCAGCGGCCTCGCCGAACCGCATCGCGCCGAGGAACATCAGAGACGCCAGCACGCGCCGATCGTCCGGCGTCGACCCAGCCGAGAGGATCGCCTCCACCTCGTCGCGCGTGAACACCGCGGTCCGGCGCCAGGTGCGATCCTTGTCGCGCTTCGCTGGCAGCTCGTCCTTGAGCACGCACGGACTCGACGGGATGAGCTCATCGGCGACCGCGTCGTTCAGCATCGCGCGCAGCGTGCCGTACACGTGGCGGACGGTCCGTGGTGCGAGTAGCTCGTCGGTCGGGACGAGCGAGCCGTCCTCGCCGGTTGCCTTGCCGCTTCTTCTTCGTCAGCGCCTCGACGAACTCTCGCACCTGTCGCGGGCGGAGCTCGGTGAGCGGGATGTGGCCCAGCGCCGGCAGGATGTGGTTGTGGATTCGGCCCCGGTCGTCCGCGGCGGTCTCGGTGTCGCGCTTCGCGAGCCACGCCTCCGCGAACGCGCGAAGCGTGACGCCCCGCGGGGCGTTCTGCGCCCGCTCTTTGGCGGTGACGCCCGCCACCACCTCATCGTGAACGGCCTGGGCAAGCGCCTCCCGGCCCCGGTTGTAGCCGGCAGAGGCGTTGCGCCACTTCCCATCCACGTCGCGGAACGTGATCCAGAGCTTCGAACCACGCGGGTACACGCCCATCATCGTGCCTTTCGCCTGGCCCGCCGGTTGCGAGCCTGGTGTGATAGCAGCGACACCGACGCCGCCATCGGCACTCCGTTGCGTCGCCGCAGAGTCCTCGTGAGCAACGCGCGCCCGCAGACGCTCGCGGCCGCATCCCATGCGTCGAACTCTGCCTCGGTCACGCGCATCATCGTCTCCGCCATCTTCCCCATGTCGCGCCGATCTCGGTCGTCGTCGGCTCGCTGCTGCAAAGGCTAGTGCAACGCAGAGCCTGCTTCAAGCCGGATCCCGGCGGTAGGCTCATCACGAGCGTCCTCCGAGGATGCGCATGGCACGAGCCGCCGGCGTGTCCGAGACTGCTGCGGCTGCTGGCGCGCCCGAGCCTGCGGCTGCTGCGGGCTCGCCGATCTGCGCATCGCTGCGGACACGCACCGCCCGGCCGATCCGGGTTGCCTGCAGCCGGCCCCCACGGATCGCGGCTCGCACGGTGGACTTCGAGATCGCCCGCATGCGCGCAAACGTCTCGATCGTCACCATCTCGTCGGCCGGTGCGGCTCGCACCGCGGCGAGCTCCTCGCGCACGACGCGCCGGACGACGCTCTCGATCACCACCTCGAGCGCTTTCTCGACCGTGCTCATCGGTCCTGTCCGGCGTCACCCATGGAGCTGATGCCGTTCTACACACGATCTCCGCCGGTCGCTCGTAGTTTCGCGCTGAGCACTCGATCTCATTGCTTGTGACAATGATTGTATTAATGGTGCAATGAGGACCTGTCGCCGCAAATACCGACACTTGACGCGGACCGTCCACTGCACGGCAATGACGACGACCTCGCGCTGAGTCTTGCTCACCCTTTGTCCGGGCATACACGTCCTCTCGAGCATGATCAGCCGGGTGTTCGTCGGTCGCAACGACCTGAGCTCGCGCCTGGCAATCTTCGGTGCTGTCTCGTCCCCTGCCAGGTGGCATGCCACGAATGCCACGATGCTCTGGAGTGGCAGCCAATGAGCACAGACTCCAAAGGATCCCGCGAGGATAAGAAGCTACAGAGTGCTGCATCGCCAGGTCCGGCGCTGCTGACACGTGCCGACGCGGCAGCCCTCCTGCGCTGTTCGATCTCGAGCGTGCGGCGCCTCGAGGGTGACGCGTTGCACCCGATCGTTGGCCCCGATGGCGTCCACCGGTTCGATCCCGCCGAGATCGCGCGCCTTGCCAGCTCTCGTTCACCGCTGCCCGTCGACGGCTCGAAAGAAGGTGAGCGCGATGCGCGAGTCTTCGAGGCATTCGACGAGGGCAAGGGGCTGCGCGAGATCGTGACCACCCTGCGATTACCTGTCGATCTCGCGAACAAGCTCCATGCCTCGTGGCAGGAGATGGGCAGTAACCAAGACATGATCTTGTCGAGCGAGCGGCTCGCCCAGCTCCGCTCCGCACTCGGCTTCGAGGTCAGGCGCCCTGCTGACCTCGTCGACGAGGTGCGATGGCTCACGGAACAGTGCAATACGCTCGAGATCGAGCGCAACAAGCTCGATTGCCAGCTCGGCGATCTCATGAGTGCGATTGGGGCGGTGGCGGTGCAGGTGCCCGACCTTGCTAAGGCACTCGCTGAGCTGAGCAATCCCTCGACCCGGATCTGGCGGGGCGGCTCGACACGGTGCGCACGTACTTCGCGAACCAGCGCGCGAGCTCGCCGGCCGTTACTCCAGGTACCGAGCCGAGCGCCGAGCGATCGCAGCCCATGTGATCGCCCAGGCGCGCTCGGCTGATCGTCTATCAGGCGAGCGCGTGGGTGCCGCTCGACGGTGCCGCGGCCAGCCCGGTGTTCATGACCGCAAAGATCACGTGCGCTGGCGCCGCCGATCAGTTCGTCCGGATCGGCGCGGCCAGCGCGACCGATGGCGGGTGGGCGCCGCTGACCGGGAGCCTGACTGTGCCCAGCTGTCCGCTGTCCGGGCTGATCGTGTACTTCGAAGGTCCGCCGGCCGGCGTCAACGAGTACATCGACGACACCACGGCGAGCTTCATCCACGCGCGCGGGCATCGAATGCCGCGGCGAGCGTGCGCGGAGATCTGTACTGGTGGAAGTCCCGTAGCGTGAGCGACACGCTGCGCGCGCGGGCGCGGCTCGCCACCACGGCGGCCAGCACGCTGTTGCCGCCGAGAGCGAAGAAGTCGTCGTCAATTCCCACCGTGCGACCACCGAGCACCGAGGCGAACAGATCGCAGAACACCGCCTCCAGGTTCGTGCGCGGCGCCTGGTAGCTCGGCGACGACGGCGGCGGCAGCTTCGCGAGGCCGAGCCGGTCGACCTTCTTCGCCGGCGTGACCGGGAGCGCAGCGAGCTCGACGATATTTGCCGGCATCATGTACGCGGGCAAGCGGCTCGCGAGGTGCTGGCGCAGGTCCGCCGCGCCGGTGGCGGCGTCCTTCGACCGCATCCAGTACAGGCAGATCCACGGGTCGCCGCCGTCGCTGCGTACGATCGCTGCGCACTCGACGACGGCGGGATGCTCCGCGGCGACCGATTCGATCTCGCCGAGCTCGATGCGGTAGCCCCGGAGCTTGACCAGCGAGTCGAGGCGGCCCAGGTATTCGAGGCTGCCGTCGGCGCGATAGCGCACGCGATCGCCCGTGCGATAGAGCCGTGCGCCGGTGCGCGGATCGCGCACGAAGCGCTCGTCGGTGAGATCGGGACGCCCCCGGTAGCCACGGCCGACGCCTTCGCCGCCGATCCACAGCTCGCCAGCGCAGCCGCGCGGAACGCGCTGTCCGGACGGATCCATGATGAACAAGGTCGTGTTGGCGACCGGCGGCCCGAGGGAGATCGCGTCAGAGTCGACATCCCACATCGACGCGTAGACGGTGGCCTCCGTCGGCCCGTAGCCATTCGTCAGGACGCCGTCGAACAGCGATCGCGCCCTCCTCGCGAGGCCGGGGTCGAGGGCCTCCCCGGCGGTGATCAAGCGGCGGAGCGGCGCGACGAGCGCCCGACCGTCCGCGCCCGCGAGGAGCTGCCGGATCATCGACGGCGTGCACTGGAGATGCGTGGGGCGCAGCTCCAGGTAGCGCGCCCACTCCGCCACCTGCGTCTCGGCGATGACGACGCGGAACCCGCGCGTGAGCGTCCACAGGAGCTCGACCCCGGAGATGTCGAAGCACATGCTGGAGACCGCGAGCCAGGTGTCGCCCGGACCGCCGTCGAGGCAGAGGTCCATCGCCCGGCACAGGCTGGCGAACTGTCGCTGCTCGATCATCACCCCCTTGGGCTTGCCGGTCGAACCCGAGGTATAGAGGATGTACGCGAGCGCATCGAGGGCGGGCGCCGCCGTGACCGCGGGGATCGCCGCGGCGGCCTGCTCGGCTGGCTCGCCGAGGTCCTCCGCGAGCAAGACGCGGACGCTCAGATCGGACAGCTCGCCCGCGATCGCCCGGCAGGACACGACGACGCCGAGCCCGCTGTCCTCGACGATGTGACGGACCCGCGCCTTCGGGTAGTCTGGATCGACAGGCACGTACGCGCCGCCCGCCATCCAGGCCGCGAGCATGACGACGGGGATGTCGAACGTGCGCGGCAGGTGAATGCCGACCAGGGGATGCTCCGGGCCGACCCCGAGGCGGCGAAGGCGGTCCGCACAGAGCGCCGCGCGCGCGACGACCGCTCGGTACGACAGCGCGCGGCCGCCCGCGACCACGGCGACCGCCTCGGGCGTACGGCGCGCCTGCGCGAGGACGCGGTCGAGGACGACGCCCTCGATCGGCACACGGTGCCGTGGCTCGCTCCGGGCCGCGAGCCACGAGAGCTCGTCGTCCGTGAGGATCGCGAGCTGCCTGACCCGGCCCCCGGGCTCGGCCACGATCGACATCAGGAGCCGCTCGAAGTTGCGGACGAATCGCTCGGCGCTCGCCCGGTCGAAGACCGGCGCCGCGAACGCGAGCTCGCCGAGCATCTCGCCGGACGCGGCCGTGAGCGTCAGCGCCAGCTCGCACCGCGGGATGCCGGCCAGGGTGAGCGGGCGCTCCGGGCGCGCGGCCTCGGCGGCGCCGCCGATCGGATCGCCCGCGTACACGAAGACCGCGCCGAGCAGCGGGCTATCGTCCCCGACCGCGGCTCCGGTCAGCTCGCGGAGGACCTCGGCCAGCCCAACGCCGGGATCCTCGCGAAGCCCGAGCACGCGGGCGTTGATGCCCGCGAGCAGCTCTGCGAACGTCGGGTCACCCTCGATCGCGCATCGGAGCACGGCGATGCTTGCAGCGCCGTCCGGAGTCGGCGCGACGCGCCCGCCGTTCGCGACGACGGTGCCGATCGCGAGATCCGACTGGCCCGTGTACCGCGCGAGCAGGACGGCGAACGCGCTCGCGAGCACGCGGTATGAGGTGCCCGCGTCCCGCGCCGCGAGCGCCTCGATCTGCTCGCACATCACCCTGGGAAGCTTGAACGCGACGGTGTCCCTGCTCCCTTCTGCCGCGCTGTCCCCCAGCGTCGGGAGATCGGCCCGAGGAAGGCCGGCGAGCTCGGTCTTGAGATCGGCGAGCCCTACCTGCCGCAGCTCGTGCCCGGCCGTCGTGGACGTGTTCGGTCCGGGCATGTGCGACGGGATGCTCATGGCCAATCAGCGCAGCGCGCGCGCTGTCTTGCCGGGAGGGCGAACGACAGCGGGGACCGCGGCGCGGCGCCCGGCACGGGCGCGACGGGCTCGGCGAGCATGGCTGTCACGAGCTTTATCACGCCGATCACGCCGGTGACGCCCGAGGCACTGCCGCAAAGCGAGGCGGATCGATGCCCGCGCGCTCGATCGCCCACCCGGCTTCATCACAGGATTGCACCATCACTGGATCCAGAAGATTCCCGCCCAATGTGTGCTCGCTCTCGCTGTGACGTCGTCTGAAACTCTGCGCAGAATACAGCGCCGCCAGGTCTCGAGAACGTGAGTTGGCGGCGATGCGAACCTGGAGCAATTTGCTCGTCTCGATCGACAGGTACCTCCGCGAGCTCCTCCGCCAGGCAGCGCACATATGCAGATGACGACTTGGTCACCGAGCTGATCCGGACGCGTAACAAGGAGGTCCGTGGTGGAACCGAGAGCTTGGAAAGTGCTCACCCCCGGCAGTCGAAGCGATCTCGTGCTCGCCGTCGACTTCGCCTCGACCGGGCGAAAGACATCCAGCTTCACCGAGCTGGCTCCCAGGCTCGATCCGGCGATTCCCTTGTGGGAAACCGTGCAGCCGCCATCCGGACCGAGCGCCCGCACGGGGGCCGACTATGTCGCGTGGTGGCTGGAAGACATCCTGCGGAGCCAGCGCCGTGTCGATGCGGTCCTCGGGTACTGCGCGGGTGGCGTGTACGCAGCCGCCCTGGCAGAGCGGATCCGCGACGCGCAGGGCGCCGCTCCAAAGCTCGTCCTGTTCGACCCCGAGCCGCCGAATGCCCCGACCCTGCTGAGTGACTTCGACACCATCATCCAGCACATGGCGAGGATCCTCACACCCGAGAACGTCGCGAACACCCAGGAGGTTGCACGCCGCGCCCAGGCCAGGCAGACCGACTTCGCGGTGTTCGGCGCGGAGCTGGTCGAGATCTTCCGGCGCGCCGTGACAGATGCGTTCTCCCTCGCCGGCATCGACGACGATCTCGCCGACGAGCTCATCGAAACGTTCGCCGACTACGTCGCGTACCTCGCGGCCGGGCGTCAGATCGATCCGGTGCCCGGCTGGTCGACAGCCACCGCGATCGGCTCGACCCACCCGACCAGCGGCGTGGGTCACGCGGCGCGGCTGATCCGGTTCGACATTCCGCATGACGACATCCTCCGCAACGACGATGTCGCGCGTGCGGTGACGGGCCTCCTCGCCGCGGCGAACCTGGCATGAGCCACGCCTCGCGATTGCCTCGGCAGCGGCAGGAGCATGCCCCGGACGACGACGGCCTCGATATGAATGCATGGACACAAAATAACGTGTGGACACAAAATAACGTGTGGACACAGAATAATCTGTGGACACAGAATAATCTCTGGACACAGAATCTGCGGACACAGAATGATCTGTGGACACGGAATCTTCTGTGGACCGGCGCCAAGCAGGGTCGTGGGCTTGCAGCCGGGCGATCGCCCATGGTTTCATGCCCTCGTCTCGCGTGAGGTGAAGCGTCCCACTCGATCGGTGCGCTGGCCGTCTTATGGAGAACATCGAGGACATCTGCGAGGCCTCCTTCAGCCAGGAAGGGCTGCTGTTCGAGAGCATCGCGGCGGGGGATCGTGGCCTCTACGTCGAGCAGTTCACGTTCTCGCTGGCGGGCCCGCTCGATGCCGGTGCGCTCCGAGCAGCGTGGGATCGGCTCGTCGCCCGGCACGAGGTGCTGCGGACCTGCTTCCCCTGGCAGGCCGCGGATCGCCCGATCCAGGTCATCTACCGCAGCGTCGAGCTGCCGTGGACGCTGGTGGACTGGAGCGCGGTCCCCGCCGGCGAGCACGAGCAGCGGCTCGCCGCGTTCACACGCGACGACGTGGCCCGCGGGTTCGACCTCGAGCGGCCACCCCTGTGGCGCGTCGCGCTGATCCGCGTCGCGGACGACGCTCACTGGATGGTGTGGACGTTTCACCACGCGATCCTCGACGGTTGGTGCCTGCCGCTGCTGTTCCGCGAGCTGAACCAGCACTACGAGGACGCCCGGCGCGGGACCGGCGAGTCGCGGCCACGGCCGCGGCCCTACCGCGACTACGTGAGGTGGCAGCGGGCGCAGGATCTGGCGCCGGCCGAGGCGTTCTGGCGCGCCGAGCTCGCCGGGCTCGCGCGCCCGACCTCCGTGGCCGAGGCGCTCGGCGCGGGGGTGGACGCACCTGGCGTGCGCGAGGTCGAGCTGCGGCTGTCGCGCGAGCTGACCGAGGCGTTGCAGACCCTCGCCCGCCGGCACCGGGTGACCGCGAGTACGCTGTGCCTGGGGCTGTGGTCGCTGCTGCTCGCGCGTCACCTGGACGCTGCCGAGGTCGTCGTCGGGGTCGCGGTGTCCGGCCGGCCCGCCGAGCTGCGCGGGGTGGAGGAGATGATCGGCCTGTTCGTCGGCGTCGTCCCGGCCCGGGTCCCGATCGCCGCGGATCGCCCGCTCGCCGCCTGGCTCGCCGAGCTGCAAGCGCGTCAGCGAGCCCGCGAGCACCATGGCACCGCGCCGCTCATCAAGATCCAGCAGTGGTCCGAGCTGCCGCGCGGGACCGCGCTGTTCGACAGCCTGTTCGCCTACGAGAACTACCCCGGCGGCGAGCAGGCACCGGCCGGGCTCGACCACGACCGGGTCATCGTGGCGATTCGCTCGATGATCGAGCGCACGAGCTATCCGCTGCAGCTCCTGATCGCACCCGGCGCCGAGCTCGGCCTCCGCCTCGCGTTCGACCCCGAGCGCCTCGATGCCGACGTGGTCGCCGGCCTCGCCACCCAGCTGCACCGGCTGTTCGAACGCGCGTCCGCGTCGCCCTCGCAGCGGCTCGGCGATCTCCTGGCCCTCGACCCGGCCGAGGTGATGCAGGTCCTGGCGGCCAGCGCCGCGCTGCCACGCCGCCTCGTCGAGCGATCCGGCCTCGATGCCCCTCACCCGTGCGTGATCGCCCGCCCGGCGGCGGGGGACGGCGCCCCGCGCACCGACGCCGAACGCCAGCTCGCCGCGATCTGGGCAGAGGTGCTCGGCCGCGGCGCGATCGGGGTGCACGAGAACTTCATCTCGGTCGGCGGCGACTCGATCATCGCCATCCAGATCGTCTCGCGCGCCCGCCGCGCGGGCTTCGAGCTCAGGCCGCGCGACCTCTTCGAGCGTCCGACGGTGGCGGGGCTCGCCGCGGGACTCGCCGGGTGGATCGGACGCGGGGGGACGCCCGGAGCCTCGGGCGACGCGTCGACCGCCGAGATCCCGCTGACGCCGATCCAGCGCTGGTTCCTGACCCAGCCCAGCGATCAGCCGTGGCACTTCAACCAGGCCGTCGCGCTGGTGGTGGCCCCCGGACTCGATGCCGCAACGCTGCGGCGGGCGCTGCACAAGGTCGTCGAGCACCACGACGCGCTCCGGCTTCGCTTCCACTCCACCGCCGAGGGCTGGCGGCAGGTGCCCGGACCGCGCCCCGACGGGCCTGACGGCGTGCCGCTGGCGGTCCGGGATCTCTCGCGGCTGTCCAGGGACGCGCAGCGCGCCGCGATCTCGACCGAGGCCCAGGCCTGGCAGCGCTCCCTGGACCTCGGCCGGGGACCGGTGATGCGCGTCGGCCACTTCGCGCTCGGGCCGTGCCGCGGCGACGACGGCGATGGCGGCGGCGACGGCGGCGACGTGCTGGTCTGGGTCGCCCACCACCTGATCGTCGACGCGGTGTCGTGGCGCACGCTGCTCGAGGATCTCGAGGCGGCGTATCACCAGCTCGCCGCAGGGCGGCCCGAGGCCGACGTCACGCTGCCGCCGGTGCACACGTCGCTGCGCCGGTGGTCCGAGGCCCTCGTGGCGCGCGCCGGGTCGGAGGAGGTCCGCGGCCAGATCGCGTTCTGGCGCGCCCAGGCCGGTGCGCCCGCGCTCGTCCCGCTCGACGGCCCGGTACCCGCGGCCCCCGATCTGGCAGCCGACCAGGACGAGGTCCGCGCGCAGCTCGACGCCACGACCACGTGCGCACTGCTGCAGCAGGCCTCGGCGGCCTATCACACGCAGATCAACGATCTGCTGCTGACCGCGCTCGGCCGGACGCTCGCGGCGATGACCGGGGCCAGCTCGCTGCGCCTCGATCTCGAGGGCCACGGCCGCGAGGACCTCGAGCCGGGGATCGACGTGTCGCGCACGGTCGGCTGGTTCACGACCCTGTTTCCGCTGCGGCTCGAGATCCGGGGCGGCGAGCCGGGCGCCGACATCCGGGCGGTCAAGCAGGCGCTGCGCGGCCTGCCGATGCGAGGCCTCGACCACGGCCTGCTCCGCTACCTGGCGCCGCACGCGGACCTCGGAGACGTACCGCGGGCGCAGATCTGCTTCAATTACCTCGGTCAGCTCGACGGCAACCTCTCGACCCCGCTGGTGCGCGGCTTCGCCGACGTCGACCTCGGGCCGCTCCACGCCCCGACCCGCGTGCGCGGCCACGCGATCTCGGTCGACTGCTCCGTCGCCGGAGGCGCGCTGCAGGTCCGCTGCTCGTTCGGGACCCACCAGTTCCGCCGCGCCACGATCGCGGGGCTTGTCGACGGCTTCCTCGCCGCGCTCCGCGAGCTCGTCGCGCACTGCCTGACCCCGGGGGTCGGCCGCCGCTCGCCGTCCGACTTCCCGGCGGCGACGCTGTCCCAGCACGATGTCGATCGCCTGCTCGAGCGGGTCTCGGATCCGGGCGATGTCGAGGACGCCTACGATCTCGCGCCGCTGCAGCACGGGCTGCTGTTCGAAGCGCTCTACGCGCCGCGCTCGGGCGCCAACATCGAGCAGTTCCAGTTCACGCTGCGCGGCGAGCTCGCTCGCGCGCGTTTCCAGGAGGCCTGGGCCCGGGTGATCGAGCGCCACGCGGTGCTGCGCAGCTCGTTCCACTGGGAACGCTTGCCGGCGCCTGTGCAGGTCGTGCACCGGCGGGTCGAGGCGACCTGGCAAGAGCTCGACTGGCGGGACCTGCCCGAGGGTCGCCGCGGCGCCGCGCTGGCGGAGCTCCTGGACGCCGACCGGCAAGCGGGGTTCGCGCTCGACCGGGCGCCCCTGTGCCGGTTCGCCCTGATCCGCACCGGCGACGACCGGCACGAGTTCATCTGGACCTTCCACCACATCGTGCTCGACGGCTGGTGCCTGCCGCTGGTGCTGACCGAGTTCCTCCGCTGCTACGAGGCCGAGGCCGGCGAGGCCCCGCGGCTGCCGCCTGCGCAGCCCTACCGCAGCTTCATCGCCTGGTGCCGCGCACAGGATCCGGGCGCCTCCGAGCGGTTCTGGCGCGGCTACCTGGCGGGCATCACCGAGGCGACGCGGCTCACCCTGCCGCGGCCGGCCGTCGCACCGCCGGCGGGCCGCGCGATGCACCGGTTCCGCCTCCCCGCCGAGCTCAGCGCCGGCCTGCGCGAGCTGACACAGCGCTGGCAGGTGACGACGTACATCGCGCTGCAGGGGCTGTGGGCGCTGCTCCTGCACCGCCACGCGGGCGGCCCCACCGACCTCCTGTTCGGCGCCGCGGTGTCCGGCCGCCCGCCCGAGCTGCCGCACGTCGAGCGGATCGTCGGCCTGTTCGTCAACACGATCCCCGTACGCATGCGGATCGCCGCCGATCGCCGCCTCCGCGAGTGGCTGATGCAGATGCAGGACGAGCAACGCGAGCGCGAGCGCTACGCATTCCGCGCGCTGCCGGAGATCCAGGGTGCCAGCGAGGTCCCGCGGGGCCGCCCGCTGTTCGAGAGCCTGATGGTCTACGAGAACTATCCGGTCGACGCGGTCCTGCGGGACCGCGATCACCTCGGCACGATGAAGGTCGAGGCGATCCGGGGGCTCGAGCAGATCAGCTGCCCGCTCACCGCGATCTTCGAGACCGGGGCGGAGATCGGCGTGCGGCTGATGTACGACGCGACCCGGTTCGAGGCCGGCGACATCGAGCGTCTCGCGGCCGATCTCGGCGCGCTCGCCCGGGCGCTCGTCGCCGACCCCGAGCGCCGCGTCGGCGAGCTCGCGGGGACGCGGCGGCCCGCGCCGTCCGCGCTCGCGGCGCCGCGGCGCGACGCGGGGCCGGAGGCGGTGATCGACGCGGGGCCCGACGCGGGGCCCGACGCGGTGATCGACGAGATCGAGCGCATGCCCGTCCACCTTCAGTTCGCCCGGCAGGCCGCGCGTGCTCCCGAGACGCTCGCGCTCACCTGCGGCCAGGTCCGCATGACCTACACCGAGCTCGCGCGCGCGGCGACGCGGATCGCGAGCCGGCTGCAGCGGCTCGGCGTGCGCGGCGAGGAGCCGATCGGCCTGTTCGTCGATCGCTCGCCGGCGTGGATCGCCGGCATGCTCGGAGCGCTCATGGCCGGCGCGGCGTTCGTTCCGCTCGCGCCGGCGGCCCCCGACGAGTGGATCCGCCGGCTGGTCGCGAGCTGCGGCGTGCGGATCGTGCTGACCGAGCGACGGCTCGCGGGGCGCCTCGGCGACGGCAGCAGCGCGCTGTGCCTCGACGAGCTCCTGGCGCCCCCCGACGATGAGCTCGCCGGCTTCGTTCCGGCGGCGGTCGCCCCCGACCATCTGGCCTACGTCATCTTCACCTCGGGATCGACCGGCGCGCCGAAGGGCGTCGCGATCGAGCACGGCGGCCTCGCGAACCTCGTCGCGTGGCACCGGCGCCGCTTCGCCGTCGCGCCCGGCGAGCGCGCCAGCCAGCTCGCCAGCATCGCGTTCGACGCGTCGGTGTGGGAGGTCTGGCCCTACCTGGCGGCCGGCGCCTCGCTGCACATCGTCCCCGAGGAGCTCGTGCTGGAGCGGGCGGGCCTGCGCGACTGGCTGTGCGCGCACGAGATCTCGATCGCCTTCGTGCCCACCGCGCTGGTCGGCGAGCTCCTCGCGCTGCCGTGGCCCGCGCGCACCGCGCTGCGGTTCATGTTGACGGGCGGCGACAGGCTGCATCAGCACCCACCGGCCGAGCTGCCGTTCGCGCTGATCAACAACTACGGGCCGACCGAGGCCACGGTGGTCGCGACCTCGGGGGCGGTTGCCGCGGGTGGCGCCGGCGCGCCGGCGATCGGCACCCCGATCGACGGGACGTTCGTGCGCGTGCTCGACGCCGCGCAACGTCCCGTCGCAGCGGGGGACGTGGGCGAGCTCTGGATCGGTGGCCGCGGTCTCGCCCGCGGCTACTTCGGCCGCCCCGACCTGACCGCACAGCGCTTCGAGCCCGACTCGCTCGACCCGCGAGGAGCCGCCCGGCTCTACCGCACCGGCGATCTCGTGCGCTGGCGCGGCGACGCGCTCGAGTTCCTCGGCCGGGCGGACGACCAGATCAGCCTGCGCGGCTACCGGATCGAGCCCGGCGAGGTCGAGGCCGCGCTGGCGCAACACCGGGCCGTGCAGGAGGCGGTCGTCGTGGCCCGCGGCCAGGGCCAGGCGCGCGCGCTCGTGGGCTACGTGCGGCTCGCCGAGCTGCCGACGCAGGCGGGCGACGAGCACCACGCGCAGTGGCAGCGGCTGTTCGACACCACCTACGCCGCAGGCGAACCCGCCGAGCCGAGCTTCAACACCTCCGGCTGGCAGAGCAACTACACCGGCGCCGCGATCCCCGCCGAGGAGATGGCGCGGTGGGTCCAGGCGGCGGTCGACGAGGTCGCGCGGCTGTCTCCGAGGCGAGTGCTCGAGATCGGTTGCGGGACCGGCCTGCTCGTCGCCCGCCTGGCCCGCGGCTGCGAGGTCTATCGCGCGATGGACTACTCGCTCGCCGCGGTCCAGCAGGTCGAGGCGCTGTGCCGGCAGGATCCCGCGCTGGCCCACGTCGAGGTGGTGCAGCAGGCGGCCGACGATCTCCGCGGCTGCCCCGAGGCCAGCTTCGACCTCGTGATCCTCAACTCGGTCGTGCAGTACTTCGCCGACGCCGAGTACCTGCTGCGCGTGCTCGCAAGCGCGGTGCGGGTCGTCGCGCCCGGCGGGCACATCTACGTCGGCGACGTCCGCAACCAGGCCCTGCTCACCGCCTTCCACGCCTCGGTGGCGCTGCACCGCTCGCCGCCGGCGATCACCCGCGACGAGCTGCGCCGGCGGGTCGCGCTGCGCAGCGCCGCCGAGCGCGAGCTGCTCGTCGACCCGGGCTTGTTCCACGCCGCTGTCCGCCGCGTCGCCGGCATCGCCGCCGCGACCGTCGAGCTCCAGCGCGGCCCGTTCCACAACGAGATGACGCGGTTCCGCTACCACGCCCTCCTGACCGTCGGCGCGGCGCGCCCGCCCGCTCCGCCCCCCGCGTGGCTCGACTGGGGCACGGACATCGCCGACCTGGCGGCGCTCGAGCGGCTGCTCGCGGGCGCGGGCCAGCGCATCATCGCCGTGCGCGGCGTCCCGAACCGCCGGCTCGCGGTCGAGGCAGCGACGCTGCGCTGGCTCGACGCGGCGCCGGACGAGACCAGCGCGGCGTGGCAGACGCACGGCGAGCTGCGTGCGGGGATCGCGGCGCGAGACCCGGCGCTCACGTCCGGCGTCGATCCCGAGGAGGTATGGCGGATGTCCGAGATCTCCGGGCACCGCGTGCGCCTGAGCTGGTCCGCGCTGGGGCCCGAGAAGCTCGACGCCGTGTTCGCGCCGCCGGGGCTCCAGGTCCCCGGCTTCGGCAGCGGCGCCGCAGCAGCCGGCGACGCCCGCCCGTGGTCCGACTACACCAACCGGGTCCAGGTCGGGCCGAGCGAGCACGCCGTCCTGCGCGACATCGAAGCCCACGCGCGCCGGCTCCTGCCGGCGTACATGTGCCCGAGCGTGCTCGTCCCGATCGCGCGCTGGCCGGCGACGACCAGCGGCAAGATCGACCGGAGCGCGCTACCCGATCCGGTCGCGCGCGCGGACCCGGACGGGGCCGCGGGCCTGCAAACCGCGACCGAGCGCACGCTGAGCGCGATCTGGAGCGACGTCCTGGGGATCGGGATCCTCGACGGACAGACCGACTTCTTCGAGGCCGGCGGCCACTCCTTGACCGCCACGCAGGTGGTGTCGCGCCTGCTCGAGGTCACCGGCGTGCGGATCCCCGTGCGCGCGGTGTTCGACAAGCCGACGGTCGCCGGGCTCGCCGCCTACATCGACACCCTCGCCTGGATGGCGACGCCCAGCGCCGGGGCGGTTGCCGACGCGGCCGATAACACGGTGGTCACGCTGTGAGGGATCTCAGCACAGCGGACTTCGTGACCCTGCTGCGCGAGCGCGGGGTCAAGGTCGCGGCGATCGGCGGCAACCTCGAGATCCGCACGCTCGGCGGCGGCCTGCCGGACGAGCTGCGGCGCGAGCTCGCCGCGCGCAAGCCGGAGCTCCTGGACCTGCTCGGCGAGCCGCCGCGGACCGCCGCGATCCCGGCCGCGCCGGCCGGCGAGCCGCCGCGCCTGTCGTTCGCCCAGCGCCGGCTCTGGTTCATGGACCAGCTCGGGGGTGCCAGCGCCGCCTACAACGTGCCGATGCGGCTCGAGCTCCGCGGCCCGCTCGACGCCGGCGCGCTGGCTCGCAGCCTGGCGGCGATCGTCGCCAGGCATGAGGTCCTGCGGACCACCCTGCACGCCGCCGGCGACGAGCCACGGCTGGTCATCGATCCTGAGGGCCGGCCGCGCGCCCTCGAGCTCGATCTGCGCCCGCTCCCGCCCGGCGCGCGCGACGCCGAGGTACAGCGCCACGCGGCGATCGAGCTCGACACGCCGTTCGATCTCGCCCGCGACGCGATGCTGCGCTATCGCCTGCTGCGCTGCGCCGACGAGCACCATGTGCTGCTCCTCACCACGCACCACATCGCCTGCGACGCCTGGTCGATGAGCCTCTTGCTGCGCGAGCTCGCGTCGCACTACCGGGCGTTCGTCGCCGGGGCCGCGCCCGATCTGCCGCCGCTGCCGATCCAGCACCGCGACTTCGCCCGCTGGCAGCGCGACCAGAGCGTCGAGGCCGAGCTCGACTACTGGCGCGGCCAGCTGCACGAGCCCCTGCCGCGATCACTGCCGTGGCCCGACCGGCCGCTCGGCGCGCGCGCCGAGCTCCGGGGCGCGCTCGCCTCTCGCACCTTGCCGCGCGAGCTGACCGGCGTGCTGCGCCGGGTCTCGGCGACCAGCGCTGCGTCGCTGTTCATGATGCTCGGCGCCGCGCTCGGCGTCGTGCTGTCCCGCCTCTGCGACACCGGCGAGGTGCTGTTTGGCATGCCGGTCGCCGGCCGCGCGCGCGTCGAGCTCGAGCCGCTGATCGGCTGCTTCCTGAACCAGCTGCCGCTGCGCATCGATCTCGGCGGCGATCCCGACTTCACCGAGCTGGTCGCGCGCGTTCGCCGGGTCACGCTCGATGCCCTCGCCCACCAGGACGTCCCGTTCGATCGCATGGTCGAGGCGATCCGCCCCGAGCGCGCGGGCGGTCGGCATCCGATCTTCGAGGTCATGCTCAACATGATCAACGCGCCGGCGCTCGAGCTCTCGCTCGCAGGCGTCGCGGTCGGGCTCCACGACCAGGAGCTGTCGTGCGCCAAGTACCCGCTCACCCTGCACGCGCACGACGACGGCCGCGATCTCGCGCTGTCCCTGGGCTACCAGGTCGCCCTGTTCGATGCGCCCACGATCGACGTCCTGCTCGATCAGCTCGTCGGCGTGCTGTCCCAGGCCGCCCGCGATCCGCGGCAGCCGATCGCCGCCCTGTCGCTCGTGACCGAGGCCACCGCCCCGCTGATCGTCGACCTGCGCGTCGCGCAGGACGAGCCGCGCGAGTGCCCGGTGACCGCGCAGATCCAGGAGCTCGCCCGCGCCGCGCCGGACCGGCCGGCGATCTGCTGCGCCGGACGGACCTGGTCGTACGGCGAGCTCGTCGGGCGCGCCGAGGCCCTCGCGCGCGCGCTCGCGGCCCGCGGGCTCACCGCCGGCGACGTGGTCGCGATCGACGGCCCGCGCTCGTTCGGCGGCGTGGTCGGCGCGCTGGGGGTCCTGCTCGCGGGCGGGGTGTTCCTGAACCTCGACCCCAGCTACCCGCCCGAGCGGCTGGCCGTGATGCGGTCGGTGGCGCGGGCCCGGTTCGCCGTCCAGCTGGGGGACCGGGTTGCCCGCGACGTTGCCGTGCCGGTCGCGCTCGACCCGACCACCGGCGCGCTCGTACCTCCCGATCCAGATCCGGATCCGAGCCCAGCGCGGGCCCTGCCGGTCATCACCGCCGACCACGACGCCTACGTGTTCTTCACCTCGGGCTCGACCGGCGTCCCGAAGGCCGTCCTCGGCTGGCACGGCGCGCTCGCCCACTTCTGCCGCTGGTACCGCGGCGTGCTCGGCGCGACCGCCCGGGACCGCGTGTCCCAGCTCGCGGGGCCGTCGTTCGACGGCTTCTTGAAGGACGTGTTCCCTCCGCTGACCGCCGGCGCGACCGTCTGCCTGCCCGACGAGGCCCAGGCGCACGACGGCCCCGAGCTCCTGCGCTGGCTCGCCGCCGAGCGGATCTCGATCGCCAGCGCCGTGCCGTCGCGCGTCCAGGCGTGGCTGCGCGACGTGCCGCCGGACGTGAGCTTGCCGCACCTCCGCTGGCTCAACCTCGCCGGCGAGCCGCTGCGCGGCGAGCTGATCCACCGCTGGCGCGCGGCATTCCCGGGCCCGACCCGGATCATGAACTTCTACGGCGCCACCGAGCTCACGGTCCTCAACTGCTTCTTCGAGGTCTCCGACCCCGCCCAGCCCGGCATCCAGTGCGTCGGCCGGGCCCGCCCGGACACCCAGGCGTTCGTCGCCCGCCAGGGCCGCGTCGCGGGCGTCGGCGAGCTCGGCGAGGTCGTCCTGCGCTCGAACTTCTGCACGCGCGGCTACCTCCACGATCCCGCGCAGACCGCCGCGCGCTTCGCGCAGAACCCCGAGCGCGACGATCCGCGCGACCGACTCTACCGCACCGGCGACCGGGGCCGGCTGCGCCCCGACGGCACCCTCGAGGTGCTCGGGCGGCTCGACGACCAGGTCAAGGTCCGCGGCGTTCGCGTCGAGCTCGGCGAGGTCAAGGCCTGCCTGCTCGGCCACGCCGCCGTCCTCGATTGCGAGGTCGTGCCGCGCCGGACCGAGCTGCTCGACGATCTCGTTGCGTATGTGGTCCCCCGGTCGGGGCACACCGCTTCGCCCGACGAGCTGCGCGCGCACGCCGCCGCCCATCTGCTCCCCGCGATGGTCCCCGGCGCGTTCGTCCAGCTCGCCGCGCTGCCGCTGACCGCCAACGGCAAGGTCGACCGCGCGGCGCTGCCGCTGCCCGGGCTGTCCGCCGACGGCGCCCGCCGGGCCCCGACCACCCCCACCGAGCGCGCCATGCACGCGCTGTGGTGCAAGCTCCTGGGGCACCCGGCGCTCGGCGTCGACGACAACTTCTTCGACCGGGGCGGACACTCCCTGCTGGCGACCCAGCTGGTCTCGCGGGTGCGGGCGAGCCTTGGTGTCGAGCTGACGGTGCGCGCCGTGTTCACCGAGCCGACGATCGCCCGCCTCGCGGCGCGGATCGATCTGCTGCACCAGGTCCAGGCGTCCGCCGACGCCGCCCCCGGCGACGACCACGAGCGAGGCGTCCTGTGAGGCCGGTCGCGGAGCTCCTCGCCGACTTCGTCGCCCGCGGCATCCGGCTGCGTCGCGAGGGCGACAAGCTCGCGTACGACGCCCCGCGCCGCGCCCTCACACCCGAGGTGATCGCCGAGCTCCGCGCCCGCAAGCCCGAGATCCTCGGCTTCCTGCAGGACCCACCCGCACAGGCCACGATCCCGCGCGGCGACCCCGATCCGCACCCGCCGCTGTCGTTCGGCCAGCAGCGGCTGTGGTTTCTCGCCCAGCTCGAGGGCCCCAGCGGCACCTACAACATGCAGACGGTCGTGCGTCTCACCGGGTCACTCGACGCCGCCGCGCTGCAGCGCGGGCTCGGCGAGATCGTCGCCCGCCACGAGGTCCTGCGCACCCGGATCGAGGAGCTCGACGGCGCCCCGATCCAGATCGTCGACCCACCCCGCCAGGTCCCGCTCCCCGTGATCGCCCTCGACCAGCTCGCCGGAGCGGACCAGGCGGCGGCCGTCACCGCCGAGGTCCGGGCCGAGGCCGCCCGTCCGATCGACCTCCGCGCCGACCTCATGCTGCGCGCGGCCCTGCTCCGCGTCGGCGCCAGGGAGCACGTCCTGGTCCTGACCACCCACCACATCGCCTCCGACGGCTGGTCGCTCGGCGTGCTGCTGCGCGAGCTCTCGCTCGCCTACGCTGCGCTGGTCTGCGGCGATGCCCCGCGGCTGCCCGAGCTGCCGATCCAGTTCGCCGACCACGCCCGCTGGCAGCGCGCGTGGCTGTCCGGCCCCCGCCTGCGCCAGCAGCTCGCGTTCTGGAAGCACTACCTCGCCGAAGCGCCGCCGCTCCTGCGCCTGCCCACCGACTTCGAGCGACCGCGCGAACAGACCTACCGCGGCGCCTACGTCGCCGCCACGCTGCCCGCCGAGCTCGCGACCCGGCTCACCGCGCTCGGCCGGCAGGCCGACGCCACGCTGTTCATGGTCCTGCTCGCCGGCTTCATGGCCCTGCTGCACCGGCACAGCGGCCAGGACGACCTGCTCGTCGGCACGCATGTCGCCAACCGCACCCGCCAGGAGATCGAGCCGCTGATCGGCTTCTTCGTCAACACCCTCGCGCTGCGCGCCGACTTCCGGGGCGCGCCGAGCTTCGCCGGCGTGCTGGCGCAGATCCGCGGCGCGTTCGAGACCGCCTACGAGTACCAGGACCTGCCGTACGAGATCCTCGTCGAGGAGCTCCGTCCCAGGCGCAACCCCGCCTACTCCCCGGTGTGCCAGGTCACCTTCGCCATGCAGACGGCGCTCTCGGCCGAGCTCGAGCTCGCGGGCACGAGCGTCGAGGTCATGCGCCGCGAGGCCGCCCCGGCGCGCTTCGATCTCACGCTCGGCGTGTCCGAGTCGCGCGGCGGGCTCGGCTGCATGTGGCGCTACAACACCGATCTGTTCGAGGCCCGCACGATCGAGGCCATGGCCGGCCAGCTCGAGCGGCTGCTGCGCGCGGTCTGCGACGCCCCCGACGCCCCGCTCGCCGACCTGCCGCTCGCGGACGCCACGAGCGCCGCGCTCGTGCGCAGCGAGGCGGTCACCGGCGCCACCCCCCCGCTGATCGCCCGGCTCGCCGGCCAGTCCTCCGCGCGCCCGGATGCCCTGGCGCTCTCGGGCGAGGACGGCGCCGGACCGGTGCGGCTGACCTACCGCGAGCTCGCTGCGCGCGTCGCGCGGCTCGCCGCCGCCTTGCGCGCCCGCGGCGTCGGCCCCGAGGTGCGGGTCGGCGTCGCGATGGAGCGCTCGCCCTGGCCCGTCGTCGCCGCCCTGGCGATCTGGGCCGCGGGCGGCGCGCTCGTCCCGATCGACCCGGAGTACCCGGCGGATCGCCAGCAGCACGTGGTGGGCGACTCCCGGCCACAGGTCTTGCTGGTCGCCGGCGGCGTCCCCGCACCACTCGCCGGCTTCTCGGGGCCGATCCTCGATCTGCTCGCGGCCGATGTCGCTGCGGGTTCGCCGTCCGACCCGACCGGAGGGCTCGTCGACCTGCCGGCACCGCCGCCCGGGGCGCTCGCCTACGTCATGTACACCTCCGGCTCGAGCGGCCGGCCCAAGGGCGTCGCCGTCACGCACGGAAGCCTCGCGCGCTACGCCGGGAGCATCGCGGACGCGGTCGGCCTGGTCGCCGGCGACGTGGTCCTCCACACCGCCGCCTTCGGGTTCTCGTCCTCGATCCGCCAGATCGTCGCGCCGCTCACCCGCGGCGCCGGCCTGGTCGTCGCCACGGCCGAGCAGCGCCGCGATCCCGGCGCGCTGCTCGACCTGATCCGCGCGCGCGGCGTGACCGTGCTCGACGTCGTGCCGTCGCACTGGCGCAGCCTCGTCGAGGCGCGGCTCCGCGGCGACGCCGCGCCGCTCCCCGTGCGACTCGTGCTGTCCGCCAGCGAGCCGCTGCCACCCGACCTCGTGCGCGGCTGGTGGTCCGACGCCGGGCGGCCGACGGCGGTGTGCAACATGTACGGCCAGACCGAGACCACCGGCATCGTCGCCGTCCTGCCGCTCGCGGCCGATCGCCCGCTGCCCGGCGGCACCAGCGTGCGCGTCGGCCGCCCGCTCCCCGGTGCACAGCTCTACGTCCTCGACGCCCGGCTCGAGCCAGCCCCGATCGGCATCACCGGCGAGCTCTACGTCGGCGGCGACGGCGTCGCCCGCGGCTACCTCGGCCCCGGCTCGCTGACCGCCGAGCGCTTCGTCCCCGATCCGTTCGCCGCGGCGCCCGGCAGCCGGATGTACCGCACCGGCGACCGCGCGCGCCTGTGCGCCGACCACTCGATCGAGTTCGTGCAGCGCAGCGACCTGCAGGTGAAGATCCGCGGTCACCGCGTCGAGCCGGCGGAGATCGAGGACGCGCTCGCGCAGCATCCCGAGGTCGCCGAGGTCGCCGTCGCCGCGAGCGCCAGCGCCGCGGGCGAGACCCGCCTGGTGGCCTACGCCGTGCCGCGCACGGGGGCCCGCGACGACGGCGCGTGGCCATGGCCCGAGCTGCTCGAGCACCTCCGGCACAAGCTCCCGGCCTACATGGTCCCGGCGGCGGTGCTGCGGCTCGGGCGGCTGCCGCGGACCGGCAGCGGCAAGCTCGACCGCGCGGCCCTGCCAGCGCCCGACGCGGTCCGCGCCCGCGGGTTCGTCGCGCCGCGCGACTCGCTCGAGCACCGGCTCGCCACGATCTGGCGCGAGATCCTCGGGCTGCCGATCGTCGGCGTCACCGACAGCTTCTTCGACGTCGGCGGCCACTCGCTGCTCGCGGTGCGGCTGCTGGCGCGGATCCAGCGCGATCTCGGGCGCCGGCTCCCGCTCACCACGCTGTTCGCCAACCAGACGATCGCGTCGCTGGCCAACCTCCTGCGCGGCGACCCGACCGGCCGGCTCGACGACTGCCTGGTAGCGCTCCAGCCCGGCGGCGCCCGTCCGCCGCTGTTCTTCATCCCGGGCGGCGCCGGCACCGCGCTCTACCTCTACCACCTGGCCCACCACCTCGGCCGCGACCAGCCGCTGTTCGGCCTGCAGCCGCGCGGCCTCGACGGCGCGACCCCGACGCACGCCACGGTCGAGGACACCGCCGCGTACTTCCTGCCGCGCATCCGCGCCGTCCAGCCGCGCGGCCCGTACCGCCTCGCCGGGCACTCGTTCGGCGGCAAGGTCGCGCTCGAGATCGCCCAGCAGCTGCTCCGCGCCGGCGAGCGCGTCGCGCTGCTCGGGATCTTCGACACCGGCCCGTGGCGCGACGGCGACTGGGGCACCGGCGACCCGGTCCGCGACATGGTGAACTACCTCGACGCGATGGCCGAGCTCACCGCCGGCCGCTCGTCGATCACCTACGAGCAGCTGGTCACGCTCGACGACGAGGACCGGCTCGGCGCGATCCAGGCCGAGCTCGAGCGCCTCGGGTTCTTGCCCCCGCGCGTCGAGCTGAGCGAGGTCCGCGGGCTCCTGCAGGTGCTGTTCGCCTCGATCCGGGCCGCCGCCGCCTACGCGCCCACCGACCTGCGTCCGGTCCCGGTCAGCCTGTTCAGCGCCGCGGCGCACACCGACGAGGACCACGCGCGCCAGGTCGACCGCTGGCGCGCGGTCGGACCGGTCGAGCTCGTCGTCGTCCCCGGGACGCACGCGACGATGCTCGCCGAGCCTCACGTCGGCGTCCTCGCGAACCGACTCCAGGCCTTGCTCGAGGCGTCCGCACGTGACGCGGGAGAGGCGACATGATCGATCACCAGGCAACGTCCAGCGTCCCCAGCGTGCCCGTCGTGCCCGGCGCGAGCGACGAGCGCCTCGATTGCGTCGTCATCGGCTACAACGAGAGCCCGTTCCCGGCCTACGAGGCCATGCTGCGCGGCTCGGGGGAGGACTCGCTGGCCTACCGCGACCTCAAGTACAGCTTCGTCGACTTCGCCGGCCAGCCGCTGACCTACGTCGACCTGCTGAACCACGCGCGCGCCCGCGGCCCGGCGCCGCTCGCCGCCGCCGAGCCGTTCCGCTCGGGCGACCCGCCCAACCTCGCCGCGGTCTACCTGATCAGCTTCCTGCGCCGCCGCGGCCTTCGGGCCGCCCTGGTCAACCTGTTCCAGGACGACAAGGACGCGCTGCGCGCGCTGCTCGCTCGCAAGCCGAGGTGCGTCGCGATCACCACGACGTTCTACGTCCTCAACCACCCCCTGCACGAGATGATCGAGCTCATCCGGGGCCACGCGCCGGACGTCAAGATCATCGTCGGCGGCCCGCTGATCGCCAACCACTTCCGTCGCCACGTCACCGCCGAGCTCGGCCTCGTGCTCGCCGACATCGGCGCCGACATCTACATCCACGAGGCTCAGGGCGAGCTCACCCTGAGCCAGCTCGTCGCCTGTCTGCGCGACGGCGGCGATCTGCGCAGCGTCCCCAACCTGGCGTTCTTCGCCGGCCACCGGCTCCACCGCACCGCGACCGTCCCCGAGAACAACGACCTCGATCAGGTCGACATCGACTGGCTCGGGTTCCGCGGCGAGCGGCTCGGCGCGGTCCTACAGACCCGCACCGCCCGCAGCTGCGCCTTCAAGTGCGCGTTCTGCGCCTACCCGATGCGGGCCGGCAAGCTGACCCTGACCAGCCTCGACGTCGTCCGGCGCGAGCTCGACGCGATGCGCGAGCACGGCGGCGTCCGCGTCGTGGTGTTCATCGACGACACCTTCAACGTGCCGCTGCCGCGGTTCAAGGATCTATGCCGGCTGATGATCGAGCGCGGCTACGGCTTCGACTGGTTCTCGTACTTCCGGTGCAGCAACTCCGATGACGAGGCGATCGACCTCATGGCCCGCGCCGGCTGCAAGGGCGTGTTCCTCGGCATCGAGTCGGGCTCGCCGACGATCCTCGCGAACATGAACAAGGCGGCGACGCTCGAGAAGTACCAGCGCGGCGTCGTGAGGCTGCGCGATCACGGCATCGCGACCTTCGGCTCGTTCATCGTCGGGTTCCCGGGCGAGACCGAGGCCACCGTCGACGAGACGATCGCGTGCATCCGCGATCTCCGGTTCGACTACTACCGCGCCCAGCTGTGGTACTGCGAGCCCGGCACGCCGATCGACGGCATGCGCGACAAGTACGCGCTCGAGGGCGAGGGCTACGCATGGCGCCACCGGACCATGGACAGCGCCCAGGCCAGCGCCCACGTCGAGCGCGTGTTCCGGTCGATCGACGCCTCGGCGTGGCTCCCGCAGTGGTCGTTCGACTTCTGGTTCTTGCCCTACGTCCTGGGCCGCGGCGTGTCCCTGCCGCAGTTCCGCGAGGTCATGGGCCTGGCCCACGACCTGCTCCGCCTCGAATTCGACGACCAGCCCGCCCACCGCAAGCTGGTCGCTCAGCATGCCCTGCTCCGGCGCATGACCGGCGCCATGGCGAGCTGGCAGCTCGCGGACCGCGCCCGGCCGGTCGTGCCCGGCGCCGCGCCCGGGGCCGTGCCCGACGACGAGATCGAGCGAGGAGAGCTGTGACCGGCGGCGCTCCCGACAACGTTGTCGACCTCCTGCGGCGGCGCGCGGCCAGCACCCCCGGCGCCGGCTTCACGTTTGTCGTCGACGGCCGCGCGCAAGAGCGGCACCTCTCGTTCACCGAGCTCGACCGCCGCGCACGCCACGTCGCCGCCCGCTTGCAAGCCCGCGGCCTCGCCGGCGAGCGGGCGCTGCTCCTGTTCCCCGCCGGTCACGAGCTCGCGGCGGCGTTCTTCGGCTGCTTGTACGCGGGCGTCCAGGCGATCATCGCGCCCCTGCCGGCGCGCTCGCGGTTCGGCCGGATCGTCCCGCGGATCCGCGGGATCGCGGCCGACGCGAACCCCGCGATCGTCCTGACCGAGGGCGCCAGCGAGGCCGTGGCCAGCGAGCTCGTCGCCGAGGCCGGCTTCGTCTCCCGCGTCCGGCTGCGCGTCGACGACGATGACCCCGGGCCCGTGCCCGCGTGGCAGCCGTGGTCACCGGCGCCGAACGCCCCCGTCTACCTGCAGTACACCTCCGGCTCGACGTCCGCGCCGCGCGGCACCCAGCTCACCCACGCCAACCTGCTCGACAACTCGCACGCCGTGCAGGAGGCGCAGGGCAGCGACCCGGACAGCGTCAGCGTCACCTGGGTCCCCGCCTACCACGACGACGGCCTGATCCAGGGGCTGCTGCAGCCGATCTTCGTCGGCTACCGCAGCGTCCTCATGGCGCCCGAGCACGTCGTCGCCCGCCCGCTGTCCTGGCTCGAGGCGATCACCCGCCATGGCGGCACCCACGCGGGCGGCCCCAACTTCATCTACGAGCTGTGCCTGCGCAAGATCGACGACGACGCGCTCACCCGCCTCGATCTCGCCCGCTGGCGGTTCGCCTACAACGCCGCCGAGCCGATCCGCTGGCAGACCCTGACGCGCTTCCACCAGCGCTTCGGCCCGCGCGGCTTTGGCTGGACGTCGTTCGCCCCGTGCTTCGGCCTCGCGGAGGCCACGCTGATGGTCACCTCGAAGAACGACCGGCGCGGCCCGACCCTGCTCAGCCTCGACGGCGCGGCGCTCGATGCCGGCCGTGTCGTCGTCGCCGCGGGCGGGCGCGAGACCGCCGGTGTTCGCACCCTCGTGGGGTGCGGCACCCCGATGGGCCGCGCGCGCCTGCGCTTCGTCCGCCCGGCCACCGCCGAGCCCTGTCCGCCGGACGAAATCGGCGAGCTCTGCATCGCCGGCCCATCCGTCGCCCGCGGCTACCTCGGCCGCCCGCGCGAGACCCACGAGACGTTCGGCCTCGAGCTCCCGGGCGAGCCCGGCACGTTCCTGCGCACCGGCGACCTCGGCTTCGTCCACGGCGGCGAGCTGTTCGTCACCGGCCGCCACAAGGACCTCATCATCATCCGCGGCGAGAACCGCTACCCGCAGGACATCGAGTGGACGGTCGAGGCCTGCCACCCGGCGATCCGCCCCGGCGGCGTGACCGCGTTCGCGACCGCCGGTGACGCTGGCGAGTCGCTCGCGATCGCCGCCGAGGCGCAGGAGGTCGACGCCGAGCACGCCGCCGAGGTCGTCGCCGCGATCCGCCGCGCAGTCGCGCAGGCGCACGAGCTCACCGTCTCGGCGATCGCCCTGCTGGTCCCGGGCACGCTGCCCAAGACCTCGAGCGGCAAGCTGCAGCGCGCCGCCTGCCGCGACGCCTTCCTCGCCGGCGAGCTGTCATGCGTCGCCGCGTGGCGCGAGCCCGAGGCGCCTCCCGCGGCCGAGCTCCCCGCGTCCGCGCCCCCCGCCGCGGCAGGTCCGGCGCGCCGCCGCGCCCCCGAGATCGCTGCCTGGCTCCGGGCACACCTGGCGCGCGAGCTCGGCGTCGCTGCGTCGGCCGCCGGCGGCGAGACCTTCGCCGACCACGGCCTCGACTCGGCCGCCGCCGTCGCCCTGGCCGCGGCGCTGGGCGACTGGCTCGGCGTCGACCTGCCGCCCGTCATCGCCTGGGATCACCCCACGATCGACGCCCTCGCGCGCCACCTCGGCGGCGACGCGCCGCCGCGATCGCCCGTCGTGGCGCCCGGGGCTCTCGGCGACGAGCCGCTCGCGATCGTCGGCATCGGCTGCCGGTTCCCCGGCGGCGCGGACACCCCCGAACAGCTCTGGCAGCTGCTCCGCGCCGGAGGCGACTCCCTCACCGCACCGCCCGCGGGCCGCTTCCCCGGGGCGCCCGGCGCCGCCACGCTGCGCGGCGGCTACCTCGGCGCGATCGAGGACTTCGACCCCGAGTTCTTCGGGATCAGCCCGCGGGAGGCGCGCGCGCTCGATCCGCAGCAACGCCTGCTCCTGGAGGTCAGCTGGCACGCGCTCGAGGACGCCGGCGTCATCCCGGCCGACCTGCGCGACACGCCCGCCGGCGTGTTCGTCGGCGTGTGCAGTGACGACTACCGCCGCCGGCTCGAGCGCACGGCCGCCGCCGATCTCCACCAGGTCACCGGCACGGCCCACGCGATCGCCGCCGGCCGGCTGTCGTACCTGCTCGGCCTCACCGGGCCGAGCCTCGCCGTCGACACCGCTTGCTCGTCCTCGCTCGTCGCCGTCCATCTCGCCTGCACCAGCCTGCGCCGCGGCGAGTGCGACCTGGCGATCGCCGGCGGCGTCAACGTGCTCCTGGCCGCCGACACCACGCGGGTGTTCGCCGAGGCCGGCATGCTGTCGCCCGCGGGCCAGTGCCGGGCGTTCGATGACGCCGCCGACGGCTACGTCCGCGGCGAGGGCTGCGGCATCGTGGTGCTCGAGCGGCTCTCGGTGGCACGCGCCCGCGGCCGGTTCATCCACGCGGTCATCCGCGGCACGATGGTCAACCAGGACGGCCGCAGCAGCAGCCTGACCGCGCCGCGCGGTCCCGCGCAGGAGGTCGTCATCCGGCGGGCGCTGTGCGACGCCGGGCTCGCGCCCCAGGACGTCGGCTACGTCGAGGCCCACGGCACCGGGACCCCGCTCGGGGATCCGATCGAGCTCGGCGCGCTGGCCGGCGTGTTCGGCGGCCGGAGCACGCCGCTGTGGGTCGGCTCGATCAAGAGCGCAATCGGCCACCTCGAGGGCGCCGCCGGGATCGCGGGCCTGATCAAGGCCGCGCTGTGCGTCCGCCACGGCGAGATCCCCGCCCAGGCCGGCTTCGACACCCCGACCCGCCGCTTCGCCTGGGATCGCGCCACCCTGCAGGTGCCACGCGCCCGCGTCGCGTGGCCCGACGCCCGACGGGTCGCCGCCGTCAGCTCGTTCGGCCTCGGCGGAACCAATGCCCACGTCGTCGTCGCCGCCGAGGCGTCGCCGGTCGTCGTCAAGGTCGCCGCGGACCCGCGCCCCGCGACACTCGCCAGGCAGCTCCCGGCGCCGCACCTGCTCGTCCTCTGCGCCCGCAGCGACGCGGCGCTCCGCGAGCTGGCCCAGCGCTACGCCCGGCTGCTCGAGGGCGAGGACTTCGCCGATCCGGCGGCCGTGGCAGCGCTGTGCCGCCGCGCCGCGCGCGAGCGCAGCGACTTCGCCAGGCGCTTCGGCGTCGCCGGCGCCAACCGGGACGAGCTGCGCGCCCGGCTCCTCCACCCCGAGCCCACCGCCGCGCCGCGCCCCGGCCTCGGCTTCCTGTTCACGGGCCAGGGCTCGCAGCACCCCGGAATGGGCCAGGCGCTCTACCGCGACGAGCCGGTGTACCGCGCCGTGCTCGACCGCTGCGACGAGGTGCTCGCGCCCGAGCTCGGCACGTCGATCCTCGCCGAAATGTTCGCCGACCCGGCGCGCTCGCGGCTCACCGAGACCCGGTTCGCGCAACCCGCGCTGTTCTGCCTCGAGGTCGCGCTCGCCGCGCTGTGGCGCGCCTGGGGCGTCGAGCCCGAGATCGCCGCCGGCCACAGCATCGGCGAGCTCGCCGCGGCCCACGTCGCCGGCGTGTTCAGCCTCGAGGACGGCCTGCACCTGGTCGCCGCGCGAGGGCGGCTGATGCAGTCGCTCCCCGCCGGCGGCGGCATGCTCGCCGTGGGGATGGGCGAGGCGCGCGCCGCCGCGCTGCTCGCCGGCCAGGACGGCCTCGCCATCGCCGCCGTCAACAGCCCGCGCCAGGTCGTCGTCGCCGGCCGGCTCGATGCGCTCGACGCGCTCGCCACCCGGCTCACCGCCGAGGGGATCCAGGCCCGCTCGCTCGCCGTGTCCCACGCGTTCCACTCGCCGCTCGTCGAGCCGATCCTCGCCGCGTTCGCCGCCGCGGCCGAGCGCATCACCTTCCACCCCCCGCGCATCCCGCTGGTCGCGGGCACCACGGGCCGCCTCGCCGGCGACGAGCTCGCCGGCAGCGCCTACTGGGTCGGCCAGCTCCGCGCGCCGGTGCGCTTCGCCGACGCGCTCGCCACCTGCCGCGACCATGCCGGCGCGCTCCTCGAGATCGGCCCCGGCGCCGGCCTCACGGCCGTGGCCCGTCAGTGCTTCTCGGGCAGCGATGCCGTGATCGCCCTGTCCAGCCTGTCGCGCGCGCCGGATCGCCAGCAGATGCGCGAGACCCTCGCCGCGCTGATCACCTACGGCGTGTCACCGGACCTCCGCGCCGTCCTAGGCGACGGCCCACCCGCCGCCCGCGTCGCGCTGCCGGGATATCCGTTCCAGCGGCGACGCCACTGGATCGACGATGTCGAGGTCGACGACCGGCGTGCCCGTCCTCGACCCGGCGCGCCGCGGGTCACGAGATCGCCCGTGCACGGCGCCGTGCTCGTCGAGACCCACGTCACCGGTCCGCAGGATCTGGCGGAGCCGGCCCTCGGTGCCGCGATCGTTGCCGCCGTGACCCCTGGCCTCGGCTGGGGCGCCGCGCGCCTGGAGGATCTCCAGATCGATCCGCTCGAGCCGCGGATCGCGGCGTCCGTGACCAGCGGTGCGCCCGCCCGCGTCCTGCAGGTCGTCTTCACCGGCGACGGCGACGCCGCGCGGGTAGGCGTACAGGTCGTCAGCTTCGCGCCCGATCGCCCCGCCGAGCCGGCCAGCAGCCACGCCCGCGGCAGCGTCGAGCGCACCGACCGCCCCGCCCACGCCGACTGGTTCTACCGGCTCGCCTGGCGCAGCACCCCGATCTTCGGTCGCCTGCCCGGCGGCCCGGCGGCGCTCTCGGCGCTCCCGGGCGAAGACCTCGCCGCCGAGGACCGCGCCGCCCTGGCGCGCTACGAGGCCGCTGACTCCCGGCTCTCGGCGCTGGCGAGCGATCTCGTCGTCGCCGCGCTGGTGCGTGGCGGCCAGCGCCTCGCCCCCGGCGTCCGGCTTGGCCTCGACGATGTCGTGACCCAGCTCGGCGCGCGTCCCAGCCACCGCGGCCTGGTGCGCCGCATGCTCGAGATCCTCGCCGAGGATCGCGTGCTGGCGCCGGTCGGCCCCGACGGCTGGGAGGTCGCGCGCGCCCCGCAGGTGCGCGACGCCCGCGAGCTCGGCCGCGCGCTCGCCGAGCTCCAGGTCGAGCTCGGCGACGTCGCCCCGGGCGAGATCGCCCTGCTCGCGCGCAGCGGCGAGCGCCTGATCGACGTCCTCTGCGGCGACCAGGATCCGCTCGAGCTCTTGTTCCCCGGCGGCGACACCGCGACCGCGACGCTGCTGTACACGGCCTCGCCGGTCGCCCGGGAGATGAACCGGGCGATCGGCGCCACCGTGGACGCGCTGACCGCTCGCGCGACCGGCGGCCGTGGCGTGCGCGCGCTCGAGATCGGCGCGGGCACCGGCGGCACCACGCGCGGGCTCCTGCCGATCCTGTCCGGGCGCAGCGTCGAATACACCTTCACCGACATCGGCCCGAGCTTCCTGCACCGGGCCCGCGAGCAGTTCGCCGCGCACGACTTCGTCCGCTACCGGCAGCTCGACATCGAGGTCGCCCCCGGCGAGCAGGGCTTCGACACCCACCGCTACGACCTCGTCATCGCCGCCAACGTCCTGCACGCCACCCGCGACCCTGCGCGCGCCCTGGCCCACGCGCGCGCGCTGCTCGCCCCCGGCGGCGTGCTCGTCCTGTGGGAGGCCACCCGCCCGACCCGGTGGCTCGATCTCACCTTCGGCCTCACCGGCGGCTGGTGGCGCGCGACCGGCGGCGAGCCCGGTTACCCGCTGATGTCGCGCGAGCGCTGGGTGGCGATGCTCGCGGAGGCCGGCTTCGCGGTCACCACCTGCGCCTCCGAGCCCTCGGCGAGCCAGGCCACGGGCCATCTCGTCCTGGTCGCTGCGGTCCCCGACGCGGCGCCGCCCGGCACCTGGCTCGTGCTCGACGACACGGGCGACCTCGGTGGCAGCGTGGCCGGCGAGCTCGGCCGGCGCGGCCACGCCGTGGCCGTGGGCGCGCGCGACGCCGACCTCGCCCAGGTCCTCGCCGAGCGCCCGATCCGCGGCATCATCCGCTGCTGCAGCGCCGACCCGGCCGGCGCCGACGACCTGACCGCGGACCGCCTGCACCGCGCCGCCGAGCGCGATGTGCGCGACATCCTCGGCATCCTCGCGGCGTGTCGCCGCGCCGTCGCGTCCCCCGAGCTCTGGCTCGTCACCGAGGGCGCCTGCCCCGGCGAGGCCGGCGAGCGCCTGCCCGGCCTCGCCCAGGCCCCGCTGCAGGGCCTGGCCCGCGTGATCCGCCAGGAACACCCGGAGCTCCGCTGCCGTCTGGTCGACCTCGACCCCGACGATCGCCCCGGGGCCCTCGACCTCCTGGCTGACCTCCTCGCCGCCGGCAGCGCCGCGCCTGACGAGGTCGCCGAGCCCGAATACCGGCTGCGCAGCGGTCGGGTCCAGGTGCCGCGGCTCATCCCCGCCGCGCCCCCCGCAGCGTCCGTGGCCGCTCCCGCGATCCGCCCCGACGCCAGCTATCTCGTCACCGGCGGCCTGGGCGGCATCGGCCTCGCGACCGCCGCGTGGCTCGTGGACCGCGGAGCCCGCCACCTGGTCCTGCTCGGCCGCGGCGGCCCGACGCCCGACGCCGAGCCGATCCTCGCCGAGCTCGCGGCGCGCGGCGTCGCCGTCGCGGTCATCCGGGCCGACGTCGCCGATCTCGACGCGCTCCGGGCCGCGCTCACCGACCTCGCGGCCCCGCTCGCGGGCGTCATCCATGCCGCCGGCATCCTCCACGAGCGCCTCCTGGTCGATCACGACTGGGCGTCGTTCGAGCGTGCCCTGGTCCCCAAGCTCGGGGGCGCCTGGAACCTCCACCTCGCCACCCGCGATCTCGCCCTCGACTTCTTCGTGATGGCCTCGTCTGGCTGCGCCCTCCTCGGGGGCGTGGGCTCCGGCAACTACGCCGCGGCCAACGCCTTCCTCGGCGCGCTCGCCCACCACCGACGCGGCCTTGGCCTGCCGGCGCTGTGCATCGACTGGGGCGCCTGGGACAACTTCGGCATGGCGCGCACGCTCGGCGCGCGGCGCCACCAGCAGTGGGGGCTCGTCGGGATCGAGACCATGAAACCCGGCGACGCCCTCGCCGCCATGGCTGCGGCGCTCGCCGGCGGCGCCATCCAGCTCGGCATCCTGGCGATGCGCTGGGCGCAGGTGTCCCCGCAGCCGCTCCTCGCCGAGCTCCGCGCCACGGACCGCGCCGCACCCCCCGCAGCGGTCCATGCGCACGACGGCGGGCTGCTCGCCGAGCTGCGCGGCTTCGCCGCCGGCGTGCTCGGCCTGCCGGTCGACGCGGTCGACCCCGGCCAGGACCTCGTCGCGCACGGCCTGGACTCGCTGATGGCGATCGAGCTGCGCAACCGGATCGCCACCCGCTGGCGCGCCCCCCTCAGCTTCGGGCGCCTGTTCGACGGCATGTCGCTCACCGAGATCGCCGCCCGCCTCGAGCGCGCGCTCGCCGGGTCCATCGCGCCGGACGCACGGCCAACATCTCCCCCCGCGGGCCACCGCGCCGTCTCGATGTCACACGCCCAGCGCGGGATCTGGCTGGCCTGCCGCCTCGATCCGGACGCGCCGACCTACCACGTGACGTTCGTGGCCCGGCTCCGCACGCCGATCCGCGTCCCCGAGCTGCGCCGCGCCGCCCAGGCGCTGCTCGACCGCCACCCCGTGCTGCGCAGCGTGTTCCGCGACGAGGATGGCCGGCCGGTGGCCTGCGCGTCCGAGGCCAGCGAGCTCGCGTTCGAGGTCTCCGACGGCACCGGATGGTCGCCCGCGCAGATCGATGGCTGGATCCGCGACGCCGGCGATCGGCCGATCGACCTCGCGCGCGGCCCGATCCAGCGGATCGCCCTGCTCCTGGGCTCCGGCATCCTGCACTGGACGATCCACCACCTCGCCACCGACTTTCAGACCCAGGCGGTCCTGGTCGACGAGCTCGAGCGGCTCTACACCGCCGCCGTCGCGGGCCGGCCGCTCGTCCTGCCCGAGGAACCCCGCGACTACCACGACTACGTCTGCTGGGAAGCCGACGCCTACGAGCCCCGCCGCGACGCACTCGCGGCCTACTGGCGCGGCGCCCTCGCCGGCGCCACGCTCGACGTCGCCGTGCCGGCGCGCCCGACGCATCCGCGCCACCGCGGGTCGCGCAGCGAGGCGCACGACTTCCGCGTCGCCCCCGCGCTCGCGGCCCGGCTCCGGCAACTCGCACGGCGCGAGCACGTCACCCTGTTCACGAGCCTGCTCGCCGGCTGGGCGGCGGTGCTTGCCCGCCACAGCGGCCAGCGCGACCTCGTCGTCGGCACGCCGGCTTCGATGCGCCTCGCACCCGGCCTCGAGCGGATCGTCGGCTGCTGCATCAACCCCGTCCTCTTGCGCCTCGATCTCGCCGGCGATCCGACGTCCGCGCAGCTCCTGGCCCGCGTCCACGCCCAGGTCCACGCGGCGCTCGAGCACGGCGCGTTCCCCTACGCCGAGGCGCTGCGCAGCTGCCCCGAGCGCGACACCGCCCTGCGCGTCGGCTTCGTCCTCGACCAGGCGCGGCAGGCCCTCACCACCGACGCCCTGTTTGGCGACGTCCTCGCGATCGGGCAGCGCGGCATGGACGAGCACCTCCACCTCTCGATCTTCGATCTCGGCGGCGATGTCTCCGGCCGCCTGATCTACGACCCGGCCTGGTTCGAGCCCGCGACCATCGCCCGCCTCGCCGACCACTTCCTCCACGCGCTCGCCGCGCTGTGCGACGCGCCGGTGGAGCGCCCCGGTCTGCCGCCCGTGCTGTCCGACGCCGAGCGGCGGGCCGTCCTCGCCCTCGGCCAGGGCCCCGCCGCCCCCTGGTCTCCCGCCTGCCTCCACGAGCTCGTCGCCCGGCAGGCCCTGCGGACCCCCGGCGCGATCGCGATCGCCACGGCGGACCGCACCCTGACCTACGCCGAGCTCCTGGCCTGCGCGCGCGGCCTGGCCTGCCGGCTCCGCGCGCACGGCCTCGGGCCGGACGTCCCCGCCGCGATCTGCATGGCCCGCGGCGCGGACCTCGTCGTCGGCGTCCTGGCGATCCTCCTGGCCGGTGGCGCCTACGTCGCCGTGGATCCCGCGCTCCCCCCTGCCCGCCAGCGCGCGATCCTCGACGATGCACTCGCCGGCGCCTCCGCCCGGCTCGTCGTCGTCGATCGCGACAGCGCGCTCGCCGTCCCGCCCGGTGTCATCGCGCTGTCCCCCGAACCCGGCGACGTCGCCGGCGCTGCCGGCGCTGCGCCCGACGTCCTCGTCGATCCCGCCGGCCTCGCCTACCTCATCTACACCTCCGGCTCCACCGGCCAGCCCAAGGGCGTGGCCGTCCCGCACGGCGGCGCCGTCGCCCTGGTGCGGTGGGCGCTCGACGCATGGGGCCCCGAGACGTTCGCAGGCACGCTGCTGTCGACGTCGCTGAGCTTCGACATCTCGGTGTTCGAGATCTTCGCCCCGCTGGTCAGCGGCGGCGCCTGCATCGTCGTCGACCACGCCCTCGCGCTGGTCGGCGGCGCGCCGCACCCGGTCACGTTCCTGAACAGCGTCCCCTCGGTCGTGCGCGAGCTGCTCGCCCAGACCGCGCTGCCGCCCTCGATCACCCACGTGGCGCTCGCCGGCGAGGCGCTCCCGCGCGAGCTCGTCACCGCCGTGCGCACCAGCGGGCAAGCCAGGGTCGTCCGGATCTTCAACGGCTACGGCCCCTCGGAGACGACGATCTACTCCGTCGTCGCCGACCTCGACCTCGCCGAGCTCGGGCCACCGCCGATCGGCCGGCCGGTCGCCGGGACCCGCGCCTACGTCCTCGACGACGACCTCGAGCCCGTCCCGCCGGGCGTCGCCGGCGACCTCTACATCGCCGGCGCCGGCGTCGCGCGCGGCTACCTCGGGCGGCCCGGCCTCACCGCCGCCAGCTTCCTCCCCGATCCGTTCGGCTCCGGGCGCATGTACCGCACCGGCGACCGCGCCCGGCACCGCCCGGACGGCCAGCTCGAGTACCTCGGCCGCCGCGATCATCAGCTCAAGATCCGCGGCGTCCGGATCGAGCTCGGTGAGATCGAGGCCACCCTGCGCCAGCACCCTTCCGTCGACCACGCCGCAGCGATCGCCCGCGCCACCGGCCCGCACCAGCTCGAGCTCGTCGCGTACGCCGTCGCGCCCGGCGCCGACGCGCGCGCGCTGCGCGACTTCCTGGCGGCCCGCCTGCCTGGCCCCGCCGTCCCCGCCGCCGTGATCGTCCTCGACGCCATGCCGCTCAACGCCAGCGGCAAGCTCGACCGCCGCGCCCTCGCCGACCGCAGCCGCGATCACCAGCCCGTCGCCGGCGGCTTCGTCGCCCCCCGCACCGACCTCGAGCGCCGGGTCGCCGATCTCTGGCAAGATGTCCTCGGCGTCACGCGCGTCGGCGTCGATGACCGCTTCACCGAGCTGGGCGGCCACTCCCTGCTCGCGACGCGGATCGTCGCGCGGATCCACGACGCCCTGGCGATCGACCTCCCGCTGCGCGAGTTCTTCGCCCGGCCGACGGTGGCTGGCCTCGCCGACGCCCTCGAGGCTCGGCTGCTGCTCGCGCGCATGCAGGCGCCCCGCGCTACCCCCGACGCGATGGAGACCGGAGAGCTGTGATAACTGTGACGTCCTCGCTGCAGCAAGTCCTCCGCGACCTCGACGCCGCCGGCGTCACCCTGTCGCTCGCGGGCGAGTCGTTGCGGTTCGCCGCCCCGCAGGGCGCGATGACCCCGGCCCTGCGCGAGCGCCTCCTCGCGCACAAGCCCCAGCTGATCGAGCTCCTGCGCACCGGCCCGGTCACCTCGCAGGCGATCGCCACCGCCACGCGCCCCGCGCGGATCCCGCTGTCGTTCGCACAGCAGCGCCTGTGGTTCCTCGATCGCATCGGCAGCGGTGCGGCCTACAACATGGCGTGGTACCGGCGCCTGTCCGGCGCGCTCGACGCCGGCGCGCTCGAGCGCGCGTTCTCCGCGATCGTCCGCCGCCACCAGAGCTTGCGCACCACGTTCCACAACCACGACGGGGAGCCCTACCAGCGCGTCGAGCCGCCGGCGGACTTCGGCCTGGCGCGTATCGACCTCGACGGCCTCGCGCCGGACGCCCAGGTCGCCCGGCTCTCTGCGCTCTGCGCCGAGGACGCGCTGCGCCCGTTCGACCTCGAGCGCGACCTCCCGCTGCGGGCCACGCTGATCCGGCTCGGCGACCGCGAGCACGTGCTGCTCCTCGCCATGCATCACATCGCCTCCGATGGCGCCTCGATCGGCGTGCTCGAGCGCGAGCTGCGCGCGCTCTACGCCGGCCTGTCCGCCGGGGCCGCCGCCGAGGCCGCCGCCGGGGCGATCGATCTGCCCGCCCTGCCGGTCCAGTACCCGGACTTCGCGCTCTGGCAGCGCGACCGCTTGCGCGGCGAGCCGCTCGAGGCCCTCCTGCGCTACTGGGAGCAGCGACTCGCCGGCGCCCCCGTCCTCCACCGGCTTCCGCTCGACCATCCGCGCCCCCCGGAGCTCGGGGTCGCCGGCGACATTGTCCGCTTCGACCTCGATCACGCCACCACCCAGGAGCTCCGTGAGCTCGCCCGCGCCACGGGCACCACGCTGTTCGCCGCCCTGCTCAGCGGGTTCTTTGCCGTCATCTCCCGGCTCGGCGGCCAGGACGACATCCTCGTCGGCGTGCCGGTCGCCAACCGCACGCGCCGGCAGCTCGAGCCGCTGATCGGCTTCTTCGTCAACACCCTCGTCCTGCGCGCCGACCTGTCCGCTGACCCGGCGTTCCGCGACCTCCTCGCCCAGGTCGCGGCCACTAGCGAGCAGGCCTTCGCCCACCAGGACCTCCCGTTCGAGATTCTGGTCGACGCCATCCGGCCCGAGCGCGACCTGGCCTACAACCCGCTGGTCCAGCTCGCGATCGTGCTCCAGGAGGAGCCGCTCGCCGGGTTCGCGCTCCCCGACCTCCGCGTCGGCCCGCCCGAGTTCGAGGGCCTGGCCGCCCGCCTCGACCTCGAGCTCCACCTCTGGCCCGCCGAGTCCGGCCTCGCCGGCCACTGCATCTACCGCCGCGATCTGTTCGCGCGGGCGCGCGTCGAGTCCCTCGTCGGCCAGTTCCAGCGCCTGCTCGCCCACGTCGCGCTCCGCCCCGACCTCCCGGTCTCGCAGATCCCGCTGCTCGCCCCGTCCGAGCGCCACCGCCTGCTCACGCCGTGGAACATCACGCGGACCGGGTTCCCCGCCGATCGCTGCACCCACGACCTGGTCGCCGAGCAAGCAGCGCATGCCCCCGACCGCCTCGCCGTCGTCTACGACGGCCACCCCGAAGCCTTGACCTACGGCGAGCTCCTCGCCCGCGCCTACCGCCTCGCGCATCACCTGCGCGCCCACGGCGTCGTCCCCGGTGACCTCGTCGGCATCTATCTGGAGCGCAGCCCGGCCCTGATCACCGCCATGCTCGCCGTGCTCGCCGCCGGCGCCGGCTACGTCCCGCTCGATACCTCGTACCCCGAGCGCCGGATCGGCTTCATGATCGAAGACACGCGGATGCGCGCCGTCGTCACCGACGCGGGCCTCGCGGCGCGCCTCCCGGCCGTCGCGTCCCCGGTCGTCAGGATCGACGCCGACGCCGACGCGATCGCCCGGCGCCCCGACGTCGCCCCGGAGGTCCCGCAGCACGCCGGTGACGTCGCCTACGTCATCTACACCTCCGGCTCCACCGGCACGCCCAAGGGCGTCGCGGTCGACCACCGCGCGATCAACCGCCTCGTCCGCGACACCGACTACATCGCGCTCGGGCCCGACGACCGCGTCGCCCAGGCCTCGAACGCCTCGTTCGACGCCGCGACCTTCGAGATCTGGGGCGCCCTCGCCAACGGGGCCACGCTCGTCGGCATCCCCCGCGAGATCCTGCTCGAGCCCGGCGAGCTCGCGGCGTGCCTCCGGCGCCACCGGATCGGCGCGCTGTTCGTCACGACCAGCCTGTTCAACCAGATCGCCCGCGCAAAGCCCGACGCGTTCGCCACCCTCGACCACCTCCTGTTCGGCGGCGAGGCCGTCGACGTGTCGGCCGTCCGCCGGGTCCGCGAGCACGGCGCGCCGCGGCGCCTCCTGCACGTCTACGGCCCGACCGAGTCGACGACGTTCGCGACCTGGCACCTCGTCACGGACGTCTCGCACGACGCCGCGACGATCCCGATCGGCCACCCGCTCGCCAACACCACCGCCTTCGTCCTCGATCGCCACCGCGAGCCCGCACCGCTGGGCGCCCCCGGCGAGCTCTACCTCGGCGGCGACGGCCTGGCCCACGGCTACCTGGGCCGCGACGAGCTCACCCGCGAGCGGTTCGTCGACAACCCGTTCGGCCCCGGGCGGCTCTACCGGACCGGCGACCTGGTCCGCCAGCGCGCCGACGGCGCGATCGAGTTCCTGGGCCGCGTCGACCAGCAGATCAAGCTGCGCGGCTTCCGGATCGAGCTCGGCGAGGTCGAGGCCGTCCTGCGCGCGCACCGCGGCATCCAGGACGCCGCCGTCGCCCTCCGCCAGGACCCACCCGGCGACAAGCGACTGGTGGCCTATCTGGTCCCCTCCGACCACGCCTACGAGCTCGCCGTCGACGAGCACCTCGCCAGCTGGCAGACCCTGTACGAGGCCACCTACGGCGGGGCGACCCGCGCCGCGCCCGAGTTCAACCTCGCCGGCTGGAGCAGCAGCTACACCGGCCAGCCGATCGGCGACGCCGCGATGGCCGAGTGGGTCCAGTACATCGTTGCGGACCTCCGCGCGCTCGCGCCCGCGCACGTGCTCGAGATCGGCTGCGGCACCGGCCTGTTGCTCGGACGCCTGGCGCCCGACTGCGAGCGCTACGTCGGCACCGACTACTCCGCCCAGGCCGTCGCCCTGATCGAGCGCCTGCGGCAGACCACCCCCGCGCTGTCCCACGTCCACGTCGAGCGACGCATGGCCGACGACTTCACCGGCCTGGCGCCCGGCAGCTTCGATCTGGTCGTCGTCAACTCGGTCGTCCAGTACTTCCCGGACGTCCGCTACCTCGTGCGGGTGCTGACCGGCGCCTGCCGCCTGGTCCGCCCGGGCGGCCACGTCTACGTCGGTGATGTCCGCGACCTGCGCCTGCTCGGCGCGTACCACGCGTCGATCTTGTGGCACCAGCGCGGCGGCGCGATCGCGTGCAACGAGCTGGCCCGCCGCGTCCAGGCGCGGATCGAGAACGAGGAGGAGCTGCTCGTCGATCCGGCGCTGTTCGCCGATCTCCCCGCGCTGATCCCCGAGGTCACCGCCGTCTCGATCGCACTCCAGCGCGGCAGCCACCACAACGAGCTGACCAAGTTCCGCTACCAGGTCACCCTGCGGATCGGCGGCGCCGCGCCCGCGCCGCTCGCGCGTCCGGACGCCCGGACCTGGGCCGCGGAGTGGACCATCGACCGCGTCGAGGCCACCCTGCAGCGCGACGCCCCGGAGTCCCTGCTGCTCCGCCGGATCCCGAGCAGCCGCCTCGCCCACGATCTTGCGCTCGTGCGCTGGCTCGCAGGCGATCCGGGCCGCCCGGGAGCGCCCGAGCCGGCCGAGCCGCGCGACCCCGGCATCGACCCGGAGCACCTGATCGCGCTGGCCGAGCGCGCGGGCTATCGCGCGGCGATCCGCAGCGTCCTCGATCACCCCGGTGCGTTCGACGCCGTGTTCGTGCGCAGCCCCGCCGACCCGCGGTTCCAGCTCGACCTGCAGGCGGCGGCCGCCGGTCCGCGCGCGCGCAAGCTCGATGCCTGCGCCAGCCACCCCCTGCTCGGCCAGGTCGGGCGCAGCTTGATCCCCGCGGCCCGCGAGCACGTCGCCGCCAGCCTGCCCGACCACATGGTCCCCGCGGCGTTCGTCGTGCTCGATCACCTGCCGCTCACGCCCAACGGCAAGCTCGATCGCGATGCGCTCCCGGCGCCGAGCTCGTCCCGGACCCACGACCACGCGCGTACCGCGCCCGGGACCGAGCTCGAGCGGCGGCTCGCGCAGATCTGGTGCAACGTCCTGGGAGTCGCCGAGGTCGGCCTCGAGGACAACTTCTTCGACCTCGGCGGCGATTCGATCCGCAGCATCCAGATCGTCACGCGGGCCCGGCAGAGCGGCATCGAGCTCTCGACCCGGCAGATCTTCGCCGCCCCCACGCTCGCCGCCCTCGCAGCCCTCGCGACCCTCGCGCAGGGCGCCGGTGACGCGCCGGTCAGCCCGGGCGCCGCGCCACTGACCCCGATCCAGCGCTGGTTCTTCGCCGCTGGCCCGGCCGATCACTTCAACCAGTCCGTCCTCGTCGAGCTGGACCCCGACGCCGAGCCGGCGCGGCTCGAGCGCGCGCTCCACGCCGTCGTCCTCCACCACGACGCCCTGCGCGCGCGCTTCGTCCCGGGCGATGCCCCGGGCAGCTGGGAGCAGCGGACCGGCGAAGCCGACCGGCCGCTCCCGCTGCTCGTCGCCAGCTCCCGCGACCTCGTCGCCGATACCGCCGCGCTCCAGGCTGGCCTCGAGATCGGCGCCGGCCGGCTCGTCCGCGCCGGGCTGTTCACCCGCCGCGATCGCCCGCCCGCGCTCCTGATCGCCGCGCACCACCTCGCCGTCGACGCGGTGTCCTGGCGGATCCTGCTCGCCGATCTCGAGCTCGCCTACCAGCAGCTCGGCGACGGCGATGCCGTCCGGCTCCCGGACACGACCGCCTCGTTCGCGGTCTGGGCGCGCTGGCTGGCCGGCCACGCGCCCGGCCTGGTCGCCGGCGAGCTCGCGCACTGGTGCGACGCCGTCCCGGCCGGGGTAGCCGCGCTGCCGCGAGACCACGGCGCGCCCGCCGCCGCCAACACCTACGGAACCGCCGCCACGGTCGTCGTTCACCTCGACGAGGCCGCCACCGACGACCTCGTGCGCCGCGTCCCGGCCGTCACGCGTGCGCGCGCCGAGGAAGTCCTGGTCGCGGCCTTGCTGCGTGCGCTCGGCGACTTCACCGGCGAACCCGGAACGTGCATCGCCATGGAGGGGCACGGCCGGCAGGACCTCGGCGACGGCAGCGCCCCGGCGCAGCCGGACGTCACCCGCACCGTCGGGTGGTTCACGACGCTGTTCCCGGTCCGCTTCGAGCCGCCGGCCACAGACCGCGGCGATCCGGCCGCCCTGCTCGAGCACGTCAAACAGCGGCTGCGCGCGATCCCGAACCGCGGCATCGGCTACGGCGTGCTGCGCTACCTCGGTGGCGCGCGCGAGCTCGCCGATCAGCCCATGCCCGAGGTCGGGTTCAACTACCTCGGCCCGTTCGAGATGCCGTCCAGCCGCGCCGGCGCGCTGATCCGCGGGCTATCGCGTGAGCCCCACGCGCCCGATTGCGCCCCGGATCGCAAGCGGCCCCACGTGCTCGACCTCGCCGCCCTGATCCTGGACCGCCGGCTCGAGCTGCGCTGGACGTTCAGCGAGGCGCTGCACCGCCGCGCGACGATCGAGGCGCTCGCCCAAAGCCACCTCGACGCGCTCCACGCGCTGGTGTCGTCGTGCCTGGCCCGGGGTCCGCGAAGCTTCGCGACCCATGACTTCTCGGCGTCGACCCTCGACCAGGGCGCGCTCGACGATCTGCTCCGGCGGCTCGCGCCGCGAACTGGCTCTTGACCGAGGTGCCCCATGCTCATCCAGATCGACCGCAAGCAGCCACGCCACCGTCCCCCGACCGGCCGGGCCGACGTCCTGATCCTGGGCCACTACGACGCCGGCTTCGCCGCGCACGAGCGCGCGCTGCGCGGGCGGGGCGAGGCCTCCGGCGATTACCGCAACCTCCGCAATGACTTCATCACGCTGGGTGGCGAGCGGCTGTCGTACCTCGACGTCTACAACCGCCTGAGCGGCCGCACGCTGCACTGGACCGAGATGCTCGGCACCGCCGCGGCCGTGCTCTGCAGCTACCTGGCTCGCCAGGGCGTTCACGCGATCCCCGGCAAGTTCTGCGTCAGCGAGCGCGCCGAGCTCGATGCCCTGCTCGCCTCCGGGATCCCCGTGATCGCGCTGACGACCACGCTCTACCTCGACCCGACGATCGCCGAGGAGGTCGTCGCGTACGTCCGCGCGCGGGCGCCCGACGCCTGCATTGTGCTGGGGGGCCCGCTGCTCGACAACCTCCACCACAACCTCGAGGCCGCCGACCTGGCGATGGTGCTCGACGACATCGGCGCCGACGTGTACGTGCTGGAGCGGCAAGGCGAGAAGACCCTGGTCGAGATCGTCCGCTGCGTGTTGCGCCGCGGCGACCTGCGCGGCGTGCCGAACTGCTTCGTCCGCGGCGCCAGCGGCGGCTTCGAGCGCGGCCAGGCCGCCCCCGAGAACGTCCCCCTGGTCGAGTCCGCGATCGACTGGACCCTGTTCCCCGATCGCACGATCGGCGCTGCGGTGCAGACCCGCACCGCCTTCGGCTGCCCGTTCAAGTGCACCTTCTGCGACTACCCGATCCGCGCCGAAGGCAAGTGGAAGACCTACGACATGGAGACCATCGAGCGTGAGATGGCCGCGCTCGACGCCCGGCCCGGCGTCAGCGACGTGGTGTTCATCGACGACACCTTCAACTTTCCGATCCCGCGGTTCGTCAAGATCCTCGAGATGATGATCCGGCGGCGGTTCTCGTTCCGCTGGTACTCGTACTTCCGCTGCAACCTGGCGACCCCGGAGATCGTCGCGATGATGCGGGAGAGCAACTGCGGCGGCGTGTTCCTCGGCATCGAGTCCGGCGACGACCACGTGCTCGACATCATGAAGAAGAGGTCCACCGCCGCCGAGTACGTCCGCGGCATCGGCCTGCTCAATGCCGCCGGGATCGCCTCGTTCGCCTCGCTGATCGTCGGCTTCCCCGGCGAGACCCGCGACAGCGTCGATAACACCATCCGCCTGCTCAACGAGACCCGGCCGACGTTCTTCCGCGGCGAGATCTGGTACTACAACCACCGCTCCCCGATCTTCGCGCAGCGCGAGGAGCTGCGCATCGAGGGCAACGGCTACCGGTTCCGGCACGCCAGCATGAGCTGGGAAGAGGCCTGCGAGCACGCGATCCGGATGTTCGACGAGGTGCACGGTTCGACCTGGCTGCCGATGTACGATGTCGACTTCTGGAGCCTGCCCTACCTGCGCGGCGTCGGGCTGCCGCTCGCCGACCTCCAGGCGTTCCTCGCGGGCTGCAACGAGCTCCTCGCCCTCGAGCTCGGGCTCGATCGCCCGCACCGCGACCGCGCGCGGATCGAGGACGAGCTGCGCGCGCTGTGCCAGCGCGAGCTCCGGCCCGGCCGCACCGCGCCGCCTCCGCCCGATCGCTGCGTCGAGGTCGCCCGATGACCAGCGGGCGCACCGACCACGACATCCTCGCCGTGGCGGCGCGCGCCCCCGCAAGCATCGCCGTCGCCTGCGGCGAGCGCCGCCTCGATCATGGCGGCCTGCGCGCGCGCGCCCTCGCCGTCGCCGGCGCGCTCGTCGACGCCGGCCTCGAGGTTGGCGACCGCGTCCTGCTCGGTCCGGCGCGCGACCTCGATGCGTTCCCGGCGATGCTCGGGATCTGGCTGGCCGGCGGCGTCCTGGTCCCGTTGCCCGCCGCCGCGTCCACCCCACAGGTCCAGGCGATCCGTCACGACTGCACGCCCCGCGCGCTCGTCGGCTCGTCCGCCCTGGCCCACGCGCTCGGCATGGAGGGAGCGATCGCCATCGCCCCGGACATCCCCGCCGCGGGCCCCGCGCCTGTGCCGCGCGTCTGCGCCGACGCGTACATCTTCTATACCTCGGGCACCACCGGCCGGCCCAAGGGGGTCGTCGGCACCCACGCCGCGCTTCATCAGTACGTCGTGTGGCAGGCGACCGAGTTCGCCAACGACGCCAGCGAGCGGTTCAGCCAGATCGCCCCGCTCGCCTTCGACTTCGCGCTGAAGGAGATCCTGGTCCCGCTGCTGTGCGGCGCCTCGGTGTGGATCGTCCCCGAGGCGCTCCGCCTCGACGGCCACGCCCTGCTGCGATGGCTGGGGCAGCGCGCCATCACCTCGGCGTGTTGCATGCCGCTGGTGTTCCGCGAGCTGACCGCCGCGCTGGTGAGCCTGCCGGCCGGCGAGCGGAGCGCGGCGCTCCCCGAGCTGCGCCGGCTGCACGTCTCGGGCGACATGCTGTACTGGCAAGACGTCGAGCGCTGGCGCGACGCCTGCGCGTGCGACGTCGAGCTCGTCAACATGTACGGCCCGACCGAATCGACGATCATCAAGGCGTTCTACCGGATCCCGCCCGGCCAGGGCGATCGGCCGCCCGGTCAGGCCGTGCCCGTCGGCCGACCGATCGCCGGAGCCAGCCTCCACGTGCTCGGCCCCGATGGCGCACCCTGCCGCCCCGGCGAGCTCGGCGAGGTCGTGATCGCCTCGCCGTGGCTCGCCCGCGGCTACACCGATCCCGAGCTCACGCAGGAGCGGTTCGGCGCCCCACCCGACCTCCCCGGCGAGCGCCGCTATCGCACCGGCGACCTCGGCCGCCTGAGCCCCGACGGCGTGCTCGAGCTCGCCGGCCGCGCGGACCGCCAGGTCAAGATCCACGGCGTCCGTGTCGAGCTCGCGGGCATCGAGGCCGTCCTCCGCCCGCATGCCGGCGACGTGGCCGTCGTCGCCCCCGCGATCGGTGCCCCGCTCGGCGCCGACCGCGAGCTGGTCTGCTTCTTCACCGCCCCCGAGCTCGCCGCGGCCGAGCACGCGCTGCGCGCCGCCGCCGCGCGGGCGCTGTCTCCCTCCGAGGTTCCGCGCCGCTTCATCGGCCTGCCCGCGCTGCCGCGCACCGCCAACGGCAAGGTCGACGGCGACCACTTGCTCGCGCTCGCCGGCGAGCCGTCCACCGGCGCGCCGCCGTCGGACCCCGAGCGCCTGCTCGCGTGGATGGTCGCCCGGTGGAGCGACCTGCTCCGCATCACCGCCGTCGCCGCCGACGCCAACTTCTTCGAGCTCGGCGGCGACTCGATGCAGGCGATCTCGCTCCTGCGCGCCGTGCGCCAGACCTTCGACGTCCGCCTGCGACTCGTGGACCTGCTCGGCGACATGACCCCGCGCGGCCTGTGTCGCCGGATCGAGCAACAACGCCAGCTGCCCCCACCGGAGAAACCATGGACCCCACCGGCGACACCGACGAGCGCCCCTACGTCATCGTGATCAACGACGAGGCGCAGTACTCGATCTGGCTCGAGGGCCGCCCGCTCCCCGCTGGCTGGCGGGCGGAGGGCACGCGGGGCAGCCGCGCGGCTTGCCTCGCGCACATCGACACGGCATGGACCGACATGCGCCCGCTCTCGCTGCGCCGCCAGATGGCCGAGCGCACCGCGCCGGCATCACAGGAGGAATCCGAATAGCCGCTGGATCATCCGCGCCAGATCGGGAGCTCCGTCCGCGAACACGAAGTGCCCGCCCGGGACCAGCAGCTCCGTGAATGGCCCCCGGGTCTGCGCGCGCCACGCCGAGAGCGTCGCCGGGGTCAGCTCGGGATCGTCCTTGCCGCCGAACACCAGGAGCGGCGCCGCGAGCGGAGGCTCCTCGCGGTATGCCCAGGTCGCGGCGGCGGCGATGTCGGCGCGAAGCGGCGGCAGCGCGACCTCGGCGATCTCCGGATCCCGCAGCATGCCGTCCGGATCTCCGAACAGCTCGATCACCGCGTCGAGGAAGCGCTCCCGCGGTACTGCGTGCAGCGTGCTCGCCGCCGAGGGCAGCTGCGGTGCGCTCCGCCCGCCGAGTGCCAGGAACGCGGGCCCCGGCGCCCCGCGTCGCCGCAGCTCGCGCGCGACCTCGAAGCCGACGAGCGCGCCGAAGCTCAGCCCGACCAGCGCGAACCGCCGCCCGCCGCGGCCGGGCAGCGCATCGCAGATCATCGCCACGAGCGCGCGGAGGTCGGTGAAGGGCTCCTCGGTCAGGCGGTCGCCGTGCCCGGGGTACTGGACACCGATCACCTCGACCGCCGCGTCGAAGTGCTGCCCGAAGCGAAAATACGCCGAGGCGCCAGCGCCCGCGTGCGGCAGGCAGATCAGCGAGGTCCGCGCCCCGACGGCGGGCTTGAGCGTTCGCAGCAACACCGCTTGAGCGTCCTTGGACCCGTGTCACCTGGCAGCGGGCGATGCCTTGCCCTGCGCGGTGTTCATCTCCGGTGCCGCCGCTGCCGGCTGCGGTGTGCGAGCGTCCCCGAACTCCGCATTGAGGAGCACGGGCAGAGACTTGTGATCGTTGCCAATCACGATGATCTTGGCATTGGGGGACTTCGCCAGATCGGAGGTGGCCTCCAGCGCGCCCCAGTGCAAGATCGGCACTCCCGAGATCGACTGGAACGCGGCGAGCCCCTCCGCCTCGATGATCCGGCGATCCTTCTCCAGCTGCTCGCGCCGGACCGCCTCCGCGCTGGCGAGCTTGCGCTGGATCGCGTCCTGCACGGCGACCGGCAGCACCACCCGCTCGAGCTGGACGTCGCCCTGGACCAGCCCGACGCGCTCCAGCCGCGCGGCGAAGTCCTGGTGGAGCGCCGCGAGCAGCCCGTCCTCGCTCGACGCATAGACCACCTCGGCACGGTAGCGCCCGAACACCGCCCGGACCGACGCCAGGAGCTCCGGGTCGACCAGCTTGGCGACATAGCCCGGGCCGACCTCGGCGTGCAGGCGCGGCAGCCGCCCCGGATCGACGCGAAACCGCCCCGACACGGTGACCTCGAGCGCCAGGCCGTCGGACGAGTGCACGGTGGTCTGCGAACGGACGTGCTGCAGCCTCAGGTCATAGACGTAGAGCTTGTCCCAGGGAAAGATCACGACGGTCCCCTCGCCGAACGACCGACCGGACTCCGTGCCTCCCCAGAACCTGCGCCACAGCACGCCGGCCTCGCCCGGGTGCACGGCGATGAAGATGCTCGGCGCAAGGTAGGCGACGAGCACGATCACGGCCGCGGCGACGAGCACGATGCGGCCCAGCCAGGCCCTGCGATGGGAGGCCCCTGACCCGGCGGTCGGGTGCAGTTCGCTGCTCATGCTCACCCTCGTTTGTCTCGACGATATCAGCGGGTCGGGCGCATGGATACCGTGCCAGGCGGCGCAATCTGCTGCAGGCGTGTCGCTTGTCAGGCGGCGCGGGTCCATGGGCTAATCGCCGCGGAGCTGGCCCTTGCCCCGCCTGCATTCGTTGCTCGACAGCCCCTCGCTTCGGCTCCTCGAGCGCGAGGCGGCGGGGCAGCGCCTCGAGTTCCTGCTCTACGCCCTCGGCGCCGGCGTCGCGAACGCGATGGTGCTCGCGGTGATCAACTCGTCGTCCGGCCTGGTCACGTCGACCGATGGCCGGTTCCGCGAGCTGGCGCTGTTCGTCGCGTCCCTGGCGGTGTTCGTCGTCTGCCTGCGGCGCCTGCTCTCCCGCACCTCGCGCGTGTTCGAGAACGCGGTCCATGAGATCCGGCACCGCCTGATCGCCAAGATCCGCCGCTCGAACCTGCGCTCGCTGGAGGGCGCCGGGAAATCGCTGATCTACAACCGGCTCACCGTCGACACGACGACGATCTCGCAGTCGCAGGGGATCGTGACCACCGCGTTCCAGTCGGCGATGATGTGCCTGTTCATCATCCTGTACATGTTGCTGCTGTCGTTCCCGGCCTTCGTGATCTCCGTGGTCCTGGTCGCGGGCGGCTTCTACATCCACTCGCGCAAGCAGGCCGAGGTGCTCGCCGCGTTCAAGCGCACCTCGGCGATGCAGGTCCAGTACTTCGGGCTCGCCACCTCGCTGCTCGACGGCTTCAAGGAGGTCAAGCTCAACCGCGACCGCGGCCGCGACCTCGCCGATGACCTCGACGCGAACTCGGCGATGCTCCGCGCGCTCACGCTCGACACCTACGACGCGTACCACAGCGGCTACGTGTTCTCGCAGGTGTTCTTCTATGTCCTGCTCGCGTGCCTCGTGTTCGTGTTCCCGCGCCTGGTCGAGTCCGGCTCCGACGTCGTCACGGACCTGTCCGCGACGATCCTGTTCCTGGTCGGGCCCCTGACCGCCGTGATATCCGCCGTCCCCGCGTTCACCAAGATCAACGTCGCGATCGACAACATCTACGGCCTCGAGCGCGAGCTCGATCAGCGCATCTCCGACCTCGATGATCTCGACGACCCCAGGCCGCCGATGATCGTGCCGCAGCGGATCGCGTTCCACGACGTCGGCTTCCGCTACTTCGACTCCGAGAAGCAGCTGCTGTTCACCACCGGGCCGCTGAGCACCGAGCTCCGGCGCGGCGAGATCACCTTCATCGTCGGCGGCAACGGCGCGGGTAAATCGACCCTGCTCAAGCTGCTCGTGGGCCTCTACACGCCCGAGCAGGGCTACATCAGCGTCGACGGCCAGCGCCTCGACGCGAGCAACATCGGCAGCTACCAGACCCTGTTCTCGGCGATCTTCTCCGACTTCCATCTGTTCAAGAAGCTGTACGGGATGCTGGAGACCGACGCCGTGCGCGTGCACGAGCTCCTGATGAAGTTCCACCTCGACCACAAGACGCACTACCAGCCGCCCGGGTTCTCTCGCACCGATCTGTCGACCGGGCAGCGCAAGCGCCTCGCGCTCACCGTCGCGCTGCTCGAGGACCGGCCGATCTGCGTGTTCGATGAGGTCGCCGCCGACCAGGACTCGGAGTTCCGGCGCTACTTCTATCGCGCGCTTCTCCCCGAGCTCAAGGCCGCGGGCAAGACCATCATCGTCGTGTCACACGACGATAGATATTTCGATATCGCCGACCAGATCGTGAAGCTCGAGCTCGGCCAGATCCAGGAGCTCATTCGCCCGGCGACTCCCGCCACCTCTTGAGCCAGCTCGCGCACGCCTTCCGTAAGGAACGCCGGCCCGTGTTGCAGCCCGCAGTGAATCACGCTACGTTTGGATTGTTGCGGACGTGGTCAGTGCGTAACCGCTCTCGGAGCACAATGTCGTCGCGCGCAAATCAACGTGAAGGGAGCAGCCATGGCGGAAGAGCAATCGACTGATATCGGCAGGGTGATCGCAAACGGGATCCGGCTCGCCAGTGATACTTTGATCGCACCTGGATCGAGCCAGATCCTCGACGGCAAGGTCGGCAGCGGCCTCGGGCGCTTTGCGATCGGCGCCGCCGCCCGGGCGGTGCTCGGTCCGATCGGCTGGCTGGTCGTCGGGCTCGATTCCTACGCGAAGACCACCACCGGCCGGGGGCTGCTCGAGCGCCTCACGCAGCAAGTGAGTAATACCAGTCCCGCCGCCGCCCCTGCTGCCTCAGTCACTGTCCCCCCCAAAGCCTGAGTGCTCTCGTCCGAGCGCTGACGACACGCCTTCGGCGAGTGCGTCGCTTGGTTGAGACCGCGCCCCCCCGGGCGGGCAACTCCAGTGCATCACTCGGTGCAGTGAGGCGAGAAATCTATGCGGCCTTCGTCCGGTGGTCTGGAGCAGCGGTATCGGCCGCTGACCCGGGCGAACCTGCACAAGACGCCGGAGTGGCAACGGCTCGCGAGACCGATGCGCGAGGCCATCGATGTTGTCTCGCGCGTCCTGCCATTCAGGACAAATACATATGTACTGCGCGAGCTGATCGACTGGGATCGCGTCCCGGACGACCCGATCTTCCAGCTCAACTTCGTGCAAGCGGGGATGCTGGATCCCGCCGAATACGACCAGATCGCCCGGTTGATCGCCGCCGAGGTCAGCGACGCGGAGATCGAGCATCACGCCGACGAGATCCGCCGGCGCCTCAACCCCCAACCCGACGGTCAGCTGTCCCACAACGTGCCGGTCCTGAACGGGAGCCGGCTCCGCGGCGTGCAGCACAAGTACCGAGAGACGGTATTGTTGTTCCCGGCGCAATCGCAGACCTGCCACGCCTATTGCACCTTCTGCTTCCGCTGGGCGCAGTTCGTCGGGTCCGATGATCTGAAGTTCGAGGCGCGCGACACCGCCGATCTGGTCGCCTACCTCCGCGTCCACCCCGAGATCACCGACGTGCTCGTCACGGGGGGCGATCCGATGATCATGAGCGCGACCGCGCTGGCCCGCTGCCTCGAGCCGCTGCTCCAGCCCGAGTTCGCCCACCTCCAGATCCGGATCGGCACCAAGTCGGTCGCCAACTGGCCGCACCGCTACGTCACCGACGCCGACGCCGACGACGTCCTGCGCCTGTTCGAGCGCATCAGCGGCCACGGCGGCCAGCTCGCGCTGATGGGACACTACAACCACCCGCGCGAGCTCGAGACCGACCTGGCCGTCGAGGCGGTCCGGCGGATCCGCAGCACCGGCGCGCAGATTCGCATGCAGTCGCCCCTGATCCGCCGGATCAATGACGACGCGAACACCTGGGCCCGGCTGTGGACGCAGGGGACCCGGCTCGGCTGCATCCCGTACTACATGTTCATCGAGCGCGACACCGGCCCGCGCCGCTACTTCGAGGTCCCGCTCGCGCAGGCATGGCAGATCTTCCGCGACGCCTACAAGCAGGTCTCCGGCCTGGCGCGGACGGTCCGCGGGCCGCTGATGTCCGCCTTGCCCGGCAAGGTCCTGATCGATGGCGTGGCCGAGGTCGCGGGCGAGCAGGTGTTCGTCCTCGAGCTCACGCAGGCAAGGGACCCCGAGTGGGTCCGCAGGCCGTTCTTCGCCAGGTTCGACCCGACGGCGACCTGGCTCGACGATCTGCGGCCGGCGTTCGGCGAGGCAGACTTCTTCTTCTCGGCCGGCATGCGCGATCGAGGTCACCGCTCGTCGCGGCTCAACGTGCTGTAGCGGTGGTCCCCGAGACGCTGCCGCTGACCTGCCAGCCGCTTCCCGCATCCCACCTGATGGAGCCGCGCCATGACGGTATCAAGCCTGGATTACCCTAGCGATGTCGACCCGGGCGTGATCGCCCAGGGCGCGATCGATCAGGCCCCGGCGACCGCGAGGCAGGCGCGATGCTGGGCGCTGTTCTGTCGCGACGCGAACGATCTCTCCAACAACCTCGCCGCTCGGGTCGGGTTCCCGTTCCCGGTCGACGCCGGGATCCTGTCGCACGCCGTGCGCCTGCTGATCGAGCGCCACGCGCTGCTGCGCACCCGGTTCGAGCAGCGCGACAAGCACCTGTTCCAGCGGGCGGATCTGTCGCTCGATCAGATCGCGATCACCCGCGCTGGCTCCAAGGCGCAGATCGCCGCGATCGCCACGGCGCCCTACGATCTGGCGCGGGGGCCGTTGTTCCGGCCGATCCTCGTCGGCGCGGGCGACCTCGTCGACGGCATGGTGCTGGCGTTCCACCATGCCGTGGTCGACTGGGTCAGCCTGGATCTCCTGCTCGGCGAGCTGCTCTGCGACCACGCATTGCTTCGCGACGGATCGCCGGTGACGGCGGTGCCGGAGTCCGACTACCTCCGCCATGCAGCGCGGACCGCCGGCCAGCCGCCGCCCGACGAGCTCGTGGACTACTGGCGCGGCCGCCTGACGGGGCTCCAGGGCCGCCTGGACCTGCCGCCGGTCACCACCGGGGACGCGCGCACGGCGCCGCGGAGCGTGGCCCGGGTCGTCCCGGTGGTGTTCCCGACGGCCCTGGCGCAGGCGATCGAAGCGGGAGCACGCCGACACGGAACCAGCCGGTTCGGGATCCTGCTCGCCGGCTGGGCCTGCGTGCTGGCCCGGCTCACCAACGCCGAGGAGATCGCCATCGGCACCTCGGTCGCCAATCGCGGCGCGCCTGCCACCCGGGGATTGATCGGCCCGCTCGCCGACCTGACGGTGCTGCGCTGCCGGGTCCCGCTCGAGCGCGGCTTCGCCGCGATGCTCGTCGATCTCGAGGCCCACCGCACCCGAGACCTGGCCCATGCCTCGCTGCCGATGAGCGACCTGCTGGCGCTGCACCGGAGCATCCACGGGGACGGAGCCGGGCCGCTGTGCTCCGCGGCGATGAATGCTCTCCATCGCAACCAGACGCGAACGCTCGACGGCCAGCCGATCGATCTCGAGGTCCTGTCCTTTGGCGGTGCGCGGGACGATCTGCTGCTCGAGGTCGTGCTGGGCGCCGGCTCGATCGAGGCGCGGCTGGAGTGGCGGGCCTGCCTGCTCGATCCGGCGGTCGCCGAGGCGCTGGCCACCGCCTTGCCGGCCCTGCTCGAAGCCGGCCTCGAGCACCTGGACTGTCCGATCGCGTGCCTCCCGCTGGGGGACGGGACGCCGGCGCGGCTCGAGGCCGACGCGATGGCCCCGGGCGGTCCGCCCTCGATCGCCGCCCGGTTCGAAGCGATCGCCGCGCAGCGGGCCGATGCGATCGCCCTGATCCACGGCGAGGACCGCGCGACCTATCGCGCGCTGCACCATCGCGCCGGTGCGTTTGCGGCGGCGCTACGGCCAAGCCCGGGAGCCCCCCCGGGCGTGGTGGCGATCCTGCTGGACCGCTCGATCGACCTGGTCGCAGCCCTGCTGGGCGCGGCGCGACTCGGCGCGACGTTTGTCCTGCTCGATCCCCAGGAGGCCGAGGAGCGGCTGCGCTACATGCTGACGGACAGCCGCGCGATCCGGCTGGTCTGCCGGCGCCGCCCGGCATGGCTCGACGACGGCGTAGCGATCGAGCTGGTCGAGACCTCGACCGTTCCGGCGGACGCGAGCGCGCCGCCGATCGCCGACGCGGATCCCGATCGGCCCTCGCACCTGGTCTACACCTCGGGCTCGACCGGACGCCCCAAGGCGGTCATGGCCCGGCAGACTGGGTTACTGGCGCGCCTCGACTGGATGGCGCAGGCGTTCCCGTGGCGAGCCGACGACGTCTGCTGCCAGAAGACCACGGTGGGGTTCGTCGATGTCTACGCCGAGCTGCTCGGGCCCCTGCTGGCGGGCGTGCCGCTGGTCATCGTGCCGGCCGAGTCGGCCGCGGAGCCGCGCGCCCTCGCCGCCCTGATCGAGCGCCACCGCGTCACCCGCCTGGTCGCGGTCCCGAGCCTGCTGCGGGCCCTGCTGTCCGACGTCAGCGACCCGGGGCAGAGCCTGCGATCGCTGCGCCTCTGTGTGAGCAGCGGCGAGCCGCTGCCGGTCGACCTCGCCATGCACCTGACCCGGGCGCTGCCCGCCGCCGGCCTGCTCAACCTGTACGGCTCGGCTGAGGTCTCGGCCGACGTGACCTGGCACCTGATCGATCCACAGCTCGGGGGCCGCTCGGAGCCGGCGATCTCGATCGGCGTGCCCCTCGCCGGCCACGTCATCACCGTCGCCGACCCGACGGGGAGGCCGGTGCCGATCGGCTTCCCCGGCGAGCTGCACGTCTCGGGGCCCGGTCTCGCGCACGGCTACCTCGGGGCCGACAGCAGCGCGCGCTTTCTCGAGGGCGGCACCGTGTTCCGGACCGGAGATCTCGGGCGCCTCGACGGCGACCGCCGCCTGCGCTGCCTCGGCCGGCTCGACGCGCAGATCAAGCTGCGCGGCGTCCGCATCGAACCGATGGAGATCAGTCGCGCCATCCTCGCGATCGCCGCAGAGCTCGGGGCTGCCGTCGAGGACGCGGCGGTCGTCCTGCACGGCGCGGACGGGCGAGAACCCGCGCTGGTCGCGTGGCTGATGATCGGCGAGGGCCGCGGCCCGATCGAGCTCGCCGCGATCCGGCGCGCGCTGCGGACCCGGCTGTCGACCGCGATGTGCCCGACGCGACTGGTCTGCGTCGAGTCCCTGCCGCTCACGCCGTCGGGGAAGATCGATCGGCGCGCGCTCGGCCAGCGCCCGCTCCCCGACGCGCCCCTCGAGCAGGACGGGCGATCGCTGACCGAGGCCGAGGCCCGCATCGCGGCGGTGTGGAGCGCTGTCCTCGAGCGCGAGGTCCGCTCGCCGGACGCCGATTTCTTCGGGATGGGCGGGGACTCGTTGGCCGCGATCCGGATGGCCGCCCGCCTGGGCACGGCGCTCGGTCGACCGGTGCAGATGAACCTCGTGTTCGATCAACCGATCCTCGAGGGCTTCGTCGCTGCCCTCGACCTGCGCTCCGGCTCGTCGGGCTCCCTGGTCGGCGCGTTGCCGCCGCTCTCGCCGATCGACCCCACGGTGCCGGTCCCCGCGTCGATCCGCCAGGCGATGATCTGGGCGCGCCAGCAGATGAACCCGGACGAGCTGGTGTTCAACGAGTGCGCCGTGTTCGCGCTGCGCGGGCCGCTGGATCGCCCGCGGCTGGCCGCGGCGATCGATCTGCTGGTCGCCCGGCACGAGGCCTTGCGGACGCGCCTGGTCGCCCGCGGTGGTCGTCCCCACCTCGTCGTCGACCCAGCGCCGAGCGGCGTGCTGACCATCGAGGAGCTCCGCGACCCGGCGCAGGCCGGCGCCGTCGCGCGCGCGTCCGCCCGGACGCCGTTCGCGCTCGAGGCCGACCTGCCGATCCGCGCGGTGCTGGCGGTGACCTCGCCCGACGAGGCGTCGCTGGTGATGACGATCCACCACACCGCGATCGACGGCTGGTCGTCGCGCAGGCTGATGCGCGAGCTGTCCGTGCTCTACCAGCACGGTGCCGCCGCGAACCTGCCGGCGCCGAGGTTCTCGGTGCGTGACGTCGCGGCCTGGGAGCTGGCGATCCGGGACAGCGACGAGGCGCGGCGCCACCGGGCGTGGTGGCAGGACACGCTCGCCGGCGCCACACCGTTCTCGCCGGCGTGGCGATCGCCGGCGCGGTCCCACGCCGACCCGGCGCTGGTGACCGTCGACATCCCGCTCGGTGTCGACGCGGTCCGGCAGATCGACACCCTGGCCCGTGCCCACGGCGCGACGCGGACGGCCGTGCTCCTCGCGGCCTGGGGCCTGCTCCTCGGGCGCCACCAGCGGAGCAGCGAGCTCGTGATCGCCACGCCGGTCGCCAACCGCAGGCGCGCGGATCTCGACTGCGTGGTCGGCATGCTGGCCGACCTGGCCCTGATCCGGATCCAGCTCGATCCGGACCGGTCGTTCGGCGGCTTGCTCACGCGCGTGCAGGACGCCCTGATCGGCGCCGTCCAGCACGAGCTCGCCCACTGGAGCGAGGTGGCCGCGCCCGGTTCGGGCTGGCATCCCGGAGAGGCGGGGTCCGGCGTCCGGCTGTCCTTCGTCTACCGGGACAGCGCCTCCTGGGCGCTGGAGCTGGCGGGGCTCGAGGTCGAGAGCACGCTGGTGCGCCCCCCGGTGCCGAAGCTGACGCTGGGGCTGGTGGTCGATCGTGTGGGGGAAGATCTGTCCCCGCACCTCGACGTCGACGCGCGCGTGGTGCCGATCGAGGTCGCGCGCGCCCTCGCCCAGGCGTTCGGGCCCCTGCTCCTGGCGCTGGATCTGGACGCGCGCGTGTCCTCGCTCCCGGTCTCGCACGCCGTGGAAGACCGGACGCTCGCCGAGCGCTCCTCGAGCGACGCGATCGCGGTGCGCGATTCGGTGCCCGATCCCGTCGGCGATCTGCTGGACCGCCTCGCCGCATTGAACGTGCAGCTCACCGAGGATCATGGTGCGTTGAAGATCCGCGGCAAGGCGAGCGTGTTGACCGCCGAGCTCGGCGCCGAGCTGCAGGCGAACAAGGCCGCCTTGCTGGCGCGCGTGCGGAGCGGCCCCGCGGCGGTCCCGCTCGCCGAGAACCAGCGTCGCCTGTGGTTCATCTCCCAGCTCCAGCAGTCGAGCGCCGCCTTCGTGATGGCGGCTGCCTGGTCGCTGGACGACAGCCTGGCGGTGCCGGCGCTGGCGCGCGCGGTCGACGCGCTGTGCGAGCGTCACGCGATCCTCGCCGTCCGGATCGAGGAGCGGGTCGACGCCGCGGGCAAGCCGGATCCTCACCTGCGGTTCGGCGCAGGCCCGGCGCCGCGACTTCAGGTCACGACCACGCCGATCGCCGTGACGGCGGCGATGCTCGAGGACCACGCGCGCCTGCCGTTCCAGCTGACCGTCGAGCCGCCGTTCCGCATCTCCCTGAGCCGACAGCCGGGCGGCGGCTGGGTCCTCACCCTGGCGATGCACCACATCATCGGTGACCGCTGGTCGATGGGCATCCTGATGCGCGATCTGGCCGCGCTCTACGCGCAGCACCACGGCGATCCGTCGACGGCCCTCGCGCCCCTGCCGCTGTCCTACGTGGATGCCGCCCGCCGCGCCGCCCGAGCCCATGCCACGGTGGACGCTGCGGCGCTCTCCCACTGGGTCGAGATCCTGTCGGACGCGCCGCGCGATCTGGCCCTGCCGTTCGACGCGGCCCGGCCCGAGGCCCGCACCGATCAGCGGGCTGCGTTGAGCGGCGTCTTGCCCGCGGAGCTGGCCGCACGCGTCGAGGCGGCCGCCGCCCGGGCCGAGGTGACCCCCTTCATGTGGCTGCTCACCGTCCACGCGGCGCTGCTCGCCCGCTGGACCGGCCAGGACCAGATCGTCATCGGCTGCCCGTCCGGCATGCGCCGGGACGACACCCACGACCTGATCGGCTTCTTCGTCGAGACTGTGGTCCTCCCCGTCGATCTGGCGAACGACCCGAGCTTTGCCGACGCGCTGTCCGCGGTGCGCCGGACCTGCCTGGACGCGTTCGCGCGCAGGGCGGTGCCGCTGGGGCAGCTGGTGGAGCGCCTGCGGCCGCAGCGGCGGCTCAACCACGCCCCGCTGTTCGAGGCGATGTTCGTGGTGCAGACCGCCGAGATGGCCCCGTTACGGCTGGGTGGGACGGCGGTGGCGCCGATGACCGAGACGCCGATGCCGCCCGAGGTCGACCTCAACCTGGCGGTCGAGCCGGCCGGACGCGGCGAGCCCTACGGGCTGTACCTGGAGTACGACGCCACCCTGTTCCACCGGGAGACCGCGCGCGCGTTCGTCGATCATTTCGTCGCGCTGGTCGAGGCGGCGCTGGACGCCCCGTCGGCCCGGATCTCGAAGCTGCCGCTCGCGCGCGCCGCGGGGGCGGCGATGCTGGCGCAGCTCGGCCAGGGCGCGGCACCGGCGCCGACCCGGTTCGGCGATGTCGCGGCGGCGATCGCCGCGATCGCCGCCGCGCCGGCGGAGGCGCCTGCGCTGATCGCCGCCGACGGCGCGGTGCTGTCGCGCGGCGAGCTCGACCGACGGGTCGTCGCCCTGGCGGCTCGCCTCGCCGCGTCGGGCGCCACCACCGGCGAGGTCGTCGGCCTGCACCTGCCCCGCTCGGCGGACGCGGTGATCGCCATGCTGGCGGTGCTGCGCACCGGGGCTGCCTACGCCGTGCTCCCCCCCGATCAGCCGGTGGCGCGGCGATCGTCGATGATCGCGCAGGCCGGGATCCGCCGGACCATCGGGCACCCGGGGCGGGGTGAGCCGGCCTTCGAGGGGCTCCGGTGGTTCGCCGTGGAGGACGAGCCGCAGGGGCCAGCCTCGGTGCCAGCCTTGGGGCCTGCGCTGGACGTCCCGGACGGATCGGGCCCGGTCGCGTATGTCTGCTTCACCTCCGGCAGCACCGGCGCCCCCAAGGGCGTGATCGTGCCCCACGAGGGCCTGATGAACCACGCCCAAGCGATCGTCCGGGACTATGCCCTGCGATCGACCGACCGGGTCCTGCACATGGCGGAGCTCGGCTTCGATGTGGCCGGCGAGGAGATCTTCCCGACCCTGATCGCCGGAGGCACGATCGTGATCGCCGGAGCGCCGGTGAGCGAATCGCTCGACGCGCTCGATGCCCTGATCGAACAGCGCGCCATCTCCGTGGTCAACCTGCCGGCGAGCCTGTGGCATGCCTGGGTCCATCACCTCGACGAGTCGGGCCGGAGCGTTCCGCCCAGCGTGCGTCTCGTCATCGCCGGCAGCGATCGGGTGCTCGCGGAGTGCCTGTCGATCTTCCGGCGCATCGCCCCCGGGGTGGGCTTTCGCAACGGCTATGGACCGACCGAGACCACCATCACCGCGACGCTGTTCGACCCGGCGCGAGATCCCGTCGGCGAGGGCGCCGCCGTGGTGCCGATCGGTCGGCCGATCGACGGCATGACGGTCGCGGTGGTCGATGGTGATGGCTGCCCGGTCCCGGCGCACGTCGTGGGAGAGATCGTGATCAGCGGCCCGGGCGTGGCGCTCGGTCGCCTGGCGGGGGTCGGCAACGCCGACTTCGCGGCGCTCCCGGCGATCAGCGCCGGCGCGCGCTGCTACCGGACGGGCGATCTGGGCCGCGTCCGGCCCGATGGCGTCGTCGAGTTCCTCGGCCGTCGGGATCAGCAGATCAAGCTGCGCGGCTACCGCATCGAGCCCGCCGAGATCGAAGGGGTCCTGTCCACGCTCGAGGGCATCTCGGAGGCCTGTGTGCTGGCGCTGGCGCGCGGCGACGGACCGCGGCGCCTGGTCGCGTTCCTGGCCGGAACGTTCGACGCCGCGGCGGTCATGGCCCAGCTGCGCACGAGCTTGCCGGAGTACATGGTCCCGGTGGAGCTGGTGCGGCTCGAGCGGTTGCCCAGGACGACCGCGGGAAAGCTCGACCGGCGCGCGCTGCCGGCGCTGCGCCCCGAGGTCCCCGGGACCATCGCCTCCACGCCTCCCGAGGGAGCGCTCGAGCGCCTGGTCGCCGCTGCCTTCGCCGAGGTGCTCGATCTGCGGTCGGTCGATCGCGACGGCAACTTCTTCGAGCTCGGGGGCGACTCGATCACGAGCCTGCGCCTGGTCGATCGGCTCGCCCTCCGGGGCCTGCGCGCGACCGTGCGCGACGTCTTCGCCCACCAGACGGTGGCCGCGCTCGCAACCGCCGTCTCGGTCGGCCAGCGAGAGCGTTCGACCGAGCCCGGGGTCGGACCGACGTTGACCACGCCGATCCAGGCGTGGTTCCACCGCCACGTCGAGGTCGATCCCCACCACTACAACCAGGGGTTCTGGTTGCGGGTGCCCGCGGACGCGACCGAGGCCGAGCTGCGCGCCACGCTCGAGGCCGTGGTCGATCACCACGAGTGCCTGCGCTTGACCATCTCGGGCTCGGGGGAGACCGCGACGCAGTCGATCCCCGTCGAGAGCGTCGCGCCGCTGTTCGAGGTTCTCGACGACGCCACGCCCGAGCAGGTCGAGCTCGCGGCCGCCCGCATGCAGGAGCGTCTGGTTCCCGCCGAGGGACGGCTGGTCGCCGCCCTGTGGCCCCGCGGCTCCGACCGCATGCAGCTCATCATCCATCACCTCGCCGTGGATCCGGTGTCCTGGGCGGTGGTCACCGATGACCTGAGCCTCGCCTGGCAGGCGATCCGGGCCGGGGACGCTCCGGTGCTGGGCCGGTCGACCCCGTATCGCGTGTGGGCCGGCCGGCTGGCGGAGTACGCGAGCGACGCCGAGATCCGGGCGGCGGTGCCGCGCCTGGTGTCGGACCTGGTCGGCCCGTGCGCGCGGCTCAGTCCCCGCCTCCCGACGCAACCGGGGGACACGGGCACGGCCGTGTTCGCCACCGGATCGCTCGACGCGCAGCGGACCCGGGCGCTGACCCGCCACGTCTCCAGCCGCCTGGGGGCGCGCATGGACGCGGCGCTGGTGGGCGCGGTCGCGGCGGTGGCGCGCGCGCACGGAGCCGACCTGCCCCTGCGCATCGACCTGGAGAGCCACGGCCGTGCGCCGCTGTTCGACGACATCGACGTGTCGCGCACGGTCGGCTGGTTCACCGCCATCGTCCCGCTGCGCGTCCCTCCGAGCGACGCGCCGCTCGACCAGCAGGTCATCGCGGTGTCCCGGATGATCGACGCGCAGCCGTGCCACGGCCTGGCTCACGACGTGGCGTCGAGCCCGCATGCGCCTGCCGCCGTGCGCGCCGCCCTGGCCGCGGTGCCCCGGTCCGACATCCTCATCAACTATCTCGGCGTGATGGATCTCGATCCCGGGGGCAGCTTCGCCCCGGTGGCCGCATCGTCGGGGTTCGTGGTGTCCCCCCACGTGCCCCGCAGCGAGCTGGTCGAGATCAATGCCGGCATCCTGGGTGGCGCGCTGACCATCGAGATCGTCCTGCCCGCGGGCGAGGGCATGGAGGCGCTGGCAGAGACCCTGGTGGCCCAGACCGTGGGCGCGCTGGAACAGCTCGAGCGCTGCTTGCGGCGTGCGCCCGATGGCATGCCCCTGCCGCCCGGCGTCGCCAGCGCCCACCTCCTGGGGCCGCTGCAGGAGGGGATCCTGTTTCACAGCGTCCGGGATCCGGAGACCTACTTCGATCGGCTGACGATGCACTTCGAGGGTCCCCTGGACCCCGCCGTGCTGCGTCGTTCCTGGGACCTGTTGAGCGAGCGGCATGACGCCCTGCGCGGCGCGGTGGTCTGGGCAGGCCGGGCGATGCCCCTGTTCACGATCCACGAGCGGGTCGCGCTCGACTGGTCGGAGGACGACTGGACGGAGCTCTCGCCCCAGCAGCAGGGCGCGATGCTCGCGGCGGCCGCCGGGGCCGAGGTCGCCCGGGGATTCGACCTGACCACACCCCCGCTCCAGCGATTCCGCCTGATCCGCCTCGCCGCCGAGCGCCACGCCCTGCTCTGGTGCACCCATCACCTGATCGTCGACGGCTGGTCGAGCTCGATCCTGCTCGGCGAGCTGTTCAAGCTCTACGAGGCCCAGGTCGTGGGGCTCGCTCCGGCGCTGCCCCCGGCCGCGTCGTTCGCCGACCACCTGGACCGTGTGGCGGCGCGCAACACCGACGAGGCGTCGGCGTTCTGGGCCCGTCAGCTCGCCGGCTTCTCGGAGCCGACGCTGCTCGCGCTACCCGGCCTCGCGCCGGCGCGACCGCCCGCGGCGCCGCAGCGGGTCCTCGAAGATCGCTGGACGAGCAGCGAGAGCGCCGCGCTGACGGCGCTGGCGAAGTCGCATCGGGTGACGACCAGCACGGTGATCCAGGCAGCCTGGGCCGTGCTGCTGTCGCGCTACGCGGGCCGCGCGGATGTGCTGTTCGGCTTGACGGTCTCCGGGCGGGAGCTGACCACCAGCGCGAGCGCGGACGTCGTGGGCATGCTGATCAATACCCTGCCGGTGCGGGTCCTGGTCGGGGCCGACCAGACCGTCGGCGCGTTGCTCGAGGCGCTGGCCGCCGTCCACGCCGAGCGCATGCAACGAGGCGGTCTGTCGCTGGCGCGCACCCGCGAGCTGACCGCGCTGCCCGGGGATGCCGAGCTCTTCGACAGCCTGCTCCTGATCCAGAACTACCCCATGGCACCGGAGCACTCGGGCGGTGGGGTCCGGCTGTCCGGCATCGAGGTCGGAGAGCGCACCAACTATCCGGTGACGCTGATCGTGACCGAGCGCCAGGGACTGGTCTTCACGCTCTCGCTCGACGGGCGGAAGATCTCCGAGCCAGCGGGTCGCGCCCTCCTGGGACACCTGCGCGCGCTGCTCTCGGCCATGGCCGCGACGCCCGATGCCCGGATCGCCGAGCTGCCGATCGAGTCGAGCACCATGGCCCAGGAGCGCCTGGCGTGCGCCCGCGGTCCCCGCGTGCCGGTCCCCCGGGGGCCCGTCCACGCGATCATCGGCGACTGGGCGGCGAAGATCCCCCATGCGCCGGCGGTGTCCGCGCCCGACGGCAAGCTCACCTACGCCGAGCTCTGGGCGGCTGCCGAGGTCCTCGCCGAGCGCCTCGTCGACCGCGGGGTCGAGCCCGGCGGGTGCGTCGGCCTGGCGATGAGCCGGACGTCACGGCTGCCCACGGCGTTCCTGGCCATCCTCCGGGCCGGCGGCGTCGTGGTTCCGCTCGACCCGAGCTACCCGGCGGATCGCCTCGCACACATGATCCGCACCAGCGGGACCCGGTTCGTGATCAGCGATGGCGACGCGGCCGCGGACTGGCTCGGCGAGGCCGTGCCGATCTCGGTCACGAGCTTGCCCGAGGCCAACGGCGTGGGTCGACGAGCCAGCAAGCTTGCCGTCGGGGCGCCGACCGGCGGCTATGTCATCTTCACGTCCGGATCGACCGGCCGGCCCAAGGGTGTGAAGAACAGCGACGGCGGGATGTGCCATCTGGCCGTCGCCCAGCGCGCGCTGTTTCAGCTCGCACCCGGCGATCGGGTCCTCCAGTTTGCCTCGCTGTCGTTCGACGCGTCGATCTGGGAGCTGCTGATGGCGTTCGGCGCGGGCGCGACCTTGTGCATCCCCGAGACCTCGGTGCTGCTCGGGGGGGCGGACCTGGCGTCCTGGCTCGCCCGCGAGCGGATCACCGCGGCGACGCTCCCGCCGTCGCTGCTCGCCGTGCTCCCGGAGCGCCCGCTGCCCGACTTGCGTCTGCTCGTGACCGCGGGAGAAGCCTGTCCGCCGGCGCTCGCCCGGCGCTGGGCGGAAGGGCGTCGTCTGTTCAACGCCTACGGCCCGAGCGAGGCGACCGTCTGCGCGACCGCCGGCGAGGGCGGTGGCGACGGACGGACCGTGCCGATCGGCCGGCCGATCGCCAACGTGGATGTACACGTGCTCGATCCGGCGCGGCGGCCGGTCCCCACCGGAACCACGGGCGAGCTCTGGATCGGCGGCCTCGGCGTGGCCGACGGCTACCTCGGTCAGCCCGAGCTGACCGCCGAGCGCTTCGTCGCCGATCCGTTCGACGATCGGCCGGGGGCGCGGCTGTATCGAACGGGTGACCTGGGCTCTCTGGGATTCGACGGCGAGCTCCGATTCCTGGGCCGCACGGATCGACAGCTCAAGGTCCGCGGGTTCCGGATCGAGCCCGGCGAGGTCGAAGCGATCCTGGCCGAGCAACCGGGGGTCGCCCGGGCGCTCGCCGGCATCCGCCGCGACCCGGGCGGGCACGCACGCCTGGTGGCCTGGGTGGTGCCGGCAGCGGGCGTGACGCTCGACGACGAGGCGCTGCGCAAGGCCGCTTCGACACGGCTGCCCGCGCACCTGGTTCCTTCGGTGATCGGCGTCATCGAGCGCATCCCGACGACGCCGAACGGGAAGATCGACTGGGCCACCCTCCCCGAGCCGGGCCCGGCGCCGGCGGCCCTGGAGCGCGGGCAGGCCCCGGCCCCGGTGACCGCCCCGACCCCGGCGATCCGTGGACGGGGCCCGGACAGGGGTGCCGGCGCGCGGGGGATCTCGGAGCGGATCACCCGGATCTGGGTCGAAGCGCTGGGTCGGCCCAGCGTCGGGCTGGATGACAGCTTCTTCGAGACCGGCGGCCACTCGCTGCTGCTGATCGACGTGCACCGCCGCCTGGAGAACGAGTTTGGCGTCGGCCTGGCGGTGGTCGATCTGTTCCGCCTGCCGACGATCCGGCTCCTGACCGATCACATCGCGGCCGTGTTGCCCGCCGTGTTGCCCGCCGTGTTGCCGAACGTGTTGCCGAACGACGTGCCCGTGGTGGCCGAGGCGCCGGCGCGGCCGGTCGCGGTGTCCAGCGACGCCCATGGCTTTGCCATCATCGGCATGGCCGGGCGCTTCCCCGGCGCACCGGACCTGGACGCCTACTGGTCGATGCTCCACGACGGCCGCGAGGGCATCGCACGGTTCGACGATGCGGCCCGCCGCGCCGCCGGTGTCAGCGACGAGCTCGCCCGGATCCCGGGCTACGTCCCGGCGGCCGGTATCGTCGAGGACGCCGACAGGTTCGACGCGTCGTTCTTCGGGTTCAGCCCGCGCGACGCGGAGATCCTCGACCCGCAGCACCGGATCCTCCTCGAGTGCGCGTGGCATGCCCTGGAGAGCGCGGGCATCGATCCGGAGACCGGGGGGTATCCGATCGGGCTCTATGCAGGCGCCGGCTACAACACGTGGCTCCCCGAGGTGCTGGTTGCCTCGGGCGAGAGCCTGCACGGGTCGAACGGCTTCCATGTCATGACGAGCAACGAGAAGGACTTCCTCGCCGCTCGAACCGCGCATCGCCTGAACCTGTCCGGGCCGGCGGTCGTGGTGCAGACCGCCTGTTCGACGTCCCTGGTCGCCGTCGATCTGGCCTGCCAGGCGCTGGCGACGTCTCGCTGCCGGGTGGCGCTCGCCGGCGGCGTGGCGCTCAGCTTCCCGCAGGAGCGTGGCTACCTCCACGAGCCCGGGATGATCCTGTCGCCGGATGGCCACTGCCGGGCGTTCAGCGCGGACGCGGCGGGCACCGTCCCGGGCAGCGGGGTCGGTCTGGTGGTGTTGAAGCGCCTGGCCGACGCGGTGGCCGACGGCGATCGGATCCTGGCCGTGATCCGGGGGACCGCGACCAACAATGACGGCGCGCGCAAGGTCGGGTTCACCGCTCCCTCGATCGATGGTCAGGCCGCGGTCATCCGGGACGCCCTCGCCGCCGCGCGACTCGACCGCGGCGACATCGACTACGTCGAGGCCCACGGCACAGGGACGGTGCTGGGCGACCCGGTCGAGGTCGCCGCCCTCGCCGCAGCGTATGGTGGGCGTTCCAGCACCCTGTTCCTCGGATCGGTCAAGACCAACATCGGTCACGCCGACACCGCCGCGGGCATCGCGGGGCTGATCAAGGTCGTGCTGGCCGTGCAACACGCCGAGCTGCCGACGAGCCTGCACTGCGGGTCGATCAACCCGAAGATCCAGCTCAACGCGGGGCCGTTCGAGGTCGTGTCCCGGACCCGTCCGTGGCCGGTTACCGGGCGGCCGCGGCGCGCCGGGGTCAGCTCGTTCGGCATCGGCGGTACCAATGCCCACGTCATCGTCGAGCAGGCGCCCCCGCGGGACGCCGAGCTGCGGCGATCGGACTCTCCGCAGGCCGCGGTGGTCCTCCCGCTCTCCGGCCATGACGCGGCGGCGCTGGCCCGCCAGGAGGCGGCGCTGACCGCGTGGCTGGATGCGAACCAGCACGCGCGCCTGACCGACGTCGCCTGTACCTTGCAGGGCCGGCGGGCGTTCCGCCATCGCCGCGCGGTGGTCGCCAGCACCCTGGAGGAGGCGCGGCTCCGGATCGCCGGTAAGGGCGAGGTGCTCCGAGGCGAGGCTCCCGACGCGGCGATCCCTGCCGCGCTGATGTTCCCCGGCCAGGGCAGCCAGCACCCGCAGATCGCCACCGGCCTGCTCCAGCGCGATCCCGAGCTCGTCGCGGATCTGCGGACCTGCGAGACCCTCCTCGGGGATCGGCTGGGCGCGCCCCTGCTCGAGCTCCTGGCCGATCCCGACGGTGCCGAACGCCTGCGCCGGACCGAGATCGCGCAGCCGGTGATCTTCGCCGTCAGCTGGGCACTGGCGCGGCGGTGGGAGGCCTTCGGTCTCGCAGTCGAGGGGCTCATCGGCCACTCGGTCGGCGAGTACGTGGCCGCCTGTCTGGCCGGCGTCTTCGATCTGGAGAGGGCGCTCCACCTGGTCGCGGAGCGCGGCCGGCTGGTGGCGGCGCTTCCGGGGGGCTCGATGCTGGCGGTACCGCTCTCCGAGCACGAGGTGCTGGTGCTCCTGGGCGAGACGCTGCGGTTCGGCGGCGCCGAGGTGGCCGCGGTCAACGGGCCGGAGCAGACGGTGGTGTCGGGAACCGACGACGCGATCGGCAAGCTCGAGGAGACGCTCCGGGGGCGCGGGGTGGCGGCGCGGCGGACGGCGACGAGCCACGCCTTCCACAGCGCCATGATGGAGCCGGCGATGGAACCGCTCGCGCGGGCGGTGCGGGCGGCCGGACCCAGGGCGCCGGTCCGCCGCTTCGTGTCCAACCTGACGGGGCGCTGGATCGATCCGAGCGATGCGGTGGACCCGAGCTACTGGGCTCGCCACCTGCGCCACGCGGTGCGCTTTGCCGATGGGCTCTCGACCTTGCACGAGGCCGGCATCTCCCTGCTGATCGAGGCGGGGCCCGGCCAGACGCTCACCGGCCTGGCGAAGCGGATGCCGTGGCGTGCGACCGTGGTGCCCACCCTCGCCCACGCGGTCGAACGCCCGGGCGGCGGCGACAAGCTCGGCGAGGCGTTCTGCCGGGTGTGGCTCGCGGGGCACTCCCTGCGGTGGGACGTGGCCCGGCGCAGCCTCGGGGATGCAGCCGGGGGTCACGAGCTGCTGTCCCTGCCGTCCTATCCGTTCGCGCGGGACCGGCACTGGCCCGCGGGGTGGCGTCCCCGGTCGCCGGTCTCCGACGCGCCCGCGCTCACGCCCACGCCCGCTCCGGCGGTGGTGCCGGACGCGCTCGCCAAGCGTGCCGACACCGACACCTGGTTCTATCGACCGTCCTGGCTCGCACAGGGCGAGCTGCCGGCCGCCCGTGCCGGAGCGATGACCGGAGCGATGACCGGAGCGATGACCGGACCCTGGTTGATCCTGTCGGATGCAGGCGGCATCGGCGACGCACTGGCCGAGACCCTGCGGCGAGACGGCCACCTGGTGTGCGCGATCCGGCCGACCGACGTCGAGGGCCTTGCGCGCTCGCTCGACGCGCTCGAGTCGCCCCCGGGGCGGATCGTCCACCTGTGGACCCTCGACGATCTGGATGATGTGGGGCTGATCGAGCACGGGCTGCGCTCGCTGCTCGCGCTCTCGGCCTGGCTCGCGCGCGCCCGGCTTCCAGCGGGTGCACGCCTCGACCTCATCACCCGCGGCGGCGCAGACCTCCCGGGAGCGACCGCGCGGAAGGCCGGAGCAGCCGCGGTGATCGCGGCGTCCGAGATCCTCCCCTACGAGGACCGGCGGCTCTCGGTCCATGCCCTGAGCGTCGAGACGCCGCAGGCGGACGCGATCGCCGACTGGCTCGGCTGGTCCGCACCGCCCCGCAAGGCGGCGCTCGTGGGCCGGCGGCTGTTCGTGCCCGGCGTGGAGAGCCTCGCGATGCCCGAGGCGACCGCGCTGTGGAAGCCCGGCGGTACGCACCTCATCACCGGGGGCTTTGGCGGGGTCGGTTCGATCCTCGCGGAGGCGCTGGCCGAGCAGGGCGCCCTGCGACTGATCCTGATCGGGCGGCCCACCCGGGACCCGGCGCGGCAGGCAGCGCGCCGGTCGCTGATCGCCCGGCTGCAGCAGCACGGCGCCGACGTCCTGTCGGTCGAGCTCGATCTCGGTGACCGCGACGCGGTGCTCGATGCCGTGGCCGGTGTGGTCGATGCCGCCGGCACGATCGACGCCGTGTTCCACGTCGCCGGCCTCTCGGACGACGGCGGGGTCATCCAGAAGCGGAGCTGGTCGGAGACCCTGGCGGTCATGGCCGCCAAGGTCGTCGGCACCCGGGCGCTGGTCGATGGACTGGAAGCGAACGGGTGCACGGTCGACGCGATGGTGCTGTTCTCGACGCTCGGCTCGTTGCTCCCGGCGGCGAAGTTCGGCCAGGTCGGGTACGCCGCGGCAAATGGCTATCTCGACCTGGCGCCGGCGGCGTTCTGCGGACGTCGCGCCGCGCGCCGCCTGATCACCGTCAACTGGGACGACTGGGCGGAGCGGGGCATGTCCGTTGCCGCCGCTCGCCGGCTGGGGAGCCCGGTTCCGACGAGCGCGGACGCCATCACCCCCGCGGAGGGCATGGCCGCGCTCGCCCGGGTCCTGTCCAGCGCCGAGCCCCGCGTCGTCGTATCGATCCGCGATCTCCCGACCCTGATCGCCTCGGCCGACCAGATCTTCGATACGTCCCGCCCGGGCTGGCTCGCGCCGGCCCCCGCCCTCGCGGCAGCGCCCGTCACGCTCTCGCCGTCGACCGGCGATCCCTTGATCGACAAGCTGACCGCCTTGATGGGCCAGGTCCTGGGGCGCCGTGAGGTGGTCGACGAGTCCAACTTCTTCGATCACGGCGGCCACTCGCTGTCGGGGATGAGGGTGGTGAGCAGCATCCGTGAGAGCGAGGGCATCGAGCTCGGCCTCGCAGACCTGTTCGAGAACCCGACCCCTCGCAGGTTGGCCGAGATGATCCGGGCAAACGCGCGGCGCTGAGGAGCAGCCCCATGTCCGTCACCGAGCTGAAGCCTCCCCGGTTCGTCCTGCGCAGCGACGTCGTCGTCGAGCCGCTGGTCCAGCGCTGGTATGCGTGGGGCCACCTGATCGCGCCGATGACGGCGGCGCTCAACGTCGCCCGCCGCCATCTGCCGATGATGCGGTCCTACGTGGCCTCGCCCGCCGCGCACCAGGCCCTCGCCGCCAAGCCCGAGCTGCGAGGCGGGCCGTTCCTCGATCTCGCCTCGGATCGCAGCGCCGAGGTGCAGCGGCTCATCGACGAGACCCACCGGAGCCAGGCGCCCCTGCTCGAGCTGGCCGAGGCGATCGCGGCGGCCTGGAAGCTGCTCCGCGACCGGGCCGATGGCCGGGGGCTGTCCGCGCTCTATCGCGAGCTGCCGGACGCGCTGCGCGGGCTCGTCGAGCTGGTCTACACGCCGGCCGGTGGGCCGGACCTCCGCCCGATCGAGGCCCTGCTCTATCAGTCGCGGTTCGCCGACGATTCCGCGCAGAGCGCGCTGCTGCGCCGGTTGCGCGGTGACCAGCGCAGCTTCGCGCTGAGCACGCCCCGCCTGGACGAACCTGGAGCCATCCACCTCCGCAAGCCGTTTCGTCACCCGGCCTACGACCTGCTCGGCCGCCTGCGATCGCAGCCGATGACCATGGCCGAGATCGTCGATGGCCTTGGTCTCGCGCAGGCCGACGTGGCGACGCTCCAGGAGCTGCTGGTGCCAGCGCCGGCCGGGAGCGGGCAGAGGCCGGCCTCGGAGACCGCACGACGCCGCGACACCGCACGCTGGCGGTATTGCGGGCACGCTTGTGTGCTGGTCGAGAGCCCGGCCGGGGTCTCCGTGCTCCTCGACCCCGTGCTCGCCTACGACAGCGGTGCGCAGCCCGAGCGGTTCACGTTTGCCGATCTGCCAGCGCACATCGATTACGCCGTCCTGACCCACAACCACCAGGACCACGTGATGCTCGAGACGCTGCTCGCCCTCCGGTGGAAGATCGGCACGATCGTCGTCCCCCGGAGCGGCGGCAGCCTGGTCGACCCCTCGCTGGCCCGGGCGCTCCGATCGATCGGGTTCCAGCGGGTCGTCGAGCTCGACTCGCTCGAAGACCTCGTCGACCGCGACGTGCGCATCACGGCGCTTCCGTTCCTGGGGGAGCACGCGGACCTCGACATCCGGACCAAGGCCGCCTGGCTGGTCCGTGCGAACGGGTTTGGTTCGTTGTTCGCCGCGGACAGCAACAACCTCGACCCGCACCTGTACGACCACCTGAGCAAGTCGATCGGCTCGGTCGATCAACTGTTCATCGGCATGGAGTGCGTCGGCGCCCCGATGAGCTGGCTCTATGGCTGCCTGTTGCCCGATCCCATTCCGCGCGATCATGATCAGTCGAGGCGACTGAACGGTTCCGACGCGGAACGGGGAATGGCGCTGGTCCAGAGCCTCGGTGCGCGGGCCGTGCGGGTCTATGCGATGGGCGCAGAACCGTGGCTCAGCTTCATCTCCAGCATCGATCCAGGAGCGTCCACCGTTCCGCGGCAGAACGCGGACGCGCTGATCCAGGCGTGTCGCGCGCGAGGCATCGAGGCCGAGTTGCTCTACGGCAGGGCGGAAAGGTTTGCCCGGACGTCGGGTGCCGCGACGGCGGCGACCGGGGCGATGGGGGCGACGGGGGCTGACGAGGACGGCGAGATCGAGCTGACCATTTGAGCATGCCCAGATGATGGCCAATCCAACCCGTGGAGTGCGTATGGTCCCGGCCGGCGTTTGCCTCGAGCAAGGGTTCGGTGTGTGGCAGCACCGCAGCGCCATGCGCGGGCCGAGCTCGGGCTGGCAGATCACGCGCGGGCCGGCCTCGAGCCTCACCGCGCTCGACCGGGCCGGATTGAAGGCGGACCGAGAGCAACGAGAGCAACGACGTCGGAGGGCGTTCGCATGATCGTGGGACTGCTCTTGCTGGGTGGCAGCTACCTGGTCTGGCGGGAGCGGCAAGCGGAGCGTGCGTCCGCGGCGCCGCCGCCGGTGCCGCAGGATCCGGCCGTGGCTCAAGAGCAGGCCGTCGATCGCGAGCTGAATCACTCGCTGATGCTGCTCGGTGCCACCACCCTCGGGGCCCTGGCGAGCCCGTTATTCACGATCGCGAGCATCCCGTTCCTCGTCTACCAGACGGTCCCGCTGTTCCGGATGGCGTACGCGGAGCTGACGGAGCAACACAAGGTCGGCGGCGCGTTCATCGGCGCGCTGGCCTCGGTGGGCATCCTGGCGACCGGTGCCTTCTGGATCTCGTCGGTCAATGGGGTCCTCTACGCGGTCAGCGAGAAGCTGCAGCTGCGGGTCCAGCGCTCCTCGCGCCGCGGCCTCAGCCAGGTGTTCGGCGAGCTGCCGCGCACCGTATGGGTCCGGGTGGGCGATGTCGAGGTCGAGGTCAGCGTCGACAGCCTCAAGGCGGGCGACCGGGTCGTGATCCGCGCCGGCGAGTCGATCGCGGTGGACGGCGTCATCGAGGGCGGCGTCGCCAGCATCGACCAGCAGGCACTGACCGGCGAGGCGCAGCCCGCCGAGAAGGGACCCGGCGACACCGTGTTCGCCGCCACGATCGTCCTGTCGGGCAGCATCGATGTGCGGGTCGAGCGCACCGGGGCGGCCACGGTGGTGGCGAGCATCGAGGACATCCTCGAGCGAACGTCGAGCTACACGTCGGGCCTCGAGCTGAAGGGCAAGGTCATCGCCGACAGGACCGTGGTGCCGACCCTGCTGGCGAGCGCCGCGACCCTGCCCCTGCTCGGCCAGGAGGCCGCCGTCTGCATGCTCGCGGTCTACCCCGGCGAAGGCATGCGCATGCTCGGTCCCCTGAGCCTGCTGAACTTCCTGCGCCGGGCAGCCGCGGAGCGCATCCTGGTCAAGGACGGGCGGGCGTTCGAGTCGCTCGAGGACGTCGACACCGTCGTGTTCGACAAGACCGGCACGCTCACCGACAAGGTGCCCTCGGTGGTCCGGATCCACGCCGAGGGCACGCACACCGAGGAGGCCGTGCTCGCCGTGGCCGCCGCCGCCGAGGTGCGCCAGACCCATCCGGTTGCCCTGGCGATCCAGGACGAGGCGCGGATTCGCCTGCTGCGCCTGCCGGCGGTCGAGGAGGCGAGCTACGAGATCGGCCTGGGGATCAGCGTGGTCATCGACGGCGTCCGCGTCCGGGTCGGCAGCGCCCGGTACCTCGCCCACCATGGGATCGTGCCGTCGCCCGGGCTGCACCGGCACGACGAGGACAGCGGCCAGGACGGCCATTCCCTGGTCTACGTCACGGCCGGCGACGAGGTCATCGGCGCGATCGAGCTGGCACCGACGATGCGCCCCGAGATCCGGTCGATCATCCAGGCGCTGCGGTCGCGAGGGCTCGCGATCTACATCCTGTCGGGCGACCGGGAGGCGCCCACCCGCCGCCTGGCCGAGGCGCTGGGCGCGGATCGCTACTTCGCAGGCACGCTCCCGGACCAGAAGGCGAAGCTGATCGCCGAGTGGCAGGCCCACGGCCGCAGCGTGTGCTTCGTCGGTGACGGGATCAATGACGCGATCGCGCTCAAGACCGCGCACGTGTCGATCTCGCTGGCCGGCGCTTCGACCATCGCCGCCGACACGGCGCAGATCGTCTTCATGGACCCCGGCCTGGAGAAGATGCTGCCCCTGTTCCAGCTCGCCGACGACCTCGCGGAGAACATGCGAGACAACCTGCTGGCGATGCTCGTGCCGTCGCCGATCATCATGTTCGGCACCTGGTTTCTCGGCTTCGGCTACCTCTCCACCAGCATCCTGGTCACGGTGAGCTCGGTGGTGGGCCTCGCGAACGCTGCGCTCGCCGGCCGCAAGCCGCTTCGCCCGGTGCCGCTCCTGGCCGAGCCCACCGAGACCACGCCACCACAGAGCACCACCGACGGCGCGGTGTGCTCCGCGCCATCGCCGTCGCCGTCCGACGATCGCGGCCCCGGGCGCGATGTCCCCGAGGCCGAGCCGCCGCGCGCCGGTGCCCAGGCGGAGCGTCCAGGCGGCTGCCCGTGAGCCGATCGGACGGGCGACGGCGGCGGCCCGGTTCGCCAGCAGCTCCAGGAAGCCTGCCGCTCGGCAAAGCCGGTGGCAGTGGTACTTGGCTCGTTGTCGGTCGTCGCAATCTCGTCGTAGCCCGGATCACGAAGCCGGCGGAGCGTCTCCAGCGCCTCTGAGCGCGCCGCGCGGTCTCGGGCCGCGCGGACCATCGCCATCCCGACCGATGGCGCGCTGGAGTTGACCGTGGCCTGCTCGGCGTAGTCCAGCCGCTGCCAGCGTCTGGGGCGGGCTTCGACTGCCGCGACGAGCTGGCCTTCGCAGTCATCTGGACCGCCGAGCGGCTCGCGGTTCGCATGACTGGATGCCTGCGTGTCTCGGCCGAGACGCGCGTGGACGTACAACCGGGGGGATCGTCGAACGGCACCCTGAGCTGACGAGCCGCATCAACGGGAGTTGCGCCTCGGCGATCGGCGGCAGCATCGGACGGAGTGCGTGCATGAAGCTCTTCGAACAATGCGCGATCTCGCGTGCAATTTGCGATCATGTGCTTTGCGATCGGGCCGGTTACGCAGCGGTCGCGCAGTTGGCGCGATCCGATGACACGTTGGCGCGATCGGATGAGCGAGCGGCCCGCGGCGGCCCCATCTTCTTGGTCGTGAGCCGGCGCGGCCGGCTCGGAAAGGCAGCTTCCCATGTCCAAGATCTGGCTCGTCACTGGTAGTTCGCGCGGCCTCGGCCTCGAGATCGCGAAGGCCATCCTCGCTCGCGGCGATCGGCTCGTCGCAACAGCTCGTAGCCCGGGGCAACTCGGTGCGCTCGTCGCGACGGGCGGCGAGCGCGTGCGCGCAGTGGCGCTCGACGTCACCGACCCGGCGGCCGCGCGGGCCGCGGTCGAGGTGGCGCGCGCGGCGTTCGGTCGGCTGGACGTTGTCGTCAACAACGCGGGCTACGCCAACGTCAACTCGATCGAGGATGTCGCGGAGGATGACTTCCGCGCGCAGATCGAGACCAACTTCTTCGGCGTCGTGAACGTCACGCGCGCGGCGTTGGCGGTGCTGCGCGCACAGCGCGCCGGCCACATCATTCAGATCTCGTCGATCGGTGGCCGAGGGGCGACGCAGGGAATCGCGGCGTATCAAGCGGCGAAGTGGGCGGTCGGTGGCTTCTCGGAGGTGCTCGCGAGGGAGGTCGGGCCGCTCGGCGTTCGCGTGACGGTGGTCGAGCCGGGCGGCATGCGCACCGACTGGTCTGGCTCGTCGATGCGCATCGACGATATCAAGCCCGACTATCAGGCCACGGTCGGCGCGTTCGCGGCGCACATGCGCGGAAATCCAAGCGCTTCGCAGAGCGATGCCGGCAAGGTGGCGCGCGCGGTGGTCGGCCTCGCCGACGAGCCGAACCCGCCGCTGCGCCTCCTGATGGGCAGTGATGCGGTGTTCATGGCCGACCTGCTGGGCAAGGCGCGCGCGCAGGAGGACGCAGCGTGGCGGGCGCTGGCGGTGTCCACCGACGCTGACGGGATGCCGCCGTTCGCCGAGACTCCGACTGCGCAGTATCTGCTGAGCCAGCAGTCAGCGCCGGCGGTACCCCGGGCGCGGTGAGCGGCGGTATCCTGGCGCCGATGGAGCCGGCGGTGTCCGAGTTCGTCCCCGTCCCGTGTGTCGTGCTCGACCGCCTGACATCGCTGGGCGTCGACGTCGATCGCGTGCTTCGCCACGCGGGCATCGCGCGATCGCGCTTTCAGGCGGCGCGGGCCAAGCTCACGGTGCACGAGTTCTTCGCGTTCTGGCGCGCGCTCGAGGAGGTCGGCGGCAGCCGCGATCTGGGGCTGCGGATCGGAACGCGGGTGGAGCCGCACCAGCGCGATGTCGCGTCGCTCGCCGCGATCCACTCGGACACCCTCGGCGACGCGCTGGCCAAGTTCGCGCGCTACAAGCGCGCGGTGTGCGGCGAGGAGGTCAGCGTCGACACGGTGCACGGCGAGGCGCGCATCCGCTTCCACTGGGTGCACGTCGAGGACGCGCTGCCACTGATGCTGGTCGACACGACGTTCGCGTCGCTGGTCACGATGGCGGCCCACGGCATCGGCGCGCCGGTCACGCCGATCCGGGTCGAGCTCGCGCGGCGGCGCGCCGACGAGCGGATGCTACACGCGGCGTTTCGCTGTCCGATCCTGTTCGACGCGGCGGTGGACCAGCTGGTGCTCGACGCGGCACTGCTCGCGCGCCCGCTGGTGACCCGCAACGCCGACGTCGTCGCGATCCTGACCCCGGCCCTGGAGGCGGCGCTGGCCGAGGCTGCGCCGCGCTCGCTTACCGACGACGTGCGCGCGGCCGTGATGCGCCGGATGACCGGCGAGCGCCCGAGCGTCGACAAGATCGCCCGCGAACTGGGGATGAGCCCGCGCACACTGCAGCGCCGGCTCGGCGAGCTCGCCACCAGCTATCAGGCGCTGCTCGACGACGCTCGCCGCGACGCCTCGCGCCGGCTACTTGCCAGCACCGATCTCGACGCGGGCGAGATCGCATTCCTGCTCGGCTTCGAGGAGCTCAACTCGTTCAGCCGCGCGTTCCACGGCTGGGAAGGCGCGACGCCGATGCGCTGGCGCGCCGAGCACCGCGCGCGCTCGGCAGGGTGAGCTGCACACCGAGGCGATCACGGGCCGGACGCGCACACAATGGCCTCGAACGCGCCGCCGAACGAGCGCTGGATCGAGATCCCGGGCGTCACGTCCTGGGTGCGCGTGCACCTGTTCATCCTGTAAAGAGCTGGGTCCCAGCGCCCCCTCGGGGACCGGCAGCCCGGGGCCCTTCTTGCCGCTGAGGCCGATCCAGACCTTGCTACCCAGCGCACACCGCCGGCATCGAGACGAACGTCCGGCGGGCGTCGTGCTGTAGCGCGCCCGCAGGCCGATGCGCTCCAGGTCCTCGTGGAACCGCACAGGCTCGCGTTGACGCTGCCGTAAGCACCGCGGCGCGTGGCACACGCTCGGGTCGCCTGGGCCGCGGCACGCGCCCGGTCATAGCACCGAGTCCTCGATTACGCCGAGCGAGGCTTGGAGATCACGGAGCACGCCACCGTGACCGACGACGATGCGCTGATCGCCGCACTGCGTCCGATACGGGAACGCGGTGTCCGCATCGCGGTCGATGATGCGGGGGCCGGCTACGCCAGCATGCGGCACATCCTGAGCCTCAAATGCGAGATCATCAAACTCGACATGAGCCTGACCCGCCACGTCGACACCGATCCGGGGCGGCGGGCGCTGGCCAAGGGCCTCATCTCGTTCGCGTGCGACATCGGCAGTGATATCACTGCCGAAGGAATCGAGACCCTGGGAGAGCTGGAAGCGCTGCGCAACCTCGGCGCGCACAAAGCCCAGGGGTACTACCTGAGCAGGCCCGGATCGATGGAGGACACGTTAACGGCGTTTCGGAGCGGGTGTCCGGCGCTTGTCGCGCCTGGTCCCATAACAGCTCGATGAACGTACGCTGACGCCCGTTTTGACGGTGGTTAGCGACGGTGACGTGCGCGTTCTAATCGACCTCCACCCAGTCGCTCGCTTGTCGGGCTGCGAAGTTCACAGCATCGTGAGCGCCGACACCGCGGCATCGTGGCGGCGTGCTCATCGCACAACGATGGATCCTGGCGCGGCTTCGCAACACCACGAGCTTCTCGCTCGACGAGATCAACGAACACATCGCGTTGCTGGTCGCCGATCTCAACAGCCGTGTGATGAAGCGGTACGGCACGTCGCGGCGCCCGCTGTTCGAGGAGATCGATCGCCCGGAGCTCACCGCGCTCGGTGAAGCGATCGCGGCGCCCCGAGAACGAGAGTGCTTGTCGGTTCCACGATGTCTGGAACTGCGCAATGGTCATCGGCGCGAACAGCGCTGCGAGGTGCATAGGGGTTCAACCTCGCGTGCGCGGCTTCATGAATCAAGCCCGGTGCGTGGCAAGCTCGGTGCTTGCGTTTCGCGTTCGCGCGAAATACTGTCGTTCGCCTGGTCCGCTCGCGGCGACGGCCGAACTGGTGGAGCGGAGCAATCGAATGACGAGCCATCGTAGACGTGCGATGACGGCGGTGGCCGCGGTGGCCGCGATCGCCTGCATCGCGATCGCGCTGCTCCACCGCGACGCGCGCGACACGGCCTCGCACGCGTCGACCACACGCCGGTCGACGAGCTCTATACGGAGCGCGCCCGCTGGCGCAGCCGAGGTGGCCGAGTACGCGAAGCGGCGCTCGCTGTTCGGCCAGCGCGACGTCGCGCTCCGCCGGATCGCGGGCCGCGTCACCTTGGCCGGCAAGCCGTTCGCGAACGCGCGCGTGGCGCTGCGCTGGGCGGGGATCGAGGCAGGCATGGCCCCGCCGGCGCCGGTCGCGACCGATGCAGAGGGCCGGTTCGATCTGGGCGCGTGGTTCGCCGAGCGCTTCACGGTGACGGCGACGGCCGACGGGCTGACGCCCGCGGTGGTCGACACCGATCTGCGCGATCCGACGACGGTGCCGGCGCCCGATCAGCTGGAGCTCGCGTTGACGCCGTGTACGCACACGCTGGTCGGCTCGGTCAACGACGGCTCGGGTGGGCCGATCGCCGGCGCCGCGGTCGCGCGCGTGCACTCGGTCGGGGTCGCGACGGCCGCGAACGGCCGCTATGCGCTGTGTCTGGCGCCCGGCAAGCAGACCGTCGCGGTCACCGCCGATGGTTATGGCGGCGTCGTGCTCGCCGTGGAGATCCGCGGCCAGGTCCGGCGCGATATCGCGCTGGTCCCGGCGGGCGCGATCCACGGCGTCGTCGTCGACAGCCGCGATCACAAGCCGGTGGCCGACGCGCTGATCTCGGCGTGGCCGGTCACCGCGGGGCCCAATCACCCCCTCGAGGTGCTCGGTCACTCCGACAGCGAGGGGCGATTCCAGCTCGCCGGCTTCGCGCCCGGCCGATTCACGGTGTGGGCATCGACGGGACAGCTGCTGGGCTCCGCCGTGGTCGCCGTGGTGCCCACGCGATCGGTGGAGGTCACGATCGCGGTGTCGGACCAGGCGCGCGTCGCGGGCCGCGTCGTCGCGAATGGCAAGCCGGTCGCAGGCGCCCGCGTATTCGCTCGCTCGATCGCGCGGGCCGCGGGGTCGCGGACGTCGATCTCGCAGCTCGACGGCAGCTTCGTGCTCGATGAGGTGCCGCTCGGAACGGTGGTGTTCTCCGCGCCGCCCTACGAGGTGGTCGCGCCGCCGCGGCTGACCGTGGACCGCCCGGATGTCACGGGCGTGGTGGTCGAGCTCGCGCCGATGGCGTCGATCAGCGGGCGGGTGCTCCAGGACGGTCAGCCGATCGCGGGTGCGCGGGTCGTCACCACGCCCGACGACAACGCGGTGACCTCCGATTCCAAGGGCCTGTATCGACTGCAGGGATTCAGGCCCGGGACCTACGCGGTGCACGCCGAGGCCGATGCCGGCGCGTCGCCACCCCAGAGCGTCGTGGTGGCGGCGGGACAGGCCGTCGGCAATCTCGATCTCGAGCTCACGAGTCGCGCGCACATCGCGGGCGCCGTCGTCGATCAGGACGGGCGCACGGTGTGCGACGCGATCGTCGCCTGGACCGACAGCGCGAGCGGCGATTCCAGGCGGGCCACGACCAACGATCTCGGGCAATTCTTCGTCGACCGGCTGCGCGGCGATGGCAGCTATGCGCCGAGCGTTCGCGCGTACGAGCGCGACGCCGTGCTCGGCTTCGTCGGCGAATCGCCCACGGTCGTGCTCGACGCGCAGCACCGGCAAGCCGATGGCGTGCAGCTCCAGGTCCGGCTCGAGCGCCGGACGATCTCGGGCCGCGTCATCGATACCACCGGCGCGGCGGTGGCCGATGCCCGCGTCGACGTGATCACGGCGCCGCGCAGCGGGACAGCGGTGTTCCATGGCTGGCAGCCGACGCCGTCCACGGTGTCGACCGCGGAGGGCGCGTTCTCGCTCACCGGTCTCGCCGAGGGGGCGTACGCGGTGCGCGCCCGCTCCGCCGACGACCGCGAGGTGATCGCGTCGCCGGTGGCCGCGGGTGCCAGCGACGTCACCTTGCAGCTCCGGGCTTCCGCGACCATCGCCGTGACCCTGGTCGGGTTTGCGTCGACTCCCGCGGTCGATGCCCAGAACGCGCGCGGCGACTTCCAGAAGTTCTACGGCACCGTCGACGGGGCGCATGCCACGATCACCGGCCTGCCGCCGGGCCGCTACATCGTCACGGCGCACACCGCCCAGGAGCTCGACGCCGTCGCCGTCGTGCTGACCGACGGAGCCACCGCGCCGGTGACCCTGACCAGCCACGGCGCCGCGCACCTCACCGCCACGATCCGCAACTTCGTGACCGGGGCGCCGGTCCCCGACATGAAGTGCCTGGTATTCCCGACGGTGGACGGCATGCTCGGTCCCGACCCGGTGTGGGACCTCTCGGCGGCGCCGGCGTCGGATGCCCAGGGCCAGGTCGCGATCGACCCCGCGCCGGCCGGGCCGATCGCCGTGTACTGCTACAACCCGGCCGCCGGGATGAGCAGCGCGCGCGCGTTCGTGACGCTCGAGCCGGGTGCGCGCGGTACGGCGCAGCTGCTCAGCGTGCATGTCGAGCCGCCCGCGCTCGGCGATCTCGGCGTCGATCTCGATCAGGGGTTCCCGCTGGTCGTCACCAGCGTCCGCGACGATGGCCCGGCCGCCGCGGCCGGCATCCGCGCGGGTGATCAGCTGGTCGCGCTCGACGGCCATCCGATCGACCAGCTGTCGAAGGGCGGCGTGCTGTTCTGGATCCAGAGTCACCGGATCGGCGCCCGGATCACCGTCACCGTGAAGCGCGGATCCGAGAACCACACAGTCGGTGTCGTGATCGGCCACACGCTCGCGCAACCTTCTCCGTGACAGTGGTTCTATGAAGTATCGTATGGTACCCAGTTGCCGTCCCTCGTCGTGTACGCATCGCTCGTCAGCGCGGCGCCCCGCGAACCTCACTAACTAACTAACCAAGTCAGTGAGCGGCATTGGCACTAGGTGAGGCGGCGCAGGCGGGCGGCGGCTTCGGCCAGCTCGGGGTCGGACTTGGCGAAGCAGAATCGCAGCAGGGTCTCGCCAACCGGATCGCGGAAGAAGTTCGAGCCGGCGATCGAGCCGACGCCGGTGCGCTCGAGCAGGGCCATCGCCGCGGTCTGGGCGTGGCGGTGGCCGAGGCGGCGGGCGTCGGCCAGGATGTAGTAAGCGCCCAGGGGAACGTGGGGCGCGAGCCCGACCTCGGTGAGGGCGCCGCACAGCAGGTCGCGCTTGCGCTGGTACATCGCGGACAGGTCGTCGAAGTAGGGCTGTGCGAGCGACATGCCGGCGAGCGCGCCGTGCTGCAGCGGCGTCGGCGCGCACAGGCTCAGCATCTCCTGCGCCACGACGATGCGCTCGACGGCGCGGGCCGGCGCGGTGAGATAGCCGAGCCGCCAGCCGGTGATCGAGAACACCTTGGATAGCCCCGACACCGTCACGGTCCGCTCGCGCATGCCGGGGAGCGTGGCGATCGGGATGTGCGCGGCACCATCGAACACGATGTGCTCGTAGATCTCGTCGGTGAACACCGTGAGCTGGTGGCTGCGGCACAGCTCGGCGATCAGCTCGAGCTCGTCGCGGGTCCACACCTTGCCGCTCGGGTTGCTCGGCGAGCACAGCAGGACCGCGCGGAGCCGCGGCAAGATGGCGCGCTCGAGGTCGCGCGGGTCGAGCCGCCAGTCAGGCGGCCGGAGCGGCACGAGCACCGGCGTCAGCCCGTAGCCGAGGACGGTGTTCATGTGAACGCCGTAGTACGGCTCGAACATCAGGATCTCATCGCCGGGCTCGCACAGCGAGAGCAGCGACACCGCGAGGCCACCGGTGGCGCCGACGGTGACCGCGACCTCGCGCTGCGGATCGTATTCGAGGCCGTAGCAGCGCTGGATCTTCGCTGCGATCGCGGTGCGCAACGCCTCGAGGCCGAGCGGGTGGGTGTACGACGCCTGGTTCTCGTTGATCGCGGCGATCACGCTGCGGATCACCGCCGGGGGCACCGGCAGATCGCAGACGCCGGTGCCCAGGTTGACGCCGGCCATGTCCTGGCAGGCCTGCGACATGGTCCGGAAGTCGAGCTGCTTGGTCTGGGATAACCGAGCGCCTATCCTCATTTCATCACTCCCCTGGTTGTTGGTGGACGTGGTCCTCGACCGTCAGCTCGACGTACGCGGGTACGGGCTGCGGGATCGGGCGCGCGAGCTCCAGGATCTGGATGCCGTCGCGCTCGCCGATCTGCTTGAGGCCGGCGAAGCCGTAGGTGACGCCCATGACGCGGTTCCGATCATTGGCAATGAAGTCGGCGCGCAGCGCGACGCCCGCGCGCTGGGCCTGGCCGATGACGAAGTTGAGCAGCAACGAGCCGACGCCGCGCGACATCACGCGGCACGACATCAGGAGCAGGCGGAGGGTCCATGCGTCGGGGTCGCGCTCGACGAGAGCGAGGCCGATGCGGCCCATCTTGCCGAAGCGATCTTCGAGGCTGGCGATCCACAGCGCGTGATGCGGCGACCGCCGGAGGCGGTCGAGCTCCTCGTACGAATAGGTTACGCCGGTGGAGTTGAGCTGGTTGGTGCGGACCGTGAGCTCCTCGGCGCGCTGCAGGTCGGCCTCGCGGGCGAGCGCGATATGGAACTTCATGCCGAGGGTCGCGAGCAGCTCCTCGTCGCTGCCTTGCCAGTCGTGCTCGATCTGCTTGCGCTGGGCGTCGTCGCGATACATCTGGCGGCGCAGCCGCGAGTCCTCGGTGATGAACCGCGGCATCAGCGCGGGCAGGTCGAGCAGCGTGGCGAGCTCGGCCGCGTCGATGCACGTGACCTGCGGCAAGGCGAACGCGACGGCCGCGCGCTCGAACGGGTCGTCGTCGATGAACGCCATCGCGTCGAGCCCGAGGTTGAGCTGCCTGGCGATCGCCTCGATCGACTGGACCTTGGTGTCCCAGTGGATCTGCGGGTAGAGAAAGTAGTCCCACAAGCCGAGCGCCGTGAGCTTGGCCTGGGCGTCGGCGAAGTGGTTGCGACTGGCGATCGAGTGCAGGACGCCGCGCGCGTCGAGCGTCTGCAGCACGCGCGGGACGCCGTCGCGCAGCCGGACATCGCCGCCCTCGGACAGCACGCCGTCCCATATCGTGTGGTCGAGATCCCAGATGACGCACTTGAGCGATTTGGCCTTGGTCACCGTGTCCCCTCGGGTTCGGCGTCGAGCTCCGCCACGTCCGCCACCGCGAGCTCCGCGATGTGGATTTGGTGCATCTCGTTGCTGCCTTCGATGATCTCCATGACCTTGGCGTCACGGAAGCAGCGCTCGACCGCGCTGCCTTCGCGGCAGCCGAGCGCGCCGTGGATCTGCACGGCGTCGTGACCGGCGCGCATCGCCGCGCGGGCCGCGAAGTGCTTGGCGAGCGAGGTCTCGGCGACAGCGTCGGGGTGGCGCGCCTGGCGCAGCCGCGCGGCGTGCAGGCAGAGCTGGCGCGCGGCGCGGACCTCGACGGTCATCTCGCTGAGCATTCGGCGGACCAACTGGTGCTCGGCGATCGCGGCGCCGAACTGGTGCCGCGCCGTGGCGTGGCGCACCGCCGCCTCGAGGCAGGACTGGGCGATGCCGACCGCGCCCCAGCCGACGGTGAACCGGCCGTGATCAAGGGCGGTGGCGACCAGCCACGACAGTCCGAAACCCGGACGACCGAGCGCCGCGGCGCCGGGCACCCGGCAGCCGCGTAGCCAGAGCCGCGCGAGCATCGAGCCGCGCGTGCCGCTCATGCCGTGGATCGGCTCGATCTCGAGGCCTGGCGTATCGCGGCGGACCAGCAGCGCGATCGGCCCGGCGTCGCTCGCGGCGAGCACGAGGAACACGTCGGCGATCTGGCCGCACGTGATCCATTGCTTGTCGCCGGTGACCACGAAGTCGTCGCCGTCGCGCACTGCGCGGGTCGCGACGCGAGAGAGATCGCTGCCAGCGCCGAGCTCGGTCACCGCCAGGGCGGCGAGCTGCTCGCCACGGCCGAGCGCGGCGAGCCAGGTGTCGCGCTGCGCTGCGGAGCCCCAGCGCGCGATCGTGTGCGCGACCATGCCGTGCACGGTGGCGAGGCTGCGCACCGACGAGCAGGCGCGGCCGAGCTCCTCCATCCACAGGCCGAGCGTGAGCGGATCGAAGCCGCGACCGCCGAGCGCGGGCGCGAGCTCGGCGGCGAGCAAGCCGTCGGCGGCCAGCCGGCGAATCACCCCCGGTTCGAGGCGCTGCTCGCGATCGTGGCGCTCGGCGAACGGCGCGACCTCGCGATCGACCCAGCCGCGCAGCTCGCGCCGGGCCCGGGCCTGCTCAGGCGCGAGCAGCAGCTCCACCGGCCGCCTGCTTGCCCGCGACGAACGCCACCATCGCGTTCACGGTGCGGAAGTTGTCGATATCGAGATCGGCTTGCTCGATCTGGATCTCGAACGCCGACTCGATGAAACCGACCAGCTTCATCGCGAACAGCGAGTTGACGAAGCCGAGCGCGAAGATGTCCTCGTCGTCCTCCAGCGCATGGCCAGGGAAGTAGCGCGTCAGGAACGTTACCAGTGTGTTGCGTGATGACATCTCGTGTCCCTAGTGGTGATAGAAGCCTTCGCCGGTCTTGGCGCCGAGCTTGCCGGCGTCGACCATGCGGCGAAGCAGCGGGCACGGCCGGAACTTCGGATCGCCGAACTGGTCCTGGAGCGCCTCGAGGGAGTAGAGGATCGTGTCGAGGCCGATCAGATCGGCCGTCGCGAGCGGGCCCATGCGGTGCCCCATGCAGTCGCGGAAGATCTTGTCGACGTCGGGGGGCGTCGACACCCCGTCGTGGATCAGCCAGATCGCCTCGTTGACGGTGAGCATCAGCACGCGGTTGGACACGAAGCCGGGCGCGTCGTTGACGACCACGCCGGTCTTGCCCATGCGCGCGAGCAGGGTCATCGCGAGCTGGATCGTCTCGCCGGAGGTGTGCGTGCCGCGGATGACCTCGACCGCGGAGATCAGCGGGACGGGGTTCATGAAGTGCATACCGCACACGCGCTCGGGGTGCGGCATGACCGAGGCCGACCGGGTCACCGAGATCGCCGAGGTGTTCGACGCGATCACGCAGGTCGGCCGGCACACGCGGCCGAGCTCGCGGAACACCGGCTCCTTGATCGACCACTTCTCGGTGACGTTCTCGACCACGAGGTCGGCGTCGGCGACGTCGGCGAGCCGTCCGGTCCAGGTGATCCGGCGCAGCGCGGCGGCGTCGAACGCCGGGCCGGCGGGCTTGTCGGCCTTGGCCGCGAACATGCCGGCGAACCGGATCTGGCGCTGGAGCTGACCCTGACAGTGAGCGAGCGCGGGCGCCGCGTTGTCAACGACGATGACCGCGAAGCCGGCGGTCGCCAGGCTCTGGGCGACGCCGGTGCCCATCACGCCGGCGCCGATCACCGCAATTTGTTCGAGCTGCATGGGGTTGTCCTCGCGCGTGGTCACGACGAGCCGGCCGCGTCGGTCGCCTTGCGCAGGCTCAGCGGTCGCATGTCGGTCCACACCTCCTCGATGTGGGCCAGACATTCGGCCTTGGTGCCGGACTTGCCGGCGTCGCGCCATCCGGCCGGGTTGTCGCGATCGATCGGCCAGATCGAGTATTGCTCTTCATGATTGAGGACGACTTTGTACGCGCGGTTGTCGTCTTGCTCGCTGTCGCTCATTGGCTACCTTGGGGCGGTGATGGGTTGTTCTCGAGCTCGGTGATCAGGGCGTCTTCGATCGCGAGCGCGAGGCCCGCGACGGTCGGGTCGGCGAACAGAGCGCGCAAGGTCAGACGGACGCCCCAGCGCTGGCCGATGCGCGACAGCATCTGCACGCCGACCAGCGACTGCCCGCCGAGCTCGAAGAAGTTGTCGTGGATGCCGACTCGCTGCCGGCGCAGCAGGTCGCACCACAGATCGACGAGCTGAGCCTCGACCTCGTTGGTCGGGGCGACGGGCACGGGCGGCGGCTCGACGGCCGGCGCCGGTCGCGCGACCTGGTGCGCCGCGGTGATCGCCTCGAGCGCCAGCCGGCCGTCGTCGGCCTCGTAGTGCGCGCGCAGCGTCGGCACGATGGCGAGCGTGGCCAGCCCGGCCTGCCGCACGAAGCTGCCGAGCGCCTGACCGGCACCGAGCTCGACGAGCACCATCGGCTCGCGGCACAGCGTGCGCGCGCCGTCGGCGAACCGGACCGCCTCGCGCAGGTGGCGGCCCCAGTACGCCGGATCGACCGCCTCGGCGTCGGTCATCCACGCGCCGGTCACGTTGGAGATACAGGGGATCGCCGGCGCGCGCAGCGGGAGCTGGCCGATCATGCGCACGATCTCGGGTAGCGCCGACTCCATCATCCACGAGTGGAACGCGCGATCGGCAGGCAGCGGCCGCGCGGCGATGCCGGCGGCGTCGAGCCGGGCACGGACCCGGGCGATCGCGTCGGGCTCGCCGGAGAGGGTACACGCCTCGGGCGCGTTGACCGCCGCGAGCGACACGCCGGGCTCGAGGTACGCGGCGACGTCGGCCTCGCCGAGCGCGACGGTGAGCATCGCGCCGGGCGCGAGATCGCCGAGCACGCGGGCCCGCGCGGCGACCAGGGCGATCGCGTCGTCGAGCTCGAGGATGCCGGCGACGTGGGCGGCGACGTATTCGCCGAGGCTGTGGCCGATCACGGCGTCGGGCGCGAGGCCGTGCGCGATCAGCATCTGGGCGAGCGCGTAGCCGACGGAGAACACGGCGGCCTGCGCGATCCGCGTGTTGCGCATCGCCGGGGCGTCGTTGCCGGTGTCGTTGCCCGGCGCGCGACCGAGCATGGCGCGCAGGTCGAGCTTGGCCGACGGCGCCGCGGCCACCGGTGGGTACAGCGCGGCGCGCAGGTCGACGCCGAGGTGGCGGGCGAAGCCGCGCGCGCAGCGATCGATGGCGTCGCGGAACACGGGCTGGTCGCGGTCGAGCGCGCGCGCCATCCCGGCGTATTGATCGCCGAGTCCGGCGAACATGAACGCGACGCGCGGCCGATCTGGCGCGCGCTCGACATCGCACGCGAGATCGACCGCGGGCAGCGCGGCGCAGTCCAGCGTACCGTCGATCGCACGCGGGATACCTGGTAGCGCGACGATCGCCGCAAGGTCGTGGGCCCCGCGCGCGCGCAACCAGCCGCGCAGCGCATCGACGATCGGCGGAGGCTCGGCGAGCGGCGCGACCCGCAGCGGCCGCGGCGGGCGCGGCCCCGGGCGCCGGGCGTACACGTTCCACATGATCGAGCCCGAGAACAGGGCATCCTGCTCGGCATCGACAGCGAAGCCGCGGCGACGCAGCTCGCCGGTGATCGCGGCGAGCCGGCCGTCGACGTCGTGGACCTCGATCGCGATCTGGCGGATGTTCACCCAGTCGGCGTCGTCGATCCCAGCGAGCACCTCGGCCTCGGCCTTCTGGACGTCGATCTTGAGATAGTCGACGCGCTCGATCCCCTGTTCGTGCAGCACGTCGGACAACCGGCGGGTGCGTGCCTCGACGACCTCGCGGCGCAGGCGGGCGTCGATCAGCTCGTCGGTGTACGCGGCGACTGCGGTGGCATCGGCGTGACCGTGCGCGCGCTCGTTCTCGAACACGCGGCGCAGCACGGCGCGCTCCTCGTCGGCGTCGGCGTAGAACGACGACATGCCCGAGCTATCGGGGTAGAACGTCATCGTGCGCACCGCGTCCGCGCCGGCGAGGCCGTACTCGAACACCGTCGCGTCGACGCCGTTGAGCGCAGCGTTGGCGCGGATCAGCCGGGCGAGCGCGGGCACCGGTTCGAACGTCAGCACGCGGACGGTGGGGCGGTGGGCGCCGGCGAACAGGGTAAACATGCCGATGTTGCCGCCGACGTCGACGACGGTGTCGCCGGACTCGATGGTCAGGCCGTGCCGTGCGTAGGTGCGGTGGGTGAAGATGTCGGCGTGAAAGTGCTCGAGCTCGGCGCGGCGCTGGAACACGACATCGAGCCGGTCGGCGGGGAACACGAGGCGTGGCCGGTGCGCGAGATCGTCGGGCAACACCGGACGCGGCACGACATAGCCGACGAGGCGTGGCTGGCCGTCGCGGCCGGGCTGCACGGTCACCGCGGCGTCGGCGATCGCGGAGTGCTCGGCGAGCACGCACGCGAGCTGGTCGGGGTCGAGGTGGACGTGTTTGCTCATGTCATGCTCCGTTCGCCGCGCGCGGTGCTGTGCGCCGCGGCCCCGGCCAGCAGCGCCATCGCGCCGATCAGGCCGAGCGCGGCGGTAGGCAGGCCCCAGGCGTCGAGCGCGATGCCGCCGAGTAGCGAGCCGAGCGGCAACGCGCCCGCCACCACCAGGCCCATCGCGCTGCCGACGCGCGCCAGCATGTCCGGCGGCGTGACCTCGAGCCGGTAGACGCCGACCGCGACATTCCACATCGCGCCCGCGCACGCCATCACGCCGAGCAGGCAGCCCAGCGCGTAGACGTGATGCACGACGAGGATCAGCGGCATGGCCAGCGCCCAGAACGCGTGGACGCGCCAGGTCAGCGACCGGGCCGACCATCGCCGCTGTGCCCGCGGCGCCAGGATCGATCCGACGATGCCGCCCAGGCCGGCGCCCGCGATCATGACGCCCGTGGTGAACGACGACGCGCCTTGGCGCCGGGCCTCGACGAGCAGCGCGAGCACGAGGACCTGGAACACGAGGTTGCTGGCCGCGACCAGCAGGGTCATGTCGCGCAGCAGGCGATGGCGCCACAGCCAGCGGACCGCGACCGCGATCTCGGCGCCGAGGGCGTTGCGCTCGGTGCGCGGCGCGGGCTCGAGCGACTGCCGGATCGAGGCCACGGCAGTGAGCGAGACGACGTACGACAGGCAATCGATGAAGAACGGCGCCCACGCGCGGAGGCCGAACGCGAAGCCGCCCAGTGGCTGGCCGAGCAAGGTCGCGATCCTGCCGCGCGCCTCCAGCTTGGCGAGCGCGGCCAGGCGCTGCGGCGCGGGAACGATCTGGCGGATCGCGACCGGCTCGGACAGCCCGTTGAACACCGTCAGCGTGCCCTCGACGAACGCCGCGGCGATCAGGTGCGGCAAGCGCAGCGTGCCGGCATAGCCGACGACGGCGATGCTGCCGAGCGCGATCGCGCGCCCGGCGTCGCACGCGATCATGATGCGCTTGCGGTCCCAGCGATCGACCAGCACGCCGGCGGGCAGATGGAACAGCAGGTAGGGCATGGTCGTGGAGAACCCGACCAGACCGGCGTCGGCCGGCGAGCTGGTGATGGCGAGCACGAGCAACGGATAGGCGATGACCGAGACCCGCGATCCCAGGGCGGAGATCGACGAGCCGATCCACAGCCGCTGGAAGTCGCGGTTGTGCTCGATTCCGAGGTGGTCGTGCGCGTGGCCCACGGCCTAGGAGCTCTCGCGATCTCCGATGCACCACGCCAGAGCGGCCATCGCGCTGTACAGCTTGTTCTCCGCCTGCGCGAACGCGATGCTCGTCGGTCCGTCGAGCACGGCGGCCTCGACCTCCTCGCCGCGGTGCGCCGGGAGATCGTGCATGAGCACGGCGCGCGGGTGCGCGGCCATCATCTGCGGATCGACGCGGAACGGCACGAAGCTCGCGCGCCACTCGGGATCCGGCTTGCTCGTGCCGGTGGTCTGCCACCGCGTCGTGTAGACCACGTCGAAACCGCGCGGCAGATCGGCCGTCTGGTGGCTCTCGCTGATCCGCGCGCCGGTCTGCTGGGCCCGGTAGATCGCCTGGGTGATCACGGCGGGATCCATGCCGTACCCGGCGGGCGTGTGCAGCCGCAGCTCGCAGCCCCGGAAGTGCGCCATCGCGAGCGCGAGCGCCGCCGCGGTGTTGTTGCCCTCGCCGACGTAGAGCACGCGCAGCTCTTCGATCCGTCCGAACTGGCGGTGCAGCGTGGTCAGATCGGCCAGCGCCTGGGTCGGATGCTCGCGCGCGCTCATCGCGTTGATGACGGCCATGCGATCCTGCGCCGCCAACGCCTTCATCTCCTCGGTGCTGCCGGCCGTGCGCGCGACCAGGCCATCGAGCATGCGCGATAGCACGTGCGTGGTGTCCTCGATGGTCTCGCCGGTATTCTCCTGCAGATCGTTGGGGCCGTAGCTGACGATCTGCGCACCTAGCCGCAGCGCACCCGCGGAGAACGCGGTGCGCGTGCGGGTCGAGGTCTTGCGAAAGTAGATGCCGATCACGCGGCCACGCAGCGGCTGGTCGGCCGCCGCGCCGGTGGCGAACGTCACGCTGCGCGCGAGCAGATCGCGCAACTCCTGGGTGCTCAGGTCCTCGATCGAGATCAAATGTCGGCGTTGCATGGTGCGCCCTCCTCGGCGTGGTCGATCGTCTCCGCGAGCAACCGAGCCAGCTCGTCGACGCAGGGCGGCTTCAGGATGGTGAAGTGGCCGCCGTGCGCCCGGTGGGGCTGGACATCCGCCTGCGCGGACCAGCCCTGGATGTAGTCGTCGTAGGTCATGCCCTGGCAGGCCTCGTGCGTGCCGTCCGCCACGTCGTCGCCCGCGATCAGGTGGACGCGGCCGGCGTAGGGCCGACGCTGATAGCCGAGGCGGGTCTCGACTAGCTGGCGCCACACCGTCACCCGGTGGTGCCAGACCTTGCTCAGATCTTCGCGCGCCACCCGGCCGTCCTCGACGACGCGGCCGAAGATCTGGAGGATCTCCTGCAGGCTGGCCTCCGCCTGCTCCGCGCTCGCGGGACGTTCGAGCGCGGTGAACAGCTGCTCGCACCGGCGGAACATCTGGCGCTCCTGCTCGAGGTGATCGCGCGCGCGGTCGTCGCGCATCGGGTCGAGCAGCAGGAAGCAGACGCGCTCGCCGGCCGCCTGCAGGCGCTGGGCGAGCTCCCACGCGATGGCGGTCCCGCCGCACCAGCCGAGCAAGCGATACGGGCCGCGCGGCTGGGCCCGGCGCAGCTCGTCGAGGTAGAGCGCCGCGATGTCCTCGACGCTCGTCGCTTCGAGCGCTTCGTGATCGAAGCCGGGCCATTCGAACGCGACGAGCGGCAGCCGCGGGCCCAGCGCGTGCGCGAGCTCGCGGTACCAGTGGCTGCTGCCACCCCCGGGGTGGACGCAGAACAGCGGGCGCGCGGCAGCGGCCGGATGGAACCGGATCAGCGGCGAGATCGTCGACGGCGTCGCGCGCGCGATGACGGCCGCGAGCGTCGCGATCGTCCGGTGGCGCAACAGATCCTTGAACCGCAGGCGCAGCCCGTGGCGGTCGCGCGCGTGGTGGACGATCGTCAAGATCAGCAACGAGTGGCCGCCGAGCTCGAAGAAGTCGTCGTGGATGCCGACCTGCTCGAGGCCGAGCGCCTCGGCCCACAGCGCGGCGAGCTGGCGTTCGACCATCGTGTCCGGCGCCGCGTACGTGCGGCCGACGCCGCGCGGTCCGGCGTCGCTCGGCAGCGGGAGCTGCTTGCGATCCACCTTCTGGTTGGCGGTCATCGGGAACGCGTCGAGCACGACGAACGCGGCCGGCAGCATGTAGTCGGGCAGGCTGCGGGACAGCAAGTCGCGCAGCTCGGCGGGCTCGGGGCGCTGGCTGCCGCGCAGCACGAGATAGGCGGTGAGCTGGCGATCGCCGTGCGGCGTCGGCGTCGGATGGACGAGCGCGGCGGCGATCTCCGGGTGCGCCGCGAGCGCGGCTTCGATCTCGCCGGGCTCGATGCGATAACCGCGGATCTTGAGCTGGTGATCGGTGCGGCCGAGGATCTCGATCCGGCCATCGAGATGGCGGCGCGCGAGATCGCCTGAGCGATAGCAGCGCTGGCCGGGGTGCGCCGCGTGTGGATCGGGCAGAAAGCGCTCGGCGGTCAGCGCCGGGCGTCCGCGGTAGCCGCGCGCGACGCCCACGCCGCCGATGTAGAGCTCGCCGACCACGCCCAGCGGCGCCGGCTCGAGCGCATGATCGAGCACGTGCAGGGTCGTGCTTGCGACCGGCGCGAAGTCGCCGACCCGGCCGCCAGCGAGTCGCGCGACCGACGACCACACGGTGGTCTCGGTCGGGCCATACAGGTCCCAGACCCGCGCGCCGGACGCGCCCAGCCGGGTGGCCAGATCCGGCGCCAGCTTGTCGCCGCCGCACAGCGCCGTGAAGTCGGCCGGCGGCGCGAACCCAGCGTCGAGCAGCAGGCGCCAGGTCGCCGGGGTGGCCTGCACGACGGTCGCGCGCGCAGCCGAGATCACCGCCATGAGGTGCTGCGGATCGCGCGTGTGATCCGCGACGACCACGGTCGCGCCGACGAGCAGCGGCGCGAACAGCTCGAGCACCGCGATGTCGAACGAGATCGTGGTCACCGCGACCAGGACGTCGCCGGCAGCAAGGCCGGGCCGCGCGCACATCGAATCGAGCAGGTTGGCCAGCGCGCCGCGCGGGACCATGACGCCCTTGGGCTGACCGGTCGATCCAGACGTGTAAATGATGTAGGCGAGGTGATCGGGCGTGGCGATCGGCGCCGGGGCGTGCGCGGGCTGGGCCGCGAGCTCCGCGTGATCGTCGTCGAGCAGCAGCCGCGGACCCGCGTGGTCGATCAGGGCGCGCCGCGACAGCACCAGCGCGGCGCCGGCGTCGGCCAGCATGTAGCGCACGCGGTCGGCCGGCAGGTCCGGATCGAGCGGCAGGTACGCCGCGCCGGCCTTGTGGATCCCGAGCAAGCTCGCCACGAGATCGACGCCGCGCTCGAGGCATACGCCGACGACGGCCTCCGGGCCCAGGCCCCGCGCGCGCAGCGCATGCGCAATCTGGTTGGCGCGCGCGTCGACCGCCGCGTAGCTCACCCGCGTGTCGCCCCAGATCACCGCTGTCGCTCGCGGCGTGGCGCGGACCTGGGCTTCGAACGCTTCGGTGAACGAGCGCGCGGGGACCGCGGTGACGTCGGCGTTCCACCGCGCGAGTACCTGGTGACGCGCGTCGGCCGGCAGCACGGAGCGGCGCGGATCGCCATCGAGGTCGGCGACCATGGCCGCGAGCGTGGCGCGGTAGAGCTCACCGAGCTGCTGGCCGTACGGCCGCGCGATCCGTCGCCTGCGCGCGGTGAGCACGAGCCCGCTCGGCGCGGTGGAGACATGCAGCGCGAACTCGTTGGGGCTGTCGTCCGCGCTCTGCGTCAGATCGACGGTCTCGCGATCGAGGACATGGAAGTCGATGTAGTTGAAGATGACCTCGACGAGCGGCGTCGCGCCCCACGCGGCCTGCATCGCCGGCAGCGGATAGCGCCGGAACGGCCACACCGCGACTTCTTCAGCGAACACGGCTTGCACGAGCTGGCGCCAGCTCGCTGCGGTGAGATCCGCGACGAACGGCACCGTGTTGAGAAACATGCCGCTCACCCGATCTCCCCCGGCGACCTCGGGGCGGCTGTTGCACACCACGCCGCAGAAGAACACGGGTTGCCCGCTGATCGTGCTCAGCACCTTGAGGTGCGCGGCGAGCAGGACGCTCTTGATCGGCACGCCCGCAGCCTTCGCGAGCTGACGCAGCGCGGGCTGGAGATCGGTCAGCGGGACGCGGACGTCGTACCAGACCTCGTCGCCCTCGAGATCCCGCCAACCGTCGGGCAGCTCGAGCCGCTCGTGATCGCGGACGCGCGCGGCCCAGAACGCGCGGTGCGGCTCCGAGCGCAGCACCTGCTGCTCGATCGCGATGAAGTCGGCGTAGCGGACCTGCGGTCGGTCGTCAGCGAGCGGCTGGCCGTCGCGCAGCGCGCGGTAGCACCGGGTGAGCTCGGTGAGCACCGAGTTGTGGCTCCAGCCGTCGAGGATCGCGTGGCACTCGGTGAAGATCAGCCACCATCCATCGTCCGTGTCTTGGACGACGTGAAACCGCAGCAGCGGGACGCTGGCGATATCGAGCGGCTGGCTGCGCTCGCGGCGGATCAGCTCGTCGACGAAGCGTGAGCGATCGGCGGCCGGCAGGTGGCGAACGTCGGTGCACGGCACCTCGTAGCGCGGGCAGCGATGCACGAGCTGTAGCGGCTGTGCGTACGTGGTCAGATCGAACGACGTGCGCAGGATGGCGTGGCGCTCGAGCAGGTGCAGCACCGCCTCGTTCAACGCCGCCCGCGAGAACGCGCCGTCGTCGCGGATCCGGTAGCGCGTGACGTTGTGATACAGGTGCAGCGTGGTGTCGGCCAGCATCTCGTAGACCATGCCGGTCTGGATCCTGGCGAGCGGATAGGCGTCCTCGATGTCCGCCGGGAGCGCGGCGCGATCCGCGGCGGTCACCAGCGCGAATGGCGCGAGAGGGGCCTGGACGTCAATCGGCGCGGGCTGGGCATGCGCACACAGCTCGGCGATCGTCGCGTGCTTGAACAGATCCTGGATCGCGACCGCATGGCCGAGCTGGCGCAGCGCCCCGATCAGGCGGAGCGCGCGGATCGAGTCGCCGCCGAGCGCGAAGAAGTTGTCGTGGACGCCGACGGTGTCGAGCCCAAGGGCGTCAGCCCACACCGCGGCGTGCTGCGCTTCGGACGGCGAGCGCGGCGCGACGTAGCCATCGCCCGCTGCGGCACGCGCGCCGTCGGGCACCGGCAGCGCCTTGCGATCGATCTTGCCGTTTGCGGTCTGCGCCAGCCGCGGCAGGATCAGGAGGAACGCCGGCACCATGTAGCCGGGCAGCCGATCGGCGAGGTACGCGCGCAGCTCGCTCACCGTGGCGCGCTGGGCGTGGCCGAGCACGACGTACGCGATCAGATGCGGCTCGTCGGCGCGGTGGACGGTCACCAGCGCCTCGCGCACGGCGGGATGCGCCGACAGCACGGCCTGGATCTCACCGAGCTCGATGCGAAAGCCGCGGATCTTGACCTGATCGTCGAGCCGGCCAAGAAACTCGACCTCGCCGGTCGCGAGCCATCGCGCTTGATCGCCGGTGCGGTACAGCCGCTCGCCCGGCGCGCGCGCAAACGGGTCGGGCACCAGGCGGTCGGCGGTGAGCGCAGGGCGGTGGAGGTACCCGCGGGTCAGGCTGTCGCCGCCGACGTAGATCTCGCCGGGCACGCCGATCGGGACCGGGTTCATCGCGGGGTCGAGCAGGTAGAGCCGATCCTTGGCGAGCGCGCGGCCGATCGGGCTGCGGGTGACGGCGCCGACGTCGTCCTCGGTGAGCGGCCGGTAGCTGACGTGCACCGTGGTCTCGGTGATGCCGTACATGTTGATCAACCGCGGGCGGGCGTCGCCGAACCGGCGGAACCAGCTCGCAAGCGCTGCGACGTCGAGCGCCTCGCCACCGAACACGACGGTGCGCACCGCCATGCGCTCGAACCGCGGATCGCCCTCGTCGGCCAGTGCGGCGAGGCTGCGGAACGCCGACGGCGTCTGGTTGAGGATGGTCACGCCGCGCGCGACGAGCAGATCGAGGAAGTCCGAGGGCGATCGCGAGACCTCGAAGGGCACGACCACGAGCTGGCCGCCGTACAGCAGCGCGCCCCAGATCTCCCAGACCGAGAAGTCGAACGCGTAGGAGTGGAACAGCGTCCACACGTCGCGCGGACCGAACGCGAAGTCCGCGGCCGTGCACGCGAACAGGTGGAACACGTTGGCGTGCGGGATCGCGACGCCCTTGGGGCGGCCGGTGGAACCGGAGGTATAGATGACGTAGGCGAGGTGGTCCGCGCGGGCCAGGGGCGGCGGGTTGTCATCGGGGAAGTCGGCGATGCGGTCGCGGTCGCGATCGAGCAGGACGCGCGCCGCGTCGGTGCCGTCGAGCAGGTGGGCGAAGCGCTGCTCGGAGATCACGAGGCGCGCGCGGGTGTCGCGGAGGACGAAGTCGAGGCGCTCGCGCGGGTAGCCGGGATCGAGCGGGACATACGCGGCGCCGGCCTTGAGGATCGCGAGCAGGGCGACGATCACGGCATCGCTGCGCTCGAGGCAGACGGCGATCAGGTCGTCGGCGCCGACGCCGTGGGCGCGCAGGCAGTGCGCGAGGCGGTTGGCCCGCGTGTTGAGCTCGGCGTAGCGGAGCGTGCGATCGGCGAACACGACGGCGACCGCGTGCGGGGTCGCCGCGGCCTGGCGCTCGAACCGCTCGTGGATGCAGCCATCGGGGCGCGGGCCATGGCCGTGGCCGTGGCTCCAGCCGAGCAGATGGTCGCGCTCGGCGACGGTGAGCAACTCGAGCCGGCTGATCCGCGCGGCGGGCTCGGCGACGATCGACGACAGCAATTGATGGTAGTGGCCGGCGAAGCGCTCGATCGTCGCACGGTCGAACAGCGCGGTGGAGAATTCGATCCCGCCGACGAGCGAGCCGTCGGGCTGCTCGGCGAGCCCCAGGTTGAGATCGAACTTGGCGGTGTGCCAGTCGACCGCGAGCGGCTCGACGTCGAGACCGGCGAGCTCGAACCGCGTGCCGCCTCCGCTGTGGAGCGAGAACATGACCTGGAACAGCGGATTGCGCGACAGGTCACGCTGGGGATGCAGTGCCTCGACCAGGCGCTCGAACGGCAGATCCTGGTGGGCGTACGCGGCGAGCGCGCTGTCGCGCGTGGTCCCGAGCAAGTCGACGAACGACGGATCGCCGTCGAGCCGCGCGCGCAGCACCAGCGTGTTGACGAAGAAGCCGATCAGCGGCTCGAGCTCGGCGCGGGTGCGGCCTGCGATCGGCGTGCCGACCGCAATATCGCGCTGGGCGCACGTCCGCGCGAGCAGCACCTGGAACGCCGCGACCAGGACCATGAACGGCGTGGCGTTATGCGCCCGGCCCAGCGCGGTCAGCGCGGTGGCGATCGGCGACGGGATGGCGAAC